>Ga0116162_10000009_pt1 | contig 225816 bp, 185 predicted proteins | sample AD_UKC105_MetaG_FD_89875 | JGI IMG/M metagenome (GOLD analysis project Ga0116162, IMG submission 89875) | Active sludge microbial communities of municipal wastewater-treating anaerobic digesters from Hong Kong - AD_UKC105_MetaG | ecosystem: Engineered > Bioreactor > Anaerobic > Digestate...
GATATCGACCAGCAGATAACTCAACTCACCCATCTGCTCCAGCCGCACCGATCCATAATCAAGAATGCGATAGGTCTGCCCCTGGTAGGTCAGCGAATCGGTCGCTACCGCCTGGGCGCCCAGTTGATCCTTTTTAACCTGGGCGAGGAATCCCATCATCTGTCGCACGACCGACAGGATCGTGTCGATTTCGCGCAGATGCCCGCCGATATTCTGATGGTCGTAATCGGCCAGCAGGAATGAATCCACCTGCGACATGAACTGGCCCACATTGGTCCCGACCTCCTTAACGAAAAACCGCTCGTTAAGGTAATCCTTGAGACCGGCTTGCAGATTAAGCAGTGTGGTCAACACGCGGAACAGGCGCTTGAAGAAAATAACCAGCTCAATCGGCGCCGGGGCATTGTGCCCGACCACGAACTGATCCAGCGAGGCAGACATGTGATAAGCGAACTGAAAAATCGTCTGGCGAAATGATGCCTGGAGACTGCTTTTCTCGCTTGACATAGCACCTTCGGCAGCTATGGCCGTGTAAGCCCGCGAAGCCAGCGAAAGCAGATTCTCGAGACGGTTGCGATATTCCCCGGCCTTCTGTAGAAGGCGTTCATCGGCATAAAGACTCAGGCAGGGCGGAAAGAAATTCGGATCCTCGGCAACTTCGTTGCCGTCAACCGCAAGCTGGGCGATCTGCAGGTATTGACCGCGCGGCAACGACGGTGCTTGTCCGATGTGGAGGCTGTAATTGCCTGCCAGCGACGGAATCCTGGGCGGATCCTCATCCGGGTCCGGATCACCGACCGGTTTTTTAGCCGGTTGACCTATGGCCACATAAACCGCCACTGAGCCGCTGGGTAGATCCGTTTCGGCATGGACCGCGGCTTCATTCCCTTCGTTGATTTCAATCACCGAGCCATCCGGCGTAATCGCCTGACAACGGATCAAGTCAACCTGAAGTTTCCCGGAGCCGGCCATCGCTTCCAGCAACAGCGCCGGTTTCCCGGCAAGCGACTTGCGGATTAATCCGTAATTATCACCGGCGCTCACGGCATACCATCGCGCCAGTTCTTCACAATATCTTTCCTGATCTTTGAGATGCCGCTGTGTGAGAAGCATCCCATCCTGCCAGTTAACCGAATATAAGTTCAAGTCGCTCATAAATTTGCCTCAGAGGTTCAGATCCGAATTTATGCACCTGCCAATATCATGTCAAGTTAATTGGATTTATCACATTTCTGCTTACGTTATACATAGGTCGAATAACCTAAATGTTGTTTCAGCCCGGTTTTCCCGAGACGCAAGTCACCTTTTTTAACGGTTATTCTAAGCTTCACATCAAGGTCATTCGGCATACAAAGACGCAATACCTTATCAAGTTTCTTTCGCAGGGGACGTCCCGGAAGAAGATCGGAAACCTGCTCCGGTTTGACATCACGCACCTGTAATTCATAGGCAGAATCATAATCAGTAAAGCCCCCTCCTAAAACTGTCTCCACACCTAACCGGGATTCCTTCGTCCCCAGTTTTGTCTGAAGGTTCGGGGGGATGTAATGACGGCTCTTTATGTTCTCCACGATGCGGAATTTCCAGCCAAACAGGAATTCCAAAACACTGCAAACCAGCTTGGCATTCCCGGACCAGTGATTGAACAGCGGCATCGCTGCTGTCCAGAAAAGAGCCTCTTCCACATCCGGCTTATCCTGTATCAGATCGAAATGGAATAATTTCAGAAACCGTTTAAGATGCTCCAGATCTACCAGACCGGCCTGGGCTTTGAGCGTTTCGTTCGTCGCCAGCGCTCGATATCTGACAGCCTCGGCATCGAATGGCGCCATTAGTCTCCGTGCCTGCTCGTCCCAACTGTCGGTGCGGTCGGTAATACCGCTGAGTCCATAGAAAAGCTGGTACGGCATGAAATCAACAGCGCTACGGAAACCCACCCGGAGTTTGATCGTGTCGTTACGGTCAATGGGAGTACCTTTGGTCGGTTCCTGAGAGACGATCTCTCCCCTGTAATTCTGGTATTCACCGTCCGCCAGCAATTCCACTCGATCTAAACTGACACCTAGCTTGAACAGCAGGTTCAAAGCCGTTACGAAATGGTATTTATGCCGACGGCTGGTCAGGTCCGGCATGATGATCGGGTACGCACTCATTTGGTCGACAACTCGATTCTGAAGCGGGTATTAACCGGCGACCGTGATTTAAGGAAGCATTCGAGCCGCTCCGACAGAAGATCCATCTCGTCCTGAGAATGGAATGCTTCGCCATCGACCAATAATCCCACCACGATACACCGGCAAACTCCCTTGCCGATCCGCTGCACACCGCTCTCACACACGGCGCGTTTTATCCGCGGATCGAACGTCTGCGCCCAGACGGCAATCTCTTCATAGCTAAGTGCCCGGTCGCGATTACGCAGCCGCGCCGAAGCCTCATCTACCAGTTGCTTGTCGGTTTTTGCCGGAACCGCACCTCCGGTAGGAATGAGATTGGTAACTTCATCCAGTCCGGGATGATTTTCGTACAACTCGACTATTTTACCGGCGCCGACACCGTTGGCTTCGGTACCGGCCGTTACCGAATAAGTGACCGTAAGCGAATCCGGAGGAGGTTCCAGAGAGTTGGAATAATCGAACCACATGACGAGTTTTTCTTCTCGATTTTCAATCGCATAGAATTTGCGCGGTCCTCCCGGTGAAGCCTCATGTATCGCCACGTAATTTTCACCAGCCGAGTCAATGACTTCCGATATCTCGACAATCGATTCGATATCTTCAGGCAACTCGATCTCCACGAGCTTATCCCCGCCGGTGTGTTTGAACAATCGCATCTCGTTCTTGTTCACCACCAGCATAGCATCGAAATAAAACTGAAGACCGTACGCGAGGCGACTCCGATCCCCCTTGGGCGGTAGATCGATCCTGATCCAATAATAGCTGCCCTCGTAATTCTCCGGTTTGAGGCTGCTTCGACGCATCATCTCAACCAGAGCACTATCCAACGGACCCGGCTCCCAGGTCGAGGTAAACATCTCAGGAAGACAAACAAACGAATCTTTCAAACGCACGAACAGGTCGGAGCTCTTGCGAAGGCCACCCCAGTCGAGCACTTCTTTACCGGACGGGAAGATGCTGTCAAGGTCCGAAGATAATCCGGGGCAGAACGAAGAATCCTCGTAGAACGAGCCGAAATTGCTGCCCGGATACCATTTTGACCAGCGCACCTGCGCCAGTGCTTCCGGGTCGCCGTTAACGAAAATCAGCGCATCGGTCAGATTGGAAGGCGTTCCCTCGAATTCCACCGCCACGTAAGCGCGGTTGACGGCGGTAATCGCGGCGGTTACACCGGTTGTCGGCGGGCGATCGGAAGCGGCGGCATCGGGAGGGGTGATATCGGTTACGGCATGGTCGGATTGAAGCAGGATATGCTTCACTTTGGCTTTGATAATCTTCTCAGGACGGATGCCCGAAAAGAACAGCATGTGACCGCCCTCACGCCTTTCCTTATAAAAGAAGCGCGTATTAGGATCGACCTCAACTACCGGATCCACCGGCAAACAGCGCATCACCGTGTAAGCCGGGACCGGCCAGCGCTGACATTCGGGAGACATCGCCTTGATCAACGACTCCGATGCCACCTGCCAGGTTTTACCGATCTCATTGTCGATCCCCGATAACTGATGAGCATACATTTCCATCAGGATTCGCAGAATCGGATCGAGCCGTTCCGGGGATTCCGGTATTTTGGGATTCCAGGCCCGCAGGTCACGATGCATGTGGGCAAAAATCTGTTCCGTAGTTAGAGAACCGCGTTGGCTCATAATTTCAGCCTCAGTCTCCTCGATCTAGCCTAAATCATAATGGGCTTCAAACTTCAATTCATCGTCGTCGTCCCGGTAGTTTCCAGTCACCTTGACCTGCATACCGAGATTGTGTCCCTCGCCTAAATCCTCACTGGTAAACGACACCGTCACATTGTAGAGCCGTCGCTCGTATTTACCGATAGCATTGCGCAGACTGGCTCGAACATCAGCTTTATTAGTCGTGAGCATATCGGAGAATTCTTTTTCCCAGAGATCGCATCCGTAATCCTTGCGGAAAGGGATAGATCCCAATCGTGTCGACAACACCAACCCGATGGAATACATAATCGATTCCTTGAGATTGGTCTTGGGAAGATGTCCTTCGCGCAGGACGAGAGGTATTGACAGATAATCCATTGGTTATTCTTAGTTGATCTTGACGATTCCGCCCTTGATCTCGGTCATGGCAGTACCTTCAACTTTTACCGTGGTACCGCTCAGTTTCGCTTCGGTCCCTCCTTTGCCCTCGAAATTCATAGAACCCTCTGCCTTGAGGTTGCCCGAAGACTTGAGTTCCATATCACCGGTCGATGTAACCGACACCTTCGCTCCGGATTTGATTTCTACATCACCGGAAGTGGTTTCAATGGTAACCGTATTTCCCTTGATCGAAATATCCCCCTCCGACTCGATCATGATCTTCGGACCATCCATAGTCAGGGTAATCAGATTCTTGCCGTCTTTTTGAACGAGACTGAGTGCTTCGTAGCCTGACTTGTCGACAAAGATCAGGTCGTTGTTGCCTTTGGTACGGAACACTTTGAGGTCGTTATCGGCGGCAGTGAATCCGGCCGGATGGTTGGTCGGAGGATTATCTTTGCCGTTCCACATGCAACCGAGGATGACCGGACGATCGGGATCACCACCCTCGAACGCTACTATAACTTCATCTCCCAACTCCGGCAGGGCAAAGAAACCTCGCTCGGCGCCGGCATGAGGAGTTATCATGCGAATCCAATAGTCGGGTTCAGCCTGTTGGCCGTCAACGGTCCAGGAGAATTTCACTTTAACTCGGCCCATGTTCTCGGGATCATCGGTACCGGTTACTATCGCGGCTTGTAAATCCGTAGCCTTCGGTTTGGGGCGCAACGCCGGTTGAGCCGCATCCATGCTGGTGCATACGAAACTGCAATCATACTCACCGATTTTCCAGGCATGAACGACCCTGGTTATGAAGTAAGAATCATTGATTTCGTTGCCGAGCCCCTCAATATCAATTTTCTGAGCCACGCTAAGCGGTACGTCGCGGGTATTCCCCTTACCTTGAATCATTGTCCCGATCGAAGCCATGCGTGCCAGTTCCACGGCACCGTCAATCTCCGCCTGGCTTTCCGGGACTAAGCCACCGATAGAAGAGGCTTGCGGGTACAGGCTTTTCGAAGCCCGGTGCGATACCGCCGCCAGTCCCGACAGCGAGCGACGCGGGGAACCGGAAGTTTCTCCCGAGTAAGTTTCCTTATTCAAACGGCAATATCCGGCCCCGTCGAACTTCTCAACGGCCGTCCCGACGCCAACGGTGAAAGCGGCCAGAGTATAACCCCAGGTAAGGGAAATCGGCGATGAGTTGGTTGGCTTCTGAACGTGAAACTCCCGGCCGTCGTAGTATGCATACATGCCGTTGGCCGCCGCCAGTCGCTGAATAAACTCGAAATCCGTTTCATGATACTGCACGCAGTATGAGAGGTTTTTGGCGGTCGTTTCAATCGTTCCCTGCGTGATGGAATGGTTGCCCAGGATAGCCTTAATGATATTCGACGCCGATTGCTCCTGCCAAATCTTGTTGCGTTTGCTTCCATCCATCAGATACGTCGGGCTGTGTCCCGTGATGCGAGCGGTATTGATCCCGTCATAGCTGTTATCGTAACTGACCTGAGTTACTACGTACACGAATTCGAGCCTGACGGTATCTTGCGTACCCGGGATCTCGTCCGATTCGAAAGTTATCGATACCGGCTTACCGACGAAGTCGCGATATTCACTGAGGTCCTCGAATTCCGACATTTTCTCGACCTGGCCGGTCTTGCGCAATGTCGCTGTCAGCACATGGTGACCGTCGATGCGTTGCTCCAACGAAACATCATGAATATCGGCATCGATCTTCTTGCCGTTTATCATCAGGATCGCATTAGTTGGCATAGGATTCTTCCCGAAATCGGATCAGTGGCAGGTTTCGGGCGCCGCCGCTCGACGCCCGAACCTTAATCAACTGAAACCGATTATTCTTCCCAGCGGTTGTCGATTTCGGCGTCTCCGATGGTCAGCTTGTGACAGGAGATCTCGATATGTTCGAAGACCTGATCATCGGGATTGTTCTTAATGTGCGGGATCGTTTCCTCGTATCTGGTGATGAAACCCTCTTCCCAGGTAAGTTGCTTCATCTCGGAATCATCCGGCGTCTTGAACGTGACCTTGCCGGCCTTCCAGTTCGGTTTCGAGGAATCCATTGCCCAGCGGGCCAGATCGGTGTTCTCGTCTGACTCACGCGTCACTTTGATGGTACCGGCGTGAGCACGGTCGGACGGACGTCCGGTCTCATCCTTGGCCGTATACAGTTCGTAGGTCACCATGTACACGTTTTTGTACACGACACCGTCAACTTCTAATACTGGTCTCCGTGCCATAGCTTTACTCCTTTATGGCTGGTTCATGGTTCTATTGTCAGATTCTCTGTTGTCGGATTGAAGCGGCGGCCGATACTTACTCCGACCGCCGCGATTTTGTCGTATGCTATTTGTCCTTGACGTTCGTCTGATTATCTTCGTTCCAGGCGGTAAATTCGATGTTAAAAGTCCGCGCCGGATACTTCGGATTGAGAGCGACCTTGATGTCGATCTCCTGACGCTTGCGCATTTCCTCATCGGCGAAAATCTCGACTCGGAAATCCTGAAGGATGTTGTCTCCGCCGGAGATCGCCTTCATGAATTTGTCGATATCGCGCCGCATGGTGTCAATGAACTTCTGGTCAATGACCGAGAAAGTCTGCTTGTTGAGATAATTGCGCAGGGTTTTATAGACGTAGTCGTAGGTCCGTCGGATCGAATAAACGTTGAACGTCTCTTTCTGGAACAGGGTCGAAGCCCCCATGGCCACGGCCGAGCCCTCGAAACTGACCATCGGATTGACGCCCTTCTCGTTGATCTTGGAAGCATCCGGCTGGTTGGCTTTAAACCGGATATACTTCGCATCGGCCACCTTACCGTACTTGAAACCGGCCATCGGCTGTTGCATGCCTATGGTCGTATCACCCTGGTACATCATCCCGGCCACTGCCGCCGACGGCGGAATCCACATGTCGTCATCTTCGTACTGGTTGGCTTCACGCGCCATCAGATAGTTCGCAAATACCGACATGTACTGCTTGTAATTGTCGATGCCGGAGAGGTTGGCATAGTTGGGATCATCCAGCATGTCCATGACCTCTTCGAAACTCTCGAAATTGGGTAGGTCGGTCATGACGTGCAGCTTATTGGGCATCCCGAGCTGGCGGGCGACATTGTCCATCGCTTCGACCGATCCCAGATAACCGGGAACGACCGCCATGGCGAAACACTCTTTGATGCTCCACTCACGGTAGAGATCGGCCACCGCTTTGCTGAGCTGTTCGAACTTTTCTTTATCGTCCGGATCAGCCAGTTCTTCGGCGCTGACATTGGCGAAATACGCGTTGACTTTTTCGTCCGCTTCCTGCTGGGCATTGGAAAAAAACTTATCGATCGCTCGATAAGTGGTCTCCAACTCGCGCGAGGCGCGATGAACCTTCTTCATGTTCTTCTCGAGGTTGGTTTCGAGCTTGGTGGCTTCCTCGTTGAGATTCTTGCGCACCTCATCCAGGTTGTCGGATTTTGAAAGCTGTTCCACCCAGAGCTTGAGTCGCTCGGCCAGCAGTCGACGTTGGTTGGCAAAATCTTTCTTGGTCAAAAATTCTTTACGTTGAAAATCCTTCTTCGGATCAAGCCATTCGACACCACGCACCAGGTCGCCGTCGACGGTCTTGAACGAAGGTAACAGATCCGCCAGCTTCTTGAAATCACCGAAATTATCGGACAACATGTCCGCGAATTCATCGTCGGATATTTTCTCAGCAACTGGCTTAGCCTGAGCTTCGGCCGCCTGTTCGGGTTGCGGCTGAGCTTCGTTTCTTTCCATTTCGTCCATGGTAATCCCTCGTCAGTTTATTCGCTGAGAAGATCGATATAATACTGGGCGGCCTTCAGAAGCGCATCCTTCTTGTCTTTGTCCGCCAGCGTCTTCTGCAAGGCCTTATTCTTCTTCAACTGCTTGTCCAGATCGGCTGCCATTTCCTTGCGGTAGTAGGTAGTCGAAAGCGCTTCATTCTTCTCGATCAATTCCTTGGATGTGAAATCCTTCATGGTCTTGATCTCGAAATCGGCGTTGATCGGCTCGCCGTCGGGCGACTCCAGTTCCGCATCGAATGAGGGGCGGAACTTCTCGAACACGTCCTTGAGATTGTTGCAGCGGGTTGGCGTGACATCCGGGTCTTCTTCGTTGTTCAAACGAGCGATGTAAAGCAGCTTGTTTGACGGCAGCAGTTCGACCGGGACGGAATCATCACGGGCCACTTTCTCAGTGGCGCCTAATATGAATTTTGCCATCATGCCTCCATGTCAGTTATATGCTATCAGGTCTTGTCGGTCTTATTCGTTTTAAACACGAAATTGTCGTTCTCCACATCGATCGTGACATTATCACCGGGATTGACTTCCCCGGTAATGATGTCAACCGAGAGCTTGTTGACAATCTCGCGCTCGATAATTCTCTGTATCGGTCGTGCGCCTAATTCCAGCGTGTAACCATCGACAGCCAGCTTGTGCTGTGCCGCCGCGCTGAGTTCGGCATTGATGTTCTGGTCGCGCAGAAGCCCGGTTAAGCCCTTGAACTCCAGTCCGGCGATTTTTTCCACCTGGTCCTGTGTGAACGAATGGTATACGATAATGTCGTTCAACCGATTCAGGAACTCCGGCCGGAACTTGGTAAACAGGAAACCACGGACCTCGTCCATGTTCACTTCGCGACCTTCGCGGTCGGCATCGAGAATTTTATCCGCCGCGTAGTTGGACGTAAGGATCACGATCACATTGCTGAAATCGACCGTCCGGTTCTGGCCGTCGGTCAGGCGGCCGTCGTCGAGAAGTTGCAACAGCACGTTGAACACGTCCGGGTTGGCCTTCTCGACCTCATCGAAAAGCACCACCGAGAACGGCTTGCGCTTGACCGCTTCCGTCAGCACACCACCCGCTTCATAGCCGACATAGCCGGGAGGAGCGCCGATCATCTTGGCCACCGAATGCGATTCCATGAACTCGGACATATCCAGCCGCACCATGGCGTTTTTGTCGTCGAACAGGAATTCGGCCAGCAATTTCGCCAGATAGGTCTTGCCGGTACCGGTAGGTCCCAGGAACAGGAACGAACCGACCGGACGGTTGGGCAACTTAAGCCCGGCCCGCGCCTTGCGAACGGCATTGGCAATGGCCTTTATGGCATCCTTCTGGCCGATAATACGCTCGCCCAGAAAATCTTCCATCTTGACCAGTCGTTCTTTTTCGGAGGTCATCATCTTGGATAGCGGGATACCGGTGCGTCGTGCTACGACCGAAGCGATATCGGAATCATCGATTTTACGCTCCAGACCTTCAATCACCTTCTTGAGCGCTTCAAAACGATTCTTGCGCCGGCTTAACGAATCGCGCATATCCTTCAGGGTTAGTTTTTCGGCTTTCATTCTTCACCTCCGGCGGCTTCGAGACGATGGCCCCAGTATTCATCGAGTCGATCCATGTCGCGTTCGAACTCATCGAAAGCGGTGCGAAGTTTCTCGAACGATTCCGCGTCTTTCTCCTCGTCCTTACCCTCGCATTCGCCGATCGATTTCTCGAGCGAGGTCATCTCTTCGGCCAACTTCGGCAACTTGGCTTTGGCGAACTCTTCTTTGACACTGAACTGCGACCCGGCCTCATCAACCAGATCCAGGGCCACATCCGGTAAATTACGCTCACCGAGATAGCGCTGCGAGTATTTAACCGCCGCTTCTATCGCCTCGCGGGTATAAGCAATTTTGTGGTGCTCGGCATATTTATCTATCACACCGTTCAAAATGCGAACAGCATCATCGTATGGCGGCTCTTCGACTTTAACCTTCTCGAAACGGCGGTCCAGCGCCTTGTCCTTTTCGAGATACCTGGTGTACTCTTCCTCGGTGGTAGCTCCGACCAGGCGAATCTGTCCGCGGGCCAGAGCCGGTTTCAACAGATTGGCGGCATCCATACCGCCACCGCCGCCCGCGCCGCAAATGGTGTGGACCTCGTCGATAAACAACACGACCTTGCCGCCCGACTTCACCACCTCACCCACAAGCGCTTTAAATCTTTCTTCGAACTCACCCTTGTATTTGGCGCCGGCCACCATGGAACCCATGTCGACTTCCATCACCTTGACGTCCTGGAGCGCCTTGGGCACGTCGCCGTCGATAATCGCCTGAGCCAATCCCTCGACAATCGCCGATTTACCGACTCCCGCACCGCCGACCAGCACCGGGCTGTTTTTGCGACGACGCAGAAGAATCTGGATGACTTGTTCCGTTTCCTTCTCACGTCCGATACAGCGGTCGAACTCTCCCGATGCGGCCAGGTTGGTCATGTCAACACAATAGCGCAATGTGCCGGACACCTTACGGCCGGTCTCTCCTCCCCCCTCACCCGTGCCGCTGCTGTCCTTTGACGGTGTCCCCGTAGCGATTTCCTGAACCGCTTTGGCCTCGGCAATAGCGCGATAGATCGCCTCTTTGGGGATATCAAGTTTGTCCCGCAAATACGGAGATAGAGCCGATTTGGGGTCAAAGATCGCGATCAGTATGTGTTCCGGCTCGACCAGCGTATCATACAGCTTGTTCTTCTCTTCGATCGCCTGCTCCAATACCGACTGACAAGCGGGAGATATCGCTAACTTGTCTCGCGCTGAGGAACGGCTTGACTGATCCTTTAGAAACGCTTCGGTCAATGATGCCACCATGCCGGGTTTACGGTCGAGCTGATTCAGTATCGACTCGACTTCAGTCCCTTCCTGACGCACCACCGCCACCAGAAGATGCTCCACCTCGATCTCGGGATGACGAAACTCGGCAGCAACTTCTCGGGCGTTTTTTATAACCGTGCGGGAATCAGAGGAATAACTGGCAATATCCATGGGAATGCAATGTCCCTATCGCTTATAAGTAATTTTGTCTTTTCCTGTGCGAGGTTGGGTTTTCGCTATGCTCGTCCCAATTGTTAAAAATAGCCTTGTATTTGACTAAGTGTCAAGCGCTTTTATATCCCTTAAATCCTATAACGGCGCTGTTTTCGACAGTCCAATCATGTATCTTATTTGTCCACAATACGGACTATTTATACCATCATCTCGATCATTCGCTCAATCGTTAATCGCCGCTTTCCAACTCCGACTTCGGTGGACGACCTTCCTTGGATGGTCGCTCCGGCTTATCCCATGCGGGCCGACTTCGCAGCGGATTCCGGGGACGCCCCGGATTTTTCTCCGACGGACCGTAACAATAACCCTTGCGCAACTTGCTCCAGACGATATTCCGGCATTGGGAGTGATCACCGTGAGCGATAAATTCACCGGCAGACTTCTCCAGCGTCTGCTCCAACTCTTTCTCGATACCGTCAAGGAACCGGTCGAAATCGAATAATCCTTTAATTAGCGCCAGACTGGCCGTCAGATAGCGCTCCATCTTGTCTACCTGATGTTGGTATTCATAAAGCGAGTCAAAATGAAGCACACAGTCCCGGCATCCGGTCAGACCGCAGCCGGTTTTGTCTTTGTTCTTGTCCAACGCATCCAGCTTCCGGGACAGATCCTTCTGGTAATGACTATATGCCCAATGAGCATGACGCGATATCTTCAAAAACAGCTCATCCACTTCCTTGGCGGCATGTTTGAGACTCTTGAGCTGCGGGTCTTTCTTATGGGAACCGGTCAACTGGTTGGCAACCGCGACGCGCTCCTTGAGAAAATTCAGGCGATGCGCCTCCGTGACTTTAGACTTCGTGTCCTTGTCGGAAGCCTTCCCGGTGACCTTACCGATCACGAAACCGATAATTCCTTCGGTTATATCGGCTGCTGTCGAGGAACCGGAAGTAGCGGCTTTTTTGGCGACGTAGTTACCCATCGCTTTACCCGTGCCGCCCATGAAGAAATCCTTCAGGGCATCCATCGCCCCGACTTCGGGAATGAACTCCGCCCCGTACGCCGTTCCCATGCTCAGTGCCGAATTAAAGATATGATTGATAGCCCCCACCGCATGATTGATCGCCGCCAGCGCTTTTTCTCCTACCGTATAACGCATGTCCAGATTGGCATAGCGATGACTGATGCGAACCCCGGCCCCGGGCATGTCGAGGCCGTGTAGAATATCTTGAGTCATGTAGAAATAGCGTCGCAGCTCGGGTGGAGCCTCATGCCAATGTTTCTGATGAGTCTCACGGTTCTTTTCGAGCGCCTTGAGGTACTCGTCGATGGCTTTATCGAGTTCCTTCTTGAGGTCGTCGATTTCCACCTCTACGATTGACACTTTCGCGGTATAGTTATCCGAGTAATCACCATGGCGAGAACCGGATCGATCCTGAGTGATGCCCAGCTTTTCCCAGAATTTGGCATAGACGATCTTATCGATCACATTCTTGCCCGGAATCAGGAGCACGGTTCCCTCCGGTAAAACCGCCTCCCTGATCTCCCATTCCTGCTTCTCGGGATCCCAGCGAGCCTGATTTCGGTCGATTTTGAGTTCTCTGAAATTATGCGCCACCAGCGCCTGAACCGGGATATCGAAATTCTCGGCTATGCTGTCGAACGACTCACCCGACTGGACCGTGTACTCCTCACCCTTGCCGGCCTGTTTGAGAGCCGCCTTGAGTGCCTTGCGCATGCACGTATAGTTGGGACCGCCGTAACGCGGACCGAACAACCAGAACCGCCAGTCGCGCCAGTCGTTGCGCTCAGCCATATCATAGCGATCCAGAAGATTGCGCCATTGCGCCCACATGTTGCAATCTCGATGCTCGGCGTACTGCTGGTATTCCAGTACGGCTTCCTCGATCATCGCTTGAGCTTTTTCCTGAATCGCTGCGAACTCCTCGTAAACATCGAGGTAAAGGCGGCAGAGATTCATGGCCGGGAGCAAATAGTTGCGATACTTGTTGAGATGATGCCTGAACTCGAGGGCGATCTGAACGTCGCGGATCATCGCCTCGCACGACTTGAAGTTGGAATCGGCCAGCGTATCGGCCGCCGGGATCCAGATCGGTTTGCCCGGTTCGACATAGTTATAGGCGTATTCGTCCTTGATCTCCAACTCACCGTCGTATTCGTACATCCGGTGTTTCCAACTCATCGGCTTCTTGATCAAACCGCGCGGAATCCAAACCTGCCTGACATTCTCCAGAACCACATGCCGATTTTTCTCTTTTTCCGGCCAGAGCCGCTTGCGCATGTAGAAAAATCGCAGGTCGTGGTTGTCCTCCCATTCGAGAATCTCATGCCAGGCAACTCCCTCTGCGTCGGCGATTTGGGCCAGCGTTTCACCCGGCTTGACCGGCCGGATCGAGAGTGTCCCGGGATTGCGAGGATGATAAAGCACCTCTTCCTCCCGGAACTTGAAATGCGGATACTGTTTCCGCACATTCTCCAGAACCGTTTCGAACGTTTCCTTCTCCCCCGGCACATAGGTGCGTCCGCCCAGCATTCGCTCCGGCATCTGCTGATAGATCGCCACCGCCTTGCGCAAATGAACGACCGAATCGCGCAGAGTGTGTTGCACCAGCTTGGTCAGGCGGCGGGAATCATAGCGGAAATCGTGAGCCTCCGGTTCTTTGACCGGTTTGGCCGGGATGTATATGATCTCGTTCTCGGGCAGCAGAAAATCAGTCGGCGGTGTGGCGTCGCATTCCTCCTCGACGAACAACTGCAGCAGCTCATTGCGCGGATGGTCCCAGATTTTCTCTACCGGCATGTCGAACTGATCGGCAATCTGCGATAACGACATCGGTTGGCGAACGGTGAACAAATGCCCCTTAGGCTTCTTGTCCTGATCATCCTCGGGATAACGTTCCTGCCAGTCTTTGCGTGTCAGGCGGTCATCGATATCCTCGCGCGTGAGCTTGTGATAGGACAGATCGACAATCGCCCCAACAGCCAGGCTGGCCACGGCCGAAGTCGCTCCGAAAACCGCTCCGATCGCCGCTCCGATCAACGCCCCGATAGGCCCCCCCACAACTGTCCCGACAGCCGTAATCACACCGAACGAGGCAATACTGAAACCGATTCCGACCGCCTTACTGCCCGCCCCTTTGACCAGCGTTTCTTCCCAGGTATAGCTGTTGAAGTTGAACCAATAGCCGCGCAGGTAAGAGCTAATCGAGCCTTCGTGACGCTTTTCCGTGGTAATGAAGCTGAGGGTGGCGAGCCAGTGGAACGCTCGGAAAGCATCAGGGGGAGTAAGCGGTTGCCGCGCGCGATACAAACGACCGGTTTTACTGCATAGACGACCGGTCTTCGGCTTTTCAACGGACTCCTGGGGCAAGCGCGTCTCCTTGTTGAATTCCTATTTCTTCCATCCGGCCGGACCAACCTGCCGGAACGGTCATCGCTTCGAGCGGTTGAACGGGTTCACGAGCGGGTACCCTGCAGTGCTAACTTCTTTGGCTGTCGCCGCCTCCGGATGATTGCGTGCCGCCACCACTCGAGCTATCCGGAGTCTGGGTGGAATCATCATCATCGGCAGCATTGAACTCGACTTCATAACCACCGGGCGGCAGGTCCTCCACACGCGCATAACCGTCTTCGTTTAGTTGACCGCGCCGTTCGGAGCCGTCGGCCAGCTTCATGATATATTCACCGTTCCTGAGAGGTGAACCGAATGCATCCTCACCGAGCAACTCGGCATAATCCTTGAAGGTCAGCAGGCCGGATTCCTGTCCGAGGCCGAATTCAGCCGCAAAAACTTTAATCGTAAAAAAATACTCGGGGGGATTATATGATCCGCCGTAGTTATCCAGTTCTTCCTGGGTCGCTAGTTCGTCGGTATCTTCATGATATTCGTATTGCCATCTTGCCGCGATACTTCCCCCACGGACTGTCGTGGGGAACTGGGTAATGCGATCATGGGCGCTGTCCTGATCGTGCTCGTAAATTGTAATCGTCACTTCATTGCCGTCACGCACACCGGTTATATTAGCCGACAGGGTCAGCGTATCGCCGCGACGAGCCTCCTGCGCACTCCAGTGCAATTCCGTGACACGAATACGCGGCATAACCAAAATACGGGCCGACTCGCCCTCAAGACCGACCTTGCTCAGCTTCACTTCCAGATAAATCTTGTCGCCGGCCTCGGTATCCTCAGGAACCATGATTTCACCGACGAAACGATTACCCTGCATGCGCCCCTCAACCTGTCCCGGACTCCCCCCCTGTTCGGCCTTGGCCTTGACCTTTATCGGGCATCCGTCGCCAACAAACGCCGTGAGCACTTCGAACGGAAGATTCTCTCCCGGCACAGCGCGAGCGGCGTTGAACATCACCGAGATCAAATAGGAGTCCAGCTTTATTTCCTGTTCCGAGTCGGTGCTTTTGCTGAATTGCAGGGCCATGGGGAAATCCTTTACGGCTGACTGAGACTGTTGATAATACCGAGGACATCGAGGGCGATCGTCTTCATGGTTTTTTTCGAGAACACCCCCGTAAAAATGTAACCGACTCCATGGTCGATCACATACCATCGCCGGTGAAACAATACCTGCTGCTCGGACGGCACCGATTTGCACACGACCTCATAAGCCGGTCGGCCGTCATCGAGATGAATCTGTTCGTTCTTGAGAACATCCGCATTAGGCAAAGCCTGCACCCAGGGAGCCGTGTAGGTTCGGGCAAATTCGATCAGGTCGTCGCTTTCAGGTTTGGGATCAATAGCCAGCGTCAAAGAATGTTGAAATCCGCTGTCTTTGGGTCCCATGAAAAAATGAACCGTCTGATCCTGCCACCCCTTGGGCAGCTTGATCTTGAACAGGTTATTGGTTCCAGCCATCGTCGATAAGATCTTTCTAATCGTGTTATCTCAACCCGGCCGTTCATGCGCCCGGCCGAGAGTTTTCTCAAAAGCAATACACCCCTTTTATGGTACCGATCAACAGGTGTCCTTCGGCATCGATCACCGGCGGGGTGGTCAGCCATTCTCCCGGCGGCATTTCAACGAGCATCTCACCCATGCCTTTATTACCTATCCAATGGAGTCGATTCTGAGTCGCCAGCAGGACGGTATTGTCCTCCTGCACGGTGAAACGGACAATCGGCTCGACCCGTTCGAGATCGAATACATAATCCAACTCGCCGTTCGCAATTCTGAGCAGTTGTTTGCCAAATACGAGTAAAATGCGATTCTCAGAGTCAACGGCCGGTGGTTGTGAATTGGGAGGAACAGCTCCTGAAGGCAGCCAATACTCCCAGTTGAGCTTGCCGTCCGGGGTATAGAGCGCCAGTTTCCATTGCCGGTCGGAATTTTGCAAAACGATCACCACGTTGCCATTGTTGTCGAGCGTGGCCAGCCAGAAACCGGCATCGTTTAACTGGAATTTCCCGGTCGACCGCCCTGAGGCCACATCATAACTCAACACCTGGTGTTCGTCGTTGAGAAGAACTACTCGCTTACCGTCGCTGCTGACCATGGCCGGGAGCGCTTTCCCTTCGAACTCAATGATGTAATCGCAGTCCATGAGTCCGCCCGGCCCCTGTGATACCAGGTTGTAGTCATCTTTCTCCGGCGCCTGCTCTTCTTCAACCTCCACTTCGGGCGCTCTATTGGCCGTATGCAATAGGAAACGATTCTCCCCCTTTGGATAAACCAGCGGCAGGCGGCAGGCATGGTAACAGGCCGTCGGCTCATAATCGCTCATAACCGTTTCACCGGCGGCGTTGAGCCCCTTCAACTCCCCCTTGCCGTCGCGAAGGTAGAGAATGCTGTCGTGAACAAGAATTGCCATGCCGCTGTCGCGGAATGTTTCCCAACGCTGTTTGCCGCTCCGATCGAGCGCCATCACCCGCGTCCGAAACTGAACGTAGCAACCCTCATCGGTGGGGAGGATACACTCCGGCAATTCGACATTGGCCGAATCTGTCGAAGGGACAAACCAGATCGGTTCCCCCACGGTACGGATCGACCTCGATATATACGAGCCGTTGCGATAGTCACCGAAAAGCCTGACATATTCGCTCATTGCATGTTCTCCCGCTGTAGTGGGATGGTCGTCACTCGTTTCAGAGGCATCCCCGGCACATGATGCGACCGCTGCTCCGAACAGGACAAGGGCGGCGAGAAAGCCGACCGGACAGAATCTTGTGCACCGTTTCGTACCAAAATGCAATCATACCTCCTGAATGGAATACGTCCCGGCGGGAGTGGTTCGACCGTTGTACCAGTCCCGAATGAAATTGAAATCGGCCACCGCGAATCCGGTCGAACTGGCCGGTTTATTGAACATGTAATAAAACAGATCCTTCATACGGGCATTGGCGCCGCCGACCGTCAACTGGTTTCCCGATTGTGACACGGCATCGGAATTCCATTTTACGACAATTTTGTAATTCTGGTTGTTGTGCGCCGGATTCCCACCGGAAGCGTAAAAATCAAATCCGGGGAGAAACTTCAGCAATACCGGTATTTCATCGGATGTCCCGCTGCCGTTGATCATGAACTTGTTCGGCAGCAGGTTTTTATCCACGATGAAATACTTATAGAAACCGTAACACCAGCTTTTCCGCTGAGCCTCGGTCCAGTTGCCGTGAGTAGTGTTCTCGAAACAGACCGAAAACAGGGGACGCACCACCAGAATCGCCTTACAGTCGATCGTTCCTCCGCCACTCGTTCTCGGCACCCGCATCACTTCATCGAGTGTTTTATACAGATACACATTCATCGGTCGATTGGCGGCGGCGTTGATCGTGCCCGAAGCCACGAACTGCCAGGGATCCTTGGGTTGATCGGTGCCGTTGCGGTAATAATTCGACATGGCCGGCGAAGGATTCGGGTAATGAATCTCGAACCGCTGACCGTTGAGAAAATCGTACAGGTCCTGGCCGGTCTGCCCCTTCTCGTTCATCCAATGACAGAACCGCCAGACATGCCGCATCCGGATCGGGCCGTTCTTGTCCATCATGGTTTTATCGTCGTGCTTGTTGACCCAGGCCTCGCTCGACCGGTTCCGATTGTTCATGTGCTGATTGCTGTGGTGCATGCGCCGATTGTTGGAACGCACTCCGAACTGGCCATAGTTCGGAACGGGATAGGATGGCGGATCGGCGCCGTAGTATTTGGCGTCCTCGAGATAGTCATCGATCTGGCCGGTAGCGTGCCCCAACTCATGAGCGATAACCAGACAGCCGTAACTGCTGTTGCCGCCCGGATCGTTAAATTCACCGACCGGGAATGCCGTTCCGGACTCAAAGCTGGCCGTAGTGAAACGGCTCACATCATCCTGACGGGTTTTGACGCGAAGACTGATAACACTGTATTTCCCCCCCTCTCGATAGGACATAACCCAACTACCCTTATCCTCTTCGGTCACAAATACCAGCGAACGAGGAACTCCTCCGCGTGCCTGCCGCAGAGCAGTAGTGAAATTGGCGTGGGCCAGCAGCGCCGCGGTATCGTTTCGGAAGTTAACGGCCGGTGTCGGCGGTAACAGCTTAATACACTCAAAAGCTTCAAGGAAAAAGAATGGTCGCACCACCGGAGTGAGCGGCGCAGGTGTGGAATCACCGCTACCGGACGAACCACCACTACCCGACGATGCACTCCCGCCGGAAGGACTACTCCCCGTTCCGGTCGCAGTATTATGCGGCACGAACTCATAGCTCTTCTTGTTCCAATGCTCCATGGCATTGAACATACCAACCGACCTGAACTCATTCACCTGGGCGTCGGTCGGCGCGGTCGTACTGGCCGTCGTGCCGTTGCTGGGGGCGGTGTCCTTAAACACGTACCCGTTCCATTGGACAACGACAAAGGAGTACTGATGCTGGTTGTCAAAGCCGCCGCCGTGCAGATAGTGCAGGATAAAATCACCGATCCGGGTCGCATGTACGATCTGCGTGGTTTCGTCGAGCGTAAAAGCCTCCTGGCGATGCACAGCCTCGTCATCCAGCAGAGCGACCCGCGCACCGAGCACATGTCCGTTGTCGTAATTGAACCCGGTATCCGATTCCGCCGTCCGACGATTGGACACATCGTAAAAATCACCGCAGAAAACCACTACCCGCGTGCCGCCGGGCGGATCTTTGATAAAGTTCCTGACCGCATCGTTGGCGTGATTGGTCTGGAACCGGATTATCGAACCATCGTGTTGCTCTTGTTTCGATCCGCTGGGATTGGTGCTGTACACCTTCATCTTGTTGTCCTGCGGATCGACATATAAAATCCTCACCCGCGAGGGCCACTGCGGCGGGGTGGCGCCGGGATTGCTGTCTTTCGAGAGAGCAATCACGGTACCGTTAGGAGTGGTCGAAGTATCACCGTTGCGATCCTGCAACGCCTGCGAGCCGTCCACGGCCGAAAGCAACACCAAATCATCCAGGTTGAACACGATCGGATCATCGCCGGTAGTGCGGGTGGTCACATGATGTTCGTAGTCATCGACCGTTGTCCCCACCTTACACCGCCAATTGCGCGAGCGCCAGGCCGCCGGGAGATCGTAATGCTTGAGCTTCTCGGCGATACTCAAACCGTTGAATTCATCGGGCAGCTTCTCAACAATAGTTGCGTTGGCATCGGCCGCCGATCGATACACGTATTCGTTGGTAGCGGTGAACTTAAGCTGGACATTATTAGCATTGGTCCTGGCCTCATCGGCCGTCGGGAACTGAACCACTACGGTATAGAGTCCCTCGTTGAAAATCGTCCGGCTCGGGATCCGGTTGTCGCCGACATAAGCTTCGAAATTTATGCCGTCGGGAAGATCACACAGCTCTTTTTTCACCCGATCGTAGTATTTGAGACGCAGGTGGTACGGCACTGCGTGCAACTCAGCCGGATTGATATACGTCCGGAGCATGAAATACTGGCTCCAGATCGGGCACTCCTGCTCCGTATGGAGATCATCGAGCTCGGCCGGACAGGTCATTTGCTCCTCGGTCGGAGCTTCGGAAGTGCGGAAAAAGATCACCTCCACGCGGCGGTCGGTCTCGGAACGATATTCCTCATCGTAATCATCGCTGCGCGGAAAGGAAAAGGCGCAACCGACATATTCGTGTAACTCGGAGATGAACTGCTCATCCGAGGGACGCATTAATTCGAGATCGACATCATCTACTCCCAGCGTCCGTTTCAAATCATCCTGATAGAGATCGAACACCGCTTCCCACAGCCCACGCGGCCAGCGATGACGATCATCGCGGCGGATATCGGTCATAATCCGGCTGTTAAGCGGCTCGATATCGTTCCGATCGGCGAACTCGGTGTTGTAATAACGAATGAACGACTCCGTCGCCTGTTCCGTGTCGCGATTCCAGGTATTGTTGACATCACCCGGATTACAGGGCCAGCGGCGGCTCTGGTGGAAATACTTGAGGATTTGTTTACAGTCGATCACCTTGTGCGCAGCATAACAAACCCGCCCGTAATCTTCGCGGTCGTCCTTGAGAAGGGCACGGATATTTTTAGCCCGGCGCTGCGACAAAACAAAATTGTAGTCCACCGCTCCCTGAGAATCGGTATGACCGGTGATGAGCAACTTCCGCTCCGGGCTGAACACCAACTGCCGCAACACCAGCGCAATTGAATCGATACCGGCGAAACACTGCTGCCCCTCGTCTTCGTCGTCGTCCGCTTCAATCGGGATCTTGGGCATCATCACGCAACTGCCCGAGTGAAAGAGACCGTCCTCGAATTCGAGAACATCCACCTCAACCGGCGCCAGTTGATGGACATTCTCTCCGCCGGAAACGGCCGGAGTGCCTTCACTGACATCGGTCAGATGAACATCTTCTGGGGTATCGCCTGATGACATAAACAGTTTTCCAGTGGACTATTGACTCTGGCTTGAGTCCGATCGCACGTTATAACGAACGCGGACTCGTCCGGGTGGAATGGCTTCCTCGCGAGCGTAGCCGTCGCCGTCGAGTGTCCCCTGGCGAATCTCGCCCGAAGGGAGAATCAACTCATAGGGGCGGTTACCAATCGGATTTCCTTCTCGATCACGCAGCCTTAGCTCGATATAATCTTTGTAACGGAGTATCCCGGAGCGGGCTTCGCAACCATCGGCTCGCACCACGAAATAATAACAGGGGATCGAATAACCTCCCTGATCCTCTCGCTGCGTCTGACGGTCGAGGAGTTCCTGATTGACCTCGAATTGCCATTCGACTTCGGCTTTTTCACCGCTGACTTCGGTCTCAAGTTTGACCAGCTCATCATCGGGACGGTTGATGTCGCGCAGGTATATTTTTACTTCGACCGGGGTGCCGTTCTCGATACCGGAAACATCGGCGGTAAGTTTCACCGTTTGCCCAATTTCCGCTTCCTCAACCGACCAGCGGGCATTGTACAATGCTTTCATTTCCAGATCGTACGAACCGGATTCAATTCCCCGAATAGTGATTCCCCCCATTACGGGATGATGCTGGTCGTATCCGCCCGGACCGGTCACATGAGCCATTACACCGCCAATCGGGAAACCACCTTTATCGACAACCTTGACATCGAGATAGTGATCTTCGTCTTCCGATTCACCCTGTTCACCCTCTGAATCTCCGCTGCTTCCCACGGCGGCTGTGGCTGTTTGCCCGGAGCCGCTTCCCATACCGGCTCCGCCCCCTCCTCCTCCTCCTCCGCCGCCGGTTCCTATCAGCACGGTCGGACAACCGGGCGGGAGAATGCTGTCGGGCGGGCCGACACAAATCGCCATATCACCGACTGTAACGGCCGGCTTGCCGCCGATAAGAACCGTCACCACTCCCGGGCCGGTAATCGGTCCGCCGACATGAGGAATAGGCGTTGGCGCCGGAGTCTGCATCGGACAGGTGTGCATATCGCCCAAAGTGGCCGCCGGCATATTGCCGATCAACACCGTAACACACCCCGGTCCGGTAATCACTCCTCCATGGGCCGTCATATCACCGACTCTGGCAGCCGGTCCTGGCATATAATCATTCCCTGTACGGGTGAAAATGTTCTCGGTTGATTCGAAGCCAAGATAGGCTCAGTTGATATGTCTCGTCAACTTTTTGTTTGTAGTTGATGACCCTGTCCAAGGGGGAAAAAGCCGTACGCGCTGATATTCGGCAAAATACAACTGTAATGCGGGCGACACAAGGCTGCCCGCTACATGAGGTCAGGGCTCTTTAACGCGTAGCGGCGGGGCTTGTTTCCGCCGCAGGAAAGGTTTTTCAACACCCCCCTGGGAGGGAGTGTGCTGAGACTCCTCTCAGCAGCGTAATTACCGCAAAAGGAGCATTTTACGGGCGATACTACCGGTCTCCGTGGTCAGGCGATAGAGATATATGCCGCTGGCCGCTTCCCGGCCATCAGGAAGGCGTCCGTCCCATTCCACTTCGTGACGTCCGATCGTCATCGGGCCGTCTATCAGGGTAGCAACTCGTTGTCCGGCCAGGTTGTAAAGGGTCAAGTTAACCGGCCCGCCTTCCCGGAGCACGAACTGGATTGTCGTGCGAGGGTTGAACGGATTCGGGTAATTTTGCGGCAGGAGTGTTAGATTCGGAAGCATTTCTTCCTCATCCTCGGCGATATCAACCGACCAATCCCAACCCGACAAACGAGCCAGCAACCACCAGAGAGCTTTCCCTTTAAGATAACAATTGAAGCAATGCGAATGAGAACAGCCGTCGCCGCAAGTAATGCAATAATGCGTGCTGCAGTAATCGATACACCAATAGCAGGTGTCGTCATCGGTAAGGGAGTGGTCAACACCAAGTGGATCGAAACTTTCCACATCGGCGAAATCATAGAGCACCTTGTTGTTGGCAATACACCAGGAGCGGATTTGCTCGTTACGCGCCAGGAGATTTTCCGTCCAGGCATCGTCTAAATGGCCGGTCATATAGACAAAAGTCACCCCGGGGTATTCCGCTTCAAGCTGACTCATGGAATCGAGATAAGTCTGAATACCGGCCTCGGAGTTCCAGGTCACCCCCCCGCACCAGGACCACATCACGATGTTATCGGTGTTGCCCGGTTCGTTGAGACGATTGCGGGTGATATTCATCCAATAGGTTTCGTTTTCCGTCCCGAGGTCGTTGTAATACTCAACAATAGGGAGAATGCTGCCGTTGTCGTAATCGTATACGGTTGAGCTGTCGTACAAAATCGACAGACCATAGAGCAACTGGCTGCCGTGCGAGGTATGACCGTAAAAGATACGTAAGTTGTTCTGGGCCTGTTGAATATACGTGTGAGGAATCTGATCGAATTGAACCGCTGAGACATGATTCGCCACGACACTCACGGCCATCACATTCGACGAGAAAAGGAACAACGTCAGAACTGTCGTTAAAAGCAGGATCCGTTGGGTAAGACACATAGGGAAACTCCCCCTTTCAGGCGATACGAAACTTTTCTCCATACTGTAGAAATCGGCTTTTCGCAGCCTGTACTTAAGCGGACAGGTCGTCATCGACCTGTCCGAATGTTCGAATCAATAAATGTCAGAGTTTTATAAGCTCAACCCGGCGGTTGTTTGCTTTACCTTCCGGCGAGGTGTTGCCGTCGATAGGTTTGGACTCACCCCAGCCCTTGGACTCCAGACGATCCGCCGCAATTCCATAATTGGCAACGAGATAGTTTCTAACCGACTCCGCTCTCTGTCGAGACAGTTCAAGATTATGATCATCGGAGCCATCGCTATCGGTATGACCTTCGATCGAGAGCCTGAGACCGGCATCTTCACTCAGTAACTCACCGATATTCTTTAGAGTCTTATACGACTCTTTTTTAATCACATGGGAATCGGAATCGAACAGAATGCCGTGCGTCACGATCTTGCCGGTCTCATCGAGCTGCTGCCGTAATGTCTTGCCCCCTTCGGCAAACCGGTAGTTTCTAACGATGCAGGGACTCTTGCCATCTCTACTGTAGGTTGTCAGACTGAGACAGATCTTCGTCGGATTGAATCCGTCGGTACGCGGCACATTGGCAACTCGCTCCTGATCGAGAAAACACTTCATGGCTCGCTGGGATACCATGACCCGCATGGTGTGCACCCCCTCGCCCAGATTCGGATCGACCTTCTTGTTGGCAAGGGTACTGCCGCTGATACTGAGATCGGTATGGCCACTGCCGTCGACCATGAATTGCCCAACGTGGCGATCCTTGTCATCGAGCCAGTTCATGTAGTAATAGTTGCGCTGTCCCTCGATCGCCTCAACGTAGAAGTCCATCTCAATTGTGTAGGTCTCCGGTAGATGGCCGTCCGGCAACCGCGGGCAAATCTCGCCGCTGTTGGTGCATAAAATCCACTTCTGCCCTTTGAACCGGGCAACCTCATAGACACCCTTCTTGAGATCCCAGCGATACGGGAAATCACCTTCCTCGTCATCGATGAGATCATCGAAGAAAATGACCTTGTCGCCGGGTACGAAATCGTACTTGGTGTAAAGGGTCATATCCTCGGCTGCAGGTTTGGGCGCAGGTGCCGAAGCCGGAGCCGAACCGCCGCCGGAAGAACCACCGGCAGAACCGCTCGGAGCAGCGCCACCACTAGCCGGGGTTGAACCACCCGAAGCATACTCGGTTGTATATTGCCCCTGACCTTGATAACGGTAGTACTCGTTGGGGATCTCATCGGCGATTTCTTCAACCGCTTCACCCAGTACTTCACGGATCGCATCACCCATCGGTTCGTTGGAATAAGCACTGAGTGCGCCGCCAACGACCAGATCTTTACTCCAGGAAGCACCGGCCCCGGTGGCCTTCCAGGAAGTGGCCTTTCCCTTGAGTGACATCGATTTCAATACCCGCCGTGTGCGGATATCGATAATCTTGATATCCATGTTGATCTGGGCGTCTTTTTTGGAGACACCCACCGCTCCCATAGCCTTCTTGGTAAGACCGCCAAGACCACCGCCGCCGCCGCCGGCATCAGGTTTGAAATCTGTAACGGCGCCTGTAATGAGGATGTCGGCGCTTTCCATGAGTCCTTTTTCAGGACCACGACCTTCCTCGGCATATCCGGACTGAGCGAATTCGATTTCGTCCGCCAGTTCGGCTACTTCTTCCTGACTGGCTAAAACGATGAATTTAGGATTCTGCGACAAAGCGGTCGACAACATCTCACCGATCGCCGCTGCTTCCTGATCGGAAAAATTTTTGGCTTTGTCTTTGATCGTTCCTACCGTGATGCGGGCTTTGTTGCCCTGATAGGTCAAATTGTCCCCGGCATCGGCCAAAGCACTTCCGACTGATACGAGCCCAATAACGACCAACATCAACAATGTTTTACAAACACGCATACTCACCTTATCCTCCTCACAGAATTAATAAGTCCATCTGCATGAGAATAGTATGTTTTATCCGCATTTGTCAACCCGTGATCAGAGGTTAGGACTCTTTAACGCGTAGCGGCGGGCCTTCTCTCCGCTGCGATTGAGGTTTGTCAACGATCCCCTATGGGCCGGGCAAAAGAGAAGCCGGATCGGGCCATTCAGCACGATCCGGCTTCCGAGCAATCGGACTCTCTGCGTTGCCCTATTTATCGACTTGCAACTCCCGGCGAGAAAGGCGCAGCTTCTCGAAACTCTCCTGAGAAATTACGTAGTACCAGTCGGCAAAACGGGCGTTGAGATGCTCGTTGCGTTCCCGGCCTTTCTGTATTTCCTGTTCCCAACGGTTGTGCTGAGTGTTGCGCTGGTTGTTATCGCGGTCGGCATCGGTCCAGAGCGAGTCCGGCTTGGTCTGGAAATCCGTGTTGCCCGGTCCTTTCGGCTCCGGTAACAAAGAAGGATCGAACTCGGTCGTAACAAACAGGTAGCGGTTCTCGGCGGAGCCGGTCCCGTTCTTCTGCTCGTTTTCCAAGCCGGAGGAAACCGCTTCACCGGTTCCGTATACCACTTCACCGAAACGAAGCGTATATCGGATACCGTCATTAGTGAAAACCTGTAACTCACCCTCGTTGGAGAGAAGATTACCGTCGTGCGAAAAGAAAAATCCTTTACTTTGGAGCGACATCGCATCGGACTGGCTAATCTGCTTGCCGGCCAGATCACTCTTCAGGCTGGCCGATAATCCGGCCGGTTTAGGCCGAACACCGACAATGTGAAGCTCGTCCAGGGTGGTGAGCATTTCCTGCACTTTGGCCGAATCGAGCTTCTTTCCGGAAGAAACTTTGTCCATCTTCCATTCATAATTCTTACCGGTCAGAGTGATCACGTCACGTTGATCGACCGAACGCGTGCGTTCGTTAATCGAATAATCGTTGAGAACCATTTTGCGGATCTGGAATTTTTGCACCTCGAGCAGATCGGTCTCGATCCAATCGGCGAAATTGGTCGACAACTCGACATCGACACGGGACGCATAAACGGCACTCTGGCTCGGGATACGAACATAACGGAAACCCTGGCGTCCCTCGACCGGATTGCCGAAGATGTAATCGGCCAGAACCGTCTCCCCCGCTTTTATCGTAACACGAACCCCTCGTCCGTTCAGCGGACCGGTTTCATCGAGCGGATCAACCACCCCAAATTTCTCGAAATCCGCCACATTGTCGCTGCGGAACTCATCGCGTTTGATCCCGATTAAACCGGCGGCGGTCTTGGCCAGACGATCCTTCCCGTCGGCCGGATAATCGTGATGCGAAGGAATCGTCCAGCGACCGTTTTCGAACGTCACTTTGAACGGTTGGGCCGTTGCCGTCTCGTTATCGTACTCGATTACTTCCAGCGTGGTGGCCGCGTTGGGATCGGTGAAGTCCGGATAGAACTCCTCGCCCTGGTCCTGAAACAACTCCGGAGTAAGGCGCTTCTCGGAGAAGGCCCAGGCCAGCAGGGCTAAAACGATCGCCACGGCCGCATATATCAAGGTCTTTTTAGTATGGTCCATAGCTTAGCTCCTTAATCTCCGGGACGCCAGCGCTCCCTCATGCTCACGTTTGCGGCGTCGGATGAAGATCATCACCCCCATGACAAACACCGGAATCGGCGGTAACAACACGGCCAGCGTTTTGATTCTGGTCTGGATCCCCCGAATCGAGGCCTGCACGTTCTCCTTCGAAGCCTGGATTTTCGCTTCCTTACGCGCTTCGATATTGGCTTTCAATGCCTCGAAACGGCGATTCTCGGCCTCCTGCAGGTTCTGAGCCATGATCTGTTTGGTTTGATTATCCAGATCGGTTCGCTGCCGAACCGCTTCGACCTTCTCATCCAATCGCTGCTGAGCCTCAGTCAAAGCCTGTTGAGCCTCGGTCTCGGCCTGCTTTTCATCGAAGATGCGTTGCTGCACGAATTCCTGCGTCTGCGCTTCTACCCGCTCCAAACGACGATGTTGCGGGCGCTTCTTGCGCAGTTCAACGAACGACTGGTCGCCGACCAGCATATCCATGCAATTCAGGAACAGGTTCACATTGTCGAAATCGAAATTCCCGCCACCCTGTTGACGCATCTGGAAAAACTGCTGCGAAATGAAGTCAACATCGGCAATGACGGTCAGGTTCACCAGGCTCGGATTCTTGCCGCCTGGATCGGCTCCATGAACGTTGGCAGCGATGGTGTAAGTCTCACCGGTTTGCATCCGGCGGGGGTTGCGGTTAAGGGAGAAACCCATCCCGAAAAATCCCCGCTGAACCACCTGACGCCAGTCGACTATACCGGAAACGGGTCCGGTGGTAACCAGGGGTCGGTATTCGTATTTCGAACTAGGCGCCTGGTAGAGCGCTCCCGGATACAGGAATACCACTTCTTGTAAACCGGCCGTAGCGGAATCATATTCGTTGAACGGCTCGCTTGCGCCGTTACCGGCCCCGACGAATACGATCTCCGGCTGAAGCGAAAGCAGATCGGGATGAGGATTATAGGTATCCCAGACAATCTGAGTCGGATTGAACCCCAGTCCAACCGCTTCCATGAAGGCCGCCAGATTACCCTTTTCTTCCGTTTGTTGCTGGTTTTGTTGGAACGGATTACTTTGAGCGCTGGCCGGCAGCGACGGGGAAAGCTGGACATTCACGATCGGAAGCGGATCCATCAGCATCAACGTGGGATGGCCGTCGAGAATGTACTTTTGCAGATTATCCATTTCCGGTTGGGTCAATGATGAGGGCAGCGCCACGAGTAAACCATCGAGTTCTTCGGTAATCGGTTCCTTGGCCGATACCTGCACAACCTCGTACTGCTTGTTAAGCTCGGTCACGACCGGCCACGAGGGATCGTTGCTCATCGACTCGAAGTTGAATCCGCCGTAAAGTTTGGCCGGGGTTTGAAGCACTCCGATCCGTTTACGTTCGGATCTGGCCGCGACACGAATGGACCGCATCAATTCGTACTCCACCGGCAGGCCGCGATCGAACCAGGGAATCACTTCCTGGTTGACGCCGCTGGTAAACGCCACCCCCATGAAAACATGCGAGGGGGTCGAGCGTCCCGAAGCGGTGGCCATCGTTTCACGCGGAACGATACCGAATTTCTCACGAGCGTTGCGGGCCTCTTCGGTAAAAGGCTCCGTGTCATGGATCATGACCTGTACTTTTCCACCCGATTCAGCGGCGATTTCGGTCAGCTTACCGATCAAATCGGCCCGGGTCGCTACCAGCAACTCCGGCACGGTCGGGCTGATGAAAGCTTCGACCAGAACCGGTCGGTTATCCGGTAATTCATCCAGGAGCTTGATGCTCGAATCCGAGAGTGAGTGAAGTTGCTCCGCGGTGGTATCGAGACGTAAGCTCGGTCGCCCTAAGAGACTGACCAGACTGATTGCCGCCACAACGACGGCCATCGCACGAATCAGGTTGTGCACCCAGAACTTGTATCCCCCCGCTTCCAACGGCCAATGCCGACGGCTGAGCAGGAGCACGTTCAGGTAGAGCATAACCACCGCTAAGGCTACGAAATAAAGCACGCCGTGAAAACTTATTACGCCGCGTGCGAAATCATCGAACTTGTCCCAGACACCCAGCGGGGCCAGCCAGCTCTGGAGTGAGTCGCTAAAAATCACCGAGGACGAATTTACGAAAACGAAAAACGAACAAAATAAAGCCCCTAAGATGAAACCAATCGTCGCGTTGACCGTCATAAGCGAGCCCAGCATGCCCACCGCCACCAGCGCGGCGCCGATCAGCCAGTACCCGACATAATTGGCGAACATCAAACCGATATCGGGACTGCCGAGCCAGAATAACACGATCACATGGCTCAACGAGAGAATCAGCGAAGCAGTGTAAATCCCCAGCACCGCCAGGTATTTCCCCAACACGATTTCGAGATCGGTGGCCGGCAAAGTCAGCAGTAACTCATCGGTCCCCTGCTTGCGTTCATCGGCCCAAACCGACATGGTCAGAGCGGGAATGAAAAGAATGAGCAGCAACGGGAACACGGCATTGAGCTGATCGAGATTGGCCAGGTTGTTGGCGAAAAACCGCTGCTGCCAGAAACCGGCGGCGGCGCTGAGAAAAATGAACAGGGTTACAAAAACATAACCCGAGGGATTGCTGAAATACATCCGCAGATCGCGCTTGGCGATACTCAGCACGACATCTTTATTCAGCTTCATCGGTCACCTCCCCCGACTCTTCCGCACCGGTAGTTTCCGGATTTGGCTCGGCAGCCGGAGCTACCGGGTTCACCGCTCCGTAGTCGGTTAATTTGTAGAAGGCTTGTTCGATAGACCCGTCGCGCGAAGCCAGCTCACTTATCGGGCCGTCGTATACCAGGCGACCGTTGTGAATGAAAAGCACCCGCCGGGCAATTGCTTCCACTTCCTGTAAAATATGGGTGGAGATCAAAATCGTTTTCGACTCTCCCAGACGAGCGATATTGGACCGGAAATCCCGGATCTGATTCGGATCTAAACCGGCTGTCGGCTCATCCATGATAAGAACCTCCGGATCGTGAAGCAGCGCCTGGGCCAGTCCCACACGCTGGCGATAGCCGCGTGAAAGCTTACCGATCGGCTTTTCCAGGACCTGCTTGAGCGCACAAATATCGATGACCTCTTCGGTTCTGCGCTCCAGCACAGAGGTCTCCATCGAGCGCGCTTCTCCGAAAAACCGAAGCAGCTCCAGAGGCGTCATGTCGTCGTAGAGCGGGCCGTTCTCCGGCAAATACCCCAGGTGGCGGGAGGCTTCGAGCCGATCGTGCGTTATATCCAGCCCGGCAATCGATGCCGATCCGGCGCTGGCCGCCAGAAATCCGCTCAGAATCTTCATCGTGGTCGACTTCCCCGCCCCGTTGGGACCGAGAAAGGCCACAATCTGTCCCCTGGGTATGGCAAAAGAAATGTCTTCAATCGCCACGAACGAGCCGTAATACTTGCTCAGCCCACGTGCTTCGATCATGGCGCCGTTAGATACATTTTCCATAAACCAGACCTCTCACAGTATATGGCCAATATGTTTAGCTAATTAAGCCGCCGTCGAATCGTCCGGCAAAGCTCCGGCCAAAATAGGAACCGGTTCGGTCTCTGTCAAGGGGACCGGTCGGACCGATCGGTCGAGCCAATCGGGCTGAGATAGTCAGTCACTGGAAAAATGGTCGATCGACGGTTACAAATATAATTATATCCATTTTTTCGTATCAGGTTCCGAACTCGACGGTTAAAAAAGAAAACGGCCGCCTCGTATTCGAAGCGGCCGCTGTACGGCTTCAGGTCTTTCAGCCAAAGATAGCGTCAGGAAATATGTATCGCGGCGGAGACAAACCCCGCTGCATAGCGGGCGGCCTTATGTCGCCCGTATTACATCACAAACCCGCGTGTACTGCCCCGTCAACAACACTACGGGCAAGGCGCGGGAGCCGGTCCTCCCTGGAACATGTACGACACCAGATAAACCAGGTCCGTAATATCAGGGCCGTAGCCGCTCCCGTTTATATCGCATTCCGGGAAATATTCCGAACCGAGCGTCAACTTACAGGGTGGTTCCGGTCCCCCCTGAAACATATAACTGACGATATAGACCAGATCGGAAATATCCGGTCCGGCGCCGTCATGATTTACATCTCCAACCAGCCGGCAACACCCCATACACATTACGCCGTCGCAGATATTTCCGTCCCCTCGATAATCATAGCCGTACACACTGCAATTATCCGGGTGCAGGATCATACAGCTATCGCCCACACAACATCCGCCGACCACCGTCTCGGGATCACAGCAGGTCGGCACCGGATACTCGTCAAAAACACCTAGACCGTTCACGAAATACGCCGCGCAGAGGGCATAATCGAGCATATCGATCTTACAGTCACCGTTGATATCCGCCTGGTATAAGACCGGCGGCGGCGCCCCCGCATTCGCAAGATAATCGCCGAGGTAGTTGAGGTCGGCCACCGACAACACCAGCCCGTCGTTATTGACATCGCCCGCCGCATAGCAGACCGGATCACCGATCGTGTAAGAATACACCGCCGACCAGTCGGTCGAATCACCAGCCGAATAACGGAAAGCCTTGACTCGCCAGTAATATGTATTACCCCAAACCAGCGCCGGACCGGCATAAACACCCTGATTGTCATCGGGAGTACAATCGTACAACACCGTACCGAATCCCGGATCGTCAGAGACTTCCAGACGATAATGGTCGTCATCCTCGTACCAACAGGTGCTCCACACAAAAACCGGATTGAGTTCGTCCGTTACGATCCCATCGGTCGGAGTGATTAACCGAGGCTCGATAAACGGCATGAGATAAGAAGCCCCGAAAGCATCCTGGTTGCCGTTGCGGGTATCGGTCCAGACGGCCGTGACCTTTTCACGGAAAGTTGTCACACCTATGTATTCCGCAAATAATCCGGCCCGCACTCCGGCGGTCATCATTGGCGTCTCGAAATCGGGCGTACCCCGCCCCTCGATCGGCGGAGTGTCGCTCTTGGCAAAGGAAGGATCGATCGACACATCCGAGATGCGATGATTCAGGGTAAATGTCGCACCGCCGTCGAAAGAATAAGCCCCGAACAAATCGAACTTGAAATGGTTCACCGGATCGGTGCGCTGATCGTACCAGACACAAGTCAGTACGCCGGTCCGTTCATCACAGACCATCCAGGGATGAAACTGGTCGAGAGTCGCCCCGAATCCCGTCATATCGTCGTTGATATAAATCGGCTCGGTCCAGGTCTCACCGTTGTCGAGCGAGCGGATAAACTCGATATTATACTCGTAGTTGCTGATGTTGGTGGGATCGACACTGGCATAAGCGATATACATATTGCCGTGGCGCTCCCCGCCGCTTATATCGACCGCCGCCACCGGCTGATTGTAAACGTCCACACCTCCGTCAACTTGTTCCCAATTACCGTAAGTCTTTCGGATTAGCTGCGGCGCCGTGAACGATTGACCGCCGTCGGTCGATTTGACCATCTTGATACCGTAGTTGTAATCGCATTCGACAGGGTCCAAGACTCCGCCGTTCCAGAAGACATACACCGAGCCGTCGGCGCCGACCGCCGGATTGGCAAACTGACCGGCATCATAGCTTCCCCAGCCACAGACGGCGTCTTCCTGAACCGGACCGGCTATCAGGGTGTCGTCGAAAGTCAAAGCTCCGTCGGTGCTGCGGGCAAACATGATGCGGGTAGGATTTGGAAAACGCGCCCAGGCTACGTAGACATTGCCGTCGTACGTACCGCCGGTGCGATCGACCGTGATAAATTGCTTGTCCTCGAAATAATACCCCAGACCGTCTTCAACCGTGTAAGGCCCGCTCCAGGTTTGGCCGTTGTCCGAAGAAATCAGAAAAGAAATATACGAGGAGTCATACAACGAGGTAGCGCTCGGCTGATAATCCAGCATGCTCATATAAAAAATCCCGGAGTTGTCCACCGTCAGAGTCGGATCCGACTGTTGCATGAACATTTGATTAGCCGTCGGGACAAGACTCGCAAACCACGAATTGCCTCCATCCGTGGAGAAACCGTAGCCGATCTGGCGATAACCGAGACGGAAATCGCGCCAGTCGGCAACCAGAACCAGGCTGTCGATCGGATTATACCAGACCTGTTCTTCGTTCTGCAACTCCCCCGAAGCGGGTGATATTTGGTAGTTCGTGGGAGTCGGCGGCAGCGCCGTAACCGATGACGATATAATCAGAATCGCAGCAAGGCAGAAAACAGCCCGCATCATAATTAGCCTCACTTTCCGATAAACGTGACAGTCGACATGTAATGGGACAGTAATAATTTAATATAGCCGCTGCCGGATTCTACACAAGGACTAATGCCTCTGTATGGAAGTCACTTATTTCAGGGCATATCAAAGAGAAAGGCCGTCCGAGGGGTGGGACGGCCTTCCGATATGGGAGGTATCATAAAAACAGGGGTTTGCTAATTCTGGCTCGGAGCCTCCGAGAACTCACGGATTATATCCGAAATCGACCGCGCTCCGGCCGCATCCGGGAACGATGCCATTTCCAGCGGAATCATCCGATCCAACTGATCATGCGTGCGATTTTCAATGTCGTTCCGCACCAAATCAGTCAGCCGTCGAGCAGCCGCTTCGGCTCCCTGACGCTGGGTCTCAGGCATTAAAACGACCAGTTTATAGCGATCTATCAGCGACAACTGGTCTATTACCCGAATATGTTTAGAGACGATATCGACAATACCGTCGATCAAGCCCGACCGGTCATTGCCGTTGCGTCCCTTCAGAAAACTCAGATCCAGCACTACCAAAGAAACAAAAATACGATACCGTTCAGCTCGCTTCAGCTCGAGACTGATTCTCTGAACAAACGGTTCGTTTGTCGGTCGGCTAATTCTGTTGTTTCTTTCCGTTTCCATCATAGCTGCCTTACCGCAGTTGTGCATCTCTTGAACAGCAATATCCGTTCCGGCAAGCGATATGCAATCACAGTTGGGCAATCATTTCCACCTTGATCGGCTACTCTGACATACTTGAATTGTTAAATTATTGTTAGACAAAACGGTTATTGCATCAAAAGAAACCAATATAACTCCTGATACAATCATCGGAAACGTCGCGTAGTGCAACATTATGCGCAAATTTTGCACAGACGGCACAAAGAAACGAAAGCGACGTACCAGTGCTTTGGCGTATATTTCGTCAGTTTTCGGGATTAAATTCGACTACTATTTAATAGCATTAAGATCGTAATCTTTGATTTTATAAAGCAAAGATCGATAGCTGATTTCCAGAAGGTCGGCGGCTCTGCGACGATTCCAGTTGGTTTTATTGAGAACCTCGCGGATCAGCTTTTTCTCTTCTTCGGCAACGATCCGACCTATCCTTGTTTTGAGCGAATAGGTTTCTTCTGCCGCAGATCCGACATCCATAGAAGGATCTTCTATTCCAGTCACAGCGATCTGCTGATGCATCGTGTTTAGGTCAGGCAGCGGTTGCTTGCCGGCCGATGCGATCAGATCGCCAATAATTGACTCGTCCCCACGCACCACTACCTGCTTGATCATATTCTCGAGCTGGCGGACGTTGCCGGGCCAGTTGAAGCCTCTTAGCTGTGCCGTGACGGCATCGCCCAGACGGGTGAAATCCTTGGAATACAGCTCGTTGTATTTTGTCAGGAAGTAGTTAACCAATAGCGGAATATCATCCACGCGATTGCGCAAAGGCGGCAACAACAAGGTGATTTCATTCAAACGATAAAAAAGGTCGTCGCGGAACGATTGCTGCTGAATACCGACTTCCAGATTGCGGTTGGTGGCACAGATAATCCGGACATCGACATGGATATTCTGAATACCGCCGACCCGAACGAATTCCTGTTGTTCCAACACCTGGAGCAGTTTGGACTGGAGTTCCATCGGCATGTCGCCGATTTCATCGAGGAAAATCGTCCCCTTATCGGCCACTTCGAATCGACCCTGCTTGGTCTTATGGGCTCCGGTAAAAGCGCCTTTTTCATAACCGAACAACTCCGCTTCGAGTAAATCGCGCGGAATCGCCGCACAGTTGACCTTGACGAACGGTCGACTGGAACGACTGGAAAGCTGGTGCAACGAACGCGCAGCGATCTCCTTACCGGTTCCGGACTCGCCTCGGATCAAAACGGTCAGCTCGGAATCAGCCACCTGTTCGATAATTTGCTTCACCTTGAGCATCGGCTGCGAATCGCCCACGAAACCGCTGTAGGCATCGGCTCGCGATTCCAGTTCGGTGCGTAATTCTCGGACCTCTTTTTTCAGACTGCACCGTTCGAGGACGCCATTGATATGGATCTCGATCTCCTGCACATCGAACGGCTTATTGATGAACTCCGCCGCGCCCAGTTTGATCGAATCGACGACATACTGCGTATCACCATGTCCGGACACCATAATGACATCCGGGCGGCTCTCCGCTTTGTTGAGCCGCTCGAGTACCTCCAGGCCACTCATCCCCGGCATCTTGATATCCAGAAGAATCAAATCCGGCTTCTCAGTGGATACCATCTGAATTCCCTCCATCCCGTCGCGAGCGGAGACGAACTCATACTTATTGGATAAACCTTCACTCAAGATCCAGGAGACCTTGGGATCATCGTCGATTACGAGGATTTTCACCTTAGTTTTGCTCTTTGTCGTTGTAGGTGCCATCTTAACTAAATTAATCGGCAGTATTTTCTAAATATCAAGGGTAAAACTCGTACATTTTGCTTAATACCCGCAATGCGATGCAGGCATGCAAATCGGTCACGTCTGGCCCCCTGAAAAGCTGAATCAGGATGCAGGGAGCGGGAAATAAAGCGTGAAAATCGTTCCTTTCCCTTCCTCCGAACTGACAGCTAAAGTACCGCTATGGGCCGACATGATTCGCTCGACTACCGCCAGACCAAGACCGGTGCCGGTGTCTTTGGAGGTGTAATAGCGGTCGAATATCTTTGCCAGGTGCTCTTTCTTGATTCCGCAACCGGTGTCAATAACCTTGATCGCCAGATACGGTTCTTTCTTATGATGTGGTGTTTCCACCAAACCTTCGACCGAAAGGAATCCTCCGTCCGGCATAGCATCGAGCGAGTTCATGAACAAATTCAGGAACACTTCCATGATCTGATTCTTATTTATGATCTGTTCCCAATTGGCATCCTCAAAATCATGACTGAACTGAATGTCGCGCTTGCGCAGATCCGGCCCGATTAATTCCGAAGCTCGAATCACCAACCGCCTTAAATCGACTTTTTCAGTCGCATACTTATTCGGATTGGAGAAATCGACCAGTTCCCGCACCAGTTCGTTGGCTCTGAATATCTCATCCTCGATGACTTTCATGAAATCGGCTTCCAGCATATCGGGCCATTTCTGGTGAAGGACCTGAAGACCTCCCTTGATCGTGGTCAACGGGCGCCTCAAATCATGAGAGATCTCGGAGATCATCTTACCCATGGTCAACAGGCGAGTGGCGTTAAGCATGGAAGTTTCCCGCTCGAACAGCACCGCTGCCTGCGATATCACCAGTCGGGCCAGGGATATATCCTCGAAATTGAACGGCTTGTCGCCTTCCGCCCCCAGACAGAATAAGTGCGCCAACTCACCGTATTTAACGATCGGCACCGCCATGAATGCAGCCCCCGGATTGGGGAATATCTCCCCATCGGCCAGCAAGGGGGAGACCAGTCGTGTCATCTGGGCCACCGATTTGTAGTCGTACGATTCGGGATCGATACCGGCCAGCGACAGCTTGTCGCGCATTATCTTCCCAAGGTCAATTCCGCCCGACTCCGTGAGTGGGATTTCGTCTACCCCTGATGCCCCATCGAGGATCAAACAGGAAGAGCTCTCGTCCCAGTCAAACCAAAGCGACCAGTCAATCGGGAAAACACGCCTGAGTTTCTCCACCAGAACGGTGCGGAAGCGATTGACCGACTCGATCGTGGATAACTCGCTGGAGATTTCGTTAAGGATTTCGAATTCGATCAGGCGACGACGGTTTTTATCGAACTGGTTGGCGTCATCGACCGCCACCGCCGCCTGAGCGGCGAAAGTGGTCAGAAGCTTCAGGTCGTTGTCGGTGAAATTCTGGCCGCCTTCCTTGTTGGCCATATTGATCACACCGATAATTTTGTTCTTGATCACCAGCGGCGCACAAAGCAGCGAGGCCTGCCCGTATTTATCTTTATTGGTTCGTTTGAACCGCTCATCTTTCTCGACATCAGCGATCATGAGCGGCTCGCCGGTTTTGGCCACATAACCCGCAATCGACTCCCCTACCGGCACCCGGGCAGACTGCACCACGTTTTCTTCGAGACCGATTGCGGCGGCGATGGACAGCGTCTGTTCATCCTCATTCATCAGCATAATCGAACCCACGCGCGCTTCGGTTACCGATGAAGCCAGCGCCACCAACTGCCGCAGCAATTCTCCCAGGTTGGCGGTCGAACCAATCGACTTGCCCGCTTCGTAAAGCGCGTTGAGTTCGCTGATCCGACGTTCCTGGAGCAAAGTCGCTATTTTAAGACGTTCGAGTAGCTGTCGGCGCTCGATGGCCGAACGTCGTTTGTCCAGTGCTCTCTTTACCGCCATTTCGAGATAAGTGAACTCGATCGGCTTCATCAGATAATCATAGGCACCGGTAGTAACCGCCTCAACCGCTGAGTCCAACGAGGCATAGCCGGTCATCAGTATTACCGGAATCTCCTCATCGACTTCCTTGACCACCTTGAGCAGATCCAGACCGCTCATCTGCGGCATTTTTATATCGGTGATCACCAGGTCAACTTTGCCCCGTCGGATCGCCTCCGCCGCTCCGGGGGCTTCGCGGTATGACTCCACCTCGTAGCCGTCACCGGTTAGCAAAGCGCTCAACGACTCGCACATCCGTTGCTCGTCGTCGACTATGATTATCTTGTCTTGCTTTTGGTTACTCATTGTATCATAAACCGCCAAGCGGCAACTCTATCGTAAAACAGCCTCCCTGACTGGTGTTTTCATATCTTATCGACCCACCGTGCTTTTTAATTATGCCGTAACAGACACTCAATCCCAATCCGGTTCCTTTTCCGGGGTCTTTGGTCGTAAAAAACGGCTCGAATATCCTCGGAATCATCTCCGGCTCGATCCCGGGCCCGGTATCGCAAAACATCAGCTCTACCCGTTTGCCCTCGGCCTTTATTTCTACCCCTAACCGCCCTCCGTCAGGCATAGCATCGCATGCATTGATTATTATATTAATGAATACCTGCTTCAATCCCTCGGGAGAGGCTTTGACCATCGGGCAATCCTGAGGGAAAGTTCTGGTAACCTCAATCGACCGCGATTTGATCTGTCGCTCCATTAACTTCAGTACCGAAGTCACCAGCGCTGCGAGATCGGTCGGTTTGAATTCGAGGCCGCGCGGGCGATGGAAATCCAGCAGTTCGCGCACGATTCCCGCAATGCGGTCGATTTCTTCCCCAACGACATCGGCATAGTTGACCGCCTCGACATTGCGTCCCACCGTGCGACGAATCAACTGCAAATAATTCTTGATGATCCCCAGCGGATTGTTGATCTCGTGCGCCACCTTGGCGGACATCTCCCCCAGCGCCGCCAGCCGTTCAGTCGTCAGGAGTTGTTCCTGGGCTGAACGTAATTGATGGGTAGCCTGACGCTCCGCCTCATACAATCGGGTATTTTCTATTGCTACCGATATCTGACTGCCCAGGACCGAAAGAAACTCGATATCCTCCATCTCAAAATCACGCCCCGAGAGTTTGTCGGATATGGTAAAAACACCGGAAAGCCGCGATTGAAACACCAGCGGTACGATCAGACCGGGGTGGAATTTCTCCAGAATGTGCCGTTCCCCTTTGCGCGCCATTTTGAGCACGATCTCCTCGGTGGCTATCGGTCGATTCAGTCGAGTCAGATAATCCAGCAGCCGCGATCCCAACACGAAAAAGCGACGGCGGTCGGGAAATTCACCCGAACCGCGACGTTCGGTCATGGATAGACGATCCCGATGCCCCTCCTGCGGCAGAAATATCGCCGCTTTGGAAGCTCCCACCTGAGCCAATGAAGTCAGAATAAACGTATCCAGCAGAGTCTTGTAATCCAGAACCGAATTGAAATTGCGGCTGATTTCGAAGATGGTATAGAGATCGAATATCTTGCGTTTGAGCTGACGGTTGGTGGCCGTCAGGCTGGTCACCCGTTCCTGCAGTTCGGCGATTATTTCCGTGTCGGTCGAGGCCTTACCCGGCATTGCGGGCGATACCTTGTTGTTCTTCGGGTACTCGCCGACTTTCGACCGATCTGCGGATTTCCGTGCCATCAGGTCCGAATCTTTCCTAAGAATTCTCCAACCAAATAATGTGAACCAACCACAAGGATTATATCGTCAGGATCGCAGGATTTCAAGAGATGTCGATGAGCGGTCCACAATGACCCATACCTTTTGTACGGGATCGGACCGAAGTCGATAGTCTTTATCAACTCGCGCATATCGATCGACCGGCTGGTCTGAAGCGGTACCAATGAAAATGAGAGAGCTATTTCCTTAAGGCTGTCTATCATTTGCTGATGCGCCTTGAGACGAACGAATCCGGTCAGAACATGAGCTTTTCTAGCACCGAAACGATTACGAAAAGCCCTTACCAACGCGGCTATGCCGCCGGCGTTGTGCCCTACGTCAAGGATGTGCAACGGCCATCTCCGATAATTCAGAAGCTGAAAACGTCCCCCCATGAATGCTCTATTAAAACCATCCTTAACGGCATGCACCGGAATTTTAATTCCGTTCCTCCGTAAAATCGCAAGCGCTTTGACAACCAAAGCGCCATTCTGTATCTGGTGTGGTCCGATCAGACCGGGGTGGATCCCCTTCAACTTCAAACCCAGTGCTTCGAAATCAAAGCGATCGTCCCGGGGCCGGTAATCTCTCCGACTCAACGCGAAATAAGGTGCTTTTCTCTCTTTACAAACCGCGTGGATAGTCCGCTTCGCCTCCGGTCGGAGAAGACCTGTCAAATGCGGCACTCCCGGTTTTACGATGCCGGCTTTTTCCCAGGCGATTTTGGTGATGGTGTTGCCGAGAATTTCGGTATGGTCGAAATCCACATCGGTGGTGATTGTCAGCAGCGGATTCAGTACGTTGGTGGCATCGAGGCGACCGCCCAGACCCACTTCGATAACCGCGATTTCTACGTTTTGGCGAGCGAAATAGTCAAACGCCATCGCCGTCACCAATTCGAAATACGATATCTTGCGACGAGTCAACTCCCGCCGGTGCCGTTCGATAAAAGCCGTCACGGAACGCTTGGAGATCATCTCGCCGTTGACACGTATTCTTTCTCGCAGAGTAACTAAATGCGGCGATGTGAACAGTCCGGTTTTATATCCGGCGGCCTCAAAAACCGAGGCGAGCATCGTCGCCGTGGAGCCTTTGCCGTTGGTCCCGCCGATATGAATCGATTTGAATCTGTCCTGGGGCGTGCCGATGTCGCGGAGAAATTGACCGATATTCTCCAGCCCCAGTTTCATACCGAAAAATTCTCGCGACAGGATGAATCGTTCGGCCGAAACGTAGTTGTGTTTCACCCCGCCTTTCTCCACATGTAGCGGAGGAACTTGACGACAGTCGAGCGAAGATCCTGACGCTGGACGATTTTATCCAGAAAACCCTTATCCTGGAAAAACTCCGACAACTGGAATCCCTCGGGCAGGTCCTGACCGATCGTCTGCTTGATCACACGCGGCCCGGCAAAACCCAACAATGCTTTCGGTTCGGCGATGATCACATCTCCCAGCGAGGCAAAAGAGGCCATTACCCCGGCCGTCGTCGGATTAGTCAGGATCGAAATATACGGTATCTTCTTTTCGGCCAGCACCGCCAGCAACGCCGATGTTTTAGCCATTTGCATCAGCGAAAGAATCCCCTCCTGCATGCGGGCCCCGCCGCTGCATGAGACGATGATCAAAGGCACCTCACGGTCAATGGCCCGCTCGATTGCCCGGGCAATTTTCTCACCGACCACCGAGCCCATCGAGCCGCCGATAAAGGAGAAATCCATGATGGCGAACGAGACGGTTTTGCCGTCTACCTTCCCCATCCCGGCGATCACGCCCTCTTTATTACCGGATTTGATCTGAGCCGCCCGGATCCGATCAGGATACCGCTTGGAGTCCTTGAACTTGAGCGGATCCTTTGAGGTCAGCTTCTGATCGTATTCTTCGAGTTGACCGTCGTCCAGAAGCAGACTGATATATTTGCGGCTGGCAATTCGGAAATGGAAATTGCAATTGGGACAAACCCAAAGCAACTGCTCCATTTTCTTGCTATAGACAATTTCCCCGCAGGAAGAACATTTCGTCCATAATCCTTCGGGGATATTCTTTTTCTCTGTGGACTCGATCCCTGATTTAGTTTTTCTGAACCATTCCATAGATCAGTTTTCGTTTTCGTCCTGGTTCAGATAACGAACCAGCACAAGGGCATCTTCAACCGGATAGCGATAATAATTAGGCCGCCGGTACATCAATTCAAAACCGTGCTTTTTATAAAAAGCTATAGCACTGATATTGGAAGTGCGGACCTCGAGCAACAAATACTCGCAGTCCGCTTCCGTTACGTCTCGTAAAATATGGTCGAAGAGCCTTTTAGCAACCGATTTTCTACGATATGACTCCGCGACCGCTATGTTGGCCAAATGGCTCTCGATATCGACTTTGAGCCAACAGGCATATCCTACAAGCTCTGTTCCGTGAAGTGAAACGATTGTGTTCCAATTACTTTCACTCAGGACCTCCTGAAACGACTGCCTCGACCAGGGGTCCTTAAAGATTATACTTTCAAGGGCGACCACATCATCCAGATCAGCTTCCTGCATGGGGCGGATAACTATCTGCAGATCACCCGTTATGTTGTCGACGGTCAAAACGAATCTCCGCCTGAGATTTTTGAATATAGAGCGGTTCCAAAGTTTCCAGATCATCTCCGCCGGATTTCAGCAGACGCGCCACTCCGATATGAAGTAAATCAGCGGCATCGAAAGCAACCACCTGCAACGGGCTGTTTTCATACGCAGCGACACGCGAGGGGTCCAGCCCGACTACCGCGGTTGGTTCGTTCCGGATTAGCGCCGGGATTTTCTCGACAGCTATTGTTCCGACACGGCCGGGATTGAAACAGCCTGAAAGCGGTTTGGTTATGAAAAATTCATCTCGCTTGAAAGGAATCAGCAGATTCAGCGAGTCGTCAAGTCGCGCCAGTTTAGCCTCGGCCACATCCAGCAAACTCACTCCCGCCACCGGAAGATTTTGAGCTACGGCCATACCTTTGGCTACAGCGATTCCAATGCGAAGTCCCGTGAACGATCCCGGCCCCGTTGCCACCACCAGGGCCTGCAAATCGGACGGTTGGAGATTGGCCGATTCCAACAAGTTTTGGATCTTGCGAATCAACATCTGACCGTGCGATTGTCCGGCATCTTCCTCTGATTTTACCAGCCGGTCGCCGCCGAACTGCAAGGCCAGGCGTAACAAATGCGAGGAAGTATCAATAGCCAGCACGTTAGCGAGACTAAAATCGATCATGGTTCCACCGCCTTGATCGTAATACGCCGCTCACTTTCGCTGATTATCTCGAGTTCAACGAGGTAATAGGATTCCGGCAAACACTCCGCCGCTCGCATACCCCATTCCACGGCAATCAATCCTTCCCGTTGGAGATAATCATCCCAGCCAATCTCGATCAACTCCGAGGTATCCTGCATTCGATACAAATCAAAATGATAAAGCGGTCGTCGGCCCGGATATTCATTGACCAGGGTGTACGAAGGTGAATTGACTTTGTCAACATCCAGATCCAGCGCCAGCGCCAGACCGCGCACGAAAACCGTTTTGCCGGTTCCCAACGACCCTTCCAGCACGATAACATCACCGGGACGAAAAGCCGGAACCAGTTTACGGGCTAGGCCGAGAGTCTCTTCTTCAGAGTGTGAAACAACTTCGAGGATGCTGCTCAAGGGATCACTTTGGAGTCAGGACAGCCAGCGGCACAATCATCTCTTCCAGCGATATTCCCCCGTGCTGGAAGGAGTTCTGGAACTGCCGGACCATCTCGTTATAATTGTTCGGATAGACGAAATAATAATCTTCCTTGGCAATTATATAGGTCGTTGCCAGGGTGATCATAGGTAAACGCCATTTACGCGGGTCCTTGACAAGGATTGACTCTTTTGGATCCGACTTGAGGTTATCACCGTACTTATAGCGCAGATTGGTTGAAGTCGACCTCTTGCCGTGGGCCATAGTACCGCGACGACACAACACCGAACCGTGGTCCGAAGTCACCACCACCGTGAAATCCCGTGCGGCAAAAGCCTTCAGAATCGCAAACAACGGCGAGTGTACGAACCAACTCCGCATGAGCGACCGGAACGCAGCATCGGTCCCGGCGATCTCCTTCAGAATCACGTTGGTCGAACGCTTGTGCGCTAAAATATCCAGAAAATTGAATACAAACGTAACGAGTGAACTGTCATAGAAATCGGCCACCCTTTTTTGGAGCGCTTCGCCTTCGGTGTTGTTGTATATCTTGATATAGCGCAGCTTGTTGTCCAGACGTACTCCGTTGCGGGCGAGATTATCGGCCAGAAACTGCTCTTCGTTGCGGTTGAGCGAACCCTCTTCCTGGGCATTATAGTTATCCGGATAGATTTCATGAATGCGGTCTGGAAACATGCCGGCAAAGAGCGCATTGCGAGCGAACGGAGTTGCGGTGGGAAGAATCGAATAATAATAATCACGCTTGATGTTGAAATAGTTCGCCAATAACGGCTCGATCATCATCCATTGATCGAGACGCATACAGTCCACAACGATAAAAAGGACTTTCTGCTGACGTTTCAACAACGGTACGATGTTATTTCCGGTGATGTCCGGAGACATCATGGGACGTTCGTCCCGATTCAGCCAGTTGAGATAGTTGTTCTCAATATATTTGGTGAATTCGATATTCCATTCGCCGCGTGTTCCCTCAAGCGTTTCAGCCAGACCACTGCCCGGATTTTCATCCAGCTCCAGGTTCCAGTTGGCCAGAATACGGGCTCCCTCATACCAGTCCTCGGGTACCATGCGACCGTAGAGTTTCTCGCCGAATCTTCTGATTTCCTGGATATACCGTTTCATCGAAGACCCCGTTATGATCTTCCGCGATTGCAGGAGCCTTTTAACCAACAACAAAATCTGCGAGGGATTGACCGGCTTGACCAGATAATCGTCGATCTTCTGACCGATCGCATCCTCCATCAGTGTCTCTTCTTCGGACTTGGTCACCATTACCACCGGCAGGTGCGGCAGTTTCTCTTTGATCTCTTCCAGCGTTTCCAGGCCATCTTTACCCGGCATCATTTCGTCGAGCAGGACCAGATCATACTGCTGCTTGTCAACCATCTCAAGCGCGTCGTCGCCGGATACTGCGGTGTCTACGGCGAACCCTTTTTTCTTCAAAAACAGCAGATGCGCTTTCAAAGAATCAATTTCATCATCAACCCAGAGAATCTTTATGCCGTCACCCTGTTCACTCATTGATTATCCTTTACGTTCGTTCTGGAGATTGCATCCTCCTGCAGTTCGCTTCCGTGAAGTGGTAGATTGATGTCAAAAATCGTCTCACCGGGGTGAGATTTACGTAATTCTACCCGGCCGCCGTGGTATTCTTCAACTATTCGCTTCACCAGTGTCAACCCAAGACCCCAACCCCTCTTCTTGGTCGTGAATCCGGCGCGGAATATCTTGCGAGCCGCGGCGGGTGAGATACCTTTGCCATTATCCGTTATACTGATAAGAACCTGTTCCCGACTCGGTATTAACTCGGTTTTGATTTCCACCCGACCCGTTTTCGAATCGACTGACTGCAGAGCATTCTTGACCAGGTTCTCAAAAGCCCACCCCAGCAGTTCGGGATTGAATGAAACCTGTCCCAGCGGCTTCGGTTCAAAAATTATCTGTTTGCCCTTTCCCTCAAAAGGCAGTCGTCGACGGTAATACTCTACCGTATCGGTCAACAGCTCGTTAAGATCGTGCGGTTCGGTTTCAGGTCTCGATCCGATCATACCGAAACGATTGGCGATCTTCTGGAGGCGGCGGATATCGGTCTTCATGTTGACGGCCGTCTCATTAATAATAGGCAGTTGTTCAGAGGGACCGCCGACACCGCACTCGCTTTCGAGTACCTCCAGCCAGCCCATCAGCGATGTAATGGGCGTCCCCAACTGGTGCGCCGTCTCCTTTGCCATACCGACCCAGATGTGGCGTTCTTCGCTTTTGCGGATATTCTGAAATCCGATCAATCCAACGATCAAAAACGCCACGACTATCCCGATTTCCACGAACGGCATGCGTTGAAGTTGCACAACCACCTCGGAATCACCATAACAGAAAGTGTTGACCAGGCGATTGTCGAAATAAAGCGGGAATGCTCCGTTGCGCTCTAACATTTCTCGGGAGACTTCCTTTAATTGGGCCAGCGTTGTCTCAGTAGTATCGGTGTCGTCAACCGACCTGATATTGCGCCAGTGGACAGGATTCCCCTCGGCATCGAGTACGATAATCGGGAAGTTGGCTTTGACGATTATCTCATCGAACACGAACGGCAGTTCCGCTCCGGTATCGGGTGAGGTGGCCGCCATTTGCCAGAGCCGGACATACTTCTCGACCTGGGCGCGAGTGTCTTCTTTGATCTTGTCGATCAGATCAAAAGTGTACCAGATAAAGACAGCCGAAATCACCACAATCCCGACCAGCAGAAACGCTTTGAATATGGTCGACTTGCCAATATAAAGCCGGTCTATCCGGCGTCCGATTTTGGATCGATCAGACATCAGCCTATCTTGTCGAGGCCGCCCATGTAAGAGCGCAGTACCTCAGGCACCGTTATGGTGCCGTCGGCATTCTGGTAGTTCTCCAGGATCGCCGGCACCAGACGAGCCAGAGCCAGACCGGAGCCGTTGAGCGTATGCGGAAAATCGAGTTTTTTATCGGCGTCACGGAACCGGGTGTTCATGCGACGAGCCTGGAAAGACTCGAAATTCGAGATCGAAGAAATCTCCAGGTACCCTTCTATCCCCGCCGCCCAAAGTTCCAGATCGTAGGTCTTGGCGCTGGCAAACGACAGATCGCCGGTAGCTAGATTGACCACTCGATACGGTATTTTCAACATCTGGAGAATCTTCTCCGCCTGATTGACGAGACTTTCCAGTTCCTCGTAGGAGTTCTCCGGTCGCACCAGTTTTACCAACTCAACCTTTTCGAACTGGTGGACACGAATCATCCCGCGAGTGTCCTTGCCCGCAGCCCCGGACTCACGTCGAAAACAGGGCGTGAACGCCATCATCTTCAGCGGCAACATCTCGTGCGGGATTATCTCCCCTCGGTACAAGTTCGTAACCGGGACCTCAGCCGTGGGGATGAGATACATCTCATCCTTCTCGACGTAGTACATATCATCGGCCATCTTGGGCAACTGGCCGGTTCCGTACATGGTTTCAGCCGTAACCAGCGCCGGTGGAGCTACTTCGAGAAAGCCATCGGCGGTATGTGTGTCCAGCATGAAATTAATCAGCGAACGCAGAAGACGCGCCCCGAGTCCTTTCAGGAGATAAAACCCGGATCCGGATATCCGCACGGCTGCCTCCAGATCGAGGATTCCCAGTTTCTGGCCGATTTCCCAGTGCGGCAAAACCTTGAAATTTCGCTGTGGTTTCTCGCCCCATTCCCGCACGACTACGTTGTTCGACTCGTTTTTCCCGTCAGGAACCGATTCATGCGGCAGGTTCGGAAGCCAGCTCAGACGCTTGTTCATATCCGCTTCCGCTTCACGAAGACGATCATCCAGTCCGGATATCTCCTCACCTACCCGGCGCATGGCGGCGATAGCCTCATCGGCGCTTTCTCCCGCCTTCTTCATCTTAGCTATCTCCTGAGAGGCGGCATTGCGTTCGGCCTTAAGAGCTTCCACCCGGTGGATTATCTCACGTCGTTTGGTATCTATCTCAAGAATTTTATCGATATCCGAGGTATCATATTTTCGCGCCAGGCCGTCTTTGACAACCTGCGGGTTTTCGCGGATAAACTTAAGATCAAGCATCGCTGCAATCCTGTAAGACGTTTTAGATTTTAATCCTCTATTTTGCGTTAACTTCGCCTCTGGCGCAACCAAAAAGGACATGATAGGCTATCGTCCAACCTGTCCGGGATTATAACCTTTATTCGGCATTGTTCTCTTTGTTCGCGGTCGCGATATATGACAGGAAACGTGAAATCAACAACCCAACAGGTCCGATCGCCGATCTGAGACAGGACAATTCGACTTGAATAACTGTTAAATCCTGTTTAAAATAAGGTAACAGGGGAACTGAGAAGGACTTGGCATTAACCGTAAAAACCGGCTTACCGCTCAGAATCTGCTTGCCTTTTCCGAAATAATCCCTATACTGTTTGACTCTTGGTTAAAGGAGTGAGATAGACAAATGGCTAAAGTATGCGAAATATGCGGCAAGAAGCCGGTTTATGGAAACAACGTTTCCCACGCTCATAACGTCACCAGCCGTCGCTGGATGCCGAATTTACAGCGTGTTAAGGCGCTCGTGAACGGACAGGTCAAACGGATTACCGTATGCACCTCCTGTCTTCGCGCCGGCAAAGTGACCAAGGCTACTTCGATTCGCAAGCACAACACTCAGGCAACCGCGAACAACGCCTGATCCGCCTGATTCCGCCAGGCTAAAGATGAGAATGGACCGCCTGTATATATAGGCGGTCTATTTTTGTGATATAAAAGAAGACCGCCGGATTGGGCAAGAATCCGGCGGTCGATCCAATGGCTATCCAATAGCCAGGGGAGGGAGGTTTCTAAACAACCTGGGACCTATGAACCCAGTACTTTTAGCATCGTCTCCTGAGCCTCAAAACTGTGACTGAGCAATGATATTGAGGCCTGTAATCTGATCTGGTCACCCAACATGGATGAGTACTCAGCGACAAAATCGGTATCTCTCAACTGTGATTCGGCGGCTGTGAGATTTTGCACCTGGATCTGCAAAGTCCTCCGGTGCGATTCCAGTTCGTTAGCCTGAGTTGCCCCCAAATCAACCTGCAAAGCATCTATTTCGGCCAGAGCCTCATCGATAAGAGTGATAGATTCCACCGCGGCTTCCGAGCTGGTAAGATCAATCCCTTCCAGCGTGCTGATCTCACCGACTGATCCTTCGGAGCCGTCGAACAAACGTGAACCGTTGTATTCAGCGTTTTCAGCTACCCTATTTATTTCCTCCACGAGATGCTCGGCGGCGGCATTATAGGCCTCCTGCATCTCAGCCGAATTTACCCCTTCGTTGGCAGCCCCGACAGCCAGCTCGCGCATTTCCGCAAGTTTCTGCCTGATTCCCAGCGCGAATGATTCAGCCGTCTCGTAGTAATGAATCAAGGCGTTGGTGTTTTCCAGTTCCTGGTTAAGGGACGCAATTTGGCTGCGCAGCTGCTCGGATATAACGAGCCCGGCCGGATCGTCAGCAGCGCTGTTGATCCGCAGACCGCTGCTCAAGCGAGCCATCGAATTGCCCAACACCTCATACAGTTGACCGATAGATGTCACCATCTGCATTCTGTTGGTGTTGTTATTAATGCTCCAGCCCATAAAAACCCTCCGTGCGGCGCCCCCGCTTTATGGAGTGATTCATTAGAACCTTTCAACATCCTTAATAGCACGTCTTATGCCCGCCCGCGAGTCGACCATAATCCATTGCCTGACACAACATTAAGGCGACGACAAAAAGAGCCTCCGATAAGACTTGTGGGATTTATCCCATACTATGTCGTTCCCCCCCTCTTAAGGAGAAATTGTCGATAAATAATCCTGAAAATGGAATGATGCCGCCGGAATAGGGTAGATTGCCGACGGCATCACAGTGGAGGAACCAAATATTGCCCGGGAAGTGGAAATTGGGTAGAGACCGCTTCCCGGGAGTATGGCTTCGAGTCAGAATCCTGAGGATTCTTCCTCATGTTGTTGTTTATCTGTCTTTGAGCCTCCTCAGATAGGCCGGAATAGTCGGATCGTCTTCGGAGAACAGCGGGACACGGTTGGTTTCGGGCCTGACATTGCGATAACCATGGCCGTTTCCATTACCGTTACCATTGCCGTTTCCCCCCTCGCTGTGTCTCATGAAGTCAACCATCTCCTGCGGCTCGGCGGCAACCGGTTGCAGTTCTTGCTGAACCGGGGGTTCCGGATCCGGTTGAGAGATTGGGGTTACCGGTTTGGAGGACATGAAGGCTACTGATTTCCGTGTTTCAACCAACGGCCGTTCTTCAACCCGCAGCGGTTCATCGTTGAACAATGAGATTGTTTTCCCCGGACGAGTCTGGGCCAGTTGTTCGGCGGTCTTCTGACACAGTTCTTCGCGTCGGCCGATACCGGTCGCAATCACCGTTACCCGGATTTCATCCTGCATGGTAGGATCGATCACGGCTCCGAAGATGATGTTGGCATCGTTGCCGGCTTCTTCATAGATGAAGGAAGTTGCCGTATTGACATCGAATAACGTCATATCCTCACCACCGGTGACGTTGATGAGCACACCGCCGGCGCCGCTGATCGAAACATCTTCCAACAGCGGAGATGAAATCGCCTGACGCGCCGCTTCCGTTGCCTTATCGTCGCCGTTCGCATACCCGGTCCCCATGAGGGCGTCGCCCATTTCGAGCATGACCGTGCGTACATCGGCAAAGTCACAGTTGATCAGGCCGGGAATCGTGATCAGATCGGAAATACCCTTGGTGGCTTGATGAAGGATATCATCGGCGACTCGGAACGCCTGGGTCAGCGTAGTCCGCTTATCGACTATCTGCAACAGCCTTTCATTCGGAATCGTGATTAGCGTATCGACGTTGGCTCGCAGCTCCTGAAGACCCTGTTCGGCGCGCGTGATCCGCTTGTTACCCTCGAAGCGGAACGGCCGGGTGACAATCGCCACTGTCAAGGCTCCGGAGGCTTTGGCGATTTCCGCCAGGACCGGCGCCGCGCCGGTGCCGGTGCCGCCGCCCATTCCGGCGGTAATGAACACCATGTTGGGATTGCCGAGGGCTTCGGCCACCTGCTGACGACTTTCTTCGATCGCCCGCCGACCAACGTCCGGATCCGCGCCCGCGCCCAGTCCCCCGGTCACATCGGTCCCGATTTGAACTTTTTTGTCCGCCAGGCTCTGATCGAGAACCTGGGCATCGGTGTTGATCGCAATGAATTCGACACCCTTGAGGCCGGACTCGATCATCCGATTGATGGCGTTGCCGCCACCGCCTCCGACACCGACGACTTTGATATTGGCATAACCAATGAAGTCATCGGCGAAGTTAAACATGTGCTTTGAGTCGCTCACTTCTGTTCCTCCATGAACATCGTTATTCAAAACTGCCGTTGTATCCAATTTTCGAATTTCTTCAGAAATCCTCTCATTCCGCCGCCGGACTTGCCCGCTACCGCTTCGTGATCGAATCCATAACGAAGCAGTCCGTGGACAGTCACGAAACGCGTCCCGTCCAACTCGTCGATCGTCCCCTCGAATCCCTGTATCTGCCCCCATCGTACCGGCGCATCCAGAATCTGTTCGGCCAGCTCGACCGCTCCGGGTAACTGGGCGCCGCCGCCGGTCAGAACCAATCCGCCGGCCAGGGCTTCGGTGGCGCCGACCTTCTTAATTTCCTTGTAAACGAGGGAATAAATTTCTTCCATACGCGGCTCGATAATCGATGCCAGCACGTGCTGAGATATCTCACGTTCGGGACGACCGGCCATTCCCGGCACCCGCAGCATTTCCTCCGGATTGACTAAGGTTGCCATCGCGGCGCCATGCGACAGCTTGAGCGCTTCAGCCTGCTCAATCGAAGTCCTCAGTCCGATAGCGATATCGTTGCTGACATTCTTGCCGCCGAGCGGCACTACCGCCGTATGCTGAATAGCCCCATCGAAAAAGATCGAGATATTCGTCAGATCACCGCCGACATCCACCAGCACCGCCCCGGTGTCTTTTTCATCGTCGCTGAGCAACACCAGCGACATGGCCAGCGATTCGAGAACGATATGATCAACCCCCAAATTACACCGCTCCAGCGCGCGATACAGATTGCGGGCGGTCGTTACCGAGGCCGTTACGATATGGGCCTGCACTTCGAGCCTGACGCCGGACATCCCCACCGGATCCTTTATGCCGCTTTGGTCGTCGACTGCGAAAGCCTGGGGAATGACATGAATTATCTCGCGATCCACCGGAATCGCCACCGCCCGGGCCGCTTCAATAGCGCGGTTCACGTCGGCCTGTGCGATTTCCTGGTCGCTGCGACCGACCGCCACGACACCGTGGCTGTTGATCGAGCGAATGTGCTCACCGGCGATACCTACCGTAACACGATCGATCTCCGTGCCGGAAGTCATCTGGGCATCCTCCACCGCCTTGGTGATCGAGGAAACCGTCTTCTCCATATTGACCACTACTCCCCGACGAAGTCCTTCCGCCGGTGACTGTCCGTGACCGATAACGTAGAGTCTTCCTTCCGCGTCCATTTCCCCAACCAACGCCACGATCTTGGTGGTGCCGATATCCAGCGCAGCGACAATCTTTTCCTGGGCCATGATTATTTCCCCTCCACGCAAACGATCATGTTGTCGAAACGAACGTCGAGATACTTCGCCTTATCCAGTCCCGGCGAATAGCGCGTGATGAAATCGACGAAACGATCTATCCCTTCAACGAACCGTGCCGGCATTAACCGCACCCGGTAGTCGAGTCCTTCGATTGTCAACTCGATATGTCCTTCCGGATGCATATATACTTCGCCGATCAGGCGATAGAGGTCCTTATGTTTATGGCGAATCACCTGGAGGGCATTGACCACTACCGGAACTCGTCCATCCTCACCCGAGGTGAATGTTTTCCAGGCCTTAAGACCGGTGATTATCGGGCATTCCCAACCGGCCGGACTGTTCTTGAGCGGCAACAGGCGACCGTTCTCGGCCAGACCACACAGCTTGCCGGAAGCTTTATCAAGCAACACGCAGACCGGATTGAAATCGTTGGTTTCTATCTTCAGAGTGCGAAGACCGCTGAAGTTCATATCGACCTTATAGACCTCGGGGCGACGCAGCAGTTGCCCGGCCAGGCTGTCCAGGGGTTGCCGTAGAATGGAACGAGCCGAAAGCGGGCTGAGTGTTTCCTGCCACTGCTCGACCGGCTGGTTATCGAGCACCACCGTCTGTAACCGACAAGCGGAGGTAAAATGAGCTGCACTGACCAGAGCCAGGCCGAACACGATCATGACAACCATCATCAGCGTTTTTTTCTTCGACAGCCGAGCCATTATTTTTTCAGCGCCTCCAGAATCTCAGATCGAGCCAGCGTAATCGAACCGGCTCCCATCGTTATCACCAGATCCCCCGGTTGTGCTATTTTCGCCACGGCTTCGGCGGCATTCTGCCTCGGACCGATACCGATAAAATCACCACCCAGTTTCTTCCCCTCCTGAACGATCAACTCCGATGTCACGCCCTCCATCGGTTTTTCCCGGGCGGGATAGATATCCGCCAACAGCACCTTGTCGGCCAGCGATAAGGATTGAGCGAATTCCCGATAGAAATCACGAGTACGGCTGAACAGATGCGGTTGATAAACCACGATAATGCGACGGCCATAAACCTCGCGTGCCATCTGCAACGTGGCTTTGATCTCGGTGGGATGGTGCGCGTAATCATCGGCGACGATAATATCGTTCGTTTCTCCGACCAGTTCGAATCTGCGGCCGACACCGTTGAATTCACGGAGGCCGTCGGCAATGGTCTCGAACGGAACTTCCAACTCGAAACAAGTCGCCACCGCCGCCAGGGCGTTGGCGATATTGTGTCGTCCCGGCACTCGCAGGATTATCTCACCGAGCAAATCTCCCCGCCGATACACCGAAAACACCGTCCGGCCGGCCTGCAGATCGCAATTCAGCGCTCGATAGTCAGCCTCGGGGCCGAAGCCGAACGTTACGTACGGACGGGCGATACGATGTTTGAGCGTCATCAGGTTTTCATCATCGGCATTGATTACCACCGAACCGTAGAACGGCGCCCGATTCATGTAGGCCAGAAACGATTCCTTCAGATGATCGAAATTGTCGTAACAATCCAGATGATCCGGCTCGATATTGGTTACGACCGCTACCGTCGGGAACATCGCCAAAAAGGACCGGTCGTACTCGTCCGCCTCGGCGACAAGATAATCGCCGCTTCCCAGAGCGGCGCCGGTTCCGAGCCCTGCGACCACACCGCCGACGATGATGGTCGGCTGGTAGTCGCCGCGACGAAGCACGGCAGCTATCATCGAAGTCGTGGTGGTTTTGCCGTGCGTCCCGGCCACGCCGATCGAATACTTAAGGCGCATCAGTTCGCCCAGCATTTCGGCTCGTTTGATCACCGGGATACCGCGACGGCGAGCCTCGACCACCTCCGGATTGTCTTCTCCCACCGCCGAAGATATGACCACAACATCGGTATCGGCCACATTGGCCGCGCGATGTTCGTTCACCAGCGTGATGCCGAGGTTACTCAGGTATGCAGTAATGCTGCTGGGACTCAAGTCGGAACCGGATATCTGATAACCGAGATTGTACAGAATCTCGGCAATGCCCGACATACCGGCGCCGCCTATTCCGACGAAGTGCAGTTTTTTAATTTTGCCAAACATTATCTTCTTGCAGGCAAACCCGACCACAGGGGCCTTGGCCCGAGACAAAGTCGTCAAGCTAACTTCCTGCCTTTCTCTCGTTAATGATGCGCACGATATCCTCGGCAATCACATCGACCGCCGGTTTTCTGTCCTTGTTATAAGCCTGCAGCGCTTCCCGCATCGCCTCATAGCGCCGCGACTGAATCAACGTCGTCGCCTCGGTCAACAGGTTCACCTCGTCCAGTCGCGCTTCATCGATCACCTCCGCCATGCCGTGATCAGACAATTCAACCGCATTCTTGCGCTGGTGATCACCGGCAGCATGCGGATACGGGATCAACAGCGCCGGTATATTGCAGGTCATCAATTCGGCCAGTGTCAACGCTCCCGCTCTTGCGATTGCCAGGTCGGCGGCAGCGTAAACAGTCGGCATATTCTCGGCAAACGGGAAAAGAGCGCGACGGGAGACCTTGTCGCCCGCGGTCGCGGCCACTTCCTTGTAGTCTCCTTTCCCGGTTTGCCACAAAATCTGAAATTTCTTATCGAGGGCTTTTTCGTTGAGATCGCGTAATACGGCGCGATTGACGGCGCGTGCCCCCTGGCTGCCGCCGAGAATCAAAATGGTCTTCTTCTCCGGATCCAGATCAAACGCCTTGATCGCATCCTTACGCTGGCCCGTTCCGATGCTGGTCCGCACGGGATTCCCGGTCACCCTGATGCGGGCTTCCTCGGGCAGATGGGTCGTAGCGCCCGCGAAACCGAGATAAATACAGCGCGCCTTGTCGGCCGCTCGACGGGTTACTACTCCCGGGAACGAGTTTTGCTCCTGGAGCACGGTTGGAATACCGCGCGCCGCGGCCCGGTTCAGAACCGGCCAGGCCACATAACCACCGGTCCCGACCACGATATCCGGCTTGAGTTGCTTCAACAACCCCGTGGCCTTGATCAACGCACCGGTCACCACGAACGGCAACAGCAAGTTTTTCAACGACATCGAACGCACGATCCCGCGCATGTTCACCAAATGCAGCGGGTATCCCAGCGTGTCGCGCAGGCGATATTCGAGCCCTCGTTTCGTACCGACGAAATGAATATCCGCTCCCCCTTCATCGGCCAGAAGGTCACGTACCCGATCGGCAATAGCGATAGCCGGATACAGATGCCCCCCGGTGCCGCCGCCCGCAAAAAGGAGCCGTGCCGTCCGTTCGAGCGTCATGGTGTCACTCTCCGCGACAGATTCAGCAGCACGCCTATCGCCGCACTTGACACCAGCAGCGATGAGCCTCCGTATGAAATGAACGGCAACGGCAGACCGGTCACCGGCAACAGCGATGTCACTACTCCGATATTGATCGCGATATTGATGAACAGTGAAAGAGTCATACCCGACGCCAGCAGGAAACCGAATTTGTCCGGTTGTCCCCAGGCTATTTTGAGACCGCGACGCAGTATGTAAAACATGAGACCGAGGAGGATGCACAAGCCGAACAATCCCACTTCCTCGCCTATCGCCGCAAAAATGAAATCTGTATGCGGGTACGGTAAAAAGAACAACTTCTGACGTCCCTCGCCGAGGCCGGTCCCCAGGATGCCTCCCGCACCGAGCGTTAAGGCCGCTTGTTTGGCCTGGTACGAACCGAGCAACGGATCGGCTATCGACGCCATGTAATCGAGGATGCGCTGCTTTTTATAGCCGATCACGAACACAACCAGCGTTGCCATGCCGGCCAGCGGCACGAACGCCGTCGTGAGATGCTTCATGCGTGCTCCGGCCAGATAGAACATACCGATCGCCGTCAGCGTGATTACCACCGTTGAGCCGAGATCCGGCTCGATCAAAATCAACGCCAGACCGATACCGATAATCGGCGCGTAAGGCATGAGAAGTTGCCGCAGTTGCGCAATGTCCCGCTTCGGCGAAGCCAGTGAAAACGCCAGGAAAAAGATCAGGGCAAAACGGAACATCTCCGAGGGCTGTAAAGTGAACGGACCCAGGAACAGCCAGCGATGGGCATCGTTGCGAGCCGGCATCAGAAACACCAGGCAAAGCAACACGATCGACACCCCCAGCGCAGGCAATGAGTAAAGCGCGGCGCGTTGCAGATCTATTTTGTTAATCACCCATATCGCCGCCAGCGAAATCATGAACCAGACAAACTGATTGCGGAAAAACAGCAGATGCGATCCGAACCGACTCTCGGCCATGATCGAGGACGTGGAGTAAATCATAATTACTCCCGCCAGCACCGTCGCCAGATAGGCGATCAGGAGACGTTCGTCTATTCTGCCTTTAACCTGCGGTTGCTTCATTCTTCTTGCCGTTTCTGAGCCCGGCTACAGCTTGTTTGAACACCTTGCCCCGATGTTCGTAACTGTTGAACATGTCAAAACTGGCGCATGCCGGCGACAGCAACACAGTCTCGCCCGGCGAGGCCATATCGAACGCCATCCGCACTGCCGCTTCGAGTGATTCCGCGAACTGCGTCGGGAAAACCTTCCCGAGCGTGTCGAACATTTTTTGCCGGGATTCACCGATAAGGATCACTCCTTTGATCTTTCCCCGGCCGTGCTCGATCAAAGGCTCATAGCTTCCCCCCTTGTCGCGGCCGCCGGCTATCAGATAGAGCGGGGTATCGACCGAGCGGAGGGCATAGCAAACCGAATCGACATTGGTTGCCTTGGAGTCGTTCACAAAATCGATCCCGGCCACCCGGTCGACTTTTTCGAGACGGTGTTCCACTCCGGCAAATTTCCGCAACACCTCGTTCAGCACGTTGGGCTTTACACCCATCAATGAGGTCGCCAGCGCGGCAGCGGCGGAATTCTGAAGATTATGAGGCCCCGGAATACCGATATCCTGACGATGGATGATTCGTCGCGGCGAACCGTCAATGTCGACAAAAAGCCAGTCATCCTGAACGTAAGCCGCAACGGTCGGATCGTCTTTGGTCGTGAAAAACCGCTTGACGGCACGCGTGGACACATTGTCCGCAACCGAGTCGGAATCCTCCAGATTGAGGATGAGCGCATCTTTCGCGGTCTGATTTTCGGTAATGCGATATTTAAGTTTTTTATAGGCTTCGTAAGTGCCGTGACGATCGAGATGATCCGGCGACAGGTTCAGTAACAGCGCCACATCGGGACGGAACTGATCGATCCGTTCCAGTTGGAACGTAGAGATCTCCACCACCGCCACCCCGTTGTCCCCCAGCTTGTCGGCATAGTCGGCAAACGGCTGACCGATATTCCCGCAGGCCACCGCATCCATTCCGGCCGCCTTGAGAATTTCGCCGATCAACGTCGTGGTCGTGGTTTTACCGTTGGAACCGGTTATCGCCACGATACGCCCGTTGAACACCCAGGAGGCAAACTCGATCTCGGAGAAGATCGGCAAACCGGCCGAGGTGATCTGCTGCACGATTGGAGCCGTCGGCGGAACACCCGGCGAGATAATGATGTAATCACACGCCAGCAATCGCTCCGTATGACCGCCGGTTTCGAAAGCTATTTTGTGCGCCGCCAGTTGATTGATCTGATCGGTCAGGGAGTCGGCCGAGCGAGATTCGGACACGAACACATCTCCCCCGAGACGCGATCCCAACAGAGCGGCTGCGATACCCGACCGGCCCATTCCGATGATGCCGATCTTGCGACCCGTTATTTTCTCTCGAACGGTCATCTTACCTTCAGCGTCGCCAGGGTCAGCAGCGCGAACAACGCGCCGAGAATCCAATAGCGTGTTACGATTTTCGACTCATGCCAGCCGCACAACTCGAAATGATGATGCAGCGGCGCCATCTTGAACACTCGCTTCCCTCCTCGATAGCGGTACGACAGAACCTGGATAATAACCGACAGGGTCGTGATTACGAACATCCCGCCCACGATAAAGAGGAGCAGTTCTTTTTTCAGAATTATTGCGATAGCTCCCAGCGCTCCGCCGAGCGACAGGGAACCGGTATCTCCCATGAACACTTCCGCCGGGTAGGCGTTGAACCAGAGGAAACCGATAGCCGCACCGACCGCCGCTCCACAGAACACCGCCAGTTCACCGGTCCCCGGCAGGTAGTCGATCTGCAGATAACCGGAGAAGTCGATACGGCCGGTGACATAAGCGATCCCGGCAAACGTGAAGAAACTGAGTCCGGCGAGACCGATCGCGAGGCCGTCGAGACCATCGGTCAGATTCACGGCGTTCGAAGACCCGGTAATCACCAGCACGATAAATGGCACATAGAGGAATCCCAGCACCAACTCGTAATTTTTGAAAAACGGAATCCCGGTCGTGCCGTCGTACTGTCCATCCGGGGTGAGATAAACCAACCCGAGGGCGAAAATCAGACCGAACAGGATTTGCCCGATCATCTTGGCCCGCGCCACCATTCCCTTGGGATGCCGCTTGACTACTTTGAGATAGTCGTCCATATATCCGATCAGACCCATACCGGCCGTGACCAGCAGCACCATCAGGATGTAGATATTACTCAGGTCGGCCCAGAGGAGTGTGGGGATGATTATTCCGGCCAGAATGATCAAACCGCCCATGGTCGGAGTACCGGCCTTTTGCTTATGACGGTCCGGCGTCTCCTCACGGATAATCTCAGCCATTTGATAGCGACGCAGCAGACGAATGAAATAAGGCCCTAAAATCAGACAAATGAAAATCGCGGTGACGGTCGCTCCCGCCGTCCGGAAAGTGATATAACGAAAAACGTTCATCCCCGAGATGTATTGCGTCAAAGGGTATAACAGGTGCAACAACATCAGACACGCTCTCCGTTAAAAGGTTTCAAAACCGCTTCCAGACCGATCCCGCGAGAAGCTTTGAGATAGACCCGGTCTCCCTCGTGAAGCAGCTCGGGGAGATGCTCGGCAGCCGTCTGCGACGATTCGAAATACAAGCTGCGCTTCTCGGACAAACCGGCATCGACGGCTGCTTTATACATCGCTCTGGCGGCGTTACCGACGAACACGACCAGATCGAAATTTTTACCGGCGATAAGACGGCCGATCTCTTCGTGATACTTCCGGCTATCCCGGCCCAACTCCAGCATGTCCCCCACCACCGCCACACGACGCGTCGCCGGCAGACCGGCGGCAAACGCTTCTATTCCGGCTTTCATCGAAGCGGGATTGGCGTTGTAGCAATCGACCACGAAAGTTATCCCGGCCCGGACCATCGTCTCGCCTCGCATCGGCGCCGTCGACAGAACAAGCGCTGCCGTATCGATTCTCTCGAAACTCAAACCGAGCGATTTGAACACCGCAAAAGCGGCCAGAAGATTGTAGATCTGGAACCGACCCGGCATCGGCAAGTTGAACCGATACCCGTCGATTATCACCGAGCTGCCCCCATGCTCGTTGCTCTCGATCGCTTCCGGGCGCACCGAAGCCTCCGGATTGTCAATTCCGAACGTTATCGGATTGTCGCGAAGTTTCAGTGTCTCACTTAAAAGAAGTCTGTCGTCGGCATTGACCACGGCGACACTGCCGCCTGCCGAACGACGCACCAGTTCGAGCTTGGCCCGAGCCACGTTTTCCACCGTACCCAGCGCCTCCAGGTGCGAAGCCCCAACGTTGGTAACCACGGTAACGTCGGGCCGTACGATTTCAGCCAGACGCGGCATTTCGATACTGGTCGAAATCCCTAACTCCATCACCGCGATTTTCGTGTCGTGCGGAATCGCGAACATCGACAGTGGAAGACCGTACAGGTTGTTCAGATTGCCGGGCGAGCGGAAACATTCCGCCACGGCCGCGTGCACCAGATGATAGGTCAACTCCTTCGTCGTGGTTTTGCCGTTGGAACCGGTTATGGCCACGAACTTAGCCGACAGCATATTCCGATAAGCTGTCGCCAGGGCCAGCATCGCCTCATGGCTGTTCTCGACCGCTATCACCGGCACATCACCCGCGATATGCGGCGTCCGAGGATAAGAGTATTCGACGATGACACCGGCCGCTCCGGCATTCAGCGCCTGGTCGATAAAGTCATGCCCGTCGTTGCGTTCACCGCGGATCGCCACGAACAACGATCCCGGCTGTACCTGTCGACTGTCATGGACCACGCCGATGAATTCACGCGCCGCCTGAGCCGTATTGTACAAGGTGCCGCCGGTCACAGCAGCCAGTTTGTCAAAACGCAACTTGATCAACTCTCCTCATCCGCCTCAGAAATCGTATAACCCAGCGATGCCAGCGTTTTCAGCGCCTCCTTGCGGTCGCTGTGCGGGTGCCTGACGCCGTCCACTTCCTGATAATCCTCGGCTCCCTTACCGGCCAGAAGGACAACATCTCCCTCCTGAGCCCTGGCTATCAAGGCCGCGATCGCATCCTTGCGATCGAGAATAATCTCGTAGCTCTTCCCCTTGAGCCCGGGCCTTATATCTTCGATTATCTTTTCGATATTTTCACTGCGAGGATTGTCGGCCGTCACAACCACATAGTCCGCAGCCGTCGTTGCCGCTTCACCCATCAGGGCTCGCTTGCCGCTATCCCGGTCGCCGCCGCATCCGAACAACAGCAACAGGCGCTTCCCGGTCATTTCGCGAGCCGTTTCACACAACCGAATCAACGCATCCGGAGTATGGGCAAAATCGACATAGACACCGAAAGGCTGTCCGCCCACAACCGGCTCCAGCCGTCCCGGCACCGGTCCGGCTGTTTCAAGTCCCTTGACCACATTGTCCAGATCGATTCCGCAAGCCAGTCCGGCCGCTGCCGCCGCCATGGCATTGATCAGATTGAAACGACCGGGCAGCGGGAAACGCACCGTTTGCGTTCCCATCGGCGTAACTAGGTCGAACAACGTCCCTTGCGGTGATATTTCATAACTGGCACAGTACACATCCGCGGCGCGGTCTTCGAGCGAATAACTGATATGAGCGGTCTTCAGATCGGCGAAGAGCGCTCTGAACTCCGGGACATCCAGATTGATCACGGCATAGCTGTTGTCGCCGGTCAAGCGATCCAGAAGGAGTTTTTTAGCCGCCAGATATTCTTCCATGGTCTTGTGGAAGTCGAGATGATCGCGGGTCAGATTGGTATAAACCGCCACCCGAAAATCGATATTGTCCACACGATGCAACACCAGCGCATGCGAGGACACTTCCACCACCGCGTTTACGCACTGGTTCTGGTGCATGAGAAACAGCAACCGTTGAGCATCGAGCGACTCCGGCGTCGTGCGCTGGGCGGTGAACGTCTGCTCACCGGTATCGTACAGCACCGATGAAAGCAACCCGACTCGCTTGCCTCGTGTCTGGAGAATGTTCCGAACGAGATAACAAGTGGTCGTTTTGCCGTTGGTTCCGGTCACACCGCAAACCTTCATCTTGTGACCGGGATATTTATAAAAACGAGCCGCAACATCCGCCAGAGCCCGGCGAGCATCCGGAACCTGCACGTGATTCGCGACATGATCGCACTTGGTTTTCTCGCCCAGTACCGCCACCGCACCGCGAGCTACGGCATCTGGCACGAAATCATAACCGTCGCGTTTGAAGCCGCTTACGGCCACGAAAAGGCTCCGGGGTTTGACCATCCGCGAGTCGTACTCAATATGCTCGACCGGGGTTTCCGCATCGCCCGTAATCACAGCCCCCTCAAGGCCTTCTGTCAGCTCTCGCAATGTCACGATCAATTCCTTCATGACCGACACTGAAGTTTACAAATATCATTCTCAGACACCCGGCAGCCCGGCTTCATCGACTGCCGCACCACTTTACCCTGCCCTTCCACTAAGGCGGACACTCCCAGAAAATCGAGATAAGCGAGCGCCTGACGGATCGTCAGCCCGGTCAAATCGATCATTCCCGGAGCCGTAGAATCGGCCGACCTGACCGCCACCATTACCAGATCGCCGTTAAACACCAGCCGATCGGCCGGGGGGTATTGCCAGACGACATAGCCGGAATCGGCGTTGGCGCAGAGTTTCATCCCCCGCTCTTCCGCCTCCGCTCGTGCGGTCGCCATCGTATGGCCGACTAAATCAGGCACTTCACTCGTGGTACTGCTATCATCTTCTGCTTCGGCCAGGGTGCGTTCCGGCGCCGAGAACAAGTCCGGATAGAGAACACCGTAACGTTCGGCAATACGACGAAACGCCGGTCCCGAAGTCCAGCCGCCGTAATGCACCGGATGCGGCTCTTCGAGCACCACGATCCCCGCTATCAACGGATTGTCGGCCGGGAAATACCCGGCGAACGAGGCCATGAAACGGTTCTTGAAATAAGTATGGTTTTCCAGATCCGGGATTTCAGCCGTGCCGGTTTTTCCGGCGATTGCAACGGCCGACGAATTGACCGGTTCGGCCGTCCCCCTCTCTACGACTCCGCGAAGAATGGAGTGTAGCGTATCGGCCGATGACCGTTCCATGGCCCGTGCGATCACCTCCCGCTCGGTGCGGTCGATGATATATCCTTCGTCGTCTACCCGCCCCAGCACCATGTTGGGACGCAGCAGTTCTCCCCCGTTGGCAATAGCGGCAAAACCAGTGGCCATTTGCAGCGAATTGACCGCTACGCCGTGGCCCATCGCCAGGGCGGCGATAGTATAATCCGACCAGCGGTTCGGATGCGGTAGCTGGCCCGAAGTCTCCCCCGGAAGCCCCACCCGTTGTTTTTGTCCGATGCCGAACCGGCGCGCCGTTTCGAACAATTCCTCCCCGCCCATTTGAATAGCACACTTGGCGGTGCCGATATTCGAGGACAGCTCGATAATCGAGCGGAAATTCAGCCACTCGTGCTTCTTATCGTCACGCAGACTCCGGCGTCCCATTCGCCAGAGACCATTCTCGCAGTAAACCGAGTCGGTGTAGGAAATCGTGCCGTTGTCGATCAGTCCCGCTGCCGTAAAGGCCTTGAAAATCGAGCCCGGCTCGAACTGGTCGGAGATCGCACGCAACTTGGTCGGATGATCGGGGTCCGCCTCATTCGGATCGAAATGGGCGATCGCCAGAATATCGCCGCTGTAGCAATCCATAAAGACCGCCTGGCCCGACTTGGCGTTGTACTTTTCGACGGCGTTGTGAAGTTCTTCCTCAACGATCTCCTGAAGTCTCCAGTCGACTGTCAGCACCAGCGAATGACCCGGTTGCGGCGGAACGAGCGCCGATTCATTGACTCGATAAGTCCGGCTGAGACCATCGCGATAGACATCCGCGACGCCGGTCTGACCCGCCAGAATCGAATCGTACGCCAGCTCTATCCCGGCCCGACCGGCGTTGTCGATATCGGTGAAACCGAGAATCTGGCGACCTACCCGGCCAAAACGATAGCTTCGCTGCGACTCCTTGCGCAGATACAAACCGGGCGGCGCGGAGGCCTCGATTTGATCGGCCACGGTGTCATCGAGCCGCCGCCGTACCCAGCGAAATTTGCGCGGTGTGAGTGAGAATTTATGAACGGCACTGCCCCGCTCCAGCCCGAATTGACGTTCGAGATATGCCGCTATCTCCTGCACCTGCCCCGGGGAAGTCGGATAAGCATACAGGGAACGCAGAACGATATTGTCGGCCACGATCGTGCCGTTGCGATCATAAATCACCCCCCGCGCAGCCGGAATGGAGACTTTACCCTGCGACTGGTTGCACACGATCTCGGAGTATTCGGCTCCCTTTATCACCTGCAGATGAATGAGCCGGGCCACGGCTGTCGTAAAAAACAAACAGACCAGCATCAACAACACCCCGAGCCGCATTCTTTGTTGCCGGGTTAGATTCATCGCCGCTCCCCGTTTCGGAGCAAAGAGTCAACCGCGATTTGGCGAAGACTCCCGGCCGTAGCCTGGCTTTCGGTCAAACTAGGCATGTGATCGGCAATGCGCTCGAGGGCTCGTTTCATCAGCGCCAGTTCGTCGGGCGGTATCCGGTCCTCCTCGTTTGAAGCCAGGGTGTAAAGATTCTCGGCCTTGACCGGTTTCATGCCGAGAGTATCCTCCGCATAACTCATAATGCGGCCCGCCGATAACAACGATGCAATCTGGGCCTCGTATTTTATCGCATCGTCCACCAGTCCGGCGTTCTCGGCCCGAAGTTGAGCCGTCTCCTTGACCAGCGACATCACCTTTACCCGCTGCCAGATATGTACCGAACCGGCCAGAAGCAGACAGGTCACTACGAGCACAATAGGATAATACCGGTGCGAGCGGAGACGATACAGCACCTGGGTGCGGATTTCTACCGTTTCCTTGAACTTGCGTACCGGTTGTTTCATTACATCAGCTTCTCGGCCACCCGCAACTTAGCCGATCGGGAGCGGGGATTGGATGCCATCTCATCTTTTCCGGGGATGATTGCCCGACGAGTCAGGCGGCGCATCGTGGGGCGAGCGCCACAGACACAAACCGGCAGTCCGGGGGGACATTGACAGGGATTTTCCTGCTCTTGGAAAAATTGCTTTACGATACGGTCTTCAAGAGAATGGTAGGAGATAACAGCGAGCCGACCACCCGGCTTCAGAAGCTCCCGCATATCGGGCAGAGCTTTCGTGAGCGATTCCAGCTCCAGATTGACGGCAATGCGCAAAGCCTGAAAAACTCGAGCCAGTGATTTGTTCAAATGTGCCGAGGGGACGACGGAAGCAACGATGTCTGACAGGTCGGCGGTGGTGCGGATCATCCTATTTTGTCTTTCCCTGACTATCCGGCCGGCGATCCTGTTCGCCTGCCTTTCTTCTCCATAATTGCGGATTATTTCCGCCAGCTTCTTCTCCGGAAGGCTGTTTATCAAATCGGCTGCGCTTCGGGTCTCCGGCGCCTGAGTAAATCTCATATCCAGAGGTCCCTCTAACCGAAACGCGAAACCCCGCTCGGGACTGTCGAGCTGCTCGCTGGATAAACCCAGGTCAAGCAGGATTCCATCGAATACCCGATCCGGGAGACCGTCGGCCAGTTGTGCTATCTCGGCATAACTGCCGTGGATAATCTGGAAGCGCTGCGGGCATTCCGATAAGTTGCTTCGGCTCCTCGCGACCGCCTCGCGGTCAAGATCAATGCCGTATAAACGCGCTTTCTTTCCGGCTACGGCCGAGATCGCTTTGAGATACCCGCCCGAGCCGACGGTCCCGTCGATATAAGCACCCTCTGTATCCGTTACCAGCCAGTGAACCACCTCATCAACCATTACCGGTTGATGCGGGCCGCTATTGCTGCTCGCGGTCATGGGCTGAAAACAGCCTTTCAGCTACCTCTTCGTAGCTGCCGGCGAACTGCTCCAGGTAGTACTCGTATCGCTCAGCATTCCAAATTTCTATCGAACGATTCACCCCGATCACCAGCAGATCCTTCTTCAACTTCACCTCCGCGATAAGCGGGGCGGGAATCAGGATACGGCCGGATTTGTCCGGGGCAACGATACTGGCCGACGAATAAAAACGCCGACTGAAGTACCGATAATCTTTTTGAGTAAAGTTCAACGCCGAAAGACGCTTCTGAATCTCGCTCCATTCCTCCTGCGGATAAAGACTCAGGCAACCTTCCAGGCCTCTGGTGAGTATGAGATCACCGCTTAACAGCAGCTTTCCCGATGGGGATTTGACTCCGCGTAACCGTGCCGGCAAGACAAAGCGACCTTTGTCATCCATTGTCGTTTGATATTGGCCGACGAAACCAGTCACGGGTTTCCTCCACTTTCTGCCACTCTACCCTATTTCTTGCCCAAATAAGCATATTTCTCCCACCACAAGTCAAGCCTTTTCTCCCTTAACTGAAAAAAAATAAATAGTCCTAAGTGTTTGTTCTACAAACGCTAAGCATGCTCTAAAAACAGCCGCCCTGGAACCCTTTGAGACCTAATCAGTACCGCTCAAGTCATAATTATTCTTCCTGAGATGATCGTTCACTGGGCAGGAAACCAACAGTGTGGTCACCGGCCTACCATCACAACCACCTATAACATCCGGGGAAACCTTGTTAGAGACTTGCTATGTTATTGTACAACAACACGTTTATAAGGGAGCGGTTATAGGCTAATTCACCTAAAACCGTTGGATCGACGCTTGCACTACTTCCTCTCGGTTCAGGCTGAAACGAGGAGAAGTATCTTGAAAAGGGCATTAACACTTATAATAAGCGCAGCGGTTTTAGTAATCGCTCTGGCCGGATCGTCTGTGGCTGAGACAATCCGGTTCGAATCCGGCGCAGTTGACCTCGACTGGAGTCGAAATTCGGTCAACTACCAGGGATTCAATCATATAGCTATCAATCAAAAGGCCGTTCTACCGGCTCGTCAGGTATATATCGCTCTGCGGCAAGGTGAAGAATTAACCCAACTAACCTGGCAAACGGTCGATTCGCAGATTTTGGGTGCTAATGGGCTGATCGGTTATGAGGCTGATATCCCTACCGGCAGTTATGATTTGTATCGCGATGAACCGACCGCTCGTAGTCAAACTGAAAATCTGGGCCATTATCCGATTCAAGTGACCGGTGAATTCAGGCTTGATGACCGCTGTTTTGTCGGCCTGCTGATTCTGCCGGTCTATATGGATGAAACCGGTACGCTCCTGCTTGCAACCAGCCTTGAAATCCGGATCGGGACAAGATTCCTGACCGAGGAAGATTTTTTGGATCGGTTACCCGACACGGATCAAAGTCGCGACAACCTTCAACTGGCATCAGGATCCGCCAATGTCGAGTACCTGATAGTCACCGATGAATCCCTGGCCGATCCGGTTGAACGACTGGCCCGATACAAAAACGCTGTCGGTATCATAACCGAGATAGCCTATATCGAGGACATTCTTAACTTATATAGCGGACGCGATGACGCCGAATCACTAAGGGAGTATCTGAAAGATTTCTACGCCGAGGGCGGCCGTTATGTCTGTCTGGCCGGTGATGAAATCCACCTCCCGGTCCGCTATGCATATCCGGGCGGTAGTTCCGATACACCCGACACGACCGACATGCAACTTTGCGACCTTTACTTCGCCGACCTCACCGGTGATTGGGACTATGACGGGGACAACCTCTGGGGCGAACGCTACGTCGATCAGGTCGACCTCGAACCGGAGTTGATCGTCGGACGTTTGCCGTTTGCCGATACCGTTCAAATGTCCGCCTACGTGGACAAATTGATCATGTATGAGACCAATCCCGGCCATGGCGATTTTGATTATCTTACCAGGGCGTTTTTCTTTTCATCGGACCAGATGCGTGATTATCCCGGCGGCGGCCAGCATGCTTATATCGCGGCGGCTTATCCCGATCGATTCGAAATCGACACTACTGTCGGCGTCGAGATTTCTCGCGGCGACGACATGAATCCTTATAACGAGTCCGCTACCGAGTTGGAACCGACCATGAGCGACGGATTCGGTATCATCAATGTCGTTTCCCACGGAATGTCCACCCGTTTCGAGGTCCGCACCACCGGCTATAACGGCTCTCCGCGTTCTTATTTCACCTCCGACACACTGCAGACGACCCAGGGACAGACTTCCCGCTTCAACACCGACGGACGCGTTGGACTGTTCTATTCACTGGCCTGTAACAACGGCGCCTGGGACCTGGATGCTCCCGACCTGCCGGCCAACGTTTCCGTGGCGCTGCTGGTGGATGATGATGCCGGCGCCGTAGCCTGTGTCGCCAATAGCCGCTGGGGCTGGGTCGGATCGAGCTATCTCCTGCAGGCGACCTTCTTCGATTCGCTCTTCGCTCATCCCGAACGTTCTGCCGCCGAGGCGATGTACGCTTCCAAGGCCTGTTACACCTACTACACCGATTTGCTCTACGGCCAGAATTTCCTCGGTGACCCGACCCTCAAAATTTATAACGACACTCCCCGACCGCTGACGATTAACGAAATCCCGGGACTGGAAAATATCGAGGTGTACGTAACATCGCGCGGACTCCCGGTCGAAAACTGCCGGGTGCTGCTGAGTGATTCACTCGGCGTGATTGGAGAGGTTACCACCAACGTCGAAGGTAAGGCCGTTCTGGAACTGAACTTCACTCCCGGCGCCGACTACAGCGTGGCCGCGATCAAGACCGGTTATTGCAACAGTGTTATCAGCCATTCCCCCTCGATCGTATCCGATGTAGACGATGATGATCTGCTCGGCCTGCCGCGTCAATTTGCCCTGGCCCAGAATTACCCGAATCCGTTCAATCCCAACACTACCATAGATTTCAATCTCGCTCGCCGTTCAGAAGTCACCCTTGAGGTCTTCAACATTCTCGGTGAGCGGGTAGTTACTCTGGTTGACGCCATTCTCCCCGCCGGTCGGCATTCGGTTCAGTTCGAAGCCGTCGACGACACTGGTCGCCCGATAGCCTCAGGCGTTTATCTGTATCGCCTGACTACCTCGGAATTCGTTTCCACCAAGAAAATGATGCTCCTGCGATAGAGTCACTAAAACTATGCCCTCGCGATATTCGCGACTCCTCCTTCGGGGCCCCCATTGGATGGGGGCTTTTTTTGACCTGTACAGCGACCGGTGCAAAGACTATCTTCGTTCGATAGATTTCGACCACAAGAGAACACGACATGCCCGGATTACATCTCGTTATAGGCGACGAATGTCGGACAAAACTCACTGCCGTGGAGCGCACCCTCCCGTCTCTGAAGCACGATCCCGACTACCGAAGCCAGGTTATATTTCGTACCGACAGTACCATTGTCGCCGCCAGTGGCTATCCTGATTACCCCGTCACGATTTTCGACGACGAAGAACTCCTGCTGGTGATCGAGGGAATGATCTACGGTCTTGACCGTGAACAGCTCGGCCGCGCCCTGCAACAACTGGCCGGCTTTCTCGAACCGGGCAGGCGACACGACAACCAAACTCTGGTCGACTGGCTCTTCGATCAACCGGGCGATTATCTGATCTTAATCCATCATAAACGGCACGGACAATGGTCCCTGCTTAACGATCCCCTGAACAGACTTCCGTTCTACGTTAACCTGGGCCGCGAGCGCGCCATTATGTCCCGTGAACTGCGCTTCGTTTCTTCCCTTCAGACCCAACCGGCCATTGACCGCCTCGGCCTGGCACAGTTCCTCATGTTCGGTTACCAATGCGGAACGAGGACTATTCTGACCGGAGTCGATTCACTCCCCGGAGCATCGTTAATCGAATGGAATGATCGCATCGGCGAAATCAAATCGACTCGTCTCTATGAATTCGACTACGGCGTCACCGAAGACTCCCGCGATCTCAAAAGAGCCGCCGACAAACTGACCGATCTGTTCATCGATGCCACCTGCAAAATGTCCCGAAAAAACACCGTACTCGGCCTCAGCGGCGGGCTGGATTCCCGGCCCGTAGCGGCAGCGCTGGTTAAAGCCAAGGTCCCGTTCGAGGCGCTGACTTTTCTCGATGTCGCCGGTGCGGCCCGGGGAGATGTCGACACTGCTCGACGCGTGGCCGAAGCTCTTGGGATAAACTGGAGCGTGTACGAATTGAAGTCCTGCACCGGGGTGGAGATTGAGAAAATCATGCTCATGAAGGGGGGTGCCAACTTCACCGCCTCGGCCGTCAGCCTGGCGTTTATGAAACGGATCGAGCGAACGTTTCGAAAAGACGGCGTCTATTTGTCCGGTGACGGCGGAGGAAAAACAATCCCGCTCAACGTTCCTCCTTGTGAATTCAGAACAGCGCAGGCAACGGCGCAATTCGCAATCCTCCGACATGCTCTCCTGCCCGGTCGGCTCGTCACCGCTCTTACCGGGCTACGTAAAAACGACCTGCTCGATGACATTACCGACGTGATCTCCACCTACCCCGAGCCGTCGTTTGCCCACAAGTACCTTCATTATCGCTTGAGCGATTTCAACGGTCGCTGGTCCTACGAGGGCGAAGACTGCAATCGCTACCATCTGTGGTCCGCGGCGCCTTACATGCACCTGCCGATGTTCGTCTATTCCATGAGCATCCCGGCTCGTCTCAAAGCCGAACGAAATCTCTATCATCAATTCCTGACAAACCTCTCACCCGCCGCAGCGGAAATCGAACCGGTCGGCAGTCGATACAAGTTAGGAACCGCCGTCTACCGCGCCTCCCTCCGCACCAAAGCCAATCGCACCCGTTATCCCCGCCTGTTGAACCTGGCAAAACGTTTTCTCAAACCGGCCATACCGGTCAGGAACACAGCGGTCTTAACCGACTGTATTCGCCGTCAATATGCCTCGTCGGAAGCATTGAAAGAATTGCTCGATTGCAAACAACTGGAGCACCTCCTGGAGAGGGCCAACCGAATTTCGGCCGAGGGACTGCACAATGTCCTCACCGCCACCTCCGCCATCCTGCTGCATCTTGGACAACCAATGCTGTTCGAAGAATTCGCCGATAAAGAATTCGATTAAAACCGAGCCTTACCCGACTATCTCATCGAGCACACCGGCGAACTGCTGCGCCAACTCAACCGACGAGAATTTTTGCGAATACCCGGGGCCGGGGATGATATCAAGATCGTGGTGATTCCATCTCGATATCAATGATTCCAGATACTCCGCCGCCGTGCCTGCTGTCTGATCGGAAAAACACAAACCATTGCCGGTCTCGCCAATCAAACGACCGGAAGCGCTGCCTTCATCGACCGCCGCCAGCACCGGCCGCCCCGAAGCGAACATCGTGAAGAGTCTTCCGGGAATAATCTCCCGCCCGGTATCATCGTTAAGCCCGATATACATAAGATGGCAGGAATTCAATAAGCGGATAGTGTCACCGCGCTCTTGAAAACCATGGAAAGCCGTTCGTACTTCCGGCAGTTTTCGGGAGATGATCTTTTCAAGTTCCGCTCGATTGACATTACCTACTTGTATTAGTTCGATTTGATCAACCAGGTCGGGATTATGATCGAGCACCGTGCGGATTACCTGAAACAGCGGATTAACCGGCGTCAGTTCGTTGAATGTCCCAAGCAGGGCAATCCGAAACATGCTGTCGTGAGGAGGTTCCGTCCAGAGCGCGGCGTCTTCCTCATCGTAACTGTTGTAAATCACCTTCCCGTCACCCAGGTAGGCTGCGATGGACGGATTGCAGACCGTAAGACGAGCCTGCTCCCTTACCGACTTCAACAAGTGATGCGCTTTTCTCTTCAGGCGCTCGGGTTGGTAGGTTTGTTCAATCGTATAGCTGGTCCAGAAATCTCGAAAATCGGCAATCCACGGCAGGTTTAACTCTCGATGCAACTGCTGCCCGACCAGATGACCGGATATCGGCGGTGAACTGCTTATAATCGCTCGGTACTGGTTCTGCTCATGAAGCGCCCGCCCCATCTTTACGGCATACCTGACCCAGCCGCGTTTGTTGTCCGGGAAAAACAGGTTGGCCGAGGATGCGGCGCCGTGATCGAGCGTCGCTCCCATCCGGCGCTTTCCCAGACGCCATAATTGTCGTTGCGGATCGAACGAGTCCGAACGATAGATATAATCCTTGTCTAGTTTTTCCAACAGCGACGGCTCATACACGCGATACAGCACATCTTTCACAGTGAGGACATGGCCTTCCCAGCCGAACCGTTCCAGATTGCGATACATCGCTAGCGGGCGACCGATCCCGGCTCCTCCGAGCGGCGGAAAATAATAACATATCAACAACACCCGCTTGTCGCTCATCAATCCATCCCGGCCAGGTTTTTCATGATAGTCAACTGCTCGGCGATATTATCCTCGAAGATTGCCTCTTTCCGAACTCGCGCCAGATTGTTCCGACGCATCTCGGTAAACGGCTCGGCGGCTGTGAGAATTGACTCGATGACTCGTTGCAGGTTTTCGCTGTCGTCCTGACGGAACAGAAATCCCGATTCCGAGGTAAGCCACTCGGCAACCCCGTCGATTTCCGCCGCTACCGGGACCAATCCCAGCGCCATCGCCTCTATCAACGAAGCCGGTGAAGAATCGGATCGGGAAGCTGATAAAAAGACATCATGCGCCGCCGTCATTTTCAAAAATCCGGGACGGTCGGTCCGTTCGTACAGCGTCACTCCCCGACCTGTCAACTCCCCGGCCTTTTCGCGGAACTTGTCGGCCAGTGGACCGAACGCGGGAAAAGTAAGCGTGATGCGGCCGTTGCGAACCATATCGGACAGGCTTTCCAGAACGAACTGATTGTTGTACACCTCCGCCTGGGTTCGCGGTACGATAATCCTGAGTGGTGAATTGAATCGATAATCCGATCGATGCAGACTCAAAAAACATCGCTCGATTCCCCAGGGAATTACCGAGGTATTCTCCAAAGGAATCAACTTCTTAGCCGCCTCGATCAGATAATGACTATCTCCGACCACGTGATCGGCGGCTTTGAGCGCTCGAATCGTCTTGAGGCGATGGAGGATGGAAAGGCCCGGTACGATCAGGATATCCGACCCCCATAAATTCAACAGGGTCGGCACATGTTTTCGCCTCGTTGCCTGAGCTGTCATGAAACCGTAGCCGGAAGCATAGTGGGGATTGATCACGTCCGGTTTGAAACGCTCGATCAACTCACGCATCTGGAGCGAGGCAAAACTGTAATGCAGACGTCGCACCGGACCGCGACGGCGCAAATGGAAATGATGAATCGGCCCGCGCTCCAGCGATGCAATCATCAGTCGGCAACCCTGACGCCGATACTCAGCGGCTATCCGTTCCGTATGGAACGCCTCACTGTCGGCCGGCAGCAGAATTTTGAACGGTCGCTTTTTCACAACAACCTTCCGATCCCTCTACATGCGCTGAGGGTGCGGTACTCGTGTTCGACTCCTCCCCATTTCTTCTTGTAACTCTGCAGTGATTCCGCCTCGATCGGCGACTGCCCCATATTGAGCGAGACCATCCCGCGCTCGCGCACCTCCGAGGCCAACCGTACCAGCAACAGTTGATTGGCCTTGAGAAAAGAGAACTCCTTATCGAAATAAACCTGCCAGTTCAGGACACTGTTATCGAGAACAAAATTGATATGTGAGGTTGCCGCCCGCCCTTCATGTCGGACGAAATACCAGATAATGCGATCATCCTTCGCAGCCAGTTCCGCCAGCGCAGTGAAAAACTTCTCATCGTATTTAGGCGCACGGCTGTGGCGCTTCTCGGTCTGACGCATCAACTCCAGGAACAATGCCATGTGTTCGCGGGCATCGAACCGCTCGATTGCCGTCGTCTCTCGCTGAGCCTTGCGAATCTCCGATTGAATTTTTTTGTCCGGCGGCATCCAGTCCGCTTCGGAGATATCAACCAGCAGCGTCGTTGAAGAAATCAATTCGCAACGATTGCCTGCCGGGAAATTGCCCTCGAAATCGGTCACGAAACATTTGGCATAACCATGGCTATATACGGCGTCAAGAATCGCCTTGATAATCTCCGACTCCCTCGACCGCCCATTGTCACTGAAAACCATGCGACTGTAACATCCGTCCGGCATCGATTGGAACCGCACCAGCGGCTTACGACCGAACTCCACCCCCGGCAGAACCGCCACCACCTCTCCGGTCTCTTCGGCCGCCCAATAAACAGGGCGTCCTCCAAGACTCCTCCATAACTCAGAAAATCCCTTGGACGTAAAGAAAAAAAGCTCCAGCCGGTTTGTTAAGTTATCCGGTAGAGCTGAAGTCGTCTCGAACCGCCGGATTTCGGTCATTGCCGCACCAGCAGGATTTTGCCTCGGCCTATATTTCCTTCGGAATCGGTTAGCACGTAGAGATAAACACCGTCGGCCACTTCGCGACCGGTCTCGTTGCGCCCGTCCCAGGTCTCGTTGACATCCAGCTCACGAACCCGCTCACCGGCCAGACTATAAAGCATGATCGTTCCGGAATTGCCGAAATTGAAACGCAGCACATCATCGGCGGAGCGGATCACGAACGGATTGGGAAATGCCAGCACTTCGGCGACATCGTACACCGGGGTGCCGATATCCGACGGTATGATATTTATCCCGGCAGCAGTCCCGATATAGAGATCGCCGGTAGCATCATCGAGGGTAAGACTCGTGATTTGATCGTTAACCAAACCGCTGTTCATTGTCGTGAACACCTCGTACTCCCGCTGAGTAATATCGAATCGAGCCAGTCCCTTACGCGTGCCGACCCAGAGATTACCGCGTCCATCGAACGCCAGAGCACGGACATCGCGATCCACGCCGGCCGGAAGATCGACATCCACGAAACGATCGATCCCCCAATCGTAACGACACAACCCGGCCGGTGTCCCGACCCAGAGAACGCCGTCCGGCGCATACTTCACGACATGAACCGAATTTGATCGCAGGTTGCCGTCGTCTTCGGTAAACTGCCGACAACACTGACTCGGTCGCTCGAACGGATCGGCGCCGACATCGCAGACATATATCCCTTCATACTCGTTGCCCACGGCGACCTGCCCGTCCTGAGCATCGAGACACGACACGAACTCATCGGAGAGACCGTCGGCAATCCCCAGCGCGTCCCAACCGCTGAGGGCTCCGATATTCTCGAGATCGGCTATCGCCACCGCGTCGCCGGTATAAGCACGATAGGCGGCAGTGTACAGATAGCGCCCGTCATTGGCAATACCGTAGACAACAACGTATGCCGCTGATCCGGGGAGAGCATCGTTATTGCCAATCAATGTCGAGTTGTCTTCCTTGTAACGTACGGCCGAGTCGCCCTCCAGGGCAAACAAACCATTGCCGTAAGTACCGGCCCAGACCGTTCCGTACTGGTCAGAGGCCATACGGGTGTTGCGCGAACTGACGTTGATATCATACTCATACCACTGCCAACCATCCTGACGCGCCACCCCGAGGTTGCTGAATCCAACCGTCATCACTCCGTCGAGATCAATCGCGATCCCGCTGGTGATATTCCCCGGCATTCCGGTGTAAAGATATTCGTTCCAGGTGTCGGTGATATTGTAATAGATTCCCTCTCCGGAGACGTTTACCAGACGAATCACCCCGGTATTAAGCCCGCCGGACGGCATCGAAGGAAGTCCGGATGTCGACAGCACTGTCTGTGTGCCGCCCGTGATTACTCCCATCCCCGAAGCGCTGTAATAGAAAAGCGAATCATTATCCAGTCGCAATTCCGTGATCTCGACCGAAGCTCCCACGGGCAGCACCGTAACATTGGTATCACCGGGACCGTAACTCAGCCGCACGATACCTTCAGTCGTGGCCGCGTAAATATCTCCCTCATAGCGCACCACGCGATTGATCATGCCGCTGCCCAGCACCGAACTGCCAAACACCGTCCACGAGGAAGGAAACTTAAGCGATTTGGGATCCGTCCGATCCGCCACCGCGAGTCCTGCGGACGTTGCCAGCCAGATACTGTCGCCGTCCAGCCGGATATCGTTGACATTCGGAAAATCAGGCAGATCGCCGAAACGGCCGTAGCTGTCCTGGATTTGCCCACCGTCGATATGCTTGGAAAAATAGACCAGCCCGACCTCGGAGCCGATCCAGATAAAATCACCGTCATCCACGAGACAATAGAGCGGGATCAGTTCATCTTCTTCGTCGAAGAATAAAAACTGTCGTGAGTCGGTCCCATCCCAGCGAATCAAACGACCGAGACCGCTAATCCAGATCTGCCCGGAGTCATCGGCCGTCATATCGGTGATATCGATCGTGCCCAGTCCGTCGACATTGGTCCATACATACCCCGGTAAACCGAGGTCGGTCAGCACCAGCAAACCGCCGGAGGTGGCCATAAAAACCGAGTCTCCGATTATTTCCATGCGACGGACCTCTTTGAGCGAGGTCAGGGTTTGCCAATCGTAATGCTCGGCCCATACGACGCTCGCCGGAAGCAGGAACGCAAGAATCAAGAAAATCGTTTTGACAGTTTTCGTAAGAGCCATAATGCTACCATAATCGCCGCAGCCGACAAGGTAAAGAAAAAGCTCACCCGCCCGGCGACATCGCCGTACTCCGTGTACAACGACCAGGAATCGATCAAGCCGACTCTGACCTTCAGACCGGCTACTTCGTAAGTGCCTAGTTGCTCTCTTATACGACCGTAGGGATCGACCACGAAGGTCAAGCCGCTGTTGGCCGAACGAGCCATCCAGCAGCGGTTTTCGATCGCCCGCGTGATAAATATCCGGGCATGCTGATAAATCCCGACCGATGTCCCGAACCAGGTATCGTTGGTGATACCAACCACGAAATCGGCGCCGTTGCGCACGATACCGCGGACGAACTCCGGAAAAGCGGTTTCGAAACAAATCAGTACGCCGTAATTGACTCGATCGGTTTCGAACAACCTGGCCGAGTCGCCCGGATAGAAATCCGACCACCATTGGACACCACCGGCCTGGTCGATAAACGTCAGGTACTGTTTCAGGAAATTCTTCTGCAGAAACGGCAGGTAATCCTGATACGGCACATGCTCGGAGAACGGCACCAGCTTCACCTTGTTATACCGTTCAACCATCTGCCCGTCGGGTGCGAATTCGTAACACGAATTGAACGTGCGTGTTTTTTCGGGAGTTACTTCGGCTCCAAGCGCTCCTACCAGATGAAAGGCATTCGTCCGCTGTGCCGTTGCCCCGATCGCCCTTCGCGCCGGAACATCGTGACTCAGATAACAGGGAGCGGAAGTCTCCGGCCAGACAAACAGCTTGATCTCTCCGTCCTGAAGATCACGCGCCAGAGAATCATAAAGCTGGAACGAATGTCGTTGATTCCCCTCCGCCCATTTGACCTCGAGCGGCACCGATCCCTGAAGCAGCCCGACCGTGTACTCTCCGGGAAGCGGGTATTTCGGCACCATGGCCCAGCCCAGACAGATCATCAGGGCGACAATCCCGACCGCCACGAAACCGGCTGTCAGGCGACGTTCATCTTTGGCTTCCTTGCGGAATATCTGCCAGATCAGAACATTCACCGCGACGATGATCAACGAAAGACCGTGCACCGAGACGATTGATACGAACTGAATAATGTACAGAAAATAAGCCTGACTGTACCCGAGATCCGACCAGGGAAAAGCGAACTCGGAAAGCGTCCGAAAATACTCCACTCCCACCCAGACCAGCGGCGCGGCGATACAGCCCCACAGCGGTCGTATCCGAAACAGCTTCCAGAACACCATGAGAGCCGCGGCGTAATAAAACGCTACGATGATCACCGCGGCGATCATCCCCGGCGGGGTAACCATCGCCACCCAATACAGACTGAACAGGTTGAACATGAACGCGAACAGGTAAGCGCTCGAGAAGGCACGACAGGCATCCTGCCTGGAAATAATCCAGAGCGGCCGCACCAACGAGAACCAGGCCAGAATACCAAGAGGATACTGATTAAATGAAATCGCCAGCGCCAGTGCCCAGACAGTCAATTCCAGTCTTCGGACACGCACGGCCGTGTCTTGCGGCAGAATCAGACGCCAGACGCTGTGGATAAAATTCGGCAGGGGTTACCCTCGCATAATCAGAGACTTGCCGGTCATTTCGGTCGGTTGGTCGATCCCCATGATATCCAGGATAGTCGGCGCTACATCGGCCAGAATACCGCCGCTTCGCAACGAGATAGAACCGAGTTTGCCGGCCGGATCATAGACAATGAACGGAACCAGATTCGTGGTATGCGCCGTCCAGGGACCGCCTGTCGCCGGATCGACCATCAACTCGGCGTTGCCGTGATCGGCCGTGATCAGAGCTATGCCGTCCTTATCCTTGATCGCTCCGAGCAACCGCCCTAACCCGGTATCGACCGCCTCGACCGCCTTTTTAGCGGCTTCGAACACCCCGGTATGGCCGACCATATCACAGTTGGCGTAATTCAACACGACCAGATCGTATTTCCCGGATTCGATTTTCTTCACCGCATTATCGGTCACCAACACCGAAGACATCTCCGGCTGAAGATCGTAGGTCGCTACTTTCGGCGATGGGATCAGATCGCGGTCCTCACCGGCAAAAGGCTCCTCGACTCCGCCGTTGAAGAAAAACGTGACATGAGCATATTTCTCGGTTTCAGCCGTCCGTAGCTGCTTCAGACCGTGACGCGAAATCACCTCGCCCAGGATGTTCTTATGGCGAACCGGATGGAAAGCGACCTTAGCCTCGAACATCTTAACATCGTAGTTGGTCATGGTTACCAACTCGATCCGGGGATTATTCGGATGGTCGATCCCGGGGATATCATAACCCAACAGCATCTCCGATAATTCACGTACCCGGTCGGCGCGGAAATTGAAGAAGATCGCGGCATCGCTGTCTTGCAGTCGCCCCTTCCCCTGTTCCCCCAGATCGATCACGACCGGTTCGATGAACTCATCGGTTACTTTGTTCGCATAGGAAGCCTTGATCGCTTCAACCGGATCGGTGGCATGATGTCCTTCGCCGAGTACGATGGCTCGGTAAGCGCGATCCACCCGCTCCCAGCGCTTGTCGCGATCCATCGCATAATAGCGGCCCGAAACCGACGCCACCTTACCGATGCCGATCTCCTTCATTTTGTCCACGACCTGGGTCATGTATTTCCAGCCCGAATCGGGCGGTGTGTCGCGGCCGTCCATGAAGGCATGCAGATACAGCTCCGGCACCTTACGGTCGTGCGCCATTTTAAGCAGAGCATACAGGTGCTCCATCGAGGAATGCACGCAACCGTCCGACACCAGCCCGAACAAATGTACCGCCTTGCCGTCGAGCGCCACTCGATCCATCGCCGCCGCCAGCGCCGGATTATCGAAAAAGACTCCGTCGGCAATCGCCTTGTCGATCCGGGTGATATCCTGATAGACTACCCGACCCGACCCGAGGTTGAGATGCCCCACCTCGCTGTTCCCCATTTGTCCGACGGGAAGACCTACCGCGAGACCCGAGCCGTCAATTTTGGTGTTGGGACAATCGGCGAAAAGTCTGTCAAGAGTGGGTTTGGTGGCCGCCGCGATAGCGTTGTTGGCGGTTTCATCGCGAAGGCCGAAGCCGTCCATTATGCAAAGTAGTACCATGAGATACCTAGTCCGTAAGTTTTACCGGTTTAGAGCCCTTGACAACACGGCCGATTTCATAGCAGGTCTCCCCCAACTTTTCGAGGGTGCCCTTGATCCCGGCGGCCTCGTCGCCGTTCGTTACCAGTATATAACCGATTCCCATGTTGAAGGTTCGATAGATATCGACCGGATCGATATTTCCGGCCTCTTTCAACCAGCTAAATACCGGCGGGACCGGCCATGTCGATTTGCTGATCTCGGCGCATAAACCCGAGGGCATCACCCGGTTAAGATTCCCCTGAATCCCTCCCCCCGTTATATGCGCCATGCCGTGCACCTTGAATTTATCGAGCAGCGGCAACACCACCGGCGCGTAGCAACGATGTATCGCCATGAGCGCTTCGGCGACCGTTCCGCCAAGTTCTTTGACGCAGTCATCGGGCTTATGTCCGGCGATCTCGAACGCCACCTTGCGGGCGAGCGAATAGCCGTTGGTATGCAGACCGGTCGAGGGTAATCCGAGACAGATGTCTCCCTCACATATTTTCGAACCGTTTATTATCCGTTGCCGGTCGACCACGCCGACAATGAATCCGGCCAGATCGTATTCACCCGGTCCGTACAGATCGGGCATTTCGGCCGTCTCACCGCCTATCAAAGGCATCCCGGATTCCTTGCAGGCCAGGCTGAGGCCTTCGACAATATCTGCTACAATGTCCGGTCTGAGTTTGCCGGTACCGATGTAATCGAGGAAAAACAACGGCCGGGCGCCGTGAACCAGGATATCGTCAACACAATGGTTGACCAGATCCTGCCCTACCGTTTTATGAATGTTGGTCATGACGGCCAGCTTCACTTTAGTGCCGACACCGTCGGACGAGGAAATCAGCACCGGTTGGCCGATCCCCGAAAAGTCGGGCTCATAGAAGCCGCCAAAAGCGCCTATGCCGCTCAAAACCTGGCTGTTAAAGCTGCTTTGAGCCAGCGCTTTGATTCGTTCCACCGCCGCATCGCCGGCATCGAGATCGACTCCGGAATCGGCGTAGGTAAGAGTCGGTTTTTTCGTTGGGTCTGTCATGGGCGATATATATATTTGAGGGCGAGGGAAGTCAACAAGTTACACTTTTTAGCACGAGACGTTCATGGACCATACACCTTATCAACGACCGGAGTTGTATGAGTTAGCCTTTGGCTGGCGCGACTTCAAAAAAGCGGTCGATTTCATTACGGAAGCGGCCAACCGGACCGGTTTAACCGAGATCAAGTCGATGGTGGAACTGGGTTGCGGTCCCGGGCAATACTGTCGTGAATTCGCCCGACGTGGTGTCACCGCCTGCGGCGTCGACCTCTCCCCCGAGATGGTCCTCTACGCCCAGAAAATCTTCGATGATGAGAAACTGCCGGGATACATAATTGAAGCCGACTTCCGTAACTTCAGCCTCGAAGCTCCGGTTGATCTCGCCGTTTGTATGATGGCTACTTTCAACTACCTCCTCACTAACGAGGACATCGTGCGCCATTTCCGAACCGTAGCCGCCAACCTCAACGAGGGGGGCGTTTACCTGATCGAACTGCCTCACCCGCGCGACATCTACTCCGACGGTAAAAGCACTCAGGATGTCTGGGAAATGGAAGACAACGGTCTCAAGCTGCGCATCGACTGGGGTAGCGACGGGAAATTCGATCCGCTCACTGAGATCGACCGCGGTACCGTCCGTTTCACTCTTGAACAGAACGGTGTTATCGGTTCTTTCGAGAGCCTTGATTCCTCACGCCGTCTGAGCCTGGGTCATCTGCGCGCTTTACTCCAACTGGCCGACTGTTTTTCCATCGCGGGTATGTACGGCGACCTCGACTGCGAACAACCATTCGACAACACCAAGAAATCCTGGCGCCTTTTGCTGATCCTGAAGAAGCTGTTCTGAGCTATCGGTCCACTTCTCTGGTGGCCCACCCGTCCACGGGTGGGATTAAAATCATATCGACTTGTACAACCGCGGCGTCTCCCATATATGACTCCGGTAAATGACCTCGCGAAGAATCCAACCGCGTTGGTGGGCGGCAGACGTCTCATCTTGGTGGGCGGCAGACCTCCCGGTCTGCCCCAGCTCGTTGGTGGCCCACCCGTCCACGGGTGGGGTTAAAATCATATCTACTTGTACAACCGCGGCGCCTCCCATATATGACTCCGGTAAATGACCTCGCGAAGAATCCAACCGCGTTGGTGGGCAGCAGACCTCTCGGTCTGCCCCAGCTCTCTGGTGGCCCACCCGTCCACGGGTGGGATTAAAATCATATCTACTTGTACAACCGCGGCGCCTTTCATATATGACTCCCGTAAATGACCTCGCGAAGAATCCAACCGTCTTGGTGGGCGGCAGACCTCCCGGTCTGCCCCAGCTCGTTGCTGAGTAGATCCCCCCGGCCCACCCTCACCGCTTTCTGCACAACATCTCCCCTGATTGCCACCATCGGCTTACTTGTAGGTACGTGTATATATCCCCAACCCAGGAAATACCGAATGTCTGAAAATAAAAACCGCAAAACGAACCCAATTCACCGTAATCGGATGACCGGATGGAGATTAGGGAGATAAACGTGTCGCTATGTGTGGATAACTCTTCGGGCCGATTCCGACAGAATACTCATCGGCGCGGGGACTGCGCTGTTGTTTCGCCGCAGGACGACGGAACAAGGATATAGACCGGGAATATCGTTAAAACGGATTTTCGCAAAATGAACCCAATTCCGGCTAACGGTCTAAGGATCAATGCGATGCAGATAAATCGAGAACTCGCAATGTGGATAATTTGTCGCTCTTTGAGTCGTGATCAATGAGAGCAAAACCTGTGGACAAGGAACGACCTCACACTCCCTCCGTCCGCAGCAGCTCCAGCAATCCGGCGAAATCCTCGGGAAGCTCCGTCTCGATCTTGATCTCTTCCCCGGTTATCGGATGCTCGAACTCCAGCCGCCTGGCGTGCAGCGCCTGGCGAGGCATCTGGATCAACAACTTCCTGGCGAGGAGGCGCTCCGGCGCGAACACCCCCCGGTGCCATTTCTCTCGTCCACCGTATTCCGGATCACCCAACACCGGATGCCCCAGATGCGAAAAATGCACCCGGATTTGATGCGTGCGACCGGTCTGCAAATGGACTTCGACATAATCGTAGGCGCGAAATCGTTCGAGGAGTTGATACGTCGTCACCGCCTCGCGGCTCTTCACATGCGTGACGGTCATCTTCTTGCGATCCTTGATGGAACGACCGATCGGCAGGTCGATCTCCCCGGTCTCTTCGGCCAGATGACCGCAGACGATCGCCTGATAAATCCGTTTCACCTGCCGCGCCTGGATCATTTTCTGAAGACTCAGCAGCGCCGCCTCGGTGCGGGCAACGATTATTAAGCCGGAAGTATTCTTATCGAGCCGATGGACGATCCCCGGTCGGCTGTCGACCGCACCGGTATCGGCTAAATGTCCGAAACGATGACATAATGCATTAACCAGCGTGCCGCTGGGATTGCCGGGCGCGGGATGCGTAACCATGCCGGCCGGTTTGTTTACCACCGCCAGGTATTCATCCTCATAGACGATCTCGATTGGAATATCTTCCGCCTTGACCGACATCCGTTCCACCGGCGGCACCTCGATCCGCACCGTCTCTCCCCCCTTGACCTGTACGTTCTTGGCCACCGGAGAGCCGTTTATGGTCACGAGTCCTGCGGTCATGAGTTTCTGGATACGACTGCGGGTGAGATCGAGTTCCTCGTGATCAGCCAGCAGCCGGTCCAGTCGTTCCGGTTTGGACAGCGTTGGTATGGTTAACTCGCGGCGTACGCTGTGGTCGTCCGACTCCGTCATGAGTAATACCTATCCCTGGGCAATGGCTCGGTTGATTTGTCGAATCATCTCTCCCACGGCGCGATCGTACCCGACCAGCATCGCTCGAGCGGTGACGGCAAAACCGACCACGAACTCATCGACTAAATCGAGCGCCGCCAGCGGACCGATATTGTCATAATCGAGACCGCGCGCGGCCAGTACGGTCAGACTGCTTTTACGGGCCTGTTCGGCGGCGCGGCCGATCCGCTCCAGCTCGGTACGCTGGTCGTTGATCGTGCGGGCCGAGGTATACGCCGCGCAGGACAACATCACCGAATGTGCTCCGGCTTTGAGTGCCCCCTTGATCGCGGCCGCTTCCGGTTCGATAAAAATGCCGGTTTCACAGCCCGCACCCGAGAGCTGAGCCACCGCTCCGCTGTAGTCGATATGAGACGAATTGAAATCAATCGTCGTCACCAGTCCCTGACCGGCCGCCTGATCGGCTACCAGAATAGCTTCCGCCGGTACAGCCGCCGAGACCGCCTTGAGCATATCCTCGGTCGGAGGCAGCTCCACGGTCAAGCGTCTCCGGAACTGCTCCACCATGAGCCTCAGGTCGCGGATCCGCATCGGCCGACCGTTGGTTCGCATCTGTATCGACAATCCCTCCGCCCCGGCCAGCTCCGCCAGCGTCGCCGCTTTGGTCGGCTCCGGTTCCCCGCGTCCCCGTATCTCCCGCATTATCGCCACTGCATCCAGGCTTACGATCAAAGAAGACAATTCACATCACTCCTTGCTTTTCTCACCACGAAGAGGACGGTTTCTGCTACCGTCGCTTAACAGTTATTATACACCGCGGTCGGCCTCCTCGAAACTAAAACAGTAAATACGGGGATTTCAGAGCAGACCGGCTGCGACCAGGCAATCGGTCAAGGTAATGAACTGCTCGGTGGACATCTGTTCGGCCCGAACGTTAGGCCAAAGGCCCACTTCCTGCATAGCAGCCTTGAGATGCTCGGCGTCCTCAATCGGATCCGGGACAAGGTTGTTGACCAGCAGCTTGCGCCGACGCTCGAACGCCTGACGTACCAGACTATCGAACTGCGCCGGATGACTCAGCTTTACTTCAGTCTTCGGCGTGAGCCTAAGCACCGCCGATGAGACTTGAGGCGGCGGACTGAAACTACCCGGCTTTACCGTGAAGCAGTATTCGACATCGAAATAGAGCTGGGTAATGATCGACAATGGTGACCAGTTCTTCCCCGGCGGGCTTGCGTTGATCCGCTCGGCCACCTCCTTCTGCACCATGAACAACGCTCCAACCACCTGTTCGCGATAACGAACGGTCCAGTCAAGCACCGGCGAAGTGATGTTGTACGGAAGATTGCCCAGTAAGAAGAAACGTGTTGCGCCTAATGTCTCCGGGGTAGTTTCGAGAAAATCCCCATGCTGCAAAACCACATTGGGATGTTTCTCCAGCAGTTTTTTCAGATAACCGATCAGATCGCGGTCGAACTCGACCGCCGTGATCGGTGTACCGGCGGCTGCCAGCGGCAGGGTGAGCGCTCCCCGACCGGGACCAACTTCAACGATGTGAGGTTGACGAACCGGATCAACCAAATCCACGATTTGCCGGATCACCGCCTCTGACTTGAGGAAATTCTGGCCGAGCCGTTTCTTGGCATGGTAACCCGGCACGGTCAACCTCCGAAGGTCTCGACCAAATGGAAAAGCTTCTGTGTGTTGCGGTCGGTTACTTTTTCAACTTCCGCCGGATCGATCCCCTTCAACTCGGCCAGCTTGCGGCAGATGTACGGGATATAAGCCGGTGAGTTGGTCTTACCGCGAAAAGGCACCGGCGTCAGGAACGGTGCGTCCGTCTCAAGCAGAATTTTCTCAAGGGGAACAGCCGTCGCCATCACCGCAGAAAGGGCATTCTTATATGTGATGCGTCCACCGACGGAGACATGAAAGCCAAGATCGAGGACTTCTTTCGCTTCCCGGGCATTGCCCGGAAAACAATGAAACACGCCCCCCACCAGCGCCGGAGCATACGGCCGCACTATGTCAACCGTATCGCGAAATGCCTCGCGAGTGTGAATGACAATCGGCATATCGAGATCGACCGCCAATTCCAGTTGTTGCACGAAAGCACGTCGCTGGACATCGCGCGGGGACAGATCGCGATAATAATCGAGGCCGATTTCGCCAATAGCCACAACCTTCTCGTGCTCCGTCATTTTCTTTAGCTCGTCAAGGACATTATCGTCAACAGTCTTCGCATCGTGCGGATGCACCCCCACGGCGGCATATACGGAATCGAAACGCTCGGCAAGGGCTACTGACCGGCGCGATGACTCAAGGTCAGCCCCGATATTTACCAGAGTGTGCACCCCGGCCCGGACTGCCTCGGCGATCACTTCATCGCGTCGACCGTTATACTCTTTGAGATCCAGATGACAATGCGAGTCGATCATCAGCCTATGGAAGCACCCGGCGGAAGGTCGCCATCAGGCGTAAGCACCGCCAGCTTCTTCCCCTTTTTAGCCGCCAGGAGCATGCCGCGTGATTCCACGCCTCGAATAACCGCCGGTTTCAGATTCGTCACGACAGCGACACGTTTTCCGACAATTTCCTCCGGCTTGTAGAACTCGGCGATCCCGGCCACGATCTGACGTTTTTCAGAGCCGAGGTCAATTTGCAACTTGAGCAGTTTGTTGGCTCCCTCCACCCGTTCCGCCTCGAGCACTTCAGCTACCCGTAAGTCGACTTTGCCGAACTCAGAAATGTCAATAAGGTTCGCCTCGTCCACCGCTTTCTCCGGTGTCTCTTCTTTCAGTTCGCCGGGGAGATTCATGCGCGGGAAAACCGCTTGCTCCACCTTCACCGGTGTCCCCGGTTCCATTTGATAGAAAGTCCGGGCGTTGTCGAGGGTCAAGTCACGGTCGTCTAGCGACAGCGCCGTCCTGATTTCGCGCATTTTGTTCGGTAGTACGGGCGACAGGATAATCGTCACGATCCTGATCATCTCACAGCAGGCATACAGCACCCCACCCAACTCGGCGGTCTTGCCCTCCCTGGCGAGAATCCACGGAGCGGTATCGTTGAAGAACTTGTTGGTCGCTTTCACCAGAGCCATAGCTTCTCCGATTGCCTGTCCCAACCGGAAATGCTTGATATGTTCGTAGGCGCTGTTCGGCAACGCCTCAGCTTGTCCGAGCAATTCCTCGAATCCCGGTAATCCCTTATGAGGTTGCGGCAGTTTGCCGTCGCAATGTGTTTTAATAAGTTTCGCCACCCGCGATACCAGATTGCCGAGATCGTTGGCCAGATCGGAGTTGTACTGAATCACGAATCTTGAAACCTGAACATCGCCGTCCACTCCGAACGGATACTGCGTCAACAGCAGGTAACGGGTCACATCGGCGCCATATTGTGCTACGAGCTCGTTGGGATCGATGAAATTCCCGAGCGACTTTGACATCTTCCGGCCGTCAATCGTGAAATAGCCGTGTAAAAAGATCGTATCCGGAAGTTTTAATCCCGCCGCCAACAACATCGCCGGCCAATAAAGGCAATGGAATTTGAGAATGTCCTTAGCCATCAGGTGGACAACTTCCGCCTTATTCCACCATTTATCGAAATTCTCGGGATCATCGCCGTAACCAATCGCCGTGATATAATTGGAGAGCGCATCGACCCAGACATAAGCGACCTGGCTTTTATCGAACGGCAGCGGAATTCCCCACTTCACCCGCTCGCGCGAAAGAGAAAAATCCGGCAGGTCCTGATTGAACAGTCCCAACACTTCGCGTCGTCGTTCTTCCGGGAGTATTTTCAACTCACCCGATTCGATTCTTCGTTTAAGTTCCGGCAGGAAAGCCGTCAACCGGAAGAAGTAATTCTTCTCCTTCAACTTCTCGGGAGCGCGTAAATGATCGGGGCAAAGTCCATCCACCAACTCTTTCTCGGTCATGAACTTTTCACAGCCGGTACAATAAAGCCCTTCATAGTAATCCGAATAAACCACGTCACGACCGTCTTCGGTTTTGGCCTCCATCATCACATTGAGGAGTTTGATGACCGCATCGGTGTGACGTTTGCTGGTCGTTCGGACGAAATAATCGGGATGAACGTCAAGTGCTTCCCAGGCTTTCTGGAAAGTCGCTACTGTCCGATCACAGAATTGAATTTCAGTCAAACCGGCCGCTTCGGCTACTTCGGCCACTTTCGTGCCGTGCTCATCGGTTCCGGTCAGAAAAAAACTCTCGCGCCCGGCCAGGCGATGAAACCGGGCGAGTACATCGGCGGCAATAGTCGTATAGGCATGGCCGATATGTGGCTTGTCGTTAACGTAATAGATCGGTGTCGTTACGTAGAAAGGTCTTGCCAAGGCAAAGCTCCTTGATCAATCAGTTTTCGGAATTGTCCTCATCCTCGAGCATTTTCAGCTCTTCCTCATCGACCGGCTCGGCGTTCACATCGACCGGAAGATTGCGGTTGTCATCGGCATTCTCGCCGCTCTCTTTATTCGACCATTCGATATCCTTGGCCTGACAGCGAAAGCGGACATTGTCATCGCCGCGAATGATCCCTTCCTCGTGGAAAACATCGATCCGCTCAAGAACACCTTCCCCCTCCTTGGTCATAACACGTTTGCCGGTCGGTGGGAATTTTTTCTTGCAGACCGCATACACATCCGCCTCATAACGCAGACAACAAAGCAACCGGCCGCAATTGCCGGATATTTTGGAGGGATTCAACGGCAGATCCTGCTCGCGGGCATGCTGAGTAGAAATCGGCTCGAAACCTCGAATGAAGGTGTTGCAGCATTGGTTCATGCCGCAAATGCCATACCCTCCGATTCGCCGCGCTTCGTCGCGTACGCCAATCTGGCGTAACTCGATACGAGTGCGATAGCGCGCCGCCAGATCCTTGACCAACTCACGAAAATCCACTCGGTGATCGGCAGTAAAATAGACCGTCATCTTGTTGCCGTCGAACTGCAATTCCACATCGACCACCTTCATCGCCAGTCCGTGTCGGGCAATAATCTCAATCACCTCATCGCGATATTCATCTTCCTTTTTCTGGAGCTCGCGGTAAGTTGCCTTATCTTCTTCGGAAGCCGGTCGCAAAATCGATCCGGGACGATCGCGATCGGTAAAATCGACCTCTTGCTCGACCTGGGTCCGTACCAGGCCGATATTCTCACCCCGTTCCGCCTGGACGATCACATAATCCGACTGATTGATACTATGATAATAGGTATTGTAAAAATACTCCCGACGGGAGCCTTTGAACTCGACAAGGTATAATTCCGCCATGGCGGGAAACTCTCCCTATCTATATAAAAAGCCCTGATCAGGCTGACTGCCGGTGGATTCCGGCCTTGAGCTTGAGGCTCAGGGCGGCTAATAATCCCGGAATATGCACGTTTAGGGCAATATCATCAAGGGCTAATTTGATCGCTTGCACCATGAGTTCCGCCGGTTGGCTGCCCTGGAAGTAGCTTGAGAGACGAATCAGATCGGACTTGAAATCAACGTTGACGATATCGGACTCATTTCCGGTAGCGGCATAGCGATTGCAGTCGGCTGTGAGCGATTGCCATTGGATCAGCAATTCTCGCGCGTGCCCCCGGTCGCGAGTCTTGACCAGATCGACCAAATGGCTGATAGTCTCGGCGCCGCTGTCGACAAAAAGAGACTTGAACAGCATAAATCCCACCGACCGCCGCGACAGATCATCATCCTCGGTCGTGGCCATCTCGACCGCTTTTCCCAGCGATCCTTCAGCCAACCGAGCAAGCACCGTTGCTTTGACCGGATTCAGATCGTAATGCTCTATAAGATAGTTTTCCATCGCCGCAGGAGGGATACGATCCAGCCGAATTACCTGCGAACGGGACTGAATAGTCGGCAGCAACGATTCCGGCCGCTCCGTAGTCAGGATAATTACCGTATCGGCGGGTGGCTCCTCAATCATTTTCAACAGAGCATCAGCTGAGGCGGCCCGCATCTTTTCCATCTGATGAAACAGCGCCACCCGTCGCACTCCAACACTGGCCTTGGAAGACAGGTGTTTTTTTATACTCCGGGCCGTATCGATACGAATCGAGTCATTGGCCTCGAACGAAAGTTGCTTGAAAGGTTCCTGCCGCTTTTGTTCGAGAATCTCGTTCGTCAGATCGATTTCTTTGTCCTTGCTATCGAATTTGGGCAGCGGGAACGCCGTGAACAGTCCCTCGAAACCGAGGTTGAAGATATTCCGGCAGGCATAGCATTGACCGCACGGCACCGGCAGACCGGTGTCGCTTTTTGGGCGCGGATTCTCCTCACAATTCAACAGCGCCGCAAATGCCAGCGCCAGCGGCCAGCGACCGACTCCGTCCGCACCATAAAATAAATAGGTTCCGGCTACGCGATCGTTTTCATAAGCCCGAGTGAGGATTTTCCAGGCACGCGGCTGAATTTGAGATATATCAAAAGGCGTCAAGTTTGATCCATTTCACCGGGTCGAGCGCCTCGCGGCCTCGACGTAATTCAAAGCGCACTTCGCCGTCTCCACCGGCGGTGGCCAAAGTCGTCCCGGTTTGAACCATGCGCCCCTTGGCGACCGAAACCGTGCCGAGTCCGGCATAGGTACTGTAATACTGATCGCCATGATCGACAATAACGAAATTGCCGTAACCGCGCAATTCGCCCACATAGACCACCCGGCCCGAGGCAACCGCCGTTACCGCCCGACCGGTCTTGCCGCTGACCACGATACCGGGGGAAAACGATTTGAGCCGAGTAATAGGATCGGTGGAATAACCGTAAGTAGTCGTGATCTTGCCTCGACAAGGCGCCCCCAACTGTCCCTTGATCGACTCCAGGATCGAGGGTGTCACCGGTGCTTCGACGCTTGTCCCGGTAGTATGGCGACTTTCTTGTTCCAAACGGGCGACAATCGCTTCCATTTCTTCGGCGGCCTGCGCCAGCATAGATATCCGGTCGGCTTCGGCCGTTTTCTGCCGATGCAGTGTCGCCAATTCCTTTTCGCGTCGTTCCTTGCGGCTGGAGTCAAGCGATGTCGCCGTTTCTTTCTGCTTCCGTAAACTGGCTACTTTTTTACTCTCACCGCTCAGGTTGTCCAGACGGTCCTCGGTAACGGCTAACAACTCGGCTGTTTGTTCGATATTGGCTGATTCCAGTCCGGCTATCGCCCGCAGATAAACGGCCTGCCGCTTGAGTCTGATCTCTTCGTTGGGTTCGCTGGTGTAGGCTTCCACCGGTTCGCGTGATGCGATGTAAAATTGCCGGAGATTCCCAAGGTAGCGACGTCGCGTTCTCTCGAACAAATCCTGGGTATCACCTAACTGCTGTTCGGTGGAGGAAATTTCTCCCTTGATATTCTTGAGTTGTTTGCCGAGTCGCGAAATAATTTTTTGGTTCGAACTAATCCGTTGATCGTATTCGGAAACCTCTTTCTGGACGCTCAATTCTTCCTTCTTGAGCGAGTCCAGCGTCTGGCGGCCATCCTCGATCTCCTGTTGAATGCGCGCCAGTTCTTCCTTCTGATCCAGCATATCGTCGCGATTGTCGGCCCGGGCGGACATGAAAGGTGAGATTAAAAAACCAAGAGCCGTCAGAAGCAGTATCAAAAAGCGGGTCTTCATCCCCGTCACCTCAGCATCTTGCGAATGCCGACATAACCACTGACCAGACCCAGCAACGTGCACGAAAAAACGAACCAGGCAATCTGGGACAGATCGGGCATGACAATCTCGAATTGCGTGAAGGTAACCCGACTGAGACCATAGTCGATCAAGCACCATCCCAGCGCCGCGGCCAACCCGGCCACTAAGAGTCCTTCAAGAATGAACGGCATCGCTAAAAAGAGTTTACCTGCCCCCAGCAAACGCATCTGGGCGAAGCCTACCGCTCGGGTCTGGGTCATCAGGCGAATGTTATTTGCTGAACTGATGAGTGCCGCCAGCAGAATCAGTATGCCCAATAGAGAACCGATATCCTGAATCAACCCGGTCGTTTGCTCGACCTTGGCCAGCCAGCGACGACTGTAAAAGGTCTGATCGACTCCCTCCATCGCGTGCAGTTCATTCTCAACCAACTCCAGGTGACGGCTGTGCAAATAATTCGGATCAAAACCCAGGACCAACGATCGCGGCAAAGGATTGATGCTGTCATACCCGGCTAACAGATCGGTCCCCACCAGATAAGAGAGCTCCTCGCGGGCATTTTCCTTGGAAACGAATCTGACCGAGATTACTCCCGGCAACTCCCTTACCCGGTCCATGAGTGGTGCAATCAACGAATCAGCCGGTTCTTCGGTTAAAACCACTTCCATCTTCAGATCGGCGATAAGGCGATCATAGAATTTTTGCGATGTCCCGGCTGCAATCCAGAAGAAATCGAATAAAACGAACAGGAGCATCATCGATAAAAACGAGCCGAACACGATTGACCAGTGCCGTCCCATATTGCGGCCCAACTCGCGCAGGATGTAGAAAAAGAGCCTCATTCCAACGCTCCGTTCACGATCTGGTAGATATCGGCGTTGGGGACTTCCCGCATCGGCGTATCGGAAGTCAGGATCAGCATCGACCGGCCCGAGGCGGACAGTTTGATCATATACTCGAAAGCCCAGTCAAGACTGCGCGAATCAAGCCCGGCAGCCGGTTCGTCCACGATAATCAACGGTTGATTGCCGATAGCGGCACGAGCGAATTGTGTCAGGGCATATTCCACCCGGGTCAGGCGTTCCGGGTATTCGTTAGCCAGTTTCAGAAGCGAGAACTCGGTCAATATCTTGAATAGCCGATCACGGCGCAGCTTCGGACGTTCTCCGCTGAGAACGAGTGGAAAAAGCACATTTTCAGCCACGGTCATGGTCGGCACCAGCCCGAAAATCCCCCCCACTCCGCCGATCTTTCGCCGAGTCCCCTTGAGCCAGCGTTTCTTGCCGTCGGAAATGCAGCGACCGAACATTTCAACCGAACCGCTGTCGGGAAGACGCAGGCCGGTCAGAAGTTCCACCAGACTGGTTTTACCGGAACCGGCCGGTCCGGAGATCATGGCAGAGCGTTCCGCCTCAATAACCAGATTGAGGTTGTCGAATATCTGCTCGCCGCGCCCGGATTTCAGGCAAATGTTGGTCAGTTCAACGATGTTAGTATCGGACATAGCGTTATACCCAGCGATAGAAAACGGCGACAAAACGTCGCCTGACAGCACCGCATCGGTTTATACTAAATGCCCTGTAAATCGCTTGGCAACTAAAATCGGGATTATCCGCCCCGGTCAAAGAAAAAGCCACACCGGAAAGTGTGGCTTTTATTATGTAATTTGGAGAATACTCAGTCTTTCATGGAAGCGAGAAAACGTTCGTTGCTCTTGCTCTTACGCATGCGGTCGATCAGGAATTCCATCGCTTCGATCGGATTCATTTCGGCCAGGAACTTGCGCAGAATCCAGATCTTCTTGAGCACCTCTTCCTCGATCAGCAATTCTTCCTTACGGGTAGAGGAGCGATTGATATCCATCGCCGGGAAAATTCTCCGATCGGCCAGACGGCGATCCAGCACCATTTCCATGTTGCCGGTGCCTTTGAACTCTTCGAAAATCACCTCGTCCATGCGGGAGCCGGTTTCTATCAGAGCGGTGGCGATAATCGTCAGCGAGCCGCCGGACTCGATATTACGCGCCGCACCGAAGAATCTTTTCGGCTTGTGCAAGGCGTTGGAGTCCACACCGCCGGAAAGAATTTTACCGGAGTGCGGCACTACCGAGTTATGAGCGCGAGCCAGACGAGTAATCGAATCGAGCAAAATAACCACATCATGGCCGTGCTCGGTAAGGCGCTTTGATTTCTCCAGGACCATGTTGGCGACCTGGACGTGACGCTCGGCCGGTTCATCGAAAGTCGAAGAGATAACTTCGCCTTTGACCGACCGACGCATGTCGGTTACTTCCTCCGGTCGTTCATCGATCAGAAGCACGATCAGCTTGACCTCGGGATGATTAGCCACGATCGACTGGGCGATTCGCTGCAGGATAATCGTCTTACCGGCTTTCGGCGGCGAGGTGATCAAAGCACGCTGGCCTTTGCCGATCGGACACATCAGGTCGATAATGCGGGTTGTCAGTTCCTCGGGATGAAGCTCCAGTTTGTAAGGCTCATCCGGATAAAGCGGCACGAGATTGTCGAACAGGACTTTACTCTTGGCTTTTTCGGGATCGTCAAAATTGACCGATTCGATTTTCAGCAGGGCGAAATACCGCTCGTTATCCTTCGGCGGCCGAACCTGACCGGAAATAATATCCCCGGTGCGGAGATCAAACCGCTTGATCTGCGAAGGCGAGACATAGATATCATCCTGCCCCGGCAGATAGTTATAATCCGGCGAACGCAGGAATCCATACCCCTCATCCAGAATCTCGAGGACGCCTTCGGCGAGAATAATGCCGTCGGCGGTCGAGGCGTTCTCCATGATTTTGTAGATCAGTTCCGACTTGCGCAGGCCCGAGACGCCGGGAATATCCAATTCCTCGGCAATCTTGAGCAAATCGGCAATTGTCTTTGATTTTAAGTCTGCCAGTTCCATGAGACTTCCTGGTTATATATGTTAATTATGAAAATACGCCTGGTTGGTGTCAGTTGTCGAACAACTGCTCCTGCGGGGCATCACCCCACAGTTTTTCGAGAGCGTAGAACTGCCGGGTCGGTTCCTGGAAAACGTGAACCACCACGTCAATATAATCCAGAAGCACCCAATTGCCCTCAGTGAGCCCCTCAACATGGTAGGGCTTGATTCCTCTTTCTTCGAGGAGCCCCTCCTGAATCGCCCTGGCGATTGCCTTGACATGCATGTCCGCCTCGCCCGAGACGATCACAAAATAGTCGGTTACCGACGAAAGTTTCGCGACTTTAAGGACTCTGACATCAAATCCCTTTTTGTTCAATGCCAGACGACCCGCTTCGCGCGCCAGTTCAAGAGCCGGATACTCGCTCAATTCTCTTCTTCAGTTCTCCTTCTCCGCCGTCAGCGGCAGATTGATCGATTCAAAGTCGGCGCCCAGAACCAGTGTCACCGTCACTTGTTTGTAATTGTTCTCCAACGGACGGTAGACCACCTCCGAAGCACTTATTCCAAGCTTGGCCGCGAGCAACGTCGCCACACGCTTGTTCTCTTCACGGGAGATGATCATCGACTTGGGCACATCGCGTATCTCGAAATTGTCGGTGTCGACAACCTTGATTTCGATATCCTGATCGGCATAATCGGCCAGCATATCGGCCGTACGAGAGGCCAGACCGCTGATACCGCAGCCGTTTAAGACCTGGAGCCTGATAGTATGATCGGGGCTGTCCAAGGTTTTGGAAACACCGCCGGTAACCCGGATCGAGATCGAAGCCACATACAGCACTACCAGGATAAAAGCAGTGGCAATAACCACCTCCAGCACCCGGCTGCCGGTCAGGAGTGATTTCAGAAAGCCGGGCTTACTGGTCCGGCTGGTCGATTTGGATTTGGTGGATGTTCTTTTTGGCATTTAAGAGATAGATAGAACGAAGCGAGGGAATCCGGAAGTCAGGATCCCGCTCAAGGGCCTACAGGTTCAAGCCAATAACCGCTCCTGTTGAAATTATTATAATACGGACTTAAATAACCCTGGTAGGTTTGCACCTGGATGATAGCCCGGAATTTGTTTGAGGGATGGTAATCCAGGGTGAAACCGGGGAGTATGGTGGCATCCTCATCGGTGCTGAACACACCGCCCGAATGCGCGATGCCGATATTGAGGGCCAGCGAAAGACTCGGGGTAAATTCATACAGCATATTCGTTTGAAACAGGCCGACCGTCCCCGATCCAATGCCTCCGGAAAAGAACGATACCGAATATGAGTTGGACCATTTGATCTTGGAGAAATCAAGCAGTGAAAACGGACTACTGCCCGGAGAAAGTCCTACGGATGCATCGTTCGACAGCTTATCCAACGCCGCCTGATCGGCCATTTGTGCCGATACCGCTGCGGCCAGTATTAAAATCGTCATCACTGTAACAAATGATCTCATAATTCGGCAGGCTCCTTACCTTCCCTCGTCTCAAGTTACCGGTCAGATCTATCGCAGTCAATAAAAAACCGCAACCGGGTTCAGTCTAGATATCGGACTAACCCTTAGCCGGTATTACTTGTACGATCAGAGAGTTGAATCGAATCAAAAACATTTGGTATCAGGTCCTTTGGGGCCTCCCGAGACTTAAGGAATGTTGAAAAAGGCGAATGCAAAGATATTCAGCAAACCACAACCGTAATGCGGGCGACACAAAATCCCCTACTACGCGAAGCCGGAGCCAACAAGCGTGTAGTCCGGGGGATGTTCTCAGATATCGAACTTGGCAGCCAGTTCCTCGAGTTGCTCGACTGAATTGACTCCAAGACACTCATCGGCGTCATCGGCGGCTACGACTGCCACGCAATGTCCCTCAGCGCGAAGAATCTTGACCGCGTCCGGCAGATAATACTCTTTTTGGGCGTTGTCCTTGCCGACCCGGGCTAATGCTTTGAACATCAGGCGGTTGTCGAAACAGAATGTCCCTGAGTTGATTTCGCCTATCTTAAGCTGTTCCTCGGTAGCATCCTTGTGCTCGACAATTTCTTTCAGCAGATCGGAATCGCCGTCGCGAATGATCCGTCCGTAACCGGCGGGCTTTTTCGGGAAAGCCGATAAACAGGTAGCCGCCGCCCCGGAGGATTCATGTCGATCCATCAGGTTGCGGATAGAAGCCGCACTGAGAAACGGGACATCACCGAGAGCGATAAGAGTGGTGCCGTCGAAATCCTCCATGAGCTTCTCGGCCATTCGCACTGCATGGCCGGTTCCCTCCTGCTTGTGCTGCCAGACGATTCGTACCGGCTCGCCCTTCAGTTCCTGTTCGACCAGTTCCCCTTTGAAACCGATCACGACGACAATCCGATCCAAATCGAGCGTCTTGAGCGTTTCGAGCAGGATACGGATCATAGGACGACCGTGAATGGGATGGAGGACTTTGGGCAAGTCGGAGTGCATCCGCTTGCCTTTACCGGCGGCCAGGACTATCGCAGCACGTTTAGCAGGCATAACTTCTCCCGGAATGAAAAAACATCAGAACTGTCGCTCTTGGGGGGTATCGGACGCCGGGGCTTACAGCTCCACCGGCCGGTTATCTTTGTCAACATGGACTATGGCAGGCTTAAAACCGCGAGCCTCCTCCGGGGTCATGTGACCGTAAGCAATGATGATAACGAGGTCGCCGACCTGCCCCTTACGAGCGGCCGCGCCGTTCAGCTCGATTGCCCCGGAACCCGGTTTTCCCTCGATCACATAAGTCTCGAACCGTTCACCGTTGGTGATGTTGGCAACCTGAACCTTCTCATAAGGCAGCAGGTTGGCCTTCGCCATCAAATCAGTCGGGATTGAGATCGACCCGACATAATCGAGGCAGGCATCGGTGATCGTTGCCCGATGGATTTTTGATTTACAGATCGTAACTAACATGGCTCTGTGCTCGTCAATAGTCCAATCTCAGCGGCCTAATATAGTCAAAATGATCTATTTGGCAAGCTGTTTGGTCCTTTTGGACATTGTCTCCAATCCTGAAACACATTGCCTGATAACGAAGTTCCGAAATCAGGGTTTGATCTCTACCCAGTTTTTAGCCGGGAAAATCTCGAGTTCGTCAACGATCAAGTCAATCGACGTAATGAGGTTTTTCCAGGTTACCATGTGACGTGCTTTATGCGGAGTAGTCCAGCGATAAGCACAGTTTTCGGGATTCAGGGTAACCTCGGCATCCTCGGGCACCACCGCCACGATGGTCGGCAACACCCAGATAGTATCTTCTTCCGGTTCATAGAATTGGATAGTGTGCTCGGTAGCCCAAATTGAACTCGGGGCCATCCCGGTCTCTTCTTTGATTTCACGAGTCACCACTTGTGCCACCGTTTCCGTACTTCGTTTGGAACCGGTAACAAAACCCCAGGTACCGCCGTAAGTTTCGCTTTCGGAACGCTGCAGCAGCAGGAATTTCCAGCCGTCGTAGTCTTTCTTGACCACGGCGCAGCTAACTCCGGGAGCTTCTATCTTTATATTCGTTCTGTCGGGCATAAAAACCTGTCTCCTGTCCTTTTTTACATAATTGGCCGCTAATGTAACTTCTTTAACCGATTCGTCAAGGCAAAACGGACAGGCGCAGAATGTCGCAAGATGTCAGGAAGAAAACAGCCGGACATGCTTGTTTGCCGGTAGAACGTAAGTTATCCACATTCGAGATTCGCGGATTGCACGTATCGCAGTTCCCGGCAGACAGTTACACGGAATTGGGTTTGTTTTAAATAATTATAATTTCAGTACATTCTCCTTCCCGCCGCGGGTCGGGCGCGCACGGCGCCAAGCCATCATCTACGTACCGTCGATCGCATTCTGTAGCGAAAACGTGTGATAAACGCCGTGGGCGCACCTAGTCCCAGGGCAGAGGATTGAAAAAGCCATACGCCCGGATATTCAGTAAAACACAACTATAATGCGGGCGACACAAGGCCACCCGCTACGCGAGGTTAGAGCTCTTAAACGCGTAGCGGCGGGGCTTGTCTCCGCCGCAGCAGAGATTATTCAACACTCCCCTTCGCCCAGATGACGCTTTTAAGAGGTGATGCTTTCCGGGCAACCAATGGCTCACCCGTGGGCAAATGGGCTACCGGCGACGGACGCTCAGGCCAGTTTCATGTTGTCGATGAGGCGAACGCCGTGAAGACGCACAGCCAGAGAACAGACCGTATTCCGGACAACGGATCGTACGGGGACAAGTGAGGTCAAATCGGTGAAGGCAATGTAGTCAATCTCAGCCGTCGGACAATGCGATAAAATCACCGCTCGCATTTCCCGTTCGATTTTCTTGACCGACTTTTCTCCCGAGCGAACCATCGCTTTGGCCGAGCCTAGAGCCCGATACAGCCCGAGCGCCTCCAGCTTCTGCTCCGGCGTGAAATACTTGTTGCGCGAGGATAAGGCCAGGCCGGAAGCCTCGCGCACGGTCGGGGCAATGACGAACTTCATCGGATAACCGAGGTCGTGAGTCATTTGTCTCAACACCTGCGCCTGCTGATAATCTTTCTGACCGAACACGACCAGATCGGGGCGACAGATGTTGAACAGTTTTGACACGATCGTGGTCACGCCCCGGAAATGAGTGGGGCGCTGCACTCCCTCGAGCGTCCCGGTCAACTTCTCGACCTCGACACAGGTCTGGAAATTATCGGGGTAAACCTCGCGGGTCTTGGGAGTGAAGACGATATCGCCGCCCGCCTCGGTGATTTTGCGGACGTCGCCTTTTTCGTCTCGGGGATATTTGTCGAGGTCCTCGTTCGGGGCGAACTGGGTCGGGTTGACGAATACCGAGACAATGACGACATCGGTTTCTTTTTTAGCCCGACGGATCAGGGACAGATGGCCCTCGTGGAGAAAGCCCATGGTCGGAACGAGACCGATGGTTTTACCCTGCGCGGCGATTTCACGCGCGGCGGTTTGCATCTTTTTTATGGAGCGGATTATTTTCATTTAGCGACAGGAATTTATACTTCTCCCTCGTCGATCGGCGGGTTGACCGGCTCGTCGGTGAAAAACAAGGGTGATTCATCGGCCAGGCGATAGCCGTCTTTCACGAACCGGATCACCATGAAACCACGCGCCTGAGCGGTGGCGATCACCGAGAACATATAACCAAAGACCGAGGCAAAGATCAGAAACAGCATGAACGACATGACGTAAGAAACCGGTTCGTCGGTCCCGCCTCGCAGCCAGGGATCGATCGAGAAGGACCAGGAGATGCCGGGGAAAATGTTGATCGTTTCCCGGACCAGGTCGGAGTCGGCCGGAAGATGTTTCAGGCCGGAGCGAATGAGTTGTTCGATTTTACCGCCACCGCTGAGACCCGAGGTAAACGCGAGAAATTGAGTCGCTCGGAAGCAGAAATATGCATAGACAAAACCGCAGACTTTGGCCGCCGCGAGCGAGAAGACGGTGAATCCCAGCCAGCGCCAGGGCTGCCGGATAATGGTCGAAAAAGTCTCCAGTATCGCGCTGAACGTCTCCCCTTTGCGCTCGGCCGAAGCGACTGTCGGCATGAGCAGACAGGAGACTATCAGCACCAGCACGATAAAAATCGTAATAATCGAAATAATGAAAGTGGGGAAAACGAACAAAACGCTGTAGAGCCATTCGCCGATCCAGGGGATCCGAGCCACGAGCCCGAACGCCATGAACAGGAGAATAATAAAACCGACAAACAGGACGATGGACAGTTCCGAAAGAAGAATCTGCCGGAAGCGCTGGAAGGCGAACTTCATCGCACCCCAGAACGAAAAGAAACGGTTACCGCGAATCTGCTCGATATCTATCGCCGATACGGCGAACATACCCAGCATTACCCCGTGCAGAGTTAACAGTAATCCCAGAGCGTAAACCGAGGCGGCCACGGTATGACTGAAATGAAACGGGATAAACGGGAAAATATCATAGGCGGACCAGACAAAACTGATCTTCTCCCCCTCAATCGCCAGAGCCAGATACAAAAACAGATCGTAGACGGTCAGGGCCAGACAAAGAAAAATGGTCATGACAAGAATTCGCTTGGCCGAAAGGGCCTTGGCCGGCGCCCAGAGGACATCACGGAAATCATAATGTGGCGGTTTTTCCATAAGCCTAATTTCGCTCCATCAGGCGGTCGGGTCAAGCTCAAACGACGGCCCGCCCGGCTGATACTCTAAGTGTCTGTGAGACTTATACCAACGACTATTAAAAATAATCCTTTTTTGATTGAATAACCGACCGCCTCGATAGTATGATATTCAGGAACACAGGCAGGAGGTATTCCGATGAAATTACTGAGAATAATGGTAACGGCGGTGGTTTTGCTCCCCCTGATAATAATCGGCTACACCGTTGCAACAGACGGTTGGGATATCGCCACCACAGTCGTCGTGAGTTCACTGGCTGCCGTTGCGATAGCGTTGGTTATCATGGTTCGCAGCCATGCTCGCAACCATGTCTATCGTTGTGATATCTGCCGTGAGATTTTTGAAATCAGCGCCTGGACCGATTTCTTTTCTCCGCATTGCCCCGACAAAAAGCGTTTGACCTGCCCGAAGTGCGGTGAAATTTCCTGGTGCCAAGAGCTCGATCGGAGCGCTCTTACAACCGAGCAGACGAATTAAATTTCTGAGTCGACAAGGGCATCGACCGACCACGGAAAATACAATCGTCATACGGGGAATATAAATGCTTACACGTGGAACTCGATGATGTCCTCATCGGAGAGAACAAAATCCTTCTGAACGCGCTGGCCCTCGAATTTACCGCTTCCCCAAATTTTCGCGAACTTGAGCTTTTTGGCAAAATCCTTGTGAAGTGATTCGGCGGCTTGTTCGACCGTGCTTTCGAGCGGTAAAATCACCGGATCGTTGCGGTCCGATTCCTTACCGATCGGCTTGGTGTAGACCCGGATGATATCGAGCGAATCGAACAAGGCTCGACGGAAGACAGCCAGGGTATCATCGTCGATGATCGAAGTTTTAACGAGGACGAATCCGGGGAACATTTTCTCCAGCGCGGTCAGCCGTTCACCGGTTTCATCGTCGTAGATTTTATGAGCGCAGACAATCGTCTTACGGGGACAGAAACGGGGGTCATCGGGCTGTGCGGCAAAGGTCGGCGTGAGCAGAATCCGCTTTTCTTCGAGCTTATCCAGCACAAAACGCAGATCGGACGCCATGGTCGGAGCCGCCAGGTCGGCCACCATTACGGCGACATCGGCGTTACGAATCAGACCGGAGAGGTAGTTTTCGTAAGATTCGGGTGAAATCGGCGGGGTATCGATAAGTTGAATCTGAATCGTTTCGAACTTCATCATACCGGCCAGCGGTTCACGCGTGGTAAAGGGATAATCGCCGATCAACGGAGCAGCCCCGGTCAGGCTGTCGACCAATGAGGATTTTCCGCTGTTAGGCGGACCGATCAAAATGACCTGTCCGGCGCCCTCTTTCGGGATATGATCAAAGGCCGTCGCCGATCGGACCGGGCCGCCGCTTTTTACGGTTCCTTCGAGTTGTTTCTTGAGCTTGGAAATTTTGGCCTTCATCTCCGCCTGGAGCTTGTCGGTCCCTTTGTGCTTGGGCATAATCCGAAGGAGTTCTTCGGCAATCCGAAGTTTCTCGCGGGTGTCGCGCTCGGCGCGGAATTCCCGTTCCAGCTCATAATATTGAGGCGGTAAATTTGCCGGCATACCGGATAAATAATAAATGCGGGGCCTCAAAACAAGAGGTGACTCAAGGCTTGTTACAACCGGCCGATATATCATAGAAGACACGAAGGGACAGAGAGGAAAAGAGGGTAAATATGGAACAATTTCGTAATCTGCTGGAAGTCGAGTACGACGATACCAATCGAATCGTATACCTCACGGCAAGCGAAACCATTTCCATATCCTGCGAAACGGAAATGATACAACTTTGTTCGACAATTAGGGAGACACTGGATCAATACGGTCCCGAACGTCTCTACCTGGTTATGGATCTGCTCCGTTTCGCGATAGAACCGTCCCTGGCAGAACTTTATGCCGAGAGAGTGCGTTCTCTTACGGAAGATTATCTTTATCCCGACGGCCTGGCGCGGTACGGTTATCAAATTACCCGGGTAACGATAATGCTCGGAGCCGAAAACAAGAAAGCGACCAAAGACTTATTCTTCACTAACAAAGAAGAAGCCTGTCAATACATTTACAACCGTATTGCCCTGCGAACCAGCCATCATCCGCTGGAACAGAACGAGGAAGAGCAAACGACACCCGATACCGGCGGTATCGATATCAGTCAGATTACCTACGGCCATATGGAATAGTAAGCCTTACGTTTATTTCCAGCCGTATCTTTTCAGAACATCCTCAATCGCTTCACAAACCTGATCCACCTGGACGGTTGTAAGTTCCGGGTAGAGCGGAAGTGAAACCACTCTTCGCCCCGCATAGGTGGTATTCGGGAAATAGTTGGGAGAAAGACTCAGGAGCCGCTGGTAATAGCTCAACTCGAAAACCGGCTGATAATGGACCCCGCATTCGATTCCGCGTAGAGCCATAAGGCTGATAAACTTGTTGCGATCACATTTCAGCTCGGACAAATGCAACCGAATGATAAACAGGTGCCAGCCGTGGGTGAAGCCACTTGCAACGGTCGGCAGCTCAAAATAACGACTGAACTGCTTCAAGTTTCGGATATAGCGTTGGGCAAGGGCAGTTCGTTTCTTCTGTTTTTTATCGAGAGATTTTATTTCACCGAGACCGATGGCCGCGGCCACATCCGACATATTGGCCTTGAAACCGGGCCGGACGGCATCGTACTGCCAGCCTCCTTTGGCCTTGCGGGCATGGGCGTTGCTGGTCAAACCGTGATTGGCCAGTGAACGGATGGCATCGATAACCATCTTGTGACGTGACACCACCATCCCTCCCTCGCCGCAAGTGAGATTCTTGGTCGAATAAAACGAGAACACCGAGGCATCGGCCAGTCGCGGAGTCGAGTGATTTTGGTAACGTCCGCCGATAGCATGGGCGCTGTCGGTCACGAGCGGCAGTTTATGATAGTCGGCAATCTTGTTGAGACGAGGATAGTCGGCCGGATACCCCGCAATATCGACCGGCAAAATCGCCAGAGTTTTTGAAGAAATTTTGCGAGCGACTTCCTCGGGATCGATGTTGAGAGTCGCGGGATCGATATCGGCCAGAACCGGCCGGGCGCCGGTTGCGAGGATCGCCTCTATCGTAGCCACGAACGTGAACGGTGTCGTCATTATCTCGCACCCCGGTTTAGCGCCAATCGCCGTCAGCAATAATTGCAGACCGGAAGTACCCGAGCTTACCGCCACCGCCTGATTGACGCCCAGGTATTCACCGACGGCTTTCTCAAAAGCTGCAACTTTGGGGCCGGTGGTGAGCCAGCCCGAGTTGAGCACCTCAGCCACCTCACGCCTGGCTGCCGCAGACACTTTGAGGTCAAACAACGGGATTTTGATTGTCTTTTTTGCCGCCATCGCTAATCAACCTCTCGTATAAATCGCTCATCATATCCAGGGATTCATCCCAGGTGAATTTATCCGCGACCATTCGTCGCCCGGCTTGTCCGAGTTTGCGACAAAGGTCGTCATCGGAAGCCAGACGCAAAATTGCCGCAGCCAGATAATCGCTGTCGTTCGGGGGAACCAGCAAACCGGTTTCGCCGTCAATCAAGACCTCCGGCACACCACCGACGTCGGAAGCGATCACCGCGCGACCGTTCGCCGAAGTCTCAAGAACCGCGACTCCGAACGCCTCTTTGAGTGAGGGCATAACCATGAAATGGTGGTCCTGAAGAAAATCACCGATGCGGGCATTGTCGATAAAACCAACGAACCGGACGACTTTCTCAAGACCGAGGCGCTTGACCTGAGTTTTCAACTCGTTCGTCAAGGGACCTTCACCGGCAATCGACAACCGTATCTCGGGCATAGCGGTATGGGCAATGGCCGTCGCCTCGATCAGCACCTCCGGCCCATACTTGCGATAGTGGTGTTTGATGAAACATATTTTCTTCAGGTCACCCGCCGGGAGGTCTTTGACTTCGGGCGGAAGGTCGACGCCAAAGGGAATGATACTTATACGTTCCATCGGCAGATCGACGATCTCGCGGGTAACACGACGCAGCATTCGTGAAGTTACCGTGACATGGTCAACTCCGGCCAGGGCTTTGCGCACCAACGACCGCCCCGGCCAATGAGCGCCAAAATCGACCACATCCGATCCCCAAACCGAAAGGATTGTCGGATGAAGCCCAACCTTGCGGGCCCATAATCCGAATCCGGAAGCGAAGTGGGCATGAACCAGATCCGGTTTGAAAGCGCGAGCGACAGCGATCGCCTCTTTGGCTTTAGTGAAATAAACAGCCCGGCTGGTGCGCGGAATGATATAAGTGTCGATCCCGTCAAGCGGTTCACCGCCGACCGAGATTAACTTAATTTCGTAACCACGGCTCGTAAGGCCGCGCACCCAGCGCTGAATATGAACCGACTGCGCCCAGCCGAATATAGCAATACGTTTCCTGCTCATGTTCGTAAGAATCAGGTCTGCGAACCCTGACGCAAGGCAATATAATCGGCAAAAACCCGTTTGACACCAAATATCAAACCGCCGGAGACGAAACTCGCCAGAACCACGGCGGCGGAGATGATGAGCTTGATTATCAAAGCAAGCAGTGAGGATTCATCCAACCGACATAAAAGATAACTATCGACAAGCAAGGTCACGACAAACGCGGTCGCTCCGGAGGCGAGCAGGCGAAGGATATCGAAACCGATACGTCTGCCGGCAACGGCAGCGCTTCGTCTGATCGTTAAGATCATCAGCATCAGCGCCATGCCGAGATGAGCCAGCGAAGTGGCGGCGGAAATGCCCTGGTAGCCGAACCAGAGCGGTAAGATACCGGTAGCGGCGAATTTTACCAGCAACATGACCGCGGCGAACAACAACACCGTTTTACCCCAACCGGCGCCGTAACAGGCCCGCACCGAGGTCGAGACCACGAACAGCGCCAATACGGCCGGAATATAAGGTCGGAAAAGTTCCGAAGTAACCCGCGCCGACTCGGCATCAAACGCTCCCCGTTGAAACAACAAACGGACCAGCGGTTCGGCGTACAGGTACATAAACACCGCCAGCGGCACGGCGAACAGCAGGGCGGAATTGACGGCAGTACGGTAAGTCTCGGCAAACCTTTCGCGCTGGTTGGCTGAGGCCGAAGCGGAAAACATTGGAAAAACCACCGCGCCGATGGCAAAACCCAAGATCGACTCCGGAAGTTGCACCAGCACCTGGCAGTAGTTAAGAGCCGAGACTACTCCCTCGCCGAATCCCGGCGCTACGTAACGGTCGGCCAGGAAATAAGAACGGTTGATCAGTTCTATCAACAGCAGGATCGACGCCGTGCCGATAAAAGCGCGGCTTTCGTCCGACCAGATCACCGCGCGAAATCCACTCAACGGATGGAAACCGGCCAAACGCAGGGAGAGGTAAACGTTCTGGAGAAAGAGGCCGCCCACCAGGCCGACGGCCACGGCCGCCACGCCCAGTTGGTGATGCAGCAACAGAATCGACAGAATCGAAGTCAGATTGAAAACGATATACCCGGCAGCTGGATAGGAGTAGATTTTCCGAACATTGAGATAAGCCCGCATGAACGCTTCACTCGTCCCCAGCAGGACCATCACGGCCGTCAGGCGACTGAACCAGACGATCCGGGCGAATTGTTCGGCGTCGTAATCACGGCCCCAGATTTTCATGATTAATGGCGCCGTGAGAACAATACCGAGCGTGATCGCCAGCGAAAGTAAATGGGTGAGATTGATCGCCGGCCAGAGATTGCGCCAGGAGGCAGCCGCATCTGACAGCTCCGGTTGTTGTTCGAGCTTGCGGGTAATGAACGGCACGAACAGGTAATACGATGCGAAATTTATCACGCCATAGGCGAGCGCCGGGAGAATGAGCGCAATCAGGTAAAGATCGTATTGCGCCGAGGTGCCGAACTTATCGGCGATAACCATTTCACGCACAAAACCGAGCAGGCGGGAAACCACAAGCACGGCGGCCACCGACAGCACCGCTGTTCTGGCGCGGGCACTCATCGTCACTTACCCGAGAGGTATCGGTCGATGGATGAGGTAATGATCGTCGAGGGGGCTTTGCCGTTAATTCGGTACGAAATTCTCGGGACCTTCGGCAAACGACGTAGTGACCTGAGAATTTTATCCGGATCAAGGCCGACCAGGCGGTTGCCCTGATGAAGCGTCTCGACCCATTCGGTTTCATCGCGCAGAGTCAGAACCGGCGTACCGAGGAACAACGCCTCTTTTTGCAGGCCGCCGGAGTCGGTCAGGACGGCTTGCGCACAGGCGGCGGCGGTGAGGGTGTCGAGATAGCTCATGGGGCGTTCGAGAACAACCCGGTCGCATCGTTCGAGACGTTTCAATAAGCGGAACCGGCCAAGACGGGCTCGTGTGCGCGGGTGAAGCGGCAACAAGATCGGCAACGGCGCCTGTTCGATAATAGCAAGGAGTTTTTCGAGGTTGTCGCGACAGTCGACGTTGGCCGCCCGATGAACGGTCATAAACAGATATTGACCGGGTTGAAGTCCGTGCTTTTTGAGCGGCCGATTATTCTTTTTTATCGTAGCTCGCCGACGGTGGAGAAGTTCGAACATCAGATCGCCGGAGCGAATCAGGTTCTTTTTGATTCCCTCAGCTTTCAGATTTTTTACCGCCGCCGCGGTGGGGCAAAACAACAGATCGCTGGCATGATCGGAGAGACGGCGATTGATTTCCTCGGGCATATCTTTCACGAACGAACGCATCCCCGCCTCGACATGACCGACCGGAACCGAGAGTTTGGCCGCCGCCACCGCACCGGCAAGCGTGCTGTTGGTGTCGCCGTAAATAAGCACGAAATCCGGCCTGGTTTGCAGCAGGTATTTTTCTATCGCCGCCAGCATCGCGCCGGTCATAGCGCCGTGCCCGCCCCCGCCGATGTTCAGATTACGGTTGGCTTTGGGGATGTGCAGTTGTTTAAAAAATACCTCCGACATCTCGCGGTCATAATGCTGGCCGGTGTGCAAAATAAGATGATTGAATCTCCCGGCAAGTACCGGAGCCAGCGGGGCAAGTTTGATAAACTGCGGACGGGCTCCCACGATTGATATGACAGTCGGTCTGGTTTTCATGCGGCTGTTAAGATAGCGCCGAACCGACGGCAACTCAACAAAAAGGTGGGGTAGGTTGATCCCCACCCGTGGACGGGTGGGCCACCGGACGGGAAGTAACTATTTATTATGTTTGCTGCTCACCAATTCCCACCCGAGGGGTGGGGCACCTTTGTCCGAAGTTATCAGATATCCCACCCGTGGACGGGTGGGCCACCGGACGGGAAGTAACTATTTATGATGTCTGCTGCTCACCAATTCCCACCCGAGGGGTGGGGCACCTTTGTCCGAAGTTATCAGATATCCCACCCGTGGACGGGTGGGCCACCGGACGTTTGCCGGGGTGTACTGCTGCAGGGGCAGACCGAGACGTCTGCCGCCCACCAACACGGTTGGATTCTTCGCGAGTTCATTCATTGGAATTAGATAGAAGAATTTCCGCGGTTGTACAGTCGCAGGTCAGGTTGCTTGCAATCTGACACTGGTTTACCGAGAGTTGTTGTCATACGGAATGAAAAGGCTACGGCTGTCGGGACAACGCGAGAGATAAAAAAACAAGCTCCGGCTATCACATAGTATGCCGCGCACCGCACAAACAAAATTATCCGGAAATAATTGACACGAACAATTCAGGGGCTTAATTTTTTGATGCAGTCAGGCTTTGTTCTGTCATGCGAAGCAGGATTGTGTATACTCAGTTACGGAGAAACAGACCGGAGAAATAAACACATTACTTCCGTTTGAACGGGGACTGTCGGATCGGAGGTAACCATGAGATCGAAAATACCGTTGCCGGTAGCTCAAGCAATAATGGGACTGGTGACCCTTTTAATACCCGTTATGTGGGCGGTCGGCCACCGAGGGAACAACACGTTCCTTAGCCTGTGTCTGCTTTTTGTCATCTTTTACCGCTTGTCGCCCGAATTCCACGAGCAGGTACAGCGGTTTATAAACAACATTTCGCACAGTGATGTCAAAATTCGTCGCCGGTTCATGAGTATGGCCGCGGTCGCCGTGTTACTCGTGATTCTTCATCTGGTCGATGGTCAATTGGGAAGTCTCTGGGACCTGGACTGGGAGGGAGGTATCGGAACAACCTTCTCCGGTTACCTCCTGGCTGTGGCTTCGCTTCTCTGTTATTTTTGCTGGCGTCAGTCGGAGAAAGGAAAGGATCGAATCGCCTGGACCCTGTTCGGGATTCTTCTGATGACCATGACTGTCGACGAGTTGAGCGAATTTCACCATGGTCTGGCCAGACTTCTCTGGCACAGCACCACCGGCCAGGATCAAACGGTACTCATTAAGGGACTCGAATTTTGGATACTCGTGCTGTCGCCGTTTATTCTGTCAATAATCGGGGGGCTTATCTGGTTCGTTCGCCATGTTCTTCATAAGGCATCACGAACAACGGCTGCGGTCGCTTTGATCGCCTGGGTCACCTCACAAGCTCTCGAAGCCACTATCGCATCGAAGATTCTCCCTCATTCCGTGGAGGTAGCTACCGAAGAGTTTCTGGAAATGTTCGGGACGATTCTCCTGATAGTGACGTTCCATCGCGAGTACGGTCTGCGCACCTCGGAGAAAAAAGACAGCATACCGGAATCTCTGCAGACCTGACATATTGCTGAAGACTCGGAATGGTTGCGGCAGGTCTCGGAGAGATCTGCCTGACTGTTACCTATCTATCCAGTTTGTACCATCTTTAATCCCACCCGAGGGGTGGGGCACCAAAAAAATGAAGATGTATTCCCGCTTTCGCAGGAAAGACGTTTTCGGGGGTGTACTGCTACAGGGGCAGACGAGACGTCTGCCGCCCACCAACGCGGTTGGATTCTTCGCGAGATTATTCACTGGAGTCAGACATGGGATACGCCGCGGTTGTACAGAGTAGGACAAGACGTCTGCCGCCCACCAATCCCACCCGAGGGGTGGGGCACCTTTGTCCGAAGTTATCAGATATCCCACCCGTGGACGGGTGGGCCACCAGACGTTTGCCGGGGTGTACTGCTGCAGGGGCAGACGAGACGTCTGCCGCCCACCAAGTAGTCAGAAGGCCTATCAGCCCCAGCCCAAAGAATGGCTCTATGACACTCCGGCGCCGGTTCTGCGGCTAAACACCCAGGGCTGTCTCAATTGGGCCGGTCGCAGATTCTTCGTCAGTGAAGCCTTAGCACACGAGAGAGTTCAGGTTCATGCTGTTGACAACATTCTGGCCGTGAAGTTCAGACATATGTGGATACGAGAAATAGACCTGACTACCGGTCAATCAAACACCATGATTGACAAAAACTATAACCCTTATGTGTAAAGGATGTGTTGACACATTCTGTTAACTATGTCTTGACACCGTACATACAAGCAACCTGACCTGCGAAAAAACTGACAATATGTCTGTCACCCAACAAACATAAAGGCCGGGATCGCGGGGATCCCGGCCTGCGGAGCTTGTATATCAACGTTTTTATGTCAATAGCAAACGCGGATTCGAAGACGTATCCGCCCACACTAAAGAGCGGTCGGGCCGTGCCGCCCGACCACATCTCCAATAAAACTACATCACGGACTTGATCGTCTCGATCACTTCCTGCTGTTCTACCTCGGTCAATTCCGGGTAGATCGGAATCGATAAAACCTGATCGGAGGCCAGGCTCGATACCGGGAATTCATCCGGTTTGTAACCAAGAAACTCGAAGCAGGGTTGTTTATGGAACGGCACCGGATAATAAACCACATTACCGATCTTGGCTTCGGATAACTTCGCCTGCACCGGCTCCCGATTCTCAAACGCGATGGTGTACTGGTTGTAAATGTGGAAGGTGCTGTAGCTCATCGCCACCGGTGTTTTCATCCCCGGTATACCCTCGAACATCTGATCGTAAATACGGGCATGCTCGATTCGCTGAACCGACCATTTGCGCAAGTGGGCCAGCTTCACCAGAAGAATCGCCGCTTGCATGGTTGCCAGGCGCGAGTTATAACCGACCATGTCGTGATAGTATTTTCGCTTGGCGCCGTGGACGCGAAGCCAGCGACATTGATTGTAGTTGTCTTCTGATTTGGTGACAATCATACCGCCGTCACCGCCCGCTCCGAGGTTCTTGGACGGGAAGAACGAGAAACAGCCAAAATCACCGATCGAGCCGGCCTTACGCCCCTTGTATTCAGCGCCGATAGCCTGAGCGGCATCCTCGACCACTTTCAAGTTGTTCTTGCCGGCGATCTCTATGATCGGATCCATATCGGCTACCTGACCGTACAGGTGGACCGGGAGGATAACCTTGGTCTTGTCGGTAATGGCAGCCTCGATCAGGTTCGGGTCGATGTTGTACGAGTTGGGATCGATATCGACAAAAACCGGTTTCGCGCCCAGTCGATGAATCACTCCGGCTGTGGCAAAAAACGAAAAATCGGTGGTGATTACCTCATCACCCGGTTCAACTCCGGCCGCACGCAGAGCCACCAGCAGAGCATCGGTGCCGGAGGCCACGCCGATCCCGTAATCGACCTCACAGAGTGAAGCGATTTTTTCTTCCAACTCGGCCACTTCCGGGCCAAGGATAAACTTGCCGTGCGTAAGAACGCGGATAACGGCCTCGTCCAGCTCCGGCTTGAGATATTTGTATTGACGACTTAAGTCCAAAAGAGGTACGGACATTGTATTACTCCTTACTCATCCTTCCAGCCCTGATTGTCCAGAAGCTGTTCTTCGGGGACATCCCGGAAAGGTTTGGCCGGGATGCCGGCAACGATTTTCTTCGGCGTCGTATCGGCAGTCACCAATGCCGCCGCCGCTACCAGCGTATCTTCGCCAATCGTCTTGCCGGGCAGGATCGTGCTGTGAACGCCGAGACGGGCGCCGCGCTTGATCGTCACTCCCTTGAAGTGTTTGAACCGCTCTTCAGTACGACCGACGTAATTGTCGTTGGAGGTGGCCACGCACGGAGCGACGAACACGCGGTCCCCTACTTCGGAGTATGCGGTAATATAGACGTTGGTTTCGAGTTTGACGTATTTGCCGATTTTACAGAAGTTCTCGATGGCGACTCCGCGACCAACGATCGTGAAACGGTCGATAGTGACATTCTCGCGTACGGTCGACAGGTCGGCAATAAGCACCTTGCGACCGATCCCGCAACCGCGATAAATAACGACATTGGTGCCGATAATGCAGTCGCGGTCAATGGTACAAGCGGGAAGCTGTTGGTCTTTGGTTACGGCTGAATTGGCGGCTTTCATCGGATTTTTACCGATGACGGTACCGTCATCGATACGGACATTGTCACCGATCACGCTGTCGTCATGAATCACGACATGGTGCCCGATCACGCAGCCGGTGCCGATCCTGACGTTTTCGCCGACTACACAGAACTCACCCAGACGGGTGTTTGCGCCGATCACGGCGGATGCGGCGATTATCGAAGATGCCATATATACTGCCTCTTTGTCTTCAGGTACTTGTTCGTTCGCGATGCCGCCTAGCTGATCGACACCGGCGCCCCGCCGGCCTCGAGTGACTTCTGGGCCGCATCGAGCACTTTGAGGACTCTGAGTCCTTCTACTCCGTCGGAACGAGGTCGTTCCCGTTTCTCGATACACTGCAGGAAATGCTTGCACTCCTCGGCCAAAGGCTCACTCGCTTTGATCTGCGGTATGATGATGTCGCCGGTCCGGATGGCCAGGTATTCACCGTACGTGTTGTAATCCTGCTTGGTATCGACACCCTTGTCGTAGAGACGGATTTTTTCGGCGGCCTGGGAGTCATCGAACTCCACCATTTTTTTCGAGCCGACCACCACCAGCTTGCGATCCTTATGCGGATCGAGCCAGGAAACATGGATATGAGCCATGGTGCCGTCGCCGAAATGCAGCGTCGTGAAAACCACATCCTCGATCCCCGGCTGGAGATAAGCAGAGCCGGTCGAGGTTACCCGTACCGGATCTTTGCCGAGCAAATAGAGAATGATCGAGATATCGTGCGGTGCGAACGACCAGAGCGCGTTTTCGATATCGCGTACTTTGCCGAGATTGACGCGGCTGGCATATAGATAGTAAATCTTGCCGAGATTGCCGTCGTCAATCTGCTTGCGCAGGTATAGCGTACAAGGATGGTAGACCATGATATGGCCGACCATGACAATACGGTTGGCTTTTTCGGCTGCTTCGACCAGTTTCTCGCCGTCGGTCACGGATAAAACCAGCGGCTTTTCGACAAAAACATCCTTGCCGGCTTCGATCGCAGCCATGGCCATCTCAAAATGGGCGGCCGGCGGCGTGGCGATCACGACCGCTTCGATATCGTCACGTTTAATAATGTCGTTGTAATCGGCTGTAGCATCCACACCGGGATAGGTCGCCTTGACCCATTTTCGTCGACCCTCATCCTGATCACAGGCCAGGACCAGCGAACCACCGCCGAGATTATAGAAGTTCCGCAGGAGGTTCTTGCCCCAGGCGCCCACTCCTGCTATCGCGAGGTTCTTCATAAGCTCAATGCGTCCTTATGGTAAAGATTGTTTCATACGTTTTACGGAAGGCAGCCATCCGAAGAAAGCCGCCAGGAAAATGACCGCTCTCCGATAGTCGTCGGGATGAGACACGCTCAGAGCGGTCAGGTATTCAAAAAAGGCCGCCAGGAGAATCGAAACCACCAGCGAAACGGCAAAAGCCGCCAAGACGATATACGCCCGCTTGGGCCAGCTTTTAACCCGGGGAGCTTCGGCGCGATCGAGAATCGTAATCGTAGGGAGCTCCTCGTTCTCCTGGATCTTGGCCTGTTCATGTTGACTCAGTAAAGTCTGATAGAGGCCTTCGTTAACCTTCACCCGACTGTAAAGTTTTTCGAACTCACCCCGCAGAGCGGGGACGTCGGCAATCGGGAGCGAGAAGAACGAAGAATCGGCGTTGGAGGTTTCGAGTTGTTCGATCTGACCGAGCAACACCTCACGCCGCCGTTTTAAGTCTTTGAGATCGGTATTGTCGGGGCCGTATTTATCGGACATCATCTGAAGACTCAACTCGGTTTCGGCCAGACGGATTTTGAGCTGAATCGCCTGCTCGGTAGCCAGGCGAATTTGTTCATCGAAATCGACCGTCTTATACCGATTCTGGAATTGCTCAAGAGCCGCACGCGAAGAATCCAGCTCGCGCCGAACCTGGTCAAGGCGTTCCTCGATAAAGGAACGGTTTTCCCTGGCGCGGGAAGTTGCAATTTCCCGGTTGACCTTGTCCAGCTGCTCAACCAGGGCATTGACCACACGCGCCGCCAGTTCCGGGTCGCGATCCTCGTAGGTAATTTCCAGCAAGCCCTCTTCGGTTACCTCGTAACCGGAATTATCGAGAAAATTCTTGATCGCTTCATCAGCGTTGCGAGCATCGAGTTGTTCGTAGGAAAGACAGTTAGCGATTACCGGCTCGATGATCCGCCTCGATGACAGCATCCGGGCATAGACATCGGAAGTCGTCACCATCACCGGCAGGTTAAGCCCCTTGGTGACCGAAACCACATCCGACAACAGACTCAATCCGGCGACCGGAAGAGAAGTATCCTTGGGAGGCAACAGCAGCGACCTGGCTTTGTAGTATTTGGGGAGAACCAACGATACCGCCAGCGCCGCCAAGGTGACCACGATTACGGTCGTCAGAATGAACCGCTTGCGGCGAGCGAGCACTTCCAGCAAACGCCAGAGATTAGTAGTGCCTTCCTGGCTCATCGATACTCCTCTTTCACCTGAACCACCAATTCATCGCCGTCGTGGACCAGAACACCGGGTGAGATGGTGGATGTCACCCGTGCTACCCGGTTAAGGACATTGATTCGATTCCGGTCGGCCCGGGGCAAAAAATCTCCTGCGGCGGTGATATAAAAGGCGGCATCCTTACCAGCGACATAAGGAAATCTTCCGGGATTAAGAACTTCACCGGAGACCTTGACAAACCCGACGTTGAACGGCACGAACACTGAGTCATCGGGCATGAGTTTCATCTCCAGAATACCTGAAGATCCCATATAGGCGCTGGTGACCGGGTAGCGGGTACGAGTTATTCTTCCCCATTCATCGACCCCGGCACGCCGAAATACCGTCAATTGATCGCGGTTGGCATCGGTCATCATACCACCGGCCTGCTCGATCAATTTCCCCACCGTCGAGCCTTCCGCGTAGTCGAACCTGCCCGTTTGATTCACGGCGCCGTAGATAGTAAGCATCGGGTGCAACTCAGCCACGGCAGGAATCTCGATCACCGTGCCGGGACTGACGCGGTCATTAGTGCTCGAACCGGAACCGTTGGCGATTATCCTTACCCGACTGCTGTCGGCGCTGCTACGAAAACCTCCCGCAAGAGTAATCAACTGAGTCAGATCATCACCCGGTAGAAGTTCGATTTCACGCGGGCGGTTGACTTCGCCAACCACCTGAACTCGATCGGAGGATTTATCCGGGACGAGAATCGCATCGCCGGCATAGAGGCAGGGATTGAGGCTGTTGTCACCGGCATAGCGAGCCAGATCAAGGTCGACATGGACAGGAACAGGCCCACCCGACAAAATGATATTGCGGCTCGAAGCACCCCAGGCAAGTCCGCCGGCCATTTCAATGGCCTCGGACACACGCTGTGAAGTGAACAGCTTGTAAAGCCCCGGTTTGTCTACGGCGCCGGTTACCGTGACGGCAATCAGCACCGGATCGGAGACGGCAACAGTAATCTGTTCAGCGTTGAATTGCCGTTTTAACTCCGGTATCAATAGCGCCCGGGCTTGAGATAAGGTTTTGCCGCCCAGATCAATTACGCCGAGACTCTGGTGTACGATAGCTCCGTCGGGTCCTACCTCGAGGTCAATCTCCCCGAGTTTGGTCCGGATAAAAGTCACGGTCAGTTTCTCTCCGGGACGGATGAGATAGAGATCAGGATCTATCGGCTCATCGTAGTAGCGATAGTTCTCCATCCAGGTTCCGGCCAGCGAATCATCTGCGCCCATCTGGGCGTTCGCTCCGATAACCAACACCAAAAGCCCTGACAGGGCAAACAAAGCCGTCCGAAGCGCGGTCGGCCAAACGTATCTGGCGAATGCTTCACGAATCATATATAACGGCGAAGGATAGTTAAAATAGGCGGTCCTGTCAACCGCTATAAGTTGCGGGGAAGCTTAGCCTTAGGGGGCCGTTGAAAAGGTCGTACGTTCTGATATTCAGCAAAACACAGCCGCAGTACAGGCGACACAAGGCCGCCCGCTACGCAAGGTCAGAGTCCCTAATCGCGTAGCCCTGGGGCTTGTCTCCCGGGCGATTCTCTATCTTCCATGTTTTTTCAACAATCCGCTAACTTCGCGGTGAGAGAACCACCAGAGCAATCCGAGCAACAGCAGCCCAACCGCCGACACGATCCAGCCAAGACCGATGTAAGGAGTGCGATAGGTCAGCACTACATCTTTCTTACCTCGAATAAAAGGAAACGAGATAAGTCCGGCTTGTGGTTTGATCATCGAGCTGCCGGTGATCGACCAGCCGGGATCGTACCCCATGCCGATCACCAGTTCCCCCGTCGTCAGTCCGTAAAATTCATAAGCAATGCGGTTGGGGGTGTATTCGCGGCTGTACAGATTGAGGTTCCCCGACAGAAGATATTCGGTGTGTACATTATTGGCCGAATCCACCAGCCCCCGACTCGGGAAAGTCGCCGAAAGCCAGGGAGAAATAAGCGAACCGTGGTTTTCGAGAAAGTTTTGATAGGCCTGGGGTTTTTCCGTAATCACCTGCCGGAACTCATTATCCCTGGTTACCTCTGGCGACGGGAAGGGATGAGCGCTGGACATGATCGGCCAGGCCAGGACCATGTTGGTGACAGCCACAATGGCCACAAGCCCCCATAAAATATATCGCGATAACGCCGGTTTCAGTTTCCGGGAAAACAACTCACGAAGCGAGTCAAAACCAAAGGCACCGAGGATCGAAACCGCCAGGACGACGAACTGGAACGATCGTCCGGTACAGCGGGCCGAGGCGAAACCGGGGAATTTAGAAAGTATCGCCCAGGGAGAAAGCGCCCCGAAATTACCGAGCCCCAGCAGCAGGAAAAAGACCAGCAGAATCAGCCAGGGCCAGTGCTGCCGGAATCGTTTGATCAACGCCCAGAGAGCCAAAAGCAGCAGGAGCGGTGAAAGATAGGCGCCGTATTCGTGCCAGGCCCAGACCTGGCCGTCGAAATGCCGGGCGAACAATGAATGATCGTACCCGCAAAATATCGAGCCCAAAGCGGACAGAGGGACGAACTCATCGGGCGAGCCCTCCCATTTGTTCTGCACCAGGTAAATTACCATCGGGACGAATTTCACTCCGGCCATGGCAAGACCGGCCACAGTCCCAATCACGAAATTCAGCAACGGCCGGAAGCTGTTGTCCCTGAGCGACAGAAGCAATACCAGCAGACCACCGAAGGTCATAGTGTAAAGCAACGGGATCGCCCCGCCGTTCCCCAGGGCCATCAGCGCCAGCGACAGCGCCGCCCCGATGAGATAGCGAAGCGAACGTTCGCCGTTCAGGACGAAATACAAAAACCAGGGCATGAAACAGAAATGGGTAAACGGCATGTGCCCCTCAGCAAAATGCAGCGCAAAATGCACCGAGCCGAAATAGCCGACCGCCGCCAGCAATGACGCCGCACGGGACAGATCGAAATATCGGGCGAAACGATAGCTGCCGTAAAAACCGAGGAAATAGCAGAACAACACCTGCAACTTGAGACCAACCACCGCGCCGAAAATCCAGTAGAGTAGCGTGAACGGCGTGAGAAATGCCACCTCGGGATGATGAAAGAGGATATTGCCGCCGGCCAGGTACGGATTCCAATAAGGGAACTGGCCATAGCGCACTACCGTATCTATCGGTACGGCGGCAATGGTGGTAAAAAGGTCCCAATCGCGGCCGCCCCAGTTGGTCAGATGGAGCAGAAACGGCAACACATAATAGAGTGAGAGGGCGCTAAGGCCGATTATCACCCAGCGGTCGATCGTTTTGTTGTTTGATTCCTTCATCATGTTGCTCATATTAGTCGTTGTCTTGGGTAACTTAATGATTATCGAGCGCTTGAAAAGCAAAAGTTTCCTTACCCCGGTACTGCTCTGGTTGCTGTTTGTCGGGATAATGTCGATCCTGCTCCAGGTTGGCGACGTCAAATACGACAGCCTGACCCGCACCCTCATTCAGTGGGACGGGCAGCATTATCTCAGTATTGCCCGCGACGGCTATAAAGCTTTTCCCTGTGATTATAATCCTGATTACACCTGCGGCAATATCGGCTGGTTTCCGCTTTATCCCATGATCGGCGAAGCGCTGAAGGTGACCGGGATCGACGTGCGTGCAGTCATGATCGGGATAAGCTGGCTGGCACTCCTGGTTGCCCTGGTCTTGCTTTTCCAGATACTGGAAGAGGCTTTCTCGTATCGAACAGCCTTGGCGGCAATAACCGCCTTGTTGCTGTTTCCGAGTTCTCTCTATTATCTGACCGCTTTCCCCTACTCGGTCTATCTGCTGTTGGCAGTGTTGGTATTTCGGTCGATTCAAGTCGAGCGATATTTCTGGCTGCCGTTATGGACCGGACTGCTGGCGGTGACTTATCCTTCGGGCATAATTATCGGGCTGCCGGTGCTTTGGGTGCTGATTCGGCGCTGGGGGAAAGCCTCAACCTGGGCGCGGCTGCAATTGGTCGGAGCGCTGGTTGCGATCGGGTCGGCGCTGTTGTTGTATTGTCTTTATTATTGGTGGAAGTTCGATGACTTCTTCCTCTACCTGCATTTTCAGGGACAAAGCTATTACGCCCACGAGCCGGCTTTCCCGCTGGTCACAATGTATCACGCGCTGGCAGAAGCCCCCGTGCGCAGCGGTGTGTTCATTTCGCTGGTGCTGACGATTGCCGCCACGGTGTTGTTCTATAAGAAACGTCTCCCGGTCGCCTGGCAGTTGTTCATGTTCGGGGTGCTGTTGTTCACGCCGACGATGGGGACCTGCGACTGTTATTACCGTCACATCGTGGTGGCTTTCCCGCTGTTCGCGATGATCGGGATGTCGACCGAGTCGCGCCTCGGGCGCTGGATGTTCGCGGGGTACGCTCTCGTGTCGCTTTATTTTATGGTCGACTTCTTCGTGCCGCTCTATCGCGCCGGGATGATGATGTAAAAGTTAAAGGCCGATTCGAAGACGGATCTGCCCTACGGAGGGGCAGCAAGACATCCGTTACGGCTGGGTGGCCCACCCTTCAGGGAGTGTTGAAAAACCTCGGCAAGAATCTAATCGCCCGGGAGACAAGCCCCCGGGCTACGCGTTAGAGAGCCTTAACCTCGCGCAGCGGGCGGCCTTGTGTCGCCCGCATTACAGCCGCCCACGGGATGGAAGGTGAAATAACAACTCAAGTGTCAGGACAGCAAGGGTCCTGACAAAATGCTGTTACCTATGTTCCCGGTCTAATCTGTTACCTATCTACCCGGTTTGTACCTCTGTGTGGCTCACCCGTCCACGGGGGGGAACAACGCCTTCAGTTGATTTATGGGGAGTCGGATTTCTGCGTTCGCGGGAAAGACGTTCTCAGGGGTGTGCTGCTGCAGGGGCAGACGAGACGTCTGCCGCCCACGAATTCCCACCCGAGGGGTGGGGCACCGAACGTCGGCCGCCCACCAACACGGTTGGATTCTTCGCGAGATTATTCACTGGAGCCAGACATGGGATACGCCGCGGTTATACAGAGTAGGACAAGACGTCTGCTGCCCACGGGATACGACAATCGTGCTCTGATAAAAAGCGGCAGGTCTCGGCGAGACCTGCCCTACAATGTCAGGACCGCAAGGGTCCTGACCAACAAAATGCTGCTTTTCCGAGTTAACGTGCGGCCGCAGAGCTACCGCATGCGGATCGGAATATATCCCCTACGCCTTCTCCGTCATATCCGGTTCCGATTCGGCTACGGTCGACTTGGCGCCGTGGCGCTCGTCGTAATACTCGCACGCGGCTTTCACGAACTCGCGGAATAACGGATGCGGCTTGGTCGGGCGCGATTTCAACTCCGGATGGAACTGCACGCCGACGAACCAGCGATGATCGCTGATCTCCACGATCTCCACCAGACGGCCGTCGGGCGATAGTCCGGAGAGCTTGAGGCCGTGCTCCTCGAGCATCGTACGATAAGCGTTGTTGACCTCATAGCGATGGCGATGGCGCTCCGATATTTCGTCCGTCCCGTAAGCGGCCCGGGCCACCGAACCGGGATCGAGCACGCAGGGATAAGCCCCGAGGCGCATCGTCCCGCCCAATTCGGTCACGCCCTCCTGATCGGCCATGAGATGGATCACGGGATGTTTCAGGTCGCGATAGAATTCATAACTGTGAGCATCCTGAAGACCGCAGACGTTGCGGGCATATTCGATCACGGCGCATTGCATACCGAGGCAGATGCCGAGGAACGGGATATCTTTCTCGCGTACATAGCGAATCGCCTCTATCTTTCCCTCGACTCCGCGCTCGCCGAAACCTCCCGGAATCAGGAGACCGTCGATATCGTGCAACAGTTTCTCCGCGCCGTTTTTCTTGATATCTTCCGAACTGACCCAGACTAAATCCACTTCGGCATCGCTGTTCACCCCGGCATGCACGAACGACTCAATAATCGACTTATAGGCATCCTTCAGATTAACGTACTTGCCGCAGATACCTATCTTGATCCGCTTGGAGGGATTGTTGATCCTGGCGACCATGCCGCTCCAGAGTTTTAGATCCGGTTCCGGCAGATCCCAGCCGAACCTCTTGCAGATTATATCATCGAGACCCTGCTGGTGATATTCGAGTGGTACCTGGTAGATTGTGGAGACATCCTTGGCCACGATCACCGCCTCGGTGGAAACCGAACAGAACAGGGAGATTTTTTTACGCAGTTCATCGGAGATCGGATTGGTACAGCGGCAAAGCAGGGCATTGGGCTGAATACCGATCGCCCGCAGTTCGGCTACCGAGTGCTGGGTCGGTTTGGTTTTGAACTCGCCGGCGGCGTTGATGTAAGGCACCAGGGTGACATGGGCGAACATTGTGTTTTCGGGGCCTTCCTCCTGCCCCATCTGGCGAATCGCTTCGAGGAACGGAAGCGACTCAATATCGCCCACCGTACCGCCGATCTCGGCAATGACAACATCCGGCTTCGGCTCCATCCGGGTAAGCTGCTTGATCCGGCTTTTAATTTCATTGGTGACGTGCGGAATCACCTGGACCGTCGCGCCGAGGTAATCACCGCGTCGTTCACGGGTAATGATCGTGTGATACACCTGGCCGGTGGTGACGTTGTTGTCTTTGGTTAACGACTGATCCAGAAACCGCTCGTAATGGCCCAGATCGAGATCGGTCTCGGAGCCGTCGTCGAGCACGAACACTTCGCCGTGCTGGAACGGATTCATGGTACCGGGATCGACGTTGAGATACGGGTCGAGCTTCAGATTGCAGACGCGCAAACCGCGGCTTTTGAGCAGGAAGCCCAGCGACGCTGAAGAGATCCCTTTCCCCAGCGCCGAGACCACTCCCCCGGTAACGAAAATGTATTTGGCTCTCTCAGACATGCCGATGCCTCACTTATATAACTTACAAACTTTTTCCAAATCCGTGGGGCTGTCCACCGATACCGAGCGCATTTTGGTCAAATAGCCCTTCAGGGCCGCCCCGTTTTCCAAAATACGTAATTGTTCGAGCGACTCGGCTTTCTCATGCGACGAACGTTTCCATGCCGCGAACTGCTTCAAGGCCTCCCGACGGAATAAGTATATCCCTATGTGACGATAGAACTTGAACTGCTGCGCCAGGGGGCCTTCGGCCGCCTTCTGGAGATACGGCAAGGGCATCCGGGAAAACCAGCGGGCATAGCCGTCGTCCGTCCAAACGACCTTCACCGTATTCGGATCGACCAGGTCATCATCGTTCTCCGCTCGCGTCACCAGGGTCCCGAACTGCTCTTTACGGTCGGCCATAAAGCGGGCGATGATCTTATCGAGCAAATGAGCCTGGAGGCCAAAATTATCGGCCTGAACGTTCAGAAAATACGATCCCGGAACTTTCTCGGCCACCTCGGCCGCCCGGTCGGTGCCGGTGCGATGCCGTTTCGAGGTCATCATGGTTTCGACCCCGACACTGGTCATGGTATCGCAGATTTCACGCGAGTCGGTGGCTACGATGAGACGATCGATCAACCTGGATTTGGCCAGAGAATCGACCAGGTAACAAAGAAGCGGTTTCCCCTTGAAAGGATAAATCACCTTGTTGGGAAACCGCGAGGAGTTCAGGCGGGCCGGTATTATCGCGACCACTCGGTCTTTCATCACTCACAAACCTTTTCAGCCGACGCTTTCGCAGACAGGCTACGGCGCTGAATCGAGACAAAGTCGTTCAATCTGGCTGAGGAGACAGGGTTGAAATGTAAAAAAATCCGTGGCATGGGCTATGATACAGGCAGGCGAGCGACCTGTCAAGACTAAAGCCGAAGACGAATGTCATCATCGATCGACAAATGCAGCGTCGTAGATCGGCGATCCGGAGGGAGTGCGGGTGAAGATAAGGAGGAAAGGTCTCTCCGAGACCTGCCATCACCCGGCGAACGTAAAATCCTACACAGGTTCTTACAACTGCCCCCCATCCCCCCGTGTAAAATGATTGCTTTGTGTCGGTTAGGCGGGCATCTTGCCATCGTAGTCGCAGCGGTCAATTACGGCCGACGACGAAAGGGAGAAATTTGCTCCATGAGTTATGAAGTCACCGTAGCTCGTCGTTATCTCAAATCCGGACGAGCCTTTGTTTCCGTTTCCACCTGGATATCAATGTTGGGAGTTACTCTTGGCGTGGCGGCGGTCTGCGTGGTCGTTTCGATGCACAACGGCTTCGAGACCGAAATCCGCGACCGCCTCTTAGGGACCACCTCGCACATCACGGTTTTCCCCAGCAACGCAAGCACGATTACAGATTACGACTCGCTCGTGGCGAAGCTGGAGTCGGTCGATCATGTCGTGGCGGCCTCGCCGTTTATCTATTTCAAGGGCGCTATTTCATCGGTCAGCGGCGGCGACGGCCTGATCGTGCGCGGGATCGACCTCGAACGCGAAAAGCGGACTTCCGACTTGCTGCAGTCGGTTACGATCGGCGACCTCTCGTTCGAGCCGGAAGTGGTCGGCGACGACACTATCCCTGGGATCATCTTAGGCGTCAACCTCGCCGAAGGCCTCGGGGTGTTTTTGGGCGATCCGGTCTGGCTTTATTCTATGCGCGGCGAGGACCTGCGCGGCAACACCCGACCGCGCGTCACCAAATTTTACGTAGCCGGATTGCTCGAAACCGGCATGTACGAGTTCGACGGCCAGCTTGCGTATATCTCGCTTCAGGACGCCCAGAAGCTGTTCAAGCTGGGCGATGCCGCCACGGCGGCGCATCTAAAACTGGACGATATCTATCTGGCATCGAAAGTTGCCCCGGTGATCGACAGCCTGTTGGGACACCGGTATGATGTTGTCCCCTGGAATATCCTGCACAAGAATCTTTTTTCCTGGATCGCAATCGAGAAACAAGCACTCGGACTCGGATTTATTCTGATCGTGATCGTGGCGGCGTTTTCGATTATCTCGACCCTGGTGATGCTTACCATGGAAAAACGAGCGGAAATCGGGATTCTCAAGACACTCGGTTATACGCCCGGATCGATCGCTAAAATCTTTGTTTATCAAGGACTTGTCATTTCCGTAATCGGGGTAATCGCCGGGTGGATTATCTCGTTCGTTCTGGCTTATTTACAGAACACCTATCAACTGGTATCGCTGCCGCCGGATATCTATTTCATCAGCTATCTGCCGTTCGAGGCCCATTTGTTCGATTTCTTCCTGGCCGGAATTACGGCAATACTGGTCTGTTTTTTGGCGTCGTTATATCCCGCTTTCAAGGCGGCGCGATTGAGCGTGATTGAGGTTCTGAGGCAATAAAGGTATGAAAATAGCGGCGTTAGCTAAGTAAATGGGCCAATCAACCGAAAATAAGACTGTACCGGAAAACGGTACGCGACAATTGGATTGTAATAGATGAGCATGGATGAAAACAAGACCGTACTGTCGGCCGAGGATATACATCGTGAGTTCGTGACGGCTGAGGCCGTCCTTCCGGTCCTTCGGGGGCTGACTCTCCATCTCCAGGCCGGGGATATGGTCGCCGTGACCGGCGCTTCGGGCGTAGGGAAATCGACTCTCCTTCACATTCTGGGAGGGCTGGATCGACCGACTCGGGGCGAGGTAAAGATCAACGGGATTTCGCTGATCGGTCAGTCGGAGAAGCAATTGGCAGGGTTCCGCAACAAGAAAGTAGGCTTCGTGTTCCAGTTCCATTACCTGTTGCAGGATTTCACAGCCGAAGAAAATGTGATGATGCCGATGTTAATCGCCGGCTCGGATAAGGCCTCGGCACGCACAAAAGCGGAACTGTTGCTAGAGCAAGTGGGTTTAACAAGTAGGAAAAGTCACCGTCCGAATCAATTATCGGGCGGCGAACAGCAACGTGTGGCGGTGGCCCGCGCTTTGGCGAACGACCCTGAAATTGTTCTTGCCGATGAGCCCTCGGGAAACCTGGACACCTCTACCGGACGCAACCTCCACGACCTCCTCTTCCACCTCAATACCGACAAGAAGATAACCATGCTGATCGCTACACATAACGAGGAGCTGGCGACGAAATGCAATCGTCGCATGGCGATAGTGGACGGACTTATTAGAGAATAAGACCTCAGACAGGATAAACAAAATATGCTTTGTCAGGACTGCAAGAAACGTGAAGCCCAGGTAACGTTCACCCAGATCGTGAACAACGAGAAGACCAGCCTGGCGCTTTGCAAAGAATGTGCGGCCGCACGCGGTTTCCATTCTCCGCTGGAGAATGCACCATTCCCATTGGCCGAGATCGTGTCGGGGCTTCAGGGGCAATCAGCGGCGCCGCCGATGAACGCCGAGGAGGACACCCTCGTTTGTAAGACCTGCGGACTGACGTTCAAGCAGTTCGCCCAGCAGGGACGCTTCTCCTGCGGTGACTGCTACAAGGCCTTCCGCAGCCGGATCGAGCCGATCATGCGCAAAATCCACGGAGCTTCTCTGCACCGAGGTCGCAGTCCTGTCTACGAGGCGCTCAAGGACGAGCAGGAAAAAACAATCGTTCCGGTACAGGAAGAAGCACGCCTTGAGTCGGAGTTGAAGAAGGCGATTGAGTCCGAAGAATTCGAGCGAGCCGCCGAAATCCGCGACAAATTACGGACCATCCGCGAGGAAGTGGCGGCCGAAGACTCAACAAGGGGATAGAAAGTTGAACACGATGTTTGAAGAAATGGCCAAAAGCCCGGCGGCCTGGCTGTCGGGAGACGGTGATGAATCGATGGTCGTCCTATCGACCCGGGTGCGTCTGGCGCGTAACATCGCCGGATGCCGTTATCCCGGTTCGGCCGACCAGGAGACTAAAAACCGTGTGGTCGGTTATTTCGACAGCACGCGGACACGCTCCAAGATGTTGAATGAGGGACTTTACTTCAAAGCCTCGGATGTAAACCAGCTCGATCGTGATTTCCTGGTCGAACGGCATCTGATCTCACCGACCTTCCTCGGCACCGATTCTTCGAAATCGGTCTACATCAACGACGAGGAGCGGCTCTCGATCATGGTCAACGAGGAAGACCATCTTCGCATTCAGGCTCTCTCCCCCGGTCTCGATCCCCAGGGATCGTACAACCTGGCCTCGCGCTACGACAAGGAAATCGGGCGACACCTCGAATACGATTACGACCAGGATTTCGGTTTCCTTACCGCCTGTCCGACCAATGCCGGCACCGGCATGCGAGCCTCGGTATTGATTCACCTCCCGGGGCTGGTGCTGACGCGCGAGATCGACAAAGTCATTTCGGTGATCACCCATTCCGGCCTGGTGGTACGCGGTTTTTACGGTGAAGGCTCGGATGTGCTGGGGAATCTTTTCCAGCTTTCCAACCAGAATACACTCGGCGTGACCGAGGAGGAAATTATTCGCCAGATCGGCCGGGTAACCGGTGACATTATCGATAAGGAAGCGGCCGCAAGGAAACGTCTGCTCGATGAAGCCGCCGATATGATCGAGGACAAAATCTGGCGGGCTTACGGCATCCTGAAGCATGCCCGCGTGTTGACCTCCGAAGAAGTGATGAATTTGCTTTCGGCGGTCCGGCTGGGCCATGCCATGCAGATAATCGACTTCCTTTCCGTGGCCCTGATCAACGAGATCCTGTTGCTTTCGCAGCCGGCTCATTTGCAGAAATACTACGGCTCGGAAATGGATCAGAACAAACGTGATTTCGTCCGCGCCCAGATGGTGCGTGAAAAGTTGCGTACGGCCGATTAATGAAACCATACGGCCACGATGTCGTTTAGCACGAAGATGATGTTTTTAATATAGAAGGAAGGATTCAGGAATGAACGAGATGTTTACGGAACGTGCCAGAAAGGCAATCGAGTTTGCCCGCGAAGAGGCCGCTCGTTTGCGCCATGACTACATTGGCACCGAGCATCTCCTGTTAGGTCTGATCCGGCTTGGCGAAGGAAACGCGGTCGAGATTATTACCAACCTGGGTCTGGAGCTGGCCGATCTGAAAACCTCGATTGAAGAGGTCGTTCAGCCTTCGGGCGGCACCATGACTATGGGGCAGTTACCGCTTACCGCGCGAGCCAAAAAGACCCTGGAGGTTTCCGGACAGGAAGCTCGCGCCCTGAAATCGAAGGATATCGACACCGAGCACATTCTGCTCGCTCTTCTTAAGGACGAAGAGGGGGTGGCGGCGCAGGTGCTGTCGACCTACGATATCGACTATAAGGAGGCTTACGAAGAGCTGAACAACATTCAGAACGGCAAGCCTTCCAAGTTCAAGAAAAAACGGAAAAAGTCCAAGACCCCGGCGCTGGATCATTTCGGACGTGATCTGACCGAACTGGCCCGTCGCGGTCAGCTCGACCCGATTATCGGTCGTTCCGGCGAAATCGAACGTGTCGCCCAGGTTCTTTCACGCCGCAAGAAAAATAATCCGGTGCTGATCGGTGAACCGGGAGTCGGTAAAACGGCAATTGTCGAAGGTCTGGCTCAGCGCATCGTCGAGAACCGCGTGCCGCAGACACTCGAAAACAAGCGTGTGGTTACGCTCGACATGGCCTCGCTGGTGGCCGGTACGAAATACCGCGGTCAGTTCGAGGAACGACTCAAAGCAGTCATGACCGAGATCATCAACGCCACTGATGTGATCATCTTCATCGATGAGCTGCATACCATCGTTGGCGCCGGCGGCGCCGAAGGCTCTCTCGATGCCTCGAACATTTTCAAACCGTCGCTGGCCCGGGGTGAACTGCGCTGTATCGGCGCCACCACCCTGAACGAGTATCGCAAGTATATCGAAAAGGACGGCGCTCTGGAACGTCGTTTCCAGACGGTAAATGTCGATCCGCCGAGTGAAACGGATACGATCCGCATTCTGCAGGGTCTGAAACAACGGTACGAAGATCACCATCAACTCAAGATTTCCGATGAAGCCATCGAGGCGGCGGTGAAACTTTCGAACCGGTACGTATCCGGGAAATTCCAGCCGGATAAGGCGATTGACCTGATCGACGAGGCCGGTTCGCGAGCGCATCTGTCAAGTTATACCCATCCCCCCGAATTCTCCGAGATCGAGACCGAGATCGAAGCACTGGCGACTAAAAAAGAAGACGCCGTTAAAAACCAGGCTTTCGAAACCGCGGCGCAGCTTCGCGATGAAATCAAGATGAAACGCGAAGAACTGGCATCGTTGCAAAAATCCTGGGAAGAAGACCGCCAGAACGACCGCGTGGTGTTGACCGCCGACGAGGTCGCCTCGGTGCTGGCCAAGATGACCGGTATTCCTCTGTTCCGCCTCGAGGAGTCGGAATCCAAACGACTCCTGCGCATGGAAGAGGAACTCAAAAAGAGCATCGTCGGTCAGGATGAGGCTATCGAGAAGCTGGCCAAGTCGATCCGTCGCGCCCGTGCCGGACTCGGCGATCCGCGTCGTCCCATCGGAACATTCCTGCTCCTCGGTCCGACCGGAGTCGGTAAAACCGAACTGGCCCGAGTGCTGGCCCGGTTCCTGTTCGACGACGTCGATTCGTTGATCCGGATCGACATGTCGGAGTATATGGAGAAGTTCGCCGTCTCCCGCCTGGTCGGAGCGCCTCCCGGTTATGTCGGCTATGAGGAAGGCGGCCAGTTAACCGAGAAAGTAAGACGCAAACCGTATTCGGTGGTGTTGCTCGACGAGATCGAAAAAGCACACCCGGATGTTTTCAACATTCTTCTGCAGTTGATGGATGACGGCAGCCTGACCGATTCGTTCGGGCGCAAGGTCGACTTCCGTAACGTCGTGCTGATCATGACCTCCAACCTCGGTACGCGCGAACTGCGTGATACCAAGACGGTCGGTTTCGATGCTCAGGGCGGCGAAATCTCTCATGAAGATATGTCCAAGAAAATCATCCAGGAAGTCAAGAAGCTGTTCAATCCGGAACTGGTTAACCGTATCGACGAAACGGTTATTTTCCACTCGCTGGATCGCGACCACATCAAGGAGATCATCGAGATTCTCGTGGCTGATGTGGCCAAGCGGCTGGCCGAGAAAGGCATCAGTTTCGAGTTGACCGAACAGGCCAGGGAATTCCTGGTCGAGCAGGGTTTCGATCCGCAGTATGGAGCCCGTCCGCTTAAACGAGCTCTCCAGCGGCATCTCGAAGACCCGCTGTCCGAGGAGATTCTTCGCGGTCAGTACGCCGGTGATTGTGATCTGATTATCGGCTCCGACGGTGAACGCCTGACGTTCGAGTTTAACGGGCACGGCGCTCGCAAAACCGACAACGAAACGGTTGAACCGTAGGTTATACTACTTAGGCTATTCCCGGCGGGTTGGTTCTTTGGAGCCAACCCGCTTTTCGTTGGGGTAACGGGGTGCACAGCCGGTGGTCGATCTGTCCACGGGATTGATGAAAAAGTCATACGCGTGGATATTCAGTAAAACACAACCGCAATGCGGGCGACACAAGGCCGCCCGCTACGCGAGATTAGAACCTCTGAACGCGTAGCGGCGGGGCTTGTCTCCGCCGCAGAAGAGTTTTTTTCAACAGCCCCGTCCACGGATGGGGATTAGAGATCATAGCGATAACACAATGGCATGCCTCGGAGAGACATGACCTACTCTGTCAGTTTGCAAGCTTGCAACCTGACACAAGAGAGGGCGCAGAGCGCCCAAGAATACGTTCCGCCGCAGAGCGACGGAACGAGAAGACTTGTAGAGCGACGGAACGAGGAGTAACCCAAAGCAACAGACGAGGAGACCTGCCGGGCCCAAACAGAAACAGAATGACAAGACGGCCTCTTCTGGCTATACTGGAGTTGTAGACCGGTTAGTGCACTTAACGGTCCAGTACCTGCGGTAGACAATGCCTGAAAGCAAGAGGGAACCAATGCACCTTTCCTTTCTCATGATATTGGTATTCGCTCTCTGGTTTTTGCCGGTCGTGGCATCCGGAGTTAAGATAGACTCCGACCGAGACGGCGTCGAGGACTCTCTCGACAACTGCCCTGACTATTGGAACCCCGATCAATACGATGCCGACGGCGACGGTATCGGCAACGTCTGCGATGAATGCACCGATCAGGACGGCGATGGTTTCGGAGACCCCGGCTTTCCGAGCAATACCTGCCCTGAGGACAACTGCCCCGGCTTCTACAATCCGGATCAAACCGACAGCGACGGCGACGGCATCGGCGATCTCTGTGAGGGAATTCTGTGTGGCGACTATGACGGCGACGGCGACAACGAAGCTGTGGCCGATCTGGTACGCATGAGCAGATACCTGTTGGGCTACGGGATCTCACCGGCCTGTATGTCCGCGGCCAACTCGGGAGCGTGCCGCGGAGTCAATTTCCACGATCTCGCTTACACCTGGAGCATGATAGCGGCTCCGATCGTACTCAACTGTGATGGCCCGGAAGACTGCGATTGCCGGAAAGCCGGAGAGATTCTCCTGGACCATGTCGACGGACTGTATGCAAAGGATACGGTGTTTACGGGGAGCGTGATCAAATTCTATCTGAGGTTCACAGGCGACAGTGCGATATCGTTCAGCGGTCTGGCCAACGGCTTCCGCGTCTATTCTCCCACCGGCAGCGAGTGGACAGAAACAAGTGTGGAGGAACTGGTTAACTTCTGGAGACTGAACGATCCCTGGTGCACTTTCGATTTACTGCAACAGAAACGCCTGATTGGAATGACCGGCTCCGGAGCCGACACGATCGCCATAGCCTATATCGAATACATGTGCGAAAACAGCCTCCGTGCCGGATTCGATTCAGTGACTCACGCTATCGCTGTCGGTCCGATCCCGCATGAATACTCAGGAGGAGAAATCTGCCTGGATTCCTGCTGGTATCCTCCCGGCGGGGATTGGCTTTGGGCGGTTGATCCACACTTTTACGGAGAGACTCCTTTCATTCCTTCCTGGGATGGACCGCATTGTTTCACGATCTACAACTGTTGCCATATCCGCGGCGACATCAATAATGATACCGCCGGTCCCGACATTGCCGATCTGGTCTGCCTGGTGTCCTACATGTTCCAGGGAGGTCCCGATTTGCCGTGTCCGGAGGCGGCGGATATCAACGATTCGGGAGGCGGCCCGGATATCGCCGATCTCGTTTACCTGGTCAGCTTCATGTTCCAGGACGGACCGGCACCAGAGCCTTGCCCCTAGCTAAGCCGGGGAATCGGTTCCGACACAAGCAGGCAGGCCTCGTTTGGGCGGGTAACTTCCCACCGAACAGAAACTTACACTTTTCGCTTGCCTTGCCGGGCGAAATCGTTATCTTAGGTGGCTGTTGTCGCCCCGAATTCGGGCGATAATTAATATGTTGTTTTGCCCCCTTAGGGGCTTGTTTGGAAAAGAAGATCAGATAACGATAGAGGTTTACGATGGCACACAAAAAGGGTGTCGGCTCTTCCAAAAACGGTCGGGATTCGAACGGCCAGCGCCGGGGCACGAAAGTGTTCTCCGGACAGGCAGTACCGGCCGGGTCGATCATCGTGCGCCAGTGCGGCACCAGAATCAAACCGGGTCATAACGTCGGTATCGGCAAAGACTGTACCCTGTTTGCGAAGGTGACCGGCGTGGTGAAGTTCGAGCGTGTCGGACGCGACGGGAAACAGGTTTCCGTTTACGAATAAAACGACCGGCGCGGTTTTATCCGCGATCAAAAAGCATAAACACACTGTCTCTTAAGAGGCAGTGTGTTTTTTTATGCGCCGTTGAACCGAAAAGATGAAAATGGTTTCCCGCTTTCGGGGGAAAGACGTTCCCCGGGGTGTGATGCTGCAGGGGCAGACCGGGAGGTCTGCCGCCCACGAAATCCAGGACTGGGTGAGCCACCGATGCGCCGCACATCCCACCCGTGGACGGGTGGGCCACCGACCGCCTTTCGCAGGAAAGACGTTTTGCGGGGTGCACTGCTGCTGGGGCAGACCAGGAGGTCTGCCGCCCACGAAAACCAGGATTGGGTGAGCCACCGATGCGCCGCACATCCCACCCGTGGACGGGTGGGCCACCGACGACTTTTTCAACACTTCCTTTCGCAGGAAAGACATTCCCCGGGGCGTGATGCGGCAGGGGCAGACCGGGAGGTCTGCCGCCCACGAAGCGGAAAAGACGTTTTGCGGGGTGCACTGCTGCTGGGGCAGACCGGGAGGTCTGCCGCCCACGAACATCCCACCCGTGGACGGGTGGGCCACCGACCGCCTTTCGCGGGAAAGACGTTTTGAGGGGTGCACTGCTGCAGGGGCAGACCGGGAGGTCTGCCGCCCACGAAACCCAGGACTGGGTGAGCCACCGGCGAATGAACGAACGCGTAAACCTTCATCAAAAAACCAAATGTGGTTGCCTTGTGCGTTTGAGTCTTTATATTCCGACCCGTACCTATGAACAGACTGCTCAATAACCTCAACGAAGCGCAGCTTCAGGCCGTAACCACGACCGAAGGCCCTCTCCTGGTAGTAGCGGGCGCCGGTTCGGGTAAAACCCGCGTCCTGACCCGACGCCTGGCATACATTTTAACCGAACGCAAAGCCGCCCCGCACGAGATTCTTGCCGTAACTTTCACCAACAAAGCCGCGGGTGAAATGAAACAGCGCGTGGCGGAACTGCTCGGGGGGGACATCCGCAGTCTTCAGGTATCGACTTTCCATTCCTTCTGTGCCCGGTTGCTGCGATCCGACGGACAACACCTCGGTTATGACTCGACCTTCACGATTTTCGATCAGGCCGATGCCCTGACCTTGCTGAAAAACTGCGTCAAGGAGTTGGGCTTCTCGACCACGCAGTTCAGCCCCAAAGCTCAACTGGGTAAAATCAGCCGGGCTAAAAATAAGCTGGTTCTGCCGAATGATTTCTCGACCAACTCCAACGGCTATTTCGAGAAGATCACGTCGCAGTTGTACGGCATGTACCAGTCCCGCCTGCGGCAGTGCAATGCGATGGATTTCGACGATCTCCTCGTTAACTCGGTGCTTCTGTTGAAAAATCACGAAGCGGTCGGGACGAAATACCGCGATCGTTTCAAATACATCCTGGTCGATGAATACCAGGACACCAACCATGTCCAGTATCTTCTGCTCAAGAATTTGGTCGGTCCGCACAAAAACATCTGCGTGGTCGGTGATGAAGACCAGTCGATTTACGGCTGGCGCGGGGCGGATATTCGCAACATCCTCGACTTCGAGCGGGATTTCCCCGGCGCCCGAACGATCAAATTGGAGCAGAACTACCGCTCGACAAAAACGATTCTGCGGGCAGCTTCATCGGTAATTAAAAACAACGAAGCGCGTAAAGACAAAACCCTTCGGACCGACAACGCCGACGGCGACAAAATCAGGCATTATCTGGTCGACAACGCCGAGGAAGAGGCAATCCGGATAGTCGATGTAATCGACAAGGAACGCGACAAGACACCGCTCAAGGAACAGGCTATTCTCTACCGTACGAACGCCCAGTCGCGACCTTTCGAAGAACAACTGCGGCGACGTTCGCTCCCCTATCAGATCGTCGGCGGGATAACCTTCTATGAACGCAAAGAAATCAAGGACCTGCTGGCCTATCTGAAGTTGATCGCAAATCCGCGGGACGAGGTTTCCTTCGGGCGAGTGATCAATTACCCCAAGCGCGGTCTCGGAGACAAATCACTCGAAGCGGTTCAGGAACGCGCCCGTGCGCATGACCTGTCTTACATGATGTATCTGCTTTCCGACAGTGCCGCGTCAGAACTGGGACGACTCTGGGGCAAGCTCGCGCCGTTCGTCAAACTGATCGAACAACAACTTACGAATAAAGACAAATTCCCGGTCGATCATATCATCCAGGACCTGGTCGAAGAACTGGGGATAATCGACCTGCTCAAAACCGAAGACGAGATTCAGGGACAGACGCGGGTGGAGAATGTCGAGGCCCTGATCGAAGGTATGAGCGACTGGTCGCGAGCCAATGAAGGGGCGACGCTGGAGGATTACCTGTCGGAGATTTCTTTGTTTACCGATCTCGATCAGTATTCGGAAATCGAGGACAAAGTCACGCTGATGACGATCCATTCCGCCAAGGGACTCGAATACGACACGGTTTACCTGGTCGGACTCGAAGAAGGCCTCTTCCCGCTCGAACGTTCGATTTCCGAACCGATGGCGCTGGAGGAAGAGCGGCGGCTGTTCTATGTCGGGGCAACGCGCGCCCGTCGGAGTCTGATGATTTCCACCGCCAGTTCCCGGTTCCGTTTCGGAGAAGTGGCCTCAACCGCTTCTCGATTCGTCGGGGAAATGGATCAATCGGTGCTCGATCGAAGAGATTTTCGTCGTCAAAGACGCTGGGAATACGAGACCTCACACCGAGCGCCTTCGCTGTTCGATAACTCGCACCGCTATCAGAGCAAAGCCAAGACCGAGGAACCGGTCGGGCTGCATTACGAATATGAAGGCCTGGAAGGGCTCCAGGTGGGGTGTGTCGTCCAGCATCCGACGTTCGGTCGCGGCCGGGTTACATCGATGGAGGGCTACGGCGAATCGCTCCGGCTGGAAATTATGTTCTCGGGAATCGGGATCAAAAAGATCATGGCCAAATACGCCCGTCTCAAGGTGATCGGATAACGGGACTGGTATCGGATTTATCGTGAACCGATTTACTCTCCGATTGTTTTAGTGGACAATTGTAGTGATTTGGGACGACCATGGAATGGTGTTTTTTCGGTAAAACATCATCCGACGGCGATTGATAAGCAAACTGCAGGGCTCGGTGAAAAGTGACTCCCCGGTGCCCGGCAGTTCTTTTGGAATAGAAGGATACGGATATGGACATTGTCCGGGCGATAACCGGAATGAATCCCGTTCTGCAAGCGCTCCTTGCGACAATTTTTACCTGGTTCATGACCGCTCTCGGAGCCGCCGGAGTATTTCTGCAGAAGGAGCCGAGTCGCCGGACACTCGACATGATGCTTGGCTTCGCGGCCGGTGTCATGATTGCCGCCTCTTATTGGTCGTTGCTGGCTCCGGCGATAGAAATGTCCGAGGGCGGCTCGCTACCGGCCTGGGTTCCGGCTACCTCCGGTTTTCTGCTCGGAGCGTTCAGCCTCCGCCTGGCGGATAAAGTCATTCCGCACATGCACCCCAAATTGCTGGGAGGCGGTAAAGATCATATTGAGGGTGTTAAAACCAGTTGGCATCGTTCGATTTTGCTGGTGGCCGCGATAACGCTGCACAACATCCCGGAAGGTCTCGCTGTGGGAGTAGCGTTTGGTGCGGTCGGAGCTGGTTTGGAGTCGGCCGATCTGGCCGGGGCGGTGGCGCTGGCGATCGGTATCGGCATCCAGAATTTTCCCGAGGGTCTTGCCGTCTCGGTGCCTTTGCGCCGTGAGGGAATCACTCGCATGAGAGCTTTCTGGTACGGGCAGTTGTCCGGAATCGTGGAACCGATGGCAGGCGTGTTGGGAGCGGCACTCGTTCTTATAGCCAAACCTATTCTCCCCTACGCTCTCGCTTACGCCGCTGGCGCGATGATTTTCGTGGTAGTCGAGGAGTTGGTGCCGGAGTCCCAGACCAGCGGCCATTCGCACGCTGCCACGATGGGAGCCATGATCGGCTTCGCGGTGATGATGACCCTGGACGTGGCGCTGGGGTAGGCGTACACCGAAACAACCGGGAACCGGGACCAATCGGGATTGTTTAAGCGTCTGAAAAAAGACTCGAGAGGATATGAATTGATTTCAAGACAAAAGAAAACAACCGGCGTATCGGGACAACGTCGCCGCAAACAAATAATAAAACAGATTCTGACAGAGCGAGATTTTTCCAAAATCGAAACCATAACGGCCGAAGACCCGAATGTGTTACGCGCTCTAGCCGGATTGCTTTTCGATAATGATCGGTTGGCCTGCTGGCAGGCAATCGAGGCGCTGGGCTTTGCTGCCTCGGTACAAGCCAAAACCGACTTGGAAAAAGTTCGCCGGTTGATCCGCAGCCAGTTCTGGCACATGAATGATGAATCCGGCAATATTGGCTGGTTTGCGGCCGAAGCGATCGGCGAAACGATTCACGCCGTCCCGGAGCTGGCCGATGAGTTCGGCGGGATGCTGCCGGCGTTTTTCATCGAAGAGCCGTTCGAGCAGGGCGCTCACTGGGCGGTGGCCCGGATTGCGGCAGTGCGACCGGACATCTACAAACCGATGATGCCGCTGATCACGAAATCGCTGGCGGCGGACGATCCGCATATACGGTTGTACACACTCTGGGTGCTGCGCGAGTTAGGCATCAAGTTCATCAAGGGAACGATTCGCGAGTTGGAGCCGGACGACGCTCCGGTCAGCTTCTACAGCTTCGAAACCGGGCAAATGGTCGACTCGACGGTCGGGGCCGAAGCCACGAAAATACTTACCAATTCCTGATTGCTAAATTTCTTTTCCCGACATACAAAAGCGGGAGCCCGGTGAGGCATCCCGCTTTTTTTGATATCGGTATGGTCTGCAAAGACTATTTCTTCGGGATTTTCCCCTTGGCCTTCAGCTCCGACTCCTTGGTCGCCATGACCACGTCGTTAACCTTCATGGTTTTCTCGCCGAACAGGGCAAAACGCAGCCAGCGGAAGCCGAACTTGAGCAGCTCGACGTCGTCTTCTTTGATCTTCTTCAGAACATCCTCTTCGACCACGAACTTTTTGAGGAAGGTACTCTCGAAAACGAACTCCCGGAATTTGTCGAGGTTGTAGGCAGCCGTGAAAAACATCTCGATCTTCTGCGGCGGAAAGGTGTTGCCGTGCTGCAGATACGGATGCAGGGTGAGGTCTTTCCACATTTCGCCGATCTCGTTGTAATCATGGATGCCCTGGCCATCGAGCCAGCCCTTGAGCGTCTGCTTTTTGGACTCGCCGAATCCCTTACAGATTTTCTCCTGAAGCAGGAAGTAAAATTCCTTCTGGAGGGGACCCTGGAGGTCGCCGGCGGGTGAGGCCAGACCGACCGGGTACATACGGCAGGCCCAGGGTCGGTCTTCATAGACGCCGCAACCCTTCTCGGTCACGAAATGGCAGCTCTTCTTTTCGTTTTCCTGCATTTTAAGGAGAACGACCGGAAAAGCGATGTTCTTATCGAACGGGATAATGGTGTACTTGGACAGAAATTCTTCCGAGGTGATCCCCAGCCTGTTCTTGAGCCTGAGGATGTCGTAGGGAGTCAGGAAGATGTTGACATCCGCACAGCACTGATTGAAACAGGCAACGCCGGGATGACAGGAGAACTGAAACTCAGTGTCCATCTCGAGGCGCGGGAATTCTTTGGGATCCTTGAGAATAGCTTCTTTGAGATTTTCTAATTCGCGCATGGTACTGATTTACTCCCAGACAATTCTGTCTTTGAGGGCCTCCGGCGACCAGACCGGCAAAGGTCCGCTCTGGCCCGTCTCCGGGTCATACCGATGGCGGTAAGAGACGTTCTGCTGGTACTGCTCTCTCATCCAGTCCCAGCCTTTCTTATAATAGGGGCATTCATCGTTGAAACAGACCAGGTGTGGATGCACGCCCCAGCCGGCCTCCACGGGCGGCTTCCATTTGAGCATCTTCTTGCCGCAGTATGGGCAAAGGGTTTTATCTTCGTTTTTATCCATGGTACGTTTATCACCTGTTAGTCGTTAACTCGTAGCCTTATACCGATATCGTTTATTTGCTGTCCCGTCAAATTAAAATCCTCCGGGCTTTGGCCCGGAGGATTTTATTATCAAACAAAAAGCACTTCCGCTTATTCGGTAATGCGAATGATGTCGCGTTTCATCATTTCCCATTCACCGTTGTCCGGATTCCAGCGGCAGTTGGCGAAGACTTCCCAGTCTTCCTTCATGCTCGGGCAATCCGTCCGGAAGTAGTAACCCGGCCAGCGGGTCTCTTCACGGAAGAGGATCGTGCGAATGTGAGCTTCGGCCTGCCACATACGATGGATGTTCTCATGGCAGCGCATCAGCTCGTGCAGGCTGGCAGCACCCAGCTTAACCGAATCTTCCTTAAGGAAGGTCAGGAGCTCGAGGCCCTTTTCCAACAGAACGTTGGAGGTCTTGAACTGACTGGACACACCACCGGCGTACTCATCCATCAACTTCTGCAGACGGAACATGAACTGCTTCGGACGGATGTAGTTCGGGTTGGTGTCGGGGTCGGTCGAGGCCTTCTGATTCTCAGCAAAGAGATCCAGCGGTTGCAGGATGGTCTTCTTGAGTTCTTCGACCTTGGCCATGTCGACCTTCGGCTCTTCGTTGTTCTCAACGACGTACTTACAGGCAGCCTTGGCGGCAATACGACCCTCGGTCAGTGAACCGGAGGAGAACTTGTGCGAGGAGGCACCGGAGGCGTCGCCGGCGGCGAACATACCCTTGACGGTAGTCATGTTGGTGTAACCCCAGAAGTAATCCTTCGGAGCGAGGTCTTCGGGACCCGAGACCCAGGCGCCGGAAGCACCGGAGTGGGAACCGATGAAGTACGGCTCACAGGCCGCGATCTCGGACGGCTTCTCTTCCGGAGCGGTGTTGGTGGCCGCCCAGAGAATAGCCTGCGAGATGGTCATATCGAGGAAGTCTTCCCAAGCTTCGTTCTCGAGTTCTTTCATTCTCTTCTTGAACTCTTTGGGATCATCCTTATGAGCGGCGGCGATGTTGGCAATGGCCTCTTCCGTACGCATGTAGATAGGACCCTTGCCGTCCATGACGTCAAGCATCATGAGCCAGTTACGGAGGTTGGCCGGAACCGGCTTCACCAGACCGTACGGCTGCCACTTCTGCAGTTCCTCGGCATTGGTCTGCATGTAGTTCTCACCCAGGCCGTTGGTGGCACGGGACTTGAACAGCAGGAACCAGGCGCCGACCGGACCGTAGGCATCCTTAAAGCGCACCGGGATGAAGCGGACTTCCTGACAGGTCATCTCAGCACCGGCCTTCAGGGTGAAATAGGCGGATGCGCCGGAGTTGAACGGCGGGTACCAGGAACGACCCAGACCTTCACCGGTCGAACGCGGCTTGAAGATGTGCACCGCGCCACCCATCATGACCAGCACGGCTTTCGCCTTGAAAACGTAGAACTTGTTCTCACGAACGGAGAAACCTACGGCGCCAACGCACTTGTTGCCGTCCATAAGAGGCTCGGTCAGGAAAACACGCTCGTAAATGTTGTCGGAACCGACGGCGTTCTTAGCAGCTTCGGCAACGATGATCTTGTAGGATTCACCGTTGATCATGAGCTGCCAGCGACCTTCGTGAACGTAATTGCCTTCGGCATCCTTCCAGATCGGCAGACCCCACTTCTCGAAGAGATGGACGGTACCGTCGACGTGGCGAGCGATCGAGGCAACCAGGTCTTCACGGGTGATACCCATCAGATCCTGGCGGACGTAGTCGATGTAATCCTTAATGGTGTTCTTTCCACCACAGACGTCGACATACTGGTTGATAGCGGACAGACCCATCGCAACCGCACCGGAGCGGTCCATGGCAGCCTTATCCACGACGGTGACCTTCAGGCCGTTTTTCTTGGCCCAATAGGCAGCTTCGACGGCAGCGCCGCAAGCGGCCATACCACCACCGGCTATAAGAACATCGGTGGAGACTTCGACAGTTTCAAAGTTCGGCATTTATCTCCTACCTTTCTTACTTAACGCCCGGCAGATTATCACACTTGGTACAAGTCGGCTCGCCCATCAGCAACTGATCTTTGAGATCATCCGGTGACGCAAAACCGCCGTCCGGCACCGCGGAACCTTCCGGGGTGGTACGGATCGGGAACTTGAACCGCTTCAGCATGCCATTACGGAACTTCACTGTCCACATAATGGTGTCCGTGGAACGCATCGGCGTAACGCTGGCGCCGAGCGGGACGAAGTCGGCGTAGCCGCGGACTTCAATGGCCTGCGTCGGGCAAATCTTGACGCAGCACATGCATTCCCAGCACATTTCCGGAGCCTGGTTGTAGGCCTTCATCAGGTCCTTGTTGAGAACCATCAGGTCGTTCGGACAAATGTACTGGCAAGCCGTCTTGTCAAGTGCCTTGCAGCCATCGCACTTTTCGGGATTCACAAAACTTGGCATTAATTCCTCCTAATTGGAAAATGCTTACGGCTTATGTAATCGCTTCTTATATCGTTTATTACTTCTTACTTCTTTTTCACATCACCGGTCGCCGCACCGTGCAGCTTGACCTCGACCTTGTCCTCATCCTTCAGACTGGCGTAGTACTCGCGCAGAATAGCGAGGACTTCGGGACGGCTGAATTCGGCCGGGACATCGCCGCCCTCGGAGAGAGCCTTGCGCAGAGCCGTACCGGACAGGAACAAACGGTCTTCTTTACCGTGCGGGCAGGTCTTCATCGATGCCATACCCTGGCACTTGTAGCAGTAGAAGGTCCAGTCGATCGGGAGCATCTTGCACTTCAGGGCGCCGTCCGGCAGCTTGTGGAAGATTTCCTGAGCGTCGAACGGTCCATAATAGTCACCGACACCGGCGTGGTCGCGGCCGATGATCATGTGGGTGCAGCCGAAGTTCTGGCGGAACACGGCATGCAGGAGGCCTTCACGCGGACCGGCATAGCGCATATCGAGCGGATAACCGCCGGTGAGTACGCGCTCTTTAACGAAATACAGGTCGGTCAGGGTGTTGATGCACTTCACGCGGACGTCGGCCGGAATGTCGCCCGGCTTCAGCTTGCCGACCAACTGGTGAATGTACAGGCCGTCGGAAACTTCGCTGGCGATCTTGGCCAGGTATTCATGCGAACGGTGCATCGGGTTACGCAGCTGCAGAGCGGCCACGGTCTTCCAACCACGCTTCTCGAACTCCGCACGGCTCTCGGCCGGACGCTGATAAACATCGCCGAATTCTTTCGGGAAATAGCTCTCGGAAAGAACCTTCACCGGACCGGCGATATTCCATGCCTTCTGGGCTTTGACCACCTTCACACCGGGGTGATCATCATCGGCCGTACCGAAAACATGCTTGCACTCGAATTCCTTATCGATCTGATAGCTCTCGGTCACCTTCATGGTGCCCATGATCTCGTTCGTTTCGCCGGAAATGAGGCAGATATCGGTGCCGGCGGCGATCTTCTCATCGTGAGACAGAGTAACCGGGATCGGCCAGAAAATGCCGTTGGCCATGGTCATCTTTTCGCAGACACCCTTCCAGTCGGCTTCGCCCATGAAACCTTCCAGCGGGGTAAAACCGCCGATACCCATCATGATAAGGTCGCCGGTCTCGCGGGTGGTCATGACCACTTTGGGAAGCCCCTCGGCGCGCTTAAGTTCCGCTTCGCGCTCTTTGCCTTCCAGCAGCAAGATCTTCAGTGTATCGCTGCCATGTGGTGGAATGAGATTAGACATAGTTAAACCTAACCGTTGGTTTATTGTTTATAATTCCTACTGATCCTATCGTCTTTTCCATGCGATATTTGTGCCTTTTTTCACAAGCACATCACTATATCTTTTAGGGGTGTTGGCTGTTTGGATGCACTTCGCCCCATACACATTGAGGACTAATAGTAATTTTTTTCACAAGGTCTGTCAAGCGGTTTTAGGCGGAAATCTTACATTTTTCGGCATTTTTCGTGATCGTCAACAAATTATTGTTATTTTTATTATGTTGGTTTCCAATTACTTACAAATCGAGACCGACGAAAGCCGAATTCTCCCCACGACAACCCTCAACAAGTCTTGCTTTATAAAAAGTTTAGGTATACTTCTGAGTATACTTTATCATTGGCAAGTCCTCTAGGAAGCTCCCTTTTGATACCCGGAAGAGACCATATCACGAAAAAAAAGCTATAGTTTTTTTTGCAATTAATACATCCGGAGTGCACATTTTCAGGATTCAGCAGTGAATAATCATACCGGGCCCGGATTTTCAAAGGAATATGTTTTTTTTGGCTATTAAAATTAACGATATACATATTGCCGGAGGACCTCAGATATTTACTCGGAGCCTGCCCTATTGCAATGCAAGGCAATGCCTTATATGGCAACAAAGAAGGCTGCGAGAATCTGGAAGTCCGACTAACATTGTGAAAAAAATAACAACAAAGGCCTTGACAGCATTGACGGGCAGAGCTATTTTTTTGCCCGTATGGCCTTCCCCGCTCCCAAGGGGTGGCGAGTGTCTATATTAACCGAAGGAGTTGCTCTATGGCCGAGAGGCAAACAGTGCAGCCGGACTTGGATTTCATACGAGAAATCCGTGCGGCCGGCGGCGACACGCTCAACAAGTGTTACCAATGCGCTACTTGTTCCACTGTCTGCAATCTGTCACCGGCGAATCAGCCTTTCCCCCGCAAGGAGATGATCTGGGCGCAATGGGGAATGGCCGACAAGCTGGTTAATGATCCGGATATCTGGGCTTGTTTTCAATGCAATGACTGCACCATCCACTGCCCTCGTGAAGCCCGACCGGGTGATGTCCTGGCGGCGGTGCGGACATTCGCTTATCGCAACTTCTCGTTCCCGTCGTTCATGGGGAAAGCACTGGCTAAACCGTCGGCACTGCCGGTTCTCCTGGCGATTCCGGCGATTATCCTGCTGGCTTGTATTTTCATCTTCGCGCCGCATACGGAAACCGGCGAGTACGTGTTCATGACCAGCAATGTGATCGACTACAATTTCTTCCTGCCGCACAGCTCGGTCGATGCTTTGTTCGTATTCGGCAACATCCTTATCTTTATCTTTGCCGCGGTTGGTTTCCTGCGTTTCTGGAAAGGTCTCAAACGGCCTGATGATGAAATCAAGGTCGGTTTCATCCCGGCGTTCATTCAGGTGTTTTTCGAGACGCTGAGTCATAAGCGTTTCAACATGTGCGAGACCAACAAACCGCGCACAATCGGCCACATGCTGTTGCTTTTTGGATTTATCGGCGCCATGTTCACCACCGGGGCGGTTTTCGTTTTCATCTTTATTCCCCACTACCTCAACTTGCTGGGTCTGGAAAGCCTTCATTCCTGGTTCAATCTGCCGATTGATCTGCCCAATCCCGTCAAGATCCTCGGCGTCCTCAGCGGTGTAGCACTTATGCTGGGCGGTATTTTGCTGATCGTTCGTCGCTGGACCAGCCGTGATATTGTCGGCGCCAACGGTTATGCCGACTACCTGTTTTTGTATATAATGACCATCGTCGGTCTGACCGGGATGCTCTCCTGGGTCACCCGTCTGATAGGGATACCGATGCTGGCTTATGTAAATTATTTCATCCACATGCTGTCGGTCTTTTTCCTGCTGTGGTATATGCCCTATTCCAAATTCGCCCACATGATTTACCGGACGTTGGGATTGGTGTATGCGCGGCAGATCGGACGTCAGCCAAGGTAAGTTTTTGATCGGGGGCTGCCTCAAAAACGGACCAATCAGGGAACATTCCCGACACTGCGATGTTCAGGAACCTGATACTTGGTTGGAACACTAGTTTCAGAACGTTGAGAGGATATAAAACAAGGAGATCAAAAGATGTCTACGAAAGAGATCCAAGACGCCATCGTTAACAACATGAGGCGCTGGCAGAAAGTCGAGAACGCTTCGGTGGCCTCGACCGGAGCCGTTATCGAAAATACCGACAATCCGGTCGTGCGTTTGATTATGGAAGTGATCCAGCGGGATTCTCAGTTCCATTACCGGGTTCAGGATTTGATTGCCGATAGTCTTACTACCAAAACTATCACCCTCAATCCGGACGAACTGGCCAAGGTCTGGGGGATGATCGAGAAGCATATCGCTCTCGAAAAGAAAACGGTCGAGTTGGCCGAAGAGGCCATGGCCTCTCTCAAGGGCAAGAAGATGGTGGTGCAGGAGTATCTGCTCGACTATCTGCTGACCGATGAGGAAAAGCACAACAAGGTGCTGGCCACGCTTGAGAAGATCAAGAAGGGGATGTACCCGTACGGTTGATCTCGACGATCATTGATGATTTTATAAAGGGCGTCGCACGACGCCCTTTTTTTGTGGGTAAGTTGGCAGTGGGTCTCCGATGACACGCCCACCCGAGAAACGTCTTTACCGCGAAAGCGGGAATCCATCTTCATTTTTAAGGTGCCCCACCCCTCGGGTGGGAAGTTTACAACGTTGTCAGGTGTTATACTCACGGTACACACAAGGACATCTGCCACCCACGAACGGCGCAAGGGACGAAGATAGGCTACTGCTTTCGCAGGAGCGACGTGATTCGGGTGAAGTCTTCGTGTACAAACAGGACATAGTCCGTAAGTCCCACCCGAGGGGTGGGGCACCAAGGCTAGTCGAAAGGCCGTGCTATTTCTCGGACTCGAGGAAATGTTCGACGCCTCGGAGTGTCGCCTCAAGGTGCTCTTCGCCGTGCGAGAGCGAGACGAACCAGGCCTCATAGCCCGAAGGCGGCAGAAAAACACCGGAGTCAAGCATGGCTCGATGGAAACGGGCGTACTTGTCCATATCGGAACGCCCGGCCGAGGCAAAATCGACAACATCCTCATCGGTGAAAAAGATCGTAAACAGCCCCTCGACCAGATTGATCCGAACGTTGCAACCGGCCTGCTCGAACAGCGCGGCCATCTGCCTGGTCAGCTTCTCCGAGAAATGCTTGAGATACTCATAGACGGTCTGATTGTTCAGGTTGCGCAGCATGGCAATGCCGGCCGCGGTTGAAAGCGGGTTGCCGGACAAAGTCCCGGCCTGATAAACCGATCCGAGCGGAGCCAACTGGTCCATCAGAGACAACCGGCCGCCCACACCGCCGATAGGTAAACCGCCGCCGAGAATTTTTCCCAGGCAGACCAGGTCCGGAATAATCCGGAAATAACCGGCCGCTCCGGCGGGAGACAGGCGGAAACCGGTAATGACCTCGTCGAAGATCAGGACGGCGCCGTGTTTTTTGGTCAGATCGCGCAGCAATTTGAGAAATTCCGGCTGCGGCGGGATAACCCCCATGTTGGCGGCCACCGGTTCGACAATCACCCCGGCGATCTCGCTCCCGTATTTTTCAAAGCACTCACGCACCGCTTCAAGATCATTGTACGGCAGCGAAAGAGTGGTTTGCGTAACGGTTTCCGGCACACCGCCGCTCGCGGGCAAAGAGCCGGTAGCCAATCCACTCCCGGCCTTGACCAGAAACATGTCGGAATGACCGTGATAACCGCCGTCGAATTTTACGATAATTTTCCGGCCGGTAGCGCCGCGAGCGATGCGGGCCGCCGTCATGCAGGCTTCGGTCCCCGAAGACACCAGCCGCAGCTTCTGAATCCAGGGCATGCGTTCGGAAACCAGATCGGCCAGTTCCAACTCGGCTTTGGTCGGCACTCCGAACGATGTCCCCTTATCGACAGCATTCTTGACTGCCTGGAGAATCGACGGGTGGGCATGACCGAGAATCAACGGCCCCCAGGACATGACATAGTCGACATAACGGTTGCCGTCAATATCGAACAGCCAGGCGCCCTGACCGTGGTCGGCAATGAACGGACTGCCGCCGACCGAACCAAAAGCACGCACGGGACTGTTCACCCCGCCGGGGATCAATTCGGTCGAGGCGGTGAAGACTTTACGGGAGTTATCGGTATTGTAGGGCATTCCGTCTTCCTATTCAGAGAGCCAGCGGGCCGCATCGAGAGCATGATAAGTAATAATGATATCCGCCCCGGCCCGTTTGATCGAGGTCAGGATTTCCATGACCAGTTTCTTCTCATCCACCGCTCCGATACCGGCCGCCGCTTTTACCATCGCGTATTCACCCGAGACGTTGTAAGCGGCCAGGGGCTGCTCGAACTCCTGACGGGCGCGATGGATCACATCCAGATAAGACAGCGCCGGTTTGATCATGACAATATCGGCCCCCTCGTCCACATCGAGGTCGATCTCACGCAAGGCCTCGCGCCAGTTGGCCGGGTCCATCTGGTAGCCTTTGCGGTCGCCGAAACGAGGGGCGGAGTCAACCGCTTCGCGAAACGGTCCGTAGAATGCGGAGCAGTATTTGGCCGAATAGGCCATAATGGCGCGGTCGCTGAAGCCGTTGTCGTCGAGCGCCTCACGGATAAACGCCACGCGGCCGTCCATCATATCCGACGGGGCTACGATATCGGCGCCGGCCCGGGTGTGACTGAGCGCTTGCTCGGCCAGAATTTCGAGGGTGGCGTCGTTGTCGACCTCGTTGTTCTTGACAACACCGCAATGGCCGTGATCGGTGTATTCACAAAGGCAGACATCGGTAATAACCAGAATCTCCGGGCAGCGCACTTTGATAGCACGCACCGCCCGCTGGACAATACCGTCGTCGTCGAGCGATGCCGAACCGGTAGCGTCTTTGTCGGTCGGCGTCCCGAACAGAATGACCGCCGGGATGCCAAGATCATAGGCAATGCGAGCCTCATCGGCAGCGCGGTCGACCGGCAGATTACTGATGCCCGGCATGGATGAGATCGGCGTGGGAGCAGTCACCAGATCGCTGACAAAGAGCGGATAAACCAGATTATCCGGACTGATTCGAGTCTCCCGCACGAGGCGACGAATAGCCTCGGTGCGACGAAGACGACGGGGGCGGTGGAAGGGTGATTCCATCTTCGTTATCCCTGCTTCTCTTTGGTAAAGTAGCTGACTAAAGCCTCAATGACACCCGGTAATGAATGTTCGGCCGCCTCGACCGTAACCTTGAGACCGTACGATTCGATCATGGCCGAGGTTGACGGTCCGATCGAGACAAGAACAGCTTTCTCAGTCAGTCGAGCTAGCTCGCCGACAGAGAATTTCTGAACGAGCCCTTCGGCCGTCGAGCCGGAGGAGAACAGAATCACATCGGGCGGGAAGTCAAACAAGCGGTTACGATATTCATCGGGCCATTCCGGATGATATGTATGGTAAACCTCGAGCGGCAACACCGAAGCACCGGCCGCGGTCAAGGTGTCGTAAACGGTATTATCAGAAAGATTCCCCTGCACCCGTACGACCTCGGCGCCGGCCAGGGAATAGGTCTCGCATAACTCCGACGCCAGTCGCGCGACGGTAGCTTTGGTCGGAATGAAATCGGCAGTAAGAGCATGTTCGCGCAAGGCACGAGCCGTGCCGTAACCGACCGCGGCGATGCGGTAAGCTGCCAGGTGGCGGACATCGCCGACCTTCTCAGCCAGTTGACGCATGAAATAGCGAACGCCGTTTTCACTCGTGAACAACAGCCAGCGATGCGATCCGGAGAGACGTTTTATTTTGCTCCAGGCGTTGTCATCGACCACCTCACGAGTGGCAATAGTCGGATACGGAAGGACTTCCGCGCCTAGTTCACGCAACTCATGATAAACCGAACCGGCCTGATCGGCCGGGCGCAGCACCATTACACGCAAGCCCGAAAGAGCTTTGCCGCCGTACCAGTCCAGGGTGCTGTGAAGCTCCACGGTCTCACCGATCATGAACAACGCGGGAGGTCGAATGGATTCTTGTTGAACCAGATCCGGCAGCGTTCCCAGCGTTCCGATTACACGACGCTGGGTCGGCAGCGTTCCGCGTTCAATAATCGCGGCGGGGCGATCAGGCGACATGCCGCCGTCAATAAGCTGACTCACGATCCCGGCCACTTCGCCGACGCCCATGTAAATCACGAGCGTGCCGTTTTTCAGGCGGGCGAGGTCATCCCACGGTACGGAAGAAACATCCTTGTCTTTAGCCTTATGGCCGGTAGCGAAAGTTACCAGCGAGGCACGCGTGCGATCGGTACAGGGGATGCCGGTGCAGGCTGCGGCCCCGATGGCGGCAGTAATACCGGGAATAATTTCGTAAACGATTCCGTGTTGCTTAAGATAAGCGGCCTCTTCCCCACCGCGCCCGAAGATCAGCGGATCGGCGCCTTTGAGCCGTACGACCGTTTTGCCTTCACGGGCAAGCTGAACCAGGAGAGCGTTTATTTCATCCTGAGGAAGGGCGTGGTCGGAGGCCTTCTTGCCGACATAGATCAACGCCGTTTCGGGTGGCAGAGAAATAATTAACTCCGGCGGGATCAGATTGTCGTAGACCACGGTGTCGGCCGACTCCAACAGGCGCTGACCGCGTACGGAGATAAGCTCCGGATCACCCGGACCGGCGCCCACGAGATACACTTTTCCGACATCGTTCTGTTCGGCGGTCATCGTTCCATCAACTCTCTGGCCCCCTGTTCGATCAGGTCCGCAGCCACTTGCCGGGCGAGGTTCTGCTCGGTTTGTCCGGATTCCGCCTCGGCAAAGGCATGAAGTCTGGTTTTGCCTGATTTGTCAAGTACGACGGCATCGAGCAAAAGCCGGTCGTTCTCGAAACGGGCATGGCATCCGACGGCAGCGGCACAACCGGCATTCAATTCGGATAGTAGATTGCGTTCGACAGCGAGACAAACACGGGCTTCGGGGTCGTCGATGAGGGCGGCATCGCGAAGGATGATGCCGTTGTCGGCTCGCGCCTGAACCAGCAGAAATCCCTGGCCGCCGGCCGGAAGAAAGGTCGATAAATCGAACAAGTCGGCAATGCGCTCGGTCAAACCGAGTCGAGTCAGTCCGGCTCGGGCCATGATTAAGGCATCGTATTGGCCGTCATCGAGTTTGGCGAGCCGGGTTTCGACATTGCCGCGAATCTCCTTGATCCGTAAATCGGGGCGAACATGCAACAATTGCGCGGCGCGGCGCGGTGAACCGGTACCGATCACGGCGCCCTCAGGAAGATATGCGAAGGTCGTTCCTGAATTGGCGACCAGGGCATCTTCCACGGGTGCTCGCGGCGGAACAGCAGCCGTCACAAGTCCTTCAGGCATAACCGAAGGGAGATCCTTGGCGCTATGGACAACGAGATCAAAACGCCCCTCGAACAAGTCAGCCTCAAGTTGACGCGTAAACACTCCCGGCTCCGGCATCTGCGAGAGCGCGGTGGTGCGATCCCGGTCTCCTTTCGAGATCACCTTAACCAGCTCGATCGTAACATCTCCCAACGCCTCAGTCAGAAGCTCACTGACGATACTTGACTGAACCAGGGCGAGACGGCTGGCCCGGGTACCGATTTTAATCCGGCGCGGCATGATTATATTCGTTCAGGATCAGTCACCGGCCTTGAGCCAGTCGCGAAGAATCTCCTGAACCTGTTCATCCTTAGGATTCTCTTTCAAAAGGTCTTTCCAGTCGGCGTTGAGAAACATGCCGAAACATTTCAGCCGGGCTTCCTGATCGTCAGGTCCATCGGCGTGTATCATTTCGCGAAACTGAACGGCATATTTAGCGATACGGGTCCAACGGTCCGGGAATATGTCGTCCATAATCAAACGCAGATAACCGGAAAGGTAGGGTGCTTTGCCGTCGGTCGAGATCGCCACGGTTAACGGCCCGCGCCGGGTTACGGCCGGCATGATGACATCGCACAACTCCGGCTGGTCGACCACGTTGACCGGCACCCCGGCAGCGATCGCTTCCTCGTACACCTGCTTGTTGACCGCCTGGTCGTCAGCCGATGAAATCACCAGGCCGAATCCTTTTACGTCGCCGGCCTGATACGGACGCTTTTCCAGCGTTACCTTCTTGCGCGAATGGTAGTATTCGATTTTCTCGACCACCTCCGGCGCAATGACGGTGATAGTGCTCTCGAATTCGAGGAGCGTGTTGATCTTCCGCAGGGCCACTTTGCCGCCGCCGACGACAAGACACTTGCGCCTCTTGAGCGAGAGCCCCACCGGGAGGTATTCGTTCATGACCTTCCTTTCTTTCCGTTTTCACCCTGCTCCGAGACTCGATATTTAACCTGGGCCATTTTATGCGCCATACGCTCGGCCGCTTCACGAACGGCGCGATGATACTGCGACGGCAACAAGTTGAAAATGGGAGCCAGTTCCTGATCCTTAATCGCCTCGAATTTCTCGGACAGGCTGTCGTATGTAAATTCGTGCTTAATATGATCGTACCAATAGGCGAACTCCTGGAGCCGCTCGGCGATAATCGCCTCGGCATTGGGAATCGCCGCCGCCCGCTCGCTCTGACGCTGGTCAACGAACGCCTGAACATCTTCCATGTCAAGCAGCTTCAAACCGGGATGGAACTCCCCGGACACTTCGACATCGCGCGGAATAGCAATATCCATAACGGTCAACTGCTTGTCGGGCATATCCGTGAATAAGTCGTTGAGCATCTTACGCGTTACAATCGGCTGCTCGCTGCCGGTGCTGGTAAAGACGATATCCGCTTCGCGCAGCAGAGCGGGAAGTTCATCCAATCCATGACCGGAGCCCTTGAATTTCGCGGCAAGGTCTATCGCTTTCTCGGGCGTGCGATTGGCGAAAACGAGCTTTTTGTGATGCAGTTTACGCCAGCTTGAAGCGGCCAGGCTGATCATGCGGTTGACACCGATGAACAACACGGTAGGACGAGTCGATAAATCGAGCCCGGAACGCAGCAGCTCTATTGCCGCCGAGCTAACCGAGCAAGCCCCCCGGCCCATTTCGGTATCGGTGCGAACCTGTTTTCCCACCCGGAACGCCTGGTGAAAAACACGATGGAGTATTTTTCCGGTCATTTTCACCCGACACGACGAGCTATAGGCCTCTTTTACCTGTCCGAATATCTGATTCTCACCGAGGACCATCGAATCGATCCCGGCGCACACCCGAAAGAGGTGACGGGCAACATGTTTCCCTTTACGCTGGTAAAAGCATTCTTCCAGACGTGCGATATCGATTCCCCGGTATTCCTGGTAGAATTGACAGAGGAGATCGAAGGGATCTCTTTTACGGGGACCGACAAAACAGAATTCGACGCGGTTACAGGTGGAAATAATTACGGCCTCAACGACGCCGTCGATCAAACCGAATTTCTCCAGCGCTTCGGCCGCATCTTCGGGGCCGATTTGCAGAGGTTCACGTTGTTCGACCGTCGAGGTCTTATGATTGATGCCGCAGAGAACTAAGCGCCATTCCGTCATCGTCTCACGAATTCCTCAATCTTATCCGGCCAGCTGGCGCTTCAGCATCGAAGCACCGCCGCCGACAATTCGTAGTCGGTTAAAGCCCGCCTTTTTCAGAATGACCGCCGCCTGATAGGATCGCGGTCCGCGCTGGCAAATAACCGCAATTTCCCGCTCCGGGTCAAGCTCTCCGATGCGTTCGGCCAAATCCTCGAGCGGGATTTTATGAATACCTGCAAACAGATCGGGATTGAGCGGCAGGGGGTCGGTTTCGACTTCGGTGTTCGTTCGGACATCAAGAAGAACCGGCTTGCCCTCGGCTATCGTCGCCTCCGACGGGAGTGTAAATCCAAAGCCGCGTTGCTGCGCTTCAGCCATTGAGGCTAACTGATGCAGGGGATCGAGTGCCTCGGAGTAAGGCGGTGCATAGCCATGCTCGAACTCCAGCAAATCGGCCACGGTCGCCTTGCGCCCCAGGTATGATGAAAAAACATCGACACGACGACAGATATTCCCCGGACCGGCCACCTGAATACCGAGCAGTTGCATATTGTCGGGACAATAAACCATTTTTGCCGTGAAGAATGAACTCTCGGGATAAAATTCAGGTTTGTCACCGAACGTTCCCCATACCGCGGCAGCATTCAGACCGGCCCGCTTAGCGGCTTCTTCGCTGAGACCCACGGCGCCGACGTTGACGTCGAACACTTTCACCAGAAAGGCCCCTAATACACCCGGAAAACGGCTGTTGCCGTCGGTGATATGGTCGGCGATAACTCGTCCGTGGCGATTGGCCAGCGAACCCATCGGCAAAAACAACGGCTGTCCGGTGAGAATATGGACCGACTCGACACAATCGCCGCCGGCGTAAATACATGGATCACTGGTCTGCATATACTCATTTACGGCAATACCGCGACTGGGACCGATTTCGAGTCCACAGTCAACGGCCAAATCGGTGGCAGGATGCACACCGACACACAGGAAAACGTAATCAACCGTGACCGGTTCCAAACCGGTAACGTGCAGGGTCAGGTGTTCTCCGTCTTTGACGATTCTTTCCACTCCGGCGCCGGTGTGAACCGCTACCCCCTGGCGCTTCATCTCGGCTTCGGCCAACAACGCCATTTCCGGATCGAGAGCATACGGCAACACCTGCCCCTCACGCTCGATCAGGGTCGTTTCGATCCCCCAGAGCCCGGCGGCCGCCTCGGCTAACTCGCAACCGATAAAACCGCCGCCGATAATAGCGACGCTTCCGATTTGACCGGTTTCAGCCAGTTTGCGGAAATGGATGGCATCATCGGGGCGCGTGAAATTGCGCACACAGTCGTCTTCCGGGATTTCGAACGGGGCTTTATTCGGCGTTGCCCCGGTGGCCAGCACCAGATATTCATAGCCGTGAACAATCTCGCGGTTTTCTTCGAGAAGTTTCACCCTCACGGTCTTAGCTTTGCGGTCGATTGCGATTACTTCGGCGGACGGCACGGCCGTGAAACCACGAGTGGCGGCGAACCATTTCTCATCGCGAACAACGCCGTATGCCGTTTTCATTAACTCGTTGAAACTGCCGACATCGCCGGAGGCAAAATACGGCATACCGCAGGAACCGTAGGAAAAGAGCTTTTCCTTTTGAAAAAGGGTGACGGTGACGTCGAGACGCCGACGCATAAGCGCTGCCGCAGCCTTGGGTCCACAGGCAACACCACCCACAACCACTATGTCTGATTTGTCGTTCATTTTACCTTTTCACACAGAAAGATACGGGGTTGCCCATCGGCAACCCCACGCATATAGTTCATGATCACTCCGTTTCCGGAGTCAATCGGTTAATATCATACTTTCGTCGCGACCGGTACGTCTTCTCCCTTAATCCGGTTTTGGACTACATCGCCGCGAACCGACAGCACCACTTTGTACAAAAGGGTTACGATCAGCAAGCCCAGCGCATAGACAGCCACGGAGATCATCAACTCCGGAACCGTCGGTACATACGACGGGACATGACCCAGGACCGACGGCACGAAACCGGTTACGATCAAAGCCAGCCCCTTATCGATCCAGAGCGAAACGAAAACCGCGATACAGGCAATGGCCAGGATCGGCTCGCTGTGACGGAATTTCGGCACCAGCAACAGCAGGAGCGAGAAGATCGCCAGGATCGACGAGAAATACATCCAGGGACCGATCCAGTTGTTCTCCGCTATCCCACCGAACATGAAATGGAAATGCGCCAGATGTTCGGGAATATCCGAGTAGTAAGCGGTGAAAAACTCCATCGCTACCAGGAAGACGTTCACGCACATGGCGTAGGTAACGATTTTACCCAGGTTCTGGATCGCTTCCTTGCCGGGATCGAAACGGGTCAGTTTGCGCAGGATCATCACGAAGAGGATCAGCAGCGCCGGACCGGCCGAGAACGCCGATGCCAGAAAGCGCGGAGCCAGCACGGCGGTCATCCAGAACGGACGAGCTGCCAGACCGGAGTACAGGAAAGCGGTCACGGTGTGAATACTGACAGCCCACGGGATCGAGAGAATGATCAGCGGCTTGACCCATTTCGGCGGCGGGATGGATTTACGTTCCGCCCCGAGGGTGGTCCAGCCGATAATCAGGTTCAACAACAGGTAACCCATGAGCGAAACCATATCCCAGAACATCATCGAATGCGGCGTCGGATGCAGCATCACGTTCAAGACACGGGTCGGCTGACCCATATCGACGAAGATGAACAGCATACAGACCAGCACCGACGGTATCGCTACGAATTCTCCCAGAATGACGATTTTGCCGAACAGTTTGTAGTTATGCAGGTAGTAAGGCAACACCACCATCACGGCCGAAGCAGCCACCCCGACCATGAAAGTGAACTGAGCGATATAGAAGCCCCAGGTAACGTCGCGGCCGAGACCGGTGATACCCAGACCCTCGTTAAACTGGCGGATATAAAAGAGCACACCGATACCTATAAGTACGAGCAGCCCGATTACCCAGGTCCAGTATTTCTTGTCTCCTATAAGTGCTTTTTCTAACATTGGTACCTCACACTACATAGTAGACTTCAGGGTTAGTACCAAGCGAGGGCCGACGACGAATCGTATAACGCTCCTGGAGGATTTTCCGAACCTCCGATTCGGGATCTTCGAGATCGCCAAAAATAAGAGCGCCGTGTTTACAAGCCTCGACGCAGGCGGGCATTTTGCCGCGCGCGAGTCTTTCCTCGCAGAACGTACATTTCTCCACGACCCCTCGGGTGCGCGTGGGATAGTCCGTCTTCATCTCTTTGATATGCGGCCGGGGATCGCGCCAGTTGAACGAGCGCGAACCGTACGGACAGGCGGCGACACAATAACGGCAGCCGATACAGCGGTGCCAGTCCATCATCACGACGCCGTCGCTTTCACGACGGAAAGTGGCGTTGGTCGGGCAGACCCGAACACAAGGCGGATTATCACAGTGGTTGCAGAGCACCAGCGTCGGCATGTGGTTGAGACCTTCCATCTGCAGCGGATGATCCTGGTCCTCGAAAACATGTTCGAAAGACTCCTTCCAGATCCACTTGACTTCGTCCTTGGGGTTGTCGAATTCCGGGACGTTGTGGATCAGGTGGCAGGCCTTGGAGCAGTCGGAGCAACCTTCCTGTTCATTGCATTTGCGTAAGTCGATTACCATGGCCCAGCGCTTCGCCGTAAGCGGTCCCTGATGAACCGGCGGCTGCGTCGTACTGTCGACCGGCGTGTTAGTGCTGTCAACGTTTCCGAAGGCGCGGCTGACCGAACCACCGGCCAGTCCCAGGGCGGTAAGCGAAGATACCTTCAGAAATCCTCTTCGATTGATACCCATTACTTAGCCACCTCCTTCGGCACGATATGACAATCCCAGCAATAGGGATCGACACCGGCGTAGTTATGGCACTGATCGCAGAACTTGTCCTTGTTGACATGGCAGCTCAGACAGGTGTTCGACAGGCTCTTTTCCATGGTAGTGCCGTCCGGTCCGGTGAAGAAACGCTCCTGTTTGCGGACGACATCATCGCGCCAGGTGTTGAGCAGGTCCATGTGGTAGCCGGTCATATAATCGGTCGCGGCCACACAGGCTTCACCCAGCGGTTTTTCCAGCACCGGCCGGTAGTCGGCGGTCTTGCTGGCGACGTTATACCAGATCGGGAAACTGATCAAAACCAGGAAGATGATCACCCCGACAATAACTTTCCCGGCATCATGCATCTTCGGTTTCCTCCTTCTTTTCGAGACCCGGCAGCGGTTCGCCTCTCAGATCGGTTTCGCGCTTTTCACCTTTCATGACCAGCGCATTTCCGAGCATCTCATGAATACCGGCTACTTCGACCTCCGGCACCCAGTATTCCATCAGCGGCGGAAGGGTCGCCTTGTCGATGGCACAGATACACAGAAGGGTATTAACGCCGTTTTTATCGTGTACGTAGCGAACGGCGTTGGCACGAGGGAGGCCGCCCCGCAGACGCATTTCCAGGTTTTCATCCGTGCCCAGTCCGGCTCCGGAACCACAGCAGAAGGTCTGTTCCCTGATCGTGTTCTCCGGCATTTCGGTGAACTTGTTACAGACGTTGCGAATCACGTAACGCGGTTCCTCGATCAATCCCATCGCTCGGGCCGGGTTGCAGGAGTCGTGGAAAGTTACATGGCGATGGTCGTTGCGGCTGGGATCCAGTTTCAATTTGCCGTTGCGAATCAAATCCGAGGTGAATTCCATGATATGGACCATCTTGGTCGATTTGGCATTCTTGAAAACGGTACCGGTGATCGGCGATTTCGGAACTTCGAGAAAATCAGCCGGACCGTTGAGGGTGTCCATGTATTGGTGTACCACCCGCCACATGTGACCGCATTCACCGCCCAGAATCCATTTCACACCGAGGCGCTTAGCCTCCATGTACATCTTGGCGTTAAGCCGCTTCATCATGTCGACTGAATGGAACAAACCGAAATTGCCGCCTTCGGAGGCATAACAACTCCAGGTATAATCCAGGCCGATCTCGTGAAACAGCATCAGATAACCGAGCAAAGTGTAATAATGGGGCGAGGCAAAATAGTCGGCCGACGGAGCGATAAACAGAACCTCCGCTCCCTTCTTGTTGATCGGCGCCTCAACCCTGATCCCGGTCAGCTCCTCGAGTTCATCGACCGCGAATTCGATACTGTCGACAAAACCATGTGGCTGAATCCCGAGGTGGTTGCCGGTTTGATAGCAGTTGGCGGCGGGAGTGGTGATCCATTCGATCGTCACACCGATCAGGTTCATCAACTCGCGAGCCATCATGGTGATTTCAGCGGTGTCGATACCGTACGGACAAAATACCGAGCAGCGGCGGCATTCGGTGCATTGATAGAAGTAGTAGAACCATTCCTTGAGCACCTTGACGGTCAACTTGCGGCCGCCGTTGAGTCCACGCAGAATTTTGCCGGCCGTAGTGAAGTCGTTGCGATAAACCGAACGCATCAGTTCGGCACGCAGGACCGGCATGTTCTTGGGATCGCCCGAGCCGATGTAATAATGGCATTTGTCGGCGCAGGCGCCGCAACGCACGCAGATATCCATGAACAACTTGAACGATCTGAATTTTTCCAGGCGTTGCTTGAAACCATCCAGGATAATCTTCTCCCAGCCGTCCGGCAGCGGCCATTCTTCGTCGTGCGGCTGCCATTTGCCCATGGTGGGCAAACCCAGATACTCGAGCTTCTCGCTCACCCCGGCGTAGTTATAGAATCCTCTCTTGAACTCTACACTGGGATCGGTCCATTTCTTTTGCGGCAGACCGTAATCTATCTGGATCAATTCTTCCGGTTTTTTCATTTTCTCTGCCATGGTTACTCCTCCTTATCCAACGGGAGGCCGGCAGCTCTCATGAGATCCCGGTATTCGTCTTCGTATTCTTCGTAGGTATGCACCTTAACCTCATGGCTTGGCCACGGATTGATGTAGCGCTTCATCCGGTTGTTGTTGGCCATGTTGCGGGTCGGACTCATGAATACCCCGGCCATGTGGACCAGCTTGCTGAACGGGAAGTAGATGAAGAGACAGCTCACGAAGAAGAGATGGATGAAGAACAAGATCCCGATTCCCTCGGGTGTCACCGGGTGTAAGCTGATCAGCCCCATACCCAGTTCCTTGATAGCTACCAGATCAGTCTTGTAAAAATACCTGAGCAGAATGCCACTGGTTACTATGGAACCGATCAGCAAGAGCGGAAAGTAATCACCGAGCAGCGAGATATAACGCATGCGCGGTTCCAGCACGCGACGGAAGAAAAGATACGTCAGGGCCAGGACGATAATGATATCGGTCATGTATAGAATCGGGAGACCAATCTGGAAAAATCCGTCCAGCGTCTGGACTACATAAACGAAGTGCGGAACGGGTTCGGCAAAGAACTTAAAATGCCGAATAAAAATGATGAGGAAACTGTAATGAAAAGCCAGGCTGCCCAACCAGAGCCATTTGTTGGAGCCATAGACCAGCTTACCGCCCTCTTTCAGTTCCTGCTTGGTATTGCGGAAGAGGGAGCGGAAAAACAGCACTTCCATCGCCATCCGCACCAGCACTCCCCAGAACGTATGAGGAGCCTCGATTTTGGATGACTTAATCCAGTCGTGCGTTTTCTGCTGGCCGCAGGTGGTCGGAATCCGAAACGGCACCGGCGATTTCGCCCAGCGAAATACCCGAGCCACGATCCCTACCAGGAAAATCACGATGGCAGAGTACGGTATGATCACCCCGAAAAGGTATTCGAGGTTGAGCACCCCGACACCTATCAGCGGGATCAAGAGCAGTACAATCACTGCCAGGATCGCCACGAAAATACTCATAGGTTAACGCATTCCTTCATCGAATATGTTCTCTCAATGCTTCTCTTCTTCGTTGTCGTCTTCGTCTTCATTATCCAGGGAATCGATATCGATCCCGCGTCGATTCAGATGATCCACCATCTTATAAGTCCTGCGCTTAGCCTCATTGACTTTAATCTGCGCCATCTGATCGCGACAAAGAGTGTACAAATCGAACGCCAACAACGCCAGCCGGTCGATCCGGCCTTCCAGCTTGCGCAGTTCAGTCGCTACTCGGGCATCATTGAGGGAGCCCCGCACCTGCTCGTAAATAACATCCTTGAGCAAATAAACAAAAGCGGTAGCCTGGGCCGGTGTGAACTCCTGCACAGCGCGAATCCGGATAATTTTATCGAGCGCCTGCGCCAGCACCGAGCGGCTCTCTCCTCCAACCAGTTCATCGAAAAGAACCTCGGTTTGCTCCCGAATGGCATGACCGACCGGGTTGGCGAACTGGTTTTTGCGATTGGTCAAGAAATTGGCCGAATCGGATGGATAAGTATCAACAATTCGGCTACGCCATTGAGTAATTATGGCGTCTCGTTTTTCGTTCAAAAGACTCGCTAGCATACGACCTGCATTGGCCGTAACCACCTCATACCATCCCCTGCTCGTGGTCCCCGGCTCGTTAAAAGTTTCACAAAGTCAAATGCCTTCAAACCTATAAGTTATTAGTTTGTACCATGCAGTCAACTGTTATTTTGTGAACAACGTAACTATCTGTGAGGCATTATTCTACTATAAGAAAATACGTGGCGGGAATCAGGACGGCAAAAGACCATTTTATCGGGGAAGCCGATCGAAAATTACCTATGATCTTTTTTTATAATTGACGCCCATCAGTTACCACCACGCTGCATATTGGCCACAACCACCATCGCGACGATTTCAGTCCCGGCATCAGCGGTTTCGGTATTGACTTAAACGGTGGCTCTATAATTGGGTGTTTCCTCAGAATGACGACGCCGAAAGAAGGTATCGTCGGGTGTCTCTACCCGATGGGATTGTTGACAAACCTCAATTGCGGCGGAGACAAGCCCCGCCGCTACGCGTTAAAGAGCCCTAACCTCGTGTAGCGGGCGGTTTTGTGTCGCCCGCATTACTGACGTGTCTTGCTGAACATCCGCGCGTACGGCGTTTTCAACACTCCCCGATGACCGTCTACGATCCAACCATTGCAAAAACAAGTATCGGGAATCTTGTTGGAATACTCCCCAAAACCACTATATTATGAATAGGTCGGTTATGGATTGAGGGGACCATATTTTGGTTGCTGCTTTTTTCATATCATGTCGTTGCTCAGTCGGGTGGTCGGATAGTCCGGCAACCTTGTACAACTTTGATATCTCTACCTTGTGAGGAGGGTACTGTGAAGATTCGATATCGTTGTTTGACAACTTCAGTAGCATGCCTTGTTTTCACCGCCGTTGGCCCGTCGACCTCATTTGCCGGGGAGCAAGTGCTACCCGCCTGGGATACGCTTTCGAACAGCCACTTCTCGTTGACCGTTTCCAACAACGGCAACATGGGTAATCAGGGAATCGGCGGCGTCAATCTGGATTTCTTCAATTTCGGGGACTGCGATTTTGTTGAGGAGGGCGCCACGGACACGGTTCCGGGTGATGCTTCGGTCTACCTGTACGACGGCTCGCCGGTGATCTGCTGGCCCGACGGCGACTCGGTTATATGCAACTATTCCATGTTCGGCTCCAACACGGATGACGGCTTCTCGTTCCTTCCCCAGGGAGACGCCAGTATCACGAGTGAAACCTGGGGATATGTTTATCATAGCTCGTTCACGACACGTGACGGTGCTCTGATGATCGAGCAAGAGATAATTGCACCGCACGACGGCGACACCTGTGAGTTTTTCGTCAAGTACCTGAAGATTTTCGTCAACGACGGACAAACTCATTCCAATCTCGCGATCGGCGAGGCCATTGACTGGAACATTCCGGCCGACTCCGGCGTGTGGAACCGGAGCGAGTTCGATACCAATCGCAGGATTATCTATCAGATCGGCTCCGAGATCTGTGATTCACTCGGCGATGCTCTGGAGTGTCAGGACAACGACCTGCGCTATGGCGGCATGGTTTTTTACATCGGCATGGATAATTACAACGCCTCCTATGACTTCGCCGGGGCGATAACCGCGGCCAATGCCGTATACATTGATCCGCTGGGGCGTTTCGACAACGACTCACTCTACGGGTTTATGTCGAATGCCGATGGGTATAATATCTCGGACTCGACTGACGCCGATCTTTTCACTCTATGGACATATCGCTCTAACTACACGCTCGGTCCGAACGACACCCTGAAGATATATACGTTCCTGTCTACCGGTAAAGATGGTGAGAGTGATTTCCTGAGTAAGGTGGATAAAGGTCGCGTCTGGCTGGAGTCTCTCATGCCAGTATCTGTTTGCATACCGGGCGATATCAACAACTCAGGCAGTGGTCCCGACATCAGCGACTTGGTTTACCTGGTCTCGTATATGTTTTCCGGTGGTCCGGAACCTCCCTGCATGGACATAGCCGACATAGACCGCAACGGCAACAATCCCGATATCGCCGATCTGGTTTATCTGGTTACATATATGTTCCAGAATGGACGAGACCTTCCCGCCTGCTACGGCTGCCGGTAAACGACTGAGCCAAGTCGTGAATAGTTTGTCTTACCGATAGAATAGAAAACGCCCGGGGCTGATGCTCCGGGCGTTTTTGAAATCAAAACGATTGCGGTCGATCACACACAACCGGTCGGCTTGGCCAGGCCGGCAACCTTACAGGCGCCCTTGGCCGGTCCCGACGGGAACAGCTCGTAAACCTTCTTGAGCGGGAATCCGGTCTCTTTGCAGAGCTTACGAATCATGGGAGCAATCCCAAACTTCAGGTAATACTCACGCAGGTAGTTGACCAGCTTCCAATGCTCTTCGGTCATATTATCAACGCCTTCAGTCGTAGCCAACGCCTTGGCGACATCCTCACTCCACTGTTCCGGCTCCATCATGAAACCGTCTTCATCGACCTCAATGCTGACCGAGCCTTGTTCAAATTTCGGCATCGTGAACCTCCATCAATACGATCAATTATAGGTACAAATGTCCATTCTTTTTCGTTTCAAACAAAACAAACTAATGCATTTCGATATATCCGCAAGGGCATTGTTCGGAACACTTTTTACACCCGGTGCAGACATCATGCTTGAAATAATACTCCTCGGCGCCGATCACCGGTCCGCCCTTCTGGGACGGTTTCTTGATCGCCGAATCCTGGCAGAGCGACCAGCAGGTGCCGCAGTCGAAACAAAGTCCGCAGCTCATGCAGCGTCCGGCCTCGGCGACCGCCGTTTCCAGATCGAAGGTGTAGGTAATTTCGGCCGTAAGGCTCTTAAGCGCCTCGTTCGGATCCATGTTCTTCGGTTCATGGCGCTCTTTGGCCTCGTAGTACTCGTGATGCATCTTGTCGAGCTTAACCGCCGGACCTTTCTTCTCATCCGGCATCGCTTCACCCGATATCGATTCGTGAATCGCTTCGGCGGCGCGACGACCGTGATGAATAGCATCGATCACCAGCCCGAGGTTGGTGTTGTCGCCGCCGGAGAAAGCCTTTTCGATCTTGGTCTTGAACTTTTCATCGACCTTGATCCAGTCTTTCCCTTCGACGAAATCCTCGAATCCGGTGAAATCCGGAGCTTGCGAAATTGCCGTCACCAGAGTGGTGAACTCGAGATCGAAAGTGTCCCCTTCAATCGGCACCGGTCGGCGACGTCCCGAAGCATCCGGCTCGCCCAGTTGCATCTTCTGGCATTTCATACCGGTCGCCCGGGAACCGTCGTTGTAGATTTCGATCGGAGCGGCGAGATAATGGATCTCGACTCCCTCGGCCAGCGCGCCTTCGATCTCTTCCTCGATGGCGGGCATCTCTTCACGAGTACGGCGATAGAGAATGGTCGCCTTGGCGCCCAGACGGCGGGAAATACGTGCCGCATCGATAGCGGTATCACCGCCGCCGACCACGACCACATTATCGCCGATCTCAACCGCTTCGCCCGAGTTGACTTTATGCAGCAGATCAACACCGGTCATGACATTGGGAGCATCTTCGCCGTCGACTCTCAGGTTCAAGCCGGTATGAGCGCCGATGCCGATGAAAACCGCGTTGAATTCATTCTTGAGAGCGTCGACGGTAACGTCTTTCCCGACGATGGTGTTGGTCTTCAGGTCCACGCCCATATCGAGGACGCGCTGAATCTCGGCATCGAGAATGCTCTGCGGCAAACGATAATCCGGAATACCGTAGCGGAGCATACCGCCGGTTTTCGGGAAAGCTTCAAAAATAGTGACCTGATAGCCGCGCCGGGCGAGCTGGTAAGCACAGGAGATACCGGCCGGACCGGATCCGATCACGGCGATCTTCTCGGAACGCTTCTGGTCGGTAAGCATCGGAGGCGTGAATTTCTTCTCGAGAGCATAATCACCGATGAAACGTTCGATAGCGTTAATCCCAACGCCGCCTTCCTTACCGTTCCGGTTACAAGCGGATTCACAGGGATGCGGGCAAACGCGACCGCACACCGAATGGAACGGCGTCGTCTCGGCAAAAATTTTCCAGGCTTTTTCGAGCGCTTCGTCCATCGGAGTTTCGAGCTGCTGAGCCTTGGAAATGGTCATCAGCATATGGCGAATGTGGTTATGATTGGGGCAGCCTTCCATGCCACAGGGGGCCGGTTTCGGCACACCTGACGGCCGGAGCGGTGATTGCTCGCGCGATGAAACCCCGCCTCCACGAGTCACCAGCTTTTTCTTTTTCTTTCCTATTAAACCCATTGTTACACTACCTTATCGAATAACTGCCTCAGTCGGATCAAGCTTGCTTCCGGCACATGCCAAACGGTGGCGTCTTTACCCGGTCTGCCTGGTAGTGAATGTCGAAAACCAAGTTTCCGGACTGCTGATCTGTTGTTGCTTCGTTATCCTTCATGGCGGCCGCGCCGCATCGTTCAGGCCCCGGCCAGTCCTACCTCTGTTACCATTTTAGCGTCGCCTCGTTCGCGACGGTGCTTATTATTCTCACGCAAGTCGGACGATGCTTTTTTCTCGGTTCCTCGCGCCGACCGATAATCGACCGCGGCCTTTACCATACCATCGGCCCACTCGGGAACGCCGTCGGCGTGCAAATGCGTATAGCAGGCAAGGACATTGTCGACACGAAGGCCGTCGACGGCCCGATTCAAACCCACCCCGCGAATCACCTTCAGGGCGGTAGACTGTTGCAGCGAATCCTTCGGACCGCTGTAGTGGAACTCATGCCCTCGAAACGACAACCCGCGCGGCAGGAACGGATTTTCATCCGTTACTTCCATCTGGACATAACCATGACCGACCGGTCTACGGCTCAGCGTCAGGTCGAGATCGAACACCCCGGCCATGGCATAGGTCGCATCACCGACGGTGAGATTACGGCAAAGATAAATCAGTCCACCGCACTCAGCGTAAATCGGGAGGCCGTCGGCCGCGGCGTTCTTAACCGACTTCATCAACGACCGATTGGCGGTTAAACGCTCCGCCTGCGTTTCCGGGAAACCACCGCCGATGTACAAGGCGTCGATTTCATCGGGCAGCTCACTCGTTTCGAGCGACGACAGCGGCAATAACCGCGCCCCGTGTTCGACCAGAGCTTCCAGATTTTCCGGATAATAGAAAGTGAATACGGAATCGGCAAAGTAACCGATCGTCACCTTCTCGGTTTTTTTATCGATCGTTCGCGTCAAGGACTCCTTCAACTCCGGAGCGGACTGAGCGATGCGCCAGATACGATCAAGGTCAAGATACTTATCAGCCAGATCGGCGAGGATGTCGTGCAGTCTGTCGCGATTCCCGAATTCGGCCGGTGTTACCAGACCGAGATGGCGTCCGGGGATAACCTCGGCCGCTTCCCCCAGCTTGGGAAACACCCCGACAACGGGAATGCCGCAGTAAGTCTCCACGGCCTTGCGAACCACGGCTTCATGGCGTGGTCCGGCCACCCGGTTGAGAATCACTCCGGCGATATTCAGGTCCGGTTCAAACTGCTGACAACCTTTGATCATAGCCGCAACCGTACGCGTTGTTTTCGTCGTATCGACGGTCAGGATCACGGGTGTTCCGAGAAGCCTGGCCAGTGATGCCGAACTGTGAGTCCCCTCGTCGTCCATGCCGTCGAAGAGCCCGCGATTGCCTTCAACCACGGCCACTTCCGCCCCAAGGGCATGACGGGTGAAGCGACTCAGGACCTCTGCCGACTCGACCATGAAGGTATCGAGATTGCGGCAGACGTTCTGCGCCACTTCACCCAGCCAGGCGGCATCTATAAAGTCAGGGCCTTTTTTGAACGGGGCCACCGACCGTCCCTGTCGCCGGAGTGCCGTAATGACACTGAGGCTCGATAACGTCTTGCCCGAGTCACCGGACAGGCCGGCTATCAGGAGACGCGGAACGGTCGCACCCATATTCAAACACCGACCCCGAAAGCGCGCGAACTAGTCGTTCGCGGCGCCTTCTTTGTGCGGAATCTCAAGGAAGCTGCCACCGAAGTACGTATAAACGCACTTGCCGCTGTTCACGAGCTGCTTGATGGCTTCTTTGCAGAGCTTCTTGTCGGCTTCGTCACCAAACAGTTCTATCATAGCTTTGGTGAGATCACCCGGCTTCAGCTTCTTAATCCCTTGGTTTTCCTTCACCATGGCGTACATGGCGTCAGCTACTTCTTCAACAGTCTTAGCCACTTTTACCCCTTTAGAAGGTTAGATGTGTTGACCGTTTGAACGACAGACCGGCATGCTTGAAGTCGTCAATGTGTTCTTTCTGGAATTTGATGCCGGCCATCCGGAAGAACTTCGGCCATCCGATACGCTCGATCCATTCGCCCATTCTTTCGTACTTGCGAGCGTTCTTAGCCCAGAGTTCAACCAGATTCCTAATGGCGCTGGTAACTTCCGGCCACCGCGGCGGGTTGTTCGGAAGGAACGGGATCGCCAGTTTGGAGAACTTCGGTTCCGAGCGGGCGTTGGAAACTTTACCGCCTACCCAGATAGACACACCGTCGTTGTCCGGATCGGCAATAGGCATAGCCGGACAGACGGTGAAACAGTTGGCGCAGAACATACAGCGCTGCTCGTCGATCTCAACCGAGGGGTTGCCGTCGACGGTAACCGGACGAATCGCCGCAGTCGGACAGGCGGCCGAAACACTCGGGATTTCGCACATGTTCTTCACCTGAGTGTGGTCGATTCGCGGCGGTTTGCGGTGAATACCGAGAATAGCGATATCGGAGCAGTGCACCGCACCACACATATTCAGACAGCAAGCCAGAGCAATGCGGAGCTTGCCCGGCAGCTTCATGTTTTCAAAGTACTCGATCAGCTCATCCATGACGCACTTAACGAGACCGGAGGCATCGGTCGCCGCCGAGTGGCAGTGAACCCAACCCTGGGTATGTACGATACTCGTGATGGAGTTGCCGATACCACCGACCGGATGGCCGAGAGCTTTCAGATCGGCAATCAACGGATCGATATTGGCTTGTTCGGTCGTCAGGAACTCGACGTTGTGACGGCTGGTGAAACGCAGGTGACCGCCGCAGTACTTGTCGGCCAGGTCGGCGTACTTGCGGATCTTATCGACACTGATCAAACGGCCGGAAGCGGCGCGCACGGTATACAACTTGGCACCCGATTCACTGACATGCACCATAACGCCCGGTTTCAGGACTTCATGATACTTCCATTTGCCGTAGTTCTCTTTAATGACCGGAGGCAAGAACCTCTCGTAATGAGGCGGGCCGTAGTCTGTCCGCCGTTCGTGTACTTCTGCCATCTTAAGACCTCTATTCGTAAATCGTTATTATCTCAGTTAACCCCGAATTTCTTCGGAACTATTCTTCATCCTCGTCTTCGTCGTCACCGGACAGATCATAGAAGACATAAGGATTGTCACGTGGAGAGGCCACCATCTCGGGCACCGGTTCGACGCCGATGGCATCGAGGAAGTTACCCAGACCGACACGCTGCATGAATTCTCCGACACGCTCACGAGCCTTGCCTTCTTCGCACCAGAGGTCCCAGATCTCCTCGACCAGTTCCTTCAGATCATCGTACGGAGGTTCCGGCTTCCAGAACGGAATCAGCACGGACGACAGCAATGCGCCCTCGATGATCGGAGCCTTGGCGCCGAGCAGAATCGTCGCACCGCGATCTTTTCCGGGAGCCAGAGCTTTCGGCATCACGTTGATGCAGTGCATGCAGCGAACACAATAGGAATTGTCGATATGCAGCTTTTCGCCGTCCCAATCCATGCACTTGCCGGGGCAGTTGGCGATAACATCGGACTCGATATCCAAGCCCTTATCGACATAGTTCTTTACTTCGGCCTGGTTGACCTGGATATCATCGCGCCAGGTACCGATGATCGACATGTCGGCACGAGCGATAGAGGCGACACAGTCGTTCGGACAACCGGAGAACTTGAACTTGAATTTATACGGGAAGGCCGGGCGGTGCAATTCATCCTGCCAATGCATAGTGAAATCGTAGCACATGGCCATCGTGTCGTAACAGGCCCATTCGCAACGGGACATACCACAGCAGCAACTGGGGGTACGCAGGTCGGAACCCGAACCACCAATATCGAAATCCATTTTCTGTAACTCATCGAACACCGGTTCGAGCTGCTCAGTACGAGTGCCCAGAAGCACCAGGTCGCCCGTGGAACCGTGCAGGTTCGTCAGGCCGGAACCTTTTTGCTCCCACATATCGGCGATCTTGCGCAGCACTTCGGAAGTGTAGTACCAACCGGCCGGCTGATTGACACGAATCGTGTGGAAGTGCGAGACATGCGGATATTTGTTCGGCAAGTCGGAATAACGACCGATCACGCCGCCGCCGTATCCCATTACACCAACAATACCACCGTGTTTCCAGTGACCAATCCGCTCGTTGTAGGATTGCTCCAACTGGCCCAGAAGATCGGCGGCCATCGGACTCTTTTCGGCCGCGACCTTAATCTCCTTCACAAAACTTGGCCATGCGCCCTTTTCGAGCTCATCAAGTTTCGGAGTTTTCGGAAGTTCGTTCGCCATTGTAACTCCTTAATTCAGATACACTGTGTATACCCATTCTTCTTAATCTTCGAAACGAAAATGGTTGATCCACCCCCGTGTTTTTTTGGCTCAACCCTCATCAAGAGAAATACCACCGTTTTTATCTCTTATCGGCCTTGTTACTTTATTCACTTAGCCAAGGTTTTATTTACCCAATTACGTCCAGTTAGTCAAGCGGAAAATGTGAAATTTTTCTTTTGCTCAAGGTCGCAGGCAGTGTTCCTCGAACCTTCTCAAGCCAAAAAGTATATGCCCGTAACCTATTAAATGTTAGTCGATTAAAAGCACCAAATAGGGGACTAAATCGGTCCCGATAGCTGACTGAGATTTCCTCACTTTTCAAATAGAATGCATATTTCTATTTCGCATTTACGTTTTTTAAGCGTTGGAATAGATTCCCAAATTCAAAAAAAAGCCCCCCGAAATCGGAGGGCTTTGTTTTTTCGACAAGTAATTGGCTTACATATCCTTGTATGGATTGGGACCAACCGTCTCCATAACCTCGAGAAAATCATCGAAAATCTTCGGGATTTTGTAGTAATCGGTGATCGCCAGTTCGTGAATTTCCACACGCTCTTCTTCAAGCACAAGCTGCTTGAGCTTGTCGCGTACGTTCTCCATACGGGTATGGGCCAGTTCGGAGCCACGGACGAAATGGCACTGGTAGTCGTCGCCCTTTTTGCACCCGATCAGCAAAACACCGTCGAAGCCGCTGGCCAGGGCATCGCCAACCCAGACTGAGTTCATCGAACCGAGGCACCGGAGCGGGATGATACGGACCATGGCGTTGTATTTCAGGCGTTGCAAACCGGCCATATCGACCGACGGCAAAGCGTCGTTTTCACAGATAAAAGCCAGAATGCGCGGCTTTTCTTCGAACTCGTCCGGCATTGAGATCGCCTTAATCTGTTGCGACATCATATTCACGCTGTAGTTCTTGAAGCTGATGATACGCTCCGGGCAGGCGCCCATGCAGATACCGCAGCGACGGCAACGGAACGGGTTCGGTTTCGGTGTCCCCTTGTCGTCCTCGTCCAGCGTGCCGAACGGACATTCCTCGGTACAGCGCTTGCACTGCGTGCAGCGCTGCAGGAAGAATTCCGGGATACTCAGATCGCCTGAGCGCGGATGAACCGCCTTGCCTTCGGACACGGCCTCAACCGCCTGGATCGCCTTGAGCGCTGCGCCGTAAGCGTCATTGGCGCTGGTAGCAAGATCCATCGGTGAGCGAACCGGTCCGGCGGCATAGATTGCCGTGCGGCGTGTTTCGTACGGGAAACAGATAAAATGCGAATCCGGGAAACCGTACTTCAGCGTCGGCAGATCGGTTCCCTGACGATAGGTCAGGTTGATAATCCTGGCACCGGCTTCAGCTCCAGCCGCAGCGGATTTCTCTTTTTTCTCGCCTTCGGCGGGAGCTTCCTGAGTTGCTTCCGGCTCATCGGGGGCCTCATCGTCGACCTTGGTTGTCGGCACCATACCGGTAGCCAGTACCACCAGGTCGGCTTGAACGTTAATATCTTCGCCGAGCAGAGTTTCAGTCAGACCGATCGATATTTTGCCGTTGACCGGCTCGACCTTGTCAATCTCACCCTTGGTCAGGAAGATACCGTCATCGTTTTGAGCCTGAGCGTAGAAACGCTCCCACTGACCCGGCGAGCGCAGGTCTTTGTACAGGATATAGACTTTGCTGTTGGGAATCGCCTCGCGGACATATTTGGCCTGTTTCAGCGAAACACGGCAACAGACTGCCGAGCAGTACGGCAAATGGTCCTGATCACGCGATCCGGCGCACTGAATAAACGCCACGCTCTCGGGAACTTTACCGTCGGACGGACGCTTGATGCCGCCGTTCTTGACCATGTCTTCCATCTGGATGTTGGTGATAACATCGGGCGACGCACCATAGCCGAGATGCCCCAGCCTTTCGGGCGGATATTGCTTCCAGCCGGTCGCCTGCACAATCGAACCAACGCGCAGAGTCGAGCTGTCGGCACCGCTCTGAAGAGTGACATCGAACAAACCGGGCTGGCCGTCGGTCCTCTTGACCCGGGTATTCAGATGGACTTCGATATTTTCATGTTTGCCGACTGCCTCGGCTAATTTTTCATAGCCGGAGTCTTCGAGATCGGCATACGGCGGATTTTTCGGGAAAACCTTGGCGAATCGGGTAGCCCAGCCACCGAGTTTGTCGGCTTTCTCGATCAAATGGACTTTGTAACCGGCATCGGCCGCCGCTTTGGCCGCGGTCATCCCGGTGATGCCGCCGCCTACGACCATGATATCCTTCGAAGTTTCCTCGATATGAGGTTGGGGCGGCTCACAGTTCTGCATCTTGATGACGCCCATCTTGACGTAGTCTTCGGCCATCACCTGGGTGTCTTCGTCATTCGGCTCGTGTGTCCAGGTAACCCATTCACGGAGAGGAACGCGCTCGGTCATAGCGCCGTTGAAAACGAATAGTTCCGGGAAAACCCGGCCGGAGCAAGCTCCCACGACGATCCGGTTGAGCCCTTGCTCAGCCGCCGTCGCTTCGATCATCTTGATGCCTTCTTCGGAGCAGAGCGCATCGTGGCATTTGGCCACGGCGGCGCCGCCTTCACTGGTAGCGAATTCGACGAGCTTATCGGTATCGAGGCACTGACCGATCTCACAACCTTTGCAGATAAAGCATCCAACTTTGGTTTCTACGGCCATGGTGTTACCTCCTTCCCGCGACGATTACCGCTTTCAGAGCCGCGCCGGTGCCGTCCTGAACCGATGCCGAGACATCGATCGGGCGGGCAGCCACGCCGATTCCGATCACGCCGTTGTTGTTGTCGGGAGCGACAAAACCGAATTCGTCGAGCCTGGTGCCAAGCGGCGGCGGATTGTCGACATTACTCGGCACCATGCCGGTGGCCAGAACAGCCATGTCGACTTCGGTCTTGGTCATCTCACCGGTGAGCGTGTTTTCGGCCTCGAGAATCACATTGCCGTTGGAGCATTCGGTGATCCGGGCCACTTTACCGCGATGGAAGTGGAACTTCTCATCAGCCTGCCGGGCTACGTAGAAATCTTCCCAGCGTCCGGGTGAGCGGACATCGATGTAGAACAAGTGAATTTCCGCATCAGGATACTGTTCACGCACATAAGTAGCCTGTTTCATCGAGGCCATGCAGCAGATCGTGCTGCAATACGGCAGATGGTTTTCATCGCGCGAACCGGCACACTGAACGAAACCGATCGTGCTGATCTCTTTGCCGTCCGAGGGCCGCTGAATCTTGCCCTGAGTCGGGCCGCTCTGGGAGGCGAGGCGTTCCATTACCACGTTCTGGATAACGTTCTTGATCTTGCCGCCGCCGAGGTTCTCGAGTTTTTCCATGTCGTAGGGCTTCCAACCGGTAGCCCAAACGATCGCGCCGACTTTAGCCGTGATCGTACGCGGCTGCATGTCGAGGTCGATCGCGCCGTAGGGACAAGCCTCAGCCACCTTTTTCATGCCGGGATCGGCAACGAATTTGGGATCGACGACATAGCGCGGCGGGTAGGCCAAGAGGTGCGGCAGATAGACTGCCTTGGTTTTATCCAGGCCGTAGTTGAAATCGCTGTCTCGTTCGATTTCACAAACCTTTTCGCAATCGCCGCAGCCGGTGCATTTTTCATTGACGAAACGGGGCGATATTTTGAGAGTGACCTCGAAATTACCCGGCTCGCCGGTGACGTTTTCCACCTCGGTCAGCGTCAGAACGCGGACATGCTCATTGCCGCGGATACGCTTGAGATTGATCTCGATACCGCAGGTGGGCGGACACATTTTCGGGAAGTACTGAAACATTCGAGCCACACGTCCGCCAATGCTCGGATCCTTCTCGACGAGAATGACATCCTTGCCGATTTCGGCGGATTCGATGGCTGTTGTCATCCCGGCAACGCCGCCGCCGACAATGAGAGTGTCGGCAGTGATCTGGCTATCGACCGGTTCGAATAACGCCATACTCAACTCCTTTATCTAACACTGCATGCGTATTTTCAAACCAAACTAATCTGGTTATGTTATTTTTCGCAGATTGTGAAATTATTAACAAACCACCGGGTGAAGATAATGTGTGTCTTAAAAGCTGTCAAGAGGTTTGAAGATCAAAAGATATGCTCCCCTCGAAAAGTATGGGGGGAGTTTTTGGGGGAAACAGAGAACTTGTCAGTACTTATGCCACCTTTTCAGCACCACTAAGTTAGCAGAGGGCTTTATATTTTCCATACATTTTTATAATGTTCCGCATAGCACTATAACAAGTGGGCAATTTCAAATCCCCCCCTCAATTCCCTTTGACAAAAATCGATATTCGACACTATATTAATCAGAACATATACCGCAGCAGACATGCGGAGGGATTGTGCGATTGTCAACGTTTGGGCCGTCGTGGCTAATTGCAGTTGTTGTCGCCGGTTCGGCGCCGTCGCAAACGGTGCTGGACCTGAATGCGGTCTATTGCTCCCATGCCGACACCATTCTCCCGGTTGAAATCCCATCGATATACTGGGACAGCAGCCAAACCGATCGTTTTGCAGCGATTCATCCCTCCGTGGTCGATTTCACCCTCCCCTGGAACGGTTTCCGTTTCTGGATGGCCATGACTCCCTACGACAGCGGTCTAAGCGAACATGAGAATCCATGCCTGCGAGTGAGTCAGGATGGAACGGAATGGATAGCGCTGCCCGGCTGTAACGATCCGCTGTTTACCACGGCTGATGTTATCTGGGCATCCTCCGGTATCGGACTGGACACCGCCACCTACCTGTCCGATCCCCGGCTTGAACGTGATCCCGATGGAAGTCTCTGGCTGATGTTTCGCGCTACCTGGTTTGAGGGATTCGTGGTTCTCCCCCATAGCGCTCTGCTGATCAGTCATTCTTACAACGGTGTCGACTGGTCCAAACCGGCTCTCATCTGTGAGCCTGCTTGTGACGTCTCGCTGATGAGCCCATCGTTCATGATCAATACTAATGAAAGCTGGACGATCTGGACCATCAACGGCCCGGTGATGGATGTTTTATCTCAACCCTTCCATTATCAATTACAACGTTACCGCTATATCCCGATGGAAAACAACCTCGAGTTGCTGTCCGTCTGTGATGAGACACCATCTCTTTGGCACATGGATTTCACGAAGGTTGACGCCACCTGTCTGATAGCCTTCATGACTATGCTGCCGAACTACGACCTCTTTGCGGCACAATCCCTTGACGGGGGAGTTAGCTGGGAAGTTGCCGATCAACCGTTGTTACAGGGAACCGGAATTCCCGGGACATTCAATCGACAGCTCTATAAAAGTTGCGGATTGATCAACCTGCGCCGATATGGGGCAGCTTTGACGTTATATTATGGCACCTGGCAGGGTGGCGCACCGGATGGTATCGCCTATACTCAAACATTTATCCCGTATTTTGGGGCCGGCCCCTGTCTTGACCTGAACCACGACGGCGAAGGACCGGACATCTCCGATCTAATGGTCCTGGTCAACTATATGTTTCTTGGCGCCGGGCCGCCCCAGCCGCTCACACTGGCCGATGTGGACACCAACGGCAGTTGTGGTGATATCTCCGATTTAGTTTGTCTCGTGACCTTCATGTTTCAAGACGGTCCCCTTCCCCCTGCCTGCCGGTAGTACTTATCATTTGTCTGAACTTCAGATCACCATTCTCCGGCCCGTATTATTTTGGCGCCCTTACTCCGCGTCCGTTGTCTTCACGGTGAATTTCACCTTGGTGCTGAGCGTTGATCCGAACCCCCGCCCGGTAACGGCTGCGGGAATAGTCATATCCGAAAGCAATTCAACCAGACTGATGTTTTTGTTATTTCTGTCGTAGACTACTTCACCGCTGCCCGCGAGTAATAGTCCGATATCGTTAAAATCAACACCATCGGCGCCGCTCAACGCCTGGTCGATGCTGAATCGGGCTATATTGTCGTCATATTCATCGAGAGTGTAAACCGTTTCCATACTCGCCGATGAGGCTTCCGGAAACGGAAGATTCAACGGCATCGAGTACGAGAAAGTCTCCCCTTTCTCGATCGCATCCGTCGGGAATGCGACCGAATTGATCAATTGCACCACCATCCCTTTGGCGAGGGTTATCAGTACAGGATCGATTCCCTCGACGGCATCGAGAACAACTTCACCGTTGAAATACGATCCCGAAGTCTCCAGGGCACTGTCCAGCGACGCCGGAAGTCCCGCCTCGACGGTGTCTCCATTCACAATTTGAACGTTTTCAGTGGCCTCGAGCCGCACAACCAGCGGCAGGCGGCCTTCCGCATCCACGACACCGGTTATTACCGTCGCCAATGAATGGGTCGTCTGCATCATGTCCATCGAACCCATCACTTCAGCCATTGTAAGACCGGCGCTGTCGGTACTGTCGACGTCAAAGATGCTATTTACCTCAGCCCAGGACTCTGTCTGGTAAAGTTTGTTCTCGAGAATTTCGTTTTCACATACGATTCCACTGTCGCTGCCGCCGCACGACATCAACAACCCCAGCAAAGAAAGCAGGAATAAAGCTCGGCGCATTCTCACTCCGTTCGTTTGACCGCACCCGCCGTCGTTTCACGTATTTTTTACCAAGCTAGCTTTATCCGGGAGTTAAGTCAAGCGAGTGCGATGATTTACTTACGTATGATCATACTCAATCCTATGGTGTCACAACGATCATGTCAGTTTGCTCCTCTTTCGGTATTTTAGAAATTGTCTTTCGGCAGTTAACAACCCATCTTGTGGAACAAAGCGATTATCGAAACCGAGCGAGGATAGAATGAGTCACCGAGGTTCGTTATTGATCACTGCCTTCATGGTCTTGTATCTGTGTATCGTGTCATACGCCGATACGATTCATGAAGCCTGCCTGAACGGTAATATGGAGCAGGTTCAAAGCCTCCTGGCTGATAATCCCGACTTGATCAATAAGAGCGATGATCGAGGCGATTACCCGCTTCACATCGCGGCTCATGAGGCCGATACGGGGATGGTTCGACTGCTCATCGACCAGGGAGCCGATCTTGAAGTAAAAAACCATTTCGGTTATACACCGTTCCTGACTGCAATCGATGCCAACAGCCTCGAAGTAGTTAAACTGCTGGTGGAAGCGGGCGTCGACCAGACGGTTGAATCACAACCATTCGGGAAACCGATTGACCTTGCCTTCTATACCGAATCCCGTTTTGGTCGTTCCGGAATCACCGAATATCTGATTTCTCTGGGGCATGAATTCGATCCCGATTATGTCGATTTTGCCGGTGATGCCCGGGTGTTCATCGCTTCCTGGTTCGGACATTCCGATATGCTGGAGCTGTTGCTCAACTATCATCCCAACCTTCAGATCGTACGCGAGGAAAACGGCGTCACCCCGGTAAGCGATGCCATTCAACGCGACAATGTTCGCTCCGCCCGATTGCTCATCGAGCACGGCGCCGACATCTATAAACCCGACCGTCAGGGTTTGCCTCCGATCTGGTACGCGGTTGACATGGGTATGCTTGAGACGATCAATCTTCTACTCGATCGAGGCGCGGAAGTTAAAACACGTCAATCGGCAACCGGTCAGACCTTGATACATCTGGCCGCCAAACGCGGTTACACCAGGATCGCGGAGCGATTGCTCAAGGCTGGTTGCGAGGTCGACGCTCGTGATGATATCGGTAAAACTCCGCTGTATTTCGCCTGTAAATACGGAAACCGGTCGGTAGCCGAACTCCTCCTGGCAGCCGGAGCCGATCCAGCCGGGTGTGAGGAGGACAATCGCGAGCCGTCACCCTGGTTGACCGACCATCCGCCTCATCCGGGTGAGGCCGTTGCCTGGATACTCGAACACCGCGGCTGGGGGATCAAGACCTCCGACCATCTGCTGATCATCGATGACGAAAACCGTGCCGTTCCTCGTCCCGATGAACCCTCGTTGGCCAACGGTTACTACACTGCCGAGCAACTCGCCAATCAGGACGTCGTGGTTCTCTATACCAACTGTAGCAGCTTGCCGGGAGAAAACCGGTATACCCACAACCTGGCCGACTCGATCAAGTCAATCCGTTATCTCGACAGCGATCTCGATTGTCGGCGCAGAGACAGCAGCGTCATCTATCTCAAACCGGGTGACATAGAAAGTTATGACGGGGTGATGATAAAAGCGTTCGATCCGTTGCAATCGCCCGTTTTACCGATTTTGTCGTATCTGATCGAGGTCGACGACCTCAACATCCTCTTTTGCGGTTTCAGTATCGATACCGCGCAAGCGTTCCGTACAGCATTCGATGATGCCCTCCAGGGAATCGACCGTCTGGATTTCGCGATCATGGCCATTCCCGATCCGGAGACAATCGGAAGCTCCGATCTGAAATACGTTGTCGACCGGGCACATCCCCGAGCGATCCTGCTGCATTCGCCAAACCGGGATTTCATGAATTACCGTAGAACCGCCGACGACATTCTGAACTGGGGCACAGGAACGGCGGTATTTGCTCCGGCCAACGCCGGCGACAGCTACCATTATGTGCGGGAATGAAAGCCGTACCATACGGCATCAACCTCTTCCTCGACACGGTCGAAAACACTCGACAAGCCGGTCGGTTTTACTCTATATAACGCTTGAGGAAGAACCATGACGGAGATCGCTTATCTCAGAGATATCGTAGTTATCCTGGCTTTGTCGGTTGCCATCGTAACCCTGTTTCATCGCCTGCGACTCCCTCCGATTGCCGGGCTTATCGCCGCCGGGGCATTGGTAGGACCTTTCGGTCTTGGCCTCGTGAGTGATCCTCACCAGGTCGAAATGTTGTCCGAGATCGGCGTCACATTGCTGCTGTTCGGTATCGGACTCGAAATCCCCCTGGACCAGCTCAAGAGACTCTGGCGACTGATTCTCATGGGCGGTGTAGCTCAGGTTGGTTTGACAACCGGCGTGGTTTATCTGATCGCTCGCGCCTTCGACATTCGCCCGCAAGAGGCGTTGGTATTAGGCTGCATAATTGCGATTTCATCGACTGCTATCGTTCTGCGCGGCCTCGAACAACGAGGCGAAATCGACGCTCCTCACGGCCGTTTCAGCATGGGGCTGTTGATTTTCCAGGACCTTTGCGTCGTCCCGATGATTCTGCTCATTCCGTTGCTGGGAGGAACCGGGTCGAGCGGTGCGATGGTAACCACTCTGGCCCGGGCACTAGGTATTGTGGCCGTAGTTCTTATCGCAGGGCATTATCTCGTACCACGACTCATGGAATTGATCGCTCGCGTCCGCCAGCGGCAGTTGTTCATTATGGCGGTACTGCTTATCTGCATCGGCACCGCCTGGCTCAGCGCCTCAGCCGGTGTCTCGCTGGCGCTCGGGGCGTTTTTGGCCGGACTGGTCGTAGCCGGAAGCCAGTATCGACATCAGGCGCTGGCCGATGTCATCCCGTTCCGCGAGGTGTTCATTTCGCTCTTTTTCGTTTCGGTCGGTATGCTTATCGACCTGCGCTCCTTAACCGCCAACCTCGGCAGTGTCGCTTTGTTGCTGGCGGCGATATTGATATTGAAATTTATCGTAATTTTCGCTACCGGCGTTATGCTGCGCCTGCCGCTACGCGTTTCGATCATGTCCGGTACGGCCTTGGCGCAAGTGGGTGAATTTTCATTCGTGTTGATGGGAGTAGCCGGCGCACATCAGGTGATGGCGGAGAATCTCAGCGCCAATCTGACAGCAGCGATTGTTTTATCGATGGTGATCACACCGCTGCTTTTATCGGCGGCGCCCAAACTGGCAGCCGGAGTCGGCAAATTGGGAGCGCTGACTCGTCTGCTTGAGATTTCACCGGCGGAACAGGCTGATCAGACCGAGCAAAAACGTGAAGGCCATGTTATTATCGGGGGCTACGGCCTGGCCGGACATCATCTGGCCGAAGCGCTAAAACAGTGCCGTCTTCCGTACATTATAGTCGATCTGAACCCGGAGAATATCCGACGCGGTCTGGCGGCTCACGAGCCGATCTATTTCGGCGACATTACCAGTCCGGATGTTCTCAGTCATCTTGATCTGAAACGGGCTTCGGAGTTCGTTATCGTGATTAACGATCCGGACGCAACCGCCCGAGCGGTCCGTGCTGCCCGAGCGTTATCTCCCGACATCCACATTCTGGCTCGAACCCGGTACATGATGGACAGCGGCCGGATGACCGCCGCCGGGGCTTCCGAAGTGGTTCCGGCGGAACTTGAGGCCTCCCTCGAAGTAACTTCCAGAGTGCTTAAAAGACATCGCCTGCAAGCCGATGATATCGATCGCCGTATAGACTGCCTGCGCGATACCGACCACTTACAGCACTAGCATTATGTGTCGACCGGTGATTCTCAATTCACCGGGAAGGTATAGTCAATCAACAACCAACGTACATCTACCGGGTCTTTATCGGGAATAACCGTCAGCGCCTCGATATCCATATAAAGGATGCCGACTTCGGGGGCATAATAGATTGTGTTGTGCTCGGTATAACCGGGGCCTTCCCAGGAACGGTCGATATGATAGGACAACATGAAATCACCGATTCTGATAGCCCATTGAGAGCTGTCGACCACGCTACAAGTATCGTACCAGTCGCCGCCGGGAGGAGCAACCGACCAACCGTTCCCGACTTTCGCCGGAAGAATTAGAATTGTCGGATCGGAATAAAGACCCAGGTACATCTTGACCGTATCAACTTTTACGACTACAGCCACGGTGTCGATAAAATCGTTGAATTCACGTCGCCAGAGGCGGGCCATATCCCCGTTCCCCATGATCTTCTGCCCCACGATCCGGACCTCAATAGTATCCTGGAATCCCTCGACACTATCGATAATTTCATAATGATAAATCGATCCGATCTCATTCGGAAAAAGTTCGGCTGCGTTTTCGGACGGGTTCACCAGAATATCGTTATCGCAGGCTAAGGCTATTATGAGAAGCAGCACCGCGATTATGATCAAAGTGATAACTCTATTCAAACGATCCTCCATATTATTAAGCAAAGATACTTGCTCTACAGATTCAGGCTCCTGATACAAGGACGAATATAGTCAATCGGTTGCCTAGTACAAAACGTTTCCAATCCTTTTTATATGCAGAACGGTGCAGGCGAGAAGGTACATTCCGCCAGTTAATATATTGACAAACAACAAGTTAATTAAGTCTTCAGGTCCGGCATAAGGGTTGCATTTCAGGCCGGTATGGAATGTTATTTTGGTTCTTTAGATTTGCCCGAAGGTAACGACACGCACAAATCGGCAGTCGTGGCTTTCCAGATTCCCCAGATAGGGATCAAGTTCAAGGCTCCTTTTGCAGCCGTCGATTCAGATCACGGTGATCTGGCCTCGCTCCTGGCCTTGCTTGAGTTCATCGACTCCAACCAGAAGTACTTTTCCAATCACACGTACCAGATATTCGGCAACAATCTCCATATCGTGAACATCCTCAACGGTCGCGAACAGGCTCCGGCCAAATTCGCCGGACTGGTGGCGCGGGCCGATGAATACCGTGAACGATATCGCTTTTCGCTGGATTGGGTTCCCTCAGGGGACAATCCCGCTCTCGACGAGTCTCTTTTTGATTGACCCTCCTTCGGAGTCGACCATATAATCAGTCGTTATGGTGACTCCGTCAGATCTGATCAAAGAAATCAACGCCGGTAAATTCCGTCCCGCTTACTATTTCTACGGGGCGGAAGACTACCGTATTTCGGAGGCGGTGAAATACGTCTCCCATAAATACCTGCCGGATCGGCAAATGGTCACCAACTGCCGCAAGCTGGACGCCAAGCGTACGCCGCTGGCCGACCTGATGGCCGAACTGGCCCAGATGCCGATGCTCGGCGAACGTCTGGTGGTTATAGTTTACAACTTCCAGCATTACAAACCGAAACAGATCGAACAGGTTGTAAAACTGCTAACCCCGGCTGATCCCTCGCGGGTGGTTATTTTCTCTTCACCTTCGCACTACGCCCCCAAAAAGAACTCAGCTTTCGTAAAAAACCTGGAATCGTCCGGAGTTGAAACAATTGAGTTCGGCCGGTTAACCCAGCGGCAGGTAGTTGCTCAAATTACCGGATCTCTCAATAAGGCAGCTTTAAAAATCGAACCGCAGGCTCTGGAATTCCTGGCCGGGCTGGTTTCCGGTAACCGAGGCGGCCTTGATACCGAGGTCTCGAAATTGATCAATTACAAGGGTGAAGGAGCCACGGTAACACTCGACGATATCCGCCATATCTGCTCCGGTTATGAGGTCTACAACGTGTTCGAATTGGCCGACAGGATGGTCGAGGGTCAAACGCAACTGGTGCTCAAAATGATCGCCGGGCTTTTATCCGAGGGACAATCGGGAGCGGCTATCTCCACCCTGCTGCAAGGGCATTTCATTTCGCTCTATCTGGTCAAAGAGGGAAAACAACCGATGGGGAATCGAGGCTGGATGACTCCCCGGCTTCGCAGCCAGGCCGCCCGGTTCAAGACCGAACAACTCGAACAGATTCTAATCGACCTGGCCGAACTGGACGCCGATCTGAGACGTAGCGACCTTGCTCCCAAAGCCCTCCTGGAACAAGCCGCTCTTAAGCTCTGTCAGAGGAATTGACCATGGCCGACAATCCACGGGAAGAAAAACCGATTCAGCCGGTATCCTCAACAGAGACCAAAGACGAAGAGACACGGCTGATCGAAGCGGCGCAGAACGGCGACAAAAGGGCTTTCGGGCAACTGGTCCGGAGGCACCAGAAGCGGTTGTTCCGCTTCATCTACGGCTTGACAGGTTCCTTTGACGTGACTGAAGATATTGTACAGGAAGCATTTATCAAGGCACATGGGGCGCTTGAACGGTTCCGGACGGGATTTGCCTTTTATCCCTGGCTGGCTACGATTGCGCGGAATTTGGCGTACAATCATATCGCCCGGGAGGAGAAACAGGATTCACTCAACGGGCTGAGTGAAAAAGGTTTTGACCCGGCCCAGACGGATCCGGGACCGCTGGATAAACTCCTGGATCAAGAGGGACAAAAACGATTTTACCAGGCCCTCAAGAAAATGCCTGCCAAGTATCGTAGCGTTTTCGTACTGAGGCATTTCGAGGATATGGACTATGCAGCTATTGCCTCGTATCTTAAAATACCCCCCGGGACGGTGGACTCCCGTCTGTACCGGGCACGGCAATACCTGCTGGAAGAACTTAAGGATCTTCTGCCGGACAGTCAGGCGGACAGGTGAATTCGATGAATCACGAGTATTATCGCGACCGAGTATCGGCTTATCACGATCAGGATTTGACACCCGAAGAAACCCGGATGATGCAGGAGCATCTGGAATCGTGTGAAGAGTGCCGGGCCTTACTCAAACAATTCGAAAAACTCGATCAACTGGTTGAGGCTCACTCCGGCCTGGACGGCGATGATTACTGGGAACAAGCGGCACAGAAGATCGACCGAGCCATAGCCGGTGAATCGGATGCAACTGAAGTAACCGATATACGTCCGGCTCATCATGGTTTGTTCTGGAAGATTACCGCGGTCGCGGCTTCGGTCGCCGTACTGACCTTTATCGGACTCAACCGAAACAAATTGTTCGAGCAACAGGAAACGATTCAAGAGCAACCATCCGAGGTATTATCAATACCGCACCAACCTCAGACAGACGACAACTTACCGGCAATGGATGAAGGCCGAGCGACAGTTGAAGAGCCTGAGACGATCGTGGGTGATTGGGATGAAGCTGAAGAGACTCCCGCACCTGCTATAGCTGAAACTCTTGAGCAAAGCGTCGATTCAAAAGCATCCATTACCACCGAAGAACAATTGCAGGAGAAACCCGAAGCAGTCGGTATAATCCTGACCGCTGATGCCATCAAAACACAGCCGGTAAAGAAAACAGCACCGGAAAAGGCCGAGATTGAAAAATCGGCCAAGGCTCCCCTGCCGCCTCAGGGAAACTCGGACAGCGAGAAAGATAAAGAAGAGAAATCTTCCAACCGGGAAGAAATTGGACACTCGATTAAGGTGACCTCACGGGCCGATGTCATAGATAAATTCCAGGTAACCAACCAGGTTGTCAGGACAAATCCGATTACCGACGTGGATTCTCTGCTTGACTCCGGCGCGTCAATCAGGCGGGAACGGATGAAGGTGGTTCAGGACTCGATCCGGGACTCAATACAGACTGAACTGAACTGTCTCCGTGAGAAAAGAGACGGATTATTGGCGCAAGTTCAACAAGGTGGACAATTACCGGGTGGCGCAGCAAAGGCGCTCGGATCGGAAACTGCCGACTCGAAACAATCTGCGCCCACCATGGCTGCCGGAGAAGCAGTTCTCACGGCCGATTCAATTCAGCAACTCCAGTTGAACCTGCTGGAAACATGGTATCAGATATCCTTAATAACACCCGATAGCACCGAATTCCACCAAGCTGTTGATTACCTTAATGTAGCAACCAATCATCATTCAAAAGAGGTTCGGGAGCAAGCGGGGGAATATCTTCAGATACTCGCTAAACACCGCCGCCCTTAAAAAGCCATTCACTCACATGAGTAACTTTTTAAGCCTTACCACCGTATATAAAGCCAAAGAGATCCTGGCCCCATAGCGAAGGAGCAGCCATGACTAGAAAGCTTTATAGATCCTCTCACGATAAATTCCTCGGCGGCGTCTGCGGCGGTTTGGGTGAGTATTTTGAAATCGATCCGACTCTGGTACGACTGATCGTAGTCTTACTGACCATGGCTACGGCCGGTTCCGTTACGCTTGCTTATATCCTGGCCTGGATCATCATACCGACCTGCCCCGAAGGCGTCCCGGCGCCTTCAGAGCCGATCCATTATCCTTCCTGGTCTCGCTATCTGCCCGGATTGTTGCTGGTTGTAATTGGTGCTCTCATGCTGATGCACGAATTCTGGTTCTGGTTCAGTTGGGGTGAAATGTGGCCGGTTGTCCTGATCCTCTTCGGGTTGTTCCTGGTTTTCCGTCACACTTCACGCAACCGTTCTACCCATGAAGAACACCATATCAACGGTGCTGATTATCACTCAAGGAACGGAGGAGAGACATCATGACTCCAGCACGTTTCAGATGGGGACTTATTTTCGTCACTATCGGCGCCCTGCTCCTGCTCAGGAACATGGGAACTCTTAACGATGATTTCTGGATCGATCTCGCGATATACTTCCCGGTCGTTCTGATAGCGATCGGCATCGAAAAGATATTCACGCACACCAGATTCCAGATCATTTCGTATGCCACTTCGGTCTGCCTTTTAGTGACAGCATTCTTCATAGCATTTCATAGCGGCAGCGGCGGCAGCGACAACAGTTTCTTTCACGAGTCAAGACATCGCCTTGAAGCCCCCAATGACGTGCAACTCATCAAGGCGGACCTGAAACTGGGAGAAACCGACCTGACCATCCGCGACAGCGGCAGAGACCTCATTTACAGCCGATTCGATCGCTTCACGCGCAAACCTCGTATCGATTACGATGTTGAGGACAGCGTCGCAGAGATCCAATACTCCGAGCGCGGCTCAGGATTGCTGGGGGGGATAATCAAGATCGATGCCGAAAACGAGCAGGACTGGTACGTTCGTTTCAGTGATATCATTCCACTCGATCTGGAATGCACGGGACACGGCTCCGACATTCATCTTAACCTGGCCACGACACCGTTGCGCCGGTTAACCCTCGATACCGACAATGCCCGCGTTTATCTCAAAATCGGCGATCTGGAACCGGAGGTGAACGTGACTCTGAACGGCGCCGATTCGAATCTCCGCCTGCGCGTACCGCGTTCAGCCGGGCTGCAGGTCAAAGGACAAGACTACGATTCTTATCTCGACCGCCTTGGTCTGATCGAAAAGGACGGTTTTTACATTACGAGCGGTTATGATTCGCTGCCGGTAAAAGTGAGTATCGACGTCGACGAGGCTCTCTCTTCCTTCACCGTAGATTTCTTCTAACTCGCATCAGCGAAGTTGACATGAAAAAAGGCGGAGACCTGACCGGTCTCCGCCTTTGTATTTTTGATAAATATCCAACCTATTATTCGAACGGGTTCAGAAGTTGTTCCGACGATACCTGACTTGGAGTCTGCGTGGTTTTGGAAGAACTGCTGAGGTCGTAGGTATCCCCCAGGTAGCAGTCATCACGATAGATCGTCAAATGCCCGCTGCCGAGATTCGGCATCCAGTCCCGCAGAATCGTGCTGGTGTTGATAAAGAACACGTTGTTGCAAACCAGGTCGATTGCATCGGGGAAATCCATCTCTTCCCAACGGATTCCGATTTCCATAACGTTGGTATCCGCGGGCACATAGTAATAAGCCAGGTCCCCCGGACCGCCGAGCACGATCCAGGTGGATTCATCGGAGGCTATTGACGACCAGGCTTCATAGCCGTGAGCACCGATTATTACGCGATACTCCGCTCCGATATCGTTGATGTAGGTGCCGTCGCTGGTGAAATGCGTGAATCCGGTCGCGGCGCTCTGATCGGTATCGAGGAAGATTCCTAAATCAAGAGCGGTATCGTTGGCCGGATCATCCCAGTTTTCCCAGAACTCGTAACGAAGCTCCAGTAAGGTGTCGGTGCTGCGAGAGAGCAAGCGCTTGAGATCTACGCGCTGGTCATCGTTGGCATCGGTTCGTATTTCCTGCCAGAGATAATACACCGGCATGGTGTCGGAGATACCCATACGGTCCTCGGCATCATAAGCACGAGCATAGACATTGTGCACCGTCCCGATTTCATAGCCGGAGGCATCCCAGAGGAACTCGAACGGTTCCGAGGTATCGTCATGACCGGTTTGATATACGTTGTCGATGTAAAACTCTACCCTGGTCACCCCGATCGGATGCTGTGTAACAATCGAGACGGTCACCGTATCACCGATAATGGCGGTATCTCCCATTATTGAGCTGTAGTACGGATTGACTACGAAGGCTTTCGGGATATACGGATCTACCCCGGTAGTGAAACGCCAGCTATAATTGGCAGTCAGATGGTTGCCGTATGTATCGACCGCCGCCGTCGTAATGGTCGCGGTGTAAACGGTCTGATAATCGAGCGTGTCATCGGGAGTAAAAACGGCCGTGGAATCGACATAACTGACCGTGCCGGAAACCGCGGGAGCTAAGTAGAACGAAGCCTCGGTAAAACCAGCCGGGTTCATCGTTTTGGAGAAAACGGCGCTGATCGGCTCGGCGGCATCGACGCCGGTAGCGTTGTTTAACGGAGTGGTTCTTATTATCTGCGGCGGCGTGGTCGCCGGATCATCGACGATACTGAACGACCAGACATAAGACTCGGCCAGTTCGTTGCCGGCCAGATCGGTAACACCGGTTCCAATCGTAAACTGATAGGTTGTTCCGTAAGCTAAAAGGGCACCCGGGATAAACGTAACCTCATTCGAATCAACCTCGAAACTGCCGGTAAACGACGGAACCGAGGTAATCGTACTCGCCGATACTGATCCCGAATCAATCGCCTCCGAGAACAGAATGATAATCGAAGTTTCGCGAGCAATCTGTTCGGCTTCGGCGCCCGGACTGACCGACTGCACCGTGGGGCGGGTGGTATCCGGCTCGGGATCGATGGGATTGTCCCCTTTGCAGGACGACAACATCAGTAAAAATGCCAGGGCCGGACTCGCGACCAGCATCAGGATTTTAGGAATTGCGAAGATAGCTGTTCCTCGTATTAAAGTAATTCGTTGTTTTTCTTATACTAAGTATATCGTCTTCTCGACGCAACCTCCCTAGTTCGAAGTTCCACCCCGGATCCCGGACGGAACAATACCGGTCTCCCCAAAATCTGGACTGCAACTTGATTATCACTTGAAAGCGCAGGTTCGAAGACGGACCTGCGTTACGGGGATTATGATCCGAATTTCCCCCTTGAAGGCGAGTTGCCATTCGCCAATCTCACCCAAGGGATGATCCCGGACACAAAACCGGCATCCTCCTGCAACTATCCCCCATCAACGGAAAAGGCCGGGAGCAATCCCGGCCTTAATCCATTCAACCATAGAGTCTATTGTCTTAGAAAACCTCAGGATACTCCGGGCAAGGCACCGGAGCCGGTCCCCAGTTGAACATGTGGTTCACCAGATAAATCAGGTCGGCGATGTTCGGGCCGATCCCGTCGCCGTCGATATCACTGGCGGCCATACACGGCGGCTCAGGGCCACCCTGGAACATGTAACTTACCAGGTAAACCAGGTTGGCGATATCGGGTCCGTTGCCGTTCCCTGAGACATCTCCGCGAATCTCGCAGCAACAGGCATCGCCGATACCGTCCAGATTGTTATCCTCCTGCCCCGGGTCGTATGCCGAGGGGCAGATATCACAGTGATCCGGCACACCGTCCTCATCGTAGTCGTCGCTGTCGTTATAACCGGGACAGACATCGCAGGAGTCGGGAGCGCCATCGCTGTCCGAATCGGCAAAATCATCGTAACCCTGACAGACATCGCAACCATCCGCTACGCCGTCGCCGTCTGAATCGACCAGGTCATCGTAGCCGGGACATTGATCGCAGGAATCGCCGATCCCGTCACTATCGCTGTCGGTCTGATCGGGATTGTTGACATAGGGACAGTTGTCGACATCGCCGCAAAGGCCGTCGCCGTCGCCGTCATCGGTTTCATCGTAGGGACAAACGTCGCAAAGATCACCGACCATGTCGCCGTCACTGTCGAGCTGATCCACGTTGTAATCACCGGGACAGTTGTCGAAAACATCGCAGGCGCCGTCGCCGTCACTGTCCGGCAAATTGGAAATGTCACACGAGGCGGCTCCCTTGATCGGCACGGTCGGGTCGCCGAACAGGTTCAACTCATAAGTACACCAGCGCATACATGATTCGTCGATACGGTAGGCATTATCTTCTTTGGAGTCATGGTTGGCCGGGCCGAGACGGGTGATATCCTCACCGAAGAGGGCATCGAAAAATTCACGGTCGAATCTTTGCGAGGGGCCGTCGGTATCGCCGCTGCCCCAGCCGTAGCGAGCGTTCAGAATAGCGGCAAAAGCGGCATAGTCGGTCTTGATCGTAAGATATTCGGCGTAACTGTCACTGAGATCGAACTCGCCCGCCATGCAGCCCTGGGAGTATTCGAAAAAGAGGTCGGTGTTGATAAGCTGATATTGAACGTAGCTCGAAGACATCTTCATGTTGTAGCTGCCGTTGCTGTGACCATAATGGTTGATAATATGCAGCCCCGCATTAATTCGTGTCTTCAACTCCGACACCGGCCAGTCACCAGTGGGCCAGGTCATATCGTAGAGACGATCTATCTCGTACTTATCTGATGGTATCCCTACCGTAGTGTACCGGTGGGCCGAACTGCCGTCGACAATTTCATCCTTGGAATAGCCGCCGTAATCACCGAGACCGCCGAAGCCGAGATACTCACCGAGCATGATAGCCTTTTTCAGATAGGCACCGTTGGCGTTCATGTACTGGATCGTCTTATTGACGAACCGATTCGCCTCGGTCGTGTTGCCGACGGAGGCACGTCCGAGATAAACCTCGGCCACCAGATCGACATCGCTGGAGCCGCGGCCATCGGTCGGCTCGCCCCAGCGATCGTCCATATCGGAGTTATAATTGCCGTCAAGACAGGCGAAGAAGAAATCCGACGGCATGGAATACTCAACATACTCGGAGCCGCTCCACGCCTCCACGAACAGGTCCTTGGCCGGAATAACGTCGTCATCGCCGCCGATCAAGACATAGGAAATACCATCGGCCGTATAACGTTCACGGATCGAGTCACGGATCACCACCGGATCACTGGAGCCAAGGGTTGAGGTCGTTACGATCTCCGTAAGAATGCCGGTTGTATCGTGGTAGTCCTTGAGTTGCTGGAACGATGAAGCCAGCGCATCGGTAGTGATGATCAGCATGTCGTATGACTTGGTTCCGGATTTGGCGGCCGCGTAGTAACTGTCGGCGGCATCCGGATTGTCGACTTTAGCGCGAATGGCGAGATCATCCTCGGGTAAACCACGGAACAGGTCGGAGCTCTTTCCGGCGTTCTGGGTGGTAACGGTCACCGTCAGTTTAGGATAAAAATACAGCTCACCTTTATCGGGAATATATTCCACCGGGGTGAGTTTCAGGACCAGATACGGGTATCCACGGAATTCCTGCACACCGATCTCTTCATATCGGTTTTCGGGAATCACCGTATTCAAAGAATAAACCTTGGGATCGGGAGTCGGCGGTTTCTGCGCACTCGGTCCGAGCGAGATCGGAGTCGGCGCCGCCACCGGTTCGACGTTCAAACCGGTAGCAACCAGTTCACGAACCGATCCCGTAACATCGACCGAGACTACTTCCGCACCAAGCGGGAGCAGAATCTCAGCACCGCGCGCCGGGAGTGAGGGCCAGCCGATTTTACCACCATTGGGAGCGTTTTCGATCTGAACCTGATCAAACGTTCCTCCGATGTTTTGGATCGTCTCGATCCGGGGATACTCGAATTCATAACTGACAGTTATCTGATCGGCCGAAACTGCCGCCGCCAACAGAAAAATCAGGGCGGGTACAAGTGACCGACAACGTTTGAACATTACCAAAGGAGTCACGCTTCACCTCTTTGAGTGCTTGACGATCATTCTTTTCGTTTTCAGGTGCAGGGCAGAATCCAAGCCGGAAGGGAAAAATAATTTTATGGCTTGGAATCGCCAATAACGGTGGCGGTACCAAAGGTGAGACTCAACCGCAGAAACTGAATCCTGTCTTGCACAATACATAATATAGGTCAAAAAGCAAAACCGTCAAGGTAAATGGCGTGGAATACCCTATGAATTAACAAGTTAGGACAACACAACCCGCGTGAAATGATCCGGGTCCGTGTCTCCCTCGGTGTTTAACAACAATATACGGCTCTTAGGGTTGAGGCCGATAGCAGCGCGGGCTGATTCGAGTTTCGGATCGTTGATCAGGGCCAGCAGCGCCGCAAGAGTTGCGGCGCCTGATTCACCCGCCACGATCTGGCGATCATCATCTGAGGGGAAATAATAAGCTCGCATAGCCTGCACCGCCCAGGAGTCATCGATTGCGAGAAAACCATCGAAGGCGTCACGAATAAGCGGCCAGACTACCGGTGAGATATTGGCGCAGTTGAGACCCGCCATAATCGTCTTGAGATTCCCTTTTGACGGAGTCGGGCGTCCCTGGGGATCGGCCGCCGATTCCAGCAAACAGGCTGATTCGGTCGGTTCCACACAGATTAGTTTGGCGGTACTTTTCCCCGGTCCATGACGATAGTACCAGGCGCCACAAGCGGCCAGGGTGCCGACGCCGCCGGGGATAAAAATCAAATCGAACGACGTCTGTCCCGCGGTTACTCCTTTGATTTCATCGAACAGCGTGATATATCCGGCGGAGACATCACGCGGAATCTCCTCGTATCCGGGCCATGAGGTATCGGATATAATCTGCCAGCCGTTCTGCTGAGCGCTGGATATGGCGGCTTTGACGGCATCGTCATAGCAGCCGTCGACTACAGTTACCCGGGCTCCTTCACGGCGGATGTTATCGATCCGCGCCGGGACGGTATCGCTCGGTACGAAGATCGCCGAGTACTGGCGCATGATTCGGGCGATATGGGCTACAGCCCGGCCATGGTTGCCGTCGGTAGCAGTACAAAACGTGTGCAGACCCGCCGGGACCAGTCGTCGGTTGCGGTAGATATCACCGGGACGGAGACCGGGACGATCCAATTCACGCCGAAGAAAACAATCAATGGCATAGCTCGCACCAAGGATTTTGAACGCCTTGAGACTGAACCGGAAGGACTCATCCTTGACCAGAATTTCCCCCACACCGAGTCGAGCCGCCAGATGCGGCAGCGAGATCAAGGGAGTTGGGCTATAACCCGCCATCGCTTTATGAACCGCACGCACGGCTCCGACCTGAAAAGGCCCGGTAAGCGCAGCCGGCCAGACAGGTTCGGTTTGACGATGCTGGTTCAGAATAAAGCGACTGGTTTGTTCATCGGCATCCATACAGATAAGTACGGCAAAACAGGCCGGTTACTCAAGCAGATTCGCAGCTCAGGATTGATAGTAATCTGATAATAAAACAGAAAATAACCGGCGACCGGTATTGCCTGAAGACACCTTCTTACCCGGAGATTGTCGACAAACCTCAATCGCGGCGGAGACAAGCCCCGCCGCTACGCGTTAAAGAGCCCTAACCTCACATAGCGGGCAGCCTGGTGTCTCCCGTATTACACCCGTATTACAGTTGTGGCTCAACGAATATCCAGGAGTATGACTTTTTCAATCTCCCCCCAAAGTCCCCCGGTACACCAAAGGACGTCTGCCGTTCATGAATGTCTTTATGAGATGATTATGGACAGGGGACAAGATCGTTGCCCTGTTGGAACATATACGACGTTAGCTTCACCAAATCAGCTATATCAGGTGCGCCCTGTGAACCGTTGACATCGCCGTTTAGCAAACAATCCGGAGCGGAGCCCTGTGAAAACATATAGTCGACCATGAACACCAGGTCCGTTATATCCGGGCCATCACCATTGCCGTTTAAATCACCCCGTAAGGTACAACAACAGGCATCCCCGACGCCGTCCTGATCGCTGTCGCGTTGATCGGTGTTTGCGATAACGACACAATTGTCGCAGACATCGCCGACCTTATCACCATCGCTGTCGGTTTGAGACGGATTATACGTTTGCGGGCAGTTGTCGAGGTAATCGGCATAGCCATCATTGTCGCTGTCGGTACTCCCCCCGACTCGACGCCAAAGCAACTCCTGCACGACTTCTCGTAGAAATACCAGAAGACTATCCTGTGAGTCGCTATAACCGGCCAGACTCAGATGCGAACCCGAGGCCTCACCGTTGAAGTAACGAGTTTGCAGACAATATCGATTGGCTGAGTCCGGGCTCGTTTCGCAGAGATGCTGATAGGAGTTCCATTTCCAGATATTTCGACAGGCCGCATCATCGTGGGTGAAGAATTCATCGCTGTCGAACCAGCTCGCCAGATCGTAGGTTATTTTAGCAACCGAGGAATCATACTGTCCCCGGTCGTTGATACGCAACGGCGTGCCGAACGCCAGCCCGACATTGATTTCCGGATGAGCCGCGATCGAGTCTCGCAGCACCCGGTAAAGGACCCTGATACTGTCCGCCTGGGCCTGGGTCATATATGCCCAGCAATCGTAGGGATTTTTAATCAGGACAAAATCGTATCCGTCAATTTCAGTCACGGGATTGGGGAACGATGAAGGAACCTCGTGAGTGGTAAACATCCTCCAGAACAGGGAGTCTTCCTTGTCCGGCATGAAAAAGAATTTATTGAGAATACCGGCATAGCCGTTCGTGCCCATACCGGTGTTGTCGTTCCAGATGCGCATGCGGTTGCCGGCGGCGCCGTCGAGGTTGTAAGTAAAATTGGAGAAACGATCAAAAGCGCAACCGTTGGAACCATCACCGGGAAGGGTGTCGGATATGGCGGTCGCGACGTAGTCGCCGTTCATGCGATAAGAGCGGAAAACGATCCGGGCGGTATCGGTTTCGGCCACTATCGTCATGGTATCGAGAGTCTCTATGATATTGCGATTATAACCGCCCCAGCAATACCCCTCGACTATTCCGGTTCCGACCGAATAGTGAATGAACAGGATCGAAATACGCTCCTGCCCCGCCCGAGCTACCGTCGATGTCGTTACCAGAGCTGCGATTATTATCAGCCACAGCTTCGTTGTCTTCAATTTAGTCTCCGGACAAAAAAACAGGACAAGTAATCTGATCAGTACAAAAGTTTCTGTTAATTAAATTAGTCTTATCCTCTGTCCTGTCAAGACAAAACGAGTCCACTTTCCGTTTCGGGGTATGTATCACCCCGGACTCAATCCGATATCTCCGCCGGTGTTACTGCCGAATCATTCTAAAACGCTTGTCCATTATTCGATTCGATAGTTAATTGTCTCAAAACATACTCATGAGGTTTATTTCTTATGGCTCAGTTATCTTTTCTAGGCGCCGTCGGCACCGTAACCGGATCGCGATTTCTGCTGGAAGTCGACGGGGTTCGTATGCTCATCGATTGCGGGATGTTTCAGGGTCAAAAGGAGAACCGATTGCGCAATTGGGAGAAATTCCCGATACCGCCGTCATCGATCGATCACGTTTTTCTGACCCATGCTCATATTGACCATGCCGGCTATCTTCCCCGGCTTTGCAACCAGGGTTTCAAAGGGAAAATACACTGTACCCGGCCAACCGCCGATCTTGCTCGGATTATGCTCAAAGACTCCGCTCATATTCAGGAAGAGGATGCCGAGTGGGCCAACAAGAAAGGTTTTTCCAAACATAAACCGGCCCTGCCGTTGTTCACGGTACGTGACGCCGAGCGTTGCATGCAGCAGTTCGAGCCGGTTCATTACGGCGAGCGACTCGACATCACCGATAAAGTCTACATGAAATTCAAGGATGCCGGGCATTTGTTAGGTTCGTCGATGGCCGACATCCGAGTCGAGGACGGTAAACGGCGTCGTAAAATCCTCTTCTGCGGTGATCTCGGCCGACCCGCTCGCGCCTTGCTGCGTGACCCCACCCAGGTTTATAACGTCGACTATCTCGTGATCGAGTCAACCTACGGCAACCGGCTGCACGATGATTCCAATTTCCGGGAAGAATTTATCCGGGTCATTCACGAATCCCGGGAACGCGGCGGCGTGCTGATCATTCCGTCGTTCGCGGTCGGACGGACTCAGACGGTGTTGTACATGTTGCGCGAACTCGAAACGAAAGGATTCATCCCTTCCCTGCCGATCTATGTCGATTCACCAATGGCAATCGACGCGCTCGACATTTACGAACGGCGGATCAAACAGCAGAATCTTTCCAGCCGTACTTTGACCATCAAGGGGATCAAGGTATTCCGTCCGCAACAACTCCACATCTGCGATACCCGTAAAAAATCGCAGGCGATCAACGACATCCAGAAAGACGCGATTATCATCTCGTCGAGCGGCATGGTCACCGCCGGCCGAATCATGCATCATCTGATCAACCGTCTTCCGAATCCAAAGGACACTGTGTTGTTCGTGGGTTATCAGGCCGAAGGAACACGCGGCCGCACGATGCTCGAGGGTGAACCGACCGTTAAAATCTACGGCCAGCACGTCCCGATCAAAGCCAAAATCGAAAACCTGTCCGGATTCAGCGGTCACGCCGACTACGATGAAATGCTGGCGTATCTCATGGCCTTCAACAAAGACCCGGAGAACGTATTCATCGTGCACGGTGAGAAGGATGCCTCACTTTCACTGGCGAATAAAATTCGCAAACAATACAAGTGGAATGTGACCGTCCCGGCATTCGGTGACACGGCCGAGCTGGACCTGTAGCTCTTAAAAACATCAGCAATAACCATGACATCGGCGGCGGAGCTTGTCTCAGCCGCCGTTTTTTTAAGAGAATAGTGTTCCGGTATAGCGGCATGATTTGTCTTCACCGCAGGGACAGGTCCGGAGATAAATCAAATTGCCGGGCGAGAAAAAAAGGGTTGAATTACCGCCTGCGAAACGAGTATCAAGGAGCAGGAGGAATAGAGAATGGACTACGGTAACATCGTCAAGGAATCGTTCAAGATTGCCTGGGAGCATAAATCACTCTGGGTTTTCGGTTTCTTCGCCAGCGGCGGTATCGGATTCAATTTCGATCCGAGCACGTTCGGGGGGAGCCGTTCCGAATTACCCTGGGGAACACCTAACGGCCTGGAGAATATATTTGATTCCCATTGGCTGCTGCCTTTTATCGGACTTATTGCTATCATAATACTGGTGTTCCTGATAGTTAATTTGATCTGTACCCCGGCTTTAATCGACGCCGTCAACCGCATCCGTCGCGGGGGAACCTACACATTCAAGAGCTCTTTTTCCGCCGGAGTAGATTTTCTCGGACGTTTCCTGCTCTTCTTCCTGATACTGCTCGCCTGCTCGATAGTGTTTTTCGGGGTGTTGGTCGGGATTGGGGCGTTAGCCTTTTGCATACATGTAGCTGTCGGAGTGGTGTCGCTTCTCATCCTTATCCCAGTTTTCATTCTCGGCATATCATTATGTTACGTCCTGACCGCACTGACCGAACGAGCCATGGTGCTTCGCAATATCGGCATTGCCAAAGCCTTCGATGAAGCCGTGCTTCTGATACGACGTGAACCCGGCAAGAACGCCATCATGTTGTTGATCAACATCGCCATTTCCATAGGCCTGAGCATGGGTTCAATGATCTTGTTCCTGATGATAGGTCTCCCGCTGGCGGCGCTAGGCGTATTGAGCGGTTTAAGTCTCATACCGGCTATAGTCTTAACGATGATTATCGGATTCCCGATTTCACTGGTGATAGGCGGTTTCGTGGGTACCGGCATATTCAATATGTACACCCTTTTCTATATCGAATTGGTCGAGCCGACCCAGCCGACCGCTGCTTCCATTCCGCCCGGTTTGTAATTTTGCCTTGATTTGCGGTGTCGGCAAGGTTTCCTTAGGCGCATGAAAAAAGTAATAATAGCTCTCGCAGTGTTTCTGTCGGCCGCCGCCGCGTTCGGGCAGTTTGTCGAATACAGCATATTCAGTTTCCAATACGACATTCCCGTGGTCGATTTCAACGACCGTTCCGCCTCGTTTCAACAAAGTCTTTATCCTCGACTGTTCACGGAAAGATCGGCCACATCGGATATGACCTGGGTGCAGAAAAACGACAGCACCCTGGCGGCTTTCTGGACCATCCAGGGCGACACCATCCTGCACATTCTCCGTGAATTGAGCGGCATTGAATGGCAGGAAGAGAGCTTTCCGCTTTACCTTGTCCGTTATTATCGCTCGCAGGGGGCCTCCGATCCGCTGGTGTTGCCGCTCGGCAGTTTCGGCGACGGAGACGTTCTCGAAGCGGCTCCCGAGGGCAGCCGTTTACAGTTGACTCTGATCTACCTGCTGGCGCATCGAATGCTCAATCAGGCCGCCTATCCACCGACGGGGACACAGTTGGGTATTTCATATCATCCGCTGATGCGGCCCGGCGCATATCGCCGGGACTGCCTCGCCATGCTTCTTGCATTGTCAACCGCCGAAAACATCATTGGAATAGACTCCACTAATGATGCCTATAATTCCGCTTTCTGGATAAATCACCAGCCCGGCCGAATGATTTTCGAGGAGTATTTCAAAAACCAATGGGTTCTTTCTCCCGATCACACGCTGGCCGACTGGATCGCGGCCGAACCATACAGCTCAACGCTAGTTTCGGTCACCCGTCCTCCGCGTACACAGCAACGTGACGTCAACGCGGGACCGGCCGAGTTCGTTGAAGGCCTGCCGCTCAAAGGTGAGCTGGGCTTTTCAGTCAAATTGGATGAGTCCAACCGCCTGATGATCGATAAAATCGATACCTATCGCCTCGCTTATGCCAACGGTCTGCGCCAGGGAGACCGGATTTATCGTGTCGACGGACGCCGTCCGCGCAATCAACTGGACATGGTTACCCGAATAACGGAGAGCCTTTATAACGGCGGCTCGACCCTTGACATCATCCGCGACGGCCAGTCCATGTTATTGGTTCTTCAGCCGATGAACACCGGCGGCGCTGAGTACGAAGAATACAACGAAACCTATGGTCCCGCTTTCCCCTCCGACAGTCTTTCCCCCGTCGACGGTCAGCCGTAGGCATGCCGCTTAATAGTAGTATTTGAGAATTACGAAGGGACGATCACTCACTTCCGGGGCTTCACTCGACCAGAAGTTGAGATATTCTTTTACCGGGGTCAGACCGATCTCTTCCTTTTGCAACCGAACCGTTCGGATTAGATCGCGCGGATCACGATAAATCGTGCGGACATTAATTGTCCAGACATCGTCGGGAAACTCATCGATTCCCCCCAGGACCAGAGGTGAAACTTCAGGAGCGGTCGACCAGGCAACGAGAGTCTCAGTCCAGGGATTTTCACCGGCAACGGCACGCCGAGCGGCAGCTGCTCCGGGCAGATAAGATTCTCCGGTGGGACGCAAACAGAGCCAGGCGGAATCAATATCGAACGGTGTCAAATACTCCGGCAACGGCGGCAGTTGCACCAACGCACGAGTGAATCCCATGAAAAATCGGCCATCATCCGCTTCGGTCGAGTAGTATTCCAGGCGCAGACGATCATCGTGATTATCACCCTGATGATAATCCCACCAGACGGGACAATCCGGACAACCGTCGAAATCGGTATAGACGATGTTGGCATCGTTGACGACATCTATGGAATCATAGATAAACCGCTTGAGAACAAATGCCAGTTCCGCGGTATTCAATTCGATTTTCACCCAGGTCGTTTCCGGATCGTATCTCGAATGGATCACCAATGTTTCATGATTCCCCTGCGGGACAATTGGGATAACGAAACGGCCGTCGTTGTCGGTTACGCCGCTCATACCGGCGATCTCTATCTGTGCGTCACTGACCGGTCCGTCGATGCGGTTGTAGACCTGCCCGGCGATAGATGTTGACGGCATCATTATATCCAGTTGTGAGATCGTATCCGGATCGAGGATTATCTCTTTCGTAACATAGTGTTGTTTGATCGCGTTCAGGGCATATTGACCGGCTCGCAGACTGTCTATCTTATAGGAACCGTCGGCGGCGGAGATAACCGAACGGCTGCCGCAGCGGATTAGAACATCGGCAACCGGAACAGCCGAACCGGACAGAAAAACATGTCCCTTGAGACCATCGGTGAATATCCTCGTTTCCATCAAGATATCGAAGTCGGTATGATATTTGATCGTTATCCCCTGCAGGTAGGGCTCATAGCCTTGCTTTGAGGCTGACAAAGTATTATAACCGGCGGAGAGATTGGTCAGAAAGAAATTGCCGTTGGCATCGGAGGTATCGATAACACCGTCGCACTCGACAATCGCGCCGACAATGATCTCATGATTTTCTACACTGCGCACCACCCCGGCCAGATCACCGACTCGTTCTACAGAATCGGTTGCTCTATCACAGCTTATGATCAGCCCTAACGCAACCGGCAATATCCAGAGGAGGGCGTCGATAGGTTCTCGAACCCGCATGTTACCTCCACCAGCACGCAAAGCATTACGGCACAGACTACCCACATATAATGACGAGAAGGATGACTTATTTGTCAAAACTAATTCTACCCAATCTGTTCGGAGGGCAACAACCGGACCGACCTATACCGATGCCATACAATAGGATATAGGTACGTCCAAGGGAACATAAACGAAGATTGACCTGACCATACCGGCCCTGATTCCGGGGAGAATCGGCCACATTCGCACACCTGTGGCGCCTGTCCGTGTAAGTACGGTGATACGATCAGTTGTTAATAGTAGAAGACGAGATAACCAGCAGATTCATCTGCTCTCATACTGGGAAATGAGGCGCGGCCGGCCAATAAAAAAATACGCCCAGGAGGAGTCGAACCCCCAACCTTCTGATCCGTAGTCAGACGCTCTATCCAATTGAGCTATGGGCGCATTTCGTGTCCTGAAATAACCGAGACAGAGCCGAAAGTCAAGGCTTTTCTGCACCGGATAAGATACCTTCGGTTTCGGGTCCACCGATCTTTGGGCTGCCCGCGTCGATAATATCCCCCGCATAAGATTCTCTCTGAGAAATTTACGACCTGGGTTCCCTTCCCGGAATCAGCAGCGTTAAAAAAGGGAATCATTCGCCGGTGGACATGAACTTAATCACCACAAATGCCACCACGATAAAAAGTACAAAGATCAGAAATAACCAAAACCTGCTTGACCCACCACCCCGCCCCTTAGATTTTGACGGCGGTCCTGCGGAATCCTGTTGGAGATGCTTATCGATCCGAGAGAGCCAGCGATCCTCGACATCCAGCAGTTCCTGCCCCTCGGCCGGTAAAGTGAAAACTTCGATTTCGTTAAACGATGACTCCCCTGTTTCAAGGATCTCAATACCAATCACGGTGACGTTGTCGGCCCCGCCGCGGTCGTTGGCAAGTTGCACCAGGTCCTTGCACATGCGCTCGATATCACCGGACTTGGCGGTCACGTCGTGGATATCCTCATCGTCGGCAAAACCACAGAGGCCGTCGGAACAGAGCATGAATTTGTCGCCCGGAGCGACTGTTATCAGACGATAGTCGATCTCCACGTTCTCGCGAACACCGAGAGCCCGGGTTATAACATTCTTGCCGACCCCCTCCAGTTCCTCATCGGCGCCCAGCATCTGTTTCTGGCGCATTTCAGCGACCCAGGAATGATCCATGGTCAACGGCGCCAGGCGCCGTTCCTCGACCCGGTAGGCCCGGCTGTCTCCGACATGCGCCACCGACATAAGATTGCCTTCAAGCGCAACCGCGACCACGGTCGTACCCATTCCGGACATGTTCAGATTGGCGGAGGCTTTGTTGTAAATCTGTCGGTTGGCCAGACGAATCGATTTGAGCAGCAGTTCACCCGATTTAGGCAAAGAGCGATCAAGAGCCAAATCCGGATCTGCCATCAATTCATCGCGGAAGGAATCGAAGGCAACGGATAAAATCTGCGAGGCGGTCATGGACGCTACCTCACCGGCCTGATGTCCTCCCATGCCGTCACACACGGCAAATACCTGGTGTTCTTTGTCGAGATGGAGAAAATCCTCATTCCCGCTTCGCACCAGGCCAATATCAGTTTTCCCTGCGACCTTAAATTTCAGCGCCACTTAATTATCCTGCTCGGTTTCTGCGATGATCGCCCCCGGCTGTAGCCGTATCAGCCGATGACCAGAGGTACTTTTAACTAATTAGGGACGACCTGCCAACGAGCGCAAGAAAAAAACCCCGGTCAAACGACCGGGGTTTTTATATCTGACGTAGCAGACACTACTTAACCAGAACCATCTTTCGGGTCTGGCTCGACTCGGCGGTGGTAATGCGATAGAAATACACACCGGAAGAAAGCGCCGAGGCATCGTATTCGAACTCATGTGAACCGGTCGACAACGATCCGAGATCGCGCATGTCGACAGTCCGACCGAGAATATCGATCACGCTCAATGAAACCGATGAACGGCTCGGGATCGAAAAGACGATGGTCGTGGTCGGGTTAAACGGGTTCGGATAGTTCTGACCCACCGAAAGTTCCGTCGGCAGCATGCCGAACGGATCGTCATCGATACCCGTAGCCACGACGCTGATCGTGAAGGAACCCTGCAGAATCAATGACGGATCGTAGGCTGAGGCGACGTAATAAGTAATCTCACTGACATCGTCCTGCTCGGCGTCGTAAGGGACCGTGACGGTGAACGTAACGTAGACTTCCTCGTCCGGATCAGCCGGCCAGAAGCTCAGCGGATCGTTGGTGGTCCAGGCCAGGTTTGATTCGGATATTATGCTGTACATGTCCGGGACGTTGCCGTCGTTGGTTACTCCAACCTGTACGTTCACCACCTCACCCGGTGAGGCGTAGGTATTGGCCGGAGCGGTCGTGATTGAGGCCGCGTATTCGACTTCGGCGTCGCGGATAGCTGTGACCGAACCGCTGACGGAAGCCGAAGGCAGCGCGGTCTGCGAATGAACCGTGTAGGACAGTTCGTCGTACATGTTGGAGGTGAACGGCGGAAGAAAAACATCGAACCAGACGTAAGCGGTCTGGCCGGGATCGGCGTAGATGTAATAGTCCGGAACGGTCACGGTCCAGCCGTTGGCCGAGGTGACTTCGATGGTGTAAAAGTCCAGACCGTTGCCGTTGTTCTGAACGCCCACCTGGAAACGCAGGGTCGTACCCGGATCGCCGCTCGTGTTGGATGGCGGATCGACCAGCGTCATGCCGAAGGTGAAATCGTTGGCGGAGAGATTAACGATCGAGGTAGCCTTATCCTGCCAGTAAATACTTCCGGAGACAACCTCGGCGGCAGCCGGACGACCGTTAATGTAGAAGCTGATCAGGTCACCGGTTTCAGCACCTTCGTCAACGGAAGGAGTCCAGGTGACATCGTCGCCATAGACGGCCATGGAGCCGTAAACGCCGGAGGAATCGAGAACGTTTTCGACATAATCGGTGCCGCAGAGCACGCCGTCGGGATCATAGGCGTCAATACGGGAACCGAGCGGAAGCAGATTGCTGCCGTTGTAGGTTACATCGCCCAGGAAACTCATCCAGTACGGCGTGGGATTAATATCCGCAAGTCCCATCGAAACCGACGCCAGGGCCACGGCAAGAGCTAAAGTCAGTGTAGTAATTGTCTTCTTCACTTTATTCACCCTGTATCTATCCGGCCGATTTTGCTCGGCCGGTGTTAGGATCATACTTTCGAATATCATGAATAACCTACTTCAACAACATCATCTTGCGTGTTTCGGTATAGTTATCAGAGACTAAGCGGTAGAAATATATGCCCGATGCAACCGGGGCGCCAGTATTATTCCGACCGTCCCAGGTCACTTCGTTATAACCCGCATCGGCAATACCTTCGAACGGAACGGCGACACAACGACCGAGGATATTGTAAACCTCAATGCGTGCCTGGCCGGAGTTCGGCAGTGAGAAGCCGATCGTAGTCGACGGATTGAACGGGTTCGGATAGTTCTGACGGAGACTGTAACTGCCGGGCACCATATCGTCGGACGTTCCCTTGGCCGTCAATGCCGACACCGCGATGCGGTCGCCTATGGCGGTCCAGGTAAACTCCTCGTTGGTCTCGACACCATCGACCTTGAGCGTGAAGGTCTGGCCTTCTTCGGCGCCGTCGACTGTCTCAGTGCTCGGGTCATCACCGTAGACCGGCATGAATCCGAACAGACCGTCGGACTGTAACTCGAAATGTCCTACCATGCGGCCGTCGGCCGTATGGGCGGTTACCGAAGCGCCCGCCGGAACCACCTCGCCGTCGAGTGTCAGTTTCTCGGCATACAGGTTGACCCAAGTCGGAGTCATATTGACACCGCCGACAACCTTCGCCGCGAACCGATCGAAATTGAGCTGAGGCGAGATTTCGGGGCCGATGCCCGGATAGAGCAACTCGCTCGGATATGAGGTCTTAATCCAATAACCGAAGCAGGGGCTCATCTCGACCAAAGTGTTGTGGAGATCATCACCCGGTACGTAATTGAGACCGCCGTTGTCAAAGCCCATCGCCACATCCAGATCTTCCATGATCGAAGCCAGCGCATCGCCGGTCGCCATGGCGTCATCCGGTAAATAGGAGACCAGATTCCAGCCGACGTTCAGCGGGATCACGGTAACGTTGGGAACGGCTTCACCGACGATCTGCAGCGTAATGTCGCAGTTGACCTTGATCCAGTAACCGCTGAGATGATCGGCGTATTGAAGTGTCGAAAAGAGCGGCATCGCCGGATCGTAGGTCAGACCACCGTTCTCGAAACCGAGGACCACATCAAGGCAATCGCTGATAGACGAAAGCACATCGGCAACAGCATCGGACTCGGTGTCGAGGTTCCAGGAGACCAGGTTCCAGCCCTCGGTCAACTGACATTCCTTGACATAGATATCACCCATGTGGAAACAGACCTCGATAGCGTCGCCGTTCTCGGTCCAGATCGGATCGTCCGGCGTATAGGCCAGAACGCCGTTGACGTAGAAGCGGATGGCATCGCCCGGCATCGCGCCTTCATCCTCGAGGCTGTACATATCGTCATGATAAACCGGCATGAAACCATAGCTGCCCGCTTCGGTGACCATCTGCGAACCGCAATGAACACCGTCGGGATCGTAAGCATCGATCACCGAACCAACCGGCAGCGGCGAACCCATGTAGGTATTATTGGCACAGTAGAAATTGACCCACTCATCGGTCCTGGCAAATTCCTCGACCGGCGTCAGGACTATCATAATACCGGACTGGCCGAAATTCAGATTCTCGACCTTACCCGGATAATAACCATCTTTGTAAGCCCACAGATCGAAAGGAATGACCTGCGAGTTGAAGAACTGGAACAGACCGGTAGCGTCGGTCATGGTCTGGTCATCCCAGGCTCCATGCGGGAAATCCGCCCAAAGCTCGACCGTGGCGCCTTCGATCTGATGTCCCTGCGGATCCACCACATAACCGCAGACATAGTTATCGGCTGAACCGACTACGATACCACCATCGATACCGCCCGGCACGACCTGCACCGGACCGGCACCGCAGTCATAAGTGAACAGCGGATCGGGGGTAGTTACCTCAATCGGATAGAAACCGTACAAGGTCGACTGGCTCAGAGTGAAATGGAATGTCGCCAGTACTCCGACACCGGCCGGGACGAACGGTTCATCACCGGTCTTGGAAGCTACGATAGTAACCGCGGTATCGTTGTCAATGACCGTCCGATCGATCCAGTTTTCGATCACCGAGCCGACGAACGAAATCGAATCCAGCGTAATCTCGCTCCAGTCACCCGACGGAGCCAGGGTAACCGACAGAGCACCCAGATCACAAACATGTTCGATCTTGACCGGCATTTTGACTCTTGCGCCAGGGACAGCCGGGATCGTCGTAACCGTCACGAAATCCTCATCCGACGGCGGCACGATAACGTCGAAATAAACCGTTACATACTGGGTCGCGGGATCACAAACCACTTCGGGATCGGCCGCTACGGCAAAAGTGACCTCATAGTTGCCGGCTGAGAGCGAGGAGCCGTCGACAGTCAGCGTTACCTGCGATCCGGAAAGACCGGACAGCGGATCGATGGTCAACCAGTCACCGCCGCTCTTGATAATCTCCCAACCGAAGGAAGCGTCGGAGCTGGTAATATCAAGCAACTGAGCGACAGGATTGGCGTCGCCTTCATACATTGCGAAATAGAAATCCGTATTGGACAAAGCCATTTCCGAGCAAGGCGGCGTGCAGTCCTGAACGATGAAATGAACATCATTGGAATCGATATCCTTGCCGTCCGAAACATAAGCCCAGGTCCAGACATCGCCGACCTGATCCATCGTCGGCACGAACTGAATGTAACCGGCGCCGTTGCCGGAGTCGACGAAGGTCATGCCGTCGGCCAGCGGACTGACCGTAAACGTCAGGGCGTCTTCATCAGCATCGGTCGCAGTCATCGGCAGAATCAGCACGGAGTCGGCACAGACAAAAGCCGAATCAAGCACCGACAACACCGGAGCATTGTTCGGCGCGGCGGCAAGCTCAAAAACTACCGTGACCGGAATATCGGTCTTGGCCACATTGTCGGTCACCGTAATAAGAGCGTAATAAACATCCGCAGACAGGCCATCCTGCGTTACCGTCACGAGCACGGAATCTTCGGTCGTACCGAGATCCTTTTCGAGAGATAACCAGTCAGTCGATTCCATGACGCCATAAGGCATTTCGCGGTGTTCGATTTCGTTAATATAGAGGTACTGACCGTCAGGATCGGAGGAACCGATTTGTCCGGAGAACCGGAGGGTGTCGGGAGTAACGACTAGCGTGAGTGGCGTCGGTTGAGAATCAATCGTAAGCTCTATATAAGCATATTGGTCACCGTTGCCGGCATCTTCCGAAGAGATTGTGACCGAATCCAGATAAACGCCCTCCGTCAGCCCGGCGATATCGATCGTCACCGTCACGTCAAGCGGCGTGGTTCCGGAAGCGGCATCGAGACTCATGTAGTCGGCAGTCTCGGAAGCCGTAAAGGCATAAGCGCCGTCATCGTCGAAGCTGACGTTGAAGGTCTGCGGCAGCGGACTACCGGCGCCTTCAATCCCTGAGAAATAGAGCGTATCGGGAGCAACCACGAGATTGGCCGGCGGTGTTGATCCGATATTATAGCAGTGGGGACCGTCCCAGGTCGGGAAAATATCAGCCGAGGTGCTGGCCCATTTCCAGATACCGGACGGCCGATACCAGGAAGAATCGAGGCAGAGAGTCTTGCCCTCATCGGCGCTGGAAATCGGTCCAACCGTGATTCGAGCGTAGATTTCATCGAATCCCGCCGGGATACCGGGATTGAACATACGGAAACCACCATAGCCAAGCGTATCGGCGTCGGAACCGGTGCTGTATGAAGTCATGAACTGCGACTCCATCATACTGGCAGTAATAGTTCCGGTCGAGTCAAGAGTAGCGCCGGTCCAGGTGGCACCTTCCGGGGAATATATACGGTATCCATTAGTAATACCGGCCGGATTGGTGGTCCCGGTTGCCATGCGCAGATAGAATACGGCTTGTGCGTCAATGGGGAAATTGCCTTCTACCAGGCCGTCGACATGGTCAAGGCTGATAGACTGCCCGTATACGGCGCCGCCGGCTCCCACCAGCAACGACACAAGCAGGATTAACAATCTGTTTCTCATCTTGCAAATCTCCTGATATATCTTTCACACATATTGTCAAAACAATTCATACTTGACCAGAGCATAGTCCGCCTTTACCGGCTTTTGACCCATATATGGCATGAGCAATGCCGGAAACGCGGTTCTTTTTTATCACCTTGGGTATACATACTCGAAAAGCCGGAAAAAAACCATCGTTCCGGCCCGCCAAGGTGTCCATCATCAGCATGTTAGTCCTATACGCATCAAGCATTTGCGGCCCTCGGCCGAACAGTTTCACCAGCGTCTGGAACATTTTAGCCCTCCAGAAAAGAAACAAACGCGACTTATCTCCAGACCAGCAATGTTAGACCAGGTTGTTTAGCAATTACTGTAGCTTAATCAGCTCTCAGCGTGTTGGACCTTCAGTAGTCAAAGCCGCCGTCTTACAGCAGCTTTTGAATTCGAAACGGCTTGACCTAAGCCGCTGTTATACCATGGGAAATATACCAAAAACCCCCGGATTGTCAAGGCCTCAGCCGATTTGACGCTAGTATTGTGCGGAAGTTGATCAGCGCCCCTGTTTTCGGGCGGCTAAACGGCGGCGGCGAAGCTCGAAAAAGGCTAAAACCAGCATGGCTCCGATAAAATCGGCAACGGCGTCGGCGGCCGAAGAAAACCGTCCCGGAATAAAGTGCTGGTAATACTCGTCAAAAGCTGCAAAAACAGCAACGAAGAGAGCGGCGAACAAAAAAGCCCGATTGGTTGGAATAAACTTACGGAAATTTGAAAAAGAGCGGAATACTATAGCCGCAAAAATGGCATATTCGGCGAAATGAGCCAGCTTGTCGAAGGCAAACATGCGCACCTGCGGCGTATGCAGATCGGGAATCGAAGAGACCGCAATAATCGCTGCAGCGTAAAGAATCATCGGCAAATGATACCAACCGAAACGATATGCCGGGTTGTTTTGTTTCTCCTGACTCAACATAGCTCCAAGCGTAAACATATTATTGCTTTCGGTCAACAACATTGCCTATTTAATAAACCAACGCGGCCGCAAGTTCCGCGCTGGATTCGGTCCGGATAACCGGGCCGGACTTCGTGAACGCTGACCCGGGCAGGTTGCAATTAATGACGGATAAGACAACGGTAAACCGAGAATGGGAACGTTCAGAACCGGTTTTTGGGGGAACGCCGATGCGCTCCATCCGAAAACTGGCCGTGGCGGTAACGGCTCTGATCGTGACCGTGGCGGTAGGTTCTCTGGGTTTCGCAGCGATCGAGGGTATGGCTCCGCTGGATGCTCTTTATATGACCGTCATCACGCTGTCGACCGTCGGTTATGGCGAGGTCCAGCCGTTACATGCAGCCGGTCGTGTACTGGCAATGGCCATCATTTTCATCGGCGTGGTTCTGACCGCTTATATTGCCGCCACGCTGGGTCAAATCGTTATCGAGGGGCAGCTTAAAGAGGTTTTCGGAAGGAAAAAAATGGACAGTCGGATTAAAAAGCTCAAGGATCACTCCATTATAGCGGGATTCGGCCGGGTCGGTCGACAGGTCGCCTCCGAGTTCGCCCGAACCAAAGCGCCGTTCGTAGTTGTCGAAAAAGAACCGAACACGATTCGCCGTCTGATCGATTCCGATTACCTGTTCGTCGAAGGTGAAGCCACCGATGAATACGTCCTCAAAGACGCCGGGATCGAACGTGCCCGAACACTTGTCTCTACCCTGCCGGATGAAGCCCATAACGTCTACCTGACCCTCACCGCCCGACACATGAATCATGATCTTAACATCATCGCTCGCGCCGATTTCGAAGAGGGCGAGAAAAAGCTCATGCGGGCCGGCGCCAATCATGTCGTTTCGCCACACGTCCTCGGGGGCATCCGGATGGCAATGTCTGCTCTGCGACCGAATGTCGGCGATTTCATGCACATGACCTCCCCCGGCATCGGCAACCTTTCGATTGAGGAGATGGTGATCCCGGAGGGCTGCGCCCTTTCGAATAAATCTATCGCCGATTCGCGCCTGAAACAGCAGTACGGCGTGACGATTATCGGACTCAAAAAACCGGGCGGCATCATGACCATCACCCCCGGTCCGGATGTCGTGCTCAACGACGGCGACACGCTGGTCCTGCTGGGTCCGAACGAAAAACTCGAAAAGCTCTATAACCACGTAAATTAGTTAATGTGCGGGATCGGGGATCGTTGTCTCGGAGGATGTCATTTCTGTGAAGGGAAGTGTTGAAATATTGCTTATGCGGCGGAGACAAGCCCCGCTGCTACGCGTTGATGAGACTTAACCCGGCGCAAGGCGGCATGTCTCGGTGAGACATGCCCTACTTTTCCCCCTCCCCCGCGCTTTTTGCTCGACTCGGGGCAGCCTCATAGCTACAATGAGACATGCTCGACAAGGTCCGACAAACAATCGCCCAATACGGCCTCCTCGCCCCCGGCGACCGGGTTCTGGTCGCCTTCTCCGGCGGTCCCGATTCCACGGCATTGCTCCACTGCCTCACCCAATTACGTAATGAATACGGATTGCGCCTTGAGGCGGTCTATATCAACCACGGCCTCCGCGAGAAAGCCGCCGAAGAAGAGGCTTTTTGTCGCGCCTTTTGCAAAAAGCTCGGCGTCGATTTTTATCCGGAAGTGCTTGATGTCCCGGCCCGGGCCAAAAAACAGCATGAGAGTATCGAACTGGCGGCTCGTCGCGGACGTTATGAAATTCTGAATCGACTGGCGAACGAACTTAATTGCGACCGTATCGCCGTCGGACATCATCGCGACGATCAAGTCGAAACGGTACTACACCGGATCATTCGCGGCGCGGGGATCGACGGTCTCGCCGGAATGCCGATCAAGCGCGGGAAAATAATCCGGCCGTTGCTCGCGATTTCGAGGCAGGAGATACTCGATTACCTGAAGAAGCAAAAACTCAAATACTGCCTCGACGAAAGCAACGAGCAAAACGACTATACCCGTAACTACCTGCGTAATCATCTGCTGCCGCTGCTTCGGACCGAAATGAATCCCGGCATCGACCGCGCCCTCTGGAATCTCAGCCGTACGGCCGGTGAAGACGCCGCTCTGCTGACCGAGATCGTGGCCCGCGAAGTCCGCAAATCGACCAATCGCACGCCGGGAGGGAAAATAGAGGTTGATCTGAGACGATTTCGCTCGTATGCTCCATCCTTAAGGTGGCGTATTTTGCGTTTTTGCCTTTCCGAGGAGCTGGGTTTACGTCCCGCAGTGGATCGTGTCGTTGTCGAGCGCTGCGACAAACTGGCTCTGAACGGCGGCAAAGCGGTCGCTTTACCGGATAGCGTACAGGCGCGTCTGGTCGCGGATAAGCTCGTACTGTATCGACCGCTAAAGGGTCGTTACGAGGAATCGCTGGAAATCGGCGGTCGTTGTCGAATCGGACGACCGGCGTATAATTTTCGATGTCGGCGGCGTCCGGCTGATGAGGCCGCAGTACAATACCAGCGGCGCAGTCAGCGCGTCCGACTTGACGGTAACCGGGTGAAACCACCCCTGACGGTGCGCAATATCGGCCCCGGCGACTGTTTCGGTCCGCTGGGTTTGAAAGGAACCCGGACCGTTTCAGACTGGCTGACCGACAAAAAAGTCGCTGCCCTCTACCGGGATGAAATCCCGGTGGTGTGTGACCGGAAAGGAATCATCTGGCTGGTCGGCTATGAAATCGCCGATCGCGTGAAAGTTGATGAGAATACAGAAGAGGTAATCGAAATTGAGTTCACTCACCGAAGACACCGACCGCAAGCGAAGGGTTGAACTGCTTCTGGATCAGGATCGCCTGGCGCAGAGAGTCCAGCGCATGGGCGCCCGTATCACCGAGGATTATCGCGGTGAAACGCCGATCCTGATGGGCATTCTTAAGGGATGTTTTGTTTTCCTGGCCGACCTGGTGCGCGCCGTCAATCTGCCGATGGAGGTCGATTTCGTCTCGGCCGCGTCGTTTCGACAGGGTACCCTCCGGGAAGAGGATATCACTATCGGTGTCCCCAACGCTATGTCGGTCAAGGGCCGTCACGTGCTGCTGGTCGAGGGGATTGTCGACACCGGTCGCACTTGCACTACGATCATCGACCTGCTCCGTAAACAGGAACCGGCCTCGATTGAGGTTGTTACATTGCTTGACAAACCCGCCAGCCACCGGGTGAAGCTGGATGTTAAGTATAAGTGTTTCAGCGTCGGCAATGAGTTCGTTATAGGTTTTGGTCTGGACAACAACCAGAAATACCGTAATTTGCCGTTTGTTGGGAAACTGGTCGACCGTTGAGACTATAAGAGACCATCGGGTGAGGCTTTATTGAAGTTTTGACCGACCCGATAGTATAAATGATAGCTCGATTACCTGAGTTCAGGAGTTTTAGTTGGCAAATCAAGACGACAATAAAGGACGATTCAATCTCGGCGGCCGCAAACCGAAGGACCCCGACAAGCAACCTCCCCCCTCTCCACTTAGGGGCTCCGGCCGGACGATCATGTTCTGGGTCGGGTTGATTTTGATCATGATCGTGGTCGTGTCGCTTTATGACAATTTCGACCGTGAATCCGCCGAAATCAACTACACCGAATTTATTCACGAACTGGACAACGATAATATCCTCGAGGTAACTTTTACCGAGCGGGAACTGGAAGGGAAACTTCGCCAACCGAAAGAGTTTTCAGTCGGCAACACCTCCGGTACTTTTTCAGAGTTCAAGACCCGTATCCCGTTCCAGGATATCAACTACCGCCTGGTGGACCGACTCGAAGATAAAAACGTTAAAATCATCGCCAAGGTCAAAGGCCCCGATCTGTTCTCCTATGTCGTGGCGATTGCACCGTGGGCGCTGCTGATATTTATCTGGCTTTTCTTCTTCCGACAGATGCAGGGCAACTCCGGTCCGAGGGGGCTTTTCTCGTTCGGTAAAAGCAAGGCCAAACTGTTGACCGATGAACGCCCCAGGGTAACGTTTAACGATGTCGCCGGCGCCGATGAGGCCAAGGAAGAGCTCGAGGAGATCATCGAATTTCTCAAAGACCCCGGCAAGTTTCAGAAATTGGGCGGGAAAATTCCCAAGGGCGCTCTTTTACTCGGTCCTCCCGGCACCGGTAAAACGCTCCTGGCCCGCGCGGTAGCGGGTGAAGCCGGCGTACCGTTTTTCTCGATGTCCGGTTCGGATTTCGTGGAGATGTTCGTCGGTGTCGGTGCTTCCCGGGTTCGGGACCTGTTCGACCAGGGCAAAAAGAATGCTCCGTGTATTATCTTCATCGATGAAATCGACGCCGTCGGACGTCATCGCGGCGCCGGTCTCGGCGGCGGTCACGACGAGCGGGAACAGACGCTTAACCAGCTCCTGGTGGAAATGGACGGTTTCGAATCGAACGAGGGCGTGATTCTGATCGCCGCCACTAACCGTCCCGACGTGCTCGACCCGGCCCTGTTGCGGCCCGGGCGATTCGATCGCCAGATAGTAGTCGGCACTCCCGACGTCAAGGGACGCGAGGGAATCCTCAAGGTCCATGTACGCAAAATCAAATTGGCAGACGATGTCGACTTGACGGTCCTGGCCCGCGGTACTCCCGGCATGTCCGGTGCGGATATCGCCAATATGGTTAACGAAGCGGCCCTGCTGGCGGCTCGGCGCAACCTCAATTCAGTGACCATGGACGAATTCGAAGAGGCCAAGGACAAGGTTCTTATGGGCGCGGCTCGTAAATCGCTGGTGATTGCCGACGATGAGAAAAAAGTAATCGCCTATCACGAAGCTGGACACGCTCTGGTCGGTAAGTTCATGCCCAAGGCCGACCCGTTGCACAAAGTTTCGATTATTCCGCGCGGCATGGCTCTCGGTGTAACTCAGTCGTTGCCGGTCGACGAACGACACACTCATACCCTGGAATACCTCAAATCGACTCTGGCGTACCTCATGGGTGGCCGGGTAGCAGTTCAAATGGTTTTTGACCAACTCGATACGGGCGCCGGGAACGATCTGGAGCGAGCCACTTCACTAGCCCGCAAAATGGTCTGTAACTGGGGCATGTCCGAAAAACTCGGACCGGTCACCCTCGGCAAAACCGAAGAGCATATCTTCCTCGGCAAGGAGATGGGCCAACAGAAAAACTACTCCGAGTCGACCGCCGAAATTATCGACCAGGAGACCAAGCGGTTTATCGAGGATGCCGAGCGGGCGGTTAAAAAAATCCTCCGCGACAACATCGACAAGCTGCACGCTCTGGCCAAGGCGCTCCTGGATAGGGAGATTCTGGACAGTCATGAAGTTGATATAATCATCGGGCGCGCCGGCGGCGACCAGGCCAAAGTGACGCAACCGGTCGAGACTCCGGAAGGCTGATAGTGGGTTTCGATTCGAAGAAAATATCCAAGGGCGTCAAGCTGATCCTTGAGGGGATCGGCGAGGACCTCGACCGTGAGGGATTAGTCCGGACACCGGAGCGAATGGTGGAGTATTTCGAGGAGGTCCTCGATGGTTATCGCGAGGATCCCGCCGCCGAGTTGAGTAAATATACGACTTCAAACAAGGACGAGATGATCATTCTCAAGGACATCTCGTTCTATTCCCTGTGCGAACATCACCTCCTGCCGTTTTTCGGCAAAGCCCACATCGCTTACATTCCGCAAAACGACAAAGTGGCCGGTTTTTCCAACATGGTTCGAGTGGTGGAAATTCTCTCCAAGCGGCTTCAGGTGCAGGAACGAATGACTTCCGAAATTGCCGACTCGATTGTCAAAGCGATTCAGTGCAAGGGCGTGCTGGTGGTGGTCGAGGCGGAACACCTCTGCCTGACCATGCGGGGGATCAAAAAACCAGGCAGCAAGATTGTTACTTCCGCGATTCGCGGCGCTATGCGCCGCACCGCCACTCGCTACGAGGCCCTCAGTCTTCTCGGCAAGACGGGGATGTAAGCGGACTTCTCAACGTCAAAGCATTTGATTCTATATGGCGGATCCGTCTTCGAATCCGCCTTTTCATTTATGATTGCGGTAATAAAATTTGATTCATGGGCGTCGTTGTGGGCGATAGGTCAAGACGCTTACAACTTGACGCAAGATGAATTTCCGCCCCCGCCGGTTCTCAGTCTCTTACATACTCCAGTGTCGTGGTGCCGTCGACTACCTTGGCGTAGGAAAAATTCTCGATAAAATCACCGGTGTTGACATAGACCCCGTTTCCGATCCCCTTGATCGTCGGGATATGTAAATGTCCAATCGCGACCAGATCGAACCCCTCATTCAACTTCATCATGGCATACGCCTCGTAATCGCTTACGAAATCCATGTCACGCTTCGAGGTGTACTCGCGCGAGGAGCCCGACACTTTCTTGGCCAGTGGGATCGCCCAGTCCGGCGGCAGCTTGCGATAGAGCCAGATATTGACCGGATTGCGCAGGATACATTTGAGAAAACGATACCCGCCGTCTTTTTTAGCCAGACCATCGCCGTGAAGACAATGCACCTTCTTACCGTCGTAGTCGAAATCGAATCCATCGCGATGCAACTCCACACCGATCTTGTTCGGGAAAAAGTCCCCCATCCAGAAATCATGATTACCCGAGACATAATCGACTCGCACGCCTCGGAGCACCAGGTCGCGCAACCGACAGAGAACATCATGATGTTCCTTGGGAATGGCGTGTTTGTACTCGAACCAGAAATCGAACAGATCGCCGAGAATCACCACTCGGTCGGCATCCTCGCGCATGAGCGCAAACAGGCGTTCCAGCCGCGCGAGCTTGAGCGCCTCTTTATGCAGATCGTTTGCCCCTAAATGGGCATCTGAAAATATATACAACGCCATGATTTCGGGATATCGGCACCCCACCCCTCGGGTGGGGAAATATCGACTTCAACCTACGGTGCCCCACCCCTCGGGTGGGACTATCGATTCGAAGCAATTCGTGGGCGGCAGACGTCCTCGTCTGCCCCGTGTTCATTCTTGGCCGGTCTCGGAGAGACCTGCCCTACTCCACCCGGTCCATGAATCGCGGCATCGCCTCGAAATACGTTTCAGCCATCTCTTTCAAAGAACAATCAATCAGACTGTCGATCTTCAACCGCTCACCGCCGACCGTACCGATCTTCTTGCACGGCACCCCGGCTTTATCGAAATGCGCCTGCACCTGCTCGGTTTTATCCGGATCACAGCTTATCACTACCCGCGACACCGTCTCGCCGAACAACAGGCAGTCGGTGCGAATACTCTCGTTCAACTCGATCGTCACCCCGATCTGTTTCTCCCGATCGGACATGCAACTTTCCGCCAGCGCTACGGCCAGACCGCCCTCGGCCGTATCATGCGCCGATTTTAGCAATCCGGTTTGAATTGCCTCCAGCAAGGCATCCTGAAGTTTCCTCTCCACCGTCAGGTCAACCTCCGGCACCGTGCCGCGCGTCTGCTGGAACAGCCAGTGCAGATATTCCGACGCTCCTAAATGCTCCTTGTTTTCGCCGAGCAGGAACACCACGTCGCCGTCGTCCTTGAAAGTCTGGGTTGTTATATGGTCCACGTTCGAGATAAGTCCGACCATGCCGATTGTCGGCGTCGGGAACACCGCTCGTTGCGGGTCCTCGTTATAGAATGACACGTTGCCGCCGGTCACCGGTGTATCGAACACCCGACAGCCCTCGCCCATTCCGGCCACGGCCTCGGCGAAGCAATAATATATCTCCGGCTTGTAGGGATTGCCGAAGTTGAGGCAGTTGGTCACCGCCAGCGGCTTACCGCCGGAGCAGACGATATTACGCGCCGCTTCGGCCACCGCATTGCGCGCCCCGGCGCGGGGATTGATATAACAATAACGGCCGTTGCAGTCGGTGGTCATGGCCAGCGCCCGGTCGGTCTTGCGAATCCGCAGCACCGCCGCGTCCGAACCCGGCCCCACCGCCGTACAGGTGCGGACCATCGAATCGTACTGGTCGTACACCCAGGCCTTGTCACAGATATTCGGCGCCGCCAGCAGCGATAGTAAATCCTTGTTCCAGTTACGGTCAAGCGGGTATTCACTTAGATTTAGTCTGGTATATTCATCCATGTAGGCCGGGCGTTTCTGCTCGCGGACATACACCGGTGCGCCGCCGCCCAGCACCAGCACTTCCGACGGAATCTGCGAGACAACCTCGCCTGCCTTGGTTACGGTCATCAGACCGTCGTCGGTCACCTCGCCGATAATGGTCGAATCCAAACCCCACTTGTCGAACACTTCCGTGATCGCCGCTTCCTTGCCCGGTTTGACGCAGACCAGCATCCGCTCCTGCGACTCCGACAGAAGAATCTCGTACGGGGTCATCCCCGGCTCGCGTTGCGGCACCAGATCGATCTCGATATTGACGCCCGACTTCCCCTTGGCCGACATTTCGGTCGAACAACAGGTAATCCCGGCTGCGCCCATATCCTGCACCCCGACCACGAGGTCTTTTTCGATGATCTCAAGAGTCGCCTCAAGCAGCAGCTTTTCCGTAAACGGGTCGCCGATCTGCACCGAAGGCCGCTTTTCCTGTGAGGCCTCGGTCAGCTCTTCCGAGGCGAACGTCGCCCCGTGGATGCCGTCCCGACCGGTCTTGGAACCGACAATCATCAGTTTATTGCCCGCCCCTTTGGCCACCGCCGAAATGATTCCGTCCGCCTTCACCAAACCTACCGCCATGGCATTAACCAGCGGATTGCCGGTGTAAGCCAGGTCGAAATAGACCTCGCCCGCCACCGTCGGAACACCGAAAGAGTTGCCGTAATCGCCGATTCCCCGCACGACGCCGTCGACCAGAAAGCGCACCCGCGGATTGTCGGGTGAGCCGAACCGGAGCGAATTGAGCGAGGCAATCGGCCGCGCGCCCATCGTAAAAATGTCGCGGAGAATGCCGCCGACGCCGGTCGCCGCCCCCTGATAGGGCTCCACCGCCGATGGATGGTTGTGCGACTCGATCTTGAACACCACCGCCAGGTCGTCGCCGATATCTACCGCCCCGGCGTTTTCTTCCCCCGCCTTGGCGAGCAGATTGTCTCCCTCGCGCGGCAGAGTTTTGAGCTGGGCGATTGAATTCTTGTATGAGCAATGCTCGGACCACATGACCGAAAACACCCCTAACTCGGTGTAGGTCATCTCGCGGCCCAGAATCTGTTTGATGCGCTCGTGTTCTTCTTTATTGAGCCCGTGCGCCTCGACCATTTCGGGGGTAACTTCGGGCTGCTTGTATTTGACATCAGTCGGCATGGCGTCTCCTTGTGTAAACGGAGAATATAGGGCGACAATGCGCTGAGGTCAATGTAGAAGGGAGACTCACAGATCGTTTCAATTGCTTAGTCTCTAATCTCCATCCCAATCTCATGGTAGGATCAAAACAACCACGTCAAGACTCCCCGATCAATCCCTTCGACAGGTATTACAGGGTTTGTGTTTGACATCCGTTGCACGCAGCGATACTATGCACTTATATCAAACTGAGCAAAGCCCTACGAGGATAGTAGGATGGGAGGCTAAAATGAGACTTTTGCTGGTTGTGTTAATAGTTGCTTTCAATCTCTTGTCAGGTTGCGGGTCGGACAGTACCGACCAGAAATCCAACCAGACGAAGCAGGCGCAGGCAAGGGCGGCCAAGCCCTTTGATACTATTGTTATCGATCTCTGCAAACTGGACCCGCAAAACGCCGACATGTGGAGACAAACGGGCATTAACCTGTTTTCTGACCCTACCCTGGGGCCCAAAAAGAAAGTTGGCAATATCCCCGCTTGCGATGGTATTACGGTGGACGTGATCGACAAAAAGACTTTTGAAGGGGTTGAGTTCTACTGGATTCGTTATAAGAAGCAGATTGGTTGGCAGACCAAACGCCTGTTGACCGGTGTCAACGACTGAAGCGACCATTACGGCAAAAACGAAGGACACACCTGCGCCAGAAAACACTCCCCGCATTTGGGACGGCGGGCGATACACAAAGCCCGACCGTGATAGATCAACAGATGCGACCAGTCGATCCAGTCCTCTTTCGGCACCAACTTCATCAAGTCCCGCTCCACCTTCACCGGGTCGGTTTCTTTCGTGAGGCCTAACAATCGACTGATCCGCCCCACGTGGGTATCGACCACGATCCCCTCGGCCAAACCGAACCCCACGCCCAAGATCACCGAGCCGGTCTTGCGTCCCACCCCGGCCAGCTTGGTCAGTTGATCCAGCGTCTGGGGAATCTCCCCGCCGTACTCCTCAAGGAGCTGTTGCGCCGAGAGCTTGATCGACTTCGCCTTGTTGCGGAAAAACCCGGTCGGCTTTATGTCCTCCTCCAACTCCCGGATATCTGCCGCGGCGAAATCCTTAATCGAGCGGTATTTCTTGAAAAGCGTCTTCGTGACCTCGTTGACCCGCTCGTCCGTGCATTGCGCCGATAAAATCGTCGCCACCATCAACTGGTGCACCGAGCGGAAGTCCAGCGAGCATTTCGCCGCCGGATAATGTTCCCGTAACCGGGCGATTATCTCCCGCACTCGCTCCTGCTTGTTGGCTTTCGACTCCCGCGCCATGTCGTTCAGTCACACTCCAGCACGATCAGCCGATCCCGCTGATTCAAATCCTTGATCACCACCAGCGACCGATAGCGGTCGTCATCGCCAGTCAAATCCGCTACCGCCTCGGCCTGACCCAGACCGATCTCGAACATGATCCGTCCCCCCGGTGCGAGGAAATCCGGAGCGTCGCGTAAAATCACCCGGATCGCATCAAGGCCGTCCTCGCCCGCCGTCATGGCTATTTTCGGGTCGGCCAGCACCTCGGGATCGAGCGTAACATAGTCACCATCGGTAATATAGGGCGGATTGGACATGATCAGATCGAACTTCTCGTCCGGCCGCACGGCTGAGAAATAATCCGACCGCCGCAGCTCGATTCGTTCCGCAAGACCGTACTCAGCCACATTCCTTCGGGCCACCTCGAGGGCTTCCTCAGAGATATCCAGCGCCACCACCGATCCATACCCCAACTCGGCAGCCATCGTGACCGAAATCACCCCCGAGCCGACGCCTACATCGAGCATTTTCGGGTTAACGAGCTTTTTTTGTTTAACCAGCGCCACCGCCTGTTCACAGAGCAATTCCGTCTCCGGGGTGGGCGCCATGACCGACTCGTTGACGAAAAATTTCCGGCCGTAAAACCAGGCTTCGTGAAGAATAAACTGAAGCGGATGTCGGGTCAGCCGGTGTTGGATGATCTGTTCGAAACGGTTGAGATGTGACTCGTCAAGTTGTTCCCCCCCATACATGTAAAGCTGCAAGCGCTCGCAGTTCAGCAGATGGCAGAGGATTAATTCGATCTCGGTCTTGGCCTGATCGATTCCAACTTTTTTCAGCCGGTCGGCCTGCTGCCGGACGAAAGGAACTATATCCTCGATCACTGTTTCCGAGCCCGGGCCCGTCGCGGCCCGTTTTTCCCTTTGTTGCCGAAGGCCAATCCACCGAAATAAATCAGCGCCACCAGACCGATGAAACTCCAGCAAACGGTTTTAGTTAATTCCGGGCTGAACTGAATCGAATGCGGGATGAGATAGATCGCCAGCATCACGAAAATCGACCCGACTCCGAACCGCGCGAGAACTTCCGCCGAATATGTATCGCGGCCGATTTTTCCCTTTGTCAGCGTTCTGATTCCGGCCAACAAAACGAACAGCATGTACACGAACAGTAGTTGTGTTTTATTGTCGGTGGCGTCAGTCCCGAATGGCACGCCCTCCCAGATTGTCCCGAAGGCATACCAGTTCATCGCGAATCCGAACGGATAACCGCCCAGGAAAGCGGCAATCACTCCCCACAGGAGTGAAACCAGCATCGGTCGCAACTCCCCCTTACCGCGAAGAAATTGCACCGCATGCACACCGGAAAGCGCCACGAAAAAGACCGTGACGAACATCAGGACGATATGGCTGATAAGAATCCACGCCGGAACGATCCCGATAAACTTGAGTGTAAATGGATCGCCGTTCTCGTTGAGCAGAGAGGCGCGTAAGCCACCGACGCGGTCGCGGACCTCGACATACCAATATGTCCGACCGCCACGGGAGCCGCATTGGATTTGACCAATATACTCTCCCGTCGTGGAATCGTATCCCATGGGAGCCGTAGCAAACTGCGCTCGCGGTGTGGTCAGATCCTGTTTGAATTTTGCCACACGAAGCTGCACGCGAAGGCTGTCCCCGTCTCCTCCGGTAACTTTGATCGGGATATACGCCAGTCCCTTTTCTTCCCACTTGGGAACGGTTATCATCTCGAATGATATCCCGTTCTCCTCATAGCTAAGCGGTTCCGAGCGCCCGCGCGAGTTACGGCCGGCGACCACCAGCACTATCGAAGTTAAAACAACGGCGATGATTATCCTGACGGCTTTCATGATTCCTCAACAGATATTTATACTTCCTGAAGGTTAAGACGTCGTTGCTGGTCGTGCTCACGCAACGGTTCGATAAGCAAATCGACATCACCGCCGAGCACCGGTTCGAGTTTATAAAGCGTTAGATTTATCCGATGATCGGTCACGCGTGATTGCGGAAAATTGTACGTGCGAATCTTGGCCGAACGATCCCCGGTCGAAACCATCGAGCGCCGTTCGGCGTCCACTTTCTGCCGTTGTTCCTCGATTATCCGGTCGTACAACCGCGCCCGCAGCACCTTGAGGGCTTTGGCCTTGTTCTTGTGCTGGGATTTTTCATCCTGGCAGGTAACGACCAAACCGGTTGGAAAATGCGTAATCCGCACCGCCGAATCGGTCGTGTTCACCGACTGCCCCCCCGGTCCGCTGGAGCGATAGACATCGACCTTGATTTCGCTCTCTTTCACCTCGACATCGACATCTTCCGCTTCCGGCAGCACCGCTACCGAAACCGCCGAAGTATGAATCCGTCCCTGGGTTTCGGTCACCGGCACACGCTGCACCCGATGCACCCCGGATTCGTATTTCATCATGCCGTAAGCATCCTCGCCGTCGAGCGAAAACACGATTTCCTTGAATCCGTTAAGGCCGGTCTCGTTGGAGTTAAGCACCTCCAGCTTCCAATGCTTATGGTCGGCATAGCGCTGGTACATACGGAAAAGGTCGCCGGCGAACAGTGCCGCCTCTTCACCGCCGGTCCCGGCTCGGATTTCCACAATTGCCGCGCGGTCATCGGCCGGATCGGGCGGCAGGAGTTTGAGCCGAAAGGCCATTTCAAGGTCCGGCAGTATTTCCTCGTTGGCCGCCAACTCCTCACGAGCCATTGCCACCAGTTCTTCATCCTCGTCGGCGTCGATAATTTCCTGAGCCTCGTTCACGGCCTTGACGACAGCCCGGTATTTCTCCCCGACTTCCAGCATTTCCGCCACTCGGCGGCGCTCCCGGCCCAGCTCTTTCATCCGGCTTTGATCCGACCCGATCGCCGGATCGGACATCCTTTGATCTATATCATCGAGCTTCTTGCGAAGCTGCTCTACCATCTCAAGCACAATTCGCCTCTTAACAAAATGGATATTGACAGGGTATGATAAGAAATCTTCGCGGGCAACAAAAAGGCCGCTATGAAGCGCCGATTCGTTCCGCCGGGAAGCGTGTTTCAGTCCGGCCCAATGAGGCCTCAAGCGCCACGATCGCCACCTCGAGCTGGTCGGCCGAGGGCTCTTTGGTGGTAATCAACTGTAACCACAGCCCCGGCTTGATCAAAAACTGGGTCAACTTGTTGTCGCGCGTTTTGCCGGAGAGCTTGAGCAACTCGTAAGACCCGCCCGCCACGATCGGCAGGAGCGAAAAATGCACCGCAAACCGGGTGGGCAATGTCGGCGGGCCGCCGGTTATCGCGGCATAAATCGAGTCCGATATGGCGTAGATGAATATCGCTATCAACGCCACGATCAGAATGAACGAAGTCCCACAGCGGGGATGCAGACGGGTATGCAGGGCCGCCCGTTCCGGGATAAGCTCATCGCCCGATTCGTAAGCATAGATCGACTTGTGCTCCGCACCGTGATATTGAAAAATCCGTTTGAACTCGCTGAAATAAGAAATGCCCCAGACATAACCCAGAAACAATACCAGCCTGATTCCACCCGCGGCCAGATTGAACCATACGGCGTTGCGGTCGATGTTGAAATAGTTGGAAATCGCCAACGGCAGGAAGAAGAAAATAAAAATCCCCACGGCCAAAGAAAACAACGCCGTTATCGCCAGCATGAAGCCGTTGGTCTTTTTTTCTTTCCCCTCGTAAGTTTCGCCCTTCTCTTCGGCGTCGAGCTTTTCCTGCTCCTGGATCGCCACATCGGCCGAGAAATTCAGCGTCTTGATGCCGAGGATCAGCATTTCCACGAATGCCACCGCTCCCCGAAGAATAGGGATATTGAGCCATTTCTTGCGCTTGGCCAGCGGCAGATAAGGATCCACCTTGACCTTTATCGTCCCGTCCGGCACCCGCACCGCGGTCGCCACCCGGTCGGAGGAGCGCATCATTACACCTTCGATTACGGCCTGGCCGCCAACATCAAGATCAGGCATGCATCATTTCCAAACTGGTTGTCGTCAAGAGTCTCTTCTTGCGCCCGGTCCGTTATAAAACAGCAGGCGGCGCCTTATCTGTTATACGCACCGCCTGCCCGGACTTGTGAGAATTAGCTGAGCTAACCCTGCTTCTGCACTTTAGCGTACTTGCGGCGGAACCGCTCGACACGACCGGCCGTATCGATCAACTTCTGCTTGCCCGTGAAGAACGGGTGGCAAGCAGCACAGATTTCCACGTTGATCGACTTACGAGTTGACCGGGTCGGATATTTAGCGCCGCAGGCACAAGTGATTTCTACTTCTTGGTATTCCGGATGAATTCCAGGTTTCACTTTTGTACCGCCTTTATCTTAGTCAACAATACTTTCATTTTTAGCGACTTATTCCGTTATCGGAATTCGCAGCCAATCAATATACGGTCATATTCCGGTTTGGCAAGAAGATTCTGTCCGGGCCTTACCGGCGTATCTACCATATAAATAAACCCCTTTTGCCCCTTCCGGTTCCAAAAACAAGCTCTAATTAGTCGAAAAACATAAATCAGGGTTCAATCATCCGCGGGTGTTGGCCCATTCGTCCCCGAGGAGGAGACCAATAACCGTTTGGTGGCCCGCCCGTCCAGGGATTGATGACAAACCTCTATCGCGACGGAGACAAGCCCTGCCGCTACGCGTTAAAGAGCCCTGACCTCGCGTAGCGGGCGGCCTTGTGTCGCCCGCATTACAGATGTGTTTTTACTGAATATCCGAGCGTATGACTTTTTCAACCCGCCCGCCCACGGGTGGGATATACCTGTAAGTTTCGGACAAAGGTGCTCCATCCCTTGGGTGGGAGAAACAAATCAAAATATCGCAGCACAGGTCCGTCCTCAAATCTGCGCTTACCACTTACATACAAGAAACCGTTGATATTCAAAAAGCTCCTGATATGGAACAAAAACAAAGCCTGCCGATTTCTCTTGACCGCACGATCTCCCGTCCGGTATCATCTACCCTGTTATGGACACAAAAACCATCATAGGGTTGATCGCCGGCGCCCTGACAACGGTCTCGTTCCTGCCGCAGGTTCTGAAAACCTGGCGGTCGCGATCCACCCATGACCTTTCTCTCTCGATGTATCTCGCTTTCAGCAGTGGTGTTGTTCTTTGGCTGGTTTACGGCGTGATGATTTCCTCGTTGCCGGTCATCCTGACCAACACTGTTACTCTGGCCCTGACCGCGGTTATTCTCGCCCTCAAACTCCGCTATCGGTGACAAACATTGGTGGTCTTGAGCAGGTCAAAACTCGTGCAGTTTTGACCTCATATCGAGCTGAAAGCTCGAAAGAATGCTATCGGAACCTCGCATCGCAAATTCCACTGGAGGGGTAAAACGCCAAAAAGATTAAGATGGATTCCTGCCTTTCGCGGGAAAGATGTTCCGTGAACGGCTGCTAGGCCAGGAACATAGCCTTGCCTCGGCGGGCGGTGCGAAGAGCATGGTCCAGCACACCGAACAAGGCCAGGATGATAATCGGCACCAGAATCAAATCGGGACGGATGCCTATCTTCTCCCACAAAGCCGTCCACGAAGGCATCAGCGCGGTCCATTCGCTGAATTTGGTCCAGTACTCGATACCCAGTTGCGATATCACATCGAAACTGTTGGTGAAGTAATAAAGAACCGCCAGCATGACCGCCACTCCGGCCGCCCAAAAAACTCCGGCATACGACCGGGAAGACGACGATGCGGGAACAATCTCCGGCTTTGCCGCGATAACGGCCCGCTCCACCAGGCGGTCGGTGAACTGCGCCGAAAGTTCGATCTCGGGTTCCTCCGCCGCAGCGGTATAGATCAGGCGATATGCCGCCACCGCCTCGCGACAGTCGCTGCACTCGGCCAGATGTTGCTCCACTGCTATCGCGTTCAACCCGGTGTCGAGATAGTCCTGTATTTCATCATCAGTCAGATGTCTCATTGCCAGCGTTCCTCCGACCCATAGCGGGCCAGCAGTCGTTCCTTGAGTTGTCGCCGGGCCCGGAACAAATAACTTTTCACGGTCCCTTCGGGCAGCTTCATGATGTCGCCTATTTCATTATACGACATCTCATCGAGATGGTACAACGTCAGAATGGTCCGATAAGGCGGCGACAGTTTTTCGATTTCGCACCGGATCCGGTCGGCGGTGTCGGCCTGTTCGGCCAGATCGTGCGGATCGGCAATCTCGGCCGAAACCGAATCCACCGTTCGGTCCTCGTCGACCAGGTCCTCGAAAAGCGGTACTTTCATTTTGTCGAGGAAATTCAAACTCTGGTTGTAGGCGATCCGGCCGATCCAGGTCGACATTTTGGACTCGAACCGAAAGCCGGGAAGATTCTCGAACAGTTTCATAAAGACGTTCTGGCAAACGTCCTCGCGATCATGTTCCGATGGTATCATCTTGAACACAATATGAGTCACCAGCTTACGGTATTGCTCGATGAACCGGCGAATCGCCTGCCGGTCTCCGGCTACCACCTTCTGAATTTCCGACCTGTCTTCGGTCATACATTAGTCTACGTAATCGGACCGGCCAGGACAGCTTTTGTTGCATAAAAAAACATGGTTATCGATGCAACCTTTCTCGATACAACCGGTCTGATCCTGACAGAAGAGATAAAATCGAAGACAAGGAGTTAGTATTATGAGTTCACAGCTTGTGGAAGCCCTGATTCCCCTGATCATATTCGGCTCGGGTGTCTATACGGTCAAACTGGTGCTGGACTATAAGGTCAAAAAGCAACTGATCGAACGCGACAAGGTCAACGAAAACGTCAAGTTTCTCTACCATGAAACACCCGATGCGCGAATTCTCTCGAACGTGAAATGGGGTATGATCCTGATAGGGATCGGTGTGGCGGCATTACTGAGCTGGTGGTTCCCCCGGTACATTTCAGAAGAAGGCACGGTCGGCCTGATGTTCCTGTTTGCGGGAATCGGCTTCCTGATCTACGCCTTCATGGCCGGCCAGAACAAACGAAAAAACAGCCCGCCACAGTAATTCAGTTCTGCTCCGATGGAGCACTTCCTCTCAGCACCCGGCGGCTTCGGTCCCCGGGTGTTTTATTTAGGGTAAAATGGGAAGGGGGTAGCCCGGACAAGGCTACCCCGCTTTGCGTAAAGAGGCCGCGAAACTCTAGGCCCCTATTTCTTCCGCCAGTTGATAGCGCCGATAGATACGGGCATATTCGCCGTCGGACTTCACCAACTGGTCATGTTTTCCCTGCTCGACGATCTTCCCTTCGCCGAGCACGATCACCTGGTCGGCTTTCTGAAGAGTGTCGGGCCGATGGGTGATCAACAATGCGGTCATTCCCGGCATCACTTCGTGCAGGCGATCCCAGAGAGCGGTTTCGGTGCTCGAATCGAGCGCCGAAGTGCAGTCATCGAGGATCAGGATGCGCGGTTTCCCGACCAGCGCCCGAGCCAGTGCGAGCCGCTGTTTCTGGCCGCCCGAAATGGACATACCGCGAGTGCCGATAGCGGTCTCGAGACCATCCGGGAAAGTCGCGATTTCGTCCTTGAGCTGGGCCACTTCGATAGCCCAGTCCAGAAGCGCCTGATCGACTTCCTTACGCCCGAAGGTGATATTGTTCCGGACCGTATCCGAGAACAAGGCCGGTTCCTGCGGGACATAACCGATGTTACGACGCAGGTCTTCGAGCTGGAATTCCTTCAGGTCACGGCCGTCGAGCTTAATCGTACCACCGGTCGGATCGACCAGACGCGGCACCATGTTGACCAGCCAGGTTTTGCCGCTGCCGACTCGTCCGACCAGAGCAATCGTCTGCCCGGGTGCGATCTCGAAAGAGATGGTATCGATAATCTTCCTCGGTGATCCCGGGAAGTTGAACTCGACACGGTCGAACACCAGTCCGCCCTGGACCGGGGAATTGGAATCTTCGGGACTACCAGATCCGCCGGAACCATTGGGACCTTCCGAGTCTCCCTCGACGACCATCGGGTGAACTTCTTCGAGTTCAACCAGACGGTTGATCGAGATCGCCGACTGACGCGACTTGACCAGGAACTGGCCGATGTCGAACATCGGAAAGATCAGGTAAACCGTGTAATACACGAACGCACCAAGTTTTCCGGTCGAGAGATCGGCATTGATAGCCATGTAACCGCCGGCGACCAGCACGATCACGATGCCGAGTTGCCAGATGTAGAAATACATCGACTCGACCACGGTCTGTGCCTTGACGGTTGCGATCTCGGCATCGCGACGGTCGTAGACGGCCTCGTCGAAAGAAGCCTTCTGGGCTTTCTCACGCACGTAGGCTTTAACCACTCGGATACCGGAAAAGCAGGCTTCCATGACGTCGTTGAAGTGTGATATCCGCTTCTGCAAATGCTCGTACCGTTTGTCGAGCACGGTGGCGCTGATAAAGAAAATGACAATCAGCACCGGCAGCGGTCCGACCGACCAGAGCATTAAACGGGTATCGATCGTGGCCATCATGATCAACGTGAAAGTCACCAACAACAACGCCTCGTAAAGCCGGAATATCCCGGAACAGGCAAACCATGATAGCTTCTCGGCAACATCATCGGTCATGCGCGTAACCAGATCGCCGGTCCGAAATTTATTGAAAAAGTTCGGGCCTTTGTCGGTGGTACGGTCAAAAGCATCCTGTCGGAAGAGCCATTCCAGCCGCAGGTTCATCCAGGCGCGATGACTCTGAACGAACGCATAAAGCAGGCACGATACCCCGCCAAACAGCACAACGGTCAGAGCGAGCGTCGCCGCCACCCCGAGACCGAATGAAGCACCGATATCCGCCAGCCAGACGGCAACGACGTCGTCCGGAACGGTATCTTTATCGAAGTAGTCGATACTCCATCCTATCAGGCGTGGGATCGACACCTGAAATGCTACCTGTACCGGGGTTAAAATAAGCAACACCGCCAGAACGTAGCGATAGCGCCGGTAGTATCTATAGAACCATTTTATCTTATCCAGCATTTGCTGTAACTCCGTTTCGATGTTTGAACTGCAGGTGGAACAGCTTTGAATAATAGCCGTTCGCCAGGATCAGTTCGGTATGGCTGCCGCGCTCGATTATCTCGCCGCGGCGAATGACCATAATCTGGTCAACATCAAGAATCGTCGAGAGCCGATGGGCCACGATAATCGAGGTCCGGCCGCTCATCAGCTTTTTGAGCGAGGCCTGGATGGTCCGCTCCGTTTCGGGATCAACCGAGCTGGTCGCCTCGTCGAGGAGCAGGATATCCGGATTGGAAGCCAGGGCTCGCGCGAACGAGAGCAACTGCCGCTCGCCGCGGCTGAAGTTCGAGCCTTTTTCCGACACTTCGGTGGCATAGCCGTCCTCGAGCTTGCCGATGAAACGATCGGCATCGACCGTTTTCGCGGCAGTTTTGATCCGGGTTTCATCGACACCTTCGGCATCGAGAGAAATGTTCGAGCCGACATCGCCCGGGAACAGGAAGATATCCTGCAACACGAGGGCAAATTGCCGACGCAGATCGGCTTTTCTGATTTTCCGAATGTCGATCCCGTCGACGGTTATCCGGCCGCGCTGTGGGTCATAAAGCCGCAGCAGCAGGCTGATGATCGTAGTTTTGCCGCCGCCGGTTACACCCACCAGAGCCATGCGTTTGCCCTTCGTTATTTCGAAAGTGGCATCCTTCAACGCCCAGTTGTTATCGCCGGTATAGCTGAACCAGACGTTTTCGAACCGGATCGCCTCTTTGAGGCCGCCCCAGGCAACCGGCTGTTCCGGATCGGGCAGGCATTGCGGTTCAGAGAGCAACGCGAAGATGCGCTTTGCACCGGCAATCGCCTTCTGAATCGTCGACAACTGCTCCGAGACACGCCAGATAGGATCATAGGATCGCCAGATCAGAATGATGAACATAATGATCGTACCGGAGGTGAGTAGTTCTGCATGGCGCCATTTATCGCCGAAATAAATCACAACGGCGAACATGACCGACTCGAAGAAGAAAACCAGGTTAAAGAATATGATAACCGCCACGTTGACGTACACATCCTCATCGAACTTAGCTTTGTTGGCCAGATCGACACGTCGACGGGCATAACTGCCGCGATGGAAGATCTGTACGATCGACATCGACTGTAAAAACTCAGTCAGAGTGGCTGTGACTTCAGCCATCTTTTTGCGAACGTTCAGAAATCGCCTGGTGGTTTTCCTTTCGAATATCACCACGAGGGCGGCGATGATCGGCACAACGATGATTAACAGCGACGCGAGATGCCAGCTATAGTAAAACATCACGGCGTAAATACCGGCTACGAGGAGCAAGTCCCCCACCACCAGTACCACCGTGTTGGTAAACAACATGCGTAACGACTCGGTGTCGGACTCGATCCGGGCAAGTAAACGGCCGACCGGATTGCGGTCGAAAAACGACACATCCAGCGACAGCACGTGATCGAACAGCTTACGCTTGAGCGTGACCATCACCGCCTGGCCGATCGTTTCCAGCTTGATGCGCTGGAAGTATTGCATCACGATTGTACCGACCTGGATGATGATAATCAGCGACGCCGTCATAAGGAGCCCATGGAAATCATGCGACTTTATGTCAATATCAACCGCGTCCTTAAGCAGAATCGGCCAATAGACCGAAAGGATCGTTCCCGTCGCCAACAGCACCAGGCAGAAGACTAGATCGTACTTATGCTCTTTCAGAAGCGGCAGCAGTCCGCTGAAGGCTTTACGCGAGGGGATATCGCGCTCAGCGGCGGTCTTTTCGTCTTCAAAGAATTCAGCGCTCATTGTCTTGTCTTTCAGATACTTAGTTTATTCCAGTGGCCAATTCATTCGACGGGACGGCCAATAAAAAACCCGCCGAACCTGATCTTGGTGCGGCGGGTGTAAACTCCGATTTTAGTGAAACAATTCACAAGCGTTTCTTACACCTCACGCCGCTATATGTACCATTAAGGCCGATGATGCACATGTAATTCACCTTAGACATTCAGGTACCTTTCCTTTCAAAGGCGCGGCTATGGTTAGAAACGAATCATTAAAGTCGATTTACGACGTAATTATCCTTTTGGTTTCGACCAATATAGAAAAAATTTTAATCCTGTCAAAACATTTTTTAGGGTCGAGATGGAATTTGTGATGAATGAGGGCATTAAGATCGAGTTACTGACGGTCACTCATTATAGGCTCGTAGGTCTGGTCCCGGAGAGAACAACGTTTTCGACAGCGCACTCACGAACGTCATTCCTGCGAAAGGGATTGTTGGCAAACCTCAATCGCGGCGGAGGCAAGCCCCGCCGCTACGCGTTGAAGAACCTTAACCTCGCGTAGCGGGCGGCCTTGTATCGTCCGCATTTATGAACATGGTCTGCAGAATATCCGCACATCCACGCATGTGACTTTTGCAACAGCCCTCAAGGAGCTGGCCACACAGCCGTCAATTGAAAGGGCAGGCTCGAAGACGGGCCTGCCCTATGGGTTCAGCGACAGAGTCTCGATGTCTACGGGCAGGGAAGCGGTGGTGTGCTCTCCTGGAACATGTATGAGATCAACGCGACCAGATCAGCGATATCAACACTGTAATCACCGTTGATGTCCAACTCCAGCAGGCATTGTGGCGCCGGCCCACCATTGAAGGCCCATTCAACCCAGAAGACTATATCCGATATCGAAAGCTGGTTATCATGGTCGGCATCGCCGCGAAGCTCGCAGCAGCAGGCGTCACCTATCCCGTCACCATTGCTGTCCTCCTGTCCCGGATTGGCAATATAGGGGCAGTTATCCTCAGGGCAGAGATCCTCTTCATAGCCGGGATCACCAAAACCATCCCGATCACGATCGTGACAATTGTCACACGCATCACCGACGCCGTCACCGTCGGAATCAGCCTGATCCGGATTATAAACCTGAGGGCAGTTGTCTCTGTTGCACGTCACGGGATATGCACTCCCGTAGCCATAACCGTCGCCGTCTTCATCCACACAGTGATCACAGACATCAGCGATATCGTCGTTATCCACATCCGCTTGATCCGGATTGTAAATATCGGGGCAATTGTCCTCGGGACACTGGTTGTCAAAACCGGGATCGCCGTAGCCATCACCGTCGGTGTCGGTACATTCATCGCAGGCATCGCCGATGCCGTCGCCGTCGTAGTCAGCCTGGTCGACGTTGGCCAGATCGGGGCAGTTGTCAGTCGGGCATTCGTTGTCGTAACCGGGATTGCCGTAACCGTCGAGGTCCGTATCGGTGCAATTATCGCACGCATCCCCGATACCATCGTTGTCGATATCGGCCTGGTCGGCATTGGCGACCGACAAGCAGTTATCCAGGTAATCGGCGACGCCGTCACCGTCGAGGTCCAGCGGTTGAGTATCCGAACCGGCGACAATACCACAATACGGTCCGCCCCAGGCCGGAGTTATCTGCTCAGAGTTATCGTTGATCCAAATCCAGCGATTAGAGGGTCGGAAAAAACAAGAGTCAATGCAGATGCGTTTGCCGTAGTCCTCCTCGCTCAACGGTCCGAGACGAATCGCGAGTGAAACATCATCGAAACCGGCCGGGATGCCCTCACCGACCATAACCATACCGGCACAGGAAACGGTATCGGAGCCGTTGCCGGGCCATTTGAAGAGAAAGACACCAAGATCGAGCATAGCACCGCCGAGTTCACCCACGGTGTCGATCTCGGAGGTAGTCCAGGAAGCGCCATCGGGCGAATAGATACGATAACCGTTAACGATTCCTCCAATGGATTCAGAGCCGGTCGTATAACGGAAATAGAAACTTACGGTCGTATCGACCTGCAATATGTTGTCGTAGATTACACCATCAAAATGATCGAGGGTGATGGTTTGTCCGGCTGTCGTGATTGGGATAAGAAACAACAGCAGCAGCGCCGTCAGGATTGAATGTCTCGTCATAGCAGTATCTCCCCTTTCGAAAATACTTAGAATCACCTCTCTAAGTAGAAGACGAAAGATGTCCCTACATTTGTTAATTTAATAATAACCGAGATAGACAATTCTGTCAATGCGCAATGTGTAACATAAACGACAAGAAGTATCGCGATGCCCAATTCCACCCGAGGGGAAGGGCACCGGCTGAGGTTACTCCCACCGTAGCGCAGATCCGTCTTCGAATCTGCCTGTTCACGTTTACCCACAGCCTCGAATTGTTTTCCCATGCTGAAAACGCGGGTTCGAAGACGAACCCGCGCTACGGGCTATCTGATTGGTGGGCGGCAGACGTCTCGTCTGCCCCTGCAGCAGCACACCCCGGAGAACGTCTTTCCCGCGAAAGGGATTGTTGACAAACCTATA
>Ga0116162_10000013_pt1 | contig 200773 bp, 168 predicted proteins | sample AD_UKC105_MetaG_FD_89875 | JGI IMG/M metagenome (GOLD analysis project Ga0116162, IMG submission 89875) | Active sludge microbial communities of municipal wastewater-treating anaerobic digesters from Hong Kong - AD_UKC105_MetaG | ecosystem: Engineered > Bioreactor > Anaerobic > Digestate...
GTATCATAAAATGCAAGGTTTATGAAGTAAAAATACTCAATTTCTTGCAGTTATGCAAATTTTATATCGTTTAATTTGCTGATTTTCAGAATAAATATCTATTATTCAGCAGACCCTAATTATTGGAGTGGATATAAGGGTGCAATAAGGGTGCAATAAGGCTAGAGACTCTGAGAACCTTGTTTCGTCCTGAAATATGAGACGGCCTCACCCACCAATGTTCAACGAAATATATATGAACTATATATTTTCAAATTCTATACGCAACAGCAGAACTGTGCTAGATTTTAAACCCAAGTTTAAATTATGGAATCAACGTGAGAACAGAAATGAATCTTTATTGTTTATAGTGAATAAATATAGTGGCATTACCGGATTCCATTCTCACAATTGTTTTTAGCATCTATCTCCGGTTCAACTGACGCAATATTTTAAACCAGAAAACCCATCCCATAACAATGAGAAAACCGATACTGTCACTGCTCTTACTGCTAATTACGTTGCTCTCCCATGCGCAGCAGGGAAGGATTGAAGGGCGTGTATACAATGAGAAGAACAACGAGCCGCTGGAGTTTGCCACCATCCAGATTCAGGGCACCCTGACCGGTTCCACCACCGACCTGGAGGGCAGGTTTATCTTCACCGGCATCGACCCCGGATTCGTGCGGCTGATCGTCAGCTACGTGGGGTTTGAGACTACCGTTTCGGCAGAGATACAGGTGCAGGGAAACCAGACCGTTTTTATCGACATCGCCGTACCGGAGTCATCCACCCTGATCAACGAGGTGGTGATTCGCCCCAACGTGAACCTGAAGAAGATAGAGAGTCCCGTTTCATTTGCCACGGTGAGTGTCAAGGATATCGAGAAGGCTGCCGGTGTGAACCGTGACGTCTCAAAGGTACTGCAGACCCTGCCGGGCGTGGGGGCCACCGATCCCAACCGGAACGACCTGATCGTGCGCGGTGGCGGTCCATCAGAAAATGTCTTCTACCTCGACGGGGTGGAGATTCCCATCATCAATCACTTCGCCACGCAGGGCTCCTCAGGGGGTGCAGTGGGAGTGATCAACCCCGACTTCGTGCGGGAAATCAACTTCTACACCGGCGCCTTCCCTGCCAGCCGCCCCAACGCGCTCAGCTCTGTGATGGACATCCGTCAGAAGGACGGGAGCGCCGACCGCATCCATACCCAGCTTGCCGTGGGAGCCTCCGATGCCGCCTTCACCCTGGATGGTCCCATCGGTGAGAAATCGACCTTCATCGTCTCTGCCCGCCAGTCCTACCTGCAGCTCCTCTTCAAGCTGATTGGCCTCCCTTTCCTGCCGACCTACAACGACTTCCAGGTGAAGTACAAGTACAAGATCGACCAGAAGAACGAGCTCTCCTTCATCGGCATCGGCGCCATCGACAACATGACACTCAACACCGGCCTGCAGGAAACTGGCACCGAGGCTCAGAAGTACCTGCTCAGCTACCTACCCATCTATGAGCAGTGGAACTACGCCGTGGGAGCTGTCTACAAGCATTTCAGCGACCGTTATTTCGACACCTGGGTACTGAGCCGGAACATGCTGCGCAACAACAACTACAAGTATGAGGAGAACGATGAGTCGCGCCCCAAAATCTCGGACTACCGTTCCGATGAGGCGGAGAACAAGCTGCGCTTCGAGCGGAGCTACCCCGACCTGCCGGTGAAGATCCTGGTGGGTGCCGGTGTCACTTACTCACACTACACCAACAGCACCAATCGAAAGGCATTCGTGGAGGGCTCGCTCACCGACCTGATCTACAGCACCAACCTCAACCTCTGGTCCTACCAGGCATTCATACAGGCATCGGACACCTACCTCGACGACAGGCTCTCCCTCTCACTCGGTGTCAACACCATTGGCAACAACTACAACAAAAATATGGGGAATCCCCTGAATCAGATCTCCCCAAGGTTTTCCGCCTCCTACCGGATTAACGATAAATGGGACCTCAACGGCAACGTCGGGCGATATGCCATGCGACCTGCCTACACCACGCTGGGCTACAAGGATGCAGAGGGCAACTTCGTCAACCGGAACGAGCAACTGAAGCATATCATCTCCAACCAGGCGATCGCCGGTTTCGAGTACAGGCCAACCGATGTGACACGATTCAACCTGGAAGGGTTCTACAAGCAATATGTCAACTACCCCCTCTCGGTGAGAGAAGGGATCAGCATCGCCGGCAAGGGTACTGACTACGGACAGATCGGCGACGAGGAGATCATCTCCACCGGCAAGGGACGAGCCTACGGGATTGAGTTCTCCGGGAAGCTGTTCGACTGGAAGAAGCTCAACAGCACGGTGACCTACACGCTCTTCAAGAGTGAGTTTACCGACAGCGAGGGTACCTACCGCCCCTCCAACTGGGATACCCGTCACATGGTGAACCTGATCGGGAGCTACCGCCTGCCGCGCAACTGGAACATCTCCATGCGCTGGCGATATGTGGGGGGTGCCCCCTACTCGCCCGTCGACATGGAACTCTCCAGCAGCAAGGCGGCCTGGAGTGTCACCAACCAGGCCTACATTGACTATGCGAACTACAACACCCTGCGGCTCGGTGACTCTCACCAACTGGACTTACGAATCGACAGGGAGTTCTATTACAACCGCTGGATGCTCAACCTCTATGCAGACGTACAGAACGCCTATAACTTCCAGTCGGATAACCCACCCATTTACACCAATAGGACACCGGAAGGAGTGGTGATGGATTCATCATACGATCCCAGTATCCCCGAAGGGAGGCAGGAACTGAGGAAAATAGAGACCTACAGTGGCACTGTGCTTCCCACCATCGGGATCATTGTCAAATTTTAAAGTGCTACAACTATGCGAACAATATCATTTATCCTGTTGATGATCCTTTCCGGCAGCATGCTAACAGCGCAAGAGAGACCGGAAGCATCCACGACAGTTGAAAAACAAGCAGCAAGATCTGAAATTCTGCTGCAGGCAGAAAAAGGGAAACAACACAACCATCCACTATATGCGATCTGGCTGGCCGACAGCTGCGGCCGTTACATCCAAACACTATTTGTCTCTGAAAGCATCGGCAAAGGGGTGTTCAAGCGGGGTAGCAGACGTACCGGCAGATGGATGCCGGGAGAGATTGCACGACCTGCCTCACTACCCTACTGGATTCATCAACGCAATGTAACCAACGAAAAGGGGACATTACTCCCCACCACCCAATCACCTGTTGCCGATGCATATACCGGTGCAACACCAAAAAACTCATTCAAGAAGCGGCTACAAAGTGATCAGCCACTTCGGGGAAAGTACCGGATCTACCTGGAGGTGAACCAGTCATGGGACTGGAATGAATACTGGACCAACAACCGCTACCCCGGCAACAAAGAGTATATGACCTCCAGCCAGCCTGCCTTGGTATACATGGCTGAGATCGACAGCGACCACCCGGGTCTATCAGTACCCCTCACACCTATCGGACACAGCCACTATGCCGGTGAAAACGGAAAACTGTTCACCGACCTGAGCACGATCACCACCGCTCTTGATATCCTTAAAGAGGTCTCTGTCAGCATCAGATAAGGATGGCTTCAGCACAAAAAAAAATACTCCTGAACAGAATATGTTCAGGAGTATTTTTTTGAGCGAAAGACGGGACTCGAACCCGCGACCCCGACCTTGGCAAGGTCGTGCTCTACCAACTGAGCTACTTTCGCAATATGTTCCCGAAGGTAGTTACTTATGCAAACTGTTGCTTTTCCGAATCAGGCTCTCTTGCCGATATCACGGTCAGCATCTTGTTTGAATTTGCGGGTACAAAGATAATGCATTGTTTGATGATTGCAAAAAAAAGCGACTAAAATTTTAACAGAGACACTATTTTTTGGAGGTAAACTGCATCCGTCTCAGAAAATGCTGCAAGGCGGTCGCTATCGACGTCGAGCACGGCACAAACCTCACTCCCCTTGAAAACAGGCACCACGATCTCAGAACGGGATAGCGAACTGCAGGCAATGTGACCCGGGAACTGATCCACATCAGGAATGAGCAATGTCTGCCCCTCCTTCCAGGCCATACCGCAGACACCCTTTCCATAAGCAATCCGGGTACAGGCTACGGGCCCCTGGAAAGGTCCCAGCACCAGCTGTTCTCCCTCAACCCGGTAGAAACCGACCCAGAAAAAGTTGAAAGTCTCTTTCAGTGCTGCTGCAACATTTGCCATATTGGCCACCATATCAGATTCATCTTCGATGAGAGCCTTCAATTGGGGTATCAATGACTCATATTTCTCCTTCAACGAACCCTTCTCTGCTATGTATAAATCTTCTGCCATCTGGTATTGTTGTATGAATGTGAAAAATCGCACCGCCGGTTAAGGCAGCGCGATTAAATTTAATATTCCTTCAGCTCGATTACTGAGCCTGTTCCTGTGCTTCCTGAATCATCTTGGCATTGGGCAGGATAAACACCTCTACACGGCGGTTTTCAGCCCTGCCGGCAACAGTGTTGTTGTCAGCCACCGGTTGCGTGGAACCAAATCCTTCGTAAACCATGCGAGTGCCGGAGACACCCTTTGAAATCAGGTAATTGTACACAGATTCAGCGCGACGTTCCGACAAGGGGTTGTTGATGGCATCGCTGCCGGTACTGTCGGTATGTCCGTAAATCCTGACGTCGGTATCAGGGTTGTTCAGCAATGATGTGGCGAACTTGTCGAGCGAAGTACGGGAAGCAATGTTCAGGGTGCTTGAGTTGGTGGCATAGAGAATGCCTGATTCAAAAGTGACCTTGATAGCTTCACCTTCGTTTACTTTCTCCACCTGAGCACCTTCAATCTGCTCCAGTTCGGCTGCCTGTTTGTCCATCTTGTTGCCGATGATGGCTCCGGCCGTTCCGCCCAGCACAGCTCCGATACCGGCTCCAATGGCAGCTCCTTTGCCACCTCCGGCAATGGCACCCACACCGGCACCTACGGCAGCACCAGCACCGGCACCGATTCCGCCACCCTGTACTGTTCTGTTCAATCCACAACTGGAGAATATCATCGCACCTCCCAAGAGAGCAATGGCAAATACTTTTGAAATTTGTTTCATAGTTTTTCTTGTTTATTTAAGAATTGCAAAATATAATGTCATCTCTGTCTGACAGATAGAGATCCTCAATCGAACAAGTTAAGGGTATCACAGTAGGCTAGTTCACCCGAAACGATGGCCTCAATCTGTTCGTCGGTATAGTCTTTGATACCATCCTTGCGGGCATTCTTCAGAATGTATTCCAGCAACTCATCCTCATCGATCTCGATTTCGGTGTCATCGTTCTCATCCAGGAATCCCTTCTCTTCGTAGAACTCATACACCAAGTCGACAATGTAGTTAATTTCATCGTCAGAGAGTTCACTCTTCATCTCTTCGGGTAAATTTTCCCTGATAAATTTCAGCGAATCATCCTCATCATACTCGAGCACTTTTTTTTCTTCACTCATAACCTTAATATTTATCAGTTTGTTATTCAAAACTTCATCTGTTTCACCAGAAAGCCTCACTCATTAAAGCGTAGAATGGTCTTTTCATCTGGGGCAAATTCATAGTTAGAACAATCATCCCAAAAATTAGTTCACCCTCCATCTTGCAGGGAGACTAAAAAAGCCGGGAGCAGATACTCCCGGCCAAAATGGAATCAGAAATCTGATCTCTTATCGGTAATTGCGTTTAGCATTCTCTTTTGCCTTCTCGCGTGCCTGCTTCTCCTGCAGTTTCTGTGCTTCGGCAAGTCGTGCCATGAAACCCGATTTCTTTTTCGGTTTCTTCTTGTTGGCTTCCAGCTCTGCGAGTATCTTATCCTCGTTGATGGTCTGTTTCATGATCAGGGTGATCACAATGGTGTAAAGCGTGGATAGGAAATAGTAATAGTTCAGACCTGCGGGATAGGAGTTCAAGAAGAAGAACATGAATACCGACATGAAGATGGGCATGTACTTCATCCCGGGCATTGTCTGTGCACCGGTGTCGGTCATGCTCATGTTGTACTTGGTGTAGAAGACGTTCACCACCGTCATCAACAGACAAAAGATGCTGATGTGGTTGCCCAGGTACTTGGTCACGAAGGGGATATCACCGCTCCATGAGATCAGCGAATCGAAGGTGGAGAGGTCGTCGGCCCAGAGGAATCCCTGCTGGCGCAACTCGATGGCCGAGGGGAAGAAGAAGAAGAGGGCCAGCAATACCGGCATCTGGATCAGCATGGGAAGGCAGCCGCTCATCGGGCTTACCCCCACCTTGTTGTAAAGCTCCATGGTGGCTTGCTGACGCTTCATCATCATATCCTGCTCCTTGCCGGGGAATTTTTTCTCCAGCTCCTGTATCTGCGGGCGCAATACCCTCATCTTGGCGGAGGAGATGTAGGATTTGTAGGTGAGCGGTGAGATCACCAGTTTCACCATCAGCGTCAGGATCAGGATGATCAGCCCCATGCTCCAATTCAGGGAGAGGAAGAAATTGAAGACGGGAATCACGAGCCACTTGTTCACCCAGCTCAGCCAACGGTAACCCAGGTAAACGGTCTCCTCCAGTTCCAGCTTTTGCGAGCTGTCGCTCACCCCTTTGTCGTAGGCCTTCAGCGTGTTAAAATGTACCGGCCCGAAATAGTAGTTGAAACCGGCGGTGATCAAGTCACTCTCGGCACTCAACTCACCCGGCACCCATACCTCGGCAGCATAGGATTTGATATGGTCGGGATCATCCAGCACTTTCGAAGTGAGGATGGTATTGCTGAAGGGTTTCTCGCCGATTACAATCGCAGAGAAGTACTGATCCTTGAAGGCAAACCATTTAAGCGGATCTGAAAGCTCCTTTTTATCATCTTTCGATTCGCTCATCTTCTGCACATCCTGACGGTCGTATTTGTAATGAATGCGCGCGTAGCGATTCTCGAACATCCTCCCTTTCTCCTGTTGACGGATATCCTGCTCCCAGAACATCTTGAAGTTGGTGAGGCTCTCCGGATGAAGGGCATTGCGCATGCCGGCTACACGCACCTCGAAAGCCATCATGTACTCATCGGCAGGCAACGTGTAGATGAAGTCGATGTATTGCCCCGGTGTGGTCTGCAACCGCATGGTCACACTGTTCCCGTCTGCATTCCGGATAGGGGTGAACACCTCCGTTTCGGTTGAGAGGCGTACACTGTTGCGGTTGAAGAGATCCATGTTAAAACGGGCCTCATCATTCTGGAAAAGATAAAGGCTGTCACCGGTATGTTGCAGGTATTCCTTGAGCTGTACCGACCGGATGCTTCCTCCCAGGGTGTTGAGCCGGATCCTTACCTTTTCGTTCTCGAGTACCACCGTTTGTTCGGTTTTATCGGAGGATGCCGTCAGCGAGAGCGAATCGGAATAAGCAAGGCTTGCAGCGACCGTGGTATCGGTGGCAGTCGCAGGTGTTGCGGCAGCGGCACCGAAGAAATCGGCGGCATTGCTTCCCTGGGTTGACTCACCTACATTTTCAAGGGTGTCATCGACACTGTTTGCAGTGACAGCCGCACGCTCCATTTCGACGAGTGCAAGTGAGTCCTGCATCCGTTTCTGCGCAGCAATTTGTTCCTGTGAGGGTCTGTTGTAAATAGAAAAGCCGATGATAATCGCCGTAATCAGCAGCAATCCTATGATAGTATTTTTGTCCATATTTCAGTTGTCAGCAGCCGGTAGCTGCAAAGTGATAAGCTATTTTTTCTTTCTCAATTCTCTTGTTTCTGATGCCGCCAGCACAAAACTCATAAACAGTGGGTTGGGCGAAATAACCGTACTGTTGTATTCCGGATGATACTGTGTTCCCAGATACCAACGCAAGGAGGGTACTTCCACCACCTCCACCAGGTCTGAATCGGGGTTGATGCCGCTGCATTTCATTCCGGCTGCCTCATAACTCTCCTTGTAGGCATTGTTGAACTCATAACGATGCCGGTGGCGTTCCTCAATCTTCGATTTTCCGTACGCTTTGTATGCCAGCGATCCTTTCTTCAACAGACAATCGTACGCTCCCAAACGCATTGAGGCACCCATATTGGTGATATGCTTCTGTTCCTCCATCAGATCGATCACCTTATGGGGTGTCATGGGATCCATCTCGGTGGAGTTGGCTCCTTCGAGTCCCAGTACCGATCGGGCATATTCTATCACCATGCACTGCATCCCCAGGCAGATACCAAACGTGGGAACATCGTTTTCACGGGCATAACGCAACGCGACAAACTTTCCCTCGATACCCCGCTGGCCAAAGCCTGGTGCGATCACGATGCCATCGGCATCGCCAAGCATCTCGTCTGCATTTTCGTCGGTAATCTTTTCGGAATGACAAACATCCAACACCAGCTGCCTGTCGTTGTATATGGCAGCCTGGGACAATGACTCATTGATCGACTTGTAAGCGTCCGGCAGTTCGGCATACTTGCCCACCAACTTGATACGCACCTCTTTGCGCGCATCTTTTCGCTTCTGGAGGAAAGCCTTCCATGGTTCCAAGTCGGCGGGTTCACCCACTGGCATGTTCATCTTGCGCAGTACAATCTCATCCATCCCCTGCTTCTGCATCATCACCGGCACCTCGTAGATGGTGGAAACGTCGACCGACTGCATCACGGCACCCTGCTCCACGTTGCAGAACAGAGCCACCTTGTCCAGTACACCCTTGCTCAGCTTCCTGTCGGTACGCAACACCAGCATGTCGGGTTGAATACCGAGCGACTGCAACTCCTTCACCGAATGTTGTGTGGGTTTGGTCTTCACCTCACCGGCAGCAGCAATGTAGGGCACATAGGTAAGGTGCAGGCAGAAGCAATTTCTGCCCAGCTCCCAGCGGAGTTGGCGCACTGCTTCTAGGAAAGGAGTCGACTCGATATCACCCACCGTTCCACCGATCTCTGTGATCACGAAATCGAACTTTTTCTTCACACCGAGCAACTTCACGTTCCGTTTGATCTCATCGGTAATGTGGGGAATCACCTGCACTGTTTTGCCCAGGTAATCACCACGACGCTCTTTCTGGATCACATTCTGATAGATGCGTCCGGTGGTGATGTTGTTGTCTTTGGTGGTTTGTATGTTCAGGAATCGCTCATAATGCCCCAGGTCGAGGTCGGCTTCATGTCCGTCGATGGTGACATAGCATTCACCATGTTCATAGGGATTCAGTGTCCCGGGATCCACATTGATGTATGGGTCGAACTTCTGAATGGTTACCTTATACCCTCTTGCCTGTAACAGCTTTCCGAGTGATGCCGCAATAATTCCCTTACCCAGAGAGGAAACAACGCCGCCTGTAATAAAAATATACTTAGTATCAGCCACGATTGGGGTAATTTTGTATGATCTGTTTTATGAAGATGCAAAGGTACAAAAAAAGAGAGAGTGATTTGGCTGATGTCATAAAAAAATAGAAGCGCTGCAGAATGATGGTTCTCAATTGGCCATCATCAGCAATTCCATGTTCTCACAACGCATGATCTTGCCCGGGAATGCTTCTACGATGGAATAGTTGTGCGTTGACATGATAACTGCCGTACCTCTCTCTGCAATCTCATGCAAGAGTGATACAATCTGGCTTCCCGTTTCCGGATCGAGGTTACCCGTAGGTTCATCGGCCAGGATCAGTGCCGGAGAGTTGAGCAATGCACGGGCAATCACCACACGTTGTTGCTCGCCTCCTGAGAGTTCATGCGGCATCTTGTAGGTCTTGTTTTGCATCCCCACCTGTACCAACACCTCGTGGATGCGGTCGCTGATCTCCCGTTTGTTCTTCCAGCCGGTGGCCCTGAGCACGAATTCCAGGTTCTTCTCCACCGTACGGTCAATCAACAACTGAAAATCCTGGAAGACAATTCCGATCTTGCGACGCAGAAAAGGAACCAGGCGGCGTTTGATCGTGGTCAGTTCATAATCGAACACACGTGCGCTGCCCGACTCTACGGGCAGCTCCGCATACATGCTTTTCATCAGGGTACTTTTACCCGATCCCACCTTTCCGATGATGTAAAGAAAGTCGCCACGGTTCACCGTGAGGTTTACGTTCCGGAGGATGATGTTCTCCTCGCGGCTAAGTTGTACGTTTGAATAGTTTACCAGTTGCTCCTGCGCCATTATTTAATAAATTGTATCGTAAAGGGATATTTCCAGTACTCACCGTTGTTTGCTTTTACTGTTGCAATGACCACGAAAACAGCATATAAAACACCCAGGACAATGGCTACGGGAATACCGATGACAGTAATGGTCAGTATGAGCGCGTAGATCGCGTAACTGATGATTGCATTGAGGATGTTTTTGCCATGCAGATCTACATGTGCGTTCACATCCTTCTGGGTTGTCCACATGATGATGGGCACCACGAAACCGGCCAGCGGCACGATGGCGCCGGCAAACTGTGAGAGATGCATCAGCATCAGGTAAGTGTTTTCAGTCAGCCCAAACAGAGGTTGTTTTCCACTGTTTGTGTGAGAGGTCTCATCGTTCAGCATTTTTGCTTTCTCACGCTGGTATTCCTCTTCAGTGATGCTACCTTTTTCTCTCAACTCATCCAGAATTTTTAAATCTTCGTACTTCATAAGGCATTTAATTTAATTATCCAACAACAAAGAATCTATCACTTGTACCATATGGTTGAATTCTTCTTCTTTGAAAAGACGGGTGAGCATCACGATCTTACCCTCCCTGTCGATGATCACATTGCGGGTGATGCCGGCCTCTTTCTCGGCATAACGACCGAAGATGGAGGCATCCGGATCAAGTCCGATGGGATAGGTGACACCGGTTGCGTTGACCAACTCCTTCACCTTCTCAACAGGCTCTTCACGATCAATGCCATAGAGGGCAAAAGAGGGATTGTGCTTGTGACGCTGCCATATCTCTGATTCAATATAGGGCATCTCTTTTCTGCAAACGCCACACCAGCTGGCAGTGAATTGCAGCATCACCACTTTGCCGTGCAGGGAGGAGAGGCTGACGCTGTCACCTTCCGGGAGCTGCATCCGAAAATCGGGAGCTTCATCGCCTACCCTTACCAGAAACTGATAATCATCGGCTTCCCGTTCCCCGACCTCTATCGTCTCTACACCGGATGGAGGGGTCACGTTTCTGCTTTGCTTCTGATTGGATGATCCGTTGCAGGAAAGCATTAAAAGCAAAATGGCCAATATTGTGATGTATTTCTGCATGATGACTTAGCGTTGTTAATTTACAAAGATATATTTTTTATTGATTTTTTCCTTTTTCTCACGTAAATTATTGCAAGCAACATAGCGGTAAGTGATCCTGCAACATCAGCGATCAAATCGCCCATTTCGGCACTGCGTGTGGTAAAGATGTAGAGCTGCAGCAACTCGATGAGACCTCCGTAGAGCACCGGCAGGATAACCCCCCAAAAGATCCACCTGATACGGGAGGGCGAACCATTGTGTAGCTTATCGTAATCGTAGAGAGAGACAGCGGAGAGGAGGAAGAAGAGTCCGAAATGGGCTACCTTGTCCCATGGGAACCCTTCTGGCATATTCGGAACGCTCCCGGGTCCTATCAGACAGGTGCCGGTGAATATGAGCAACCCAACGAACAATGGCAGGGACATGTAACGAAAAAGTGTGCGCATCCTAATAGACTGTTAATGGAAGATCGACCGCAAAGATAAAGATAATCTGCTTTGCAAGGCAATATTATAAACATATAACCAAAAGTAAGAGACATTTTCACAAAAAATTTGTTTCTTTGCCCATGAATGGGTTGCAACATACCGGCCCGTTTCAGGAACAACCATTAAGCGATAACCTCCATATGAAGAAATACTCTTTTCTGCTGCTGGCATCCTTCACAGCTTTGCACATGATTGCACAGGTACCCGATGAGCAACAGAACAAACGCTACTATGACATCAACAAAAATATTGACATCTTCAATTCCGTCCTGCGTGAACTGGATCTTTTCTACGTGGACAGCATCGAAGTGAACAACCTGGTGCAACGCACGATTCACAGCATGCTCACCCGGCTGGATCCCTACACAGAGTATTATGCAGAGGAGAACATGGGTGACCTGCAGTTCCTGACCACGGGTGAGTACGCCGGCATCGGCTCCATCATCTCCTACAGCAACGAAAAAGTGATCATCAACGAGCCTTACGAAGGTCTCCCGGCCGACAAGGCGGGGCTGAAAGCGGGCGATGTCATCCTGGAAATTGACGGGGAGGATATGCGCAAAGCCACCGTAAAGGAGGTGAGTGACAAGCTGAAGGGAATTCCCGGCACGATGCTCGAGCTGAAAATAAAACGACCCGGTGAGAAAAGGGAGCGCACCTTTAACATTGAAAGGGAAAAGATTGAGATGGATCCCATCACCTATGCCGCGGTAACAGATGAGGGAATTGGCTATTTCCATTTTGGCAGCTTCACCACTCGAAGTGCCGACCGGGTCAGGGAAACAGTGGCTGAATTGAAAGAGAAAGGGGCCTCCTCTTTGATCATGGACCTGCGGGGCAATGGTGGTGGTATTCTTGATGAAGCTGTCGAAATTGTCAACCTCTTTGTGCCCAAAGGAGAAGAGATCGTTTCCACCAAAGGGAAGTTAAAGCAGTGGGATCGCTCCTACTTCACACAGGAGCAGCCGCTGGACGAAATCATACCCATCGTGGTACTGATCGATACAGGTTCGGCATCGGCATCGGAGATCGTAGCAGGCGCACTCCAGGACCTCGATCGTGCTGTGATCGTAGGCAATCGTTCCTTTGGCAAGGGATTGGTGCAAACACCACGCAACCTGCCCTATGGAGGCAACATCAAGATTACCACATCGAAGTATTACATTCCCAGCGGCCGCTGCATTCAGGCACTCGACTACTCACACCGAAATCCGGATGGCAGCGTGGCACGTGTACCCGACTCGCTGACGAACATATTCCACACTCGCAACGGTCGTGAGGTTCGCGATGGTGGTGGCATTACCCCCGATATCACCATTCCCCAGAAGAGTGGCGGTACGATCGCCTATTACCTGATGACCGAGAACATCATCTTCGACTACGTGACGGAATGGGTTCAAAAACATGAGGAGATTGCTCCTCCCCACCTCTTTCGATTGCCGGACACCGACTACGACTCCTTCATCGACTTTGTGAAATCGAAGAATTTCACCTACGACCAGTTCAGTGAACGCACGCTGCAGCAGCTAAAGAGTCTGATGGAGTTCGAGGGATACATGGATGTGGCTGCGGATGAGTACAAGGCACTGGAAGCAAAACTGAAGCCCAACCTCGACAGAGATCTGGTACTCTTCAAGGATGATATCAGTAGCATGATCGAAACAGAGATTGTGCAGCGCTATCATTACAAGAAGGGGGTGCTCAGGCACCTGTTGTCTGACGACAAGGTTTATGACAAGGCCATCGAACTGCTAACCCAACCTGAAGCATACCGTTCGATCATCCAACCCGACCAGCCTGTGAAGATTCCTCCCGCTGAGGAGATCAGGGAGAAGATCTCAGACCAGTATTCCTGACCTGATTGCTCCGGAGGAGGTGGTTGCAGGCTGCGATAATCGTTTTCATTCTATTTTGACACAGAAATATTCATGAAAACCAATCAATATGCGCACAACACTCTGTATCTTGCTGTTCCTGTTGCAGTTCACACAGTTGAAATCGCAGGAGAGAAGTGTCACTCTTCTCTTTGCCGGAGATGCCATGCAACACCTGCCACAGATCCGTGGAGCAAAGGGTGAAGATGGTCTTTACCGGTACGATTCTTGTTTTTACCTGCTGAAAGAGAAGATTAGCACTGCGGATCTCGCAGGACTCAACTTCGAAACCACACTGGGTGGTGAGCCTTACAGCGGTTATCCCATCTTCAGCGCTCCCGATGCATTTGCCACAGCGTTACGTGATGCAGGCTTCGACATTTTCTTCCAGGCCAACAACCATGCCGTGGACCGTGGGCGCCGAGGAGTAGAGAGAACTATTCGGGCATTGGACTCTCTCGGCATCCGACACACCGGTACCTTTGCCGATCCTGAAAAACGATCACTCTACTATCCGCTGATGGTGATACAGAACGGAATCCGAATCGCCTTTCTCAATTACAGCTACAACACCAACGGGCTCCCTGTGAGAGAGCCAAACGTGGTAAACACCATCGACACTATTCAGATCGTCCGTGATCTGAAGATGACAGCACTATACAAGCCCGATATCATCATTGCACAACTCCATTGGGGGGAGGAATACCGCATCAACCCCTCGCAACAACAGCAAACAATTGCCGATCTTCTTTTGCGTAAGGGCGTGCAGATCATCATTGGGCATCACCCGCACGTGGTACAGCCTATGAAGGTGAAAAAAGAGCTGGATGAGATTCGAAACGTGGTTTATTACTCACTCGGCAATTTCATCTCCAACCAGCAGCGTGAGTTAACCGATGGAGGTATGCTGGCGGAGATAACGATTCGCAAAGAGGATGAACAGTCACCGGCGGTGATTGACACCTGCGGATACTCGCTGGTATGGGTAGAGAAAACAACTCGCGATGATGGTATCCGCTATCGGCTGATTCCTTGGCCGTCCGACCGGTTGCCCTCCATGGAGGAGGAGGATCAGCAAAGGATGCATCACTTCGTGAAGCGTGCTGAAAAGATCATCAACATGTACAATTAAGAACGAAAGAATATGGAACCATTGGAATTCATCATCCGTCTGCTGGCTGCCACTGCCGCCGGTGCTGTCGTGGGTCTGGAGCGTGAGATCAACAACAAGAGCGCCGGTTTGCGTACCAATACACTGGTCTCGATTGGTGCAGCGATCTACGTGCTCATATCGCTGGAGTTGCTAAATGAGGGTGAAGGAGATGCCTCCCGCATCGTGGGTCAGATCATCACCGGTATCGGGTTCCTGGGCGCAGGTGTGATCCTTCATCGGGGTCCCAGTGTGCATGGACTTACTACCGCAGCCACCATCTGGTGCAGTGCCGCTCTGGGTTGTCTGGCAGCGCTCGCAATGTACTGGCAGTTGATCATCGCAGCATTACTTGTGCTAATGGTCAATCTTGCCTTCAAACTAACCGACAGATGGTTTGCAGGAAAACAGGTCAAGAGTAAGGATTCGGATGACAAGAATCACTTCGAATAGGCAGGATTAATGTCTGCAACAATGATACCGGTCATGTTCCGCTGATTACGGATATATTCTTCAATTGAATGCTCATCAACCTTCACCTTACCCGTACTGGAGGCGTGCAGGAAAGTCAGATGCTCCTCTTTCCTGAAAGCGAATCCCATGTGGGTAACATCCAATCCGTCAATAGTGGTTGTAAAAAAAATGATTGCCATATGGGGAATATGATCTGCCATTTTTTTTATCCTCTCTTTAGGCAGATAATAAAAACCACCTCTCAGGTTGACTTCCTCCTCCGTGAGGGCAATGCGATCCAGCATTGCATCATCTTCTTTCAGGCGGCTGTAAGCATCACGGTGCGTGGTGATAAAATTGAGTGGCTTCTCCTCCTTCACACCCCCCAGTGAAGCGGACAGGTTACAGATCACTCCCCGCTGTTCATTCTCCCAAAGCCAGTCGGTGGCATAGTGTAGTCGGGAGGCGTACCCATCGACTGCTCCGTTGCGGTAACGCAATGACTGCAACAGACCTATAAAAGTTTCGAAGGAAGGCACCTCACTTTCAGTTGTCAGCGACAGTGCTACTACCGACTCCACAAAGGTGGTGCAGTCGAATTCCCTCAGGTTCACTGTCAGATGCTCATCACTACTCCCTTCCAGCGTGTGAGCCCGGTAGGGCCTACCGAGGAAGAAGAGCGCTGTCTTTTCCAAAATGGTTTGTAACGGAGCTTCCCGGTAGGGTTCAATGGCAGTGAGGTACTCCCTGAAGATCTCCCGGTCGGTCTGGCTATACAGAGCTGTTGGCTGCGCGGACAACGATCCGGCAGCCAACAATATCATTGCGAGGATTGCTGATTTCATTACGAGGGGTTGTTGTCGTTTACCATCTGCCACCTTTCTTCATCCACTTCTCCTGCTCCTTGCGGATCTTCTTCTCCTCCTTCTCCCAAGCCTTCATCGCCTTCTCCTGCTGCTTTCTCTCCCACTTGGCCTGCTTCTCCCAGGCTTTCATCTCTTTCTCCTGCAGCTTCCTGATCCGCTTGTCACGTTTCTCGTGATATTTGCCGTAATCATCGAAAACTTCTCTCCAGTAGCCATGCTTTTGGCTCATCATCGCCTTCATCCGGTGAAACTCGGGTGATCCCGGCTTGATGCCGTAGCGTTGTGCCATCTCTCCCCATCCGTTGCCGCGGGGATGGTCGCGGTAGTAACCCATCAGCTCACCAACAGGCACCCCGAGCAGGTTACTCATCTCCAATCCGAGCGACACGTTGCCCCAGTCGTTGCCAAAACCGCCGAATATCTGCAGCAGCGTTTGGCGAGGCACCTCGTAATGATCCTCATAAAGGCCCATCACCTGTTCATCGGAGTAGTTTCGTGCGTAGTTGCCCACATCGCGGACAAAAAGGTTGAAGTCGATCTGTGCAAACATTGCAACCGATATCATTGCAAGTGCGAGAGTGGTAGCTATCTTTTTCATCATCCTGCTTCTTTAGAGGTTTAACTTGTCTCTTTGATGCCGGAACAGACTAAAGGTTTAAAGAGATGCGGTGATAGCGGCGTGGGAGCAACAACTGTCGCACTCCTACTTCCCGCCGTTCGCCAGCAGGTAGTGATCCATCAGGGTGATGGCTGCCATTGCCTCCACGATGGGAACTGCACGGGGCAGCACACAGGGATCATGCCTACCACGAGCCTTGATGGTGGTGTCGTTGCCCTGAATGTCAACCGTTTCTTGTTCCCGTAGAATGGTGGCTACCGGCTTGAAGGCAACCCGGAAATAGATATCCTGACCGTTGGAAATACCCGCCTGAATTCCACCTGAGTGATTTGTACGGGTGTTGATCTTCCCTCCGTCATTGAAAAAGTGATCGTTCACCTCAGAGCCACGCAGCTCTACATTGAATCCTGTGCCATACTCGAACCCTTTCACAGCATTGATGCTCAGCATGGCCGAGCCGAGCGTGGCGTGCAGCTTACCGAAGACAGGCTCACCCAAGCCAGCGGGTACACCGTTCGCCACGCAGGTAATCACCCCACCGATGGTGTCACCCTGGTAGCGTACCTCCTGAATCAGTTTGATCATCCTTTCGGCCGTTTCCGGATCGGGGCAGCGAACCATGTTCTCTTCTGTCAATGAAAGATCATAAGCCTTATAATCATGCTCCAGCCGTATGGGTCCCACCTGAGAGGTGAAGGCACGGATCTGGATGCCCAGTTGATTGAGATAGAGTTTGGCTACTGCACCCGCCGCCACACGCGAGATGGTTTCACGCGCAGAGGAACGACCCCCTCCGCGATGATCACGGTGTCCATATTTCAGGTGATAGGTATAGTCGGCATGTGAGGGACGGTAGACCTTTTTCAGGTGATCGTAGTCGGACGATTGCTGGTTTTCATTGCGAATGAGGAAACCGATGGGTGCACCTGTAGTTTTACCCTCGAAGATGCCGGAGAGAAACTCCACCCTGTCAGCCTCCTTGCGAGGGGTGGTGATACGTGACTGTCCCGGACGACGTCGGTCAAGTTCCGACTGGATGAAATCCAAATCAATCAGCAGGCCTGGGGGGCATCCGTCGATCACACCACCCACGGCAGCTCCGTGTGACTCACCGAAGGAGGTCAAACGAAAAAGTGTTCCAAAACTGTTCATACGGCTACACAATCTTTATTGTCCATTGAGCAGAAAAGGCAAACCGGGATGGATGCCACCCGGTTTGCAAAGGTTTATGTATCGTTAGCAGCTGCAACCGGAACCACAGCCTCCGCCGGAGCTTGAACCGCAACCACAGGAACCACTTTCATGCTCCCCGTCACCGCAACCACAGCCTCCGTCACCACAGCCTCCACCGGAGAAGAGTGCAGCGATCTCCTCGGCAGAGGCATCACGCACACCTGTTACGGTTCCCTCAAAATGCATCAGTTCGCCCGCCAGCGGATGGTTGAAGTCCATGGTCACAGTCTCATCTCCTATCGAAACCACCGAGCCGGAGAGTCGATTGCCGGAAGAGTCCATCATGGGTACGGTGTTACCTTCGAACAGCACGTTCTCATCGATCTTGCCCTCTATCTCGAAGATCGACTTGGGCAGATCCAGTACCTTTTCTTCTTCGTAATCTCCGTAGGCTTCATCGGGGGTGAGCCGGAACGAAAACTTATCTCCCTCGGAGAGTCCCTCGATCTGCTTTTCAAATGCTTCAAGCATGGAGTTGGTACCATAGATGAACTCCAGCGGACGTTCAGCAGTAGCCTGTTCCATCAATTCCCGTTCTTCACCTTCACCCACATTGAGGTCATAGGTAAGTGTGACATATTTGTTGTCAGTTATTTTCATCGTTAAAAAAATATTTAAAAAGTTGTATGTTGTTTGCAAACGTTGTAACAATCGGCTGCAACTGATGTTTATCCATCAATCGCTTTTTTCAGTTTATTAAGAGCTTTTTTCAGTATGGAGCGAGATGTTCCCACATTGAGCCGCATAAAGCCTTCGCCACCGGGCCCAAACATCGATCCCTCATTCAAAGCAAGCCCAGCCCTTTCCACGAACAGTTTCACAAGTTCCCCTCGAGTGAGACCCAGCCCGCGGCAGTCGAGCCATACCAGAAAGGAGGCTTCCGGGCGCATGGCATGGATCTGTGGAATATGCTCTTTCAGAAATTGATCCACAAAATCAATGTTGCCCTGCACATATGAAAGCATCTCGTCCAACCAGTCACCGCACTTCCCATACGCCGCCGTGGTGGCTGTATAGGCAAAGAGAGTGCCCTGGTTGAGTTCACGCGGCTCGAGGTATGAAAAATAGTGCTTCCGAATCTGCTTATCCGGGATCACCGCAAAAGAACTTACGATGCCTGCAATGTTGAATGTCTTACTGGGAGCCATTAGTGTAAGTGAGTTGGCAGCAGCCTTCTCTGACACAGTTGCAAAAGGGGTATGATGGTACCCTGGCAACGCCAGGTCGGCATGGATCTCATCGGAAACGACAAAAACATCGTTGTCGTAACAAATCTCAGCCAGTTCCCGCAATTCATCGGGCGACCACACCCTGCCACCCGGATTGTGGGGATTGCAAAGAATCAGCATCTTGCATTTTTGGTGGGCAAGAATGGATTTGAGCCCTTTCAGGTCCATCCTGTACATCCCATCCTCCAACAACAACGGGTTGTTCACGACCTCACGTCCTAGTGAGGTGGTTACCATCCGGAAGGGGTGGTAAACAGGAGGCTGGATAATCACTTTGTCATCTTTTTCAGTGAACTGATCGATGGCAAAGGCGAATCCCTTTACCACACCTGGCACAAAGCAGATATCTTCTTTTTCAACCTGCCAGCCATGCCGATCGGCGAGCCAGCCTCTGATAGCTTGAAAATAGGCCTCGGAAGAAATGGTGTAACCGAAGATTTCATGGTTTACCCTTTCTCTCAGAGCCTCGGTGATTGCCGGAGGCGACTTGAAATCCATGTCAGCCACCCAAAGTGGGATCAGGTCGTCCCTACCGAAGATCGCCTTCATCTTTTCCAGCTTCACAGAGTCAGTACCATGTCTGTCAATGTTATCATCAAAATTATTGTGCATCACAATTTAGAATTTTATTGATTTATTCGACTCCTCACCTATAATAACTGCTATTGATAGAAGGATTGTTTTGTACCTGCCTGCCACCAAAATGAATTGACTCGAATGCAAGTCCAATTACAAATTGATGGGAGATGATCCTGGTGTCGAGTTGATTCACATCGGTGCGCAGGTAATCACCCAGATAGCCTGTTCTAAGAGTGAAGTTGCGAATGGGAATGTCGATTGTGAAATAGTTTCTCAATGCCAGTTGGTTATGGAAAGAGCCGAAATGAACTATTCCTTTGTTGTTACCCAGAGTGAAAATCTCATAATAGGAGTGTCCATACTCCGGTGAGAAAAACATCCCAGCAAAGGGAGATGTGAGCTGCCAACGTAAAGTGATCTCTTTCCATTGGTAGAGAGCCATCGTTGAGAGCTGCAGGTTGAAGGATGTCTTGAGTGAGCCTGGGTTGTTTGAGTTCCGAACATTGTATATTCCTCCCAGCGTCAAAGCACCTCCGCCCCCACCCAGAAGGGTGAAACGATCTGCTTTGAACAAAGGATAATAGCTGTTGAGATGACACCTTATATCTCCGTAATATTCAGAAGCGGAAGCAGTTGGATTCTTGGTGATAGCTGTCTGAATCTGAAATTGTTGTTGCAGCAGAAGTTCACCACCGAAATAATTAGAAGCTTTGATCCTGTCGTGCAACAGTGTTACGCTCACACCATCGTAGGTGAGTGGAGAGAGATAACTGTCAGAAAGAAACGCTTTGCCGATACCAATCATGGTAGAATGGTTCACGGTAGGTTCAGGCATATCCTCTGCCTGCTGTCCCTGGATGGTGCAGCAGAGGGAGAACCATAACAATGCCAGTATCGTTGTTTTACTCATCTTTTTTCTCTTGTGACCCAATGCGGGTACATTATCGGTGAAAGGAGATCAGGATCAATCGAACAGTTTCATTTGTCCGGTGATCTCATCCCGCAGGTCTGCGTCAGAGAGAGGTGTGTCACCATTCTCATCTTCAATCTCAACTTTCATCGTCTCCTGAGGTTCAGGTTCCGGAAAACGAGTTGGTTCCAGCTCCTCCACCTTCTTCACCACGTAGTTGGAGAGACGCTTGCCCTTGGCCTTGTAGCTCTTCACACCGATGAACTCTTCCACCTCTATTTCTAGTGGCTCCCGGTAATCATCGTTTCCGCCAAAGATAACCTTTACTCTCGGAAATACCACATCTGTCAGTAAAAATAATCGCGAGGCAGGGTTGTCACTCATGAAGTTGAGTGGTTTCTCAGAGGCCTCGAAAGTGAACCTTTTCAGGTAGGCAAATCCCTGATCTGCATCGAACAGGGCAGCCGACCAGACCTTGTTGGCTTCGTACTTCTCAATGTGTCGTATGTTTGTGGGAAAATGATTGGTGAGGTCGAAATTGCAGATATGAAATTCACCCCGTTCCGTCACCACAAGAATTTTGTCATCACCCTGGAACTCACCAAGGTAATTGCCGCCCCCCTCGTAGTTGAGGCGATAGACATCGGGATCGAACCATACTTTTCGCCCACCCAACGTGGAAATACCTTTCTGTTTGAGCTGAATGCGGTGTATCTCCGCTTTGGTGAGTATGTTACCCATTGCGTTTCGACCCTTGATGTCAATCTCACTGAAATCTTTCTCAAACTGTAGGATGCGCAGTCGCGGCTTTGGCTTGAGAATCACCTTGATGGTCTCAGCCTCCCCGTTGGGATTGGAACTAAAGTAGGCGATGCGCGATCCTGCTGTTCCCTTGGTCAGGTCATACTCCTTGTCACGGGTGACTCCTGTCACGGGGAACCGCTTGATATAGTGGGGTGAGGACTTGCCGTCGCGGTAGACCACGTTGTAAATGGTACGTTTGTCGTTCTTCTTGAAAACATTGGCGTAGAGTATGTTCTTGCCTACGAACATCTTCTCGCTAACTTTCACCACCTTATATTTACCATCCTTGAAGAAGATGATGATATCGTCGATGTCGGAACAGTTGCATACGAACTCATCCTTCTTCATGCCGGTACCGATGAATCCCTCTTCACGGTTGACATAAAGCTTTTCGTTGGCTTCAGCCACTTTCACCGCCTCTATGTTCTCGAAGCTGCGTATCTCGGTGCGACGGGGATAGTTTTTCCCGTAACGCTCTTTCAACATCAGGTACCAGGCTATTGTGTAGTCGGTGAGATTGTTCAGGTTGTGATCGATTTCGCCAATCTCGTCAGCAAGGCGTGCAATGTTTTCGTTCGACTTGTCAGAGTTAAACTTCAGGATGCGCGCCATCTTGATCTCCATCAATCGCAGGATATCGTCACGGTTGATCTCACGGATGAAGGAGGGTTTAAAGGGTTCAAGCCGTTTGTCGATGTGAGTGACCGCTTTTTCCATGTTGGCCGCGTTTTCAAACTCACGATCTTTGTAGATCCGCTCCTCGATGAATATCTTTTCAAGTGAGGCAAAAAGCAACGCTTCCTGCTTCTCGCTTTTTTCAATCTCAAGCTCCCTGCGGAGGCTGTGACGGGTGTTGTCGACAGATACCCGCAACACGTCACTCACCGTCAGAAAGTGGGGCTTGTCCTCGTCAATTACACAACAGTTGGGAGAGATACTGATCTCACAGTCGGTGAATGCGTAAAGTGCATCGATGGTCTTGTCGGATGAGACTCCGGCTGCCAGCTGCACATGTATCTCCACGTTCTGCGCAGTAATATCATCAACCTTTTTGATCTTGATCTTCCCTTTTTCATTTGCTTTGAGGATGGAGTCAACCACACTGGCAGTGGTTCTGCCGTAAGGGATATCTTTAATGACCAGTGTCTTGCTGTCAAGCTTTTGGATGGTTGCCCTCACTTTCACCGATCCGCCACGCTCACCGTCATTATACTTCTCAACATCGATATATCCACCTGTCTGGAAGTCGGGATAGAGCTTGAACGTCCTCTCTTCTAGGAAAGCGATGGCAGCATCGCACAGCTCGTTGAAGTTGTGAGGTAATATCTTGGAAGAGAGACCCACGGCAATTCCTTCCGCTCCCTGCGCCAGCAGAAGGGGGAATTTAGCCGGCAGGGTTACAGGTTCCTTGTTCCTGCCATCGTAAGAAGGCTTCCACTCAGTGGTCTTGTTGTTGAAGAGCACCTCGAGTGCAAACTTGGTGAGACGCGCCTCGATGTATCGGGGGGCAGCAGCTCCATCACCAGTGAGTATATTCCCCCAGTTACCCTGTGCGTCGATGAGCAAATCCTTCTGTCCCAGCTGTACCAGAGCATCACCGATAGAGGCATCACCGTGGGGGTGATACTGCATGGTTGTTCCAATGATGTTTGCCACCTTGTTGTAGCGCCCGTCATCCATCCGTTTCATGGCATGAAGGATACGCCGCTGTACCGGTTTGAGACCATCTGAGATGTGTGGCACGGCACGCTCCAGAATGACATAAGACGCATAGTCCAGAAACCAGTTCTGGTACATCTTGGAGAGGTTCAATGTGCTGTCATCGCCCAGCCGCACCGGTATCTTCGCACTTGTCATGCTCTTGCCTGTGAAATCGGAATCAGCCCCCTCTATGGCTTCTTGTTTGTCTTTGATGTCGTCGTCGTTCGTTTCTTTAGGAGACATAGTCTGTATATATGAGAAATAAGAGCCTCGGCACAATGAAGTGGAGGATCTAACGCTTATTTGATGGTGAAAAGAGTACTAAAAATTGTCCAAAGATAAGAAAATTGAGTATAAAATCAAAAGCAAAAAATGGAGAGCAGTTAAACTACTTTTGTGGAAAACTGTTTAATTGTTGTAGAGATTTAATCCCGGCCATTATTATTAATGATAAATTTGTCAATATACAGGTAAAATAAAAAACAAACAACGATTCCCAATACCCTAACAAACAAAATAATGAAACAAAGAAATTTTCTCAACACCAGCCGATTCACGTTTTTCTTACTGATGACAACAGTATTTTTGTCATCTTGCGGAAGTGTTCCCTTTACCGGCAGACGTCAGTTGCAACTGGTATCTAACGACGAAGTGATCGCACTCAGCCTGCAGCAATATCAGGAGTTCATGCGTTCCGCACCTCTGGAGAGCGGCACAACCGATGCACAGATGGTCAGCCGTATCGGCAGCCGTATCGCCAAAGCGGTAGAGACCTTTTACACCAACAACGGCTATCAGTCGGAGCTGGAAAACTATGCCTGGGAGTTCAATTTAGTGAAAGATAACAGCGTGAATGCCTTTGCAATGCCCGGCGGCAAGGTGGTTATTTACACCGGATTACTACCTGTAACACAGACAGAGGAAGCACTTGCCGTGGTTATCGGTCATGAGATCGCACACGTCATAGCCCGTCACTCCAATGAACGGATCAGCCAGCAGGTTGCTCTGCAATATGGAGGGGCCATTGCCGGAGGCCTACTGGGCAACTCACAGGCGATGCAGCAATTGGGCAGTACCGTCTTTGGTCTGGGTGCTCAGTATGGAGTGATGATGCCTTATGCCCGCAAGCAGGAATATGAAGCCGACGAAATCGGGTTGATCATAATGGCGATGGCTGGTTACAATCCACAGGTAGCTATCCCGTTCTGGACCAGGATGGCACAAAGCGGAGGGGGAGCAGAGGTCCCTGAATTTCTAAGCACCCACCCTACCGACAGCAAACGTATCGCCCGTATCCAGGAGATCATGCCCCAGCTGCTCACCTATTACAAGGGAGACGGAGTACAAAATACCACCACAACGCCTATCCAGACCAAAGCCAAGGTGCCGGCAAATGATGAAGGAGAAAAAGCAAGGACCTCAGAGGAGTGGTCGTTCTGAATCTCTGTTGGTGAGCTGATAAACAAGCCCCACAATTGCCAGCAGGAAGCCTGAGATGATCAGCAATGTCTCCACTGAGACCACATCGGCCAGTGGACCAAAGAGCAATATGGCCAATGGCATTGCCGCCGAGGTAAAGATTTGAATGATTGAAAAGACCCTGCCCATCCTCTGCGATGCCGTAATCTCCTGGATGAATACAGTCTCGGCGGTGGCGATGATTGGCATGAGGAATCCGGAGACTCCCATCACCAGCAGATAGAACACCCTTTTATGAGATGGAAGGCTTGAGTTACGCATAATCACAATCAAAGACAAACATTCCTCACAGCAACCTACGACAACAAAAAAAGCGATATCCCATCAAACTGGAATATCGCTTCTATTCGATAAATCAATCTCTTATCTCCTTAACCGGTTCAGCGATCTCACCAGTGCTTCGTCAGCACCAATTTTACGGATGGCAAGGATGTTCAGAATGATAGCAATGACCGGCATGATCCCCCCCAGCCCAACGCGCTGGAACTGTAGATTCTCTACAGGATAAACCTGATAAAGGACAAATGCAAAGAAGAGGTAAAAACCCACCATGACCACAGTGTTAAAGATAGAGAACCTGATCTGCAACATCCTCTTTTTGTAAATAAAAATGGTCACCAGCGCGAGCAGGGTACTGACAACACCAATCACAAAAAGACCCCAGGTTGAGTCGGACAACGTGCCGTTGAGATAGATTCCCATTGCTTCAAACAAAACCTCATCACCATTGTAGCTAAAGGAAGCCAGGGGCGTCACCGAAGCAGTCAGCATTGCTGCTGCTGCCAATAACAGGAAAAGCGTCTGTATCCGTTGCAACATAACCTTAGAATAGCTCTTTTTCCTTGGCGGGATTACGATAAAAGATCTGTCCCTCTTTCCACTCTTCAATCGCCATCAATGACGGTTTGGGTAGCTTTTCATAAAAACGGGATATCTCAATCTGTTCATGATTTTCAAACACCTCTTCCAGGTTGTCGCTGTATGATGCAAATTCCTGAAGCTTCGTATCAAGGTCGCGTTTCATCTCTATAGAGAGCTGATTTGCTCTTTTGCTGATGACACGAACCATTTCATAGACATTGCCTACCGGTTCCGACATCTTCATCACATCACGACTCTCCGTGTTGGTACTTGCAGCAATTTTTCTGTAATCCATTTTTGTTTGTTATCTTAAATTATTCTTTTTCAAAATTAATCAACTTGTGGGTAACAACTCAATCTTCTCTTGTGCCTCCCGGTAGTAACGATCGGCTTCACCCTTGTATTTCGCGTCGGGAAATGAGTTGGTGTAATTGAAATATTCATCCACCACCAATCTGTAGCGCTCCGGTTGTACAAGCAGTGTGCTGCGTTGTGCATATTCGTATCGGGCACGAAGAATGGTCATTTGGTAATCTTCCAGATACTTGGAATAGGGATAACTTTTCATTGCTTCCCTTGCTGTAATTACTGCCGACTCGTAATTATTACCCATATAGTTCCCAAGATTGAGGTAAAGCTGTGCTGCCAGTAATTCCTTGTAAGCAAGCTTTTCCTGCAACTCAAAAAGATAGTTCTTGGCCTGATCTGCACGTTCGGTTTGCGGGTACCGTTCAATATATTTCTGAAACTCGGCGATTGCCATATAGGTCTTTGACTGATCCAGTCGCGGGTCTGGTGAATCGAGGTACATCCCATATGCAGAGTAGAAAAGTGCAGCCTCCGCATATTCTCCCTTGGGATAGGTATTATAGTAGGTGGTAAACACCTGAGTGGCTGAATAATAATCTCTTGAATTGTAATGACTTTGAGCCAGCAGATAAAGCGATTCTTCAGCCTGGGCCGTACCTTTCATAAAGGTTACCAGCTCCTCAAGAAGCGTGATGGAGCGATTGTATTTTCCTTCCTCGAAATACTTTTTCGCGTAGGTGTATTTCAGATCCCGGTCAGTACTTTTCAGTATCTTGTTGTACTCGTTACAGGAACTTAACACCAAAATGATTAGCAAAAAATAGAATGGTTTTATTCTCATCTTGTTTCAAGTCGGGTTTAACGTGCAAATTTACGCATTCTTTCTTACTTAGCGAAAAGGGAATCGCTATTTTATTCAATTTTAGGATTTAGTTGCTGTGAAAAAGAGAATGTCATCCACATGTCTGCGGTCGTTTGAGAGCTTTGGCACTTTGTTTTGTCCTCCTGCCTTCTCTCTTTGTTTCATCCATTCGTAGAACACTCCTTTATCGAGTACTTTCACCTCTGGAAGATTAAGAGACAGATTGTAGGAACGCTTTGCCTCATAGTCAGAGTTGAGCCTCATCAGACATTCATCCAACTTTTCTGTGAAAAGTTGCAGGTTGGTAGGTGGTGTCTCAAACTCAATCAACCACTCATGCGCACCGTTGTTCTTGTCACCGAAAAAGATAGGTGCAGCAGTGTACTCTGTGATCTTGGCACCTGTAAAACGACACGCCTCATCAAGTGCCCTGTCGGCATTGTCAACAATCAACTCCTCGCCGAAAGCATTGATGAACTGTTTGGTGCGGCCGGTCAACCTGAAGAGATAAGGATCGGTGGAGGTAAACTCAACGGTGTCTCCAATTTTGTAACGCCACAGCCCACCACTGGTGGTGATCACCATAGCATATTGCTTCCCTGTTTGAACGCCACTCAAGGGCACCGTTTCAGGATGTTCCTTCTCCCATTCACCTGCGGGAATAAACTCATAATAAACCTCATTGTCAAGCAACAACAACATATCCTTCGAATCAGGAGTGTATTGCACACCAAAGAAACCTTCTGATGCGTTGTAAGTCTCCCAGTAACGCATACGATCCATAGGAATGAGTTTTTCAAATTGTTCCTGGTAAGGGATAAAACTTACTCCCCCGTGAAAAAAAACCTCCAGGTTAGGCCAGATATCAGGGATGGAACGACCACTATCGGTCACGATTTTTTTCAACAATACCAGCATCCAGGAAGGCACTCCTACGAATGAACGGATATCAGCACCCAAAGCGAAATCGGCAAGTTTCTGCAATTTTTCTTCCCAGTCCGGCAGCAAGGCAATCTTCTCCGGCGTTCTACGTCGCTTGGCAGGTCCCGGGAGATTTTTCATCAAAATAGCTGAAATGTCACCTGTATAGATTCCATCACCAATACGGTTTATTTGTTGGCTTCCGCCCAGCACTAGCGATTTACCCAGGACAAAAGAGGTGTCGGGATGATGATGTGCATAAATACCCAACATATGGTAGCCTGCCCTGTAGTTGCCATTTTTTAACGATTCATGCGTTACTGGGATATATTTGCTTTTATCCTCAGTGGTGCCTGACGACATGGCAAACCACTTCACCGGTGTATCCCACAGCACATCTTTTTGTTTATCCACAATAATGCGATCCAGGTATGGACGCAGATACTCATAGGTTGCGACAGGAACATGCGAGCGATATGTCTCTTCACTGCTCACTTGTCCGAAATGATGGTTTATTCCATATTGGGTTTTACGGCCATGCTCCAACAAATAATTGAGCGTGCGTTGCTGTGTGCCGTGTGGATCATTCACAAATGCCTTCACCGGTTTGTAATAGGATGAAATGATTGATCGGGCTATTTTTTGAATCATTCTTTCATAGTCAATTGGATCACAAAGGTAGTAACTTGTCACCAATAAGGCGCAGAGGAGGATAAACTTTAAGAAAATTAAGCAGATTAACCAATTCTGCTGATCTTATGCAGCCTTTCTTCGTCAATGATCTTTATTTTCCTGCCATCAATACTTATAATTCTTTCATTCACGAAGTTGGAGAGAGTTCGTATCGCATTGGAGGTAGTCATGTTGGAAAGATTGGCAAGATCCTCCCGGGCCAGATAGATGTTGATGGTGGCACCATCCTCCTCCATACCATATGTTTCCTTGAGGAAAAGGAGTGATTCTGCGAGTCGCCCCCGGACATGCTTTTGGGTTAAATTCACAACCCGCTGATCAGCGATTCCAAGATCTACAGACAACATCTGAATAAAATGGAGAGCCAGCTCACCGTTGTTGCGCAGAAACTGTTCAATCAGTTCCATCGGAACCATGCATACGGTGCAAGCTTCAAAAGCAGATGCGGCGGTGACGTATGATTCCTTTGCAAAATAAGCACGATAACCAAAATACTGAATAGGTCGTATGATACGAATGATCTGGCTTCTGCCTCCAACGCCACTTTTAAAAATTTTCACCTTTCCTTTAAAGAGTATCATCAGATCTCTCGGACTCTCCTCTTCCAGATAAATCAGTTCATTTTTTTTAAATTGAACAATACGGGCATTGCTGCGTAACTGATCACGTTCAGTCGCGCTTAACATTCTCCATATACCAGACAACGACGAGGAAATATCCATCATTTCTTTTATCTTCACGGGTGCCAGTGTTATAGAACTATGTTCTAGAACACAAATATACGGATTTTATTTACTGATTGTTCCAAAATAGTTAAGTTTTTTATGATTGTACCCCTCAACAAATAATTATTCATAGGGAATATTGTTAAATTTGAACCTGAACTCCGGTTTTTGTTCCGGACGTAAAAAAAAAATGTATGTTTGCAATCTGAATGAAGAGAGCTATCCTTATAGTGATATTGTTCCCATTCATTGCTACTGTGAACTGTTACGCATTCAGATCCGATCTGCCTACAGATACGATTCTGAACAGGGCAATGAGTGCTGCCGAAAAATACAACGAGCTGGTAGAAACCTACACAGCGGAGGTATATGTGCGCTCATACGTGGAAACAATTCGAAAGAATTTTCTCTACAAATATACAAGTCTGATTCCCGACTTTGTGTTACACGATCCCCACAATGACGATGCAGTAATTGAAACCATCAGTGACTTGCGGTACGAATATCCGAACACTTTTGTGCAGGACATCCGTCATGTAACAGGCACGTTGACAAAAAAAAAAGATATAGACCTGATTCCGTTTGAACTGCTCAACATCAACATTTATGGTGAAACCACAAACGACGAAAGTTTCTTTATGCCCATCCGGTTCAGCACGGCTAAATATTACCGATACACTTTATATCAGTCATTCACATCCAACAACAAAGAGTATTACAACATCCATTTTGCCCCCATCTACGAGAACCCGAAACTACTAAAAGGATCTTTTATCGTGGAGAAAGGCACCTGGAGGGTGATATTTTTCAGGGGAGAAGGACTGGATATCTTTTCCGATTTCTCTTTCGAGATGACCATGGGTGATGAGTGGGTAACCAACTATTTACCGGTGACCATCACAATTTACCAGACGGCGGCTTACCTTGGGAATGTGCTGGCCGGCAGGCATCTTGCCAGCATCAACTACAAGGAAATTGCATTGCGGCAATTCCAGCAACCAAAACGATCATTGAACATCAGCAACTCCTACAAGGTGCGACTCGATTCGGTACCACTGCGCAGTGATTCACTATTCTGGGAGAAGATTCGTCCCATCCATCTTCAGGCAAGAGAGGTTGATGTGATTAATCGTTATCGTCAACAGCAAAATATCCGTGAAAATCAAAAAAAAACCAACGATTCACTGGGCAACAACCGAATGGCTCAACAGATGGCTCAACGAATGGTTGTTAACTCCAGCTACCACTACAAATCGACACGCTTCGGTTACTCCGGTCTCCTCAACCCACTAATGTTGGGGTATAGCTCCCGCGACGGGATCACCTACCGCCAGAAGTTCTCATTCATGGCCGACCTGAAGCGTAGCCGCAACATCAAGGTCAATGCTTTTGCGGGTTACATGTTCCGTCGCAAGGAGTTTTTCACTGACCTGACCACAACCTTTAATTACGAACCGCTGCGTCTGGGTAGTGCCACCTTCTCCCTCGGAATTGGCAATCCCTCATACAGTTCTCTTTTCGTGGATCAAATAAGGGATAAACTGAAAAATCAGGGAATCTCTTTCGATGACATTTCCCTCAATTACTATAAGGATTATTATTTCAAACTCTTCAACACCTTCGAAGCCACCAACGGTCTGCTGTTGCAGACAGGGGTAGACTACCATATCCGTAGGAGTAAAAACAACGTAACGATGCTCCGTTCACTGACGCTCGATGGTGACCCCATCGGTCAACTCTTCGGCACAAAGCGCTCCTTTGCCCCCTTTATAAGGATTAGCTGGACACCAGAACAATATTATCGTTTCGAAGGACGACAGAAGATTTATGCCCGCTCCGATTATCCCACCTTTAAGGTGGAGTTTTCACGAAGCATTTTGGATCTACTGGGCAGCACTTCGCAATACAACCGCATTGAACTGGACATCAGCCAAAAGATTGACTTCGGACTGATGCATTCCTTCCAGTATCACATCGGTGCCGGGAAGTTCATCAACCAGGAGACGGAATACTTTGCCGATTTTGTTTATTTCTCTAAAAACAACTTTCCTGAGAACTGGGACGACGGACTGGGGGGCAACTTCAACCTGCTGAGCAGGAGTCTCTACAACGCATCCGACTCATACCTTCAGGGCCACATCATGCTGGAATCACCTTTTCTGATTCTTAAAAACATCCCTTTCATCTCCGATTTTGCGGACAAAGAACGACTCTACCTGAGTCAGCTTCATACACCTCAGATCAAGTCATACAGTGAACTGGGTTATGGCATTGGCAACCGTTTCTTCAATGCAGGGTTGTTTGTCGCATTCCACAAAACCCGATTTGAGGAGATCGGCGTGCGTGCAGCCTTCGAACTGTAGCGGTGCAACCATCCGTTTAACCTCATAATTATAGACAAGCATCCTGCAGAACAGATGACAGTTTTGTAGCTCTTTCTGAATTTTCTTTATCTTTGCACAAAAGAACTCTCTATGATCCGATTTCCCAACGCAAAGGTCAACCTGGGGTTGCATGTCATCGCACGAAGGGAGGATGGCTTCCACAATCTGGAAACAGTCTTCTATCCGATCGAATTGAAAGAAGCCCTGGAGATCATCCCAATGCATGATGACAAAGCGATAAACCAGGGAAAGGGGTATCAACTCTTTCAAACCGGCATCCCAGTTCAAGGAAATGAGGAAGAGAATCTGGTGGTCAAGGCTTGGAAACTGATCGCATCGGTAAAAAAAATACCATCCATTGAGATCCATCTTCTCAAAAAAATACCCTTTGGTGCCGGACTGGGAGGTGGCTCTTCCGATGCGGCCGCCATGCTCCAGTTGCTTAACGAAACCTTTGCTTTGGGTTACAGTGACAGAGAGCTGGCATCATATGCCGCCCGTCTGGGTGCCGACTGTCCCTTTTTCATCCGGAACCGGCCTGCCCTGGCCACCGGTGTCGGCGATCTGCTGGAGTCGGTTGATCTGGACCTGAGCCATCTTACACTGGTACTGGTTAAACCCGATATCGGAGTCTCCACCGCAGAGGCTTATGCAATGATCAATCCCCGGCAACCAGAGCTGTCACTCAGGGAGATCATCTCCTTGCCGATAAGCGATTGGAAGGAACAGCTGAAAAACGATTTCGAAGTGCCGGTTTTCAAAAAACATCCCGAAATCGCTCAGATCAAGAAGGAGCTTTATGAGATGGGAGCACTCTATGCCTCCATGAGTGGATCAGGCTCTGCCGTATATGGCCTGTTTGAAACTCCTCCCGATTTGAAGGAGCATTTTAACGATCATTTTGTATGGGTTAGCTGAAAAATGAAAGCAAAAAAATAAAAAATATGAACAAACGATTCTCAACCATTCTCCTGATCCTGCTGTTACTTGGCGGAACGGTCGTGGCACAAATCACCTTCTCCCCGGCAGAAGTCTCCACCTTCGGACCGGTAAAAGTACAAACACCGGTATTGCTGGACAGTGTCAACCTCAGCGACAAACCATACTCTGATGAGCTGCTGCTCTCCACCATCATCAATTTCCCCGCACCAGAGAAGTACACCGGTAAGCTGCAAGCCGACACAGCGGGATTCTTCACCCTGCCAAAACCGGAAGAGGGCAAAGCCTTTCAGCTGGTCTCCTTCTACCTGTCTGCCGACCGCTACGGGAAGGGCAAACTCACCGTCACCTCCCCCAACCCACTGGAGATTTGGATAGATAACGTGAAACGTGCTACCAAGCAGGCTATCGATGACAGCCTACACCTGGCCGGGTCGGCTGATGCTATGCTGAACGACTTCACAAACAACAGTCACGTAGTAATTAAACTGCTGGCAAAATCAGACGATCCCAACAACACGATGGTGAAAATAGCTGTTAGACCGGAGGAGAGAGACTCACTACTGGTTTATCAATTCAACCAAAAAGGAAAGAGACGGATCGATATCAAGGATATCCTTGAGGGAACACGGGTGAACAGCTCTTCCATATCTCCAAGCGGGCGGTTCGTACTATTGTCCCTTCGTGAGACCTTGCCCGGGGGAGAGAACCGTTCCCACACGCAGATCTACGACAGCCGGGAACAACGAGTCATCTTCTCCGAGCCGATGAGCCGTCCACAACTGGGATGGATGCCAAAATCAGACCTTCTAACCTTCGTGGCCGATACGGAGGAGGGCAGAACTCTCTATACTCTTAACCCGCTCACCATGGAGACGCTGATCAGAGCGGAGAAGCTACACAAGGAAAATTTTCTCATCGCCCCCGATGAGCAATCGCTCTTCTACTCTTCAAAGGAGAGTCTCACCCCCAGCAATCCCGGGGGACTGAAGCGGCTGATTGGCATCGACGACCGGCAGTCGCACTACCGCGACCGGTATTTCCTCTATCGCTATTTCTTCGATACAGGACTCACCCAGCAACTTACTTTCGGAAAACAAACCGCATCGATCAATGATGTGAACAACGACGTGCGCTATCTGCTTTTTTCGGTATCCGATGAGGATCTCACCCAACGCCCGTTTAGCATCAGCACGCTCTACCGATTGGACCTTGAGACTATGACAACCGATACCATCTGGGAAGATGAACGCTATGTCTACTCTGCACAGTTCTCTCCCGATGGAAAACAATTACTGATCCATGGTGCCCCGGAGGCGTTCAACAGCATTGGGCTGAACATCAAACCGGGACAGATTGCCAACAGTTACGATACCCAGTCGTTTATCATGGACATTGAAAGCAAGGAGGTGACCCCTGTTACCAGAGAATTCGCCCCCACCATCAGCGCCCAGCAGTGGAACAAGACAGACAACAACATCTACTACCGCGTAGAGGAGGGAGACCGTGTGAATGTCTATCGTTTTCTACCCCACAAGGCGAGCTTTGAAAAATTGCCACTGAAAGAAGAGGTGATACGCTCATTCAACATCGCAGAAAATGCTCACTGGGCTACTTACACCGGTGTCAGCACCTCCAACTCGGCAAGGAGCTACCTGCTGAATCTCAAGACGCTCGAGTCGACCCTTATCGCAGATCCCTATGCCAAACAGCTCAATGAGATGCAACTGGGAGAGGTGAAGGAATGGCATTTCACCAGCTCCTACGGCGATCAGATTGAGGGACGCTACTATCTGCCGCCTCATTTCGACCCGAAGAAAAAATACCCGCTAATTGTCTACTACTACGGAGGTACCAGTCCCACAAACCGCATCTTTGAAAGCACCTATCCACTACATGTTTATGCCGCTCAGGATTATGTGGTCTACACGTTGCAACCCAGCGGAACCACCGGCTATGGGCAGGAGTTTTCGGCACGCCACGTGAACGCATGGGGCAAGCAAACAGCCGATGAGATCATTGAAGGCGTGAAAGCATTTACAGCGGCACATCCCTTCGTGGACGGCACTAAGATTGGCAACATCGGAGCCTCCTACGGTGGCTTCATGACACAATACCTGATCACACAAACCGACCTCTTCACCGCATCTGTTTCACATGCCGGCATCAGCAACATCACCAGCTACTGGGGCGAAGGCTACTGGGGTTACTCCTACAGTGCCGGTGCCAGCGCGGACAGTTACCCATGGAACAATCCGCAGCTCTACGTAGAGCAGAGCCCTCTCTTCCATGCCGACAAGATCAATACACCGCTGCTGTTACTGCACGGCACAGCTGACACCAATGTACCCATCGGCGAGAGCATCCAGATGTACACCGCATTAAAGCTGTTGAACAAACCGGTTGAATTTATTCAGGTGGAGGGTGAGAACCACGCCATTTATGATTACCAAAAACGGATTGCATGGAACCATGCCATCTACGCCTGGTTTGCCAAATGGCTCAAGGAGGATGATCGCTGGTGGGAGTCAATGTTCCCCGATAAGTAGCTGATTGCAGTTATTTCAAAAAATACAGATGAAAGATATTAACATGAATATAAAGAGAATTGCAGATGAGGTATCAGCCCTGGCACGAACCACCGGTGCCTACCTGAAAGCAGAACAACAATCCCTCCAGCGAGGGGAGATCGAGCTTAAAGGCACCCGCAACTATGTCACCTATATCGACAAGGAGGCGGAAAGAAGGCTGGTGGAAGGACTCAGCTTCATCCTGCCCGAAGCCTCCTTCCTCACGGAAGAAGAAACCGTTCACTATGAGGAACGGGAATATAGCTGGATTATCGACCCGCTGGACGGCACCACTAACTACGTTCACGGCGACTGCCCCTACTCAGTAAGCATCGCCCTGATGCGCGAATCACAGACCCTCTTGGGTGTGGTGTTCGATCCGGTGGCCGATCAGCTCTTCGTAGCAACGGGTGAGGGTGAAGCCACCCTGAACGGGTCTCCTCTGCAGGTGAGCCGTCAGGAATCGCTCACCAACGCCTACATTGGCTTCGGGATCCCCTACTCTCTCGATATACAAGGAGAGATCATCCTGGCAAACGCCATGAAACAGTTCCAACACTGCAGCTTCCGCATCAAGGGATCAGCCGCGCTGGAGATCTGTTACGTGGCAGCTGGCGTCAGTGATGGGTACTTCCATTCCGGGCTCTCCCCGTGGGATGTAGCAGCCGGAGCCTTTATTCTGCAATGTGCCGGTGGCAGATGCAGCGATTTCAGCGACGGAGAAAATTATCTTTTTGGTAGAGAGATGGTCGCCACCAACGGAAAAATACACCAAGAAATCATGCAAACCATTATCAAAATAGCATAATGGAACACCAAACCATTCTTCTTGCATTTCTGCTGACGCTGTTCGCCGGTCTCTCCACCGGTATTGGCAGCCTGATCGCCTTCATGGCCAAACGCACCAATACCAACTTCCTCAGCCTGGCCCTGGGACTTTCAGCCGGTGTGATGATTTACGTCTCCTTCATGGAGATGATGCCGCAGTCGGTTGAGACCCTCACAACACACTACGGTGAGAAAGTCGGAATGCTTTACCTTATCCTGGGCTTCTTCGGTGGGATCGCCTTGATCGCGCTGATTGACTTCCTGGTACCCGAATCAAGTAACCCACACGAAATGCACCGTGTGGAGGAGATGAAAGGCAACAGCCGCCTGAAGCAGACCGGCGTAATCACAGCCATCACCATCGCCATCCACAATTTCCCCGAAGGAATCGCTACTTTTATGTCGGCACTCACCACCCTGGAGGTGGCCATACCCATTACGGTGGCCATCGCCATCCACAACATCCCCGAGGGAATCGCTGTGGCGGTACCCATTTACCACGCTACCGGCAGCAGAAAAAAAGCATTCTGGCTCTCCTTCACTTCGGGACTGGCAGAACCGGTGGGTGCGCTGATCGCCTACCTGTTCCTGTTGCCCTTCTGGAGTCCTGTGCTCAACGCTTTCGTCCTGGCAGCGGTTTCAGGAGTGATGATCTACATCTCGCTGGATGAGCTGCTGCCCAGTGCCGAGAAGTATGGCAAGCACCACCTCTCCATCATCGGACTGGTGGCAGGGATGGGGATTATGGCATTGAGCCTTTTCCTGTTCATTTAAATGAAGAAACTAACTGATTGTAAATAGCATAAAACCAACCACAATGACAACAGATTTGACGCAGATTGGCGAACGAATCAAAGGACTGCGTGATGCACTCGACCTCACACCGGAGGAGATGGCCCGCAAACTGGAGACTGAGACAGATGAGTACCTGAAATATGAGACCGGAGAATCCGATTTCTCACTCTCCTTTCTCCAGCGCGTCGAGCGAGAGTTCAACGTAGACCTCGCTACCCTGATGTTCGGCACCGAACCGAAAATGAACTCCTACTTCATCACACGCAAGGACAAAGGAGTAAGCGCGGAACGGGTGTCGGCTTACAAGTACCAGTCTCTCACGGCAGGCTTCACCAACAACGTGGCAGAAGTGTTCGTGGTGACGGTCGAACCCAAGCCGATAGAATCCGATTTCTACAAGAGCATCCATGCCGGTCAGGAGTTCAACATGATCCTGGAGGGGAGCATGGGCATGACCATCAATGACAAGGAACTTGTTCTGAACGAGGGGGATAGCATCTATTTCGACTCCTCGTTGCCACATGGCATGAAAGCACTGAACGACAAACCGGTAAAGTTTCTCGCCGTGATCCTTTACCCCTAAATAAACAACTTACCGACAAAAGGTTATCATGATTGAAAAATTTGTAAAACAGACCTCCTTTTCATCCCACCGGGATTTTACGGAGCACTATAAGATCATCGTCCCGGAGCAATTTAACTTCGCCTACGATGTGGCTGACGAGTGGGCCCGTACACAACCCAACAAACGGGCGCTCTGCTGGACCAACGACCAGGGAGCACATCGAGACCTTACCTTCGGTGAGCTGAAAGAGCTCTCCGATCAAACCGCCTCCTGGCTCCAGTCGCTGGGCATCGGCAAGGGAGACATGGTGATGCTGGTCCTAAAACGAAACATCGAATTCTGGCAGACCATCCTAGCGCTGCACAAACTGGGTGCAGTAGCCATCCCCGCCACCCACCTGCTCACCGATAAGGACATAGCCTATCGCAACAACGCCGCCGGTATCAAGGCAATCATCGCTACAGAGGATGAGAACCTGATCAACCATGTGAACCTGGCCATGGAGCAATCCCCCACAGTAGAACACCGCATCCTGGTGGGAGAACAGATCCCCGACGGATGGCTCGGTTTTCATCGTGGCGTAAACGAGGCCGCACCCTTTGTAAGGCCGGCAACGGTGAACCGCAACGAGGATATCATGATCCTCTACTTCACCTCAGGCACCACAGGACAACCCAAGATGGTGATCCACGACTTCACCTATCCCCTGGCACACATCACCACGGCGAAGTACTGGCACAACCTGCACGAGGGAAGCCTGCATCTCACGGTGGCCGATACCGGATGGGCCAAGGCGGTATGGGGCAAGCTCTACGGCCAGTGGATCGTTGGTGCCTCCGTCTTCGTCTACGACTTCGAAGGGCGGTTCATCCCGGGGGAGATGCTGCGCATGATCTCCACCTATCGGGTGACCTCATTCTGTGCCCCGCCCACTATCTTCCGCTTCCTGATCCGTGAGGATCTCTCGAACTATGATCTCTCTGCACTGGAGTACTGCACCACCGCCGGCGAGGCACTCAACCCTTCGGTCTACGAGAGCTTTTACCAACAGACCGGCATCAAGATGATGGAGGCCTTCGGACAGACCGAGACCGCCCCCACCATCATCACCTTCCCCTGGATGGAACCCAAACCGGGATCGATGGGTGTTCCCAATCCGCTCTATAAGATGGACCTGATTACACACGATGGTCGCTCGGCCGAAGACGGGGAACAGGGAGAAATCGTCTTCTACACAGACGATCAGCATCCGCTTGGCCTTTTCATGGGCTACTACCGCGATGAGGCACTCACACGCAGTGTCTATGCGGATCACCTCTACCGCACCGGTGACATGGCCTGGCGTGACGAAGATGGCTACTACTGGTTCGTGGGACGCACCGACGATGTGATCAAGAGCTCCGGCTACCGCATCGGCCCCTTCGAAGTGGAAAGTGCCGTGATGACCCATCCTGCCGTGGTGGAGTGCGCCATCACCGGTGTACCCGACGAGATCAGGGGACAGGTGATCAAGGCCACCATCGTGCTGGCTGCCGATTATAGGAATCAGGCGGGCGATGCGCTTGCCGGTGAGATCCAGGAGCATGTGAAGCAGGTGACGGCCCCCTACAAATATCCCCGAATCATCGAGTTTGTCGACGAACTACCGAAGACCATCAGCGGAAAGATACGCCGCGTGGAGATCAGGGAGAAAAGCAAATAAGTGGTCAGCAGTTAGCTGAAAGCTGACCTCTATGAACCGTAAGGACATTTGTGTGTTATTTCTATTGAAGAATTTGTAAGAACCAAAAAAAATAGATTGTTAAAGTGTATGAAGAAAGCATATGTATTTCCCGGACAGGGAGCCCAATTTGTGGGCATGGGCAAAGATTTGTACGAGAGCTCTCCCGTCGCCCGGGAGCTGTTCGAGAAGGCAAACGAGATCCTGGGTTTCCGCATCACCGACCTGATGTTTGAAGGAACCGAAGAGGACCTGCGGCAGACAAAAGTTACACAGCCGGCCATCTTCCTTCACTCGGTAATCCTTGCCAAAACATTGGGTGAGGAATTCAAACCCGACATGACGGCCGGCCACTCACTGGGCGAGTTCTCAGCATTGGTCGCCGCGGGGGCACTCACCTTCGAAGATGGTCTCAAATTGGTCTACAAGCGTGCACTCGCCATGCAGAAAGCGTGTGAGGCAGAGCCATCCACAATGGCAGCAGTACTGGCACTCCCCGATGAGAAGGTAGAAGAGATCTGCGCCTCCATCAACGAGGTGGTGGTAGCGGCCAACTTTAACTGTCCGGGGCAGATCGTTATCTCCGGCAGCATCGAAGGCGTGGAAAAAGCATGTGAACTGATGAAGGAGGCGGGTGCCAAGAGAGCCCTGCTGTTGAAAGTGGGAGGAGCCTTTCACTCTCCGCTGATGGAACCTGCCCGTCTGGAACTGAGTGAGGCTATCGAGGCGACCGAGGTGATCGCGCCCCTCTGCCCCGTTTACCAGAATGTCTCCACCAACGGTGAAACCGATCCGGCAGTGATCAAGGCCAACCTTATCGCCCAGCTCACCTCACCCGTTAAGTGGACACAGTCGGTACAGCAGATGATTGCCGACGGGGCCACAGAATTTGTGGAACTGGGACCAGGCAGTGTATTGCAGGGTCTGATCATCAAGATCAATAAGGAGGTTACCGTCTCCGGCAAACAGTAAAAAAGTAACCGTCAGGAATGGGGAATTAAGCTTTCTTAGTGACCTGTTCTTGGCGGAAACGAAATTAGGCTATACATTTGCCAGAAACAATTAAATGTATTTGATATGCAAAAAATTGGCTTACTCATCACCCTGTTCCTGGTGACCATCCTACAGGGATATGCCCAGGATGAAGAGTTTTTCGAGGCTCCCGATTACCGTCAGATTGAACGGAACGTGAAAGAACCCTCCTCCTCCTACTACTATCCCAAGCTGCTGGAGAAATATCTGAACAGCGATGCCAGTATGACACCGGAAGAGGGAAGACACCTCTACTTCGGATATGTCTACCAACCGGACTACATCCCCGCAGATACATCACGTTACAACAGACTGCTGGCCGAGGTGCTGACCACAAGTTCATTCTCTGCTGATGATTTCAACCAAATTCTTCAGTATAGCGAATCACTTCTGAAAGAAGATCCCTTCAACCTGAGAGCCTTCAACGCCAGGATGCTGGTCTACGCACAACAAAACGACACGGAGGCATACAAGGATATCTCCCGCAAACGACGTATCGTGCAGGATGCAATCGTGGGCAGCGGTGACGGTATGTCGGATAAGACACCCTTCTATGTGATCAAGGTGGCGCATGAGTATGACATTCTCCCGTTCCTGGGCTTCACCTTTGGTGGAGAAGACAAGATTCTCAAGGGAAACAAGGTCAATTACCTATCACTGGGAAAAAACCGCTTCGGTGTAGAAAGGATCTATTTCAACATTGAACCGGTATTTAAACACGTGAGTAAACACGGAGGCGGAAAGATTTAATCTATTCTTTCTCCCGGCGAATCAGAGCAAATCGAGTGGGCTTTTAATCATTGATTGGGCAATATCGGCAGCACCTAACTTCCTAACTTTTCATAACGAAAAACGTTATTCAATAAACATATTTATTGTGACACCATTGGCCTTAATGTCAATTAAATTCTGAACGGATGAAAAGTATCGTGAATTGGGGAGTTTTAAGTACTGCAAAAATTGGCAGAGAGCAGGTAATACCGGCTATTCAGGCAAGTAGATACAGCCGCGTTTTGGGAATCGGCTCTGGAAACAGCGATTTTGCAAAGACAATTGCATTGCAACATGGGATAGAACGGGTTTATGATTCCTACGATAAAGTTTTAGAAGATCCGAAGATTGAGGCAGTATATATACCCCTACCCAATCATCTGCATGTGGAGTGGTCAATCAAAGCACTAGCTGCAGGGAAACATGTTTTGTGTGAGAAACCGATCGGACTTAATTCCGCTGAAGCAGAAAAATTATTAAAAGCATCAGAACGATTTCCTCATTTGAAAATAATGGAGGCATTCATGTATCGTCATCACTCACAATGGCATAAAGTGAAGTCGATTGTTGACAACGGAACCATTGGAAAGATCAGGAGTATAAATCTATTTTTTTCATACTATAATATTGACCCAAATAATATCAGGAACAAGATAGAAATAGGAGGCGGTGCTTTGATGGATATTGGTTGTTATTGCATTTCCTTTTCAAGATTCATCCTCAACTCGGAGCCGGAAAAAGTGATCGGAATGATGGATATGGATCCTGAGATGAAAACGGACAGGTTAACGACTGGAATTCTTTCTTTTTCAACAGGAACAACCGCATCCTTTACATGTTCCACCCAATTAATGCCCTATCAACGAGTCAATATTGTAGGCGAAGAAGGCAGGATTGATGTGGAAATACCTGTAAATGCACCATTTGACAAGATGATTCGTGTCTGGATTCACACCAACGAATATACAGAAGAAGTCACGTTTAACCCTGTAAACCAATATACGCTGCAAGCTGATTATTTTTCAAGAGCCATCATTGAAGATCGCACCATTGAGTTTGCACTGAATGACTCCATTCAGAACATGAGAGTGATAGATGCCATTGTAAGAAGCAACAAAGAAGGTAGATGGGTAAAATTATTAGATTAGATGAGCGTTTAAATTATACAACAAACAAACTGCCCCGCCGGATTCATTCTGGCGGGGCAGTTTGCGTAAATCTGATATCTATTCGACAGGTACCATGAAATGCATCAACTCACGGTCGTGGTTGTTGACGATTCTGCATTCATTGTCGAAATACATCGTCACACCGTTTTCTGCAGTGTAGGGTTCCCACTCGGGCAATACCCCCTCGACATTCGGATTGGCATTCTTAACAAAGTTGAGCCAGGCAGAACTCATCTTGTCAGCGAGGGCCCATGCCTCTTCTGTGTTGCCGGTCCAGTCTGCTCTCAAATCGACATTGTTGAATGCCAGCGGAATGTCTAACCCGTGGAATGATCCTTTCGAGGCATTGTCAACCTGGCTCTTCCACGCCAGGAAATAGACATAGAGCGGTGCGCTCGACTCCACTGCGCGGGCATCGGCGGTACGGATGGTAAAGGGTCTGAAAACCGTATCTATGGAGAGCAGATCCTGCGGTGTGTAATCAGGATAAGCCTTTGCAAACAGTTCAATGTATTGGTCGGTTTTGTTGCCATACACTTTTGCAAGGCGTTCCCTGGCTTGCTCAAGGGTCAACTCCTTCTCACCGTAGGCAACGGGCATCATCTCATTCAGGGTGGAACCAATCATCACCGGAATATCTTTTGAAATCTCGGCGAAACCGGGGCTGAAGGGTTGTTGCAGCAAGACAACCCCATCAACGGAGGGTGCAAAGCCAAACATGGTGGGTGAACCGGGTCTTCTCGGACCAGATATCTTTGCGATCGCCTCATTACCGGCTTTCACCAGATCGGCGTATGCGATGGTATCCAGTTTCGCCACCTCCTCAGGGGTGAGACCTAGCTGTTCCAGAACAGCCAGACCCAGCTGCTGCGATGTCTCCTTGGTCATTGTGTTGAGCAGGGTACCACTTTGAATGATTGCCTTGTGGAACAGACCTTGTGCAGCAGGCATACACATGATGGTACCTACCTTACCGCCCCCACCCGATTCACCAACGATGGTTACATCGGCCGGGTTGCCGCCGAAACTCTCAATGTTGTTCCGAATCCACTCGAGGGCTTTCACGATGTCGAGCACTCCCACATTGGCCGATTGGGCGTACTTCTCACCACAAGCCGAGAGGTCCAGAAAACCGAGAATGTTCAAACGGTGGTTGACCGATACCATCACGATATCTCCTTTTCTTGCCATTGCTTCACCATATGTCATCGGATCATTGCTGGCACCCGTATGAAATCCCCCCCCGTGCAGCCAGAGCAATACCGGTCGTTTCTTGCCATCGTTGACTCCTTGTGTCCATACATTCACACTGAACAATTCCTTTTCATTTTGTACCGAATCGGGATACCAGGGCACAATTTGTCTGGCTACCGGACCAAAGTCGGTACATTCGCGCACACCGTCCCAGGCATCGGGATCCTGCGGAGGCATGAATCTGTCGGCCTTGGCATAGGGTATCCCCAGAAATGCATAGACACTGTCGTTCACACTTCCGGACACATCGCCGGCGGTAGTTTCAACAACGGGATTCTGATCTTGGTCACTTTTTGGATTACATCCCGTACAGAATAATCCAACTCCAATAAAGAATGTGAGTAGTAAACTTGAAAATTGTTTCATGGTGAAAAAAAATTTATGATGCTTTATATCTACACTGATTCATCCATTCTGAACTACAGGCTGCATAATTGCTTGTGTTAAAAGAGTACAAATATACCTTATTCTTTTTATATTTAACACAAATTGGTCGGAGAATCTTCTAGTTTTGTACATTACTTTCTATGTGGAAGAATTTACTCCGGTGCGTAATGTAATAAACTTCAGAATAGTAACAAATTTGGACGATATTAAATTAAACTATTCAAAATGAAAAAGTCATTCCTCACTTGCATATTATTTGTTTTTATTGGGAATTCGGCATTCATGCAAGCTTCATCACAAAATGATGGTAAAATTGTTTTCAACAATGATGATGTTGTTTTTCGTCAAATTGATGAGCATACCTGGGTTGGCTCAGGCAATCAAATGTTTCAGGAAAGCCTCTATCTCGTTGAGGGAAACGACAAGGCCATATTGATTGATGCTGGAACCAACATCAAAAATCTGGACAAGATTGTTGCTTCAATTACGGATAAGCCGGTCACTCTGGTTGCCACCCATGTGCACCCCGATCATACCGGTCCTTCCATTAATTGCTTCCCGGAGATATGGATCAATCCGGGTGATACGGTATTGATACCCTCCTTAATGGGCAACTATCGTGGAGCAGTGAACTACCTGTATGATGGGGAGATTTTAAATTTGGGAGGCAGGCAATTGGAAGTTGTCTTTTCGCCCGGGCATACGCCAGGATCCACCACTTTCATAGATAAAACTGCCGGCTACGGCTTCAGTGGTGACTCTTTTGGATCAAGTTTGCTGTTGTTGACTGTCGACTTCTCCACATTCATCACCACCTGTGAGAAAATCAGCGCGATAATGGAAGCCGAAAAAATCAACTATCTATATCCGGGGCATTACAACAATTACAATGAGGAAACATTGGTAAAGTTAAAAGATATGGTATCATTAAGCCGTAGTGTCTTGTCGGGTGATATTAACGGGTTTCCAAATCCTGATGACACCTTTGGATTAAGACTTGCTGTTGATGGTGATGGGTATCGAATTATTTACAATGAAAATGCAGTTAAATGATGCGAGAACGAGTGAGTTGGTGACCATGTAAAAAACCGTCAAGGAAAATCAATGGACTTCAAGGATTGGATGATTAAATTTTCAAAAACCTTTCTCAGTACATTGACAATGTAGAGAGTTGGGTATTTCTTATCGAAGAGACTGTGATGAAAGCTATCAAGGTTGACATACATTGTCGGCCTTCAACAAATAATGCGACATACAAATATTTTAAATTATGAAAAGGATAATTTTGGTTTTACTGAATTTAGGAATTTTATGGCAGATAGCTTTGTCTCAAAATTTTGATAAAAGCAAACTGGATGACTATTTCGATGCCCTTGAGTCTAACAATAAATTTATGGGCAGTGTTGCCGTTTCTCAAAATGGAGAAATAATCTATTCAAGATCATTGGGATATTCAGATTTTGAGAATAAGCTCAAAGCGAATAACAATACACGATACGGCATAGGTTCCATATCGAAGACCTTTACAACTGTATTGGTATTAAAAGGTGTTGAGGAGAAAAAGATTGACTTGAATCAGACAATTGACAAGTATTTTCCAACAATTGAAAATTCAAATAATATTACAATCTCCGATTTACTCTATCACAGAAGCGGCATACATGATTTCACGGAAGATATTGATTATTTGACCTGGTATACTCAACCCAAGACAGAACAGGAAATGGTGACAATCATTGCAAACAGAGGTAGTGATTTTGTGCCAGACAGTAAATCTCAATATAGCAATCCAAACTTCATTCTTTTGAGTTATATCCTTGAGAAGAGTTATCAAAAGTCCTATGGGGAATTGTTAGAAGAACATATTACGATCCCAATCGGATTGAAAAACACCAGTTTCGGAGAGACTGTCAACAATCCAAACAAAAAGAGTAAATCATACAGATTTTTGGAGACGTGGAACTTAGCTCCTGAAACGGATAGTTCAATTCCAATGGGAGCAGGTGGAATCGTTTCAACCCCTACAGATTTAATAAAATTCAGCAACGCTCTGTTTAGCGGACAATTGCTGGACAGTGTCAGTCTAAACAAAATGATGACAATGAAAGACAACTTCGGAATGGGTCTGTTTCAATTTCCATTTAATCAAACAGTTGGTTATGGTCATAGCGGGGGTATTGATGGATTTACTTCCATCTTCTCACATTTCTCTGAAGGAAATATTTCCTATGCATTAATGTCAAACGGAACAAGCTATAACAATAATGATATTTCTATTTCAGTGTTAAGTGCTGTTTATGATAAACCTTACGATATTCCTCTGTTTTCAACTATTGAAGTCCAATCTGAAGATTTAGATAAATATTTAGGAATTTACTCTTCTGCTCAACTACCAATGAAAATAACTGTTACGAAAAATAACAATAAACTAATCGCTCAAGCTACAGGCCAATCATCATTTCCACTAGAAGCTACTGAGAAAGATATGTTTATTTTCCAGCTGGCGGGAATTGTGCTGGAGTTTAATCCTTCTGAGAAAACGATGATGCTGAAACAGGGAGGAGGACAATTTTTATTCACGAGAGATTAGATATTGTACGAAATAAGCGAGTTCTACATTACAGGATGAAATAGTTGACACTCATGAAGAAAGTGGAATTTCGTGGAGAGTTGAGACATATGCGAGATTATGAAGTGCGAAAAAAAAGAAACCCCAGCGTAATTCAATAAACAGAGCAAAATGATAATTGAAACCCACCATACGAATGGAACAAAAATTGCTGAAGTGATCTCGGATGTGAATGTAATCAATAAGAATGAATGAGCATGAATGAGCATGAATCGAAAACCAAAAGAGTTCAACCAACCAAAGAGTCCTTGACATTCTTTCAAACAGAAAATGATTTTAGGGAATGGTTGGAGTGTAATCATGAGAAGGAAACAGAGCTGATGGTTGGATTCTACAAAGTTAATAGCGGTAAACCCTCAATGACCTGGTCACAATCGGTCGACCAGGCACTCTGCTTTGGTTGGATTGATGGTATCAGAAGATCAATCGACGAGGAGAGCTATAGCATTCGTTTCACCCCACGCAGGAATGACAGCAACTGGAGTGCAGTTAACATCAAAAAGATCGAAGCACTCAAAAAAGCAGGTCTCATGAAACCTGCCGGAGTCAAAGCATTTAGTTTGAGGAAAGAAGATAAATCAGAGATCTACTCCTACGAAAATGACGCAACCCTTCTTGATTCACCCTATGAGACACAATTTAGAGAAAACAAAAAAGCGTGGGAGTTTTTCATGAAGCAAGCACCGTCCTACAGAAAAGCAGTTATGCGATGGATCATGGGTGCCAAACAAGAAGAAACCCGACAAGCACGATTAATGAAAACAATAAATCAGTGCGAACAACAAAAACGACTCACATAACAAGTTCACTTTTGGCTTGTTATAATTGCAATTTTATTTTGAATATACTTATTTATAATACTTTCTGTAAACAAAAAAATTGATCCTCAATGAAAAACAAAAAATGTTTGTTGGTAATGATTGTGATGAGTTTGCTGTCTGTTCCCACAGGTTATTCACAGAATAGTCCGGAGTACACGGGTATTGAAATAGTTCCTAAGCTGGAAATACCCCAAAAAGGGGAATTTGATGAGAAAGACCTGACCGGCTATTTGTTAGTCTATTTCAAAGATCAGGACCAATCAGCTTATATGGCTATCAGTAGCGACGGCTATACTTTTACCGACGTCAATGGTGGCAACCCTGTATTTATTGGCGCTCAGTTGGCAGAGCAGAAGGGTGTTCGGGACCCACACATTACACGTGGCCCTGATGGTGCATTTTATCTGGCCATGACCGACTTGCATATTTTTGGTAAACGGGCAGGATTTCGCGATACTGAATTTGAGCGACCCGCTGAAAAATACGGTTGGGGCAATAACCGGGCCATTGTTCTCATGAAATCATACGACCTGATTCATTGGACTCACTCTGACTTTCGCGTCGATAAGGCATTCCCTGAGCTTGGTGATATCGACTGTTCCTGGGCTCCGGAAACTATTTATGACCCTGCGGCCGGAAAGATGATGGTTTATTTTACCATTCGTTACAATAACAAGGAGTGCCATATGTATTATTCTTATACCGACGATGATTTCACCAAGCTGGAAACAACTCCTAAAAGAATAACTGAAATTGGAGGTCTTGATGGCGACATTACCAAAGTAGGTGATCAATACCAACTCTTCTATGTCTCAGATGCCAGGATATTGCATTCGGTTTCATCCAAGATTAATGAAGGTTATAAGACCGATAACAAACGCATTGATCCTGAAACGGTATCAACAGAAGCGCCTAACTTGTTCAAGCGTCTGGGAACGGACAAATATGTACTAATGTATGATGTGTATGGGGCCAGACCCAGCAACATGGGTTTCAGCGAAACAACCGATTTTATCACATATACGAATTTAGGCCATTTTAACGAGGGTGTAATGAAAACCACTAATTTCAAAAGCCCTAAGCATGGCGCTGTGACCTACCTTACCAAGCAGGAATTGAAGGCCATAGCCGAACATTGGAACATGGAATTTGTGTATTAAGGTAAGAACAGGAATGTAAAACATTATTGAATGATCGAAGAATCGGGTACATTTGTCAAGAGATGACAGCAACTGTTGTTCACAGGTAGTATCCATTCACATATCATTTATCAACCTATTCAATCGTACCCAATGAATGCCAAACTGATAAAAGCATTGCAAAACAATAAGGATGAATTGAGAACATGGCAGGAAACCATGCACAAGCATCCTGAACTATCGATGCAAGAGGAAAATACCGCGCGTTATATTGCCGAGGTGATCAAATCGTTTGGTGCCTATACATTGACAGAAGGTGTTGGCAAGTATGGCATGGTCGCTTCGCTAAAAGTAGGGAACAGTAACAAAGCAATCGGTATTCGAGCCGATTTCGACGGGTTGCCCATCCAGGAAGAGAACCATTTACCCTACAAAAGTAGCAGAGAGGGATGCTCACATCTTTGCGGCCATGACGGTCATACGGCGATGCCGCTTGGAGCTACCAAATACCTTGCCGAAACCCAAAACTTTGATGGAACCGTACGCTTTTTCTTTCAGCCGGGCGAAGAGACCATGCAAGGAGCTCCAGCCATGATAGCCGATGGATTGTTTGAGCGTTTTCCAGTGGATGCGGTATACGCCATGCACAATATGCCGGGATTGGAGTTTGGAAAATTCTATTTCCGTGAAGGAGAAACCATGGCTGCCGTCGATAACTGGGAAATAGAACTTACCGGAAAAGGCTCTCACGGTTCTATGCCGGAACTGAGTATTGATCCTTTGGTTTGTGGCTCATCACTGGTGATGGCGTTGCAGACCATTGTCAGCCGGAATGTGTCACCCTGGAAACAGAGCGTTGTAACCATAGGGTCTTTTCAATCGGGCAATGCAGGTAATGTAATTCCACAAAAGGCTTTGCTGAAATTGAGCATCCGAAATATGGACAAAGAAGTACGCAGCATGGTGCTTGAAAGAATCCGCCACATTACCCGGTCACAGGCCGAATCTTTTCATTGTGCTGTTGAGATCAGAGAAGGTATTCCCGGAACGGTACTGGTGAACACACCCGAGCATACACGTTGGGCTGCTGACGTAGCGGCGAAAACATTTGGAGAAAATCGTGTGGAAAGGAATGCGGACGCTCTCATGGGGAGTGAGGACTTTGCATTCATGCTCGAGAGATGTCCGGGCAACTATGTAATGATAGGCAATGGTCAGGGACAGATGGTACACCATCCACAATTTGTGTTCAATCAGGAATTGCTACCCCTTGGTGCAGCTTATTGGGTATCATTGGTAGATGACTATCTGAATAATTGTTAAACAGAGTAAGATATTTCACTTTTTATGTCACCAAAGATTGAGTTAATGCGTCTTATCAATGTACAATTTAAAAATCATGGTGATGAAAAAAACTCTTTTTACAATGTTCTTAATCGGGATGATATTCCCGATGAGTGCCCAGATCAAGGGTACCGTGACCGATGCAGGTAACAATCCAGTAAGAAATGCCAAGGTGGCTATTTACTCACTACCCGATTCCGTGCTGATAGCCGGTACCACTGCCAATGAACGGGGTGAGTTCGAGTTTCCCGCCTATTACAGCGTGAACAAACTGATGAAGGTATCCTATAACGGGTACAAACCCACCACATTTCGCGCACTGCCGGAACAGCATGTCACACTAAGGGATGAGCTTACCCTGCCTGATGAGCTGGCTGAGAACCCTACTCTCTCATCGGTTCCCGAAAAGAAAAGCTGATCACAAGCTAGCGTCTTGGTTGGATTGCTAATTGTTGTAGCCGCCTCATGTACAATGGGACGGCTTAATTTTGTTTGGATTTTTGGGATAAAACTGTAATTTTGTGGCTGGATCATCGATCTGGCTCCCGAAGGTGGGAGAAATGGTGGCGAAGTCATAGATTAAATATCATTTAAAAATTAATGCACAATGAGAAAAACAATTGTACTCCTTATCCTTTCAGCATTCTTTATTGCACTCCATGCACAATCAGTCGATGAATCCCGCAAGTTAAAAAATGAGCCGACACCCAGCGCCGGCTACGGCAAAGAGCTGGGAGATTTCAAGAGCGGAACCTATACCATTGAAAGTGCAGGTCTTACACGGCAATATACCATTGACATTCCCGAAGACTATGATAAGAACAAAACATACCGTTTGGTTTTCGCTATGCACATGATGGGGGGAAGCATGCAGACAATGGTTGACCAGAACTATTATGGCCTGAAAACATATGCCGAAAGAGATGGCATTCCTGTCATTTTCGTAGCACCCCAAGGATATACCGACCGTTCGCCCTGGCGCGGACGTGACGACAAAGACCATATCTTCTTTGCCGACATGCTTGACCTGTTTAAGGATAAGCTGAGCATCGACACCTCACGCATATTTAGCTGCGGCTTTAGCTTTGGTGCTATGTTCACATACTCGTTATCGTTAAGTTTCCAGAAAGACTTACGTGCTGTTGCCTGTTATGCTCCGGCCAACTGGAACATCTATCTTCCCGAAAATAAAAAAGAGCCACTTGCCTTCTATAGCACCACAGGTACGGAAGACGGACTCTGCAAGTTTGTCAATTCCGATGAGCTCAAACAGGGGGGCAAGTACTGCGTATTGACACACCTCGAAAACAACGGATTGACACAATTGCCGGAGGTTCCGGTAGCCACCACACCCACCCATGTCACCACAGAGTTTGAAGGTCTTCCCGAAGAATATCCGGTATTGTTTGGTTCCTTTGTGGGTGGTCATACCGAAAACGTGAAGGATCCCGGATCTGATGTGAACTGGGTCGCAAAAGAGACATGGGATTTCTTCATGCGTTTCTAATTTTCCCTGCAGATATAAGGTAAATCCCGTCGCTGACGGGAGCTGCTACTGTTCGGATATCGTGAACAGTAGCAGCCTTTTAATGACAACCAACTAGAACCATGAAAATGAAAAATAAAAGTACCCAGTCAATGAGCATGAAGGTCCGAATGGCATTGTTACCCTTTATAGCACTGCTACTCGTTACCTGCAGCAACAAGATTGATGAAATTGAGGAGGTGAACCTCACTCTCGACAAGAGCTCCATCGTCTTCGATTCGCCGGATGAACAGGAGGCTTCGGTTGAGATACAAACCAACGCTTCGCTTGTTCATATTGACATCCCATCGGACGATCTGAACTGGATCAGTGCGAAGTTGTCTGCTAACATCCTCAGCATTACGGTGTCGGAAAACACTGCACTGGGAAAAGAGAGAAGCACCCTCATCACGGTCTCTGCAGAGGGTTTGCCTGCCCCCCGAGCCATCAGCATCACACAGAAAGCCAGCTATGAATTCATTAGCTCCTTTTCTATTCCGGCGGGAATCAACGGGTTGGAAGAAGATCTGACTGGTGTCATCGACCATGACGCGAAGACCATCACGCTCTCCAGCTCGCGCTGGATTCCTAACGTGAAAAACCTGATTGCCCGTTTTGAGACACCTGCAAGGCTCTACATCGGGGAGAAAGAACTGGTCAGTGGCGTCACAACAAACCCTTTGCTCGGAGAGCAGACGTTGACAGTGAAAACGGATGAGGGGGTTACGGCATCATATGAACTGATTGCCAAGGGCCCCATGTTCACCGGCCTTCCTGTCATCAGCGTTGATGTCGATGGCGCTGCAGAGGTGGTAGAAAAGACGTTGAAGCTCCCCTCAGAGTTTGAGCTGACCGTCCCCGGTGAGAACAGTTTTGATGTCGAAGCAACACGGATGACCATTCGCGGAAGGGGAAACACCACATGGTACATGCCTAAAAAACCATACCGGATTGACTTTCCCAATAAGACCTCCCTCTTTGGCTTACCCAAGGCGAAAAAATGGATCCTGCTTGCCAATTATCAGGACCCCACATTGCTGATGAACGATGTGGCATTCCAGCTGGGACGTATCTTCGGGTTGGAATTCAATCAATCCTCCATTCATGTTGAGTTGTTCCTCAACGGGACCTACAGAGGCAACTACCAGCTTACCGAACAGAAGGAGGTAGGTGAAGGAAGGGTCGACATTGACACTAACGGAGGCTTTATGGTGGAGCTGGACGCCTATTTCGATGAAGATTACAAGTTCCGTACCACTCGCCTCAATCTGCCCGTCATGGTTGCTGAACCTGAGCTGAACAACGAATCGGAGATGGCGTATATCAGAGAGGCGATGCAGGGACTTGAAGATGCGCTGTTTGAAGCCGACTTCCCCAACAACTCCTTCGAGGAGCACACCGATGTCGAGTCGCTGATCAACTTCATGCTGATCAATGAGCTGGTTCGCAACCAGGAGCTGGAACATCCCAAGAGCACCTACTGCTATAAGGAGGCGGATTCGAAAATCAAGTGGGGTCCGTTGTGGGATTTTGACTGGGCTTTCGGTTACAACGGATACAATGCCTACTTTGTCACCAAGAACAGGATCTTTTATCAGGGGAACAGTGATCCCAGACCCGGTGCCCGTTTCTTTACCCGGTTTATGGAGATTCCCGAATTTCGTACCAAATACAAAGAGCGGTGGAAAGAAATCAAACCGCAGGTGGATGGAATCACTGATTATATTGAAACGATGGCAGCGAAACTGGATAAATCGCAGGCGGAGAACTTCAAACTGCCGAATGCCACGCCCGTCACCAAGAACAATAGCTATCAGGAGTTGATACGGCAGATGAAAAAGTGGATGGATGAACGCATCGCTTTCATCGATTCGGAGATCGAAACAATCTGACCTATGGCCGTCTCATCAATCATGAGACGGCCTTTTTTTTGTCGGTCAGTTGCTCATGCGGCTGATCTCCCGGTCGCCGGCACCGTTGCCCTTATATCGGTTCTTGGTCGCGTTGAACTTGTAGCGTACCGTTAACTCCAGCTCGCGACTGTCCCACTCGGAGTACTGGTAGATGTCGAGCCGGTCGTTGAAGGCGAAGATGCCCATCTTGCGGCCGTGAAAGAGGTCGTGTCCCTTGAGGGTAAGCGAGAGCTTCTCCTCGAAGAATGATTTGGTGATGCCTGCATCTACAATGTACTGGTTCCTTGTGGTGCGGAAATTCTGATGGTATCCCTTACCCTGGAAACGGGAATCGAGGGTGACCAGAAACCCTTTGGGCAATGTGAAGGAGTTGTTGAAGGATGCAATGGGCAGGGGACGGTTCATCCTTACCAGCTCACCCCGTATCTCCATCTCCAACTGCTGAGCAGTGAAACCGATGCTTGCCTGTGGACTCCATATTCCCACCTTGGGCGATGCTGTGAGGAAAGCGGAGAAACTGGGTATCTGTCGGATGTTGATGTTCGACAAAAGTGTCACTGCCGGGTTCTCCTCCATCTGTTCGGCCCACTGTATGATGGCATTCTTCTCCTGTTTCCAGGAAACCGCCAGCTGCAGGAACCGCCAGGAGCTCATCAGCGAGACATCGTGCAAGGTGGTGGGTTTCAGGAAAGGATTGCCGGTTTGCATGGTGTAACGGTTGGCATAGAAGATGTTGCTGCCCATCTGCCAGTAGGCCGGTCGGACCGTCTTCACCGAATAGCTCATCTGCAGTTGCACGTTGCCTAAGCGGTTGCTGTAGGTGAGTGCGGGAAACCATTGGGCATAGCTCCTGCTCAACTCATCGTTCCGCACCCCGTCACGGAAATAGTCCCAGAACACATCTTCGTAACGCAGGCCGGCGGTGATCTGCCCGATGGGTGTGGTACGGTTGTACTCGGCAAAGAAGGAGAGGTTCTGGTCGTGTATCTCCGTACCGGAGGAAGGGATCATCGGATTACTTGTCTGGTAATCATCCTCCCGCAGCGTACGGGTGAATTCGTTCCCCACCGAGAGGGTCCCCCCCAGCAGGGGATGGGTGAGGATGGTACGGGTGGCGATGAGCCGGTTGTAGATACGGTTGTCGGAACGTATGGTACGGTCGTCCTGCTCCTCACTGCTCTCGGTGATGTTCGACCGGGTGGTCTGGGTGCTGCGGTAGAAGTCGCCGTTGAAGTCGACCGTCAGCTTGCCGAAGGTACCGCTGTAATAACCGTTGAGCCGGTGACGGGGCTGCAGGTCGTGTTGCTGGTTGTCGCGGCTCACCAGCCGGTCGAAAAACTGGCCGTTGGCATAGACATCACTGCTGGTGGAGGCAATGTCCCGGTTCTTGCCGGGAAAGGTGGTGAGGGTGTATTTCATCCCCGCTTGATGCCTTGGAGAAAACTCGTAGTTGATGCCGGCCACGGCTGTAAGGGGATTGGAGAGTCCATCCACACGGAGCTGGTTCTCCTGTGTCCAGAGGGTATCCACATAAGTGGATTGACGGATGATGCTCTCCTGAAAGTAGGCATAGCGCTCGTACTTGAGGGTGCCGAAGAGGTCCCAGCCATTGTTGCGGTAGTTCACGTTGAGCTGTTGCCGCAGGTCGGTGTTCACGGTCTGCAGGTAGGAGGAGCGGAGGTCGAAGCCGAAGCCGTCGCCCACCTTGCGCACGGTGTGGATGCGGATCACCGCCTTCACCGAGGCATCGTAGCGTGCACCGGGATTGTAGACGATCTCCACCTCCCGTATATCTGCCGAGCTGATGCGGTCGAGTTCCGAAGGGTCGCGCATCTCGCGGTTGTTGATGTAGATCTTGGCGGCACCCTTGCCGAAGATCTCGTAGGCACCATCGTCGCCCGTCACTGCCGGCAATCGTTTCAACAGATCATCGGCAGTGCCCGCCTTGCTCAGCACCGTATTCTCGACCGTTGTCACCAGGGCATCATCCCGCACTCGTATCCGGGGCAAGTCGCCGTTGACCACCAGCTCGCCCAGCTCGGTAGTTTCGGGCAACAGTGTGACGTGTTGCTCTTTGACTGCCTCCACCTCCTTTGTTTCATATCCTATAAAGGATATCCGGAGAAAAGCATCGCTACTGTGGTCGCTGTTGAGGGTGAACTGCCCCTCCTGGTTGGTGATGGTGCCTGCAATGAGCATGGTGTCTGGAATTGCATAGAGTGCCACGTTGGCAAATGAGATGGGATTGCTTTCGTTATCGACTACCGTGCCCTGAATTTGTGCATTGATGGGCAGAAAAATGCTGCCAAGGAGAAAGAATAGAATTATTTTCTGTATCATATCACTTTTTGTTGTTGAATGGAAAACCATGAAGCATTGAGCGGAGGGATCCTTTTGCGCGCCATCGGGACACCCGGCATCTAATGCTTTTTCATTTTATGGTGATATGACATCATAAGGGTGCAATCGGTTACAAAAAATCTGATTGAGTAGATAATTGACAGGTAGTGGACTGGTCTATCCTTATTGTCTCCATATTCTATCCTTATATCCACTCCGATAATTATGGGAGTGGATATAAGGGTGCAATAAGGGTGCAATAAGGCTAGAGGCAGCAAATCCCCTGTCTCGTTCTGTCTCGTTCTGAAATTGGAAACACCAACTTTGCACAGAAATCATGAACCTATATGGCATCAAAGCAGTTTGATGTTGAGCTGGAACTTTATTGCTGTACAGTCAATTTCCGCTCAAATTCGCTTATCCAACTCTCTGTGTCCACGATGATAGATTCAATGAAACATTCGTAAATGCAAAAATATAAAAAGCCAATAACGCCACATTAAATAGATATTCAATGTGATACAATATCCGGCATGAACATATTGATATCAATTTGCGAATGTTTCACATAGGGTATTTACGAAAGTTGTATATTTATTGCGTAAAAAATCACGTTAGCAGTCAGGCGAAAAGACAACCCGTAAAAAAATGGAATACTTAGTAAAAGACGAACAACTCGAATTAAGATATGAACCAGGCAGAGGTGCGTGGACATATCATATTCAAATTCCAAACACGAAACAGATTATTGGAAAGTGGGGTTCATTGAAAGTGTCAGGCACAATTGACAATTACAAAATTGACCGTATTAACCTCTTTACAATAACAGGACAGGACAAACTTATTTCTGTGAATGAGAAAATCAGAAAGGAAATTAACAAAAGTGGTGGCGACAGGGTAACAGTAACACTTTATTTGTTAACTTCGTTGGAATAAATCACAGAAAAAGAAATTGTTGAAACATTCAAGGAGTCAAGGGTACTAAAAGCGTTTGAAATGTTGACCGACGATAAACAAAAAGAAATAATCGGAAAAATTACTTCTGCGAAATCAGAAGACAATCAAATTATGAAAATTGAAATTTTTGGAAACGATGAATTTGATAATTCAAAATTGAAATATGCAATCATCTTCTCTAAATATTTGAACAAATGGATTTACGTGAAGCACAGGGAAAGAAGTGGTTGGGTAGTCCCAAGTGGACACAGGGAGGAAAATGAAAGTATATTTGATACAGCAAAGAGAGAATTGTATGAAGAGACGGGAGCAAAGAAATATGCCATTGAACCATTATTTTATTATTCGGTTGAATTAAATGAGATAAAAAACTACGGGAAAGTCTTTTATGCAAGAGTTGAAGAACTGGACGATTTACCTGAATCGGAAATTGAAAGAATTGAATTGTTTGATGAGCAACCAAGTGATTTAACTTTTCCTGTTATTCATCAAGCATTAGAAAAAGAGGTGATAAAATTAATTAGTAAACTTGAATAGCAGAATGTGAAGCTGACAAAAAGCATCTCACGTAATAGGTAACAAATAGAGTGCGGCACAACGGCAGCATCTCTGCAAGATGGCATCTGTCTACCAGAAATTAAATTCCGCTTCCGGCAGGATCACATGTGATCGCACCGAAAGCGGAATAAAAATTTAAAATTAGCGTTGATCGTTACTCTGCCATCAGGATGTGCATGATGTCACAGGCCGACTTGGTCACCGAGCTGCCGGGACCGAAGATGGCTGATACACCTGCCTTGTAGAGGAAATCATAGTCCTGCGCGGGGATCACTCCTCCTGCAATCACCACGATATCGGGACGTCCGAGGCGTTGCAGCTCTTCCAACACCTGTGGTACGAGGGTTTTGTGTCCTGCAGCCAGGGATGAGACACCCAGCACATGCACGTCGTTCTCCACCGCCTGGCGGGCCGCCTCGGCGGGTGTCTGGAACAGGGGTCCCATGTCCACGTCGAAACCACAGTCGGCATAGCCGGTGGCGACTACCTTGGCGCCACGGTCATGTCCGTCCTGGCCCATCTTGGCTACCATGATTCGGGGTCTGCGCCCTTCCTTTTGGGCGAACTGGTCGGTCAGCGCACGCGCCTGTTCGAGCGTGGCATCTGATTTTGATTCTGATGAATACACTCCTGCAATTGTTCTGATTACTGCGTTGTAACGTCCTACTACCTTCTCACATGCATCAGAGATCTCACCCAGCGTGGCACGCACACGGGCAGCCTCCACCGAGAGCTCCAGCAGGTTCCCCTGGCCGCTCTCCACGCAACGGGTGATGGCTTCGAGTGCCTTCTCTACCGCGGCGTTGTCGCGACCGGCACGAAGGTTGTTGAGCCGTTCTACCTGCTGCTTGCGTACTTCCGTGTTGTCGATATCCAGGATATCGATCGGGTCCTCCTTGTCGAGGCGATAGCGGTTCACTCCGATGATGGCCTGCACACCTGAGTCGATGCGTGCCTGGGTGCGTGCAGCCGCCTCCTCGATGCGCATCTTGGGGATACCGGTCTCGATGGCCTTGGCCATGCCGCCCAGTTTTTCCACTTCCTGGATGTGAGCCCATGCCTTGTCTACCAGCTCCTGGGTAAGTGATTCCACATAGTAGGAACCGGCCCAGGGATCTACCTGGCGGGTGATCTGCGTTTCCTCCTGAATGTAGATCTGGGTGTTGCGGGCAATGCGTGCCGAGAAATCGGTCGGCAGGGCGATTGCCTCATCCAGCGCGTTGGTGTGAAGCGACTGGGTGTGACCCAGTGCCGCAGCCATCGCCTCCACGCAGGTACGACCCACGTTGTTGAAGGGATCCTGCTCGGTAAGCGACCAGCCTGAGGTCTGCGAATGAGTACGCAGTGCCATCGACTTGGGATTCTTCGCACCGAAGCTCTTCACGATCTTCGCCCACAAGAGACGGGCAGCACGCATCTTGGCAATCTCCATGAAGTGGTTCATGCCGATTGCCCAGAAGAAGGAGAGACGGGGTGCAAAGGCATCCACGTCGATGCCGGCATCGATACCGGCACGCAGGTACTCGATACCGTCGGCCAGCGTGTAGGCCAGCTCGATGTCGGCAGTAGCACCCGCCTCCTGCATGTGGTAGCCGGAGATGGAGATGGAGTTGAACTTAGGCATCTTCTGTGAGGTGAACTCAAAGATGTCGGCGATGATCTTCATCGAGAACTTGGGCGGGTAGATGTAGGTGTTGCGCACCATGAACTCCTTGAGGATGTCGTTCTGAATGGTTCCGGCCATCTCATCAAGGTTTGCACCCTGCTCCTGTGCTGCCACAATATAGAAGGCGAGCACGGGCAGCACGGCACCGTTCATGGTCATCGAGACGGACATCTTGTTGAGGGGGATGCCGTCGAAGAGGATCTTCATGTCTTCCACCGAGCAGATGGAGACACCTGCCTTGCCCACATCACCCACCACACGCTCGTTGTCGGCGTCGTAGCCGCGGTGCGTGGGGAGGTCGAAGGCTACCGAGAGGCCTTTCTGTCCCGCAGCGAGGTTGCGGCGGTAGAAGGCGTTCGACTCCTCAGCGGTGGAGAAGCCGGCATACTGGCGGATGGTCCAGGGACGCATCACATACATGGTGGAATAGGGTCCGCGCAGGTAGGGTGCCATACCGGCAGCATAGTTGAGATGCTCCATCCCTTCGAGGTCTTCTTTCGTGTAGACCGGCTTCACGGGGATCTGCTCGGGTGTGAGCCAGTCGGCCTTGACCTCATTCTTTTCGGCCCACTCCTTCACGTCGACGGTATAGAAACCGTCGTTCTGAATGTCAATATCTTTGAAATTTGGTTGCATATTCTGTAGGTTGTTTGATTTGATTCTTTATATCATGGGAGCGACAAAATTGGCAGCTACGAGCAGCAGGCTGAAGATCAGCACCAGCTTGGCGGTGTCGGTATCGAGGAAGCGGATGATACCCAGATCCTCAATCGTCACTTTCTTCATCAGCTTGATGTTCCGCATTGCCAGGGGGAAGCTCAGCAACGTCGCGAACGACAGGGGAGCCAGTATCCCAAGCAACACCGCCAGGGCGACCAGCATGTAGGCCAGCAGCAGGAGGGTCTGGTAGACCACCTGCGACCCTTCCACCCCCAGGCGCATGGCCTGCGTGCGGATGCCGGCAGCCTTGTCCTGCAGCATGTCGCGCGTGTTGTTGGCATGAAGGATCGCCACCACCAGCAAGCCTGTGGGAGCCACCACCAGGAGGGTTGACCAGATGAGCTGCATGCTCATCACGTAGGCCACCCCCAGGGCGATTGCCATGCCGTAGCTGATGAAGATGATCAGATCGCCCAGCGCCACATACTTGAAGCGGTGGTAAAGGGTGGAGCTGATGATGCCGATGAAGCCGAAAGCCAGCATGGGCAGGCCGGTATGCACCAAAAGATAGATGCCTAGCAGGATACCAACGGTCAAAACCACATACCCGTAATACAATACGGTTTTGGGCTTGAAGAGTCCCTTCACTATCAATCGCTCGGGACCGGTCTTCTCCTTGATATCCACACCACTCACGTAATCGTGGTACTCACTGATCAGGTTGCCGGCGAGATGGAAGATGATGGCTCCCAGGATTCCAAGCAGGCCAAAGCGCCAGTTCACACCCTCAATATCCCCCGTTTGGGAAAGATAAAAAACGTATGAGAAGCCTACCAGCGCCGGCGAAGCCGATGCCGGGATGGCCCAGGGGTGGGCTACCTTGATCCAGTTGATCACTTTTCCCTCTCCGTCCATTGTTTTATTTTGTCGCTGCCCGATTCAGAGAATCGGATCAGATTGATAATAGTTTGTCATTAAACATCCTGAGGGTCTCCAGCACATTGCTGCGCACGTGGATGAAGTGTTCAATGCCATGGGCTTTCAAATCGTCCATGCAGGCTGGGGCACCAGCAACAACGAACAGCTCGGAGCCATCCTTCAGCAGGTCGAACGCCTCCGGGGCAAAAGACACATACTCCTCATCGCTCGAGCAGAGCACCACCACATCGGCATGCTTGTCACGGGCTGCCTGCACTCCTTCGGCCACGGTCTTGAAGCCGAGGTTGTCGATCAGCTCATAACCGGCTGCGGCAAAGAAGTTGCCGGAGAACTGGGAGCGTGCCAGCCGCATGGCCAGGTTACCGATGGTGAGCATGAACACCTTAGGCCGCTTTCCACTCCGTTCAGTGGCGAGGCGCAGCTCATTGAAGGGATCAGCCAAACGGCGTGTGCCGAGTGGCTTCAGCGGGGTCTTGCGACCATCAGCACCGCATCCGCACTGGTCGTCGGGGAGTGTTTTGACCTTGTCGGCCATTGTCTCACCGGAGTTAGGATACTGGTTAGTGCCCAACAGGATCTCCCTACGGTTGGCCACCGCCTGAAAGCGGGCGTCGGCAGAAGCACTGACTGCATCCTGCGGGGTGCCTGCCTTGAGTGCTTCGTAGAAACCCTTCTCCTCTGTTTCGAGGAACAACTTCCAGGCCTGCTCCGCCAGCGAAGTGGTGAGCGTTTCGATATAATAAGAGCCGGAAGCGGGATCGGTAACCTTGTCGAAGTGGGACTCCTCCTTCAGCAGCAGTTGCTGGTTGACGGCGATGCGCTCGGCAAAGGCGGTAGGGGTCTCAAACGCTTCGTCGAAGGGACGCACGGTGAGCGAGTCGACCGCACCAATGGTGGCCGACATGGCTTCGGTCTGCGTGCGCAGCAAGTTCACGTAGGGGTCGTAGAGCGACTGGTTAAATCGTGAGGTAATGGCATGTATGTACATCTTGGCGGCACAGCGGCAGGTGCCGTCGGCAGCCTTGTTGTCACAGTCGTGGGGACAGGGGGGGCGGTAGGCGTTGACGATCTCTGCCCAGAGCCAGCGGGCGGCACGGAACTTGGCGATCTCCATGAAGTAGTTGGTGCCGACACCCAGGTTGAACTTGATCTTCTTGGCTGCCAGCGAGGGATCCACCCCCTTCTCGATCAGCTTCGAGAGCAACTGGTTGCCGTAGGAGAGGCTGTAACCCAGCTCCTGATAGCCATAGGACCCTGCATTGTTCAGCAGTTCGCCGGTAACGACCAGTGCCTTGTAACGGGGCAGCGGAGCGGTGATCTGTACCATCTCCACCGCCTGGTCCAGCCAGTTGGGCTCATCGACACCAAGCTTCAGAATCTTGCGGAAGGGGTCATGCTCAATGGAACCGAAGCACTGCATCACATCCAGCTGTTGCGCTGTCACGTAGTCGACCACCAGGCGGGCCAGCATACGGGTATGTGAGATGCATGTGTTGAAGTTAAGCTCCACCTTGTCGGGGGCGATGCCCTTGAGCAGTATCGCAATCTTCTCCGCGGTGAGTCCCTCATCGGGGAGGTAGAATCCAAGGGCGGTAACTCCCTTGCCAATCAGTGTGATTGCTTTCCGGTTGGCTTCGGCGAAATCCTGCACGTCGATGTTCTGACGCACATACCATACGTTATCCTTCCTGGTGCCCCGCACATAGGGGAACTGTCCCGGCAGGTTCTCCAGCGAGGGCATTCCTTCTACATCTTCGGCACGATAGAAGGGGTTCACTTGAAACCCTTCGTTGGTTTTCCAAACCAGTCTCTTCTGGAAGTCGGCACCTTTCAGGTCTTTGGTGACGACATCCATCCACTCCTGGGTGGAAACCGGTGGGAAATCGGTGAAAAGTTTTTCTCTCTCTTTGCTCATACTTTACTACTTAATGATTATTTTGAGGTTTTTTCTGACGCTTGTCTGCTTCACTTCCACGACTTTTTATCGCCCCGGAATTCAGGGGACAAAAGTAGGATATTTTGTGCTCTTTTAAAAGCGTTTGAGCCCTTTATTGCCACAGATACAACATATCCTCTCCCCTATCCATCATGTTTCATGTCGACCAGCAGGGAGGTGATCTTCTCCACCACTGCCTGCACATAGCGGCTTCCCTTTTCGGCGGTCGATTTCATGGGGTTACCGATGCCTGTATCTGCCGACACCTCATCCCAGTTCCTCGGCATCCAACCTGTTTTGTTGTTGACACCATCAATGCGGCAGGGAGCGAGCTTACCATCACCCGCCTTTGCCATATCTACCAACTCCGGGTGGTAATGGAGCATCACTGAGGTCTCCTGCTCACCGGCATGTTCATCAGGTTGCTCTTCAAAATAACCGGCGGTGGACACCGTGGTCCACCAGTCCACCACGACAAGGGTGAAGTCGGGAAACTGCATCGCAAGGTCGCGCACGTAGGGTTTGAAGCTGTTGCCGCCATGGCCGTTGATGATCACCATCTTGCGGAACCCCTGTCCATGCAGGGAGGCTACTATATCCGTCAGGATCGCTTTCTGAGTCTCACTGCGGGTGTGTATGCAAAAGGGTTTGTTCCATTGGCCAGGATTCTGGGAACCGAGCCATATCGGTGGCATCACAATGCAGGTGACATCCTGCTCCATGGCCCTGGCGGCACAGTTGACCGCGATCTCGTAGGTGAGGATGGCATCGGTCAGGTAGGGCAGGTGGTAGTTGTGCGGTTCGATTGCTCCCCAGGGAAGGAGGGCAATGTCGTATGCATGTTCGAGGACTTCTCCGTAGTTGGTTTCGGGAAGACGAAAAAAAGTTGAATTTGACATATGAATCGTAGTTTTTGGCGAGTGAGCTCATCATAAAGAGATCAACCCGTTCCGTATGCAGTAGAAGGTGAGCCCGGAGACTGTTTTGATCCCCGTCTTGGCGATGATGTTCTTGCGGTGGGTGAGCACCGTGTTGTGGCTGATCACCAGCTGCTCGGCGATCTCTTTGCTGGTGCGACCCTGCACGATCAGCCGCAGAATCTCGGTCTCTCGGTTGGTGAGCGTGCGATCCGCATCACCATTACGGGAATGGTTGTGTTCCCCGGCAATTGACTGCCGCAGCTCACTCATTCCGAGATGATCAAGTTCATTCAGTTTGGGCCGAAGTACCCTGTTGCGCAACCTGTTGTGTGCTGCAAGATCCTTTTCCAATGAGTGTATCGAGAAGATAGTGGCATAAGCGAGGTTCTGGTTGTACTCCTGTGCGAGATGCTTGATCAGGATGCTTTTCAGGTCATGCAAGAGGTCATCAGGCAGGTCATCATCTTCTTCATTGGCCATCCGTTGCATGTACCCGGTCATTCTTTCACTGAACCGGACGAAAAGAGTACGCAGCATGCCAAGTTCACGGTTTTCACTACCACTGAGGGCAATGAAAGCGTTGAGGTGCTTCTCGATGTTGGGGACCAACACATTGATGTAGTTCTCCACCGTGCGATGGAAATAATCGGCAATCAAACCGGTGTCGAACATTTGCAACACGCCATCTGGCATGTAGGAGTCGTCGAGGTAAACATTCAGGACGGTCAGGATGAATTCAGGTTTCAGGTCATGTGCCTCACATAATGATAGCAAAGTCTGATTGCCCACACCGAGACGGATTCCGAACCGGTTGAGGACAGGTATCAACTCATTGTGCTCTGCCAACACATCGGCCATGATGCTATCGTAACTAAGCTGTTTCACCTGTCTCATTTTTACGGATTTTCGCTCCCCGAGCGTATCTGCGGTTTCTCTGATGTTCTCTGTAAAAATGGCGGAGGGCGTCTATCGGATGCAACAGCAGCATGCGCGGGCCAGCCATTCGCATCACCTCACGAATCTGCTGCCGCATGTCGCTCTTGTAGCAGTGAACGGTGCAAGATTCGCAAGTGGGTTTTTGTTCACCAAAGGGGCAACGCTCGAGCCGTTGTTCCGCGTATCGGTACAACTTCTCACATTCCTCGCATAACTGACCGGAGGAGCCATGCCTACTCCGGCAGTAGATGGCGATCATCTTCCCAACAACTCTCTTTTCAGCTTCGTTCATAGGTACTCCGAATGGAACCGTAAAAATAACGAATTTCCGGCTCATTGCCAAACAGATTGCAGCAAATCATTTCGTGGACAGGAGGATTACCGCTCATCACCATCCTCAACGAGATGAATGGCATGCATCTGACCGAGGATCTGGCCTTGTCTTTTTTGAATGTAAGGACCCGGCTTGCGTGAACTGTATACCAGCGGATTGGGGAGCGTTGCCGCTATCAGCGCAGACTGTTGAGGGGTGAGCTTTGCAGCGGTGCTGTTGAAATGGCTTCGTGCAACCGCCTCGGCACCATAGAGCCCCTCGCCAGTCTCCATGATGTTCAGGTAAACCTCCAGAATCCGCTCCTTGGGCCATGTCAGTTCGATTAGAAGCGTGAACCAGGTCTCCAGACCCTTGCGAAACCAGGATGATTGCGGCCAAAGAAAGAGGTTCTTGGCGGTTTGTTGAGAGATGGTGCTTGCACCGCGGGCCTTCTTGCGTGTTTTATTTTCTTTGATTGCTTTTTCGATCTCGATGCGGTCGAAACCTTTATGAGCGTAAAAGCGTTGATCTTCGGAAGCGATCACAGCCCGTTTCAGATGATCGGAGATCTGATTGTAGGAAACCCACCAATAGCTGACCATCGGTCGCTCTCCTTTGCTGAGAGACTGCACCGAACGAATGGCCATCAGGGGAGTGCCGGGAACAGGAACAAACCGGAAGAGAACTACTCCTGCGATCGAGAGCAGCATAAACCACAGCATCACTTTCCCCAAAAAACGAATCAGTTTCTTCATCACGTTGCATCTGAAATTGGGTGCAAAAGTAATAAAAAAGAGTTATTGTTTACGGGAGATGAAGTAGATTCCGTCGGCTGTCTCCTCCACAAAGTAACCATCGTTCAACTGCAGGGTCCATCCCTCACCAATCACCTTGTTTCCTTCAATCTCCAGTGGTGGGGTCACAATTACCCAACGCCAGTCTGAACGCATCAGGGCCCCACCCTCTTCCACACGAAGGATTCCCCATCGGTCACTGATCTGTATGGAGAGGTATACGGTGCCCTCATCTTCATCCAGTGGAATCACCCCGTGTAGGTCGTATGCCAGTTCTATCTCTTCCAGGCGGATCTCCAGGTGGGGTTCTTCAAGGAACTTCTCCCGGTAGATATCCAGACGGGTGTTGTTGGAGAGCTCCCTTCTCATCTCCTCATCAAAAATTTTACGTCCATCATACTCCATCGCCACCTGTTTCACAAAGCTCTGAAGGATGATGCGCTGATCCATACCAAAAGCCTCTGCAAAAAATGCTGTAAGATCGCTTTCACCGGTAATCTGTTTGTTCCACTCATTCTCTTTCTGGTAGAGAAAGAAGCCATAGACAGGGGTTGTCTCGTAGGCAAATGTACGTACGAAGGAGAGGGATCTGTTGTAAATCTGCAGGCGGGATATAAGATTGTTGCGCCACTCCCATTTATCACGGCCACTCATCATCTGACCGGTATAGGTGGCCAACCCCTCCAGCAGTTCGAGTTGGTTCTCGGCAGCCTCGGATCCGCGGTAGAGCTGGTGACGGTATCGGCGAAAAAGAAGGGCGTTGCGCAGATGCTCCTCCGAGCGTGCATACCTCCCTGCCAACAGGGCTTGTCGCAATGCTTCCATTTCAAGACGTAGATAGATGCGTCCCTCCCTGCGATCAAGATGGCTGTTTTCTTCGCGCCTGAAATGAAAACCGAGCGAAGGCTGGGCAACATGAAAAAGTTCATGCGTAAAAAGCTCCAGGCGGTCATACCGGTCAGGTGGTAACGGCAGACGGATCATCGCCCAGTGGCGTCCTCCCCACTCAAAGTCAGTGTTGGCCAGGGGTACCTCTTCAGGAAGGGTTCCCCTGTAAATCCCCTCAGAGAATTGTAGCAACCCCTCACTGTCCGGCATGTTGGCATAAATCTCGCGACTGTTTGGGTCCACCAGCATGAGGGGACCGTAGATATCCTTGTCCCACAGGAAACGGTGTTGTTGTGTGGTTTCTTCTGTTTGGGAGAACAATAATAGGACGCTGTCCACAGGGATCTGCGGATACTGAGCAGTGACTGCCTGCAGGCATAAGCTCATCAGCCATATGCCAATGAGATCTCTCATCTGAGTCCTTTTATGTAAGACCTATAGTAATTCAATCACTTCTACCACTGTCAGCACATTGTCCGACACGGTGAAACGCACATCAAGACCGGCAAAAGCTAGTCCGTAGATTCTATTCGGATCATCCTGATAGGATGGTCGCGGATCGCTGGCCAGCACCTCCCTGAGCGTCTGATGTTTTTCAGGGGCAATTCTCTGCAGCCACTCCGAGGATATCATCACCTCCAACCGGGAGCGTGCAACATTGGTTGTAAAACCTCCAGTCGCGTCCGCATGACAGTCGCTGTAGGCTATATAAGGCTTGATATCAAGAATGGGTGTTCCATTCATCAGATCGGCACCCGACACATACAGCACCGGCCCTGCATCGGTCTGCCAATCAATCTGTTCAAGCCTGACGGCAGAGAGACCAATGGGGTTGGGCCTGAAAGGAGAGCGAGTGGCGAAAACACCCATGCGCCTGTTGCCACCCAGTCGCGGGGGACGAACGGTGGGCGAGAACTTCTCGCGCTTCGAGGCGGAAAATTCCCATATGAGCCAGATATGAGAGAAGTGATCCAGGCCCCTCAAGGCTTCCGGATTACGATATTCCGGTTCAAAGATAATTTCTCCCTTCAGTTCAGCTATCAAACCGCTTTGGCGGGGAATACCGAACTTGGTAGAAAAATCGGAACGTATATGGGCGATCGGTTTCATCCTGATCAATTATTTCTTCATTACCTGCGCGGAGAGACGTGTCACCCATTTTCTGGGCATGAAACGAATGAAAAAAGGAGCTATCTTGTTCATGGCACCGTGAATCACCACCGGCTTCCCTTTCATCATGGCACGATAACCCATCAGTGCAACAGACCGGGCATCAGCTATCTGCACATTTTTGACCAACTGCGAGGCATTCATTTTGGACTCTTTACCAAAGTGGGTGGCGGTGGGTCCCGGACAGAGGGCAGTGACAGTAATCCCCTCAGGTCTCAACTCATTGTCTATCGCCTCAGAGAGGCTTAGCACGAAGGCCTTGCTGGCGAAATAGACCGCCATCATGGGACCGGGTTGGAAGGCTGCGGTTGAGGAGACATTGAGGATCTTGCCTTTTTTACGGCCACGCCACTGGGTGACGAAGAGATGGGTGAGCTGGGTGAGTGCAGTCACGTTGAGCTGTATCATCTTCCCATAGCGCTCCCAGTATGTATCAGCAAAGGCTCCATAATCACCGAATCCGGCATTGTTCACTAGGTAATCAACATCGATCCCCAGTGATTTAACCGCCTCAAAAAGCTGTTGTGCAGCATCGGGCAATGAGAGATCACTGTAAAAAGTCTGCACCGTCACATCATATTCCTTCTCCAGCAAAAGTTTCAGTTCGTTGAGATCCTGCTCACTGCGTGCAGCCAGCAACAGGTTACAACCCCTTTCGGCAAAAATTATTGCCAGCTCACGTCCAATACCTTTGGATGCACCAGTAATCAGCACTGTTTTTTTTGTCATCAGGGTCTCTTTTTGACAAAAATAGGCTTTTTTTAATTAGCTATGATAGAGATTGAAAGAGTTTTTTCAATTCCTGTTGCGCGACTTGTCGATACGCAGCAGGATAAAAAGCAGGATGGTGAATCCCCAGAGTGAAGAACCACCATAGCTGAAGAAAGGAAGGGGTATGCCGATCACCGGCATGATGCCAATCACCATCCCCACGTTGATAACGAGGTGAAAGAGGAAGATGCTGGTGACTGAATAGCCGTATACCCGTCCGAAAACGGAGGTCTGTCGTTCAGCCACATGAAGTAATCGCAGAATAAAGACCATAAACAGCATCAGGATGATGGCTGAGCCAATAAATCCATGTTCTTCACCGATGGTACAGAAGATGAAATCGGTATCCTGCTCTGGTACATATTTAAGCTTGGTCTGGGTACCATTGAGAAACCCTTTTCCGGTCAATCCGCCAGAACCGATGGCAATTTTGGACTGTCCCACGTGATAACCGGCACCACTTAAATCCTGTTCCATGCCAAGCGTCACCTTGATACGCATCTGTTGGTGTGGTTGCAGCACATCGTTGAAAACATATTCCACCGATTCGAGAAACAGAAATGAGCCTATCATAAAAAGCAGAACGTAGAGATAGCTCCTTTGTCTGTATCGGAAAAAGAGAAAAATCAAATAGAGTGCTGACAGGGAAAATGCTGCCAAGGCAGTTATCCCCCAGTCAATTGAAATCCCGAAAAGGGTGAGGATGTAAGCTGCAAGAAAGGTGACTGCAGTCAAGAGAAGCATCATCAAAAAGGGTCTCAACACTTTGAGATAATTGCGGATCATGGAGGCACTAAAAATAACAATCAGCAGAAGGGTAATAAATTCACCGAGTGAGATGATACCTACATTGGTGTCTGAAAACTTAATTCCCAACACGAAGTAAATGATCGCAGCAATCCCCATGAAGAGAAAGCCTCCCGGAAGTCCCTCACGGTAAAGAACGAGGATCAGGCTGAGGTAGACCAATGCCGTGCCTGTTTCGCTCTGCGCAATAACCAACAGTACCGGCAGCAGGATGATGGCTGAAACCAGGATGAGGTTACGTCGCTCCATGAGACGAAAACCGTAGGCGTTAAACACCTTGGCAAGTGAAAGGGCGATGAGGAACTTCATGAACTCGGCCGGTTGAAGTCGCACAGGACCAATGATCAGCCATGAGCGCGAACCGTTGATTTCCTTGGCTACCACCAGAGTGATGAGCAACAAGGCAATACCGATCAGATAAAACAGAAAGGCATAGGTCTCGTAAAAGCGGACATCAATCTTTAGAAGTGCAAATGCTAGTAACAGGGAACTGCCAATCCAGACCAGTTGTGATCCCGCTCTCCCCGAGAGATCGAACAGGCCGGTGGCATTCTCCAAATCGAAGCTGGCAGCATAGATGTTAAGCCATCCCAACAACACAAAAAGAAAATAGAAACTGATTGTCATCCAATCAATTTTACCTTTCTCCAGCCGATCGCTACTGCCTTGATAGATCATCATTCAACTTCTTGATTACTGGTCTCATTCTGCCTTGTCGGCAGGTTACGCGTATAAACGTAAGGCAGGATCTCCCGGTTGATCACCGATTGTTCCAACCAGCGATCACTCTCCGGAATCTCACCCTGCAGATACTGCTGCATCATCAGCCGCGCAATCGGTACCGCATTGCTAGCACCGAAACGACCATTCTCCACCACAACTGCAATCGCCACCTGCGGATCATCTTTTGGTGCAAAACCCATGAAGAGCGAATGGTCATCACCGTGCGGGTTCTCTGCTGTTCCGGTCTTGCCACAAACCTCGAAAAAAGGTTCCAGGTTGATGCCACGACAAGTGCCGACGGTCACTGCATCGGCCATACCTGCTACGGTGAGCTCAAAATGAGCCTTGTTAATGCCAGACTCATGACGGGTGGTGTAAGCTTCATCCAGCTCCCTTCCCTTGATCTCCTTCACCACATGAGGTGTGTAGAAATAACCCCTGTTTGCAATCAGAGCTCCCAAATTGGCTATCTGCAGGGGTGTTGCCAGAATCTCTCCCTGGCCAATAGCTATGGAGATGATGTTGTGTGCATTCCAACGTTCAGTTTTGAAGACGTTCGAATAAAATTTACTGTTGGGGATAAAACCTCTTTTCTCGGAAGGGAGATCTACCCCCAACGGATAGCCGAATCCCATCTTCACCATATGGTCCTTCCAGATGTCAAATGCCTCACCGATACTGCTGTACTTGCTCCTGTTGCTGAGCATCCCATTTAAACCGTAACAGAAAAATGAGTTGCAGGAGGTGGCGAGTGCATACTGTATGGCAAGCGGAGAGGCATGTCCGTGACAGGCGGGGCGTCCACCCAGGGGTGGATACCCCCCGAAACAGGAGTAACGGCTCTCCTGAGTAATGATATCCTCCTGGAGGAAGACAAGTCCCTGTGCAGGCTTGAAGGTGGAACCAGGGGGATAGGTACCGGCGATAGCCCTGTTGATCAGTGGCTTGTAGGGGTTATTCTCCAGTGACAGATAGTTTGCCCCGAACTCCTTTCCTGTGAGCATTGCAGGATCATAGGTGGGGGCAGATACCATGCAAAGGATCTCACCTGTTTTCGGTTCAATCATCACGATACTGCCCACCTTGTTGTGCATCAACTGCTCGCCATAGGCCTGCAGGTCAACATCGATGCTTAACGTCAGGTCACTCCCCGACAGTGGGGCCTTATCGTGCCGCCCCTCTTCGTAGCGCCCCTGAACCCGACCATGGGCATCGCGCAACAATACCTCCACCCCCTTCACCCCGCGCAGATCCTCTTCGTGTGAGAGTTCTATACCGGATTTACCAACATAGTCACCCCTCACATAGTAAGGATCGGCTGCCATCCTGTTCTTGTCCACTTCGGCAACGTATCCCAGTATCAGCCCCATACCGGAATAGTTGTACTGTCTCTCGGTACGACTCTGTATGTAGATGCCCGGAAACTTGTAAAGTTTCTCCTGCAACAACCCATACTCTTTCACGTTCAGCTGTGAGAGAAACAGTTGAGGGGTGTAGGATGAATAACCGGGATTCCTGCGACGGTCTCTCATATCGGCATCGAGTTGCTTGAACTGCTCAATGTCTATGTTAAGTGTGCGACAAAAGTCAAGGGTGTCGAACTGATCCATCTCGCGCACCACCATCATCACATCATATGTAGGACGATTGTATACAAGCATGTTCCCATCACGATCGTAAATAGCTCCCCTGGCAGGATAGAGCGTTCTTCGCAGAAAAGCATTGCTGTCAGCGTACTCACGATACTCCGGGCTCAGGAGCTGCAGGTGAAAGAGCTGTACAAGATAGATCAGCGCAATGATCACTGCGGCAACAGCAATCACTTTTTTTCTGTTGGCAAGCGTGTTACGACTGTTCACTGTTTTTTCTCCTATAGATTAGCTTGTCAATGGCAATGATGAGAAGGATGGAACTAACCCCGGATATGATGATCCGCAGGAGCGTGTTGATCATGTTGAACAGCGTGAATGATTCGATGAAGAACAACAGGGTAACATGGATGAAAATCGTGAAGATGGTAAACCGGACAAAAGGAGCGGGTGCATTGTTCATCCCCGGAACGAACCCCTCAAACTCATCCTTCTCAAAAAACAGCCCCATCAATGATTTGCGGAACATTGCCACCAACGTGATGGCTGCAGCATTCATGCCGGGAGTATTGAGGAAGATATCAATGGTTAACCCCATAAGAAAGGCGGAGATGATCACGTAAAAGAGATTCCTTCCCAGAGGCAATTTCAGAAGAAAATAACCATATATCAAGGGTGTAGCCATACCAAAAAGGCTGATCCGGCTCAACAGTAACACCTGTAGGAGAATCAACAGGAGAAACAAAAACAATTCACGTAAATAACTGATTTTCATCGCTCCATTATTTCTTCGAGAACCTTCTGCTCTTCATAATACCTGTCGTCGATCACCAATACATCCTGCAAGGTGTAAAAATCGGTTGCCAGCTCCAGATTGACCGTGATAAAATTGTCATCGGCCGATTTACCCAGGTCACTTACAGTGCCGATGATGAGGTTTTTGGGAAAGATGCGTGAGTAACTGGTGATCACGGTATCACCCATGCTGTAATTTTCATGTCTCGGAAGTTCCTGAACCTCTGCTTCACGTATGTTCCTGCCACTCCAGGAGAGGGAACCGTTGTTCTCCGAATGCTTGAGACGGGCACTTAGCCTGAACTTAGGATTGATGACAGGGATCACCACGGCAAAATTGGCTGAGACGTTAGAAACCACACCTACCACACCCCGGTGGGAAATCACCCCCATATCGGGTTTGATTCCCTGTTTGCTCCCCTTGTTGATGGTGATGAAGTTGTTAACACCTGAGAAACTGAGGTTGACCACCTCAGCAGGGATAAAGGTAAATTGAGGCAGCACGTGTGAGGAGTCAACCACAAAAGCCTTTGCAGAAAGAGAATCATTCCCCGTAAATGTATCTGCATTTTCTCTCCATTTCTGTAACTCTTCTTCTAGGAGAGCGTTTCGCTCCAGCAATTCCCGGTTGTTTTTCTTCAACAGAAAAAAGGAAGAAACGTTGCCCGAAGCAGCATAGAGCCATCCCGAAACGCGATTCGCAGATGTGAGATAAACACTTCTCTGATAGGAGTTATGCGCAAACAAAAGGTAAAAACTGAATGCAACCAGGAGTATTGCAACCAGCCAATGACTATTTCTTATGATGAAATTGAACAGATTACGCATACAATCCTACTTCAGATAAGCCCTTTTGCAAAGCAGCCGATATGATTCCTATCTCATCAGAAAGGTGAATTTATCTATGTTCCTCAATGCAATACTTGTTCCCTTTGCCACCATATGGAGGGGATCATCAACCACACGAAAAGGAATTCCAATCTTCTCGGTAAGACGTTTGTCGAGACCTCTTAGCAAGGCTCCGCCACCGGTCAGGTAGATACCGTTGCGCACGATGTCGGCATAAAGCTCAGGAGGAGTCTGCTCAAGGGCACTCAGCACCGCTGAATCGACCTTCGACACCGATTTCTCGATGCAGTGCGCAATCTCCTGGTAAGAGACCGGCACATCCATGGGCAGTGAGGTCATGCGATTGGGACCATGCACCACGAAATCCTCGGGTGGATTCTCCAACTCGGTAAGCACCGATCCCACGTTGATCTTGATTTGCTCAGCGGTACGATCTCCCACTTTGATGTTGTGCTGACGACCCATGTAATCCTGAATATCCTCCGTGAAGTCATCGCCGGCGATCTTGATAGACTTGTTGGAGACGATGCCGCCCAGCGAGATCACGGCGATCTCGGTGGTGCCGCCGCCTATGTCAACGATCATGTTACCCTCGGGAGCCTCCACGTCGAGGCCGATTCCCAGAGCAGCCGCCATCGGTTCAAAGATCATGTATACATCACGTCCGCCAGCATGCTCTGCCGAGTCGCGTACGGCACGAATCTCCACTTCGGTACTGCCGGAAGGGATACAGATCACCACGCGCAGGGATGGAGAGAAGAGCCCCCCCTTGTTCTTGTTGGCCATCTTGATCATCCCCCGAATCATCTGCTCTGCCGCGTTGAAGTCGGCAATAACCCCGTCTCTCAGGGGCCTCACGGTGCGTATATTCTCGTGGGTCTTGCCATGCATCTGCCTGGCTTTCTCCCCCAGTGCGATCATCTTGTCGGTTTTGCGATCCAGTGCCACGATGGATGGTTCATCCAGGAGAATTTTTCCGGCATTGTTCACAATCACGGAATTGGCGGTACCGAGGTCCATGGCCAGCTCCTGTGTAAATGAAAATAAACCCATAATATTTGTAGTTATCAGCTTTCAGCTTTGAGCCCTCAGCTATTGTGTTAATGTTTAAAATGTCTCACACCGGTGGTCACCATTGCCACACCGTTTTTGTTGCAATAATCGACCGTATCAGCGTCGCGGATCGACCCCCCCGGTTGTATCACCGCAGTGATACCGGCCTGGTGGGCAATCTCCACAGAATCGGCAAACGGGAAGAAGGCATCACTGGCCATTACAGCTCCATGGAGATCGAACTTAAAGGTTCCGGCTTTCTCAATGGCCTGGTTGAGTGCATCCACTCTCGACGTTTGTCCTGTACCACTGGCGATGAGTTGTTTGTTTTTGGCCAGGACAATGGCGTTGGACTTAGTGTGCTTCACCAGTATGTTGGCAAAGAGCAGGTCTTCAGTCTCGGATGCAGTAGGTGCCTTATCGGTCACGACCTTAAGATCAGCGGCACTTTGAATGCTCGCATTTCTATCCTGTACCAGCATGCCGTTGAGCACCGAGCGGTATAGCATTGGCTGCAAAGCTTTTTCAGCCGATTTTAGCACCAAAATTATACGATTTTTCTTCTGAAACAAAATTTCGAGTGCCTCTTTATCGTACGACGGAGCAATGATCACCTCGAAAAAGATGCTGTTGATGGCTTCGGCGGCTGCCTTATCCACGGTTCTGTTTGTCACGACGATTCCCCCGAACGCGGAAACAGGATCGGCTGCCAGCGCTGCCTCCCACGCTTCTTTGACTGTAGGTCGGCAAGCCATGCCACAAGCGTTATTGTGTTTGAGTATGGCGAGTGCCGTCTCATCAAAGTCGGCAATCAATGAGATGGCTGCATCGATATCGAGAAGGTTGTTGTAAGAGATCTCCTTGCCGTGAATCTGATCAAAGATCTTGTTGAAGTCACCGTAAAAAATCCCTTTCTGATGTGGATTTTCACCATAACGAAGTTGCTTCCCCTCATCATGCGACACCCTAAGTGCACTGTTGGCATTCTCATCAAAATAACGGAAGATGGCTGAGTCATATCCGGAAGAGACCTTGAAAGCCTCTTTGGCAAACCAACGTCGATCTTCTTCATCGGTCTCGCCCTGTTTTTCCTTGAGGAGGTCATACAAAGGCTTATATTGTTCACGGGATGAAACGATCAGCACATTCTTATGATTCTTGGCTGCCCCTCGTATCAAGGAGATGCCACCAATGTCGATCTTCTCTATGATCTCCTCCTCGCTGCCCCCGGCAGCTACTGTCTGCTCGAAAGGATAGAGATCCACGATGACAAGATCGATGGAGGGAATATCATAAGCTTTTACTTGCTTCTTATCAGCTTCGTTCTCGCGTCGGTAAAGAATACCGCCGAAGATCTTGGGATGAAGCGTTTTGACACGCCCACCCAAGATAGAAGGATAACCACTCACCTCTTCCACCCCTTCACATTCATATCCCAACGACTCAATAAATTCACGGGTTCCACCCGTTGAGATAAATTTTACCCGAAGATTGTTTAGCTCCTGAAGGATCTCCTCCAAACCGTCTTTATGATATACGGATATGAGGGCTGTTTGTATTTTCTGCGACATCAACTCTCTTTTTGACACGTTAGTTGCTAAAGGAGTACAAAGATATAAAATCTATTGATCTTTTCCGTTCAATGTCCCTATTGTTTTTTACAATAAAAGGAATGTCACCGCTGGTAACATTCCTTAAATATGCCTTTCGGAAAACAGTATTTACTTTATTTCACTTCCCAGCCCAACGCACTGGCGCCCAGCACGGCAGCATCGCTCTCCTTCAGATCGGAGAACATCAGCTTCACCTTGTTCTTGAAAATGGAAAGCAGGTTCTTCTCCATGCTTTCCCGTATGGGGTTCATGATCAGATCGCCTGCCTTGGAGAGACCACCGAAGAGGATGATTGCCTCGGGACTGGAGAAAGCAACGAAATCAGCAAACGCCTCACCGAGCATCTCACCCGTAAAACGGAAAATCTCTTTCGCCATCTCATCACCGGCCATCGCCGCATCAAACACATCCTTTGAGGTGATGTCATCCATGGGAATATTGCGCAGTCTCGTCTGGACATCGGGTTTCAACTCCAGATACTCGCGCGCTGTACGGGCCACACCGGTAGCAGAGGTATATGCCTCGAGGCAACCAGTTCTGCCACAACCACAGAGACGTCCGTTGTGACGCCGCATGATCACATGACCCAGTTCGCCGGCAAAGCCATCGTGACCGTAGACCAACTGCCCGTTGACCACGATACCGCTTCCCACCCCTGTACCCAGGGTGATCACAATGAAATCTTTCATGCCCCGGGCAGCTCCGTAAGTCATCTCACCGATCGCTGCAGCATTGGCATCGTTGGTGAGTGCCACCGGGATCCCCACACTCTCTTCAAGCATCTGGGCGAATGGGATCACCCCTTTCCAGTTCAGGTTGGGTGCAAACTCGATGCTGCCGGTAAAATAGTTACCATTGGGTGTGCCGGCACCGATCCCCTTGATCTGATCTTTTGTAGTGGTCTGACTGATCAGGTCGTTGATCAACGTGGTCAGTTCATCCAAATAGTCCTCCACCTCCGCATGTTTGGCTGTTTTGATGCTGCCGCTGTTCAATATCTGACCTCTTTTATCCACAATGCCGACAACAGTATTGGTACCGCCGACATCAATGCCTATTACATAGGGTTTCTCCATGATTTGTTTGAATTTAAATGTGAGTCTTTGATGAATGATAGTTTTATAACACACAAATATAGCGTTTTTTCGCAAAGGGGCTTTCTCTCTTTGTGAATAATTTAAATTCAAGTTTGGCAAATAACAATTTTATATCATTGATCGCATGTAAAGGGTCGGTCATCAATTCCCCGGATTGCTCTTTTTTTGTTCATAAGCCTGCTTTTAATTTACATTTAGAGAAAGCTATTTCAGGACGAGACAGGGTTTTGAAAAGCTCTAGCCTTATTGCACCCTTATTGCACCCTTATATCCACTCCAATAATTATGGGAGTGGATATAAGGGTGGTATTAACTTAGAATATAGGATGAGCTTCCCATGATATGCGAACGACAACCCTACCAACCGATTCATGCTCAAATGGGGAAAAGTAAAAACCCAAACCTTTGTCAATATAATAAATTTCCCTACATTTGCACCTTTGAATTTCCATTTATCGGAATAATACCTGAAACAACATCAATATTAAAGCTTAACACAACAATTATTATACAATCAGACAACAGTTATCTAACCGATCATGAACGAGATTAAATTTTATCACGGGGAAAACATCCCCCTGGAGCTACACAAGGTACGGGTGGTGCAGAAGCTACACCTGGTGCCCATCGAGAGAAGACTGGAAGCACTACAAGAGGGAGGCTACAATACCTTCCGGCTGAATACGAAGGATGTGTTCCTCGACATGCTCACCGATAGTGGCACCAACGCCATGAGCGACAATCAGCTGGCGGCGATGATGCAGGCGGATGATGCCTACGCGGGATCTCAGAGCTTTTTCCGCCTTCAGAAAGCGGTGGAGGATGTGCTGGGCAAGAAGCATTACCTACCGGTACACCAGGGCAGGGCTGCAGAGAACATACTAGCCAATGCCTACGTGCGCAAGGGCAACCTGGTGCCGATGAACTACCACTTCACCACCGCCATGGCACACATCACCCAGTATGGCGGCAAGATCGCCGAGCTGCTCTACGACGAAGCATACGTGATCAACTCCTCCCACCCTTTCAAGGGTAACATGAACATCGAGAAGCTGGAAGAGACCATCAAGATACATGGTGCCAAGAACATCCCCTACATCCGGATGGAGGCGTCGACCAACCTGATTGGGGGTCAACCATTCTCAGTGCAGAACCTGCGCGATGTGCGGGCCATCGCCGACAAGTACAACATCCGGCTGGTGCTCGATGCCAGCCTGCTCGGTGAAAACGCCTTCCTGGTATTACAGCGCGAGGAGGAATTCAAAGAAAGCAACATGGGTGAGGTGATGCGTACCATGACCGCCATGGCCGACATCGTCTACTTCTCTGCCCGCAAGCTGAGCTCCTCGCGCGGCGGCGGTATCTGCACCGACAACCCCGACATATACCGCGAACTGGAGGCACTGGTACCCCTCTTTGAAGGGTTCCTTACCTACGGCGGCATCTCTGTTCGCGAGATAGAGGCAATGGCAGTGGGACTCTATGAGACGCTCGATGAGACCATGATCAGCCAGAGCCCCAGCTTCATCGCTTACCTGGTGAACGCGCTCGATGCACACGGCATACCGATGATCAAGCCGGCAGGAGTACTGGGTGCCCACGTGGATGCAATGCAGGTGTGCGACCACATTCCTCAGAAAGAGTACCCCGCAGGAGCGTTGGCAGCAGCACTCTTCCTGATCTCCGGTATCAGGGGCATGGAGCGTGGCTCCATCTCCAACCAGCGGGATGAATATGGCAACGAGACCTACGCCGACATGGAGTTGGTACGCCTGGCGGTGCCGAGGCGTGTCTTCACTTTGTCGCAGATCAAGTATGTTGAAGACCGCATGAAATGGCTCTACGACAACCGCAAACTGATCGGTGGCCTGCGCTTCGTCTATGAACCACCGGTGCTACGCTTCTTCATGGGAGGACTGGAGCCGGTGAGCGACTGGCCTGAGAAACTGATAGCCAAGTTCAAGGAGGACTTTGGAGAGAGTTTATAACATTCAAGGAAAAAAGATCGCCATATGAGCGATCTTTTTTATTGCCTTCATTTAAGGATTCTTCATAACTTTTTCCCGCAGGATTTAGGGAATTGTGCTAATTTTATCCCTATAATTAAAAATTGAAATGAAAATGAAAAAAGATAACATATGGGTGTGGCTGCTTCTCTTCCTGTTGTACACAAACAGTGCAACATCGCAAGAAATCATTGCTCACCGAGGCTTCTGGAAGACCGAAGGATCGGCACAAAACTCAATCACCGCACTGATGAAAGCCGACTCGATCGGTGTCTACGGCTCTGAGGTAGATATCTTGATTTCCGCCGACGGGGTCCCTGTAGTGAACCATGATGCGACAGTCACCCTCGACGGGAAACAATTGCGTGTGGAAGAGACCCCGTTCAACATCTTACGGCAGGTAAAGCTTTCCAACGGAGAGCCGTTGCCAACCGTGAAAGAATACCTGGATGCATTCGAGAAATGCAAAAAGACAAAACTGATCATCGAATTCAAGCCGCACGAAAAGAAGGAGCGAGAAGTGGAGCTGGCGCAAAAGGTAATTGAAATGGTACATGCGCGCGGATTGCAGGACAAGGTGGAGTATATTTCTTTTGGCATCCACTTTCTGCACTTGGTACGCCAGATTGATCCGCAAGCCAAGGTCTATTACCTGAACGGGGATATGTCACCCGGAGTGCTCTCCACAATGGGGGTAGCAGGACCTGATTACAATTACAACGTCTTGTTCAACCATCCCCGGTGGGTGGAGGCAGCTCATAAGCTAGGTCAGAAAGTGAACGTGTGGACAGTAAACAAATCTGAAGATATCCAAAAAGCAATTGGGCTGAAGGTAGATTTTATCACCACCGATGAGCCAGTACGGGCCAAAGAAATAATGAAAAAAAAATGACACTGAAAGAACAACTGCATCGGGCCATAGAGATTGCCCTCACCGCGCACATGGGACAGTTCGACACCCACAACGACCGTCCCTACATTGAGCATCCTTACCGGGTGATGAATGGTGGCCACACCCTGCAGGAGAAGATTGCAGGGATGCTCCATGACGTGGTGGAGGATAGTGAATGGACCCTGGAACAACTCACTGCTGAAGGCTTCTCACAGGAGATCGTGGCAGCCGTGGATGCGCTGACCCGCCGTGAGGGAGAACCCTATGAGGAATCGATCCGTCGCGTGAAGGCCGATGCACTTGCCACACGGGTGAAACTACTGGACCTGACCGACAACATGGATATCCGCCGCTGGGAGAAGGTAACGGAAAAGGATCTGGAGCGGCTCCAGAAGTACCTGAAAGCCTACAAGAAACTTACCGAATAGTGGCCGGCTTCTATCTCCATATACCATTTTGCAAGACGCGTTGCACCTATTGCGACTTTTACATGGGTACAAACGAGTCCCACATAGATGCTTTCGTGGAGGCACTTTGTGTGGAGGCATCCGTTCGTAGGGAGGAGTCGAAGGAACCGATCAGCACCATCTACTTCGGAGGAGGTACCCCCTCCCGCCTGCAACGACATCACTTTGAACAAATCTTCGAAACCCTTTACCACCATTATGCTATTGAGCCGGATGCGGAGATCACCGTAGAGGCCAACCCCGACGATCTCACCGAGGAATATGCAACGATGCTGGCTGCCCTCCCCTTTAACCGCCTCAGTATTGGAATCCAGAGCTTCGACGACAAGGAGCTGCAGTTTCTCAGCCGCCGCCATACCGCACAGGAGGCGATAGATGCGGTAAAGCGCTGCCAACAGCACGGCTTCAACAACATCAGTATCGATCTCATCTACGGCCTACCGGACCAGACCATCGCGATATGGCAACGAAACCTTGAGCAGGCTCTTGCACTGGATATTCAGCATATCTCTTCCTATCATCTGATCTACGAAGAACGTACCCGCATGCACCGTCTGCTACAAGCTGGAAGGATAACCCCTGTGCAGGAGGAGACCAGTACCCGGATGTTCGCCATGCTGATCGACCGGCTTACCGCAGCGGGTTTCGTTCACTATGAGATTTCCGCCTTCGGAAAGGAAGGTTTGTTTTCGCGACACAACAGCTCCTACTGGAAAGATGTTCCCTACATCGGTCTTGGACCCTCCGCCCACTCTTACGACGGGGAGAGCCGCTCCTGGAATGTGCGCTCCATCCTCCGCTACAACAAAGGCGCTGAGAGCGGCAACTTTGAGCGGGAGATGGAACTGCTGAGCCCAGGGGAGCGATACAACGAGTTCATCCTTACAGGTCTCCGCACCATGTGGGGCATCGACCTGCAAGAACTGGAAAAGCGGTTCGGGAAAGAGTTTCTCGACCATTGCATGAGAAACGTTGAACCTTACCTGAAGCGAGAGCTGGTACGCCAGGAGAGCGATAGTCTGATCCTCACCCGCGAGGGAATCTTCATCTCCGACGGGATCATGAGCGACCTGATGTGGGTCTGATCGCTACGACTCGAATCCTGATGATACTCAAGTTGCTGTAATTATCAGCTCAACCCTTCAATCTCACCGTTCACGATATCAATGCGGGTCGCCTGCGGATCGGCCGGCAGACCGGGCATGCGCATCATTTCACCGGCGATGGCCACGATGAACTCCGACCCCTGGTTGATCACCAGGTCATTAATCTTAAAGCGGAAATCTTTCGCCACACCATACCACTTCGGGTCGGCCGAGAAGGAATACTGTGTCTTGGCGATGCAGACAGGCATCTTCGACAGGGGGGTACCCTCTATCAGCTTCAGCATCTTCAGCGCCTTCTCACCCAACACCACGTCGCGGGCACCATAGATCTGCATGGCAACCTTGGTCAGTTTGGTCTCGATGTCATCCTCATCTGCATAAGTGAACTTCAAGTCGCCGGAGGGAGCATTCTCAACTGCATCAACCACGGCATGAGCCAGATTCACAGCCCCTTCCCCTCCATCGGTGAAGGCTTCGTTCACCGCGAAGGGAACAGCATGTGCTTCACAAAAGGTTTTAATTGCATCAATCTCATCAGTAGTGTCAAAGGCATATTTATTGAATGCCACCACCACCGACTGGCCAAATTTCGCCAGGTTGTCGAGATGTTTTTCCAGGTTCTCAAGCCCCTTTCTCAAACCTACCATATCCGGTTCCCTGATACTTTTCTCCGGCGTACCGCCATGCATCTTGAGACCCTGCGCAGTTACCACGATCACTGTCAACTTGGGGCGAAGACCGCTTTTACGACACTTGATGTTGAAGAACTTCTCCGCACCCAGATCAGCACCGAAGCCTGCCTCGGTGATCACATAATCACCATAGCTCATCGCCATCTTGGTGGCGAGCACGGAGTTGCAACCATGGGCGATGTTGGCAAAGGGACCGCCATGCACGAAGGCTGGTGTGTTCTCAGTGGTCTGCACCAGATTGGGATTGATGGCATCCTTCATCAACACGGTGATGGCACCGGCCACACCCAGGTCTTTCACCGTGAATGGGTTGCCATTGCGCTTGTATCCGAGGAGTATGTTCTCGATGCGGCGGCGCAGGTCGGCTTCATCTTCCGCGAGACAGAGGATGGCCATCAGCTCCGACGCGGCAGTGATGTCGAAGCCCGCCTCCTGGGGCACACCGTTGCCGGGACCAAGCCCCGTTACGATATAGCGGAGGCTGCGGTCGTTCACATCGAGCACCCTTTTCCAGAGGACATCCTTGATCTCATCGCCGGTACCCTGCACCCGAAGGATGTAGTTGTCGAGCAGCGCCGAGATGGTGTTGTGTGCGGTTGTCACAGCGTGAAAGTCGCCCGTGAAATGGAGGTTGATATTCTCCATGGGGAGCACTTGTGCATATCCGCCACCGGCAGCCCCGCCCTTCATGCCAAAGACAGGTCCCAGAGAGGGTTCGCGCAGTGCCACAATCGCATTCTTGCCTATCTTGTTCAGTCCGAGGGCCAGTCCGATAGAAACGGTGGTCTTGCCAATACCAGCCTTGGTGGGAGTGATGGCGGTTACCAGGATCAAGTTGCTCTGCTCTACCCTCTTCTGGTCTATCAGGCTGAGCGGTACTTTGGCCATGTGCCTGCCGAAGCTGATCACCTCTTCACGTGGTATGCCCACGCTCTCTGCCACATCTTTGATCTTTTTAAGCGACGTCTCTCGTGCAATTTGAATGTCTGATTTCATTGGTTATAGTTATAGTTGTATGTTTTAACTTTTAGATGCCGTTAGTTTCTCTTCCAGCATCACCAGCTGATCGCGCAGCTGGGCAGCTTCCAGGAACTCCAACTTCTTGGCGGCCGCCAACATCGCCTTACGGGTCTGCTCGATCTTGGCTTTCAGTTCCCCGGGGGTAGCCATCTCCGCCAAAGGCTCGGCGGCCAGGGAGGAGTAGTCCGGCTCCACATAAGCCCTGGCTTCGGCTGTCGCGGTGATCTCCTTGCTCAATGCCGAGGATAGGGCCCTTTTGATCTGCCGGGGAGTGATACCATGCTCTTCATTGTATTTCATCTGCTTCTCGCGGCGCCTGTTGGTTTCGTCGATCGTCTTCTTCATACTGTCGGTAATCTTGTCGGCATAGAAGATCACCCTGCCGTTCACGTTACGGGCTGCCCGGCCGGCCGTCTGCGTGAGGGAGCGATGGGAACGGAGAAATCCCTCCTTGTCGGCATCGAGTACCGCCACCAGCGACACCTCCGGGAGGTCAAGTCCCTCGCGGAGCAGGTTGACACCGATCAGCACATCGAAGAGTCCGCCGCGCAGCTCCTCCATGATCTTCACCCGTTCGAGCGTCTCCACGTCCGAGTGAATGTAGTTGCATCGGATGTTGTTCCCCGCCAGGTACTCGGTCAGTTCTTCCGCCATCCGTTTTGTGAGGGTGGTGACCAGCACCCGCTCATTCTGCTCCACACGGAGCTGAATCTCTTCCATCAGATCGTCTATCTGGTTGAGACTCGGACGCACGTCGATAGGCGGATCCAGCAGACCGGTAGGGCGGATCAGCTGATCCACCACAATCCCCTCCGACTTCTCCAGCTCATAGTCGGCAGGCGTGGCGCTGACGAAGATGATCTCCGGCGTCAGTTCCTCGAACTCCTCGAAGCGGAGAGGGCGGTTGTCGATGGCTGCCGGCAGGCGGAAGCCATACTCCACCAGGTTTTTCTTGCGTGAGTTGTCGCCGCCATACATGGCACGTATCTGTGGGATGGTGACATGGCTCTCGTCGATCACGGTGAGATAATCTTCCGGAAAGAAGTCCAACAGACAAAAAGGGCGCGTGCCGGGCTCGCGACCATCGAAGTAACGGGAGTAATTTTCAATGCCGGAGCAGTAGCCAATCTCCTTGATCATCTCCAAATCGTATGTCACCCGCTCGTACAACCTTTTGGCCTCGTAGGGCTTGCCAATCTCCTGAAAAAAATCCACTTGTCTGCCCAAATCGAGCTGTATCTCATCTACGGCACGGTTGATCCGCTCCTGTGTAGTTACGAAGAGGTTGGCCGGAAAGATGCGATAGTTGTCAAGCCGCTCCATGGTGACGCCTGTGAGTGGGTCTACCGACTCGATACTCTCGATCTCATCTCCCCAGAAGATGACGCGTATGATGTAATCGTGATAGGCCAGGAAGACATCCACCGTATCCCCTTTCACGCGAAAGTTTCCCCGGTTATAATCGGCTGTCTCGTTGCGAGAGTAGAGGCTGTTGACCAGTAAACGCAGAAACTGATCCCTCTCGATATTCTGCCCTACGGTGACCTCGATGGTGGTTTTGTTGAAATCCTCGGGATTGCCGATACCGTACAGGCAGGAGACTGAAGAGACCACTATCACGTCGTTCCGTCCCGAGAGAAGCGAGGAGGTGGCCGCCAGACGTAGTTTTTCTATTTCGTCGTTGATGGAGAGATCCTTCTCGATGTAGGTGTCGGTGGTGGGGATGTAAGCTTCCGGCTGATAGTAATCGTAGTAGGAGACGAAATACTCCACCGCGTTGTGGGGGAAGAAGCTCTTGAACTCACTGTAGAGCTGTGCCGCCAACGTCTTGTTGTGGCTTAGCACCAGCGTGGGCTTGTTCACCTGAGCGATCACATTGGCGATGGTGAAGGTCTTGCCAGAGCCGGTGACACCCAACAGCGTCTGATAGGGCACCTTGTCGCGAAGTCCTTCCAGCAGTGACCGGATGGCTTCGGGCTGATCACCCGTAGGTTTGTATTCTGATGTAAGTTGAAACTGCATAGTCACTGTGTAAACAAACGGTTCCTGTTTTGGTTTACTATATGAGAATCGATCTTAAGCGCAGCACACCTTCATGGTGCTCCGGGATAGGGTTTGGTTTCATGGAGAGAGCTGATCTGAAAAGAAGGGCTCATTTCCAGATGCAGGATGTAACCGGGTATCTGTTCGTTGATACCGGCGCCCTTGTAGGATTTTAGCAATGGTACATTGACCCTATAGTTTTCTTCCATGGTTTTCTCATACTGCACACCTTCCAGGTCTGCAACATATGCAACGGCTGGCTCAGTGGATTTTGCTGCATCGACCAACAGCTCACCCAACAATCGCTCACGTGTTAGCGGACCTCTGAAATAGTATCGTTGCAGACGGGGAGCCAACAATGGTTCCAGTTTTGCATGATCGAGAGAACTGAGCGCTGAGCTGAAACCATTCACAACAGAGCGGATGCTGTCTAGCGTGGCCTGATCCACCGGATAGGTCTGGAAGAGTTGACGGTAACGCGTTTCCGCATCCGCCAGATAATCACCGTTAAACTCTCCGCTTTCTGCCATCAACATGTAATCGTTATATGCTGCCGCGGTATTGGAATGAAGTGCACCCATCCAGGTAAGGGAATCGAGTCGTCGTTTTACCAATGGGGTGTAGTAACTTTCCGGATTTGATTCGAGGAAATCACGCAGTTCTGTTATCCGGTCACTCTTTTTCAACTGATCCCATCGTGCTGCTTCCTCTGCTTTCAGCCGCATCATCGCCGCTTGTGCGTCCGCAAAATGCAGACCGTCCGGGTATTTCTCGATATATTGCAGGTAAGCTGTCACGCTGTTTGCCTTCATGGCAGCATCCCAGCTGCTTCTTTCCAGGTTATCATTTCGGATCAGTTTATTGTAGAGAAATAAGAAAACAACCAATAAAAGGAGCAGAGTAACGATACGTCTTATTCTTCGTGTTATTTTTCCGTTGCTTTTTCTTTTTACCCCAGATTCAACGTTATCTGTATTTTGGCTTATGCCATTTTCTTTATCAACCGATGTAGCTGAATTGACTTCATCTGCCTCTTTATTTTGTTCTTGTTTTAAATTAGCTCCAGTAAAAGTATCCAATCTTATATTGGACATCTTGTCAGTTGATGGTAAAGGTGACTGCTGCTCCCTTTGAGGAAGGTCCAACTCATATTCGGCACGTATTTTATTTGAACAGGCATCACAAAAAAGTGATTCCTTGTATTTTTCTTTTCCACAAAGAGGACAGTGGTTAGACATAGTGCGATTGGTTTTCGGACACGAATCCATTTCCACAAAGATAAAAATGTTTTGGTTATATTTTGTACATTTGAGATTCGGAATCCCTGATCTTACCGTATGTAATGGATTGAAGTTCATATTCGGGGACACCCCCGTTAATAATGCTCCATCAACAATAGTATGTATAGTACATATATTCAATGAAATATATAAAAAACAGAATCTATTCATTCAGATATGCTTTCCGGGGTATCGGCTTACTTTTCCGGGAGACGCCCAATGCTTTGATTCAGTTGGGAGCAGCAATAGCGGCACTGCTGATGGGCCTGTTTTTTCACATTTCGAAGGTGGAGTGGCTGATTCTGGTTCTGTTGATCGGCTTGGTAGTGTCACTGGAAGCAATCAACAGTGCCCTGGAACATCTCTCCGATTATGCCTCCAAAAAGGAGATCCATCCCACCATCAAAAAGGTGAAAGATCTCTCTGCGGCAGCGGTGCTGATCATGGCAATGGCAGCACTTGTAGTTGGTGTTGCCATCTTTCTCCCCAGAATTGTATTACTTTTTGAATGATTGACGCCACCCCCTATATCAGTGAGATTGAAGCACTCTCTGCATCACCTCTGGATGCAGTAGAGAAAGTGAAACAATTAAAAAAAATCCTGGAGCGCCTCTGCAGAGAGATGACCCAGGAAGAGTCGCTACAATTCTCCAACCTCTTCTCGCGAATAATGTTCATTTCCCAGAAACTGAAACTGCCGCGTCAGCTGGAATGGCAGTTGCAGCACTTTCGGGTACGGGTAAAGGAGTTGCGCCGCGAACCAGATAATCAGTCTGCCATGCAACTTTACCGTTCAGCGAGAATAGCGGTAGAGACTTTGTTGGAGATTGCCAGCAGGGGTTCCTCGCGGGAGGATGGAGCATCTGCCCCTGTGAAAAGTGAAGGAGAGGGTTCCGGGATATCACTCCCCCTTTCCTCCACATTACGGGTTCAACTGCTACAGTGCGATCCGGAACGGGGTGAGTTACTCTGCAGTTGTGAGGATCCACCCGGTACAGAGATACAGGTGCGTTACACACACCTGGTGACAGATGCACCGGAAGAGGATCAGTGCTATCCTTTACGTGTGGGGGCACAACTCAATCTGATCGACTGTAAGACCGACAGAGAAGGTATTTTCACTCCCCGCTTAATTGTACTGGAACCGGACTACCTGATAGACGCCTCTGCCCTTGCCGAATGTTTCCAGGATTATGCCGTTACTCCTTTTCACTACTTCCGCAACAAGTTCAGCGAAAAAGAGAACCGTTCATACCTGCTATTGGGTAACCTGGCCAACTTCTTCCTCGACGAGCTGGTCTTCGCCTCGGACCCGGAGCAGCTCTCCTTCGACGAAATCTTTCTGCGCTCCTTCAAACAATCCCCTTTCGAATACACCAGCTGTGCTGACATTCAGTCCAATGCCGATTTTCGCGAATTCATGCTGAAGGCAAGGAGCCAGTTCGAAAACATACGGAGGGTTGTGCGGGACGATTTACCGCGTATGGAGATCGACCTGCATCACTGTACGCTGGAACCCTCCTTCTTCAGCGAGCGGTATGGTTTCCAGGGACGGCTCGACCTGTTACACCTACTCCCCGGCAGCGGTGAAGCGAAGATCGTGGAACTGAAATCAGGGAGGTTGCCCTACCCTCCCGGGGATGACGGCAAAATAGCCCTCAATCACGAGGTACAGACGGCAATCTACCGGATGATGATAGAAGGAGTCTTTGGACTCGACAGCCATTCCCTTGATGCGGCGATCCTATACTCTGCCGGCAACCGGCCGGGTACCAACCTGCGTTTTGCTGCGGTGTGGCAGGATCTTGAGAGGCAAATCATCGGGATTCGCAACCGGATCGTTGCGAACGAGCAGGCAGTGATAAGGGGAGACAATCAGACGGTGGAAGCGTTGTTCAATGGTCTGTTTGCTACGGCTGCCGAAACAGAAAAGGTGCCGGCATTCTATCGCTCCCGCGTGAATGAGATGCGTGATCTGCTGGCCCGATGCAGTGACTTTGAAAAGGCCTACTTCTATCGCTTCATCCGCTTCGTGTCCCGTGAGCTCTATCTCCAGAAGATCGGCGATGTGGCCTATGAGACACCCACCGGACTGGCATCGCTCTGGAACAGTGATTTTAGTGAACGGGCAGCCGCACTCGATGTGCTTTACGATCTCACCATCCTGGAGATCAACGATGAAGGTAGTGACATGACCATCTTCTTCACCCGCAACAGCAAAGACCAGGAGATTGCTAACTTCCGTGAGGGGGAGATCTGCATTGTCTACCCGCGTTCAGATGACCGCGACACGGTGCTGAACCGACAGATTCTGAAGGGTACACTTGTACACATCAACCGTGAAACTGTGGAAGTACGTTTCCGTTACAAACAGCGGAACAGGCACTACTTCGACAACAACCGGCTCTGGGCCATTGAGCATGACAGCCTCGACAGTTCCTTCAACAGCATGTATCGGAGCCTCTATGCTTTCCTCAGGACCACCCCTTCCAAGAAAGAACTTTTGCTGGGACTGCGTCCCCCTGTGAATCCGTCTCTGAGGGATGAAAACAAATTGCCATACCCACAAAACATCATTCGTCGTACAGTAGCGGCTGAGGAGTACTTCCTAATTGTAGGCCCCCCGGGTACGGGGAAGACCTCAATCTTCGCACGTCGACTGATCGAAGAGTATCATCGCCGACCGGAATGCAACATCCTTGTGTTGGCCTACACCAATAGGGCTGTGGATGAGCTGTGCGATGCGATCGACGCAGCCCTGGGATGCAATGAGGGGGTGTGCGACAGATTTATCCGAGTGGGTACGGAGCTCTCCTGTGCCCCCAAGTACCGCCACAGGCTTCTACAAAAGGTGGCAGAGAAGGCACCCAACAGGGAGTCACTGCGCCGGGAGATGGAAGAAACCCGCATCTATGTGGCCACGCTGGCCTCCATCCTGGGACGAATGGAGCTCTTCACCCTGAAACATTTCCACCTGGCACTGGTGGATGAGGCCTCCCAGATACCTGAGCCACAGATCATCGGCCTTCTGCCACGGTTTGATAAATTCATCCTCATAGGCGACCACAACCAGCTTGCCACCATCGTTCTGCAACAAGCGTCGCTCTCCCGTGTCGAAGAGATACCGCTGCGGGAGGCAGGTATCACCGACTGCCGTGATTCGCTGTTTGAAAGGTTAATACGCCGCTGCGCCGATCAGGGGTGGGATCATGCTACGGCACAGCTCACGCACCAAGGGAGGATGCACGAGGAGATCGCTGCTTTCCCGGCACGGCATTTCTATTCCGGCAACCTTTTCCCCGCCGTCGAATGGCAGTCGGAAGAGTGGCATCTGGCTCCTGGAAATGATGATCCGCTGCAACATCTCGCTGCTACCGGACGTACAGCATTTCTTTCCACAGAGAAACTGCAACATGACGGTCCGGCAGATAAAACCAGCGAACCGGAAGCCATTGTAATCGTTCGACTGCTGCAATCAATCCGTGACCTCTACCTGACCAACGGAAAAACACTCGACCCACATGATGTCGGGATCATTGCTCCCTACCGTAATCAGATCGCTCTGATACGGCACCTACTTGAGGCAACCGGCTTTCCAGGGGCAGAAGAGGTGATGATCGACACAGTTGAGCGGTTCCAGGGAAGCCAACGCGACCTGATCCTCCTCTCCTTCTGTGTAAACCGACCCTATCAGATGCAATTCCTCTGCAACCTCAACCACGATGGCACGGTGGACCGCAAGCTGAATGTAGCCATCACAAGGGCACGACAACAACTTTTCCTTATCGGTAATGCACAAATCCTGCAGCAACACCCGGTTTACGCTTCGTTACTCACCCATTACGGGAAAAAAATGGTGATTTTGGAGCCGGAACAGATAAATCTTTAGCCGATATTTTTTTGTTCTCGGAAAATTGTCTATTTTTGCACTCCGAAACTGTCTTGTGGTGTAATGGTAGCACAACAGATTCTGGTCCTGTTTGTCCAGGTTCGAGTCCTGGCAAGACAACACAATTAACTGTAAATCAATAGCTTGAAAGAGCACAAAAGGATGTCGGACTGATTTTAATTGGTCCGACATTTTTTTTATGCTCTCCAACCGGAAGGGAAGTATTTTTAAAGAGCAGCCATTGAATCATGTACTCTTCAGAACAAGAGCGATGTTCATTTTCCATTCCTTTTCAATGTCACGGTCAATGTTGTCCACCTTTTCTAGTTAAAGACACCCTTCCCTCTTTTAAAACTCCATAATATTTTACAAAAAATAGACACATTTTGATGAGATAACAAACTATCAAAATATCGATCAATGTTAAATTACAATAAACAGATTAATCATTTGTTTTAATCATTTGTTTAACTCGAAAAGGTTGCATACTTTTGCCACATCAATTAGAAATTATTGTAATGAAGGAATCAATTTCGACAGAAGAAAAAATAATCCGTGCTGCCGACAAGATCTTTACCCAAAAGGGATACGCAGCTACCCGAACCCGGGAGATTGCAGAGGAGGCGGGTACCAACCTGGCGTTACTGAACTACTATTTTGGCAGCAAGGAGAAGCTTTTCAGGAACGTGGTGCGAGAGAAACTGAAAATGTTGCTGAGTGCGATGGGACCGATTGCATCGGACGAAACAATCCCCATCGATGAGAAAATCAGGATGATCTCAGAAAACTATACGCGGCTGCTGCTCGAAAACGAGGATCTCCCCCTCTTCATCCTGAACGAGTGGTCCGTCAACAAAAAACTGTTTGCGGACCTCATACGGGAGACCCGTCAGCATGCGGAGCCGGTGATTGAAAAACAACTCAGGGAGAGTGGCATGGCGATCACCCTAGAGGACCTGATCGTCAACACGCTGGGCATGATCATGTTTCCTTTTATCGCCAAGCCGATGATCCTTTCCTCGGGTCTGGTACAGGAAGATCAGTTTGCAAAGTTCGTGGAAAAACGTAAAGAGAAGATCCCGGAATGGATTATTTCAATAACCAAATAAACAGATAAATATATGAAATCGAAAAAACTTCTTTTGAGCATAGGATTGATCTGCGTCAACAGTTTGTTTTTACAAGCACAGATTATCACACTTAACGAGGTTCAGAAGATGGCAGAAGCAAATTACCCTGCCATGGCCAGGTATGATATCATTGAGAAAACAAAGGCGTTCAGCCTCGCAAATGCAAACAAGGCGTACCTCCCACAAGGCATCCTTACATCACAGGCAACATGGCAATCAGATGTGACTCAAATAGAGTTGGACATACCCGATGGGATGCCGCCTCTAGAGATTCCGGTACCGGATCAGGATCAGTACCGAATTGTGGCAGAACTGAATCAGCTGATCTGGGATGGCGGCAATGTCTCAGCACAGAAAAAAAGCTTGAAAGCCAATTCTGAATTGGAGAAGAAGCAACTGGACACAGAGGTCTACGCCCTGAGAGAACGGGTGAACAACCTCTACTTCGGCATCCTGCTGATGAAAGAAAGCCTGCAGCAACAGTTGATTCTGGAAAAAGAATTACAGCGCAACTATGACAATGTGCAAACTTACCAGTTACACGGTTTGGCAAATGAAACCGACCTGAGTACAATAAAAGTAGAGATCCTCAAAGCAAAACAAAAGCGTATCCAATTGGAAGCAACACTGGATGCCTATCTGCGGATGCTTTCGGTTGTAACGGGGCAAACACTCACCAAAGAAATGGTATTTGTAAAACCAAATCCGGAAACTGAAATGATCAGTCCAATCATCAACCGTCCCGAGTTGCAGGTGTTCACTGCACAGGAGGAGGTGATTGATACTCAGAGTGCGTTGTTGAAAGCCAAAAACAGGCCCACCTTATCGGCTTTTGCACAGGGAGGGTACGGGAAGCCGGGACTCAACATGTTTGACACCGAATTTTCACCATACTTCCTGGGGGGGGTACGTTTATCATGGAACTTTGGTAATCTATACAGGTACAACAACGACAAAAAGAAGATCAATCTTCAAAAACAGACACTTGATAGCCAAAGAAAAACGTTTCTCTACAACCTTAGGATGCAGATACCGCAACTGCAGACAGAAGTTGAAAAATTCCAGAAGACAATGCAGGATGATGATGAGATTATACGTCACCAAACACTGATCAGGGAAGCAGCTGAGGTGAAGGTGGAAAATGGCACAATGACTGTCTCTGATCTGATGAAGGAGATCAACTCGGAGGAAGCGGCAAAACAGGCAAAGACATTGCATGAAATACAATTCCTTATGTCAATCTATTCACTCAAACATGCAGTGAACCAATAGTCGTACAACCATCATAGAGACTACAAATTAGAGCAGTACAGAAGCGTTTGATAACAGAAATCAGTAACAAGCAAAAATAACAACGAACTATGAAGCCATTAAAATTAGTAACCGCACTTTCTCTCACCTTCCTCTTGTTTTCATGCAACAACAGCAGCGGAGAATATGACGCCACAGGGTCATTCGAAGCCACGGAAATCATTGTCTCGTCGCAAGCCAACGGAGTATTACTTGATCTGACGGTAGAGGATGGGGATCAGTTGAATGAAGGGCAGAAGGTGGGGCAGATAGACAGCACCCAACTTTACCTCCAGAAAATGAGCCTTCTCTCAAATGCTGAAGGAATCCGCTCACAACAACCTGATATTCGGAAGCAGACGGCGGCAATTCAGGAACAAATCAGAACCCTGGAAAGAGAACGGGCACGAGTAAAAAACCTGCTTGCTTCCAATGCAGCCAACCAGAAGCAACTCGATGACATAGAGGCACAGATTAACGTCCAGCAGAAGCAACTTTTGGCGTTGACCTCAACACTGGAAAAGAGCAGCAAAAGTATCTCCGCGCAAAGCTCTACCCTCGAAATACAGATTGCTCAGCTGAACGATCAGCTTGAAAAGACGCAAATCGTTTCGCCTATTACGGGAACAGTGCTGAATACATATGCTGAGGAGGGCGAATTAGCCACCATGGGTACTCCCCTCTTTAAAATTGCAGATACAAGCACCCTCTATCTGAGAGCTTATGTAACAAATGACCAGCTGGCACAGATCAAACTGAACGATGAGGTTACAGTGAGGGTGGACAACGGTAAAGGCAACATGAAAACATACAATGGTACGATCCGTTGGATATCCGACAAATCAGAGTTCACACCCAAAACAATACAGACTAAAAATGAGCGAGCCAACCTGGTCTATGCGCTAAAAATCGCTGTTCCCAACGATGGCTATCTGAAGATTGGCATGTATGGGGAGGTGAAGTTTAAATAATCACAACGGAGCAATGAACAAGAAAAGAAAATGATAGAAGTTGAGAACCTGAATAAAAGCTACAGGAAGGGCAACATAAAAGCTCTGAATGGCATCTCCTTCCAGGTGAATGATGGGGAGATATTTGGTGTTATCGGCCCGGATGGTGCCGGAAAGTCATCACTCTTCCGGATTTTGGCTTCGCTGATCCTTCCTGACAGCGGAATGGCAATCATGAACGGGCTCGATGTAGTGAAAGACTACCGGAAAGTACGACAAATCATTGGCTATATGCCCGGCCGTTTTTCTCTATATCAGGATCTGAGCGTGGAGGAGAACCTTGCATTCTTTGCGACACTCTTCCACACCACCATCGAAGAGAATTATTATCTGATTAAAGATATTTACCAACAGATAGAACCGTTCAAAAATCGCCGTGCAGGTGCCCTTTCCGGGGGTATGAAACAGAAACTGGCATTGAGCTGTGCGCTGATTCACAAGCCTGAGATACTAATCCTTGATGAGCCTACTACCGGTGTGGACCCTGTATCGCGAAAGGAGTTCTGGGATATGCTGGGACGGTTGCGGGAACAGGGGATCACCATTTTGGTCTCCACAGCCTACATGGACGAAGCAAGTCGCTGCGACAGGATCGCACTCATTCGTGATGGAGGGTTCATAGCGAGCAATACACCGCAGGGCATCATTGATGATTATGCTGAGGTTTTATGGTCAGTGGAGGGTACTCAAATGTCAGCCTTACTGACTGCCCTGCGTGACCATGCAGGGATAAAAACGAGCTTTGCTTTTGGTGACAAGCATCATGTTACAGTTGAAAAAGGAATACACCCCAACGAACTGAAGCAGTACCTTGCAGATAAAGGATTCGGCGATGTACGCATTGCTCCTGTCGAACCTAGTGTGGAAGATTGTTTTATGGCATTGACAAATTAGAAGTATGAGTGTAAAAGTAATTGAAGTGTCAGATCTGACAAAAAAGTTCGGCAACTTTACAGCTGTAGATCACATCGCTTTTGATGTGATGGAGGGGGAAATATTCGGATTCCTCGGTGCAAACGGAGCCGGTAAGACTACTGCCATGCAGATGCTTTGCGGAATCAGCATGCCTACAGCCGGAAAAGGAACCGTGGCAGGTTATGACATCATCAAAGAGAATGAACAGATCAAACGGAACATTGGGTATATGAGCCAGAAGTTTTCATTGTATGAAGATCTGAGAGTATGGGAGAACATTCGCCTATTTGGGGGAATATATGGGTTGTCGGACAAAGCGATTGCTGAAAAAACCAACACGTTGTTGAAGCAACTTAATTTCGAGCAGGAACGCAACACCATGGTAAAGTATCTGCCTCTGGGATGGAAACAGAAGCTGGCATTCTCGGTAGCCATTTTTCATGAACCCCGGATTGTTTTTCTGGACGAACCTACCGGAGGAGTCGATCCGGCCATGAGGCGACAGTTTTGGGAGATGATCTATGATGCTGCCGACAGGGGAATCACCGTCTTTGTTACCACACACTACATGGACGAAGCAGAATATTGCAACCGGGTATCGATCATGGTTGATGGCCGCATTGATGCCCTGGACACACCGGCCGAACTACGACGCAGATTTAATGCCGAGACGATGGACGAGGTTTTTCAACAACTGGCACGTAAAGCTAAAAGGGGAGAGTGATGAAACAATTTATTGCATTTGTAAAAAAAGAGTTCCGCCACATCATGCGCGACAACAGGACATTGCTGATCATCCTGGGGATGCCCGTAGTGGAGATCCTGCTGTTTGGCTTTGCCATTAACATGGAGGTACAGGACATCCGCGTGGCTTTCTATGACCCAACACCCGATGCGTTCACCACAGGCATCGCGGAGCGTATCAGACAAAACCCATATTTCAATCACCAGGGTAACATGTACTCAATGGATGAGATGAATGCATCGATGCGAAAAGGAGAACTAGACCTGGCTGTGGTGTTTCCGCAAAACTTTCAGGAGAGTCTTGTGCACTCGGGAGAAGTGGCTGTACAACTCCTGTCAAACAGCTCCGATCCCAACAGGGGATCCATCTCCACCACCTACGCGACGGCTATCATCGCCAAATTTCAGCAGGAGCAAACAGACTTGAGGCAGATACCCTTTCAGATTCAAACGGAAAACAGGATGATCTACAACCCGCTGATGAAATCATCCTACATGTTCGTGCCTGGCATCATGGGACTGGTGCTGATGATTATCTGTACCATCATGACATCAGTCTCCATAGTTCGCGAAAAGGAGAGAGGGACCATGGAGGTCCTGCTTGCATCGCCATTGAAACAGGGGACCATGATATTTGCGAAGACCATTCCCTATATGATCATCTCCTTTGTTGATTTCCTGATCATTCTCATCCTGAGTTACTTTATCCTGGGTGTACCTGTCAACGGCAGCCTGCTGTTGCTCTTTTTGATAGCCCTCATCTATATCATACTGACACTGACATACGGGCTGACCGTCTCAACGTTGGTAGATAAGCAGGTCAATGCTGTAATCGTCTCAGCCATCACAGCCATGATCCCTGTGCTGATGCTCTCAGGGATGATCTTCCCCATCGACAACATGCCCCGTGTACTGCAGGCATTCTCATCGATTATCCCTGCACGATGGTTTATTGAGGCGGTGCGCAAAGTGATGATTCAGGGGCAGGGGTTTCTCATGATCGGAAAAGAGTTGTTCATCATGACCGGGATGACACTGTTCCTGTTGGGTATAACCATTGCAAAAACCAAAAAGCGACTTGATTAAACGTTACCTGTTACAACGTTTCAACGCTGAAAAGAAACAGCCAAGATCAGATTAAACATATAATTATGAAGACATTAAAATATCTCATCGAAAAAGAATTTAAACAGATGTTCAGGAATCCGTTGATTCCAAGACTTATTGTACTGTTTCCCACCATGGTGTTGCTGGTGTTTCCCTGGGCAGTAAGTTTCGAGGTAAAGAACATCAAAATCGATGTGGTAGATCACAGCAAAAGTGTCTATTCCAAGAGACTGACAGACAAAATAGCCGCTTCACACTATTTTAATCTGAATGACACGCCACCCGATTACCGGACAGCAATGATGAATATGGAATCGGGGGAAACAGATATGATTCTTGAGATACCGGCTTCCTTCGATAGGGATGTGGTAAAAGCCAGGACATCGGGCGTGGGTGTTGCAGTGAACGCCGTAAATGGTACGCAGGGACTGTTGGGTAGTAATTACATCATGCAGATCGCAAACGATTTCTCGTCTGATCTACGCGATGAACTCATGCATACCGTCCCCCCACAATCCAGGGCATCCCTGATGCGGTTGCCAAAGGTTGAAATTATTCCACAATACAAATTTAATTCCAAGCTGGATTATAAGAATTTCATGATTCCGGGCTTTATGGTACTGCTGCTCACCATCATATGCGGCATCTTACCCGCACTGAACATTGTAATGGAAAAAGAGAACGGCACCATCAACCAGATCAATGTCACACCGATAAGCAAAATAAACTTCATTCTTGCCAAACTGATTCCTTATTGGGTCGTGGGCATCGTGGTGATGATCATCTCGATCAGCGTCACATTTCTGATTTATGGCCTCTGGCCGGCAGGGAGTGCCATAGCCGTACTTTTCTCTGCCATTGTCTTTATCATTTCTGTTTCCGGACTGGGTATCATTATCTCAAACAATTCTGAGACAATGCAGCAGGCCAGCTTCCTGGTGATGTTCTTTATCCTCATTCTGGTTCTGTTGGGTGGTATGTTCACCCCTGTTTCCAGTATGCCAGCATGGGCTCAACTGATTGCAAGCATCAACCCTTTCAATTATCTCACTGAGACCTTTCGAATGCTCTATTTGAACGGCAGCACCCTGGCAGATGTATCCGGCAACTTATTTGTACTGGCACTGATTGCCATCGTGTTGAATAGTTGGGCAATACTCAGCTATAAGAAAAGAGGATAATCGGGAGCGGATGTAAAAGAGAACAATAAAAGAAAATGAGAATCGCAACAATAACTTATGATGAGTTTGCACAAATAAATTTGTATTCCATGCGAGAGAACCTGACCATACATGATGAGAAAAATGTGATTCCAATTTTAAAACAATGAAGTATCTATTATTGTCATCTTTTATCCTGACGATGCTTTTATTCACACAGGAAATAACAGCTAAGTCAATGACAGCACCTACCGATTCAGTAGTGTTGCCGCTTAAAGGACTTATTGAAACTGCAAAATCGAAAATGGCACAAGAGTGGCAGGAGTTAGCGATCACAGAGGATGAAATAATTAACCAGATGGACGGGTTGCCTCCATTTTCGATTTATAAGGATAATTATTTTATCTCCGGCATCCCACTAAACAAAAGAATTGACGGGGAGACTGCCGACGCCAGGTTTCAGGTAAGTATCAGACACAGGCTTACCACAAGCAGGCTACCCTTCAACTCATTTCTCTATCTCACCTATACACAAAAGTCGTTTTGGGATATTTATCAGAAGTCTGCTCCCTTCAGGGACAGCAATTACAATCCGGGAATCGGACTGGGGAGATACATCATTGTCGACAACCGTCTTACCGGTGCAGCCTTCCTGCAGTTGGAACATGAATCCAACGGTAGAGACAGCCTTGATTCAAGGAGCACCAACTGGCTTGGTTTATCAGGAAAATATTTTTTCACATCCAACCTGGCGGTCAGTTTTAAGGTAATAATCCCTTTCATGAATGAAGAAGAGAACATCGATTTGTATGATTACAGAGGAACCGGTTATTTTACAGCTGACTACAAGACATCGGGCAACCAATGGTGGCTCTCAGGCACCTACAGTCTCAGGAAAAGTGTGAAAGACGTAAATCTGAAACTAACGGCGGGTTTTAAGATTTCGGACAAATTCAACCAATATATATTTGGGGAATTGTATAGCGGCACAGGTGACAGCCTGCTTGATTACAAACGTAGAGATCTACAGATCAGAGCAGGAATATGCATCAAACCGGATTTCTATAGTGTTTTCTAACAAAATATCCCTGCAGTTGAGGGTCTTATTTTTATGTGAATCACATCAGTCGAATCAGGGTACATCTGAAACAATATTGAAGCCCATCACTAACAGAGATAGGTCCATATTGATGTAATGATAAAATAGGCTATATCTGAACGATTAAGAAAAAAATGTTTACTTTTAACGAATTAATTAAGTCAACAAAATGCAGGAAAAGAACAATCCTACGGTATCTTTTCGTTTCACAATTGTGATACCGGTCTACAACGAAGAGGAGAACATCTACGCCCTGGAATACAAACTGCGACAATATCTGCCACACGCTGCCATCTCCACTGCTGTATTGTTCGTGAACGACGGATCAAAGGACAATAGTCTGCAACGAATCCGTGAGATCACTGCCCGCAACGATTCATTTTTCTATCTCGACCTCAAACAAAACGGGGGTTTGAGTGCTGCCCTGAAAGCAGGGATTGACCATGTCTGCTCCGATTACGTAGGCTATATGGATGCCGACATGCAGACCGATCCGGAAGATTTCAACCTATTGTTGCAGGATATTGACGATTATGAAATCGTCACCGGTATCAGGGCCAACAGGAAAGATTCATTCTTCAAAAAGCTGCAATCAAAGATTGCCAACAGCTACAGACGCATGATGACGGGCGACGGGGTGTCGGATACCGGTTGTCCGTTGAAGGTGATGCACACCGATGCCGCCAAACGCATACCGCTCTTCAACGGGATGCACCGTTTCCTGCCGGCCCTGATTCTGTTGCAGAACGGAAAGGTGAAACAGGTTCCCGTGCGCCACTACCCACGAAACGCCGGCTCCTCAAAGTATCACCTCTGGAACAGGTTATCAGGACCTTTCATCGATTGCTTCGCTTACCGATGGATGAAGAAACGGGCTATCAACTACCAAATCAAAGAGCACAACCTCGGTTAACCTATGCAGGCAGGGAACATTTGGATATTTGCGATAGGCTGGCACAAATTTTCTTTTCCGCACGCATCCTCTACCAGTGGATCGCGACCGAGAAAGCGGGTAGAATCCTCTCACCTCCGGCATTCTGGATCCTGAGTATTCTGGGATCCTACCTGTTGTTCATCTATGGAGTGCTCCGTGATGATTTTGCCATCATCCTAGGACAGTTCATATCCTATTACATCTACCTCTGGAACCTGCATATTCAGGGACTCTGGAAAAAGATACCTCTATTGATCCGTGCAATCCTGCTATTGACGCCTCTTGCGGCCTTGGGCATCATGCTGGGGGATTTGTCCGGTTTCATCGAAACCTTTTTCAACAACAGGGATGTACCCCTCTGGCTATTGCTGTTCGGATCGGCAGGACAGTTGATTTTTGCCCTGCGCTTTCTCTATCAGTTCATCTACTCCGCGGCACATCACAAATCGGAACTTCCGGTGGGCTTCTGGATCATCAGCCTGTTGGGCTCCATAATGATCATCGCCTATGCCCTGTTCCGACTGGACCCCGTACTGATCCTGGGCCAGGCATTTGGTTTTGTAGCCTACAGCCGTAACATCATGATCGGTCTGAAAAATAAACATACATCATGAAGAAATCGCACCTCTTTCTGGTCTGGCTCGTCGCCTTACTACCCATCTTGCTGTTGCGCGACTTCACCCCTTCCAACGAGTTACGCTACCTGAACATCGTAGATGAGGCACTCCAAAATGGCAACATCTTCACCTTCACCAACCAGGGTGAAATGTATGCTGATAAGCCACCCCTTCATTTCTGGCTGATGATGGCAGGGAAACAACTGCTGGGTGCACACCGGATGTGGTACTACGCCCTGCTCTCTATCATCCCCGCAATAGTCATCATCGCCACCATGACCCGCTGGATGGGACGCCAGCAGGATACAGACGAAACCACCACCTCGATGATGCTGATGACCACGGGACTCTTTGTCGGTGTGGGAGTCATCGTACGGATGGATATGCTGATGAACATGTTCATCGTGCTGTCGCTCTACACCTTCTACCAGATGTACCAGGAAGAAAAGCTGAAACGCAACAGCCTGCTCTTTCCCCTCTATATCTTTCTGGCTCTATTCTCCAAGGGGCCGCTGGGGATCCTGATACCCTTGGTCGCCACCCTGGTCTTCCTGGCATACAGGAAGAAATTGTCGGATTTACCCCGTTACTGGGGATGGAAAAGCCTTGCGATTCTTCTCACTGGATGCCTGATATGGTTTACAGGGGTCTACCTGGAAGGGGGCAGGGAGTACATCCACAACCTGCTCTTCCGGCAGACGGTGGGACGCGGCATCAATTCTTTCCATCATAAGGAACCTCTCTATTACTATGCCATCACCAGCTGGTACGCGGTGGCTCCCTGGTCGCTCCTCTCCATTGGAATCGTAGCCGCCTCGCTTGTTCAAAGGAAAATCAGGAGTGAACTGGAACAGTTCTTTACCGTTATCGTGCTCTCCTCAATGGTCCTGCTGTCGCTCATCAGTGCCAAACTGGCTATCTACTCCCTGCCGGTGATTCCGTTTCTGATTGGCCTCACAATCATGATGCTTCCGAAGTTTCGCAGCGGCAACCGGTGGATCAACCTTTCCCTGGCCATACCGGCCATCATACTGATCTTCTCGCTGCCGGCACTCATCCTGCTTTCTCGCTCCAATGAGATGCGGTACCTCGGAATACCGCTCATCTATGCTGCTTCAGGAATCCTTTCGCTCTCGGGAGTGGTGACCATCTACCAACTCTATAAAAAAAGCAGCGTTGTCACAGCCATTAGGAGCATGTCGCTGGGTATCCTGCTAGCCCTTTTTGTTGCAGGCTGGTCAATGCCAAAGCTAAACCCCTATCTCGGTTGGAGGGCACTGTGTGAGAAAGCCAATGATATTTACGAGGAACAGGGGATGAATGAATACTGGGTCTACCGTATCTCCCGCGCGGAGAATATGGATGTCTACCTCGGAAAAGATGTCATCAAGGTGGAGAAAGATGATATTATAGAACCATCAGTCGAGAAGAAGCTCTTGCTGTTGCGAACCAAAGTGATAGATCGCGACAACGAAATCCGGATGGCTGTTCAAAACAATGCACAGTACCAGATCGGAGATTACACAATTGTACTTTTTCAATGATAAAAGATATGAAAATATTGGTCACAGGAGCTGCTGGATTCATCGGTTTTCACCTGGTACGGGCCTTGTCACAGCATGGCTATCCGGTGGTGGGTGTTGATCTCATCAATAGCTATTATGACGTGCGGTTGAAGTATGCACGGCTGCATCAAACAGGGATAACCGAAGAAAAAATCACAGCCGGCAAGGCAGTGCAAAGCAACCTATACCCCTCCTACAGCTTTGTAAAAATGGATCTGAACGACCGAGAGAGGCTGTTGACTCTCTTTCACCAGGAGCGGTTCACACATGTGATTCACCTGGCTGCACAGGCCGGTGTCAGGTACTCACTGGAAAATCCCTACGCCTATATCGATGCCAACATCTCCGGATTCATCAACCTGCTGGAAGCATGCCGCCGCCATCCCGTCGAACACTTGCTATATGCCAGCTCCAGCAGTGTATACGGTGCAAACAAGCAGATACCCTACAGGGAAACAGACCCGACAGACCATCCGGTGAGCCTCTACGCGGCTACCAAGAAAGCCAATGAGCTGATGGCCTACACCTACGCACACCTCTATCGTATTCCCAGCACCGGCATCCGCTTTTTCACGGTCTATGGACCCTGGGGTAGACCTGATATGGCTCCATCTCTTTTCATGTCTGCTGTGCTGAATGGTGACCCCATCCGGCTGTTCAACCATGGAGAGATGGAGCGCGATTTCACCTATATAGGTGATGTGGTGGAGGGACTCCTGAAACTCCTCCCTGCTCCGCCATCGGGTGACCCTCCGCATGTGATTTACAACATGGGTTGCTCATCACCCGTGAAAATTCTCGATTTTCTGACTGCAATCGAACAAATCACCGGCAGAAAAGCAAATATAAAAATGACCGGGATGCAACCGGGTGATGTAGTTGCTACCTATGCTGATACCACCCTGCTGCTGGAAAATTTCAATTACCAACCCTCCACGCCTATCCAAACAGGTCTGGCACATTTTCACCAGTGGTTCATTGACTTCTATCGCCTATAACAATTGAGATATCATCGCATCAGGAAAAACAAAGAGCCGACAGCGGTCAGTACCCACAGGGTGATGCCAAGGGCAAAACTACGGGGACCGGACTGTTTGATTTCACCCAAGGTGATATTTGATCCGATCAAAAATAGCGCGATCACCATTCCACGCTTGCCCAACCAGCTGAAATGATCGTAACTGGCTTGTAACCCCGGGAAGAAATTGGCAAAGAGAATCGCGAAGAAGAAGAATAAAATGAACCAGGGAAATTTCACCGATCTTGCGCCATTCTTCTTTTGCAGGAAGGCAATCACCAGCGACAACGGGACGATCCACAACGCACGTATCAGTTTGACCGTGGTGGCCACCTGAAGGGCTTTCTCTCCATATTCTGCCCCGGCACCCACAACCGAGCTGGTATCATGAATCGCGATGGCGGCCCAGTTGCCGAACAGCTCCTGACTCAGACCCAGCTCCCGTCCTACAAACGGGAAGAGGAAAAGAGCGACGGCATTCAGCACGAAAACGACGATCAGTGCGAATGAGTTCTGGTAGCTCTTGCTGTTCAGGATGGGGGCAACCGCTGCGATGGCACTCCCCCCGCAAATGGCCGTACCGGTAGCAATCAAGAGCGTGATATTCTTCTCCACCCTGAAAAGTTTGCCCAGCAGGATGCCGAGTAACATCACCGAGACAACGGAGATGGCCGTGGTCACGAAACCGGTTTTTGAGGCAGTGATCACTTCGTTCAAGCTCATCCCGAAACCCATCAGCACGATGGAGAGTTGAAGAACCGGCGAGGTGAAACGATGTATTGTGGCATGCCTGAACCCGAACAGGGAAAACAGCAATCCTGCAAAGAGCGCAATCGCCGGCGACAGAAAGGGTAGAAAACAAAGAAATATCACAAAGTGATAGAACCTGTTATAGATGGTTTCTTTTCTTCCTGTTAACAGATACTTACCTCTAACTTTTACTCCTTCCATGCTTTTTTAAGAGCAAAAGTAGGGATTATTATAGCATAATGAAACACCAAATAGTTATAACATATAACATTCTGTTATAGATAATGGTCAACCGAGAAGGCATACTGCTACACTATCCAATTAAACAAAAGACCGTTATCTTTGCTATAATTCGTAATTCAGCAGGAATAGTTCAAATTGTTCTGCCAGTCGGCTTTTGTGTCCGGTTTTGTGTGCGATGCGAAATGTACGGGGAAAGGTGATACCTGTTACCTGCAGCTTGACGAGTGTTTTGAGGTACAACTCGTTCCGGACCGCTTTTTCGGAGATGATAGCCAGCCCGTTGAAGTCGAGCAGGAAGTTCTTGATCGACTCGGTACTGCCCAGATGAATCGGTGTGTTGAGATCCTCAAAAAGAATCTTTTGTTGGGCAAAATATTGTCTGATCACCTCCAGTGTGCCGGAGCCCTCTTCCCTCAATACCAGCGGTATCTGCAACAGATCCTCTTTCTCAATCGTAGCCCGTTCAGCATAGAGGCTGCTCTTGCCTGTCACCACGATCAGTTCATCGTGCAGGAAATCACGGTAGCGGATACCAGACTGTGAGGAGAGGTTTTCCACCAAGGCCAGATCAATCCGGTTGTCGAGAAGCAGTTGTTCCATCTCAAACGAATTGCCGTTCATCAGGTGCAGCCGGATGTGGGGATAACGCTTGTGGAAGGAAGCCATCACCCGGGGGATCACATATTGAGCGATTGTGGAACTGGCACCGACCATAATCTCACCCGCCTGTACATCATGTAACTCACCCATCTCAAAATCGAGTTCGCGGTAGTGTTGTGCTATCTCCTTAAGTGCTTGGTACAACTTCACCCCTGCCCCGGTGAGGTAGATGCGGTTGCCTTTTCGTTCAAACAGGCTGGCATCGTAGCGTTGTTCCAGCTCTTTTATATGCCGGGAGACGGCAGGCTGACTGATGTGCAATGCTTCTGCCGCCTTTGAAAAGCTCAGATGCTCTGCCACCGAAAGAAACACGCTATCCCTGTAATCCATCTTGTCAATTATTATGTTGTCGTAATAGATGTAATCACACAATGATATGGGAATACCGGATCACGTTCGACAGGGAACCGAACTGGTCGAAACCTTTCATCCGGTGTGTCTCTGTTGGCTTGGGTCCTGTTATGTTGATTCTCTTGAAAAAAGTTTGACACAACTGACTGGGATGATAATTTCTTCCGATATATCCTTCATTGTGAAAATCAAAGATAACCGAAAAGAGACATCTAACCAAAATGAATATCCTATCTCCAGATCCGGTGAAACAGGAACCGGAGCAGAAAGCCAGCGATCAGTAGCCCGACACCCACCAGAATCACGTTCAGCGGCAGCGAGACCGACATCACCAGACAGCCGATCAGTCCAAGGAGGGGAATCACCCTCCCGTAACGTTGTTCGGTACGCGGTTGCCGCAACGCGGAGATGTTGGTGATACTGTAATAGAGCAAGATGGTGAAGGATGCCGCCCGCACGATGAATTCGAAGGAGCCGGTCAGCGTGAGTATAAGAATGAGCAGACCGGTGAAGAGAATCCCAAGGTGGGGCACCTTGTAGCGACCATGTATCTTCTGAAAGAAGGGAGGCAGGTCGTTGCGTCTGCCCATTGCCAGCATCATGCGGCTGATACCCAGTATCTGACTCAGCAACACCCCCAGCATGGCGGTCGAGGCACCAATGGTCACCACGGTACTTACCGCTGGGGTGGTCAACGCGTTGGCCACCACCTGCAGGGGGGAGGTGCTGGCTGCCATCTGTTCAGCTCCCACAACGCCGATGGCCACGACAGATACGGCCGCATAGAGCAGAATGGCAGAAGCGATGGTGATAATCACTGCCCTGGGGATGGTCTTCTCCGGACGGTGCACCTCCTCCGCCAGGGTGGCGATGCGGGCATAACCGGTGAAGGCGAAGAAAAGCAGTGCGGCAGCTTCTGCGATGCCGGAGGTACCAAAGGGGGCGAAGGGGGTGAAGTTGCGCTTCTCCACTGCCGGGATCCCGCTGAAGACAAGGTAGAACAAGGAGAGTAGGGTGAAGGTCACAATCACCAGGTTCAATAGTCCCGCCTTCTTGATGCCGAAGAGGTTGACCACCGTCAGGAGGATCACCGCCATCACTGAGATGAGCATGGGAGAAGCTACCGGCAACAGTTGGTGAAAATAGTTGCCAAAGCCGATGGCCACCACCCCGGCGGCAGAGAGCTTGCTGATCAGGAACATCCAGCCGGCAGAGAAGCCGAAGGAGGGCGACAGCAGCTGGTAACCATACTCGTAGGTACCCCCCGAGTGGGGATAAACCGCAGCCAGCTGTGCAGAACTCAGCCCGTTGAAGGAGGCGATGACGCCCGCGATAATCAGTCCCACGATAAAGGCAGGACCTGAGACGCCCGCAGCGACACCTGTCACAACGAAGATGCCGGCACCGATGATCGCACCCAGCCCAACGCCCACCGCATCTTTCAGCGTAAGTGCACGCAGCAGTTCATTCTTTTTTCTCATCTCTCTTAATTTTTATTTACACTTCATTCAACAAAAAAAGTGTGATCCGGTTCACGCTGTCGGTTTGGGAAACCACCGCCGGGTGTTATTGGCGATCCGCACCAGCATCAGCATCACCGGCACCTCCACCAGCACACCCACCGTGGTGGCCAGCGCGGCACCCGACTCCAGGCCGAAGAGCGAGATGGCTACTGCCACCGCCAACTCAAAGAAATTGCTGGCACCGATCATGCCGGCAGGGGCAGCCACGTCGTGTGGCAGCCTCCACGCCTTGGCCCATCCGTAGGCAATGAAGAAGATCAACACCGTCTGGATAACCAGCGGGATGGCGATCAGCAGGATATGGAGCGGGTTCTGCAGGATGGTGTCGCCCTGGAAGGAGAAGAGGATGATCAGGGTGAGCAGCAATCCCCCCACAGTGATGTGGTTAAATTTCTTGATAAAGACATTGTTGAAGTAGTCGATACCCCGCCTTTTTACCACGTAGATGCGGGTGAGCATGCCGGCCAGCAGCGGTACCACCACGAAGAGCACCACAGAGAGAAAAAGCGTATCCCAGGGGATGGCAATACCGCCGATGCCGAGCAGCAGCCCCACAATCGGCACGAAAGCGACCAGGATGATCAGGTCGTTCAACGCCACCTGTACCAGCGTGTAGGCTGCATCTCCCTTGGTGAGATGACTCCATACAAACACCATGGCGGTACAAGGTGCGGCACCCAGCAGCACCGCACCGGCCAGGTACTGGTCGGCCAGTTCAGCCGGAATGAGCGACTTGAACAGCACAAAAAAGAAAAGCCAGGCGATGGCGAACATCGTGAAGGGTTTGATCAGCCAGTTGGTCACCCCTGTAATCAGAATCCCCTTCGGTTTGCTGCCCACGTTCTTCACGCTGTTGAAATCGACCTTCAGCATCATCGGGAAGATCATCAGCCAGATCAGGATGGCCACCGGGATGGAGACATTGGCGTATTCAAACAGGTGGAGTGTAGCCGGGACAGAAGGGATATATTGTCCGATGAGGATGCCCGCTGCGATACAGCCGGCCACCCAGAGGGTGAGATAACGTTCAAAAAAACTGATGCCTTGATTTTTCTGTTTCATTGGATTTCCGTCTGATAGAATTGGGTGAAACCTTCTTTGATCTCATCTCTGATGCGACGAAACTCGCTCAGCACAAACGCATCACTACCGGTCACTTTTGCCGGATCCTCAAAACCGATATGGAGACGCTTCTTCACCTTGCCGGTAAAAACAGGGCAGTTCTCGTTGGCATCACCACAGACGGTAATCACATAGTCCCACGCTTCATTGATATAGTCATCCACCAGGGTGGGACGATGGCTGCTGATGTCAAGCCCTACTTCGCCCATCACCCTCACCGCCAGAGGGTGAACCTCTGGTGAGGGCTTGGTGCCCGCGGAGCGAACCTCAATGTTTGCATCGAACGATTGCAGAAAGGCGTGTGCCATCTGGCTGCGGCAGCTGTTGCCGGTACATAAAATCAGTATCTTCATCTTATTCTGGATTAATAGGTTTTTTTAATGTCATGTGTTGCAACTGAAACGTGTTGCAGACGTTTTTTAAAAGAAGGTACCATAGACCAGCCCGGTGAAGGTGGCCATGATCATCACCAGCACCACGTAAACGAGGGTCTTCTTCGTACCCATCACCCCGCGGATAACCAACATGTTGGGCAATGAGAGCGAGGGACCGGCAAGCAGCAGCGCTAGGGCAGGACCTTTACCCATGCCACTGGCCAGCAGTCCCTGCACAATGGGTACCTCGGTGAGCGTGGCAAAATACATAAATGCCCCGGTGAAGCTGGCGAAGAAGTTGGAGAAAAGCGAGTTTCCCCCTACTGCCCACTCGATCCACTCGTTGGGCACCACTCCGGGGATGGCCACATTGTCGTGTGTCGATCCCAGCAGGAAACCGGCGGTCACCACGCCGATGGCCAACAGCGGCATGATCTGCTTGGCAAAACCCCAGGCCGAAAGAGTCCACTCCCTGTTCTCCTCATCGTTCCGGTCGAAGAGGGTCACGAGCGAGAGAACAGCGATACCCACCACCATGGGTACCAGCGGCACCATCTTGGGGTTGAAAATAAACTTGCTGGCAAGGAGTGCTGAAAGCGCTGTCGCAGTCACCCCCAGCAACACCCATTGCCATTTAATTTTTAGTACCTTTATCAGTGAGTATGCCAGCATCAGCCCCAGGAAACCGGTGATATACCACTTATAAGAGTAGAGATGAAACCAGACGCTCGATTGGTCATCCGATGCAGGTGCACCCCAGTTAGCAGCCACCAGGATCAGTATCAGTGTGAAGAAATGAAACATGGTATGCGTTATCGGCCGTTTGGGGGGCGGTGCCTCGAAGTTCATCTGTTCCTCCTGCTTTGCCTTCTCCTCCTTGCGGTAAATAAAGGCCATGGTCAATCCTATGACCACGGAGAAAAGGATGGCTCCGACCATGCGGGCGATGCCCATCTCCGTGCCGAGGATGCTCCAGGTGAGGATGATGGAGAGTATGCTGATGGCCGGACCCGAGTAGAGAAACGCCACCGCCGGTCCCAGACCCGCGCCCCGCTTGTAGATGCTGGTGAAGAGCGGGAGGATGGTGCAGGAGCAGACCGCCAGGATGGCTCCCGACACCGATGCCACGGAATAGGAAAGCCACTTCTTCGCGTTCGCCCCGAAGTAGCGGATCACCGACCCCTGGCTGATGAATACCGCAATCACCCCTGCAATGAAGAATGCCGGCAGCAGGCAGAGGATCACATGCTCCTGCGCGTACCACTTGGAGAGGTCGAGTGTGGCGTCAATGGCGGTCATGAAACGCTCTTTGCCGATGGGCAGAAAGAAGATCACCCCGAAGATAAGGACCATCCAAACCAGGTATTTCAACTCTTTTTTTGATTCCATTGATATCTGTTTTAAGAACACAACTGCAAGTTATATAGACGGCGCAGTTGCGTTGTGGCTGACGAGAGGAGGCTTAAAGCCCCAGTACCTTCCTGATCTCCGCTTCGGAGGGCACATGCCCCTTCAGCTTCACTTCTCCTTCGACCACCACTGCCGGTGTCGTCATCACGTTATACTTCATGATCTCCATGATATCCTCCACCTTGCGGAGCGACACCTCAGTTCCGGTCTGCTCCACCACTTTCTTGATGGCGTCGTAGGTCAAAACACATTTCTTGCAACCGGGTCCCAATACCAATACTTCCATAATTATTTTTTTTGTCGTTCTATAATTTGTTCCTTTAAATCTTTCTCAGAGGTTTTGTATGATGTAATAAACGCCCACCATGATAAACAGTGCTGCCACCACACGTTTAAACCACTTCTGGAAACTGTTCATCCTGTTGTAAAACTTACCGATATTGCTCACGCTGTATGCCAGCAGCCAGGCGATGATGATCACCGGGAGCCCTGTTGCGATGGCGAATATCGGTGGCAGGAGCAGTCCCGATGCAGAGGCAATCGTCATGGGGATCAATCCCCCGAAATAGAGCATCCCGCTGTAGGGACAGAACGCCAGCGCGAAGAAGAGTCCCAGTAGAAATGCATCCCAGAAGGTTTTCTTCCCCTTTTTCCTTTCGATCCTCTCAGTCATCTTCCCCACCCCGGGCAGGTTCAGCCGGATGAGATCGAGCATGAAGATACCGATCACCAGCAAGGCGATACCGAGCCAGATACCGCCAACACCCTGCAATGCAGATGCAATCCTGAACTGGCTGGCACCAAAATAGAAGAGAATGCCCAGTGCGGTATAGGTGAACATCCTACCCAGGGTATAGAAGAGGCCGTTGAACAGCACCTGCCTTTTGATATCGATATCTTTGCTCAGATAGGCGGTGGCAGTGATATTCGTAGCCAGGGGGCAGGGACTGATGGCTGTCATCAGTCCCAGTAGGAACGCAGTGAGCATCGGCCAGCCGGAGGCTTCGGTCATACTCTGCAGTAATTCCATCATGTTATGCGCTGTTTTTACGAAAGTCTACGTTCAATCTCTTCCTGCAACATCCCGCTCACCCCTTCCGGATTGGCAAACGCCTTCTGCGTGATGTCGACGTGGTCATCACCCTTCGCAACGATGAGTGCGTTCCAGGTGACACCATACTGTTCCACCAATCCCTTGTTGGCGGCATCATCGGTCGGCACCTCGACGAAACGGACCTGCTCCTGCTCACCATAGATGGCGGCGACCGACTCACGGGCTGCCTTCTCCACTGCGACACAGGTCTTGCAGCGTTGTGAGCCGTGAAAATAATAGACATAAACCACTAAAGGATCAGCAGGTGTAACTGTTTGTTCTGTTGAATGATCAGCCGCTCTCTCGGCGGCAGGATTACTGGTTCCCGCCTGCTTGCTGCTCCCGCTTACGCAGGAAATCAACAGAAAAGCGGATAAAATCAGAAAGAGAATTTGTTTCATCGGATTGATATTTGTTGATTTCTAACAATAACTCTCAACCTTGGCTACATGGTCAATAAAGCCACCCAGCAACTCCCGCGCCGCCGCCCAGTTCTCCTGGTGGATACAGTACTTCACCATGGGAGGTGTAATCTCTCCCTTGATCAGTCCCGCCTCTTTCAATTTGTTGAGGTGTTGCGAAAGGGTGCTCTTGGCTACCGGGATCACTTCCGACATATCGCCGTGGTAACAGCAACTCTGACCGGCCAGCATCTGCAAAATGGCGATGCGTACCGGATGGGCTAGCGCCTTGGCGATGCGAACCAACTGCATCTGATCTTCTGTAAAGGGTTGTTTTGACATATTAATTGTTTCTGTTTCGATTGAGTAAAACATTACAGTTCGCAAATATACGAACTGAAAACCAATTCGCAAATATTCGAACGAATTTTTTCTTTTTTTTCGTATCTTTGCAGCTGTTTTTAGGTTATCATTCAAATCGGGGAGCAGTTTTCACTCCCCTTAATTCTGACTGACAGATGGGTTATTCACTCTCCACCATGCTGGGCTCCAACAAGGGAGTCAGCTACAAAACAGAGATTTTATCGGGACTGACCGTTGCGGTCGCCCTTGTGCCGGAGGCGATCGCCTTCGCCATGATCGCAGGCTTCTCACCTCTCTCCGGCCTTTATGCTGCCTTCGTGATGGGCCTTGTCACCTCCATCCTCGGGGGACGACCTGCCATGATCTCGGGTGCCACCGGAGCCATCGCGGTGATCTTCCTGGGACTGATCACAGAGTTGAGGACAGTAACGCCGGGTATCGGCAGTGCGGAGATCATGCAATATGTCTTTGCCACCGTGGTGCTGGGGGGGCTTTTCCAGATTGCTGCCGGCCTGCTGAAACTGGGTAAGTTCATCCGCCTGGTGCCCCACCCGGTGATGTTGGGCTTCGTGAACGGTCTGGCCATCATCATATTCCTTTCCCAGATGCCCACCTTCACCGCCATCATCGAAAACAATGCAGCATTGCAATCGCTCTTCTACGGAGGAGGTGTCACCGGGGGTGATCTCTTTCACAGCGGCATGCGGGAGCTGGCCACGATGGTGGGTCTGGTGCTGCTGACCATCCTGATCATTTGGAAGCTGCCACGCTACACCACCGCGGTGCCCGCCTCACTGGTGGCCATTGTGGTGGTTTCGGCACTGGTGATCTTCCTGGGGATCCATACCACCACGGTAGCCGACACCCTGAACCCTGGGGAGACCATCCGAGGGAGCTTTCCGCCCTTCGGAATACCGCAGATCCCGTTTAACGGGGAGACATTGATGCTGATACTGCCCTATGCGGCCATCCTGGCGGGGGTGGGACTGATTGAGAGTTTACTGACACTCAATCTTATCGACGAGGTGACCGAGACACGCGGCAACGGTAACAGGGAGTGCATCGCCCAGGGTACAGCCAACATTGCCTCCGGCTTTCTCTCCGGCATGGGGGGCTGTGCCATGATCGGCCAGAGTCTGATCAACACCTCATCCGGCGCCCGCACCCGCCTCTCCGGCATCTTTGCATCCTTGATGCTGCTGGTCTTCATCATGTTCGGCTCAGGCTTAATCGAGAAGCTTCCGATGGCAGGACTCACCGGTGTGATGATCATGGTGGCCATCGGCACCTTCGAGTGGGCCAGCTTCCGCACCTTCCGCAAGATGCCGGTCTCAGATGTCTTCGTGATGGTGCTGGTGACAGTGATCACCGTGGTGACGCACAACCTGGCGATGGCGGTGCTCACCGGCATCATCTTCTCGGCGCTGGTCTTCTCCTGGGAGAACGCGAAGCGGATCCGTGCCAGGAAGAGCGTGGATGAGGAGGGTGTCAAGCATTATGAGATTTACGGACCCCTCTTCTTCGGGTCGGTGAAAGCGTTTGCAGAGAAATTCGACCCGCTGAACGACCCGCGGGAAGTGATCATCGACTTCCGGGAGAGCCGCATCACCGACATGTCGGCCATAGAGGCGGTAAACAACGTCACGCAGCGCTACCGCAAGCAGGGCAAGCGGGTACACCTACGCCATCTCAGTGACGACTGCAAACTGTTGCTCCGCAACGCCGACGCAATCATCGACGTGAACGTGCTGGAAGACCCAACATACAAGATTCCGGTGAACAATCCAAAGAAACTGATAAGATAACAGTACAAATGAAAGAGTGGGTCAAGCTATTAAAGAATCACCCGTTGCTGATGTCCTACGGGTTCTTCTTTAACTTTTTTTCCTCCTTCGGGCAAACCTTCTTCGTCTCCCTGCTGGTTCCCTTCTGGATTATTGAGATCGGAATCACCAACAGTGAGTTCGGCAGCATGTACGGACTGATCTCTGTCACCTCAGCCCTCACCCTGCCCCTCTTCGGCCGTTACATTGACCTGATGCCACTGCGTCGGTACAGCCTGATCATCTTCATTGGGCTGATCATCTCCGTAGGAATGCTCACCACTGCCAACAGCTTCCTTCTCCTGCTGGGAGGCCTCTTCCTTGTAAGGCTCTTCGGCCAGGGACTGATGACACACACCGCCTCCACCGGCATTGCCAAGCTGTTTGACAGGGAGAGGGGCAAGGCGCTCGCCTTCACCTCCCTGGGGCATCCCGCCGCGCAGCTGATTCTGCCCTTCCTCTTCGCGTTGGTGAGTGCACTGGTCAGCTGGCGCCTCTCACTGATCCTGCTGGCACTGTTCTCGCTCTTCCTGATGCTGCCGATGATCATACGCATCACCCCCGACAAGGAGAAGGTGAACACCTCTTCACAAAATGGATTTGGCAATAAGGGCAAGAACCACTTCCTGCTGAGCCGCACCTTCTGGCAGATCGCTGCCAACATCTTCCTGATGCCTTTCCTCAGCACTGCCATCATGCTATACCAGTACACCATCGCGGAGCAGAAGGGATGGGAACCCTCCTGGGTGCTCTTCTCCTTCTCCTTCTTCGCCATCTTCAACGGCCTCTCTATCTTCTTCTCCGGCGATCTGATCGACCGCTACAGCGGCATCCGGCTCTTCCCATACTACCTCCTGCCAGCCCTGGCAGGATTCACCGCGATGACATTGTTCGACAACAAGTGGATCTTCCCGCTCTTCTATGGGTTGCTGGGAATCTCGTCGGGCCTGGGAAGCACCGTCAAGACGGCGGTGCAGGCGGAGGTGTACGGCACCGCCCAACTGGGACAGGTGCGCAGCTACCTCTCCACCATCATGGTACTGGGTACCGCCGCCGGCCCCCCGGTACTGGGAACCCTGCTCGATACCCAATTCTCAATAAGCCATGTCATGCTCTCGGCAGCCCTGCTGACGGTGGTGGTCTTTTTGGTCAGCCTGCTGATGAAAGTGAATAGAACAACTTAACGCCATCCGAAGAGCAACGGAAAGAGGAAGGTTACAATCACTGTCCAGAGGGCGTAAAGGGGCAGGTAACGGGCAAGGGTCAGCTCCACCCGCCGGATCTCCTTCCCCTTGAACAGTACCCTCCAGAGGTCAACCGTCATGAGAATCAGGTTTACCAGTACCAACAGGTTGGCACCCAGCACCGCTGTCCGGTTGGGAGTGAAGCCATACTCACCGAGGCGGTAGAGGATAGCCGACAAGGCGATCAGGTCGATGGCCAAGGTGACGATGGAAAGCAAGAAGAGAATCCACTCGCTGAACCGCTGCCGCTTACGGTGCGACATGCCTGTGACCGTGAAAACGATGATCGCTGTCACTCCCAATAACATCAGATTGAATATCAAAAGGAACTCCCGGTCGGAATAGGGATCCTTCCCGGCAGCCACGATTGCAACCAGGAAGATCAGGAGTGTGAGCAGCACAAGGGGACTGAATATCGCGGCGATGACCGGCGCAATCCTGTTGGTCAGCGAGGTATAGCTCCTGATGATAAAGGTGGCCACGATGGGAGCTGCCACAAGACCAACAAGCGCCACGTTCTCCATGTAGAGATCTTCAATCAGAATGTCGATGGCGGAAAAGAGCCCGATGGTCAGGCCGGAAAGCAATGCCCCCGCGATCAGGATGAGCGCTGTCAGGATGGCCAGGTCACCATTGTAGCGGATGTAACCGACCCGCCGCGCAAGGTCTTTCCGGTCGAACCCGATAAATATCAACCCATAAAATGACCAGAGCACCAGCGGCAGATGAATATAGGCCAGCAGAACCGAATCACTCCCCTCCCCCTCCGGCAGCAGGTTGATATAGAGTGCCGACAGCGCGTAAACCAACAAGGAGATGCCCCCAAGTAACCAGTTTTTATCTTTCCCGGCAAGGAAAAGATAGAGCGATAGTCCGGCAAAGACGATGATACCGATATGCTTCGCGTAAAAAGTCTCCTCGTCTGGATCAAAGCCTGCAAGCAGTGGTATCTTCACCAAAAGGGCGGCGAGCAAACAGCCCGCAAGCATCGGCAGCAGCTCTTTCCACTCTGTCTTATGGTTCAAATCTGTTTCCAAAATTTTTGTCTGATAAATGTGATGTTACGAAATTGGTATCTTTGTATAACTTCCTCTGTCACCATTCCGGGTCAGGACTGCAAAAGATTTTCAATGGCATGAATGTGTTTCGTGAATGCCTTTTTACCCAGGGGCGTGGCACTGTAACGGGTCAGCGGCTTGCGATCCAAAAATGATTTAGAGAAGGTGATGTAGTTGCTCTTCTCCAATGAGCGCAGGTGGCTGGCCAGGTTGCCGTCAGTGACACCAAGCAGCTCCTTCAGCGAGGTGAAGTCGAGTTGCTCGTTCACCATCAGCGCTGACATGATGCCCAGCCGGATCCTGTTCTCGAACGCCTTGTCCAGATCTTTCAGAAACTCCTTCACACCCCTCCCCTTTGACGTTGAATCAACAGCCCATACACCATCTGAAAAAGGCCAAAGCCAAGCATCCAGATGTAAAGGCTCTGACCGATAAAAATGAGAGCCAGCAACCCCAGCAGAATCTCCGCCAACCCCAGGTAGCGGATGTGGCTGAGGGTATAGTGACTACCGTTCACCAACGCCAGCCCATAAAAGATCAGTGTCATCGCCGGCAGGAAACCCACATATCCCATCCGGAGCAGAATCACACAGACTAGTCCTCCGGTAATCAACGGAATCAGCAGACTGACAAGTAGCCTTTCGGCTTGGGCATCCCACACTCGTTGGTTCTCCCTCTTGCTCTTGCGAATGGTAAACCAGAGGGCACTCACTACCGACAGCAGCAGGGTACCGCAGGCAATAAATACCAGAACCCGCATCTCATCGCCATTGATCACAACAGCCTCCCCCAGGAGATAATTACCGCGACTAAAAACCAGCTGCCCTGCCAGCAATGCTCCTGCAAACGCTATAAGACCGGTCGAGACCCCTGACAAACCACTCAACGAGAGAAAACGAGAAGAACGACTCATGATCTTCCGGATCTCACTCAAATCATTCAGATATTTTTCTTTTTCCATTTGAAAGTACTTTGTTTTGCAAAGTAAAACATTTGCTTTTAAACTGGCAAAAAAATTGAAGTGTTTACAACCCTGTTTTAATCTATTTTAAGTGTATTCCGATTTTCAGATAGGCAAGACATCGGAGGGTGAGGCTGTCTCAATATACAAATGAGATGGCCTTTTCTCATCCCACCCACTAAGATTCGCCTTATATGGCTTTTTACTGCGTATCATTTCAGTCGTAACTGACTCTAATCTGGTTCGAATCTATTAGAACGAGATTAGAACCATATTAGAACGAGATTAGAACGAGATTAGAACCAGTAACGAAGAAAGTAGATTGTTTCTTCCTGAAACAGGGCTACTCATACTGAAGCGTATAAACAGAAAAAGGCCGTCTCATGTAATATTATGAGACAGCCTCAAAGAAGGTGGACACGCTGATTCTCCTCCAAATATAGGCAAAAGACAATCTGTTCATCCGTATAGATCAGGGTGATGGACAAGCAGGTGGAGAGTTTGAAAAGGGAAAGAAGATGGAGAAAATCTTGCAGCAGCGGGCAAAATCAGAATGGGTAGCCGATGGCGAAATGGAAGGCGAAGTCGCGTCCAAAGTTTGGTTTGAAGATTGTCCAGCGGGAACCCACCGGGAGTGCGGGGTTGTGGGCCTTCATGCCACCGTCCACACGAATGAGCAGGAAGTTGAGATCGAATCGTATTCCCAGGCCATAGGCTACGGCCAGCTCCTTGTAGAAATTGCTCCACTCAAAGAGTCCGCCCGGCTGTTCACTATACTCGCGGATGGTCCAGATGTTGCCGGCATCCACGAACCCTGCCAGCTCGATCAATTTGGTGAGCTTACGACGGTACTCCAGGCTGAAGTCCAGTTTCACATCACCTACTCTTCGCCCGAAATCGGAAAGCGTGGAATCGTTGTTGTAGGATCCCGGCCCCAAGGTACGGGTGCTCCAGCCTCTCACGCTGTTGGCTCCCCCACCGAAGTAACGTTTCTCAAAGGGCAGGATGGTGGAATTGCCGTAGGGATAGGCAACACCAATGGCGGCATGGGCAGCGATCGTGCGCTGGTCATCAATGCGGTAGGTAGGAGCGAAATCAATATCCCCCTTGACGTACTCGGCATAGGGGATTTTGAAGAACTCGTAGAAGCCACGGCTGTTCTGCTCACCCCCACCCAATCCTGTGACGATGCGGGGCAGCCATCCGGCTACCTCCACTCCGGAGCGGATGCGGAAGGGTATCTTGGGCATAGCACGCCGGCCTATACGGTTATAATTGGTATAGGTTAGGTTATAAGCAGTGCGGACGATCAGTTGCTCATCATAACTGTAACGCAGAATCGGATTTGCCTCCTCACTCAGGTATAGTTCCTTGAAACGTTCCGACGACCAGGGCATTCGCACATAGGTGACGCCCATCGGTTCCAGCACATGCAACAGCTTCCACTCCATGGAAGACCATTGAAAACGGGTGGAGAGGTTGAAGAATTGCCGGAAGTACTCGGGACGTTTTTGAAAATTGGCACCTATGGCATATTCTGTAGAAGCAGAAGGCTGGTCCTGAAGTCGTTTCAACATCCAAGGGAGCAGCAGTTGCGGAATGGAAAGAAACACCTCTGCTCCATATTCATAGTAACTGTTGTCCAACAGGTCGAGACTATCAGTGGGACGGATAAACTCGTAGGCGGCATTGAGTCGCACCCTGAAGGTCTCCCCTCCCCTGAGGAAGTTGCGATGCTCGTAAGTAACATTGCTGGCCACCCCCAGGTCCCCAGCCGAGTTGGTGCCATCCACCCCGAACTGCAGGTAATGGAGGTTGCCCGGGTAGAGGGTGATGCGCGAATCGATCATGCTTGAGTCGTTCCGTTGCATCCGCTGCATATTTATTGCGGTCTGGTTTACCGGTCCCATGCCGTTGAGGGAGGAGTAGGAACGTTCCACGATCCTGTCGGAATAAAGTCTTCCGGGGCGGATGAAGGTGTTATAGTAGACCGCTTTTGGCAGGAGGAATGGTTCTTTTTCAGAGATGATCTGCAAGCCGCGATAGTAGGTAGTGTCGAGTTGATGGCGACGCGTGGAGTCACTCAGTAAAGCCTCATTCACTCCGTTGATCACAGTCACTTCACCTATCGTGTACTGCTTATGACGTGTGGTGTCACTGGGATTGTTCAGCGCCAGTGTCACATCCACCTGGTGATCGCCCACAGTGGTGTCCGCCATGAAGTATAAATCATCTTTCACAAAGTCGTAATAACCCCTGTTTCGCAAGATTGTGGTCAGGTTTTCCCTTCCCTCCTCCAGTACACCCAGATCGAAGAGGTCACCCTCTTTGATGATCTCCGGTCGACGGGTGCTTTGCAGGATGTTATGGATGGTGGTATCGGCTGAGCGTATGGTGTCGCGGAACGAGAGGATGCGGTGTGGTTCATGACCTGTAACCAGGAAGGAGATCTCCGCTTTTTTATCCCACTTCACCACGGAAGTGTCAACCTCTGCATTGAGATACCCCTTGTTGTTGAGATGCAAGCGGATCTGTTCGGCAGAAATTTCAGCAAGTTGCTCGTTGAAGAGCACAGGTGGTTCTCCGTAACGAAGGAGCTGACGGTTGAGCCAGGTGGAGTCGTTGTCGGGGATGTTGTACATGTGCAGTTTGAACTTACCGATCACCGGCATGGAGGAATTGGGGCGCTGACGCAGATAAGGTTTAAGAGCAGAGCCACCGATACCGTTCACATCTGATTCAATCTTCACCTGGTTCAGGAGATAACTGCCTTCAGGCACCTTCTTCGTCACATTACATGCGACAAGCAACAGAGACATTATGACAATGACATATTTCCTCATAAGACGCTATTCTTTCTCTTCCTTCCTTCTGGTCACACGAAAATCGAACAGTTCACGGAACGAGCGGGCTTCCTTGGTCACCACCACCCCTACGCCCTGCGTGGTGGGTGTCCGCCGGTAGAAACGCTCGTTGGCACGGTTAAAAGCACGGATCATGAACCAGTTGTTGATGTCATACTCCAGTTCAAACTCGCCCATAAAAGCCTGCTGAGTGGCCAACATGCTGTTGTCGCCATAGCTCAGGTTGGTGGTGATGCGCAAACGGTCATTGAGCAGACGGGTGGAGACATCGACCCCCATCCGCACATTGTCGAGTGTACCATCTACCGACTCCAGGTTGGTGCTGATGGACCAGTTGTCGCTCAGCGCACTGGCAAAAAGTGCATCCAACCCCCTTGCGAGTGTGTTGGCTGCAAATCGGCTGAAGACTGAAGGACCGAAATTCATATCCGGTGATCCCTCGGAAGGGATGAAACTGCCGGTGGTGGCGAGGTAGGCGAACTGGAGGATCTTGGTCTCCTCAGTATTGATGAAACTGTTCACCCGTTGCTGAATATCATTCGAGCTCTCCGGAAGCTCGATGTCGTATTGCAAGTCCATCGCCTCCAGGTCGCCCAGGATATGCAGCAGTGCATTCACCGGCACGCGGGTATTGGCCAGCTCGGTTGTGAAGGTGGGGCTGAGTGCTGCAAGGTCGGCTTTCACCGGCAGGTACGCGGTGATGTTGAACTGTGTGTTGAGCGGGTTGCCCTCCATGGTGAGACGGCTCCCTTCACGGATGTTAAAATCGATTGTTCGCAGGTTCTGCAGGTTGTAATGAAACTTTCCGCTGTTGATCACATAATCACCATACAGTCGTACCGGTGGAGTAGACCGTGAATTGAAATCCACGTTTACCTCTCCCTCACCACTCACTTCAAGCGCGTTGCCCGTAGTTGGGTCGAGTACCACCGCAGCCTCGAGCATGGGGGTAAGGTTAACCGTGGCACGCATTACGATGGGAATGCCTGATTTGAGGCGCGACTGGGATTTCTCATTCTCACCATTGTTCTTTTTCAGGAAAGCAAGCGAATCGTTCTCCTGTGGTGTATTGATGTACACGATGCCGCTGTACTCGGTAGCACGAGCCGTCTGAGGCAATACCACCGTCACCTCCGAACGGCTGGAACTGTAAAGATTCCCGCTGCCAAAAATCCCTTCTGATGAACCGTTCACGGTTAAATCACCTGAAAGACGCAGGTTACCGTAAGCCATCATATCTGTACGGTTCTCATTGTTGAGCAACATGAAGTCGTTCATCCGGATGGAGGCATTGTAAGCCATCCCCCCGAAGTTGGAGTGCAACAGGTTGAGGTTGACAGTGGCCCTGTTGTTGTTCTGGTCACGGATCACCAGGTTGCGCAATCCCACGTTGTCAGGGTTGATATCGATTGTATCCGAAACGGAGTAGGCGACATTGGTAAAGGCTACCCTCATCTCACCATTGTCGATACCCAGCCAACCCCGGGTGATTGGAGCCGAGGGCTTGCCGGTAATGGCGACCTCTGAATTAAGAAACCCTGACAGTTCACTAAAAATATTTGAGGTAAGTGGTTGAACTGCTTTCAGGTCAAACTCCTGAATATGGAGGTTGACGTCCATCGGCAAGGGACTCTTCTCACCAAGCGGAACATAACCGGTGAGATCGAGCAGGTGTTTCCGGTCGTTGACGAGGTAAGCATTCAGGTCAAGACCGGAGTAGAGGTTGTCCCAGTTGGCTTCAATTGTGAAGGTGCCAATGGTATCATTGTAGACAGTGATGTCTTCAATGCGTAAGTCCTCGGTGTGTACCATGGGACTCTCCAGCATCTGCCGCACATAGATATCACCTTTGATGGAACCGGCAAAGTTCGATATGTTGAATGCTGCAAGAATGTTGGCGAGTTCAGTGTTGTTGAAGAAGACTCTTATATATTCGGCCTCATTTTTCGAAGCAACACCCTCGATCCCCAGCAGCAACATGTTTTCTTCCCTCAAACCGAAGTTATCGATTGTGATCCGATCCTTGCTATAGGCGATGGCAGCATCGTTGATATCCACCCTCTTCCCATTAAACATAAGGCTGGTGGGGTGGATCCGGATATCGGAAGCAAGTTGATCGGCTTCATCGCGCATGAAATCCATGGAGATTTGTATCTCCCCCTCCGCGTTGGTTTTCCCCTGTTCGAGATCGATAAAGATATGGTTATCCAGCCTGTTATCAGCAGCATCACTATCCAGGCGAACATTGATGAAACCGTTATCCTGCACCAGGTAGCTGTTCACATTCAACCCTATTCCGTTTAAAACGTCCGTCCGCAAGTCCAAACGTGTCTCACGGATATCGCTGTTGCCCATCATGAGTCGTGGCAGATACCCTTCAATCAGCAAAGGCTCATCGGCCGCCATATTCACCGTTCCCTTCAATGTGGCATGCTCTACGTTATATGCCGGTAAGCCAAAGGCAAAGGAGAGATCTTCGGTGTTCTTTATCAGCAGGTTTAACTGGAAATTGTTATTCCGTGTCACGGATTGATCCTGCGCAACAATCAGGGAAGGAAGATGAGGTTGCAGCACCTGCATCACCTCACGACCGATGCTGGAGAAATAGTAATCACCACTCAATTCGGCCTCCAGGAAGGAGGAGTAGACCTGCAGTTTTTTCCCTTCTCCGCTGTCGCCCAGTGCCTGCAGGTAGATGGGGCCGGGGTTATAGATGAAATTGCTGTCACTCAATGATGTGTTGTCGATCACCAGTGTACCTACCATCTCGTCGATCGTGCGACCTGTAAACTCACCGTCGAGGGTAAGACTCACTCTCGGATCTTTCCAATGATCCATCATGAGAAAAGGACGCAGGTCAAGCTGATCGACGCTTCCTTCCACGTCGAAACGCAATTCCTCACCAAAGGTGATGTCACCCATTAAATCCAGCGTGTTGCGTTCACCCTCGCGCCTGATCTGTGCCGTGACATTGTCACCGCTGTAGCTGCCTGCAAAATTGACCCCGGTATAATGATACCCCTTATAATAAGCCGATTCAAGGGTGCCATTGGCATCCACGGTAACCAGTGACGGCTCAATCGTCAGCTTCACTTCTGACGAAAGGGATGCATCCCCCAGGCCGGTCTTCTCACCAAGGATATTTGCCAGACGAATCTCATCAGCCCGCACCGGCCCCTCGAAGGTCATCAGCTTGAAACCGTTGCGGATTGCCCCCCTGCCGTTCATGCTCACCTCACCCTGTTCGGTTAAGACGGAACCCTCATAACGGAAACTGTTCAACCGGCCATCGGCCTTCAAGCGGAGATCCATGTCTCCCAGCGCCAACAGCTGCTGTGGCGATGCAAAACCGGGAGGCCCTATACGGATAAAAGACTCCAGGTCCTCCTGCGACACAGAGAGATCGCTAATCAACAATTGAAGGTCGCTCCGTTCAAAATTACGGTAATCTTCAATCTTACCGGTGAAGTTGATGTGGGTATCCTCACCGTAATGGAAAAGGAACTCATCAACGGTTGCCTCCGGGAGTTCGCCCTCGGCTTTCAGGTCAAAAGAGATTGGTTTGTGGAGATGTAACAATCTGGAAGAGAAGATAGCAATATCCCTTGGGTCACTCTTTTCACTCTGGGCTTTCACGGCAAACGCCTGGCTCTTCCGGTCGAAGGAGGCATCAGACACCTCGAGCTCAGTATTGTTGAGATGGAGCTGCAGTCCATCACTCTCAATCCTGGTACCCTTTCCCACAACGGAGGCCTTGAGGTTGTAAAGAGTTAATCCGGCATTCACCTCTGTGAATACCATCAATGCGACCTCTGCCTGCATTTTTTCTATGCTTTCAAAATCCGCATTACCCCTGAAATTGAAGTGGTGCAGGTCGATGTGGTTCGCATTGAACTGTCCCGGGGTAGTGGGAGCCGAATCAACATGGTAATGGAGCGATGCCTCCTTGATCAAAAGCTCCTCAGCAGTGATGCGCCACTTGCTCTTTTCAACTTTCACAGTATCTTTTTCGGTGGCGAATGCATCGATAAGGAACTGAAAGTTAAATGGTTCGTTGGGAGACGGACGATGCACGTTTGCCACCAGATTCTCCAGTCCAGCTTTCTGTACGTAGACCCTTTTTTTCAGCAGCTCCAGCGCATGAATGCGCACAGCTATCCTGTCGGCATAGAGCAGTGTATCCTGTTGCTGATCCTCCAGGTATAGGCCGTTCAGTTCTACCGTGTTGAACAGTTTGATACGGATCCCCTCAAGTGATGCCTCCGTTCCGATCATCGGTTTCAGCTTGCCGATGGCGATGCCCGCAGCCTTCTTCTGGAGAGCAGGAACACTCAATGCGATGTAGAGTATGATATTAACCAATATAACACTTACAACGATGATCGCGAGTATGCGGGCTGTTTTCTTTACCAATGTGATGGTACCAATTGAGGGTTCAGGACTTGATTTGTTTCTGTTGCAATGATACGAAAAAATGGCTAATAGCACTTTGTTTCAGTGCTATTTTTTAACCTAAATAGAGTCTTCTTTCATTTTTTTCCATAACAAGGAACTGTCGCCGTAACTGAGGAAGCGATACCCCTCCTTCAAGGCATAGTTGTAGATCTTCTTCCAATCATCCCCCACGAAAGCGGCAATCAACAAAAGCAAGGTGCTCTGTGGTTGGTGAAAGTTGGTGATAAGTGCGTCAGGGAAGTGAAAGCCATAACCCGGTGCAATAATGATCTGGGTATTGGCCATCAGACGCTGCTCACCCGTTCTGTCAAGGTAGTTGAGAATTTTTTGCAGTGCACTGGACGGTGGAATTGTGACCTCCTCCTCATAAGGTTCCCACTGCATCACGCTCAATTGATGAGGTTGCAGGTCAGGGTGGTCCAGCAACTTCCTGCCGATATAATAGAGACTCTCCACCGTGCGCAGAGAGGTAGTGCCCACCACAACTAGCTTTCCCTGATGATGCAACAACTTCTCAATGGTCTCACGTTCCACCGAGATAAACTCGGTATGCATCTCATGATCTGCAATGGTCTCACTCTTCACCGGTCGGAAGGTACCTGCACCCACATGGAGTGTAACCTCGGCAGTCTCTATCCCTCTGGCGTAAAGTCGCTCCATCACCTCCGGTGTGAAATGCAGTCCGGCGGTAGGAGCCGCAACAGAACCCTCAATGCGTGAATAAACGGTTTGATAAGTCACCTCATCCTTTTCTTCCGAAGGCCTGTTCAAATAGGGAGGAATAGGCAACCGACCTGCTGCTTCCAGCAGGTCGGAGAAGGTGAACCGATCATCATTCCAGCTAAAACGAATCTCACTCTCTGTTCCGATACGTGAACTCCTCTCGGCCTGAAGCGTCACCACCCCTTTATCGGTTGGCACCTTCATTTCCAGGGGGCCCTCTTTCCACCTTCTGGCATTTCCGGTCATGCACTGCCAGGCGCAGGATTTACGCTGCTGGAAGTTGATCGCATAATCGGCCGGCAGGGAGGGCGTGAGACAAAAAATCTCAATGCGGGCTCCACCCGGCTTGTAAAACAACAGTCGGGCATGGATCACCCTGGTATTGTTGAACAACAACATACTGCCCTCAGGAAGCCTGTCGGGAAGTTCGATGAATTCGTTGGAACTGATCTCTCCCTCCTCATAAAGCAACAGCCGGGATGCATCTCTTTGAGGAAGCGGATACCTGGCGATTTTATCTTCGGGAAGTTCGTAATGGAAGCGGGATATGGGTAGATGGATAATCTCCTCTTTTTTCATTTTTTATAAACGCAAAATGGATTTTTCGTTTTAATTAATTCATTTATTCTGCAAAATTAGTCATCTTTGCAACAGCTAACAAACATAAGAGACCTCAATCGGAGATTTCCAACCCGAAATAGAAAGACTTAATTGTAACAGAAAGATCATACAAATGAAGAAATTATCGGTAGGTGACAAGGTGCGGTTTCTTAGCACAGTGGGGGGAGGTACCGTCAAAGGCTTTCTCAACAAACAGTTGGTAATGGTGGAGGACGAACATGGGTTCGACCTGCCGGTGATGATCTCTGATTGTGTGGTGGTGGAAGCCTCCGGCAACGAGAAACTGGGTCAGGTTGCCGAAAAAGAGGAACTGATTGCAAAAGAAGAAGCAGCACAAAAGACACCCGAAGCAAGGGTAACCGTCACCGACATCCCGGAAGAGACCCGTGAAGGAGAACAGATCACAGCTTGCCTGGCATTCCTGCCCTCCGATGTAAAGAATCTCTCTTCTACCGGATACGAGTGCTACTTCGTGAACGATAGCAACTACTGGCTTTTCTTCAACTACATGAGCCGTGAGAACAACAGCTGGAAGAGTCGTTACAGTGGCAGCGTGGAACCCAACACCAAAATCTTCCTGGAAGAGTTCGGAAAAGAACAACTCAATGAGATAGAGAAGGTATCGCTGCAATTCATCGCATTCAAACACAACAAACCGTTTCGTTTCAAAAACCCCTGCTCCGTGGAACTGCGTATCGACACAGTGAAATTCTACAAGCTGCACAGTTTCCGTGAGAACGATTATTTTGAAGATGATGCATTGCTCTTTTACATCATCCGTAACGATCAGCCCGAACGGGAGATACTGGTCTCGGCAGGTGAAATAGAGCGAGCACTCAGGGAGAAAGAAACTCCCGAAAGACGTCCCCGGATTCAACGCATCGAAAAAAAAGAGAAAAATGCTGTTGTGGAAGTGGATCTCCACATCGATCAGCTGATAGACACCACCGCCGGCATGAGCAATGCTGATGTACTGGAATATCAATTACAGAAATTCAATGAGGTGATGTCTGAACACCGACAAAACAAACACCAGAAAATCGTCTTTATTCACGGTAAAGGAGATGGTGTACTGAAAAAAGCCATCCTGAGTGAACTGAAGAAGAAATATCCTACCTGCTTCCATCAGGATGCATCCTTCCAGGAGTATGGCTACGGCGCTACCATGGTCACAATCAAGTAAACAACAACTACAACTACAAGTATGAAGAAATCTATCCTTTTGCTCAGTGTGATGATCCTGTTGTCAGGATGTGACATCATGAACAAGATTGGGGGTGCTTATCAGCTTTCCCAAAGTGAATATCGTTACAGGTCACTCAATAACATACAACTCTCAGGCCTCAACCTGGGTGATGCATCTGGCATTTCGCTCTCCAACCTGGCCACCATTGCCACCATCCTCTCAGGTGGATCGGGGATGCAAACCATACCCTTCAGCATGACACTCAACATGGATGTCACCAACCCTAACACCACCGCCGCTTTTCTTGATGCACTTGATTATGCCATCCAGATCAACGACATGGAGTTCGTGGAGGGTAAGATGGATATACCAATCCGCATTGAACCGGGTGAAACAAAGGTGATCGGGGTGCCTATCAGCGTGGATCTGAAAAGTATTATGAATCGCTATTCACAGGAGCGGGTGGCCAGCGAGATGAGTGGCTTCCTCGGCATCACACCAAACGAAACTTCGGTATCCGTGAAACTCTGGCCCAAATTTTACGTGGGTGAAACGCTGGTGAAAGTACCGGCCCCCATACCGGTAGTTTTCAACTTCGGCGGCAAATAGGGTTGATGATGGATAAAACCCAAAAGCAACTACGACAGGAAGCCATCGCCCGCATCCTCGGCTGCTCCTCTATCGACAGTCAGGATGAGTTGCTGCAACGTCTTGCCGAGGAGGGTTTTGAACTGACACAAGCAACCCTGTCACGTGATTTCAGGGAGATGAAGATCGCCAAGACCCCGGACAATGCAGGCAATTACTTCTATCGGTTGCCGGGCATTCAACTGTCACAAACAAGAGTGGTTAAACAGGGACTCATGTCCCCGTTTATACGTCATGGACTGCTCGGTATCGACTTCTCCGGTCAGATGGCGGTGATCAAGGTGCCGGCAGGCTATGCAAAAGGCATCGCCTGTGACATTGATGCCAATAACATCAAAGGTGTGATGGGCACTCTTGCGGGTCACGATACGGTGTTAATGATCCTCAACGAGCATGCCGAAAAATCTGATATCCTACATGCGCTGAAACTGATTTTTGATTCATAGGCCCAGTTGTGGCACCTCATCGAACAAAATGCGTGCACGACATGCGACCCCCTTTTCACGGGTCTCCATCTGGAAATGAAAATCACCCGGTGAAACCTCCTGCCTGTAAACCACTCCCTCACCCCCAAACACAATCTCTTTCAGGAAATTGACTTCAAATCGCCGGATATGATGAGACCTATAAAAGTCGAGTGAAAAGCAATCAGAGAACCACTTTATATAATTAAGGCTATTGGCATGGCTGTTGATATCGATGTCGCTATACTTCACCTGAAAATGATTGGCCTCCTCTCCCGTAACATTCGGAATGCGCCCCGGCTCACCGATTGGTGTTGATTCTTTCACCACAAAATGTTGCATTCCAGGCAGCGTGTCAAGCATCACGCTGCGTCGTGAAACCATATCAATTACCGCCCACGAAGAAGCAGCATGGCCAATCACCTTTCCTGAGCCATCAAACAGCCGGAAGTTACGGGTGGTGAAAGCAGTACCAATCTTCTCTATCCAGGTATCAATGACCAGGCTGTCGCTCTCATCCGGTATCCGATCCATATCTATTACCAGGCGTGAGAGTACCCAGGTGAAGTTGTCACTTTGCAACTCCAGCAAGCCGAAGCCGTTCTCGTCGGCATTGCGGCCGGCAGTGATCAGCACGAAGTTTGTGAGAGAACTGAGTGAGAGTCGGCGGCGGAAGTCTATATCCTGCGCTTCGATCTCGTAACGATAGGTTTTCTTTGCACTCATAAGATTTTTTCTTGACTTGATCTGCAAATGTAAGCATTATTTGCCGGAGAGCATCCTGATCAACCGGTTCAATCAGTTGCGTTGTGCAGGATTAATTTTATCGCTATCTTTGTAAGAAGCAACATAATCCGGTTACACAACTGAAAACAATGAAATCGATCAAAGAACTCTACCGCATCGGCAACGGACCCTCAAGCAGTCACACCATGGGGCCAAGGAAAGCAGCACAGCTCTTCGCAAATGCCTTCCCTGGTGCTGCTCATTTCACGGTGACCCTCTACGGCAGCCTTGCCGCCACCGGCAAGGGACATCTTACCGATGTTGCGATCATGCAGGTGTTGGAACCGTTGGCACCAACCACCATTGTATGGCTTCCATCCACCTACCTGCCCTTTCACCCAAACGCGTTGAAACTGGAAGCTTATGATGCCGGCAACAAGCTGCTCGAAACATGGACCCTACACAGTGTGGGGGGAGGTGCTCTCTCGGATGGGCAGAAGATTATCGGCCTCACCGAAGATCAGGAGAGGGACATCTACCCCATGTCAACGCTGACGGAGGTGATGGATTGGTGTGAGCGTACCGGTAAAAGCTACTGGGAATACGTGGAAGAGTGTGAAGGAGCAGGCATCTGGGAATACCTCGACCAGGTTTGGGAGGTGATGAGGGCAGCAGTAACCCGCGGTCTCGACAACGAGGGGGTGTTGCCTGGCCCCCTTGCTCTCCATCGCAAAGCTGCAGGTTATTTCATCAAGGCAAAGGGTTACAAGGCATCACTCCAGTCCAGGGGACTGGTCTTTGCCTATGCTCTGGCGGTGTCAGAAGAGAATGCCTCAGGCGGCGAGATTGTCACCGCACCGACCTGTGGCTCCTGCGGTGTGGTACCGTCGGTCCTGTTTCATCTTGAAGAGATCCGCAAGTTCAGCCGCAACCGAATACTGCGAGCCCTCGCCACTGCAGGCCTCTTTGGCAACATCGTGAAGGAGAACGCCTCAATCTCGGGTGCCGAAGTAGGATGCCAGGGAGAGGTGGGGGTTGCCTGTGCCATGGCGGCAGCAGCTGCCAGCCAGCTTTTCGGGGGTAGTCCGGCCCAGATTGAGTATGCTGCCGAGATGGGGCTGGAGCATCATCTTGGGATGACCTGCGACCCGGTATGCGGATTGGTTCAGATCCCCTGTATTGAGCGCAACGCTTACGCTGCAGCCCGTGCACTTGACGCCAACCTCTACGCATCCTTCACTGACGGTATCCACCGTGTCTCGTTCGACCGCGTAGTGAATGTGATGAAGGAGACAGGGCATGACCTGCCGTCGCTCTACAAGGAAACCGGTGAGGGGGGACTGGCCAGGGGACACACCTTCACCCATTAACCATGGAGAATGACTGTCGGAGATACTCTGCCGCAACCTTCTTTTTTCGCCGTTCATATACTTTTCCGGCATCACAACCGTTATATGAACGGTATTACGTAATCAACCAACTGTTAAAGAAAGATGATAGATTATATCAAGGGAGCGGTGGCTGAGCTGACCCCCGCCGATGTGACAATTGAATGTGGAGGGATTGGCTACAAAATGCACATCTCACTCAATACCTTTGCCGCCATCAATGGCAAGAGGGAGACCATGCTCTATGTTCACGAATCGATCAGGGAAGATGCTCACCTGCTGTTCGGCTTTGCAGAAAAGCATGAGCGGGAATTGTTTCAGCATTTGATCAGCGTCTCAGGTGTGGGACCCGGTACCGCCAGGATGATCCTCTCATCCCTGAGCTCACGTGAGTTGGAAAATGTGATCGCTTCGGGGGATGCCATTCAGCTCCAATCGGTAAAAGGTATTGGCGCTAAAACGGCACAGCGAATCATCGTGGATTTGAAAGATAAGATTCGATTCAACGACGAAAACAGTCCTCTGGCACTCCCGTCAAAAGAGGGGCTCAATGCAACGGGTCAGGCTGCGGTCTCCGCACTGGTAATGCTTGGGTTTGTACAAACAGCCTCACAAAAAGTAGTATCAAAAATCATCGGGGAAGATTCCTCCCTACCGGTAGAAGGTATAATCAAAGAAGCTTTGAAGAGACTCTGACAGTGGTCGGTTACGTAATACGCATTTTTGGCAACAAAAATCGTAAAAGGCAGTGGTCTCTTTAAAAAAGAACAACTTTTTATATACGCTCCTCATTCTGTTGCTAATGAACGGGATGATGTCGCTTTTTGCCCAGCAACAAACAGCCGGGGTAAAAACTATTGTGCGATATGATCCGTTGTCGGGGCTCTATATCTTCGAAAAGAAAATTGGAGAGCACCTGCTCTCTACCCCCACCACCATGACACGAAAGGAATACATGGCCTATCGGTTGCGGCTGATGCAGGGTGATTATTTCAGGGAAAGAGACCGGGCTACTGCCGATAACATCACTTCACACGATAGATCTTTCACGGTTACGGGTGTGCGAAAAGAACCTCAGAAACTCACTTCAATCTTCGGACCGGGTGGCGTGCAGCTCTCCAGCCAGGGAACGATGGAGATCAGTGCCGGCATGAAAAGAGATGTGACCGACAATCCCACCCTTCCCCTACGGGCCAGGAAACGCAACATATTCAATTTCGACCAGCAGATACAGTTAAACCTGAATGCAAAAGTAGGTGATAAGATCGACTTCAATGTAAACTATGACAGTGAAGCAACCTTCGATTACCGGAGTAAAGAACTCAAACTGGCATATCGGGGTGATGATGACCAGATTATCCGACACATCGAAGCGGGTAACGTCACCATGTCTACATCGAACCCTTTGATCGATGGCGGTGCTGCCCTTTTCGGCATCAAGGCAGATCTACAGTTCGGCAAATTACAGGTGAATACCCTCTTCTCACGACAACAATCGGAAGTAAAAACCATCAACAGCAGCGGGGGGAGACAGATTACTCCATTCTCAATCACTGCTGACAACTACGATGAGAATCGCCATTTCTTCCTCTCATACTGGTTTCGGGACAACTACGACAGCGCCACGAGCACTCTACCCTATGTACGTTCGCCGATCACAATCACCCGTGTTGAAGTATGGGTCACCAACCGGCAGGGTGATTACAGCCAAGTGAGAAACATCGTAGCGCTGGCCGACCTGGGTGAACACAAAAACATTCATAACCCCAGATGGCAACCGTTGGGAACGGATGAGATCCCCTACAACCGCGGAAACACACTCTATGATGAGATGATCACTACCTACGGTGGGATACGGAACATTCGCCAGGGAGAAGCACTGCTTCCGGGTGATGTGGTGAAAGGAACCGACTATGAAAAGCTGGAAAGTGCACGGTTACTTAACCCGTCAGAATATAGCTACCAGCCGGAACTTGGCTATCTCTCCCTCTCCATGCCTCTGCAACCAGACCAGGTGCTGGCAGTAGCTTTTGAGTACAGCTACGGTGGAGAGGTTTATCAGGTAGGTGAATTTGCCGCAGACATTGGTGAGGGAAGCGGAGAAGATGCCTTGTTTCTGAAGCTACTCAAACCGGTTTCACTCTCCCCCTCATCACCCGTGTGGGACTTGATGATGAAAAATATCTACTCACTGGGCAACGGAGCTTACAATCTGGAGGAGGATCACTTCCGGCTGGAGATTACACGCCAGAGCGACTCGGCGGGAGTATACCTTAACTACCTGCCGGGAAGTGGCATAGATGATAAACTATTGCTGCGGGTAATGCAACTCGACAGGTTGAACGAACGGAATGACCCCTATCCGGATGGAGTTTTCGATTTTCTGGATGGCTTTACGGTGGATGCCCAAAACGGGAGGATTATTTTCCCGGTGACGGAACCATTTGGATCCCACCTGAAGAAAGTGATCGGGGATGAGAGGATTGCAGAAAGATATCTCTTTCAGTCACTGTATGATTCCACCCGTACGGTTGCGAGACAACATGCCGAGCAGAACAAATACCGTATAAGTGGTGAATACCGTGCTACATCAAATGGCGTGATCAGTCTCAACGCCACGAACGTGGCTCACGGATCGGTTAAAATAACCGCAGGAGGCATCACCCTCACGGAAGGTGTTGACTACACGGTAGACTATCTCTCGGGAAGTGTAACAATCCTGAACAGCTCTCTGTTGGAAACAGGCACTCCGCTCAACATAACACTGGAAGAGCGTACCTTCTCACAGATGCAGCGCAAGACCATGACGGGGGTAAACCTTCTCTACAACTTCAACAAAGAGTTCTCAATGGGTGCTACCCTGATGCACTATACCGAGAAACCACTGATTGTCAAGACAGCATATGGTGATGAAGCAACAAGGAACCTTTTGTGGGGGTCAAACCTGAGTTGGAAAAAAGAATCAATCGCCCTAACCAACCTGTTAAACCTGCTCCCCTTCACCGATGCTACCGCACCCTCACAACTCACGGCAGATCTGGCATTCGCTCAGATGATTCCGGGTCATTACAGCAACCGGTATACAGGAGGTTATTCCTACATGGATGACTTCGAATCGGCAGCCTCTATGATCGACCTACGTGCACCTTATGCCTGGTCACTTGCTGCTACACCTGTTGACAATCGAGCAGGAGCTCTTTTTCCGGAGGGGGCACTCACCAATCAGATTGAAAACGGCAAGAACAGAGCCTTGCTCTCATGGTACCAAATCGATGGCATCTTTACCCGTAAGAACTCGTCACTGACACCCACTCACATCAGAAATGACCACGAACAGCTCTCCGACCACCGGGTAAGGGAGATCTACGAACAGGAGCTCTTTCCGGAAAGAGACCTCCTCTATGGTCAACCGGCGACCCTCCCGGTACTCAACCTTTCCTATTATCCGGCAGAAAGAGGACCCTACAACCTCGACAGAGAGGTAGACAGCGAAGGATATCTACTGAACCCCGGCAGCAGGTGGGGAGGAATCACGCGTCCACTTGAGACACGTGATTTTGAGACAGCCAATATCGAGTACATCGAGTTCTGGCTCATGGATCCGTTTGCAGGAGACACATTGGGAGTCTCAGGCGGTGGTGATCTCTACATTCATCTTGGAGAGATATCAGAAGATGTACTGCGTGATGGCAAGAAATTCTTCGAGAATGGGTTGTCGGTGGACAGAGACAGCAGCAGCGTTGAGCAGAGCGTATGGGGGCTCAATCCAAAACGACAATCCACTGTATATGGTTTCGACAACTCCCTGGGTGAAGAATATCGGGAGAAACAGGATGTTGGTCTTAACGGACTAAGCAGTGAAGAAGAAAAAAATTTCCCTACATATGTGCAGTACCTTGAGGAGTTGAAACCCCGTCTATCTGAAACAACCCTGGCTCGAATGATTACAGATCGGAATTCACCGCTGAATGACCCTGCGGGTGATCGTTTCCAACATTATCGGGGTGAAGAACAGGATCGCATGCAATTAAGCATCCTCGAGCGATACAAATATTACAACGGTACGGAAGGGAACTCTCTGGCGCCCGACAAGGAAGCCGATTTCCATTCGGCTTCACGCAACACACCTGATGTGGAAGATATCGACCGCGACAACACACTCAACGAACAGGAGGCTTATTATATCTATCGCGTCTCCCTGCGTAGAGAGGAGATGCAAGCGGGTAGCAATCATATTGCTGATAAGAGAGAGGTTAGCGTGACACTACGAAATGGAAGACAGGAAAAAGTGACGTGGTACCTCTTCAGAATCCCGATCAATGATTTTGAATCGAAAACAGGAAATATTGAGGGATTCCACAACATACGGTTTATGCGAATGCTACTGACCGGCTTCGAAGAACCTACATTCCTGCGGTTTGCTACACTGGGTCTTGTACGCAGTGAATGGCGCAGCTACCAGGGAGACCTGAAAACCGGCGGCAGTCAGACCGGGCAGGGGCAACTCACCACTGAGGCTGTAAACCTTGAGGAGAACAGTAACAGAACACCGGTCAATTACGTGTTACCGCCGGGTGTAACACGCATCATTGACCCCAGTCAACCGCAACTAAGGCAGGAGAACGAACAGGCACTCTCGCTCAAGATTGATCAGTTAGAGGCAGGAGATAGTCGTGCCATATACAAAAGTGCCATGCATGACCTGCGACGCTACAAGCGGCTGCAAATGTTCGTTCATGCTGAAAAAAAAGAAGAGGACCCTGGCACTCTTAAAGATGGTGATCTATCCCTTTTCATGCGAATTGGATCCGACTATCGCAACAATTACTACGAAATTGAAATTCCACTTCATCTTACAGCTGAAGGACATTACAACAACCAGATCACGTCAGACAGGGAGAAGGTGTGGCCTGAAGCGAACAGAATTGACCTTCCGCTGGAGTTGTTTACAAGTCTTAAGCTAAAAAGAAACAGCTTGTTACAGACAGGTAAAGAAGATGCTTATTATCTGCCCTACAGTGAAGCCAATCCCGAAAAAGAGGGAAGCATGATTACCGTCATGGGGAATCCTTCGCTGGCTGAAATAAAAGTGATGATGATTGGCATTCGCAACAACAGCAGCATCGCCAGCTCCGGAGAGGTCTGGGTGAACGAATTACGATTGAGCGAGTTTGATGAAAAAGGTGGATGGGCAGCAGAGGGTAATGTTGGAGTCACCCTTTCCGATATAGGCAACATACAATTCTCGGTCAGGAAGGAGACCGCCGGTTTCGGGGCTTTAAGCCATGGTTTGCAGCAACGTCGCAACAACGACTTCTCCTCATTTCACCTCACGTTTAACATGGACCTGGGACGCTTTCTCCCACGAAAGGCAAAGATCACAGCCCCCCTCTTCTATTCCATCTCAAAATTCCTGGAGACTCCCCTTTATGATCCCTTTAACAAGGATATCCTTCTCTCGAAAACAATTGAGCAATTGCCCTCGCAAACCGAAAGAGACTCAGTTGAAAAGATCGCAATTACCGAATCGTCACAACGAACCATCGGTCTGAACAACCTCAGGATGAATATTCGCAGCGAGAACCCAATGCCCTATGATCCGGCGAATTTCACCTTCTCCTACAGCGGGAATGAGTTAAAGCAGAAAAATCCGGAGATCGCATATGACACGGAAAGTGATCAGCGGTTTCAGGTTTTATATGCGTACACACCCCATGTCAAGTCCTGGCAACCCTTCCAAAGTCTGAAAGAAAATAACATCAACAATCTGCTCAAACTACTTGAGTTCCGTTTTCTTCCTGAACATATCAGCATCAGCAATACGCTTCACCGCAACTATAGAGAGAGGCAGTTGCGTGACCTGAATACCTTCGCGGAAGGTGCACATGAAAGTCGTTCAGCCTATCTGTCCTTCAGCCACAATTTTTACTGGGATCGAAAGTTTAACCTCACCTGGAACCTTACCAAATACCTGAATGCATCCTTTCACTCCGGCACCCTGGCAGAAGTAGAGGAACCCTACTTACAGGTAAACAAAGCGATTAACCGCAGCGACTATGAGATATGGAAGGACTCGGTGATGCTCAGCCTACGTGGACTGGGAAGGCCTCTGAGGTACAATCAAACAGCTGACCTAAGCTATACTTTCCCCTTTGAGAGAATTCCTTTGCTGGATTGGATCAGCAGTAGCATGGCATATCACTCACAATACCACTGGGAACGTGGTGCAACCATCCATGATAAAAAGATAGGGAACCATCTGCAGAACGATCTATCCTTCATATTCAACAGTCGCTTCAATTTCTCAGCCCTCTACCGTAAATTGTCATCGGCGAACAGTCCCACCCTCCTCTCGCAGTCCCTGGCAATGATTCGGCAGATCAATCTCAACATCACATATAAGACAAGAACGGACCTGCCGGGTTACATCCCCATGAGTGGTGATCTCTTCGGACAGAAGACAGCTGAGGGTTCATTGCTACCCGGATTACGCTTCGCCTTTGGGTTTGAAGGAGGAAGAGCTTTCGTGGAAGAGGCACTGTCAAATCAGCGGCTCGTGATCAATCAAGACAATCTATTGCCGGCAATTTTCAATCGAACCAGAAATGTAAGGATTGAAACCGGCATCGAACCTCTCCCGGGCATCCGGCTCGACCTGCACGCATTGCACGAAGAAAACGAGCGAAGTGAATATCAATACATGTTTGAAGGGATGCCCGAGATACGAGGCGGCAGTTTTGCCATGAGCATCATTTCACTATTTTCCGCCTTCGAGACAAGAAGCAGTACCGATCGAAACTACCATTCGGCGGCTTTTAACCGTTTTCTGGAGAACAGATCAATTGTTGCAAGCCGTGTCAGAAACCAATATGTTGAAAAGACATACCCCCATGAGGGATTTCTCAACGGTAGCTCTCTTGCCGGTCAGAATTTCTCAAGCAGCAACGGAGATGTAAAGAACTATTCAGCCGATGTTCTGGTTCCCGCTTTCCTGGCTGCCTACAGTGGCAAAAGCGCGGAGAGTGTTGCCCTCACCCCATTTCCATCCCTCTCATCAATGATGCCCAACTGGAACCTGTCGCTCAGCCTCACAACACTCATGCCGGCATTGCGGAATCAATTTACTGAGCTAATGATCCTTCACCGATATCTTTCCCAATACCGCATAGGGTCATACAACACACACCTCAGTTGGGTAAAAGCAGATGGAGAATTAGGGTTTATACGTGATGCTGTTTCCGGTGATCCGCTTCCCTCTTCTCCCTATAACATCCAATCTGTGGGAATCATGGAGAGCTTCAATCCGCTCATCGAGTTGCGTGCAACTTTTCACAACAATTTGAGTCTCTCCCTGCGTCTCAACCGTACAAGATCGCTCAACCTCGCCATCTCCTCGCATCAGTTGATCGAGATGAGTGACAACGACCTGGTTCTGGGCACCGGTTACCGCATAGACAACTTCGGCCGACTCATCGGTTTACCCTTTTCATCCCGCAATCAGCAACGTCGTCATTCACTCACGAGCCAAGCTCATGAAAAAGATAGGACAGAAAGAGGTTCATCTTTTCGAAACGATCTTACGTTACGCCTCGACCTCTCTCTCAGAAACACTCATACACTCATCAGGAGAATTGAACAGGCAATTAGCCAACCCACTAGCGGCATTCAAAACGGAACGATACGCTTCACTGCTGATTACGCGATAAGCAGGCAACTCACCCTGCGGGCCTTTTATGACCGCATGGTACAAAAACCGCTGGTATCGTCATTCTCCTCTGCAACCGCCACCAGTAATGCGGGCATAGCCATGCGGATCAACTTTCGTTGACCGGTTGAGTTAAGCTGTTAAACAAACTCAAAAAAAGCCATTCAGCCCACTTCTACTCTTAATTAATGTTGGGATCAGCATCTTTTTCGATTTTTTTTAATTTTAAGAAGATATGTTAAACAAAAAAGTGGTTTATTTGTTAAATTAATAGGCAAAAAAAAGTGATCTTTGAAATAAAAAAAACGTAATCACTTAAAAGGAGGTATGGAATTATAGCGTATGAAAAAATCAACTATCTGGTTGCTTGCCATTGTGATGTTCACGGCATTTTTCGCGTTGCTGTTTCTCCAGTTGCGGTATATGAGGACAAGCCTGGCAATCCGTACTCAACAGTTCGACGAACAGGTGAACCGCAGCCTGTACAATGTGATGAGAGATCTGGAACTGGATCAGACACGCGATTATCTGGAACAAGACATGATTGAATCGGAAAATAGATATTCCCAATACAATCAGTCACAGAGATCACAGGAAATAATCAGTGAACAATCTACAACAGTCATCACTCATCCTGATGGAAGCAAGTCAAGAATCAACCTGAGTGTCACCGAACAGTCGCTTCTGCCTGAAACAGAGCGAGAGAAGGCTTTGCTCTCACCCAACCAGGGCGCGAGTACCATCTCCAAGACACAGTTTGACATGCAACAATCGCTTTCGAAAAGATACCTGCATGAACGATCATTGCTCTATGAGGTAATCTACAAAATATTGAGCCGTTCGAGCAACGAACCAATTGAAGAAAGAATCGATTTTGACAAGGTGGATCAGTACATTCGCTACGAACTTTCCTACAATGGTTTGAATGAACCTTTCAGTTTCCAGGTGGTGAACTACAACAACGAGGTAGTTCATGCTACACGCGGCTTCTCGACAAAACAGAAAGATGCGATCTACACACAGATACTCTTTCCCAACGATCCGCCGGCAAAATTGAATCAGCTGAGGGTTTACTTCCCAACCAAAAGGAACTATGTGTACAGCGAACTAACCTTCTTCATCCCGTCACTTATTTTTACTTTTATCCTGCTGATTACATTCATCTTCACGGTGGTCTCTCTTTTCAGGCAAAAGCGATTGTCTGAGATGAAGAATGATTTCATCAACAACATGACGCATGAACTGAAAACTCCCGTCTCCACCATCTCCCTGGCATCACAGATGCTGAAAGATGAGTCGATATTGAAATCACCGGAGGTGTTCCGACATGTGACCGGCGTAATTCACGATGAGACCAAGCGACTGAGTTTCCAGGTTGAGAAGGTACTTCAGATGTCTCTGTTTGACAAACAAAAGACAACACTGAAGATGAAGGAGATGGATGCCAACGACCTGGTGGTAACAGTCGCCAATACACACGCACTGAAAGTGGAGAAGCTGGAGGGTACACTCGACATTGACTTGAAAGCTGAAGACTCAACGATCAAGGTTGACGAGATGCACTTCACCAACGTGCTGTTCAACATTTTGGACAATGCACTGAAGTACCGCAAAAAAGATGTCCCGCCCGAGTTGATGATTCGTACAAGAAACGAGGGCAACAAGCTGATCATCACGATTGAGGATAATGGCATCGGCATGAGAAAGGAAGATGCAAAGAAGGTATTTGAACGTTTTTACCGCGTACCGACCGGCAACCGCCACGATGTGAAAGGATTCGGGCTGGGGCTGGCCTACGTGAAGAAGATTGTGACCGACGTGAACGGCACCATACGTGCCGAGAGCGAATTGGGAAAAGGAACCAAATTTATCATTAGTTTACCCGTAATAACAGAAAATTGATATGGAAGAGAAATTAAAAATTTTTTTATGTGAAGATGACGAGAATCTGGGCATGCTGCTCAGGGAATATCTTCAGGCCAAAGGTTTTGACACCGACCTGTTCCCCGACGGGGAAGCCGGGTTCAAAGGGTATGTGAAGACCAAGTATGATCTTTGCATTGTGGATGTGATGATGCCCAAGAAAGATGGTGTCACACTGGTAAAAGAGATCAGGACCATCAACACCGAGATACCTGTTATATTCCTAACAGCCAAGAACATGAAAGAAGATGTGCTGGAAGGTTTCAAGGCCGGTGCCGATGATTACATCACCAAGCCATTCAGTATGGAAGAGCTGGTGCTGCGCATCGAAGCAATTATTCGCCGTGTAAAGGGAAAGAAAAGCAGGGAACAGCAGGTTTACAACTTTGGCAACATGTCGTTCGACACACAAAAGCAGATCCTCACCATCGGTGAAACACAGACAAAACTGACCACCAAGGAGTCGGAATTGCTTTCATTGCTTTGTGCCCATGCCAACGATATCCTGGAACGCAACCATGCACTGAAACAGATCTGGGAGGAGGACACCTATTTCAACGCCCGCAGCATGGATGTCTACATCACCAAACTGCGCAAACTCCTTAAACCGGAACCCAACATTGAGATCATCAACATCCACGGGAAGGGTTACAAGTTGATTGTCCCCACCGAAGATGTTGAGAACAGTGAACAATAAGACCGCAATTTTCATTCTTTATACTGAGCCGTCTTCAAATGAAGACGGCTTTTTTAATTGTTGATGAAAACTACAGCCTAGGTTTTTTTTGGAAACAAATTCGTAACATAAAAATTTAATGGCTACATTTGTAACAGGATAGAAAAATCACATAAAAGTGACGGAGATGAATACATCAAAAAAAAACATGGCGAAGTCGCTCAGACTCATTGCCACTGATCGCCAAAGGACCAATATCCTCCGTGCGTGGGAACAGAATTCCATAGCCTACCTGGTACAAAAAATCCCCTCCTGGATCTCTTCCGACGGGCTCACAGCCATCGGCTCGTTCGGTAACCTGATGGTTGCTGCAAGTTTCGTGATGGGTGCCTACCTGAGTCGCTACTGGCTCCTGTTGTCCTTACTCGGCTTCTTCATCAACTGGTTTGGTGACTCCCTCGACGGGAGGCTCGCCTATTATCGTGGCACCCCCCGCAAATGGTACGGTTTCTCGCTTGATGTGACTGTCGACTGGATCGGCACAATCCTCATAGGGCTTGGGTTCAGTATTTACGCACCGGGAGCGTGGAAATATGCCGGATTCATGTTCGTCGTCCTCTACGGGTGGGAAATGATCACCGCCCAGTTACGTTACAAGATTGGCGGACAGTACTCAATCGATTCCGGTATCTTCGGCCCCACAGAGGTGCGACTCTTGTTGGCTGCCTTTATCACTGTGGAGGTCTTCATTCCCGGATCAATCCAGTATTTGGCCACTGCCGCCTGTCTCTTTATCCTGATCTCCAATTTCGCAGAGACACGGAAGCTGTTGATCATGGCCGATGCACGCGACAGTGAAGACCGACTTGCCAAAGAGAAGGAAAAACAGACGTCTCACAAGGAGAATGCCTGACCTCCCCGGCTATCATTTTGTCAAAAATTGTTACCTTTGTAGAATCTATTTCGTTAAGCCAATGAGCAGAGTCAAGCATGCTTGCACTATGCCATCGCAAGAAATAGTCTAAATTTATTGAAAAGAGGAACAATGACACACTCAATGACCGGGTATGGCAAGGCCGTTGCCGAGCTGCCAAATAAAAGAGTCACGGTAGAAATAAGATCTCTCAACAGCAAGCAGTTTGATCTCTCAACCCGCATCCCTTCCATTTACAGGGAAAAGGAGTTGATCCTGCGCAACATGCTCTCCCGCCGCCTGGAACGAGGGAAGGTGGACCTGACAATGAATGTGGATCTGCTCAATCGGGATGTCTCATCTAAGATTGATCCCATCATACTGCAACAATATCACCGTGAACTCAGTTCTCTGGCAACAGAGATGGGTGTGGCAACACCCACCGATTGGTTCCCTGTATTGCTCCGTTTACCGGATGTGATGAGACAGGAGAACGAAACACTCACCGAAGAGGAGTGGAACAGCATCGAAGTGGCAATCAGTGAAGCTCTGAAAGAAGTGATCCGTTTCCGCCAACAAGAAGGGGAGATGTTACAGCAGGTGCTGAGCGGTAAGATTGAAGCCATTCGTTCGTTATTGGCAGCCGTAGAGCCCTTCGAAGCAGAACGCACAGAAAAAATCAAAAGCAGGCTTTACGAATCACTGGCCAGTCTGGAGGGAGTAGAAGTGGATAAGAACCGTCTGGAGCAGGAGATGATTTATTACCTGGAAAAGCTTGATGTGAATGAAGAAAAAACAAGGCTTGCCCATCACCTCGATTACTTCACGGAAACACTTCGCGACAACAGTTCACAAGGTAAGAAGCTAGGGTTCATCGCCCAGGAGATTGGTCGCGAGATCAACACCCTCGGTTCTAAATCGAACCAGTCGGGTATGCAGCGCATCGTGGTACAGATGAAAGATGAACTGGAACAGATCAAGGAACAGATTTTGAACGTATTGTAATTGAGTTGTCTCTCTTGCACTTTTGTCACAAAAAAACATCTGCAATGGCTAAACTGATCATATTCTCAGCACCCTCAGGAGCCGGAAAATCGACACTGGTACGCTACCTGCTTTCACAAGGACTGAACCTCCGCTTTTCAATCTCGGCCACCAGTCGAGCACCCCGGGGAGAAGAAAAAGATGGGAAAGAATATTTTTTCCTAACACCCGCCGAATTCCGCAAGCGTATTTCGCACAACGACTTCCTGGAATATGAAGAGGTATACACTGACAAATTCTATGGAACCCTCAAGAATGAAGTGGACCGGATGCTGGCTGAAGGCAGCAATGTGGTGTTCGATGTGGATTGTGTAGGTGGGGTCAACATTAAGAAAATCTATGGTGATCAAGCTCTTAGCATCTTCATCATGCCCCCCTCCGTGGAGGTGCTGCGTGAACGGCTTGAGAAAAGAGGAACAGATTCCCCGGAAGTGATTGAAAACAGACTTGCCAAAGCTGAATATGAGATGAGCTTCGCCCCTCAATTTGACGTAACAGTCTGTAACGACGACTACGACAGGGCCAAGACTGAAATATTGAATTTGGTTACCGATTTTATCAAACAGAAATAATGTTGCTCAAAAGAATTCTCCCACTCTTCCTCCTCCTGTTGACAGCTGTGGCTGTCACTGCAGCCACCGTGGAGAAGGAGACCCGTCTCTTCGCCGTAAATGAGGGAGTAGAGCTGAAGATGGATCTTTACCGTAGCGACTCCGCCTCCATCCTGCCCCAGCCCTGCCTGATTTTTGTTTTCGGTGGAGGCTTCAAGGAGGGAGAACGGGATGCAGATCTTTACCTCCCTTACTTCCATTATTTCGCAGAAAAGGGGTTCACCGTGGCTGCCATTGATTATCGCCTGGGCATGAAGGGTGAGGAAGCACCCGGCATGCTCAACTACAAGCCGCTGCTCAACGCAATCCACCTCGCGGTAGAAGATCTCTTTTCTGCTACCGGTTACCTGCTTGAGCACGCTGCCGAGCTGCGGATCGATCCCTCGCTCTTCATCATCAGTGGATCTAGTGCCGGTGCCATCACAGTGCTCCAGGCTGACTATTTGAAACAAAACAGCCAACCACTGGCGAATGATTTACCGGAGTCGTTCCGCTATGCCGGCGTCATCTCCTTTGCCGGTGGGATATTTAGCAAAGAAGGACTGCCGACATACAAAAAAGCACCCGCCCCCACCCTCTTTTTTCATGGTACTGCCGACAGGCTGGTGCCTTACAACAAAACCGGACTGTTCCACCTGGGCATGTACGGCAGCCGGCAACTGGTGAAACGGTTCAGGCAGGAACGTTATCCATTCACCTTTTATAGCATCAAAGATGTGGGACACGACGTGGCCGAGTACCCGATGCAGGAATATCTGCCAGAGATTGAACAATTTATCAATGATCTGATATTCGACCGGAAACAGTGGATGACCGAGATCCACCACAAAGACCTGATACGGCAATCAGACACTTCCTCCACACCTGCAAACTATTACGACTGACATGCAGAAGCATCTCGAGAAATACTTGCTTCCGGTGGCCATGTTGCTGGGTATTGCCTTTCATCGTCAACTTTCCATTCTCTCTCCCATCATCCCCTGGCTGCTGGCATTGATGCTCTTCATCACTTACAGTCGCGTGAAGTGGGCAGACATAAAGCTCACCCGCTTTCATTATATCCTGTTGGCCATCCAGTATGGGGGGAGCGCGTTGATTTACCTCTCCCTTAAGCCTTTCAGTGAAGTGCTGGCCCAGGCAGCAATGATCTGCGTGCTGACTGCCACGGCAACCTCGGCACCTGTTGTCGCCGGCATCCTGGGAGGCAGTATCTCGGTGACGGCTGCCTACTCCATTGTGAGCAATCTTTCTGTGGCGTTTGTTGCACCAATCTTTCTCTCACTGGTAGGCGAGAAGGGTGAGACTGTTTCTTTTGGTTCCACATTCTGGCATATCCTCTTCAGTGTGATGCCCATCCTCGTAGGGCCTTTTCTTGTGGCGTTCATCATCCGAAAGGGTGCGCCGGCACTTCACCGGAGGATATATTCCGCACAGATACTCTCTTTCTATTTATGGGCTGCCGCCCTCACCGTGGTGATTGGCAATGTTACCCAATATGTAAAAATGCAGGATGACGGCAACTACACTCTGGAAGCGGTCATCGCCGGTGTCTCACTGGTGATCTGCCTGGCGCAGTTCTTCTTCGGCAGAAAAATCGGACGACACTACGGACGTACCGTTGCCGGAGGTCAGAGCCTGGGTCAGAAGAATACAGTACTGGCCATATGGCTCACGCAAACCTACCTGAATCCTCTAGCCACGCTGGGACCGGGACTATACGTGCTCTGGCAAAACCTTGTCAACTCCTGGCAAATCTGGAAAAAGAAAAAAGCGGAGGAAAGTTCCCGATAAAAAGTATAATCACCCGGGCGTGTTGCCCAGGATGACTTCCATGATCCGGTTGGTGCGGGCAGCAGTGATCCCCGTACTTATCGGCATCTTTCCTTTCCCGTTGAGGTAGTTGACAATGCTCTCAATCAGATGATACTGTATGTTCTCCGGGTTCTCCTCCTCAAATTCTTCTACCCCATGGGCTGTCTCCAGACGGATGGGGGTGAACAGGAAGGTGGAACAGGTGAGTTTTCCTTTTGTACCTGTAAAATGAATCAGGTCGGAACGGCTGTCAGAGGGTGCTACAAAGCTCCAGGAGCCACTGCCCGGCAGCCCCGACGGGAAACGAAATGCAGCAGAAACACTGTCCTCTACCTCATACAATCCACCCACGTTGCAAGAGAATCCCGCAACCCCGGTGATTTCTCCCAGTAGGAAATCAAGCAAATCCAGCTGATGCGATGCCAGGTCATAAAAATAGCCGCCACCTGCAATTTCTTTTTTCACCCGCCAGGGAAGATGTTCCGGGTCATGATCATCTCTGCCAGGTGGAGTGGCAAAACGTATTTCAACGGTTGAGAGCTCGCCCAGAACGCCTGACTCAATCAATTGTTTCACCCGTAGGAAGTAGGGCAGCGTGCGACGGTAATAGGCCACGAAGAGGGGTACACCTGTCTCCTCCGATACGCGATTCATCTCAAGGCATTCAGCCCATGTGGCAGCCATCGGCTTCTCCACATATACCGGCTTTCCGGCTCGCATGGCGGCAATGGCATGCTCTGCATGCGATCCCGGAGGAGTCGCCACATAGATCGCATCAACCTGCGGGTCATTGATGAGCGCCTCAGCGTTGTCGTACCATCTCCCGATGCCATGCCGCTGGGCATAATCTCTAGCCTTCTCACCATTGCGCCGCATCACTGCAACCACATCCGATCCTGCCACCTTCCGGAAAGCGGGACCACTTTTCTTTTCCGTAACATCTCCGCAACCAATAAATCCCCAGTTTACCATGTTGATATGTTTGTCAGTTTGTGATTCAATTTTCGCATCCAAAGACACAATGTGTTCGGACATCCAAAGTTATACTTTTTCATTCATTCAGATACAGAAGTTTCCGTCTTTTACTGCTCTTGGACAATTTGAGTGTTCTATTCGTCCGGATAATTGTTGATACTTCTCTTCCTCGTCCTGTTTTAGCTGTTTTTCATCCAAATCCGGTTCAGTGAGAGCTAACAAATCCGTATCTCGTTCTAATCTCGTTCTAATATGGTTCTAATATGGCTCTAATATGGTTCTAATAGATTAGAACCAGTAAAGAACCAGTAAAGAAGCAGTAAAGAATCAGATACGAACAAAAATAGGTCTATTTAAGGTTCATCTGTAGTCCGTAATCTCTTTTCAAAATCAAAAAGTGGCAGTCCGATTCCGGGAAATTTGATGCATGACTGATACCGCCGGAACATGAACTATCCGGCGAGCAATACAGAAAAGATATTCACAACTGTTTGCTTACTGTTTTCCTGTAGGAGACAATTCCCAGGATACCGACCGCGACAAAGGCAGCCGCAATATAAAGAAAAACGGAGGCTGAAGTATCGGTTTGACCATATGAATGCATGCCGCTCAGGAAGTAATTTACGCCGAGGAAAGTCATCAGCACTGAGGAGAAAGCCAGCACCGAGAGCAAATTGAAGAGCCATTCGCTCTGCCACCGTTTCACCAGATGCAAGTGGGTAACGATGGAGTAGATCACCACGGTGATCAGTGCCCAGGTCTCCTTGGGATCCCAGCCCCAGTATCTCCCCCATGACTCATTGGCCCAGACGGCTCCGAGGAAGGTGCCAATTGTCATCAGTGCCAATCCTGACAGCAGGGAGAGATTGTTGATGATGCTCAGTTCCCTGATGCGGAGGCTCATTTGCTCGCCGGTATGCCGGAAACTCATCAGCAGCAGGTTGGTCATTCCCAGCAGAAAGCTGATGCCAAAAAAGCCGTAGGCAGCCACGATCACCGCCACATGAAACATCAGCCATGGCGATTTCAGCACCGGCACCAGCGTATTGATCTGTGGATCCATCCAGTTGAGACCGGAAACGAAGAGAATCACTCCTCCGAAGAGGGTAGCCAGGGCGAGGGTGAGGCTGTTGCGGCGCCCGAAGATCAGTCCCGCCAGCAGCGTGACCCAACCGATGTAGACCATGGTCTCATAGGAGTTGCTCCAGGGAGCATGCCCGGCAATGTACCAGCGGAGTCCCATACCATATAGATGATAGAGAAAGACAGCTACAATGCCTATTGACAGGAGATTGGCGGCATGGTACAATCCTCTCTTTTCTCTCAGCAGACGCAGGAATGAAATGAGAAGCAGCAGGCCACCTAAAATAAAATAGCCTACCCTGGCACGAGCGAAGATCTGCATCCCGTTGTAGCGGATCTCCGCCTGGATCTTTGCCGGACGTATCAGAGAGGTTGTGTCATTTTTCTGTTGCCATGTGGCAAGCTCACGCAGCAAGCGATCCGGCTCTTGCCAGTCATCGCTCTGCAGTGAGTGCCTCACGGCTGTCAGATAACGGTTGAAGATAGTTGTCACGAAAAGCGAGTCCTCCGCTGTAAAAAGGGAGAGATCATCTCCCGGTGCAAACCAGGTATGACCAGGATCACCCAACAAAGGATAGATGGGTGGCATTTTTTGATGCAGCAGCTGGTAAAGGATGCTCACCCTTTCATCCAGCTTGATCAGCTCTTTGTCTGCATTAGTGCGCTCAGCCGGTGCACGATGAAAAATCTGTTCCAACACCGGTAACAGGCGGTAGTTCCCTTCCTGATCAAAGAAATCGGAATAGGCTCCATACCCTTCCGGCAGTTGGTAGCGGCGGCTGATTTCTCTTTCGGGCAGGGCAATCAGGGGTAGCTCCATCCATTGCTTTGGATTGGAGAACAAGCCCAGTAGGAACTGATCGCTGTTAAGCCCATTAATGGAAGTCTCCTTGTGAAGTTTACGCAGGATCTCGGATGAGAAGCTGTTCATCGGCATGATGCGACCGCGGAACTGTACGGGCAATTCACCGAACCGGGCAGCATGTGTCACCGGTACGATATTCTGGTGGTGAGTCTCCTGAGCTGTTACCTCCGAGGCATCCAGATCGCTTGGGGACAGCAGCAGGAGTGAGAGCAGGAGAATTGTTGCACCCCCGGACAACCGAAGCTCCCTTAAACTGCGGATCAGCTTCCGATAGCGGGAGCCCGGCATCAGAAACATCATCAGAAATCCTACCAGTAACAACAGGTAACCACTATAGGTAATGGTTCGTCCAATCGGATCCCTGTTCACCGATAGAATGGTACCCTGTTCATCCGGGTCGTAGGAAGCCTGGAAGAAACGATATCCCTTCAGATCCAGCACATTGTTCATGAAGACTTCAGCCTCTCGCACCTCTCCGTCGATATGTATCCGAAGCGAACTCTCATAGGAGGAGGGGCTCTCAGAACCGGGATAGCGATGCAACCTAAAATCAGTCAGCTCCAGTTGAAAAGGAAGCTTCTCCACACGGGTGCCGCGCGAGGTGTGCATCACCATTTCATCGCTGCTCTCCCCTTCACGGATGTGCACCTGCCCTTCTCTGCCAAAGAGATGGGTGGTGAGAGCTCCTCCCAGGATGATGATGAGGGAAGCATGGATCACCATGAGGGTCCATTTTTTTTTACGGATGTAATGATATCGATTGAGCAGCAGGAGAAAGTTAACCACCAGCATCAGCTGGAGAAACAAGAACAGGGGGGAATAGTAGATCAGCATTTTCGCTGCTACCGTTCCCATGTTCTTCTCCACCAGCGTGGCTGTGGCCAATCCCCCTGCAAAGATCAGCAGCAGGAGAATCGATGCCTTGTAGGAGGACAATGCGCGGATTACTTTCTCCATGCGGCAGCCTGGATCAAGCCTCTTCCCACTGCTTGCGCAGCAGCTCCAGCGCAGCAGGTACGACCACCTTACGGTCGCCCTGACACCCGCATTCAAAGCTCACATACTTGTCGTATCCCAGCATCTTGAGCCCCCTGAAACCATCCACATAGTTGTCGGCTTCTCCATCCTCACCCGGCATGCTGCGACGCTTGCGACTGGCCACATGTACATGTTGCAGGTGGTCGCCTGCAGAGAGGAAGGCAGCCATGTCGCTGTTCTCCTCCCATGTCATGTGCCAGAAATCACCCATGCACTTCACACCGGGGTTGTTGATGTCGCGACAGATGGAGGCGGCATCAGCCACCTGGCGAAGGTAGAATGCCTCCTGTCGGTTCAGCGGTTCAAAGATCACCGTGGTGCCATGCTGTTGGGCAAGAGTACCCATCTCGTCGAACTGCTCACAGAGGAAATCACGTGTCGCCTGGTTATGAGGCATCACCGGCACCTGGCTGTTGAAGGCAGGAACGATGATCACACCGGTCGATTCCAGCTCACCAGCAGCCACGATCAGCTGGGCCATGGAGTCACGGCACTGTTTGCGCACAGCAGGATCGGCAGAAAGGATAAAGCCATCAAAGCCGGCACATATGGCACTTACTTTGATGTTACGTCCCCTGAGGGCATCTTTCATCTCCTGCAGCCTTGCCAGCATTGGTTTACCATGCGGTTCGAAGCCGGTCACACCGTGTGCTTCCATGTAATCGAACTTCTCATTCAGCGTCTCACCTGGTGCCGTGCCCTCCTGAAAGGAGATGTTCAGCACTGCCTTACCTGCTGCATCATTCTCTTTTGCTTTGGCGGAGGCAAAAGAGTTACACCCTGCCGCGGCCAGTGCAGCTGTCCCGGCGAGGGTGGTTCTGAGAAATCTTCTTCTGTCTATCGTCATAACAGTTCCTGTATTATTTACCACTGCCCGGTACAGGCACGTTGAATCCGGACATATCCATCTGACCAATATTCAGGTCGGCAGGAGTATAACTGAGTTGGGAAGCGGTCATGGCATCCCAGGTGGTCTGCTGGCCGGTGTAGGACGACTCACGCCCCATGATGGCAGCCATGTTGGATACAGCGGTCTCGGAGGCCTGTTCGATAGGTTTGTTGCCGCGGATGCAGTTGATCAGGTTCACATGCTCCAGCGTATAGGGATCGGTCTGCTTGAAATTGGCTTTCTCAGCCTCCTCGTCGTATTGCCAGATCACATTGCCTGCAAGATCCTTGATCACATGACCACCGTTGCTTGTCCAGGAACCCTTGGTGCCTTGGATGAACTCGCTGACGTTGTTGGCGCAGCCGTCAATCTGGCGACACATGCTGTGCAGGTGAATGCCGTTTTCCATGGTGAAGTCGATGCTGAAATTGTCGTACTGATCGCCGGTAACCCGACGCTGGCGAGATCCAAATCCCACGGCACTCACCGGTTTCAGGCCGGAGAACCAGGTGAAGACATCGATGTTGTGTACATGTTGTTCTACAATATGATCTCCCGACAGCCATTTCCAGTTGACCCAATCACGCACCATAAACTCAAAATCGCTCCATCCCGGCTGACGGTCGCGGTACCAAAGCATGCTCTGGTTCCAATAGACTGTTCCACCGGTGATCTCACCAATGGCTCCGTTCATGATCTGTTTGTAGGATTCCACGTAGCTGCGTTGGTGGTGGCGCTGCGTACCGGTGACCACGCTCAGGTTCTTGGCTTGTGCCTGTTTGGCAGCCGCCACGATGGTACGGTATCCAACGGCATCCACACAGATCGGTTTCTCCAGGAAAGCATGTTTGTTCTTTTCTACCGCATATTTGAAATGTTCTGCGCGGAAGTAGGGAGGTGTACAATCAATCAGGATGTCAATCTCGCTGTCGATCACCTGCTTGTAGGCATCCAGCCCCACAAATCTTTTTTCAGCCGGTATATCGATGTTTTTCTCTGTTTTCAGCTTGTCGGCCAGTGAATCGACCCTGTCCTGAAACACGTCACCCAGCGCAACAATGGTAACACCATTGGCAGCGTTGAGGAAGTTGATGGCTGCCCCTGAACCGCGACCGCCGCAGCCCACCACACCTGCTTTAAGTTCTTTGCCATCGGCAGCCAGGTCTGGCAGTTCCGGAATGTAGTAGGTTCCCGGCTCCTTCAGGGGATTGTTTCCTGATTTCTCGTTTCCGCTACAAGAGGTCAGCAGACCTGCTGAACCTGCACCAATCACACCTACGGCACCTGCTACGGCAGATGTCTTCAGAAAAGACCGTCTGGTCAGATTGTTTTCTTTTTTCATTGCTCAGATTGTTTTAGTCGATAGATTGAATATGTTTTCTTTTGTTTTCTCTAGATAAGATTTGTCTGTCACTGAGAGAGAGGGCTTATCAACCTTCTCTCAAAAGAGGGTTGAATCAGGCTCACAAACGACACGGAAGCCAATACCCTTGATATCGGAGTACCACCAGATACTCTTTGGTTGCTGCGGGTCTGTTCTGAGCCAGTCGTCGTGACGGGTATGGCTGCGCGCAGCACTGCGTACATCGGAGGCATCAGAGGAATATAGCCCTCCACGTACCACCCATTCATCCCCCTCAGTTACCAGGGGGTTGTGGGTTTCACCACTCCTGTTAGCGTAAGCCTGTGGGTCATATTTGTCAGCACAATACTCCATCACGTTCCCCAGCATATTTTTCAAGCCAAAGGGATTGGGAAGCACCGAAGAGGGAGGCTGTGTACGACTGTGGCTGTTCTTGCTGTAAATCACATATGCGCTGATGCTATCTGTTACCGGTTTGAAGACATTACGCATGAAGCCATGATCAGAAAATGCCTTCGGACTGCCCGGGAAGAAATAGGCTGTTTCGGTGCCGCCACGGGCAGCATACTCCCACTCTGCCTCTGTCGGTAGGCGGTATTTCTTTCCGGTCTTTTCAGATAACCACTGGCAGAAGGTTTCCGCTGCGTAGTGAGTCATGGTGATGGCCGGTCGGTCGCCCTGCCCCCATCCCTGATCGGGATAACCAAAGGGGGAGGTGGGTCCGGAGATCGCATCCACCCCCATCGCCTGGATGTTGTTCTGATATACCACCTCGGGGGGTGTACGTCCTTCGCTCATCGTCTCTGCATAAAACGCCCAATACTGGTCCCAGGTGGTCTCCACCTCAGCCATGAAGAAGGGGTCAAGTGACACCTCATGCCGAGGAGATTCATCATCATTGCGGAACGGTTCCTTCTCAGGGCTTCCCATTTTGAAGGTTCCACCCTCAATTGCTCTCATCTGGAAAGAGACTGCGGTTCCGGGTATCTGCTCTCTGTAATCGGTGAAGGCATTCACCGGAGTAGCTTCCTTGTAAAAGAGGCTGCTGTCGACATCATAGGATGCCGACATTCCGGGGATGCCGGTCATCTGACCATGTGCGTAGTCGGGATTGTAGTGTCCGGCATCAAGGTGGCAGCTGATGCATTGCAGGTCAAGCTTTTCAGCATTCTCCTCGTAATAGAGATGTGCAGTCACCGCATCATCCGTCACCCCTTCGGGGAAGAGATTCTGGTGGCATTTCACACAGGATTCATTGGGGATGTACTTCACGGCATGCTCCAGTTCTGACTTGCTATCCCAGTCGAAATCGGTGCTATCCTTGGTGAGGTAGCCCCACAGGTCGCGGGCACCCAGTACCACCTTGGCCGAGTAGTGTTCCCAGGTGTTGTCCTTGGGCGGCAGGTGACAGTCGACACAATTGACCATCACCCCGCTTCCGTTATTGACATGGGTCGACAAGCGCCAGCTCTCCTCGGCATGGGGATGCACATGACACATCATACATGATTCATTTGTGGAGAAATAAACTGACGTCTGGTAAAGGGATGCAATAAAAAGTACCCCAATAAAAAAACCCAAAAACAGTATAAAACCCTTTCTCCTGTAAATTCTCTTTGCAGGTTGTTTGTTCCTTCTTGATCTTCTTGGCATTATTCTACACGATGATATTAAAGCAGCAATGATAGCTGTAATCTATCAGCTATCCCAATTAGCTCATAAAAGTACGAAATTATATGGTAAATAAAAATTGGGTAACAATTAATCACATTTGTTTGAGTAGCGCACGAGCCGTTTCAATGATGGTATCCTTCTCATCGCGCTTGTCGCTATCGAGCATTGAAACAAACAGATCCGGATCCACACCAAACTCAATATGCTCCTTCTCGGCATTGAACATGGGGGATGCAGAGAAGCGTACCGACCAGCCGTTGGGAAGTTCAGAAGAAAAGGGCAGACCACTACCGCCACCTGTTTTATCGCCTATCACGGTTACCAATGGGGCAATCTTCATGATGCTTACAAACTCGTTGGTAGCGCTGTAGCATCCTCTGTTTGTGAGTACAGCGACCGGTTTTTGGTAGCGCACCCTGTTGGAACTCTCCACATACTTGGGATAGAGGGAAGAGAAATCGTTATGCCCGGGGCCAATTTTATGAGAGATATAACCGACGTGGGTCCGTTTGTTAAAAAAACGACTGGCAAGCTTCTCCACGTTGGTGAGGTTTCCCCCACCGTTGTTTCGCACGTCAATGATGATCCCCTTGCAGATAGCCATCCGGTTGAGAATCTCATCCAGGCTTCCATCACTAAGGTCACTTGAAAAGCTGTTGTAATAGAGATAACCCACATTGTCCTCGAGGATTTTGTACCAGATACCGGATGCACGGCTGTAATCTTTCCCGAGATAATGTTTCTGTGTAGCAGGATCAAAATTGGCCGGATAATCTTCCTGCCACTTCCAGTAACGGGTTACATCGTGTGATGCTACCAGGTTGACATGGCCATCCTGCAACTCGGCCAGCATCTCCCCCATCAGCTTGAAGAGGGCATCATTCCCCATATTGGATGTGATGCGCCTGCTATAATCAAGATAAACAGCATCCCAATCAATCTCTTTGTACTCAAAAAAACAGTAATTTCGGTCGAGGATGGTCCACAACGCATCGAAGTTTCCTTTGGGATGATTGTCAAACTGCATGGTAGGATCATCACACCCTGAAAAGAGGAACAGGGTAAGAAGCAATAGCCATCGATGCAGTTTAACAATTTTCATGACCATTTACGATATCTATCCACAAGGGATCTTGCCGATTCTTCTCTCATGACGCCCTCCTTCAAAGGGTGTATTGAGAAAAGTAACCAGTATCTCATATGCCTCCTCCTGATTCACAAACCTACCCGGCAGGGACAGGATATTGGCATCGTTGTGCGCTCTGGCAAAAAAGGCGAGCTCCTTGTTCCAGCATAAGGCCGCACGGATGCCCTGGTGTTTGTTGACTGTCATACTGATCCCGTTGCCGGTGGCACAGATAGTAATACCCGGATAGCACTCCCCATTTTCCACAGCCGTGGCCAGGGGATGTGCGTAGTCGGCATAGTCACTACTTTCTGGGGAATAGGCCCCAAAATCCTTGTAAGGGATCCCCTTTTCCTCGAGGACCCCGATCAGGTATTGCTTCATCTCATAACCTGCATGATCAGAAGCAATACCAATCGGTTTTTCAGCATTTGTGAACAACGACATGATAATTTCTTTATATCGTTACAACAGTTTCTTTACCTGCTCATACACGTTCTCTCCGGTGTATCCAAGTTTCTCATCCAATACTGTATAGGGTGCCGAGTAGCCGAATGAGTTCATGCCCCATACAGCACCGTCAGCACCTACAAGGCCTTCAAGAGTAACCGGCAATCCGGCAGTAAGGCCAAACTTTTTAGATCCTTTTGGCAATACAGACTCTTGATATTCTTTTGATTGTGAACGGAAAAGACCCTCGGAAGGAACAGATACGATACGTACTTTCACTCCATCGGCACGAAGCAGGGCAGCCCCCTCAACCAATGTAGAAACCTCTGATCCGGAGGCAAGCAGGATCACATCGAAGTTCTCCTCATCTTGCACCACATAGGCACCCTTATCGGCCTGCAATGCTGCCTCGTAACGTGACCCCTCAGCCGGCAGATCCTTGATGTTCTGACGTGAAAGTATCAAACCGGTAGGTGTTTCACTGTTCTCCATTGCCATCTTCCAAGCTACGGTGGTCTCATTGCCGTCAGCAGGGCGAAGTACCAGTACGGAATTTTTTCCATGATGGTTCTGCAATTTCTCCAACAACCTGATCTGAGCCTCCTGTTCTACAGGCTGATGAGTGGGACCATCCTCTCCAACACGGAAGGCATCATGTGTCCAGATAAAGATTACCGGAGTCTGCATCAGGGCAGCCACACGTATTGAAGGTTTCATATAATCGGAGAAGACAAAGAAGGTACCACAGGCAGGGATGACACCGCCATGGAGACTCATCCCGATGCAGAGGCAGGACATGGTGAATTCAGATACACCGGCTTGCAGGAATGCACCTGAGAAATCATTGCTGGTCAATGCTTTTGTATGCTTCAGAAAGCCATCGGTCTTGTCAGAATTGGAGAGGTCGGCAGATGCCACGATCATGTTTTCAACCTGTTTAGCCAGCTCCGAGAGTACTGCGGCAGAGGCAGCACGCGTGGCACTGTTGGCCTTCTGAGTGATGGCACTCCAGTCAATAGCAGGCAATTCACGGGAAAACCATTTGCGTTTCTTCTCAGCCAACTCAGGGTTGGCAGTTGTCCACTGTTGCAATTTGGCATTCTTCTCTGCAACAATCACCTTCAATTCTTCTTTTCTTTTCTGATAGAGTTCAGCGACCTCAGGGAAGATGGAGAAAGGACTCTCCGCATCACCACCCAGATTCTTGATTGTCTGTCCGAAATCAGCACCAGCAGCACTGAGGGGCTGACCATGTGTGGAGACCTGACACTCGTAAGAAGTACAGTCGGCAGCAAGTGCCCCTTTACCCATCACTGTATTCCCAATGATCAGTGTCGGTTTTTCTTTCTCAGCTTTTGCTTCAGTGAGAGCCTTGCGGATCTCATCCACATTGTTGCCGTCTATCGAGATCACCCGCCAGTTCCATGCTCTGTACTTGGCGGCAACATCCTCGCTGGTCACCGCATCAGTAGTGGTAGAGAGCTGAATGTTGTTGGAATCATAAAACATAATGAGGTTGCTCAGCCCCAGGTGACCTGCAATTCTGCCAACTCCTTGAGAGATCTCCTCCTGCACCCCTCCATCGGAGATGAAAGTGTAGATGGTATGATCCATCCCTTCACCGAGACGTGCCTGCAAGACACGTGCTGCAATGGCTGCACCAGCAGCATAGGCATGTCCCTGACCAAGAGGACCTGAGGTATTCTCGATACCCCTGTTGATGTCGATCTCGGGGTGTCCTGGTGTAGGACTTCCCCACTGGCGGAAGTTTTTCAGTTCATCCAACGAAAATTTACCACTCAAACAGAGCACCGAATACAACATGGGTGACATATGTCCCGGATCGAGGAAGAATCTGTCTCTCATCTCCCAGCTCGGATTTTCAGGATCATATTCCAAAAATTCAGAAAAAAGGACATTGATATAATCTGCCCCACCCATGGCACCGCCCGGATGTCCGGATTTTGCCTGTTCTACCATCGATGCCGAAAGGATTCGAATGTTATCGGCCGCTTTGTTCATGATTGCATTTTCGTTCATAAAAATATCGGTAATATTATAGTTATTTAATTCGTTAGCATAAAATGAGTCAGCATAGAGATGCCAGGTGTATGGAATGCAAAGATAATGTTTTTTTGAAATCCTCACCCTTAATGAATGATATGTTTACGGTAATTGATGAGACACTTATCCAGATTTTAAGAATATCATTTTGCCAAAAGGAAGTTTGCGCGATTAAATTGCTATTTTTACGGTTTGTAAACTATAAACAATTAAGCTGATTCAATCGAAGTGTCGATTCCTGTTGAACGGGATTGCCGAAAACCAAACCTATATGAGTCTGAGCAAAAACAAGATTAAATACATCCGGTCGCTGAAAGAGAAAAAATTCCGCAGCATGCACAACACATTTGTTGCGGAGGGCATTAAATTGGTCACAGATTTGATGTCAACCTGTCACTGTCAATTTTTGGCAGCACTGCCTGAAGTCCTGCATGCACATCCGGAAATGAAAGCAGATGAAATAGTTGATGCGACTGAAATTGAACTGAGCAAAGCAACCTTTTTACAAACTGCCCCCCAGGTCATCGCAGTATTTTATCAGCCTGAACAGCATTCCGAGCGGCTGCAACTGCGTGGTAAACTGAGTCTGGCACTCGACGGCGTACAGGATCCCGGCAATGTGGGCACAATTCTCCGCATTGCCGATTGGTTCGGCATTGATCAAATCCTCTGTTCTCCCGACACAGCCGATCTCTACAATCCCAAGACCGTGCAGGCTACCATGGGGGCCATTGCACGCGTGAGAGGATTCCAGGGTGAGCTCGCATCCTTGCTCTCAGGGCAAAGCGACTTACCTGTATACGGCACCTTTCTCAATGGCACCAACATCTATGGTGAACCACTTTCCACTGAGGGAGTAATCGTATTGGGCAGTGAAGGGAAAGGCATCAGCAGGGAAACGGAAAAATTGATTAACCGGAGATTGTTGATTCCCAGTTACCCGTTCGGCAGAATCACCTCAGAATCATTAAACGTAGCTGCCGCAGCAGCAGTTGTATGCGCAGAGTTTCGCCGACGTCAGGGATAAAAAAAATCACGTATGTGAATACGTGATTACCTAAAACAAATCTGAAGAGAATAAAAATCTCATAATGAATGAGACTGGGGTGGAAAACGGGGCTCGAACCCGCGACCTTCGGAACCACAATCCGACGCTCTAACCAACTGAGCTACAACCACCATATTGAATTTCCGGATGCAAAGATACAATATTTTTCGCACATTCAATCAAAATTGGAGAAAAAATCAAAAAAAATGAGACTGACAACCATCTCTCCCGATTAATTCGTATATTTGAGGTTGATTCAGATAATTGTAAACTGTCGTGTCACAAAGAATAAAACTATCCATACTGGGGATATCTTTCAGTCAGGTTCAAGCCGGTGCCTACGCACTCGTTTTTTCGGAGGAGCAGGGGATTCGTCGCCTACCCATCGTGATTGGTACGCCCGAAGCACAATCGATCGCCATCGTGATGGAAGGAATCACTCCTCCCAGACCCCTCACACATGATTTGATCTGTTCCATCTGGAAGGAGTTGGGTATTCAGCTAAAGGAAGTGGTAATCTACAAGTTCGAAGAGGGGGCCTTTTTCTCAGAGCTGCTAATCGAGCAGAACGGAACTGAATATCGCATCGACTCTCGTACATCGGATGCTGTTGCCCTTGCCATCCGCACAAATTCTCCCATCTTCACCACAGAGGAGATTATGCGCAACATGGCTGTTGTCTTTGATGAACATAACGAACAAAGTGCAGCAGATCCATTGCAGGAGCCCACTGATAGAAGGGAGGAGGAGTTGACCGTTTTGCGGCTTGATGCCCTTAAAGAGCGGCTCAGGGAGGCAGTGAATGAGGAAAATTATGAACTTGCAACCCGTCTGCGTGACGAGATAAACCGCAGGGAGAATAAATCCTAAAAAAAATGGCCGACAATCTCTTTTTCTGTCCCGAGATCCTGCAAAACCCGATTCTCCCGGAACAGGAATCGCAACACTGTGCGAAAGTGTTGCGCATGCAAGAAGGTGACCTGCTAACCGTCACAGACGGTGAAGGTTCATTTTACGAATGCAGGTTACAACTATCCCATCCGAAAAAAAGCGTGGTGACCATCCTGCGTCAATGGGAAGAACCCCGAAAGCGTTCATTCATGATTCAGATCGCTTTCAGTCCGACAAAACAGATGGAACGCAATGAGTGGTTCGTGGAGAAGGCAACCGAGATTGGTGTTGATCGGTTTACGCCAATCCTTGGCAAATTCTCCGAGCGTAAGGAGATCAAAAGAGAGCGATTGACCAGAATAGCGATTTCAGCAATGAAACAGTCACAACAGACCCGACTACCACTCATCGACGAGATGCGACCCTTTAGTGAGTTGGTTGCACAACCTTTTAACGGTAGAAAGTTCATTGCCCACTGTTATGATCTGCCCAAATCTGCTTTGTCACAATCTTACAGGAAAGGTGAAGATGTACTGATATTGATTGGCCCTGAAGGCGACTTCAGTGAGCAGGAAGTGGCAGAAGCCATCAACAACGGGTTTGAACCTGTGAGCCTTGGAGAGACCCGTCTTCGCACGGAGACAGCCTGCTTGGTTGCCACACATACCATTCATGTATTGAACCATATCCCAACAACATAGATCCCAATGAAAAAAATAGTATTAGTCCTCCCGCTGTTTCTGATGATCATAGCTCTATCCTGCAACAACAGCAACAAAAGTGAAAAACCCAGAATTGCCATCGCTGGTATCGCCATCGAGTCGAGCACTTTCTCACCCGCAGTATCCCACGAGGATGCCTTCAGGGCAAGAGTGGGTGATGAGGTTTTCAGCTATTACCCCTTCATGGCACCCGACTCAGGGATTATCGACAAGGCAATATGGCTCCCCACCCTGCGCGGTCATGCCATGCCGGGGGGTATCGTGACCCGCGAGGCGTACGAATCACTGGTGACTCAAACACTGGAGATGCTGAGTGAAACATTACCCCTGGACGGACTTTTCTTTGATATCCACGGAGCGATGAGCGTGCAGGGACTGGACGACCCTGAAGGTGATTTCATCGTGCGCATCCGTGAGCTGGTGGGCTCAGAGGTGCTGATCTCCACCTCGATGGACCTGCACGGCAGTGTATCTCCGCGACTGGCGCAGCACACGGACCTCATTACTTGTTACCGGCTGGCTCCGCATGAAGATGCCATTGAATCGAAGAAAAGGGCTGTGACAAACCTGCTCGAAAGATTGGAGAGCGGGAAAGGCAAGCCGGCTTACAAAGCCTGGATCCCGGTTCCCATCCTCCTGCCGGGAGAGAAAACGAGCACCCGCATTGAACCGGGTAAAAGCCTCTACGCAAAAATACCGGGCCTGCTGGAAGGAGACAGGGTGATCGATGCCGCCATCTGGATGTCTTACCCCTGGGCTGATGAACCACGCAACCACGGGGTGGTGATGGCTTACGGTGACGATAAAGAGGCAGTAGGTAAAGCAGCAGAGAAGCTGGCCCGTCGTTTCTGGGATGTGAGAAGAGAGTTCGAATTCGTGGCACCCACCACCTACCTGGAGGAAGCACTGGAAAAGGCGCTGGCCAGCGACAAGCAGCCGTTTATCCTCAGTGACATGGGCGACAATCCCACTGCCGGTGGTGCGGGCGATGTAACCTGGACACTGCATGAGCTTTTCAACCACTCGGCCTTACAGAAGAGCGGCAAGACGCTGATTTATGCCTCCATCCCCGGTCCGGACCTTGTGAAGAAAGCAATCGATGCGGGTGTGGGCGGCAGTGTTGACGCCACCGCAGGTGCGGAGGTGGACGACCGATTTGCCCCACCCATCCGCTTGAGGGGAGTCGTTACGGCCATCAAAGAAGATGAGCACAACAGCGAGGTGGTGGTGAAGAGCGGTAACATCTACACCATCGTCACCGAGAAACGAAATGCTTATCACTATGAGAAGCAGTTCGCCGATTTGGGACTCAACCCCAGGGAAACCGATATCCTGGTGGTGAAGATCGGATATCTGGTGCCCGAACTATACGATATGCGAGGCGATTGGATCATGGCGCTCACACCGGGAGGTGTGGATCAGGATCTGCTTCGATTGCCCTATCAGCGGGTACCACGTCCAATCTATCCTCTCGATCCGGACATGGAGGACCCCGACCTGAGTGCACAATTTATCCCGCTGGCGGATAAATGATGCTGATGTGAGGATGTGAGGATGGTTTAATACGGGAATTCAATAATTTGGCCAAGCAGTGGAATATGACCAAAAAGGAACGATATAAAAATGTGATTGGTTGGTTTGAAGCCAACGCCGAATCGGCAGAAACGGAGTTACATTATCAGAACCCCTATCAGTTGCTGGTGGCGGTGATCCTGTCAGCACAATGTACCGACAAGCGGGTGAACCTGATTACCCCTCCCCTTTTCGAAGCATTTCCCACACCTGAGGTGATGGCCGCCTCCACTTCCGATGAGATATTCACCTATATCCGTTCCTGCTCCTATCCCAACAACAAGGCAAATAGTCTGGTGGGAATGGCCAGGAAGCTGGTATCTGATTTCGGTGGGGAGGTACCTGCTGATATTGACCGATTGCTCACCATCCCGGGCGTGGGACGCAAGACGGCCAACGTGATACTGGCTGTGGCTTTCGATAGGCCGGCCATGCCTGTGGACACCCATGTGTTTCGCGTGGCCAACCGTATCGGGCTCACCCGCAATTCAAAAACACCGCTGGAGACGGAGCGGGAGCTGGTAAAACATATCCCCGCCCCACTCCTCTCTAAGGCGCATCATTGGTTGATCCTTCATGGCCGGTATGTCTGTGTGGCACGAAAGCCCAAATGCGAAAGTTGTGGCATAAGGGAGTGGTGCAGCTATTACACAAAGCATAGGATCACAATAATCTGAATTATTGTAACCCATGCAAAACAAAAAGAGGGTGGACCGTTGCCGGCTCCACCCTCACTCTTTGTTCAGGAAAATCTATTCGGCTTTGGGAATCGCTTTGTTCTTATTCAGCACCAGATAGACAATGGGTAGAATACCCACTGTATTGAAAACAGCAAGGCAAATGAACCAGACCAGATGATTGTTCCGGGCTGCTCTCCAAAGTGCGATCAGTTTCATCACCGAGTCGAACAGGGCCAGTATGACGATCAGGATGATCAGCCAGACAGGCAGATTGGATAAGCTTTCCATATGCTTGATCTGTTAAGAATCGATTAGTCTATTACCGAAAATTGATAGATACAGCGGCTGCTGTATTTTTCACCCGGTTTCAGATAGGGAGAGGGCCAATCAGGCTTGTTGGGCGAATCGGGAAATTTCTGCGTCTCCAGACAGACAGCAGCACGTTTCTGATAGGTGATCTCCTTTTTCCCCGTTACAGTTCCATCAAGGAAATTGCCTGAATAGATCTGAATGCCTGGCTCGTTGGTATAAACATCGAGCTTGATACCAGTCACGGGAGACCATACAGAAGCAGCCACCATCGACACGTCACCATTGGTGTTCAAGACCCAGTTATGGTCATAGCCGTCACCATTCTTCAACTGTTCAAAATCATATTGATCAACCTTCTCTCCAATGGCCACCGGTGTTCTGAAATCCATGGGTGTGCCTTCTACTTTCTCGATGGCACCGGTTGTCATAAATGTCTCGTCAACAGGAGTAAACTCATCCGCATGAACCATCAACATATGATCAAGGATGGTCTGACTGGGATCACCACTCAGATTAAAATAAGAGTGGTTGGTAAGGTTCACTACGGTCTCCTTGTCGGTTTCAGCCTCATATACAATATCGACGGCATTGTTGTCGGTAAGCGTCATGGTCACCTTTACATTCAGGTTGCCAGGGAAGTTTTCCTCACCATCTACAGACAGATAAGTAAGCACCACACTTTGACTGTCAGGTTGCAACGCTTTGAAAATCTGCTTCTGGAAACCGTTCGGACCACCATGGAGGGTATGTCCGAAATTATTCTTAGGCAAATCATATTCGACACCATCAATCGTCACTTTCCCATTTGCAATACGGTTTGCGTAGCGTCCGATCGTGGCACCGAAATCATTGTTGACAGCCATGTAATCCTCAATGTTATCGAACCCAAGCACTACATCTTTCATTTGTCCCTCTTTATCAGGAACCATCACAGAAACAATGCGTCCACCGTAATTGGTGATTGCAACTTCCATCCCATTAGCGTTTATCAGCAGATACAGGTCTGTTGAATCGCCGTTCACTTCCGACTGAAAATCGGTTTTCTTCAATCCCGATAACGTTGTTTGCTCAGCGGGAGCCTCTTTCTGTTTGTTTGTACATCCAACCACGGCAATCAGCGCCATAAGCCAGATCATTCGATTAAGTTTCATCTGTTTTTCATTAAAATTAGTGTTCAAAATAAGCATCTCAAATAGACTTTATTGTCGCAATCTACCTCAACATAATGTCATTTGGAAAGGTAAAATTACGATTTAAATCAATTCACTCCAAATCTCATCATTTTATCCACAAAAACAGCAACCGCATTCAACGGCTGCTGTTTATAAATTCATTTTAGATGGAGCTCTTGTTACAGTTCCTTATCGAGGGTCTCAATTTTTTTTACGATCATCTGCAATTCAGCCTTGATCTTCTCTACCTTCTGGTTCATGTCATCCACCAGATGATTGCCTTTCTTGGAGGAAACTGATAGAAAACCGATGTTGTTCTCGTAGGTCTGCAGTTCATTTTTCATCCGGTCATACTGACGCATCAGCTTTTCACGCTCACGCAGCAGCTGGCTTTGGGCATTTCCCGAACGACTCATGTCAGCAATATTGGATTTGAAGCTCTCCAACTTGCGTTCCTCTTTGTCGATGTTAAGTCGGTCAAACTGAGCTTCAGTAGCATCGTAGAACTCCCTGTAGACACGATCTTTCATCTTGTAGGGCACATGTCCGATGGCGTACCATTCGTCCATCAGATTATGCAGCAACGACAATGCATCCTCGGCAGAGAGTGTCGGATCGAGCTGGTTGATCTTCTCCACGATTTTTTTCTTGGCATCCAGATTCTTCGATTCTTCTTCGTTCTGTGAAGAGGTATGTATTTTTTTCTGTTCGAAGAAATAGTCACAGGCAGCGATAAATCGTTTCCAAACTGAATCCACATATTTATGCGGCACGATGCCAATATTCTTCCACTCTTTCTGGATCTCAATAAAATCCTGGGTGGTTTTCCTCCAATCCTGGCTCTCTTTCATCGCCTCCGCACGCTCACAAAGTTCCATTTTCTTCCGGAGGTTCTCCTCCATCTCGTTCCGCAATGTTTTATAATAATCATTCTTCGAACGGAAAAAGAAATCACAGGCGGCACGGTAACGTTTGTATATTTTGGTGTTCCATTTGCGTGGTACATACCCAATCTGGCGCCACTGCGTCTGAATCTCCAGTACCTCCTTCACCTTGCTGTTCCAGTCTCTGATTGTTTTAATCTGGCTGTAGTCTATTGCCTCCAGCTTTTCACAGAGCGATGTCTTCAGTTCCAGGTTCTCATCTTCCTTGCCCCTGAGTGCCTCAAAATGGGCCTGATATTTCTTATTGATACTGGTTGAGGCCTCTTTGAATCGATTCCAAACCTCTTCCCTCTCTTTTCTGGAGACCGGTCCAATCTCACGCCACTCCTGGTGAAGATTTTGCAACTGATGGAAGGCAGAAACCACATCAGACTCCTCATTAAGTCTTTCGGCAGCTTCACACAGCTCGGTTTTCGATTCAAGATTCTTCTTGAAATCATATTCCCTGAACTCGTTGTTGATCCGAACCAGATCATAAAAAATCTCCACGTAATGCTGATAAGATTTCCAAAGTTCGTTCACCCTGGCCTGGGGGATCATCTTGATTTCGTTCCACTCCTGCTGCAGTGATTTGAACTCCTGGTAAACCTTGTTGAAATCCTCCTGCCCCTGGTTCTGCGTCAGCTGTTTCACCTGTTCAATGATGGCCAGTTTTCTGGCTACATTCTTTTCTTTCTCGGCCTCTTCCATGGCCGTAATGGCTGATCGCTTCTCTCTGATCTTCTGCAACAACTCCTTCCCTTCAGTGAAGAGCGCAGATTCGTTGGCTACAAAATCGATCTCTTCACCGCCGGCAGAAAGAAATGCTTGTTTTTGGCCCTCAATTTCATTGCGCAGGGTGCGGTAGAATTGATTTTTATACTCATCAATCTCTTTTCTCTGAGGACGTTCTTCATCCAGCAACTCCCGAAGCTTTTGTACAATCTCATCAACGGTTAAAAGGGCACCGGTTGAATCGTCTGATTCAGAATCATCATCCGATTCTTCTTCCTCACTACCGGTCTCATCCGACTCACTAGTATCGCCATCTTCCAAATGGTAATCAATTTTCTCCTGTTCTTTTTCCTTTTGTTCATCAGTCTCTTCCGAGTCAACTGCTGCGTCATCAGACAGAGCTTCGGGAACAGTAGAGTCGACAGTTTCCCCGACCAATTTCTGGTCAGAGTCTTCATTAACTTCCTGCCTTTCCGGGAGAGTATCCGCATCGGTTTCTGCTGTTTGATCCTCTTCCTGAACCTCTTCAGCTTGAGGGGTATCTACCTTAGACTCCTGGACCGGCACATCAGGCTCCGGATGCATCTCTTTGTTTTCAGTTTCGATGGTTAAATTTTTCTCATCAAGATTGTTGTTCGTATTCATCAGTAGTCCCTTCGTTATACCCCAACCATCCGATTGGGATGTTGCTGTTCATTTTTTAGTTTTTTATAACACGATAGTAGTTTTTTACCAACCACTTTTTTTTCAATAACTGCAAATTAACGCATTATTTTTGGGAAAACATCTGTTTTTTTGATTTATTTTTGCAGATAGAACCATGCAACTGTTTAGTTAACGTTCTGTAAACCGGATATGGGGTAGTGCTGAAGGGTTGATTTATGAAGACAAAAAAAAACCCGCCAGTGGTTAACCGGCGGGTATGCTTGTACAACAGCTCATTTTTCTCTGAAAAAGATGTTGATGGGTGTACCTGAGAAGTCCCATATCTCACGCATGCGATTCTCGATGAACCGCTTATAGGGCTCTTTGATCCATTGTGGCAAATTGCAGAAAAAGACAAAGGAAGGTACTTGTGTTTTGGGCAGTTGGGTGATGTATTTCACCTTGATATATTTCCCTTTGATGGCTGGAGGAGGAGTACGTTCAATGATGGGTAACAGCTTTTCATTAAGCTTGCTGGTAGCCACTTTTCTTTTTTTATTCAGATAAACCTCCTTGGCAAGGTCCATCACTTTCAAGATTCGCTGCTTTGTGAGTGCCGAACCAAAGATGATGGGAAAGTCGGTAAATGGTGCCAGTCGCTGGCGGATGGCATTCTCAAAAGTCTTGATCACCATGTTATCTTTGCCTTCCACCAGGTCCCATTTGTTGACAAAGACCACCAGCCCCTTGCGGTTCTTTTGAATCAGTGAAAAGATATTGAGGTCCTGGCTCTCGATGCCGCGGGTTGCATCCAGCATCAGGATACAAACATCCGCATTCTCAATTACACGAATGGAGCGAATAACAGAGAAGTATTCCAGATCTTCGTTCACCTTTCCCCGCTTACGGATACCGGCAGTATCGACGAGATAAAAATCCATGCCGAACTTATTGTAGCGCATGTAAATGGAGTCGCGTGTGGTGCCGGCAATGTCAGTTACAATGCTCCGTTCCTCACCTATCAATGCATTGATGATGGAAGATTTTCCGGCATTGGGACGTCCCACCACTGCAAACCGGGGGACATCATCCAGCACCTCCTCCTCGCCGCTACTGGTGAAAAGTGTGAGAATATGATCCAGCAGATCACCGGTGCCGGAACCGTTGATGGCAGAGACGCTGAATGGATCACCCAAGCCCAGTGTATAAAACTCGGCTGCCTGGTGTCCAAGATCGAAGTTGTCTGATTTGTTGGAGACCACCACTACCGGTTTGCCGGATCGACGTAGCATATGTGCCACACTGGTGTCAAGATCGGTCAACCCATTCATCACATCCACAACGAAAAGAATCACATCTGCCTCATCCATCGCAATGCGCACCTGTTTGTTGATCTCATCCTCCATCACATCGTCGGAGTCGACCACCCATCCACCAGTATCGACCAGTGAAAACTCCTTCCCGTTCCAGTTGACTTTGCCGTACTGACGGTCGCGGGTGGTGCCGGCAGTCTCCGTCACAATAGCCTCACGGCTTTGTGTCAATCGGTTGAAAAGGGTGGATTTTCCCACGTTGGGACGTCCCACAATCGCTACTAAGTTTTGCATAATGTTGTTGATTCGCTGATGAGTTGATTTGAGAATTTGAGGATTTGCTTATTGCTAATCATCTTCAGTCCAGTTTGTATCCGAAGGTTTTTAACAGGTTATCCCGGTTGCGCCAGTCCTTCTCTACCTTTACATAGAGCTGGAGGTAAATCTTCTTCTCGAAGAAACGTTCTATATCTTTGCGGGCCATCGTTCCCAGTTTTTTGAGCGATTCACCCTTGTGACCGATCACAATCCCCTTCTGGGTATCGCGCTCCACCAGGATGATCGCCCTGATCCGGATGATATCCTTCTCTTCCAGAAACTCCTCCACAATGGCCTCAATGGCATAGGGAACCTCTTTCTGGTAAAGCAAAAGCGCCTTCTCCCGGATGATCTCTGCCACGAAGAAACGGGCCGGCTTGTCGGTCAGCGCATCCTTCTCGAAATAGGGAGGTGACTCAGGCAATAGTTCCAGGACTCTTTTCTGAACAAGGTCCACACTGAAGTTGTTCAACGCCGAGATGGGATAGATCTCCGCTTTGGGCAACAGGGTTTGCCATTGCATTACCAATTGCTCCAGCGCCTCCTGCGTTGTCTGGTCAATTTTATTGATCAACAGCAGCAGCGGCAGATCCAACTGCTGTACTTTCGCGAGGAACACATCATTCTTGTCAACCTTCTCCACCACGTCGGTCACGTAGAGCAGTACATCAGCATCCTGCAGGGCCGAAAGCGAGAATGTCAGCATCTGCTCCTGCAGCTTGTAGTTGGGACGCAGCACGCCGGGTGTATCGGAATAGACCACCTGGTACTCCGGTTTGTTCACGATGCCGATGATCCGGTGGCGCGTTGTTTGTGCCTTGGCGGTGATAATCGAGATCTTCTCCCCCACCAGTCGGTTCATCAGGGTCGATTTACCCACGTTGGGATTTCCAACGATGTTGACAAAGCCGGAACGATGCTTCCTCTGTTCCATTGTTACTTTTTATCTGTTTCCTTGTTTCCGTCGTAACCCCATTTCAGGTAGACACTCCCCCAGGAAAAACCGGCGCCAAAGGCGGTGAGGATGATGTTGTCTCCTTTTCGGAGTTTTGGTTCCCACTCCCACAGGCAGACCGGTATCGTACCTGCGCTGGTGTTGCCATAGCGTTCAATGTTCACCATCACCTTGTCAGTCGATATACCGGTACGCTCCACGGTGGCATCTATGATCCGCAGGTTGGCCTGGTGTGGCACCAGCCAATCTACATCATCGGCTGTCAGGTTGTTTCGCTTCATGATGCTTTCCGAAACCTCAGCCATTCGTGACACGGCGTACTTAAAAACCACCTTGCCATCCTGGTAGACCGTATGTTCATTCTTGTCGACCGTCTCATGGCTGGCAGGGTACTTGCTTCCGCCCGCCTTCATGTGCAAAGGTTTGTATCCCACTCCGTCAGAATGCAACTCTGCATCGATGATTCCAAGCTCTTCATCTGTCGGTTCAATCAGCACAGCCGCGGCGGCATCTCCGAAAAGCGGACAGGTAGTACGGTCGTTGTAGTTGGTAATGGCCGACATCTTGTCGCCTGCCAACAGGATAATCTTCTTGTACTTCCCCGTTTTGATCAGTCCGTTGCAGATCTCCAGTCCATACACAAAGCCGGAGCAGGCAACCTCCATATCAAAACAAAAGGCATTTTTAATGTGATTGTTCTCTGCAACGATTGATGCGGCAGACGGGAAGAAGTGATCGGGAGTGGAGGTGGCAAAGATCACCGCATCCACCTCCTGGGGCGCGGTACCTGTTTTGGCAAGCAGATCTGCCACAGCTTTTGTGCCAAGCACCGAGATACCCATCTCTTCACCTTTGAGGATACGCCTCTCCTTGATTCCCACACGCGTCATGATCCACTCATCGGTGGTGTCGACCATGGTTGAAAGTTCCTCGTTGGTGAGTATATAGTCCGGCAGACTGGCCGCGATACCGGTGATTACTGCATTTTGTTGTCTCATCATCGTTCAAATAAGAGTTGAATGAATAAAAAACCCTGAAAACGATCAGGTTGTTTCAGGGTTTTTTCATGTATCGCCAAGAGTACCTTATGCTGTCACCTCTTTTTCAATTGCCAGCTTACCCCTGTAGTAGCCACATTCACCACATACGGTGTGGTAGATGTGCCATGCACCGCAGTTGGGGCATATAGCCATGGTAGGCATTTTCGCATGATCGTGTGCCCTTCTTTTACCTTGTCTTGCAGAAGACTGTCTTCTTTTAGGATGTGCCATTTTATTATTTACTTTTTACTGTTTATATCAATCATTGTCTTCAAAACTGAGCCCTTTCAAGGCATCCCATCGCGGATCGCCTGTTTGTGAATCCTCTTCACTTGCAAGTTCATCGTCATCGGCGATCTCATCATCGGCGTCCTCCTCATCGGTGCTGACAGCCCTGTGCTTGCGCAGTTTTGATGAAACGGCGCGATTGCATTCACCCGCGGGATGAACATGCTTGATGGGGATGCACAGCGCAACAAACTCGTAGAGAAACCATGCGATGTTAATCTCTCCCTCCTCTTCGGGGATGACCACAATCTCATCGCTCTCTTCTGAATACTCCTTACCGAACTTCACAATCAGACGGTTTGTTGTATCCACCTCCTGGTTCATGTCGTCGAGGCAACGTGTGCAGGGCACCTGCACCACTCCTTTCAGTTCAAAATCAAACTCAAAGGTTGATGAGGTTCGCTTCACGGTCACCATCACCTTCACATTTCCTTTCCTTACTTCGTCACCATCAATGGCTTCGAAAAATTTCCGGTCCAGATCATACGCGTAGGTATGGGTTCCGAAGGAAAGGTTTTTCAGGGAAATATTGTACAAACTAAACTTTGCCACGTTTTTTCCTCAAAATAAAGCGGTGCAAAGATAGTAAATATTTCTTTACACCGCTTGTTTTGTCATATTAATTTATCAACGGACAACAGCTTCCCGTACAATGCGCTGCATCTCATCATAGTGTTCTTCGAGGCTCTGCAACAGTTTGAACTGTGCTTTAGTGCGTACCAGATTGTGTTCCGGATAGGCAATCTTGTAATAGGTGTCACCATCCAGGTAGTCGGAGAAGAAGCGAACCGTCTGCATATAAGTGAGCAGCTTGGCTCCGTAGGCCAGATGTTCAATCTCCACCTCTGTCAGGAAGGAGGCTGCTTTCTGCAGGTAACCACGGGCATACCCTTCAAAAATGGGCAGGTTGAGCGACACGTTGTCCAGATCCTGGTCATCCTCCGCACCGTTGTTTGCACCGGTACGGATGAAATCACCAAAATCAGAAAGCACGTACCCCGGCATCACCGTGTCAAGGTCCACCACGCAGAGCACTTCGTCCTGCTGGTCGAAGAGGATGTTGTTTACCTTGGTATCACAATGGTTGGTTCTCTTGGGGAGGCTCCCTTCGCGATGCATCCTTTCTGCCTTACACATCTCTTCTGCCCTTTTCTCGATCTCTTCCACCAGAAGAGACACCTCTTTGAGCCTTCCGGCCCTGTCAGCCTTTACAGACTCACGAAAGGTCTGCAGACGTGATTCCATGTTGTGGAAATTGGGGATGGTCTCGAAGAGAGGCTCTCCCGGCAGGTCGGCCAGCATCTGCTGGAACTCACCAAAGGCCTGTCCGGCGCGATAGGCCAGTTCCGGATTGATCTCATCATAACTTTTACTCTCTGCGATAAAGAGCATCATGCGCCAGTAGTCGCCGTTGCCATCACGGTGAAAGAGCGCTCCTTCTTGCGTGGGAACAAGCGTCAGCACCCTCCGATCCACATCAGTGAGGCCTTTCTCTTCCAGCTTTTTCCGAATGTGCCCGGTTACCCTGGAAATATTCTGTTGCAACTGCTCCACATTCCGGAAGATATGATGATTGATGCGTTGCAACACATACTCACTTTCACCTGCAACCACCTTGTAGGAATCATTGATATGCCCTTTTCCCAGGGGGGTGACCTCCGTCTTGTTTTTCTCTCCCAGGAATGGGATGACAATCTCGTTCAGTTTGTTTATCTCTTTCATTGTATCTGTTTTGGTAATTTTGATCAAGTGACTACTCCAGCTCCAGCGATCCGAAGAACTGTGGAGCATGAAAATCGGGTTTGGGCAGTTCAATAGGATTCCAGCTCTGGTAGTGCGGTTCTGCTGTTTCGTCACCACACTTGTAGAAATTCGCCCGAATCATCTGACCGGAGAGTGACTCCTCCGATGCGAACCCCATGACTTCCTTCGGAATCTCCAGGTAGAGCTGCCAATCGGAGAGCTGCAGGTCACCCTCGTAGCAGTGTTGAATTGAACTGTACCGAAAAACCGTTTTAACCTCTTCGGTAAGCCGTTGAAACGACTCCCTCGACTCCCGATGGGCAGCCAGCAACGCCCCCAGGGCATTGCACTCAAAGTTGCGGTAAGTATCTTCACCCTCACGCTGCATGAAAAATTCCACACAACTATCCTGCCAAACAGGATCAAAGTCGCGGGTGTGCAGCACCCGCAGCTGTTCACCCTCCACGCGGAAACAGAGATAGAGCCTGGCACCATCATGGGCAGCCGTCACGGTAGTAGGCAAAGATTTTGGATAGGCTTCCGGCCAGTTCAGCCGGTCAATCTGAGCCACAGCCCCAGAGCGAAGCAACCGGTCAACACGGGATGTGACAGCTTCAACAGCGGAAAGTTCAATCAGGGGAATATGCAATTTTCTCATTTCCTAAAAAATTTTATCAAAGATATGGTTTTCGGGCCACTCCGACAAATAATATGGGATTCAACTGACGAAAGCAGTAATTCAATTGAAGAAATCACCTAAAAAACAACAAGGAGGTTTCTCCAATTCACAGATTTCTGGAGCGTCTTTCGCAGCTTCTCGGAGCCTCTAACCTTAGAGGCTGTCTCAACATGCAAATGAGATGGTTTTTTTCATCCCACCCACTAAGAATCGCCTTAGTTGGCTTTTTACAGCGTATCAATTCAGTCGTAACTGACTCTAATCTGGTTCGAATCTATTAGAACCATATTAGAGCCATATTAGAACGAGATTAGAACGAGATTAGAACCTGTAACGAAGAAAATAGGCTGTCTCTTCATGAAATAGGGCTACTCAAACTGTAACGTATAAACAAAAAAAATATAGGATGAGCCTCCCAAAAACAGGCAAAAAAAAAGAGGCTGTGCTTTTCAGCACAGCCTCGTCTTAATACCAATCAGGATAAATTGCAGTTATGTTTCGCTCAATCTATACTGTTTGCTCTATTGCATACAGGCTACTTTCAGAAATTACTGAGCAGCACTCTCGTGGCTGAAATAGATCCCGTTTGCAAGTTGAGGCACTTCTTTGTAAGTGCTCTTCGTTGCAATCACGGTCAGCATATCTCCAACCTTGATATCCTTGTCTGCCAACAGGTTTTTCCTGAAATCGCCGGTGGCACCCCAACCAGGATAACAGCCATAGAGATAGATCTCGCTGTCGCCATCTTTCAGATACAGATTCCCATAAGATTCATTCGCTATCGAAGTAATTTCACCGGTGACCATGTAGTAATCCTGACTGGAGTCAGGTTTGGTCAGCACCTCGGCGATAATAGCAACAGTTACCGGGATCACGCTTTCCAGCACGGCACCGGCGACCTGGGGAGAATCTTTGTATGCTGCACGTTTCCCGACAAGTGTGATGATGTCACCCTCTTTCAGACCTAAGTTCTCGAAATCTGCAATGCCATAGACATAGGTTTCGCCGGAGAAATCTCTCAAGTACAAATTGCCATATTTGGTATTGGCGATATCGGTGATCACACCTGTCATGCGATATTGTGTGTTGCCCACTTCAGCGGCAAGAAATTCGGCAATCGTTGCTTTCACGATGGCACCTTTCTGTGTCAGCGTTGTTTCGGTGCTGTAGTTCTTGCCTTCAAAGGTGGTGCGGAAGATGAGGGTGGTTTCACGATCGCCCCCTTCATTGGCAGCGGCATTGAATTTCACCACCGCGTTCGTACCGGCCGATTCGATGGATGAGATGGACAGCCAAGACTTGGCATCTTCCGGAATCTCCACCGATACACCTTCACCCTTGCAGGTGAGGTATGCGGTGAATTCACCCCCTTCAACAGGCAGCAGTTCGTTTTCAACAGAATCCACCTTCACAAGCGATTTGTTGATTTGGATAACCGTTACATCCACCATTTGGGGTGATCCGCTGTAAGTAGATTTCGGTCCTTGTATTGTCACCTCATCTCCCACTTCAAGACCCCAACTCAGGAAGTTTTTCGTGGCACCTTTCGAATCAAGCGTACCGTAGATATAGATTGTACCGGTTTCATCGGTCAAATCCCAGTTCCCATATAAAGTATTGGATATGGCAGTAACCACACCTGACACCAGGAAAGTTTTTCCGTCGGGACCTGATCGTACTTCTGAAACTGAAGCCTCTGATATTACAGCCAGTCCTTGAATCACATTGATGCGTTGCGTTTTGTCACCACTTTTAAGCAGCACTTCTGCAGTGCGGCCATCAATGGCAGATGGGGCTTCAAAGGTAACTTGAGACTCGCCGGCACTGCCTGAAGTGGCAGAGATTGTGAGCCACTCGACCTTGTTCTTATCGGTGGTTACCTTCTCAATTGTCCAGCTATCCTGCGTGGTTACGGTAATGGTTGTAGCACCTCCCTCCACAGGAATAGAGACGTATGAGGAGGAGACCTGAATTTCATCCAGCAGGGTCATCGATGCTTCATCGGCACAGCTTGTCATCAGTGCAAGCATCGCGATGAAGAGAGGGAATAAATATTTTAATTTCATATCGACTTTACGTTTAATTAGTTGAAAATATACTTGACACCAATCGAAGCGTACCAGGTTTGACCCAGTGAGTAGCTTGGCGTGAATGTCTCGGTCTCACCATGGATGGAAGCGGGTGTAGAGAAGGTAGCAACACCTTCAGCATCCACTCCTTCATACTTGAGGATGCGGGCTTCAGAACCAATTTCCGGGTTCAGGTATTTGCCTACACCCCAGCTGGAGTTGAACAGGTTCATCACGTTCTTGATATCCAGGCTAAGCTGCAGTTTGTGTTCGTTGTTGCCAGCGTTGAGCACGAAATCGTGCTTGTAGCTGAAGTCGATGCGATGTACCCAGGGAGAGTAAACGCTGTAGGGTTCTGCATACTTGCCTTGCTGGTTCTTCAAATAGCTGCTGCCATGCACGTAATCCATGAAACGGGCCTGGTCGTCGGGCGTAACAAAGCGGAACTGTCCGTTAGCTACCTCCTCGTCGGTTGGCACGTAGATGGCATCGTAATTGTATTCATCCCCGTTGAGATGGTTCTCAGTCATGTAGGAGTATTTGGCTCCACCGCGCCAGCCTTCATAAATAAAGCTATAGTGATTGCCACTCTTGTCATGGGTAGTCAGTGCAGCCACAAGACGATCGGGTGTGGTGTACTGGGAGTTGTGCAGCTTGATGTGGTTGGGGCCTTCCACTGTGGGCACATAGGTAAATGCAGATTCCGCATTCGAGCCGGGCATACCGGTTACATCCTTGGCCACGGTGTGGGTGTAGGCAGCCATCAGGGTGATGAATTCTGTGGGTTGTGCATTGTAGGTGATGTTGGTCGACCATCCGTAACCGCGACTGGTGTTTTCCAGCACAAATGCCTTCGTTCCGGTACGATAACCGACGGGATAAATCGGTCTGTTGTCTGCACCGTTGAAGCGGGCAAAACCGCCTACCGACGGGATACTCCAGTCAGAAATGGAGACACCGTTGATGGTTTTGTTGAAGATTCCTTCCACCGTTACCGAGGAGGGGAAAGGTGTTGGGAAGGCATAGTCAACCGCGAGCGATGTTTTCCAAACCTGGGGCATCTTGAAGTCCGGATCTACAGCCGCAATTGCTGAAGGAACGGTACCATCTTCGGGAGAAATGGTGGTTGGGTATCCCAAAGAGGCCAGCTTGTCATATAGGGCAGAGATGTTTGCGTTTCCGTTGGCATCTGTTACCAGGCCGCCGGCAAACTCATCCATTGAGAAACCTCTCTTAGCAGCGTTTGCAGCGTTGATTTGCGCCTGATACTGTACCATACCACCGTTGGTAGGCATGTTGGTGAAAAACACCAGCGGCAGGTTTCCGGAGAAGAGACCGGTACCACCACGCAGTTTCAGACTCTTGTCGCCATAAGCATCCCATACAAAACCGACACGGGGAGAGAAGATCACACTTGCAGAAGGCCATTTACCGGTGTCGATATGACGACCGGAATAGTCAATTTCCTGGATTGCCTTGTTGGTCATCAGGTCATTGTTGTTGAAGAACAACCCATCGATGCGAAGACCATAGGAAAGTTTGAATCTTTCGCTAAAGCTCCAGTCATCTTGTGCGTAAACGCCAAGTTTGTTGCTTCTCACGCGAGCGGCAGGATTTGCTTCGCCATCGTAACCATAGGTTAAGTTTACAATTTCAGGGGTTGCTCCGGTCAGGAAGTCATCGAGACTTGAGTAGCGATAGTATCCGGTACCGTTACGCATGTAGGCATTGTCTGCCATCTTGTATTCGTAGGCAATACCTCCCACAATCTTGTGATTCCCCATGTAATAGGTCATCTCATCTTTGATGTTCAGTACGTTGTTGTGCACACCGTTGTTCCAGGTGAACAGCTCATACCCGAGAGACATGTAGGCCTGACCATCTTTCAAGATGTCGATAAAGGGGAATTCTGACGAACTCGATCCGCGGATATCATCGAGCTTTGAAAAGGTTGCCAGGAACTGGTTCGACAGGTTATTTGACAATCGGCTGTTCAAATCGAAAGAGAAGGAATGCACCAGGTTGTCTTGCGAATACATTGAGTTTGCAAAAGACATGGAGGCCTGTGACATTCTGGCTTCAGACATACGAGTACCCCCATCCATAGATGAAGCATTAGGAGAACTCCACCGTAGGTTCTTTGTATAATTGTAACGCAACGCCAGACGATGCTTGTTGGTGATGTTCCAGTCCAAACGGGCAAGCAGTTTGTCATTGCTTTCATCTGCCGGGAAGTTGGTGTAGGATCCGGTTTCGTAGCCATACTCACTCCGCACGAAATCAGAAACCCGCTTCAGGTCGCTTTCAGTGGTGCGGGAGATATAGCTTTCCGGAACAGCCACACCATTGGTCGAAGCTCTCCAACGATTGACAATGGTAGGCGTTTTCGCCATTTCGGCATTCACAAAGAAGAACAATTTATTCTTGATTATGGGACCACCTAAAGTAAAACCGTAGGTAGTGTTGCGGTCTTTCTCTCGTGCTCCTTCGATTTGTTTGTTTCTAACAGCATCACCTCTGAGGTTCTCATTTCTGTGATACACGTACGCGCTGGCCTTGAAGGTATTGGTACCCGATTTGGTAATCGCGTTTACCCCTCCCCCAATGAAGTTGGTTTGACGCACATCGTAAGGGGCAATCACCACTTGCATCTCTTCGATTGCTTCAATAGAGATCGGGTTTCCTCCGCCGGGAAGAGCATCGCTCAAACCGAAGTTATTATTAAAATTGGCGCCATCTACTGTAAAGTTGGCTGTACGGCCATCGGTACCGGCAAAGCTCATACCATCACCACCATAAGGCGAGAGGCGGGTCACATCCATGATGCTGCGACTAACTGTTGGCAGATTTGCAATCTGATCGTTGGTGATGTTGGTCACAGCACCTGTTTTCTCTGTGGAGAACTTGGTGCGAAGGGCCGTCACCACAATCTCATCCAATGAGGTGGCTTCCTCCGAGAGCACCACATTCATCACATAGTTTTCACCAAGGCTCAACGTGATGTTGCTGGTAGTGCTCGTACCATATCCTATGTATGAAATTTCTACGGTATAGGGTCCGCCTACACGCATACCGTTCAGGTTGAAGCGACCCTCCATATTGGTTACCGTACCATAAGTTGTTCCTGAAGGTTGGTGTGTGGCAATCACCGTTGCACCAATCACGGTCCCCTCAGCATCGGTAACCCGTCCACTCATACTGGAGGTGGTTACCTGCGCACTCAATACTGTAGACAGCAGCAATGAAAGAATTACTGCCATAGACCTCAGTTTTTTCACCATAAATTCAAATTTTTAGTTATAAGTTGTGAATGTCTGAAACGAATTTCTGCACAAAAGTAGTACAATTTTTTTTAAATCGTGTTACATTAATGTTACGATTTTCTTTTGGGCCCCAATATCGAGAGAACTGATTTTCATGTACTTAAAATAATCAAAATAACAGAGAGCGGCACAAAAATAAAACAAATTGTAACCAAAGAGAGGTATTAACCAATTTTTCAATAAAAAAAGCGTATAACTTACTCATTTTCATTTTCAGTTATACGCTCAACTTTTAAAGAGTGTAATTGTCTATGTTATCGGGCCAATTACATCATGCCGCCCATACCGCCGCCCATAGGCATCTGCGGTGCTACAGGGTTCTCCTCTTTCTTGTCGGTAATCACACACTCGGTGGTGAGGAACATACCGGCAATGGAGGCTGCATTTTCCAGTGCCACGCGGGTCACCTTGGCAGGATCGATCACCCCTGTTTCATAGAGGTTTTCATATTGGTCGTAACGCGCATTGTAACCATAGTCAGCTTTTCCTTCGCGTACTTTCTGTACCACAACGGCGCCTTCTTTTCCGGCGTTGGCAACGATCTGACGCAACGGCTCCTCAATGGCACGCTTCACGATTTCGATACCGGTGGTCTCGTCTTCGTTCTCACCCTTCATGCCGTCGATGGCATCAATGGCACGAATGTAAGCCACACCTCCACCGGGAACAGTACCTTCCTCAACCGCAGCACGTGTTGCTGAAAGTGCATCCTGCACGCGGTCTTTCTTTTCTTTCATCTCTACTTCTGAGGCGGCTCCCACGTAAAGCACTGCTACCCCGCCTGCCAGCTTGGCAAGACGCTCCTGCAGTTTTTCGCGGTCGTAGTCGGAAGTGGTTTTTTCAATCTGGGCACGAATCTGTCCGATGCGGCTCTCAATTGCCTCTTTTTCACCCACACCGTTTACAATGGTGGTGGTATCCTTGTCGATGGTCACCTTTTCTGCGCTACCAAGCATATCCAGGGTGGCATTCTCAAGGGTGAGTCCCTTCTCTTCTGAAACCACAACACCTCCTGTAAGGATGGCGATGTCTTCAAGCATCTCTTTTCTGCGGTCACCAAAGCCGGGTGCTTTCACGGCAGCGATCTTGAGAGATCCGCGCAGACGGTTCACCACCAGGGTGGTGAGTGCTTCCGAGTCGATATCTTCGGCGATGATCAACAGCGGTTTGCCGGTTTGTACCCCTTTTTCGAGGATGGGCAGCAGATCCTTGATGGCCGAGATCTTCTTGTCGTGGATCAGGATGAGCGGATTTTCAAAGTCCACCTCCATCGCTTCCGTATCGGTCACGAAGTAGGGAGAGATGTAGCCGCGGTCGAACTGCATACCTTCCACCACATCCACATAGGTATCTGTACCCTTCGATTCCTCCACGGTGATCACACCTTCCTTGCTCACCTTCTGCATCGCCTCGGCGATCAGCTTGCCGATGGTCTCGTCACCGTTGGCGGAGATCTTGGCTACGTTTTCGATCTTCTTCAGGTCATCACCCACTTCAACAGCTTGTTCCCGGAGGTTCTCTACCACCTTGGCCACCGCCTTGTCAATGCCACGCTTCAGATCCATGGGATTGGCACCGGCAGTCACATTCTTCAGACCCACACCAATGATTGACTGAGCCAACACCGTAGCGGTTGTGGTACCGTCACCGGCATCGTCGTTTGTCTTGGAGGCCACCTCTTTCACCAGCTGTGCTCCCATGTTTTGGAAAGCATCTTCGAGTTCCACCTCTTTGGCAACCGTTACACCATCCTTGGTGATCTGGGGTGCACCATATTTCTTGTCGATGATCACGTTGCGACCCTTGGGTCCCAATGTCACCTTCACTGCATCTGCCAGTTCGTCCACACCCTTTTTGAGCAGGTCGCGGGCATCCATATTAAATTTAATCTCTTTTGCCATATTTTCTAAATGTTTTGTTGTTTGATTAAAATTCCGGATTGATCAGGATTGATTCAACTCTCCCAATCATTTTTTATCCTCTCACGATAGAACCGCCAGGATATCTGATTGACGCATGATCAGGTGTTGCACACCATCAATCTCAATTTCAGTACCTGCATACTTACCATAGAGTACTCTGTCGCCTTCTTTCACGACCATCTCTTCGTCTTTAGTACCTTTACCTACGGCAATCACTTCACCTTTGAGGGGTTTTTCTTTTGCGGTATCGGGAATAATAATTCCGCTGACTGTTTTTTCTTCTGCAGCGGCTGGTTTTACCAGCACTCTGTCTGCCAATGGTTTAATGTTCATACTACTAAAATTGATGTTACTATTTAACTTTTTATGGATCAAATTGACATCAGCAGAACTGCGAAATCTGTGCCAAAAATTATTTATGCCACAAAGCAAACAAAAAAAAGGATGCAGATGTAGAAACTGACAAGATGACTGACAAATTTTCAGTCTGCCCGCTTCATCTCCCTTACCCTGTTCTTCACATATTTTTCCAGCCACTGGTCCTGTTCCCACAGCAGATGCAGTACATTTTCCCTGGCAGCATAGCCATGGCTCTCCATCGGAAGGATCACAAGACGTACCGGAGCGCCGAAACTTTTCAGTGCCTGAAAATAGCGTTCACTCTGCATGGTATGGGTGCCTGAATTGTTGTCAGCCTCACCGTGCACGATCAGCATCGGTGTTTTCATCTTTGCGGCATGCATGAAAGGAGACATGGACTGATATACTTCCGGTGCATCCCAGTAGCTACGTTCTTCACTCTGAAAGCCAAATGGTGTCAGTGTTCGGTTGTAGGCTCCGCTGCGCGCAATACCGGCAGCAAACAGATCGGAGTGGGTGAGCAGGTTGGCGGTCATGAAGGCACCGTAGGAGTGTCCGCCCACGGCAACCCGATCAGGGTCAATATATCCCATCGCACTAACCGCATCGATAGCTGCTTTGGCATTCGCCACCAGTTGTTCCACGAAGCTGTCGTTGGGCTCCTCATCACCCTCCCCCACGATGGGGAAAGCGGCATCATCAAGTACCGCATATCCACGGGTTACCCAGTAAATGGGATTGCCGTAAGATAGATAGGTGAAAGTATTGGGATTTGAAGTATTCTGACCTGCACTGCTCTTGTCCTTGTACTCAGTAGGGTAAGCCCACATGATCATGGGAAGCTTCTCTTTCTTTTCTTTGTCGTAATCAGCAGGCAGGTAGAGTGTGCCGGTAAGTGTCACACCATCGGACCTGCGGTAGCTGATCACCTCCTTGTGAATCCCCTCGATGCTCTTGAATGGATTCTCAAAGTCTGTAAGCGGAATCAAATCTTTTTTTCGTTTGATATCCCGAATGTAATAGTTGGGATAATTCAGAGGAGATTCAAGACGGGTGATCACCTCTCCTTTCTTGCTGTCAACAAAAGCTACAAGACTCTCAACCTCTCCTTTGAGGTCAGATTGATAAATCCTTTTCTTCTGAAGCGTATTCAGATTGAGAGCGTCAATGAAGGGAAACTGGCCTTCCGGCGTGAAACCCTCACCAAACAGGTAAGCGTTGCCATCTTCAATCTTAAGGGTGTAGCTGCCCAGCTCATTCCTCTCTGTCTGAAAGGTTCCAGGGTGGCTGTATGCATCCTGATAATCACGGTCGAAGAGGATGTGGGGTTCACGACTGGTGTCGGAAGGGTTGAAGAGATAAGTTTTGCTGTTGCGTGTGTTCCACCATCTGTCTTGTACCACTGCATAGCTTTCGTTGCCCCATATCACCCCTGCGAATCGTTGAATGGTCTTCATCAATGATTGAGCCTTACCGGTAAAAGGGGCCTCCAGCTGAAAGAGTTCATCGCGGAAAGGTTTTTCTACTTCCGGGTCACCATTGTCCAACGCTTCCACCCACGCGAGCGTTGCCGGCTTGTCGCCCCGCCAGTGGATGTTGCGCTTTCCCTGCCAGGTGGCCATGAACCCCACCGGCAGGTTGTCGAGCAGTGGTTGATGGCTGAAGCTCTTCAAGAAACGACCATCGGCATGAAAGAGATCGGTTCTGTTGGGGAAACTGTACCAGGGCACCACATAAGAAAATGGGTGCTCGAGCGTGGTTAAGAGCAGATAGTCCCCGTCGGGTGAGAACTCCTGATCGATGTACATCCCTGCCTCTTTCCAAATGTCAGCATCACCGTTAAGATGTACACGGTACAGTTCAGAGGTGATAAGCCGCTCGAAATTGAGTTCATCGACAGGGTTTTTAAGCAGATCCTGATAGGTTCGGTTTTGTGAGATCTGGCCCTCACTGACCGACACAATCGGCCCTTCCGGCAGTGCTTTCCCTGCATCTATCAGAGATGGGCGATCGGTGGGTAACATCTGCACCAATAGCGACGATCCATCGGGGAACCAACTGTAAGGCATGCCGGCGTTGGCATTCAGGATAGCCTGTGTGATTCTGCGTGCGGTGAGATCGGTGAGATCGATCACCCAAAGTTCGACACCCTGATCGGTGGTGTTGGTGAATGCCAATTTTGTTTCATCGGGAGAGAACGAGAAATAGGCCATGCGTGCATCTGCAGGCAACCCGGTAATTTGGTGCAAATCATTTTCAACCGTTCTTTTGTAACGTATGTTGTTGTAATAGGTGATGGTGCTCGATATGTTGGCATCGGGGTTGATGCGCAGCCCCCCCAATCGCAGTTCCGGCTGTTTGAGTTCAGCCAGCGACTTGAAGCTGTTTCGATAATAGAAAAGCATCTGTTCTTGCCTGCTGTCCATATTAACAGCGGGGGCTCTTTTAACATCTACCAACTCCAGTATCTCCCGGGGAGGCGTTTGAAAAGTGATCTTCTCCTGTGACTGTAACATCGTGGTTGTCATTGTCAATAAAAGTATAAAAAGATAAGTTCGTTTTTTCATTTGATTCCTGTTTAGATTTATAGATTATCAATTTTATGAAAGAGAGTGGCTGTTGCCTGCGCTGTAGGCATCACAACCATATCATTGATGTTCACATGGGCAGGACGGTTGATGACAAACCGGATGCATTCGGCAATATCACCGGCGACGAGGTTTTCAAAACCTTGATATACCTTTTCGGCACGAGCCGCATCCCCATGGAATCGGATCAGTGAGAATTCGGTCTCCACCGCACCGGGGCATACTTGTGTGACACGAATGCCATGAGGAAGAAGGTCAATTCGCAATCCCTTTGTAAGGGCATCAACCGCATGCTTGGTGGCACAATAGACATTCCCGTTGGGGTAAACCTCCTTGCCGGCAATGGATCCGATATTGATGATTTGTCCGCTACCCCTTGCCACCATGCCTGGAGTCACAGCACGGGTAACATAAAGCAACCCTTTCACATTGGTATCAATCATCCGGTTCCAGTCGTCGCTGTCTCCCTCCTGTACGGTATTCATACCGGCAGCCAGACCCGCATTGTTGACCAGGATATCAATCGCCCGCCACTCTTCCGGCAATGATCCCAACGACTGTTTTACTGCCTGCTCATCACTTACATCAAAACAGAGCGGCAAGACACGAACATTTAATTGCTCCAGTTTGTTTTTCAGTAACAGCAGGCGTTCTTCCCTGCGCCCGGTGATGATTAGGGCAGCACCCTCTTCTGCCAGCATTAGGGCAGTGGCTTCACCAATACCGGCAGTTGCGCCGGTGACAAGTGCGATTTTTGACATAACAGCTCAATTTTTTTGATTGAATGATCAAAAATAGCCAAAAAAAAGTTCAGGGAAGGGAATATCTGAAAAAAAGCGTATTTTTACATTCACAAACACAACCCAATATGAAGGAAGATAGTTTTGTTACTGTGAAAACATTCAATTTCCCGGCAGATGCCACCATCGCCCAAACATTCATGGAGATGAGGGGAATTGAAATTTACATGAAGAATATGGTCTCGAACCGGCTGGCATACACCCTGGGGGATATTGAGATGCAGGTAAAGCAATCCGACTATGAAAAAGCCTGCGAGGCGCTGATAGAGGGCGGATTTGCCAAACCGGAAGATTTTCAGTAACTTCCCGTCATAAAACATCTCACATGATTGAACAGACGGAAAAAGAGCGAAACAACCTACGCTACAAGTATATCCTGGTAGGGGCATTGATCCTATTGGGATTGATCATCTTCAAATTCACCCGTCCCTATATGAGCGGTTTCCTGGGGGCTGCTACGCTTTATGTGATTGTCAGTGGCCAACAGCGATTCCTGACACAGAGGTGGCGGTTGCGCAAATCTCTCAGTGCGTTACTGATCATGCTTGAGGTTCTCTTCTTTATCCTGATACCGCTCACAGGATTAACGCTTTTGGTGATTGACACCTTTTCAGGGATCACTTTTGATCCACAGGTGATCCTCGATGATGTGAGCGCATTCATCCTCTCAATGGAAGAACGGCTTGGCTTCAATCTCTTCACACCGGAGAATCTGTCGGGTCTCCCCAAAATCGGCACAAACCTTTTACAGGTTGTAGGGAACAGTGTTTACTCCTTTGCGATCAACATTGTGGTGATCCTCTTCGTCTTGTATTACATGCTCTTCAGCAACGATGAGTTTGAAAAATCGATTCGTGAGATACTCCCCTTCAAGGAGGAAAACAAGCAGATCCTGGGTGAAGAGACCCGTCTCATCATCCAGGCCAACGCCATTGGTATTCCACTGATGGCAATTATCCAGGGCTTTTTCGCCTATATGGGTTATCTTATTTTCGGCGTGGAAAGTGCACTGCTCTATGCCATCCTGACCGCATTCTCTACAATACTTCCACTGGTAGGGACCATGATTGTTTGGGTGCCGATCAGCATCGGCATGCTTCTTGGCGGAGACTACGTGAACGGCATCGGGTTGGCCATCTATGGGCTTATCATCGTTGGTGGTGTGGACAATGTAGCCCGTTTTCTGCTGCAAAAGAAACTGGCAGATATTCATCCGCTGATCACCGTGTTTGGGGTGCTGATCGGGATCCCCATGTTCGGGTTCTGGGGGATCATTTTCGGGCCGCTCCTGCTGTCTCTCTTCATCCTCTTCTTCAACATGTACCGCCACGAGTATGTGAAGGGATCGAAAGCTGAGCCACGTGTCACCACTCGGATGAAGGCCAGGAAAGTATCAATTCCGGGATACAAACCGGTAAAAAGTAAAAAAACGAAGATTGATGTTCCCAAGAATGAATAACCCCGTCCAATCACTGCTCACAATCTTTCTCGTTTTATTTGCTTCGGGTTGTCACTCCGGAAAAAATGGAGAGCGTCAGGAATTGTCGAATAGTTACACGGATCATGTGGAACTTCGACATGCCAAAGGATTTCAAATTGATCGTGCTGATGATCATACACGTCTCACCATTCTCAACCCCTGGTCGAATGATGGCGAACCATACGCGGTCTATTATCTCTACCCTACACTACCGGAGAAACTACCCTCCGACGGTATCTCCATCCAAATACCTGTCAGTTCACTGGTGGTGAACAGCTTTTCCTATTTCGAGTTTCTCTCCCTGCTGGGTGAAACGGATGCCATCAAAGGGGTGACCGACGGGTTCCGGATCTACAACCCTTTGATACTTGAAAAAATTGAACAAGGAGTGATCAGCGACATGGGAGATCCCTTTCAGCCAAACCTTGAAAAAGTGATGACGGTGAAACCTGATGCGGTGATCAACTCTGCATATGCTCAGGTGGACAGTTACAGCGAACGACTCACCAGGGCCGGGATACCTGTCATCTATTCATTGGAATGGATGGAGAATGAGCCACTTGCAAGGGCTGAATGGATCAGGATGATTGCTGCATTTTTCGGCAGGGATCTGCAGGCCGACTCACTCTTTGCTGAAATTGAACAACGGTACCACTTTGCACGTGAGCAAATTCCAACTGATCGAGTACGCCCCTCGTTGCTGGCGGGTGACAATTTTCAGGGCACCTGGTACGTGCCCGGTGGCAAGAGCTTCAATGCAGCCCTCTTTCGTGATGCCGGTCTCCGGTATCGTTACAGCGACAATAGGGAGAGCGGCAGCATCGGGCTCGACATTGAGTCTGTATTGACACAATTCTCAGGTGCCGACTTTTGGTTTGGGTGCGAATCAGACAGCTATGCCGAATTGGCAGAGAAGGATGCCAAATATCTCTTACTGAATGCAGTGAAGAAAAGACAGGTCTTCAACAACCACAATCGCACCACTTTGAACGGGGGAAATGACTATTTTGAAAGTGGGGCGGCCCACCCGGACCTGGTGCTCTCCGACCTGATTCGGGCAGTTTACCCGGAGGCACTGCCCGAATATTCATTCACCTACATCAAACCACTGGAGGAGGAGCCATTCCGTGAATAAACAACCTGCCCTATTCCTGCTCTTGTTGTTGCTGCTTGCAACAGCATTCCTGGCCGATATTTTCAGCGGGAATGCAGACATACCGTTCCTGGAAGCATTGCAGGCATTACGGGGCGGATCAGATGATCTGATTGTGAACGAGATCATCCTCAATTATCGCTTGCCGAAAGCGATCACAGCGGTTATCGCAGGAGCTGCACTCTCCTTGTCGGGATTGTTGATGCAGACATTGTTCCGCAATCCACTTGCTGGCCCCGATGTGCTGGGCGTGAGTGCCGGAGCAGGACTGGGGGTCGCATTGCTCACGATGTTGAGCGGTACGGCGATTTATCCGTTTCTCTCCTCATTGGGCAGCATGTCCACAGTGATTGCCGCCGTAGCAGGTGCTGCAGGTGTGATGCTGTTAATCCTCAGTGTATCGTCACGAATCAAAGACTCTATCACCATCCTGGTGCTAGGGATGATTTTTGGGTATGTGGCCAGTGCTGTGGTGACCATCCTGCAGAGCATCGCTGATCCTGATTCTCTCAAGCTGTTTGTCACCTGGACCTTTGGCAGCTTGGGAGGTGTGACCTGGCAGAAGATGCCCATACTGCTCAGCCTCTTTGTGGCGGGTGTGTTGATCTGCTTCCTCTTGATAAAAGCGCTGAACAGTCTGCTGTTAGGTGAACATTACGCGGTAAGCGGCGGACTGAACATTCGGCGGACACGTCTTTTGATCATCGCCATTGCTTCACTTATCACGGGTACTGTGACTGCTTTCACCGGTCCCATTGCTTTTGTGGGGGTTGTAATCCCACACTTCGCCAGAGCATTCTTCGGCACGGTCAACCACAGGAGCATCCTGCCGGCAACCCTTCTGCTCGGCAGCATCCTGATGCTGCTGTGTGACATCATCTCACAAATCCCCATCACCAACCGCACCCTACCCATCAATGCTGTAACCGCTCTCTTCGGTGCTCCGATGATTGTTTGGGTCGTGTTAAAAAGAAAGAAACTTTAAAGTTACCGCTGTGGGTTGATTGTTCCAAAATTAAACTATGGCACTGTTTTTGCGTTAATACTGACGAACGTTAATTTTCATGGGCTGAAATTTCCCAACGGGAATGATTCAAAAAATAAATTCTATATTTGTAAGAAATATAGTTGGTAAAAGAAGGAACATAAACAATGGATAACAATTTTTCTCAACGGGTCAGAGAGATCATGGCTTATAGCCGCGAGGAAGCAGGAAGGCTCCAGAACAATTACATCGGACCAGAACATCTGATGCTGGCCATCCTGCGTGACAGCGAAGGACTGGCCATCCAGGTGCTCCAGGATTTCGACATCGATCTGGAAATGTTGAAAGCATATATTGACAGGCATATACGTAGCATTCAGGAGCCCTATGATGGCACCAGCGAGGTTGTGATCAATAAAAATACGGAAAAGGCGTTAAAGATGAGCATTCTGGAAGCTCGTCTTACCAAAAGCAAAGAGACCGGCTCTGAACATATCCTGCTGGCCTTGCTGAAAGAAAAGAATACATTGATCAACGAAATACTCACCAAATTTCAGCTGGATTACTCCAGTGCATTTCTCTATGTGAAAAGTATTCTTGAAAACAGGGGTGAAACAGATGAAACCAACCCTCCCATTGGGGGTGCAAACTTCACAGACGATGATGATGATGAGATGAACGACAAATCATCATTCAATCCGGGGAGCGGACAAAGCACCTCATCACAGTCAAAGAGCAATGCTTCCGATACACCCGTTCTGGACAACTTCGGAACCGATATCACACGTGCCGCACTGGAGAACAGACTTGATCCGGTTGTGGGACGAGAAAAGGAGATTGAACGAATTGCACAGATTCTCAGTCGTCGCAAGAAAAACAACCCGGTACTGATTGGTGATCCCGGTGTGGGCAAATCGGCCATCGTGGATGGTCTGGCACTACGAATCACCCAGAAGAAAGTGTCACGTGCACTTTTCGACAAACGGGTAATCGCCCTCGATATGGCATCGATAGTGGCAGGAACCAAGTATCGCGGTCAGTTTGAGGAACGCATCAAAGCAATCCTGAACGAACTGTCGAAGAACCCCAACATCATCCTTTTCATCGACGAGATCCACACCATAGTGGGTGCAGGAGGAGCTGCCGGCTCGCTCGATGCGGCAAACATGCTGAAACCGGCACTGGCTCGCGGGGAGATACAGTGTATCGGGGCCACGACACTCGATGAATACCGTAAGAACATCGAAAAGGATGGAGCACTGGAACGTCGGTTTCAGAAAGTGATTGTAGATCCTACTACCCCCGAGGAGACTCTTCAGATATTGCGTAACATCAAAGAGCGTTATGAAGAACATCACAACGTGCGATATACAGACGAGGCGTTACAGGCCTGTGTGAAGCTCACCGACCGCTATGTATCCGACCGCACCTTCCCCGACAAGGCGATTGATGCACTTGATGAGGCGGGGGCAAGGGTGCACATCTCCAACATCGTGATTCCTGAGACTATCGAACATCTTGAAGGAGAGCTGAAAGAGGTGGAACAGCAGAAGACAGATGCCGTGAAGGCACAGAAATATGAGCTTGCAGCAAGCTACCGTGACAAGCAACGGCAACTGCTGCTGGCACTCGAAGCCGAAGAGGAACGCTGGCAAAAAGAGATCAAGGAGAAACCGGAGCTGGTGGACGAGGAGAAAATTGCAGAAGTAGTGGCGATGATTTCAGGTGTCCCGGTACAACGTATCGCCCAGGCCGAAGGACAACGACTGCTGGAGATGCGGCAAGAATTGAAAGAGAAGGTGATTGGACAGGATGAGGCGGTTGATAAGATTGTGAAGGCCATCCAGCGCAATCGTGTGGGACTGAAAGACCCCAACAAGCCGATTGGCACCTTTATGTTCCTTGGCCCCACAGGTGTGGGGAAGACCCACCTGGCCAAGAAGCTGGCCGAGTTCCTGTTCGACTCTTCCGAGAACCTGATCCGGGTAGACATGAGTGAGTATATGGAGAAATTCAACGTCTCCCGGCTGGTGGGGGCACCTCCCGGATATGTGGGTTATGAGGAAGGGGGCCAGCTCACCGAGAAGGTACGCCGCCGCCCATACTCCGTGGTATTGCTCGATGAGATTGAGAAAGCACATCCCGATGTCTTCAACATCCTTCTTCAAATACTGGATGAGGGGCGTGTCACCGACAGCCTGGGAAGAAGAATTGATTTCAAGAACACCATCCTGATCATGACCTCCAACATCGGCACGAGGCAGTTGAAAGATTTTGGCAGGGGAATCGGTTTTCATACCGGCAAGGACCTGACCGATGCCGAATACTCACGAAACATCATTCAGAAAGCCCTCAACAAGGCCTTCGCACCGGAGTTCCTGAACAGGGTGGACGATATCGTGATGTTCGACCAACTGAGTCGTGAGTCAATCTACCAGATCATTGACCTGGAACTGAAAGGACTCTACAAAAGAATCAGTGACCTTGGTTACAAGGTGGAACTTACCGAACCTGCGAAAGAGTTTATCGCCAACAAGGGTTACGACGTGCAATTCGGTGCCCGTCCTCTCAAAAGAGCAATACAAAAATATATAGAAGATGAGATGGCTGAACAGATTCTCCGTACCGGAGTGAAAGAAGGAGACACCATCAGGGTTGACTTCGATAGTGAAAAGCAGCAAATCATCATGAATTCAACAAACGACAATGAGTGAACAAAAGATGAAAGTGGAAGTATGGACCGACATCATGTGTCCATACTGTTATATAGGGAAGATTCATTATGAAAAAGCGCTGCAGCAGTTTGAACATGCCGATGAAGTGGAACTTGAATTGAAAGCATTTCAGCTCAACCCGGAATTGCCGGGTCTTGGAAAAGGCTTTCCCGTAACGGAATATCTGACCCAAAGAGCTGGTCTCAACGAGGAGAAGATGAATCAAATGTTCGCCGGGGTGAAACAACTTGCAGATGATGCCGATGTGGGATTCAATTTGCCAAATGCAATTGCTGCGAACACGAGTGATGCCCATCGGCTCATCAAGCTGGCAGCAACGAAAGGTATCGAATCAGAAGTGTTGCGACGCATTTCCAGAGCCTATTTTGAGGAAGCAAAAGATTACAGTGACCGGGAGTTGCTGATATCAATCGGCGTGGATGCAGGACTCGAAGAACAGACTATCCGCACGATGCTGGAGAGTGATGATTACCTTTATGAGATCAAACAAGACATCCAGGAAATGGCCAACCTGGGATTTGACACGGTTCCAACCTTCCTGATGGACCGCAGGCAGGCCATCATTGGATCCGAACCTGAGGAACTCTTCCTTAAAGTGCTCAGAAAAGCATACAGTCACTGGAAGAACCGTACCCAAAAAGAGAATGAATTGACGGTGACAATGGGCAAATCCTGTACTGCTGAGGGTGTATGTGAGATTTAAACGAATGAAAATGGAATTCCTACGGATCGACCCGGAAGAACAAGAAAGATGGAACAGTGTATGGAGCCTCTATGAAGAGAGTTTCCCTGTTGCAGAGCGTAGAAAAATGGAAGATCATCTGCTGGCATGTACCGATGAACGGTTCTTTCCGCTGTCAGCTTGGGATGGGGGCAGACTGGCAGGTCTCCTTTTCTTCTGGGAGTGGGAGGGTTATCGTTACCTGGAACATCTTGCTGTGACACCGGAACAACGCGGACAGGGGTACGGATCAGAGATGCTTCGCTACCTGCGTGACAGCGAACAGACCATCATTCTTGAGATTGACCCACTTGTCAATGAGTTATCAGTGCGCAGGCTCCAGTTTTATGAAAGAGCTGGCTTTACACTCACCCCCTATCGTTTTGTGCATCTTCCTTACCGTCTTGAGGCACAGCCTCAGGAACTTCTGATTTTGAGCTATCCGCGGATGATTACAAAAGAGGCACACAATGATTTTCTACAGTTTGTGAATGAGGAGGTGATACGCTACTGTGAACAACCGGTCGAGTAAGAGCACCGGGCAGGAAGATCAGTTCCCCAGCACAGAAGAGATCGCGCGCAGCAATTGCGTGAGCATCAAATTTTCGCGTTTGGACCTGGGGTGCATTGGATAAACAATCACCTCAATGGCATCATCCTCCGACATACTTAGATAACCTCCCAGTCCCCAGGACATCATCCTGGCATCGGTCCTGAACTTCAACACTTTGTTTTTTCGATCTGAAAAGGAAATAATCCATTGCCGATCGATACGTTGCATCACCTCATCGAATGGACAACTGCTTCTGGCCCTGAATTTGAATCGTCCTTTCTTCTGACCCGAGAAGGAGGGAGGAGTAAGTTGTTCTGTTTCCATATAATCCAATCGTCTGAAAAAATAGGCGGTGATAAGAGCGGGAGGAATCACTCCCACCAGAAAAAAAACGAGACCCGCCTGCCAGAAATCAAATTGTACTCTCCAGAAAAGATATACAACCCCCAACACAGCTAGAAAAAAGACCAGAAAAACAGAAACCCAGAAAAGAAAAAGACGGACTGTAAATCGCATATGTATGTCTTGGTATTTGATATTCGAAACATATCGTAAACTTTCAATAAACGACTAAAAAGCCATTCCTACGTTGACAACTTAATGTAGCTGGGGCAACACCAGCTGTTCGGTGATCCGGATGTCACGGAAACCCATCTCCCTCAACAACGAACGGATTGCCGTTTTAGCCTGTCGTGTCGACTCCTCCAGGATTCCCTGCTCGAGCGCATCGTTCACCATCACCTGCTTTTCGCGAATCAAAGCTTCGTTGTAATCAGCAATGCGGATGGGATTGAATGCGTTGTCACTTTCGTTGAATACCTCGATGGAGTTTTCATCAATCACCGTTTCCAGTATGCGCGGTTTTGGGAGCGTTACCAAAATAGTGGTGTCGTTCTCAGGCTTCACTGTAATTCGGTCGAAATCGACACCTGCCTTGATGTAACCATGGTATTTTAGTAAGAAGTATTTATCGGTGAGCGGTACATTCACATTCAGGATCTTCATGAAATCCTTATAGCTGATTACACCGGTGTAATTGTGCTTCACCAGTGCCAGCTCCTGCATATAAGTGATCCTGTTCATCACGGATGAACTGTCATAACCTCTCTCTTTATCACTGTTTACGTTGTTCACCCATAACAAGATGGCCAAGATTACAGTTGTGAGAAAAAAGAAGAGGGATGTGACCGAAATTTTTCCAGGGGTGCGTTCCACAATGTTTAATTGATTATCTAAATGACTCAATAGGCAAATATAATATTTTTTGTGACACATTCACCTCTCAGGCAATAATTAAATTTTAAGTTTTGAACCATTTATTTAAAATCTGTTTTCAGCTAACCACAACTTTGTCTATATTTGCCGTCGGGTCTGATGTCTTCAAGAGATAATTGCTACTCCCAACATACCCATAGAACTAATTCCTCAGATTTCACCCGAATGACTTCACATGCTAACATAGGGGATTTTAATCGGATGTTTAATGCCTATTATTCACCCTTCCTGCGTTTTGCAATTGGCTATGTGAAAGATAAACAGGCCGCTGAAGACTTTGTGTCGGAAGCATTCACGGCATATTGGGAAAAAAAAGACAAGTTGCTGCCCGATACCAATCCCCCGGCATTCATTCTGACAATCGTGAAGAATAAATGCATCAATTATCTACATCATCAGCAAATTGAACAAAGAGTCAGTGCAGAAATGAAAGAGCATGCAGAATGGGTAAAAAAAATCCGTATAAGCACCCTGGAAGCTTGTGATCCGGATATTATCTTCTCCCGGGAGATTGAAGAAATCGTTAAAAGAACACTCGAAAATCTTCCTGTTAAGACAGTGGAAATTTACAATTACAGTCGCAAGATGGGACTTAGCCACAAAGAGATAGCGGAATTGACCAAAATGAGCCAGAAGAGCATTGAATTTCACATCTCCAAGGCACTCCGCCAATTGCGGGATTCTCTTAAAGATTACATCATCATTTTTTTCTTCTTTTTATTTTAACAAAAATATATTTTTTATTAGGGTAGTGCGGCCTCTGTTTGTTATATAGATGGAGGGGCTTTATTATATATATATGGACAAGGAGATATTACAGAAGTTTTTTGCAGGCAATGCAACGTTTGAAGAAGAAAAACGGATCAGGGAGTGGCTCAATCTTTCTGCAACAAACCGCGAACGTTTCATGCAGGAGAGGAAAGCGTATGACCTGCTCCTCCTTGCACCTGCTGTGCAACAGACCAGATACCAAACGAAGTGGTATATCTCACCGTGGATTTCCGGCACAGTGGCAGCTGTAACCATATTGCTGATTATCAGCGGTCTCTTCTGGATGATCCGGCAGGATGCAACATTACAATACAATACCATAATAGTGCCCCCGGGACAACGTATCAACCTAATTCTTTCCGACAACACCAATCTCTGGTTGAACGCCAACACAACCTTCTCCTATCCAACCCGCTTTAACCGGAAGAGCCGCACCGTCTTTCTGAATGGTGAGGCCTATTTCGACGTAAGTCCCAACGAGAAGGTGCCCTTCATCGTTAAGTCAGAACTGGGGGAGGTTCAGGTAACAGGCACTTCTTTCAATGTGGATGCCTATTCTGCCACACAAAGATTTGAAACCAGTCTCTTCGAAGGTGGTGTGGATATCTACCACAATGAGAAAAAGATAGCCTCATTAAAACCAAACGAAACGGCAAGATTGGAAAACAATCAACTGGTTGTAGAAGCGATTACCGATAGAGAGAAATTTCTCTGGCGTGATGGTCTGATTGCTTTTAACCATAAAAGACTGGAGGAGATTCTTTATTCGCTTGAGAAGTATTTCGATGTGGAGATTGAGATTGCAACCACTGCTTTACCACAACACACATACAGTGGTAAGTTCCGGCAATCGGATGGGGTGGATTATGCACTGAGAGTGTTGCAGAAGAGCATCCACTTTGGTTTTGAAAGAGATGATGAGACAGGAAAGATATATATCAATTAATCAGCAAATAAAGAATGGATGCCTATGTGAAAGGAAAACATGATGATGCAAAAAAGATCGGCAAGCGCTGCAACGCTCACCGATCAACCGTTTTTGCCAATACAACCAGGAATTAAATCAGTGTACTAACTCAAACAATTACAAATGTATGAAGAAAAACATAATAAAGGGGTTACTTGTAACCGAAAAAGTACCCGTTAAACACATTTTATTAATCATGCGAACGTCATTTATTCTGTTATTTATAACTGCTTTCAGTAGTATGGCCAGCTCGGGCTACACACAGAATGCCAGGGTAAATATCAACAAGAGGAATGTAGCCATCAAGGAGGTGTTGAATGACATTGAGAAGCAGACCGACTATCTCTTCATCTACAGCAATGAGGTAAACACCAACGAGAAAGTATCGATCAGAGCAAAGAAAAAGGCTACTTCGGATGTGCTCAACTCACTGTTGAAAAGTAGAGATATTGAATATACCACGGAAGGCAATCACATCATCCTCTCAGTTGCTCAGCCCCATACAGCGGCATCAGCAGTGGAGTTGAAGCAGGATGCCCAACAAATAAAACTGATTACGGGCACTGTGCTGGATGTAAATGGGATTCCTGTGATTGGGGCCAATGTGATTGAAATAGGCTCCAACAATGGCACCGTCACAGATGTGGATGGCAAATTTTCCCTACAGGTAGAAGAAAATGCTGAAATCCGTATCAGTTACATCGGTTATTTGGATGAGGTGATAAAAACCGAAGACAAAATATCTTTCCAAATCATAATGAGGGAAGACACACAAGCACTGGACGAACTGGTAGTGATCGGCTATGGCAGCATGACACGAAAAGATGTAACCAGCTCCATCACCACCGTGCAGGCTGAGAAACTGAATGTAGGGGTATTTTCAGATCCCGCTCAACTGCTGCAGGGAAAGGTGCCGGGACTAATCATCACACAGAACAGTAATCCCAATGGTTCACCTTCCATCACACTGCGCGGTGCTTCAACCTTCCGCAGTGGAGCTGCTCAGGAGCCCTACTACGTGATTGACGGGATCCCCGGCATGTCACTCGCACTGGTAGCCCCCGATGATATTGAAAGCATCGACGTGTTACGCGATGCCACGGCCACAGCCATTTACGGATCTAAAGCTGCCAACGGTGTGATAATCATCAACACCAAAAAGGGGCGTGCAGGTCATACCAATATCAATTACAGCGCTTATGTGGCAACGGATGATATTCTGAAGAACTGGGATGTAATGGATGGTGAGCAGCTGCGCCGCTATGCGGGTGAGAACGGAATCACCCTGATCAACGACCTGGGTGCCAGCACTGACTGGCAAAAAGAGGTCCAGCGCAGAGGTTTTAGCCACAACCACAATGTCTCCATCAGTGGTGGCTCGGAAAAGGTCTCATATAACTCCAGCATCAACTACATGGAGCGGGAGGGAGTGATCAAGGGAACAGAGATGGATCGTCTCATAGGGCGTGCATTTCTGGAAGCAAAGGCCATGAACGACCGGCTCACCCTGTCTTTTAATGTGAATACCAGTATTACGAACCGCAGCAGTGTGCCCTTCGATATCCAGGGTCAGAGCGTGCTGGATGCAATGAGTTATTACTCTCCGCTTGTGCCGGTAAGGAATGAGGATGGAACCTGGTACGAAAACAGTGGCTTATCACAGAACTACAATCCGGTGGCACTTATCAATGAGAATATTTACGATACTGAGAACAAACAGATACAGGGAAATGCCAAGGCATCACTGAAGATTACAGATGGATTACTTTTCAATACGAACCTGGCTTATCAGAATGAGCAATACCTCTTCAGCAATTATAACACCACGAAATCGCTGGTGGCCATTGGCATGAGCGGCAAGGCCGATCGATCTACGGTGAACAACAACAAAAAGGTCCTGGAAAGTTATTTCAACTATGACCGCACCTTCAATGATGCGCACAAGCTGGCTCTGATGGCCGGTTACTCCTGGGAGGAGAGCAATGACAACGACGGCTTCAAGCTGACCACCTACAACTTCTACAACGATGTGCTTACCTATCACAACCTGGGGATGGGGAACACGGTCGACATCAATGGTCTCGGATTGGGTGACGGCAGATACATGCTCTCCACCCTGCGCATGATCTCCTTCTACGGACGCGCCAACTACTCGTTCAACAGCAAGTATATGTTCCAGGCAACCGTGCGCCGTGACGGTTCCTCAGCTTTCGGTGAGAACAACCGCTGGGCTACCTTCCCTTCAGCCTCCATGGCCTGGCGTCTGTCGGAAGAGAATTTCATCAAGAACATGAATCTGTTCGACGATCTGAAACTGCGCGTGGGTTACGGTGTGAGCGGTAACTCACTGGGTTTTGACGTCTTCACCGCTACACAGGTATACGGAGCCACCGGATGGTTTGAACATGTGACTCCTTCGGGTGAAACGGAACTGGTTCACACCCTCGGGCCTACCCGCAATGCCAACCCTGACCTGAAATGGGAACGTACCGGTATGTTCAACGTAGGGCTCGATTTCTCCTTTTTCAATAACCGGCTGAACGGTACCGTAGAGTATTACGATAAACGCACCAAGGATTTGATAGCCGATTACCAGGTGTCAACCACACGATACCCCTACAACTGGCTCACAGCCAACGTGGGCAAGGTAAGCAACAAGGGAGTGGAACTAAGTATCAATGCTGTCCCCGTGCAAAGAGGACATTTCACCTGGGAGACATCATTCAATCTCTCTCACAACAAGAACAGGGTGGAGAGACTCTCCAATGACACCTACTCTGTCGACTATTTCGATCGTGCCAACCTCGACGCTGCCGGATTCGCATCGGCAACACAACAGCGGGTGATGGAGGGTTATCCCATCGGTCAGTTCTATACCTGGCAATGGGCCGGATACAACGAAGGCGTATCACACTTCTATGTGTATGGTGAAAGTAACCTGAAAGATATTTACGGTGATGATTTTGCCGCAAAAGTCAGCAAACAGGCCGACGGACGCTACAAAGACAACCAGACAGGTGAACTAGTAACCACAGCTAAACCACTCTATGATGACCGTACGGCAACCGGGTCGGCACAGCCTCTTCTAACGCTGGGCTGGAACAACACCATCAACTATGGCAAATGGAGCTTGACCGGTTTCTTCCAGGGTGTCTTCGGGAACAAGATCATGAACGGCACACGGGCCTATCTGAGCAACTATGCCAGCGTGGGCAACGGCAAGAATGTACTGGCTTCGATGTTCGACGATAACCTGGCCACCGACTATAACTCACACGCTCCCTCCGACCGTTACCTGGAAAGAGGTGATTACCTGCGACTCTCTGCTTTGACACTGGGTTACAACTTCGGATCCATCAACGACTACATCAGGGGTCTGCGTCTCTTTGCCACCTGCAACAACCTGCTGACCATCACCGGCTACAAGGGTGTTGATCCGGAGATGAGCCTCGGTGGCATGGAACCGGGTATCGACAATCGTCAGACCTACCCCCGTACCCGCACCTTCATGCTGGGTGTAAATGTCAATTTCTAAAAAACGTATCAATATGAAGAACAAACATATAAAATATCTTTTACCGGCTTTGCTGCTCGCTGTGGTTGCAGGCTGTACCGACCTGGAAGTGGATATCAAGTCACAATACACCACTTTCCCCGATTCCGAGATTGCTGCAGAGGCAAAGACTGCCGATGTCTATTTTGCCATGCGGGGCCCCTTGTCTCGTAGTTACCATCATGCACAGACACTCTCCTCCGATGAGGCCATGGGTGTCTCCCTGAGTGGCGACTATTACGATAACGGTGCTTACGCCCATATGTCACTCCACTCCTGGACACCCGATGATGGTGTCATCGGCTACTTTGAAGACTTGACCAGTGGCATCACAAAATGCAACAAGGCAATCGTTGAACTGGGCGGTGAGGAAGCCCCCGTAACAGCTGCTGTTCGTGCCGTGCGTGCTTACTATTTGTGGGTACTGATGGACAGTTATGGTGATGTGCCCATCCTGAACCGGCTTCTTGAAGAGGATGAAGCGATAGAACGTTCATCCCGCGCCGAGGTGGCCAGGTATATTGAATCGGAACTGCTGGCGGTACTCGATCACCTCTCCACCAATGTGGATCCCTCCACTTATGGAAAGCCAACACGCTATATGGCTGAAGCACTGCTGGCTAAGCTTTACCTAAACTGGGCTGTATACACAGCATCCGATGTGGCATACTACATCCCCAGCATGAACAATGAGAAACTGAACGAGGTGGTGGCCATGTGCGACGACATCATCGCATCCGGAAAATTCGATCTGAGTGATCCCTATCTCTCCAAGTTTTATCCCGAGAATGGACCCCACATCAAGGATTTTATCTATGCGATGCCCTATGACCGTCAATCACAGCAGGGCATGACCTATGCTCGTTTCTGGACACACCGAACGGGTAACAAAGTGTTCTATGGTGTAGATCTGCCCAATAGCGTAGGAGGTAACTTCGCTTATAATCCCGAGTTTACGGATAAGTTCTCTCTCGTTGGTGACGACCGCAATGAGGTGATCCTCAGAGGTCCGCTCTATGTGCGCGATCCGGTTACATACAAGGCCACCTCTACACCCTGGATGGTGAATGGTGAACATGTGACCCTCACACGGGAAATTGAGTTGCTGGATTATGCAACCCTCGATGTGGGTAATGACCTGAAAGGACGCTCACAGGGCTACCGCTCCATCAAGTTCTATATGGACCTGAAGACCACCAAGGCACAAAGTCGCAGTCAGAGCAACGATGTACCCATCTTCCGCTATGCGGACGTGCTCCTGATGAAAGCAGAGGCAATCCTGCGGGGAGCAGCCGCCACAAAAGGAGATACACCTGCCTCACTGATGAATCAGATCCGTTCTTATGTGAATGCCCCTCAACTGACGGGTTCACCCACACTGGAAGACCTGCTGGATGAACGTGCCCGTGAGTTCGTAGACGAGAGCTGGCGGCGCAACGACCTGATCCGGTTCGGCAAGTTTGAAGATGACTGGGGCTTTAAGCATGTGGTCAACCCGAATGCAAAGACACAGAAGTTCCGCCGTATCTTCCCGATACCCAACTATGTGTTGAACACCAACACCAACTGGTCACAAAACAACGGATATTAACTATGTGAGAGGAGAGTAAATATCTCCCATTCTCAACGCATTGATAAGAACTCTGGTTCAAAGTGGCAGTTGCATGTGCAGAAATGATGCTCATCCAACTGCCACTTTCAATAATTTTTATTATCTTCATCCTGATTACTGAAACTCAACGATGAACAAGCTAATCTTCCCTTTGCTGATGAGCATGCTGTTAACAGCCTGCGGACAGGTACCGGATGCGTCGAGGATCCATCTCATAGACACACGGGTGGGTACCGCAGTCAGCATCACCAAAACAGCCAACCTCTTTGGTAAGAACAGCGAAGAGTTTGGTCAGACAGTGCCGGCAGTCCTGGAACCCAATGGGATGAACTTCTGGACAGCCCAGACCAGGGAGAGCGAAGAAAAATGCATCGCCCCTTATTACTACCAGGATACACTCTTTCAGGGTTTTCGCAACTCACACTGGATCGTGGGTGGTTGCACACAGGATTATGGCTCCATGACACTGATGCCTTTATCTGGCAAGCTGCGTACCACCCCTCAATCACGCGCTACCCTTTTTTCACACGATCAAGAGAAAGCCACACCCGCTTATTATTCTCTTTTGCTCCCTGAAGAAAAGATCCATGCGGAAATGACCGCACGTTCCCGTTCCGCCATCTTTCGTTTCACCTACCTCGAAGAAGGTGAAGGCTGGCTAGTGGTCAACCCCAACAGTGACGAAGGAGAAGGTTATGTCGCCATCGACACGCTAAACCATTGCATTTACGGTTACAATCCTGTGCATCGCATCTACCAGGGATGGGGTGAACCGGCAGGGTTCAGTGGTCATTTCATCATATCCTACCAAAAGGAGCTGACCGGTTTTGGCACCTTTTCCGGTGACAGTCTCTTCCCCGGGGAAAGTGAGATAGGGAACAAAAAGGAAATTGGAATCTACCTTCGTTTTTCCGTTACAGCTGACGAGGAGGTGTTATTCAAAGCGGCCTCCTCTTTTACAGACCGGGAGGGAGCATACAGGAACTTGCAGGCCGAAATAGCCCACTGGCAGTTTGACCGCACCCTTGAAGAGCTGATCACCATCTGGGAAAAACGGCTTGCAGCCATACAAGTAGAGACCACCGATTCAATTGCGATGCAGCTTTTTTACGGTGCGTTATACCGTGCCTCTTTCCTGCCGCGCACCTTCAACGACATTGATGGTCGCTATCCGTCGTTTGCAACCGGTGAGCCTATTCGTCAGCTGCCACCAGGGGAGACCTATTACGAGGATTACAGCATGTGGGATACTTACCGGGCTCTTCATCCACTGATTAACCTCCTCACACCGTCAAGTGGAGGAGAGATGATGCAGTCACTGGTTCGTAAATATGAAGAGGGAGGATGGCTACCCATCTTCCCCTGTTGGAACAGCTATACATCCGCCATGATCGGCGATCATTCCACTGCAGTTATTGGCGATGCCTATGTGAAGGGGATACGAAATTTCGACATTGAGAAAGCATACGAAGCGATGCGACAGAACGCCTTTGAAATGCCTTCCTCAGAGGAGGAATATAAAAATGGTCTAGGTCGTCGCGCACTCAACTCCTATCTGCAATATGGATACATCCCTCTTGAAGACACTGTCCCGGATGCTTACCACCAGAAGGAGCAAGTATCACGGACATTGGAATATGCATACGATGACTATGTGCTGGCACAGGTTGCGGCATCTCTTAATAAACAGGACGATTTTAGGGCTTTAATGAAACGCGCCACAAACTACCGCAATGTGATTGATACCCGCACAGGATACGCGCAGGGCAGACATGCCGACGGTTCTTTCCTTAAGGAAGAAAACGCTTTTCAATTCACCAGCTTCATCACCGAGGGAGCACCCTGCCACTACACATGGTATGTACCGCATGACCCTTACGGATTAATGGAACAGATGGGTGGCAGAGAGAATTATGTAGCTAAACTGGACTCTATGTTCAGCGAGCACCGTTACTGGCATGGGAATGAGCCCTGCCATCAGGTGGGCTTCATGTATAACTATGCCGGTCAACCCTGGAAAACACAACGGACTGTGCGGCATATTCTTGAGACAGAGTATATACAAGCTCCAGGGGGGCTCTCAGGCAATGATGATTCTGGCCAGATGTCGGCATGGCACATATTTGCTGCGATGGGGTTCTATCCTGTGTGTCCCGGAACACCATATTATATGATTGCCAGTCCCATCTTTCCAAATGTAACTATCCAACTAGAAAACGGGAATCAATTCAGGATTGTAGCCGAACATGCCTCATCTGATAATATATACATCCAGTCGGCTAAGCTGAATGAAAAACCATACAAATACAACTATATTCATCACGAAGACATCGTGAGAGGGGGCACTCTGCATTTTGTGATGGGACACAAACCCAATCCCTCCTGGGGAAGCAAGCTTGAAGATCTGATGCCCGGTTTATTTTAAAGCTATAACAATGGAAACAAGAAGAAGATTTATCAAGAAAGCAGCCATGGGAGCTGCCGGATTAACCCTCGGCAGTAACCTTCACATGTCAGCCAGAAGTTATGCCAATATTATAGGCGCAAACGACAGGGTGAGGGTCGGAGTTCTGGGATTCTCCAACCGATTCAGGAACTCATTGGGAAAAGCATTCCTGAGGTATGCCGAAGAGATGAACTTTGAACTCTTCACAGTCTGTGATATCTGGAACCGTCGAAGGGATGAAGGAGTGGCATGGTACAAGGAACAGACCGGAGGTTCAATTCGTACAGCCCGTAACACCGATGAGCTATGGAGCCAGAAGCCGGACGCCGTCATCATCAGCACTGCCGATTTCCAGCACGCACTGCATACGGCAGAGGCAGTAAGGGCCGGGAGTGATGTCTATGTGGAAAAGCCGTTTGCTGAAACCATGGAGGATGCCAATGTGGCACTGCGCGCGGCACAAGAGACCCGCAAGGTGATTCAGATCGGATCACAGCGTCGCAGCGGACCCAACTATCATGCAGCACACGATTACATCCAATCGGGCAGGTTTGGCAAGATCAACGCCGTGGAAATGACCTGGAATGTGAATCAGCCGGGACGGTGGCGTCTGCCGGAACTCACCAAAGAGATCAGAGAGAATGATACCGATTGGAATCGGTTCCTGATGAACCGACCTTATGAGCAGTGGGATCCACGCAAATATCTGGAATACCGGCTCTTCTGGCCCTACTCCTCCGGCATCCCCGGGCAATGGATGGCTCACCAGATCGATACGGTGCACTGGTTCAGCGGACTTGATTACCCCCGTTCAGTGGTAGCCAATGGCGGCATCTATATGTGGAACGACGGAAGGAGCAACTACGACACCATGACTGCCGTGTTCGATTATGGAGATCAAGACGATCGAGAACCGGGAAACGGTTTTCAGGTCATCTATTCTTCACGGCAGCACAACGCATCGGGAGGCACCAAAGAGTGGTACTTCTCCAACGGGGGCAAGCTGGACCTGGAGAGCAACCTGGTTACCGATGAAGGAGGCCTAACAGAAAGATTTGCTTCTGCCATGGGGATGAAACCTTTTGAACTGGATCGGTTTGAACTGCCACAACTGAAAGCAGAGAGTGGTGCCGACACCGGTGCCGACCCGTTAACCAATGCACACATGAGAAACTGGATGGATTGTGTACGAGAAAAAAACATCAAAACCAATGCTCCCGTTGAGGCCGGTTACAACCATTCTATCGCAGACATCATGGTGACAGCTGCCCTGCGCACCGGTCAGCGGGCTACCTTTGACAAGGAGATGAAGCAGGTGATTGCAGGAGGGAAAGTGTTCACTTATTAGCCGTTGGATAGCTCTTTCTCAATATCTTGTATCGGAAAAAGATTTTTCTGAAGATTAAACAATTATCACAACCGTTATTCTTGGAAAAATTGTTTCCGTGACAGTCTCCTCCCATTTTAGCACAATATCAACCTCTGATATTGTGATTATTCTCAAAAAAACACTACTTTTACAATATATTGAGTTTATAACGGCTAATATAATTAGGGTCTGCTGAATAATAGATATCTATGCTGAAAATCAGCAAATTAAACGATATAAAATTTGCATAACTGCAAGATATTGAGTATTTTTACTTCATAAACCTTGCATTTTATGATACGATA